>Ga0209025_1000097_pt1 | contig 236632 bp, 253 predicted proteins | sample AraplaMF_Col_mLB_FD_184256 | JGI IMG/M metagenome (GOLD analysis project Ga0209025, IMG submission 184256) | Arabidopsis root microbial communities from the University of North Carolina, USA - plate scrape MF_Col_mLB (SPAdes) (version 2) | ecosystem: Host-associated > Plants > Roots >...
ACAAATCGTAGACGTTCCTCCATCACCGAAGTCTCTTTCCACGGCATCAACACCTCCCGCCAAAAAACGAAAAGTGTTACCCATGTCTCCGGTACGAAACGTCACCTATCTCTCAGGTCGGGCAATCCTGATATTCCTGAATTCCCTCGCAGCCGCCTGCGCGCGACCCTGCCGCCGTCACTTCGCCTTGCTTGTCGTCGTGGCGCTGACGATCCTGTCGCCGGACTTGATTCCAAGCTTGGCGACGACGCCTGCATTGAGTTCGACGACGTATTTCACCTCGCCCATCGAATCGATGATATCGCGCGAATAGGGCTTTGCGTTTTCCTTGATGTGGCGGATCGTGCCGGTGTCGTCGGCAAAGAGCATGTCGAGCGGCAGAATGGTGTTTTCCATCCACATGGTGACGCGCCGCGGCTCGTCGAAATCGAAGATCATGCCGGCATCATCGGCCATCGTCTTGCGAAACATCAGCCCGCGGGCACGCTGATCGGGGGTCGAGGCGATCTCTACGGTGAAATGCAGCACCTTGCCCGCGGCGGTCTGGATGAGCAGCGGCTCCTTGTCGAACCGCATCTGCTCCTCGGCCAAGGCCGGCAGCGCAGCCATGAAAAAAAGCGCCAGGATGGCGCTTCGGATGGCATGAAACAGGGACAGGCCACGCATGTCAGTGCGACCGGCTTGCCGGGCTCGGAACATCAGGATGGATCTCTGCGGCCATCAGGCCCTTTTCGCCGTCGCCGAAGCGGACAAGCACCACCTGGCCGGGACGCAGTTCCGTCAGGCCGAAGCGACGGAGCGTCTCCATATGCACGAAGATATCTTCCGTGCCCTCGCCACGCGTCAGGAAGCCGAAGCCCTTGGTGCGGTTGAACCATTTGACCAGCGCGCGCTCGAGCCCGCTCGTCGCGGTGACCTGCACATGGGTGCGCACCGGCGGCAGCTGCGACGGATGAACCGCGGTCGACTGGTCCATCGAGAGGATCTTGAAAGCCTGGTAGCCGCGCTCGCGGCGCTGGATGAGGGCGACGATGCGCGTTCCCTCGAGGATGGTCTGGTAACCGTCGCGGCGCAAACAGGTCACGTGCAGGAGAACATCCTGCATGCCGTTGTCGGGTACGATAAAGCCGAAACCCTTGGCGACGTCGAACCACTTGACGACGCCGGTGATTTCAACAAGATCGACCGCCTCTCCTGATAGCTCGTCGAGATCGGAGTATTCGTTCGATGAAATCCTGTCAGCCATTGTCGCCAGCCCCTCGAATACGCGTCACACTGTTACGGTTAACTGATTCTTGAAATCAAGATTAACATCTTGGTAACGGATAAGCGCAAGTCCTAGTTTTCGGTTATTCCCAGCTGCACATTTTATAAAGTTGACTTGCCCGAAGCTGACCTCGGCTTGCTGAAAAAAGCCAGCCCCAATAAAGGAGTAGATAGAATGCGTTATCTCCACACAATGGTACGGGTCAAAGACCTGGATGCCTCCCTCGCCTTTTACACCACGCTGTTCGGGCTGGAGGAGATTCGCCGCCACGAAAACGAAAAGGGCCGCTTCACCCTGGTTTTCCTGGCCGCTCGCGACGATCTCGACCGTGCACGCAACGAAAAAGCTCCCTGCCTCGAACTGACGTACAACTGGGATACAGAGGATTATAGCGGAGGACGCAATTTCGGCCACCTCGCTTATGAGGTCGACGATATTTATGCGATCTGCCAGAAGTTGATGGACAATGGCATCACCATCAACCGGCCGCCGCGCGATGGGAACATGGCCTTCGTGCGCTCGCCCGACGGCATCTCGATCGAAATCCTGCAGAAAGGCAGCCCGCTTCCGCCCGCCGAACCCTGGGCCTCGATGGGCAATACCGGCGCCTGGTAAGGGTTTTTCGTCGCAAGGCTTTTGCGAAACTTGCGGCTTTTGCGATTTCGGGTCCGGCCGGCGCCTTGCCGCTTGCCGCGATCCGGCCCCGCAGGCAATCTCCCGATGACTCGAAGCGGAAGGCGGCGTTTATGCCCATTTTCCGCATCAACTGGAGACTGCTCGCTTGCGTAACATGCAGATGCGGATGCCCGTGACGGGCGCTTTGCTGATCGCCACCTCGGTGCTGGCGCTGTCCGGCTGCGCGTCGGACAAGAAGGCGCTCGATTCCGCCGCAGTTGCTCCGGCAGCGTCGGCCACAGTCCCTCAGCTTGCCACGGTAGCGCCCGCAGGCTCTGTCCCTCGTTCGGGCTACACGGACCCTCGACTCGTCAACGTCTCCGGCGCCCAGGCCGCGCCTCAGCTCGTCGCGCAGGATCCGAATGCCGCCGTCCCGCCGGCCGATCCGGCGAGCACAGCACCTGCCAATATCGGCGGGCTCGTCCTGCAGTCGACCCGGATCAACGCGCAGGCGATGAGCATTTTTTCCGATCATCAGCCGGCGCCGCAAAACAACAGCACGTCAACCGTCATCCAGCCGCAGGCCTATGCGCCGGTGCAAGGGGCGGCACCCGCGCGAAGCAGCGTCTACAGCCAGCCATACGTGCCGCAGCCGCCGGCGGAGCCGGTGCTGCCGCAGCAATCCTCACAGAACAACAGCACCCAGCTTGCGCCAGTTCAAACAGCGTCGCTGGCCACGGGCAGCATTCCGACCTCGACGATGAATGCGCTCTACAGCGCGCCGAAGCAGAACCTGCTCGGCAGTCTTTCCGGGCTGCTGCAAAAGGCCGCCCTGCCCGGCATGACGCGTATCGCGCCGAATGGCCTGCATGTGCAGAACGACAAGGTCGAGGTCGGCTGCTTCAAGCCCGACCTGCTGAAAGTGATCAAGACGGTCGAAAGCCATTTCGGCCGGCCGGTTATCGTCACGTCAGGCTACCGCGACGAAGAGCACAACCGCCTGGTCGGTGGCGCCGACGAATCGATGCACAAGAGCTGCGAGGCGGCCGACATCCAGATCGACGGCGTAACGAAATGGGATATCGCCGCCTATATCCGTTCGCTCCCGAACCGCGGCGGCGTCGGCACCTATTGCCATACGGATTCGGTCCATCTCGACACCGGCAAAACCCGTGACTGGAACTGGGGCTGCGGCGGCAAACGCGCGCCGATAACGACCGCAAGAGCGATCTGACGGCCGCGCGATTTGTGCATTACGTTACGGAAGCACCGCCTCGTCTCGTTAAAGAAACGGCCAACAGCCTATTGATTCAGCTTCAATAATCGGCTTTTCGAACGCCCTCGGATTTCTTGTCATTTTTTTGAAAGAAAAACCGCAATTCCGCTTGCGGGATTCAAAACGCCTGACTATAAGGGCGCCACCACGAAGGAAGCGCCCTTCGTCTATCGGTTAGGACACCAGATTTTCATTCTGGGAAGAGGGGTTCGACTCCCCTAGGGCGTGCCACTTTCTCTCCATATCGAAGCGACCGCACCCGCTTGCATAAGCCGGCGCGCATTCCTATTTCAGTAAAGTTGCCTGCGCCCTTCGTCTATCGGTTAGGACGACAGATTCTCATTCTGTAAAGAGGGGTTCGACTCCCCTAGGGCGTACCACCGGGTTTGCGCAAACGCGTCTAAATCAGCCCGCCGGCCCCTCTTTCCCGTCTCCGTCGCCTGACGATACAAGGTTTTTCCACAGCCGAAAAAAATCGGCGAAAACGATGATTTTTTCACGCCTTGGCGCTTGCGGCCTTCGAAGGTGCTGACTATAAGGGCGCCACCACGAAGGAAGCGCCCTTCGTCTATCGGTTAGGACACCAGATTTTCATTCTGGGAAGAGGGGTTCGACTCCCCTAGGGCGTGCCACTTTTCTCTCAGACATTCAGCCGGTTATTCGGGCCAGATCAGCGGCTTTATCTGCCGCTCGTCCCTCCCCTTGCGCAAGCCTCGCGTGGCATTCGCGCTCGCTCATTCGGAGCGCCGATCAACTGCTCTCTGGTCTAGCGAAATTCCTGCCAACAGTGTGGCGCAAGCTTCACGTCCAATAGTCAGGCACCAAACCAGCCCGAATGCCGTTTCGTGAATCATGGAGACGGCGGCCATGCACGAAGGACGATGCCTTGACGATCAATCAGCCCATTTCCGCTCTGCCGGCCGGTCTTCCTGATCTGGCGCTTCTCACGGAAAAAGCGGCCGGCACGGGATCGGTCATCGTCTATCAGCCCTATCTCGATCCTTCGCAGCGCAGCCAACTCGACGCGGCTGCCGTGCCGCTCGACATCTCGTTCAATACGCAGGCGACAACCCGCGAATATGAGCTCTTCCACATCCTGCATCAGCATCACGAGGCGATCGGCCTCGGTGACGACGTGTTCTGGGGGCTGCTCTCGAGCAAATTCGAGATGAAATCGGTGACCAGCTTCCCGTCCTTTGTCACCGAGGCGGAAAAAGCCAGGGCCGAAGGTGCGGACGCCTATCTTTACAATCCGCTGATCGGCCACGCGGCGATTTACAGCAACGTTTGGGAACATTCGCTGCTTGGCGGCCATCCCGGCATGGAGCCGATCTTCCTGCATATCCAGGAACTCGGCTATCCGATTGCGCCGCCGCAGGACAAGACTGCCTTCATGTTCTGCAACTATTTCTGCGGCAACCGGAAATTCTGGTCCGGCTATTTCACCTTTTGCGAACGCATTCTCGAATCGCTCGAAAATCAAGCGCGCGTCGGCACGCCGGCGGGCACCGCCTATGCCGGTGAGGCTCACTATTCACGCGATGCCAACGCCAAGATGCGCCCCTTCGTGATCGAACGTCTGCTCGGGCTTTATGTCCAGCAGGCTGCCGCCGCCGGATTGAAGATCGCCGCCTTCGTACCGACCGTTGCCGATTTCGAATGGAAGTTCGGTGTCCGCCTCGGCCGTATGCTGCATGGTCTTTTCACCACCAAGGAAGCCTTTCTGCGCAGCCGTGACCAGGCTCTCCTGACCTCGTGGCAGGAAGGCCGCCAGCCGCTCATCAAGCAGCCGCATCTGATCTGGGGGACTGATGATCCGCCCGCCTGGATGCCGCGCGGCCAATTCATCGGCGGCCGCGAATTGATGCGCGCCTATGCTTCGCAGGCTTCAGGCGCCTCTCCGGCGCCGCAACAGCCGGTACGGACCGAAAGGCCCGCTATGCCAGCCGCTCCGAAGATCGAGCAGCCGCTCCGCAACCCGTTGCAGCCCTTTGTCGGCGGATGGCAGGCGCACAAGGACCGTCATTGCATCTGGATCGTGACGCCGGCCAACTACAGTCACAGCCACGCATTCGACGAAGTCGCGCTCGGCCTGCAGGGCGCCTTCGAGGAACTCGGCGGCTCGGCACCGATCGTCCGCGACATGAATGCGTTCGCCGGCCGCGCGCCGATCATCTACGGCGGCAATCTTCTCCCCGCCGAGATCGTCGGACATCTGCCGCAGGACAGCGTCGTCATCAATCTCGAGCAGGTGTCGGAAGAAAGCATCTGGATCAATTCGCGCTACACCTCGATCCTGAAGTCGCTTCCGGTTCTCGACTACAGCCCGCGCAACCGGGAAAATCTCGCGGCCAAGGGCATTGATCATGCCGGCGTGCTCGAGGTCGGCTATAGCCGCTGCCTCAGCCAGATACAGCACGCCCCCGTCAAAGATATCGACGTGCTCTTCTACGGCTCGATGAACGAACGCCGCCACCATATCCTGAAGACGCTGGAGCAAGGCGGGCTCAAGGTCGCGCACCTCTTCAACGTCTATGGCGCGGAACGCGATGCGGCGATTGCCCGTTCCAAGATCGTCATCAACATCCATCATTATACGAGCGGCGTCTTCGAGATCGTGCGCATTTCCTATCTGCTCGCCAATCGTGTCTGCGTGCTGACCGAAGGTGATATCCGCGACCCGGATCTTCAGCCCTTCAGCGGCGGCCTGGCGGTCGAGCCCTATGACAAGATGATCGAGCGCTGCCACAAGCTGATCGCAGATGCCGCCGAGCGCGATTCCATCGCCGCGAAGGGCTTTGCGGCCATGAAGAGCCGGTCGCAAGCGGAGATGCTGATGAGCGTCATGACCGCCGGCAGCTGATGAAATTCGCAGAAGATTACCGCGCCGGAGCCGCGTCGCAGACGCGCAGCTGGATGCGGCGTGAACCCTGGTAGTGCTCGGCCCCGAGCGAACCTGCGACATGCAGGCTGGCGCCGCGTGAATTGATGAGAAGATTGCCGAGTGCCGTATCGGCGGCGCGGAAGGCGATGCCGTCGAGCCGCGATCCGTCCATTGCCTCCAGCGTCACCTTCACATGTTTCTCGCCGACGAGGCGGGCATCGCGCACGCGATGTGCCGGCACGGCAAAGAGCGGCTGGGCGTGACCGGAGCCATAGGGGCCGGCGGCCTCCAGGCGGTCGATGAGTTCGAGAGTGGCGCCGCTTGCGCCGATCGCGCCGTCGATCTTCAGCGTCTCGTTGGCGACGAGGCTGGCCACCGTCCTTTCGGCCTTCTCCGTGAAGAAGCTTCTCAGCCTGCCGAGATTGGCGCGCTCGACCGTCAGTCCGGCGGCCATGGCGTGGCCGCCGCCCTTGACGAGAATCCCCTCGTCGACCGCAGATCGCACCATCCTGCCCATGTCGAAGCCGTTGATCGAGCGGCCCGAGCCGGTGCCGCGGCCGGAGGGATCGAAGGCGATGGCGAACGCCGGCCGTTTGAATTTCTCCTTCAGCCGCGCCGCGATCAGCCCGACGATGCCGGGATGCCATTTCTCATGGGCTGTGACGATGACGGAGGCCCCCTCGCCGTCGCCATATTCGGCGAGCGCCTCGGCTTCCGCCTCCTGCAGCATGATGGCCTCCATCGCCTGGCGTTCGCGGTTGAGCTCGTCGAGGCGCTGCGCGATCATTTCCGCCTCACCGGCGTCGTCGAGCGTCAGCAGGCGGCTTCCGAGCGCCGCATCGCCGATCCGCCCGCCGGCATTGATGCGCGGTCCGATCAGAAAGCCGAAATGATAGGGTGTCACCGGACCTGCGAGCCCCGCCTTGCGGAAGAGTGCCGCAAGCCCGGCATTGCTCTGGTGGCGGGCGGCGACCAGCCCCTTCACCACATAGGCGCGGTTAAGGCCCTTCAGCGGCACGACATCGCAGACCGTCGCCAGCGCCACGATATCCAGCCATTGCAGCAGATCGATCGCCAGGATGCGCTTGTTGCCGGCCGCACGCAGCAGCCTCAGCGTTGCGACCAGCACCATGAAAACCACGCCGGCTGCGCAAAGATGCCCCTGCCCCGAGAGATCGTCCTCGCGGTTCGGGTTGACCAATGCATGGCAGCGCGGCAGCTCATGTGTCACCTGGTGGTGATCGATGACGACGACATCGACATTGCGCGCGGCAGCCGCTGAAAGCGCCTCGTGGCTGGTGGAGCCGCAATCGACGGTGACGATCAGCTGGGCGCCATTGTCGATCAACTGGTTGATCGCCGCCGGATTGGGGCCGTAACCTTCGAAGACGCGGTCGGGAATATAGATGTTCACCTTGACGCCGAAATGGCTGAGAAAGCGATACATCAGCGCCGAGGACGCCGCGCCATCGACATCATAGTCGCCGAAGATCGCGACGCTCTCGCCGCGCTCGATGGCGCTCACGAGGCGGGTTGCGGCCTTTTCGCAATCGGTCAATGTGTGAGGATCGGGCATCAGGCTGCGGATCGTCGGATCGAGGAATTCGATCGCCTCGTCCACCGTGACGCCGCGCCCGGCCAGCACGCGGGCGATCAGATCCGGCAGTCCGTGAATCTGCGACATGGCCAGCGCGCGGTTCTGCCCGGCCTGGTCGAGCCGCGCGACCCAGCGATTGTCGAGCGCGGATTTCTCCACGCCGAGAAACGCGCGCTGTACCGGATCGACGGGATCTGCCATGCCATACTCCGCTGACTTCATCTGCTCTTTCTACAGGAGCAGCGGAGATAACATAGCGATGGATTTGCGGACACGGATATTTACCAAAGCATGTCGCGCAAAAGTGTGCGGCGGTTTTGCGAAAACGACATGCGTGCAAGCAAAAACTCTAAAGCGCGAGCGAATCTGAAAGATCGCGACACGCTTTAGAATACCGCCCAGACGATCAGGGCGATGGCGGCCAGTTGCACCAGTATGACCGAAAACAGCGTCAGCAGAATGGCCCAGTTACGGCCTTCCGTGTGTTCGTCGCCGTCAACCTCCTCAGGGACCTCCTGGCGAATTTCATGGTAGGCCGGCTTGAGAGTTTGCTCAAGCATATCAGGACGGCCTGGCGGCACCTCGCTCGGGCGGCCATACCCCTTCCCGGCGTGGCTGTCCTTGCTCATGAAATTCTCCACCCAGACGACTCACCATCTCTGGTTTAGTTATATCAATATTTCGGTATCTGTTAATATAGGCTTCCGTAACGAAAGGTTGCATAGATAGCAGAAAAAACCGCCCTGCCAGAGACGGGGCGGCTCAACTATTCCGCACGGGAAGAATGGCTCAGCCTTCCTCTTTCGGCCGCTCGATGCGAATGACCTGCGGCTCGCCGAAGAGATAACCTTCCGACTTGATCGAGGCGACCGCCCTGCGCACCGACTCCTCCATCGTCGCGTGGGTGACGAGAATGATCGTCTGGTGATGCGAGGGGGCCAGATGCTGCTTGGAGCGCTGGACGATCGATTCCAGCGAGATGTTGTTTTCTGCCATGCGGGTTGCGACGCTGGCAAAGACGCCGGTGCGGTCGAGCACGGTCAGGCGGATGAAATAGCCGCCTTCATGGCTCTGCATCTGCGCCTTGCGGTAGGGCTCCAGCGTCGCTGCGGGATGTCCGAGCACCGGTACGCGCTGGGCGCCCGGCTGGCTCTTGGCGATATCGGCGATATCGCCAAGCACGGACGAGGCGGTGGCATTGCCGCCGGCGCCGGGGCCGACCATCAGCAGTTCGCCGAGCACGTCGGATTCGATCGCCACCGCATTGGTGACGCCGTCGACCTGGGCAATGACCGAATCGACCGGCACCATTGTCGGATGGACGCGCTGCTCGATGCCGGTATCGGTGCGCTGGGCAACGCCCAGGAGCTTGATGCGATAACCGAGCTCGGCGGCGGCGTGGATATCCTCGATCGAAATGTTGGTGATGCCTTCGAGATAGATATCGTCGGCCGCAATGCGATTGCCGAAGGCGAGCGTCGTCAGGATGGACAGCTTGTGGGCGGTGTCGTTGCCCTCGATATCGAAGGCAGGATCGGCCTCGGCATAACCCAGCCGCTGCGCTTCCTTGAGGCATTCGGCGAAGGAAAGCCCCTCCTTCTCCATCTTGGTCAGGATGTAATTGCAGGTGCCGTTCATGATGCCGTAGATGCGCGAGACGGCATTGCCCGTCAGCGATTCGCGCAGCGCCTTGATGACCGGGATCCCGCCGGCGACCGCCGCCTCGAAGTTTAAGAGCGCCCCCTTCTCTTCGGCGATCGTCGCAAGCTCGACGCCGTGATAGGCAAGCAGCGCCTTATTGGCTGTCACCACGTGGAGACCACGCTGGAGCGCGGCGCGCACCGAGACGTTGGCAGCCCCTTCGGCGCCGCCCATCAGCTCGACGAAAACATCGATGTCGCCCTTTTCGGCAAGGTCTTCCGGACGGTCGAACCAGGTAACAGCGGAAAGATCGATGCCGCGGTCCCTGGACTTGTCACGCGCCGAGACCGCCGTAATGGTGATCGGACGCCCGCAGGTAACGGCAAGCTCGTTGCTCTTCTGCTGAATGATGCGGACAAGTGAGGCGCCAACGGTGCCCAAGCCCGCAATGCCGATTTTGAGGGCATCTGCCATGGATCGATCCTGAATGTCTGTGTGGCGGCAGCCGCGAAACACGGCTGCCGGAGAGTTGGATTAGCGGTGCGCGTTCAGCGAGATGACGTTATGCATCGTCTCGTCTGCCGTCGACATGAACTTCTTGATGTTGCGCGCAGCCTGGCGGATTCGGTGTTCGTTCTCAACAAGCGCCAGACGGACATAGTCGTCGCCCATTTCGCCGAAGCCGATGCCCGGGGCAACGGCGACGTCGGCCTTCTCGACCAGCAGCTTCGAGAACTCCAGCGAACCGAGATGACGGAACTTTTCCGGGATCTTCGCCCAGGCGAACATGGTGGCAGCCGGCGGCGGCACGTCGAAGCCGGCCTTGCCGAAGCTTTCGACCATGACGTCGCGGCGACGTTTATAGACGTTGCGGACTTCCGCAATGTCGGAGCCGTCGCCGTTCAGCGCATGCGTCGCCGCCACCTGGATCGGCGTGAAGGCGCCGTAGTCGAGGTAGGACTTGACGCGGGTCAGCGCCGCGATCAGCCGCTCGTTGCCGACGGCAAAGCCCATCCGCCAGCCGGGCATGGAGAAGGTCTTCGACATCGAGGTGAACTCGACCGTGACGTCGATCGCACCCGGTACTTCGAGAACCGACGGCGGCGGGGCGCCGTCGAAGTAGATCTCGGAATAGGCGAGGTCGGACAGCACGATGATGTCGTGCTTCTTGGCGAAGGCGACGACGTCCTTGTAGAAATCGAGCGTCGCGACAAAGGCCGTCGGGTTCGAGGGGTAGTTGAGGATCAGCGCCAAGGGCTTCGGGATCGAATGCCGAACCGCGCGTTCAAGCGGCTCGAAGAAGCTCGCATCCGGCTCCACCGACATGGAGCGAATCACGCCGCCTGCCATCAGGAAGCCGAAGGCGTGGATCGGATAGGTGGGGTTCGGGCAGAGGATCACGTCGCCTGGCGCGGTGATCGCCTGCGCCATGTTGGCGAAGCCTTCCTTGGAACCCAAGGTGGCGACCACCTGTGTATCGGGATTGAGCTTGACGCCGAAACGGCGGGCGTAATAGGCGGCCTGGGCGCGGCGCAGCCCCGGAATGCCCTTGGAAGAGGAATAACGGTGCGTGCGCGGATCCTGCACGACCTCGCACAGCTTGTCGACGATCGACTGGGGAGTGGGAAGGTCGGGGTTTCCCATGCCGAGATCGATGATATCGGCGCCGCCCGCTCGCGCGCTTGCTTTCAAACGGTTGACCTGTTCGAAAACATAAGGCGGCAAACGCCGGACTTTGTGAAACTCTTCCATTTCATTCCCCATGGAAAGGCGGCTTTTCGGGCCGCAGTCGAAGTTCGTTCCGTCTCCCGGCGGCTGCGACACGAACTTCAGAATCGCAACGCCGTATTCATCAGACCCAAGCCACGCGGCAAATCTTTGACGGAAAGGCCGCGTAACGCGCTTTATCGGGAAAATTATGTCTTCCGATCCATCCGGAAGGCTTTGCGTCCAAATTGCCTGAAAGGCAAGGTCTATTTGGAGATTTCGGAGAGCGTATCGGCGCCGTGCTCGGCGGCCAGGCGCCGCATTTCGGCGACCTTGGCCTGATAATCGGCTTCCGAGAGGGTGCCGGCCTTTCGTTGGGCGGCAAGCGCCGTCAGCTGATGCTGCAGGTTGGCCGCCTGCTCGTCGCTCATCTGGACATTGGCGGCCGTCAGCGGCGCGCCGAAATTCGGATAGCCGTCCGGCGACTTCGCAAGGCCGCCTTCGACCGCCTCGCCCTTGGTCGCCGGCATGACGACTGCGGTCGGCGCCGCTCGCTTGGCGGCGGCGGCGGCCTTCTGTTCCGCCGTCAGATTGCATCCGGCAAGGGCCATCGCCGCCGCGGCGCAAATCAATGCGGTGCGGTTGAAGGTTGCGATGCGCAAAATGCCGTTCTTCGTCATGCCTCAAAAATCCAGTTCTGACTGCTTCGACTGTTAAATTTGTCGCAGCCACAAAGCAATAGCATGAGCCGACGCGCGTGGAACTTGTTTTCTCGTTCAATCACGATGTACAACGATTGGATAAAAAGAGTGCTGCCGCCGGAGGAAATGGTGACCGACAGCAAGAAGGAGAGTGGCGGCAAGGCCGGTATCGACGCGACCGATCTCGATCCCTATCTGCTGAAGGATCCCGAGGCCATGGCGATGAATTTCGCCCGGGCGCTCGAAAATCTCGGGCACGCAGCGTCTGCCTGGCTTGCGCCGCGCGAACGCGGCGAGATCACCGAAAGCGCCATCGATCCAATGACCGACATGGTCAAGACGCTTTCGAAGGTCACCGAATACTGGATTTCCGATCCGCGCCGCACCTTCGAGGCGCAGACCCAGCTGATGTCCTCCTTCTTCGGCATCTGGATGCGCTCGATGCAGCGCATGCAAGGCGCGAGCGGCATGCAGGGCGCCTCTACGCCGCCCGAGCCGGACACCCGCAAGGACAAGCGCTTCTCGGATGAGGACTGGCAGAAGAATCCGTTCTTCGATTTTCTCCGCCAGGTCTATTTCGTCACATCAGACTGGGCGGAAAAGCTGGTGTCGGAGACCGACGGCCTCGACGAGCACACCAGGCACAAGGCCGGTTTCTATGTGAAGCAGATCACCGCAGCGCTTTCGCCGACCAACTTCGTCGCCACCAATCCGCAACTCTACCGCGAGACGATCGCCACCAGCGGCGCCAATCTGGTGCGGGGGATGAAGATGCTTGCCGAGGATATCGCCGCCGGACATGGCGATCTTCGCCTTCGGCAGACCGACATGACGAAATTTGCCGTCGGCCGCGACATGGCGCTGACACCAGGCAAGGTGATCGCCCAGAACGACATCTGCCAGATCATCCAGTACGAGGCTTCGACCGAAACGGTGCTGAAGCGGCCGCTGCTGATCTGCCCGCCCTGGATCAACAAATTCTATATTCTCGACCTCAACCCGCAGAAATCCTTCATCAAATGGTGCGTCGACCAGGGTCAGACCGTCTTCGTCATTTCCTGGGTCAATCCGGATGCGCGCCACGCCGATAAGGACTGGGCGGCCTATGCCCGCGAGGGCATCGATTTCGCGCTTGCGACAATCGAGAAGGCGACCGGCGAGAAAGACGTCAACGCCGTCGGTTACTGCGTCGGCGGCACGCTGCTGGCGGCGACACTGGCGCTGCATGCCAAGGAAAAGAACAAGCGCATCAAGACCGCGACCCTCTTCACCACCCAGGTCGACTTCACCCATGCCGGCGATCTCAAGGTTTTCGTCGACGAGGAGCAGCTTACGGCGCTCGAAGAGCATATGCAGGCGGCCGGCTATCTCGACGGCACGAAGATGTCTATGGCCTTCAACATGCTGCGCGCCTCCGAGCTGATCTGGCCCTATTTCGTCAACAACTACCTCAAGGGCCAGGATCCCCTGCCCTTCGACCTCTTGTTCTGGAATGCCGATTCGACCCGCATGGCGGCGGCAAACCATGCCTTCTACCTGCGCAACTGCTATCTCCGGAATGCGCTCACGCGAAACGAGATGATCCTCGACGGCAAGCCGGTGTCGCTGAAGGATGTGAAGATCCCGATCTATAATCTCGCCACCCGCGAGGATCACATCGCCCCTGCCAAGTCCGTTTTCCTCGGCAGCCAGTTCTTCGGCGGCAAGGTGGAATTCGTCGTCACCGGCTCGGGACACATTGCCGGCGTCGTTAACCCGCCCGACAAGAAGAAATATCAATATTGGACCGGCGGTCCCGCCAAGGGGGACTACGAGACCTGGCTCGACCAGGCGACCGAGACGCCGGGATCGTGGTGGCCGCATTGGCAGGCCTGGATCGAGACGCATGACGGCAGACGCGTGCCGGCGCGCAAACCCGGCGGCGACGCGTTGAACGCGATCGAGGAAGCGCCGGGAAGTTATGTGATGGAACGTGCCTGAGAGGGCAAAAGCATCTCTTTTTGAGACGTAGAGAGAAAGAGCGACGCCGCGTAAATAAATTAGAAACCATAATTCGTCATCCTTGCGAAACAGTCGGATGTCGCAACTGGTCTAAATTCGGCCCATTTGCGCCTTTACCGGCCCCGGCGAAGTTTAGTCAGTCAGTGCCGCCGGCCTGCGTAGCGAGTTTGAAAGACGAGTGTAGTATGGCGTTTGCGGTCGGGACGTTCGATAACGTCACCCCTCTTGGCGGATCTGCTTTCCGTTGGCGCAGATCTCGCGGTTTTCTTTACGGTGTCGTCGGCGCCGGATTTCTGACCTCCACATGGCTGATCGCGACTTTCGCGACGATGCATTCGATGGCCGTGCCCTATTCTCCGTCTGATCGCCTGACACAGGTCGGGACCGCGCCGAAGCTGGCGCCGCCGTCACACCATGAGCGGCTGATTCATGTCGGCAAGGCCGATCGGCTGGCTCCCTTTGACGCGAAACCGAAGATGCCGCTAACGGCGAGCCTCATCCAATCCCATGCCGAAAAGACCGCCGCCGCGGCAACGGCGCTGGCGACTCTGACAAAGAACAATCGGCTCACCATAGCTGCCGAGCAACCGGTCGTCGCCGCGATTTCCGACAGCGCCAAATTCCGCAAGGATGATGTGATCGCGCCGCCGCCGGTCGAGCTTGCCTCAGTAAAGCCAGAAGAAGGCGATAGCGACCGGATCATTATTCCCTCGAAAGAGGCCATCGCCGCAGCCGAAGTCCCGGCCCTGCTTGCGCTTGCCGATGCCGGACCCCGGCAGATCGCGCCGGCTCCGGTCGAGCCGGCCGCATCTCCCGTCAGAACCGCCTCCATTCCCGCCTCGGAACCCGCACCTGTCGTGGTTGCCGCCGCGGAAGAAGCGCCGCCCTTCGATCTCGTCCTGGCCCCGGATGAAGGTTCCGTGCCGCTGCCGATGGCGCGTCCCGATGGCCTCGTCGGCAAACCGGCGCCGACCGCCAAGGGTTCGCAGCGCGCTGGCGAGCCGGCACTTGCCTACGCTCAGCCGAACTCGCCGATCGAAGATGACGAAGACGATGCCGTGCCGCGTTACGACAAGCCGGTCTTTTCGCCCAAACTGCGCGCAGGCGTGGCGATCTACGACATCGAGAACAGCACCGTCTATCTGCCGAACGGCGAACGGCTGGAAGCCCATTCCGGCCTCGGCAAGATGCGCGACAACCCGCGCTACGTGGACAAGAAGATGCGCGGACCGACACCGCCGCACACCTATGTCCTCACCATGCGCGAAGCCCTTTTCCACGGCGTCGAGGCGCTGCGCCTGACGCCGGTCGAGGGTTCGGACGCCATCTTTGACCGCGTCGGCCTGCTGGCCCACACCTACATGCTCGGCAGGAATGGCGATTCCAACGGCTGCGTCTCGTTCAAGGATTACAAGCGCTTCCTCGCCGCCTACAAGCGCGGCGACATCAAGCAGCTCGTGGTGGTGCCGCGGCTGAACAACAAACCGGCTTCGACGCTCGCCTCGCTGTTTTCATCGCGAAGCTAGCCGATAGGAGAGCGAGCAGCCGGCTGCCGGCGCGCTACTTCAACCAGGCTGCGATTCGTTCCACCGCCTCGGCGATCTCGGCTTCCGAGCCCGCATAGGATAGACGCAGGGTTCGATTTCCTTCCAGGGGATCGAAGTCAAGGCCGGGCGTTGCCGCGACGTCGATTTCCGCGAGCATGCGTTTGGCAAAGCCCATGCTGTCATTGGAAAAGCGGATGACGTCGAGGTAGGCGTAGAAGGCGCCGTCCATCGGCGAGGCGATCGAAAGGCCGATCTGCGGCAGGCGCCGCATCAGCAGCTCGCGGTTGGCGGCATAGCTCGCCTTGTAACGATCCAGCTCGGCACCGGCGCCGAGAGCGGCGGTGGCGGCGATCTGGGAGAGCTCGGGCGGGGAAATATAAAGGCTCTGCGCCACCCGCTCTATCGGCCGCACCAGCCGTTCCGGCAGCACCATCCAGCCTATCCGCCAGCCGGTCATGCAATAATATTTGGAGAAGGAATTGATGACGATCGCCTCGTCTGTCAGCTCCAGCGCGCTCGCCTCCTCGCCGGCAAAGGTCAGCCCGTGATAGATTTCATCAGAGATGAAGGCGATGGAATGGGCGGCGCAATAATCCGAAAGCGCCTTCAGCCCCTTGCGGCCGGTCACCGTGCCGGTCGGGTTGGCGGGGCTTGCAAGCAGCACGCCTTTCAGCGTCAGGCCGCTTTCCTTCTGCGCCACTTCCAGGCTTTGCGGCGTCAGGGTGAAGTGGCTCTCGGCCGTGACCGGCACTTCGAGAACCTTCAGGCCCAGCGCGCCGAGGATATTGCGATAGGCGGGATAACCGGGCCTTGCGATCGCCACCGCATCGCCGGCATCGAAGAGCGACAGGAAGGCGAGATTGAAGCCCGCCGAGGAGCCGGTGGTGATGGCGATGCGCGCGGGATCGATCTCCAGGCCGTGGCGATCCCTGTAGTGCCAGGCAAGTGCGGATTTCAACCGCGCCGTCCCCAACGCATCGGTATAACCGATCCGGCCGTCGGCAAGTGCGGCGCGCGCCGCCTCGAGGGCTGCCTGAGGCGCCGGATGCGAGGGCTGACCGACCGCCATCGAAATCACGGGATGACCGCCTGCGCGCCGTTTCGTCGCCTCCGCCAGGACGTCCATGGCGTGAAAAGGCTCGACTTCGCTGCGTTTCGATATGGAAAACAAGATCGCTTCTCACTCGGCTTCTTCAATGACGGCCCGACAATTGCCGTATTAATCGGCTCATCACAATCCCGCGAGGGCCGCGCGGGGATGAAAAATTCCTGTTTGATGAGAACCGGACGCGCCGTACCTTGACGCGACGCATTCAAGTCCATTAACCCGGCGACGGTCTTCTCGACAAAGAGACGGCCACACCGCCGCTGACGAGGATATCATGGCATTCTTCCCGAAAACCTTCACCGCACTGGCGCTTGCCGCATCGATCACCCTTCCGTTTCCGGCGGCGGCGCTCGACGACCAGCAGAAGAAGGAGTTCGGCGAATTCATCAAGCAATATCTGATCGAGAATCCCGAGATCATGATCGAAGTCCAGGATGCGCTGCAGAAAAAGCAGGAGGCCCAGCGGCTGGTGAAGGCCAATATGGCGATCGAAGAGAACACCGCCGACATCTTCGATTCGAAGAACGACGTCACGCTCGGCAATCCCAAGGGCGATGTCACCGTCGTCGAATTCTTCGATTACAATTGCAGCTATTGCCGGCACGCGCTTCCCGACATGCAGGCGATGCTGAAGAAGGACAAGAACGTCCGCTTCGTGCTCAAGGAGTTTCCGATCCTCGGACCGGATTCGGTCGCCGCCCACAAGGTGGCCGATGCCTTCCGTAAGCTGGCGCCGGAGAAATATGCCGATTTCCATGTCGCCCTTCTCGGCACCGAGGGCCGCGCTTCCGACGAAACAGCGATCGCGGTCGCCGCTTCGCTCGGCGTCAGCGAGGACAAGATCCGCGCCGAGATGGCAAAGAGCCCGAATGACGGCATCGTCCAGGCGACCTACCAGCTCGCCTCCAGCCTCGGCATCAGCGGCACGCCCTCCTATGTGATCGGCAACGAGCTGGTGCCGGGCGCCGTCGGGCTCGACGATCTCGAAGCCAAGGTCAAGAACATGCGCAGTTGCGGCAAGACTGCCTGCTGAGCAAACCAGCCGCCGCTCGGCCGCCCATCAAATCGCCAAAATCGAAGCGTTTCAGCCATGTGGACAAATGTGGCGTGATTCCCGCTGGCCAACCCGTAAGGGCTTTCATTCAGCCTTCGCGGAGTCTATAGGTTGCCGTCGTACATTTTACGGAACATTCGATGACGCAAACGATTTTTGTCCTGAACGGCCCCAACCTGAACATGCTGGGTAAACGAGAGCCCGGCATTTATGGCGGCAAGACGCTGAAGGACATCGAAGCCGACTGCAAGGCCGCCGGCCGCGATCTAGGGTTTGATATCGATTTCCGGCAGAGCAACCACGAAGGCACGCTTGTGGACTGGTTCCACGAGGCAGATGAAAAGGCCGCCGGCGTTGCCATCAACGCGGGCGCCTATACGCATACATCGGTCGCGCTGCATGATGCGATCCGCGCCATTTCCATTCCCGTCATCGAGCTCCACATATCCAACGTGCATGCACGGGAAGAATTCCGTCACAAGTCGATGATCTCGCCGGCATGCAAGGGCGTGATCTGCGGCTTCGGGACTCACAGCTACATCCTGGCGCTCCACGCGCTGAAGAACATCACGGCATAAGAAGAAGACAGGGCAACACCATGGCTGAAAAGAAATCGGGTATCGATCAGGCACTGATCCGCGATCTCGCCAATATTCTCAACGATACGGATCTGACAGAGATCGAGGTCGAGCAGGACGACCTGCGCATCCGTGTTTCGCGCGCCGGTACGCCGCAATACGTCCAGGCGCCGATCGCAGCACCCAGCTATGCCGCGCCCGCAGCCGCAGCACCGACAGCAGCCGCTGCTGCGCCGGCCGCAGCGCCTGCCCGTAACCCCGCCAACGTCGTCAATGCTCCGATGGTCGGCACCGTCTACATGGCGCCGGCTCCAGGCGCGCGTCCGTTCATCGAAGTCGGCGCGACCGTCAAGGAAGGCCAGACGCTCATCATCATCGAAGCGATGAAGACGATGAACCAGATCCCCTCGCCGAAGTCCGGCAAGGTGACCGAGATCCTCGTCGATGACGGACATCCCGTCGAATACGGCCAAGCCCTCGTGGTCATCGAATAGGCCGATGCCCATGATTTCGAAAATCCTCATCGCCAATCGCGGGGAAATCGCCCTTCGCGTGCTCCGGGCCTGCAAGGAGCTCGGCATCGCCTGCGTCGTGGTTCATTCCACTGCCGACGCCGATGCCATGCATGTGCGCCTTGCCGACGAAAGTGTCTGCATCGGCCCGCCCTCCTCGCGCGAGAGCTATCTCAACATCCACCAGATCGTCGCCGCCTGCGAGATCACCGGCGCCGATGCCGTGCATCCGGGCTACGGCTTTCTGTCGGAGAACGCCAAGTTCGCCGATATCCTCGATGCCCATGGCATCACCTTCATCGGGCCGACGGCGGACCACATCCGCATCATGGGCGACAAGATCACCGCCAAGACGACGGCGCTCGAACTCGGCATTCCCGTCGTTCCGGGCTCGGACGGCGAAGTGAAGACCGAAGAGGACGCGCTGAAGACGGCCGCCGAAATCGGCTATCCCGTGCTGATCAAGGCCACGGCCGGCGGTGGCGGACGCGGCATGAAGGTCGCCAAGAGCGAGGCCGACCTGATCGAAGCCTGGTCGACGGCGCGCACGGAAGCGGCAGCCGCCTTCGGCAACGATGCCGTCTATATGGAAAAATATCTCGGCAAGCCGCGCCACATCGAAATCCAGGTGTTCGGTGACGGCGAAGGCAATGCCATCCATCTCGGCGAGCGCGACTGCTCGCTGCAGCGCCGCCACCAGAAGGTCTGGGAAGAGGCGAATTCGCCGGCACTCAACGTCGAGCAGCGCATGAAGATCGGCCAGATCTGCGCCGACGCCATGAAGAAGCTGAAATATCGCGGCGCCGGCACGATCGAATTCCTCTACGAGAATGGCGAGTTCTATTTCATCGAAATGAACACCCGTCTGCAGGTGGAGCATCCGATCACCGAAGCGATCACCGGCATCGACCTGGTGCATGAGCAGATCCGCGTCGCTTCCGGCGGCGGTCTCTCGGTGACGCAGGACGAAGTGCATTTTTCCGGCCACGCCATCGAATGCCGCATCAATGCCGAGCACCCGCGCACCTTCGTTCCCTCGCCCGGCACGATCACCCATTTCCACGCGCCGGGCGGCCTCGGGGTGCGCATCGATTCCGGTGCCTATCAGGGCTACAAGATCCCGCCTTATTACGACAGCCTCATCGGCAAGCTGATCGTGCACGGCCGCACCCGCGTCGAATGCATGATGCGGCTGCGCCGGGCGCTCGACGAATTCGTCGTCGACGGCATCAATACGACGCTGCCGTTATTCCAGGATCTCGTCTCCAACCAGGATATCGCCAACGGCGACTACGACATCCACTGGCTGGAACACTACCTCGCCAACACACCGGCGGCATAGGACAGGAATGGCAGGATCGCGCAGGAAGTCACCAGGCATCACCCCTGACATTCTCCTGCGCGCCTATTCCATCGGCCTCTTCCCGATGGCCGAATCCGCCGACGACCCGGAGATCTTCTGGGTCGAACCGGAGCTGCGCGGCGTGCTGCCGCTCGACCATTTCCATGTGTCGAAAAGCCTTGCCAAGACGGTGCGCAGGAAACCCTTCGAGATTCGCTTCGATCACGCTTTCGATCAGGTGATCGCGGCTTGCGCGGAAGAGACATCCGGGCGTCCGAGCACCTGGATCAACAAGACGATCCGATCACTTTACGCGACGCTCTTCGACATGGGCCATGCCCATACCGTCGAAGCCTGGGATGGCGACGAACTGGTCGGCGGCCTCTACGGCGTCTCGCTCGGCTCGGCCTTCTTCGGCGAAAGCATGTTTTCGCGCCGCACGGATGCCTCGAAGATCTGCCTCGTGCATCTGGTCGACCGGCTGCGGGAAAGGGGCTTCACCCTGCTCGACACGCAATTCACCACGGAGCACCTGAAGACGTTCGGAGCGATCGACGTTCCGAAGGCCGATTATGCCGTGATGCTTGCGACGGCGATAGAGTCGCCACACCTTAAGTTTTAAGCCCGATTGATTCATCCAAACGTTGATTTTCCACCTAGTTGGGCTAGGCTCCGGAATGCAACGGGGGATAGAATTTTGAAACGATATTTTGCAGCCGCGATCCTTTTCGCCTTGTTGACGAGTCAGGCTGGCGCGCGCCCTTACCAAGAGATGTTCGCGAACAGGAGCGATTTTTCCGACGCGGAAAAACCATTGCTGGAGAAGCTCGATTTTCAGCAGGGCGTGATCAAGCTGCCTGAAGCCAAGGCAACGCTGAACGTACCCGCCGACTTCTACTATCTCAGCCCTGCCGACGCGAAGACGGTTCTCGTCGATATCTGGGGAAACCCTCCGGCGGCGGCGGGAACGACGGGGATGATCTTCCCCGCAAAATATGCGCCGACCGATATCGAGGCCTGGGGTTCCACCGTCGAATACAATGCTGACGGCTATGTTTCCGACGCCGATGCCGCCACGACCAACTACGACGAATTGCTGCAGAACATCAAAGACGCGATCCGCGAAAACAACGCCGAACGCGAAAAGCAGGGGTTTCCGAAGATCACGCTTGTCGGCTGGGCCTCCACGCCGCACTACGACAGATCTGCGCATGCGATGCACTGGGCTCGGGATCTGATCTTTGGCGACGACACGCAGCCGCAGCACACGCTGAATTATTCCGTGCGTGTGTTCGGCCGCCAGGGCGTATTTCAATTCAACTTCGTCGCCGGCCTCGATCAGTTGAAAGAGATCGAAGGCGTCATTCCGACCGTCACCAAGCTCGTACAGTTCGACAAGGGAATGGCTTATGGCGACTATGTCGAGGGCGACAAGATCGCGGCCTATGGGATGGCGGGAATGATCGCTGCGGGCGCGGGCGCCAAGATTGCCGCGAAGGTAGGATTGCTGGCACTCGCCCTCGCCTACTTCAAGAAGGCCGGCGTTCTCGTCTTCATCGTGCTCGCCGGTGCGCTTCGCTTTGCCAAGGGTCTTTTCAAGGGGAACAAGACACCCACAGCATAACGCGGCCGTCAGGTCGCGTTAGCGGGCTGTCGCCTTGGCACCGTCAGGCGCCGGGACGTCCGAGCTCGTCTTGCAGTCCTTCAGCCAGACGTCGTAGATCGGGTGCTCGACGGCATTGAGGCCGGGGCTGGCGGCGAACATCCAGCCGGTGAAGATGCGGCGGATCTTGCGGTCGAGGGTGATCTCGTCGACCTCGACGAAACCGTCGATCTTCTGCGCCTCCGCCTGGTCGCGCGAATAGCAGGCTTTCGGCGTCACCTGCAGCGCGCCGAACTGTACCGTCTCGTTGACATAGACGTCGAAGGTCGTGATGCGGCCGGTGATCTTGTCGAGGCCGGAGAAGACGGCAACCGGATTTTCGATGCGTGCGGCATTTGCCGCAACCGGCGGAAGCAGGGCCGAAAGCGCCAGCAGCGATCCGGCGGCACGCAGCACCATGTTCCGCGTGAAGAGCTTCATGTACCCGTCTCCAGACATTTTCAGTTCACGGCCGCGGTCAAGCGCGGCCAACCTGCGGGTAAAGGTCAATTGTGGCCAAAAGCCGGGCCTGGGATTGCCCGTTCGAGCCGTCTCAGTTGCCGGGCGTCCAGGCGTCGTAATCGCCGGTGACGCGCGGCCGCTCACCCGGAACGGCGATGGAGCCCGGCGGACGGTAAGCCTGCGGCGAACCGGTGAGGTTGGGGCGATGCCCCTTCTGCCATTCCTTGGCGACGTAGTTTTCCTTGGACGGGGGAACGTCGGTGCGATGATGCATCCAGCCATGCCAGCCCGGCGGAATGGCGGAGGCTTCGGCATAACCCTTGTAGATCACCCAGCGCTTCGGCAGACCGTAGGAAGACATGCCGCCTTCGTAATAGACGTTACCGAATTCATCCTCGCCGACACGCTTGCCAAAACGCCAGGTCGCAAAACGCGTGCCCATCGTCTGACTGTTCCACCAGGTGAAGGTTTGAACCAGAAGATTCCACATGTCTTTTCCTTGTGCCCGCCGGGTGCGGGCCAAACCAGAATTCATTCCCTCGCTTATGCCGTCGCGAAGCCGAAATGTCCAGCGATTCCACGACAGCCACGGGTCATTTCAAAGCCATCTTGAAGCCCAGATGCGAGGCCCTGAAGCCCAGCCTTTCGTAGAAACGGTGGGCATCCCTACGCAGGGCATTCGAGGTCAGCTGCACCAGCCGCATGCCGCGGCCTTTTGCCTCGGCAATGGCGAATTCGATCATCGCGGCACCGATCCCCTGCCCGCGCAGATCGGCCCGCGTCTGTACCGCCTCGATAATCATCGCCGAGGAGCCACGGCTGGTCAGCGACGTCGTCACCATCGTCTGGAACGTGCCAACCACCTCACCGCCGCGCTCTGCAACGTAAAGCATCTGGTCTGGCGAAGCTTCGATTGCGGCAAAGGCCCTGGCATAATCCGGGAAGGCTTCAGCTTCCGTGGTATCGCCATGACCGCCGAGCGCATCGGCGGCAAAGATTGCCACGAGCGCCGGCAGATCCTCTTTGCGCGCCTGACGAATGAGTATGTCGGGCAATTCCCCCGCCACGGCCTCAATGCCCTTCGAGCGGTTTTTCGAAGATCAGCGCGGGAATGCCGGATTGCCCGGCCCCACTGTTCTCGTTGCGGCCGACCTCGGTGAAGCCGTGCGTGAGATAGAAGGCGATCGCCGCTGCATTCTGCGGTTCGACTTCGAGACGCATGATCTCCGCATCCGGAAAACAGGTTTCGAGCTCGGCGAAGATATCACGGCCGATACCTTGGCGCTGCAGCGCCGGCCTGACGTAGAGGAGATGCAGCATGACCGTCTTCGTCAATTGCTGCGACATTGCCGCATAACCCATGCCGCCAATATTGCGGCCGTCATCGGCAACGAGGAATTCGGCATCCTTTCGCGCCAGCCGCGCCTTCAGCGCCGCCGCCGCAAAGAGATGGGCGATGAGATCATCCACCTTGGCTGCGCCATGGATGTCGTCATAGGTAGCATGAAAGCTCTCCGCCAGCAGGGCGCGCACCTTCTCCACGTCGCGTTCGCCGGCGGTGCGGACGAAGTACACCGCTTATTCCTCGATGCCGAGCTTCGCCTTGACGAGGGCCTGGACAGCCTGCGGATTGGCTTTGCCGCCGGTCGCCTTCATCACCTGGCCGACGAACCATGCCGCCATGGTCGGCTTCGCCTTGACCTTTTCGACCTGATCGGGATTGGCGGCGATGATCTCGTCAACGGCCTTCTCGATCGCGCCGGTATCCGTCACCTGCTTCATGCCGCGCGTCTCGACGATCTGGGCGGGATCGCCACCTTCGGTGAGCACGATCTCGAAGAGATCCTTGGCGATCTTGCCGGAGATGGTTCCCGCCTTGATGAGATCAATGATGGCGCCGAGCTGGGCCGGCGAAACCGGCGTCTCCTCGATATCCTTGCCGGTGCGGTTCAAGGCGCCGAGCAGATCGTTGATCACCCAGTTTGCCGCCGTCTTGCCGTCACGGCCTGCGGCGACCGCTTCGAAATAATCGGCAATCGCCTTCTCGGAGACGAGCACCGAAGCGTCATAGATCGACAGGCCGAGCTCGCGCACGAAACGCTCCTTCTTGTCGTCGGGCAGCTCGGGAAGATCGGCTTCGAGCGCCTTGATGAAGGCATCGTCGAATTCGAGCGGCAGCAGGTCCGGATCGGGGAAGTAACGATAGTCGTGCGCATCCTCCTTGGAGCGCATGGAGCGCGTCTCGCCTTTGTTCGGGTCGAAGAGGCGGGTCTCCTGATCGATCGTGCCGCCCTCCTCCAGAATGCCGATCTGGCGTCGGGCTTCATATTCGATCGCCTGGCCGATGAAGCGGATGGAGTTGACGTTCTTGATTTCGCAGCGCGTGCCGAAACCCTCGCCCGGACGGCGGACCGAGACGTTGACGTCGGCGCGCATCGAACCTTCGTCCATGTTGCCGTCGCAGGTGCCGAGATAGCGCACGATCGAGCGCAGCTTGGTCATATAGGCCTTGGCCTCGTCGGACGAGCGCATGTCGGGCTTTGAGACGATCTCCATCAGCGCGACGCCGGAACGGTTCAGGTCGACATAGGACATGGTCGCATGCTGGTCATGCATCGACTTGCCGGCATCCTGTTCCAGATGCAGGCGCTCGATGCCGATCTCGATATCCTCGAACTGGCCCTGGCGGTCCGGCCCAAGCGAAATGACGATCTTACCCTCGCCGACGACCGGATCCTTGAACTGCGAGATCTGATAGCCTTGCGGCAGGTCGGGATAGAAATAGTTCTTGCGGTCGAATACCGAGCGCTTGTTGATCTCGGCCTTCAGGCCGAGGCCGGTGCGCACCGCCTGCTTGACGCATTCCTCGTTGATGACGGGCAGCATGCCGGGCATGGCGGCGTCGACCAGCGAGACGTTCGAATTCTGCGGCTTGCCGAATTCCGTCGAGGCGCCGGAGAAGAGCTTCGAATTGGACAGCACCTGGGCATGGACTTCCATGCCGACGATGACTTCCCAGTCGCCGGTGGCGCCGGGGATGAAGCGTTTCGGATCAGGCGTGCGGACGTCGACAAGGGTCATCTGATACTCTTTGCAGGCTGTTCTTTTCCACTGGTGAGGTAACGGAAATGGCGTAGCGGTGCAAGGCTTTCCCTTGTGCAAGAGTTGCCGTCGGCGGCTTCTGTCTGGGGCGAGAGGCCGTCTGCACCACGGACGGCGACATCGGCATAAGCCGAGCGATCGACACGAATTCTGACCGCCCCAGTTGTCGATACCATAGTGATCTCTATCTTCAGTCCAAATGCGCTTGGATTTTGGCCATCGCGATAGGGAGGCGCTATTGAAGGGTTATCTGCCCTATCTGGTCGGGACGCTGGCGGGATTACTGCTCGCGCTCACTATTTCCGGTCTGTTGACGTTGCGGGGAACACCACAGCTCGTGCTTTTCGCATTGCTGCCGGCCATCGGCGGGGCGATCGCTGAGCGCGTCTCCGAGCGTCGATCCGACAAGTTTTAGAAGCGCCATGGCAAGGCTGAAAGAAATCGTCATCGACTGCGACAATCCCTGGCGAGTTGCTCGTTTCTGGGCGGCGGCGCTCGATGGCTACGAAGTGATGCCTTATGACGATGCCGAGCTGGCCCGCCTTGCCGCATTGGGGCTGACACCGGAAACGGATCCGACGGTGATGGTCGATGGTCCCGGAACACGCCTCTGCTTCCACCTTCGCCAGGGAGAGCGTCCCGCCCGCAACCGTGTTCATCTCGATATCGCCGCCCCGGATCGGCAAAAAGAAGTGGAACGGCTCCTATCCCTCGGGGCGACATTCGTCCGCGAGACGGATGCCTACAGCGTATTGAATGATCCCGAAGGCAACAATTTTTGCGTGACGTCCGAATAGCCCGCTATGAGCCGAGAACCACGCCCGGCGGCCGTAAGCAATCCTCCGCCTCCTGCAGCACCTTTCAAACGTCAGAATTCCTGCCCGTATCCGCCGCCATCGGAAACGAGCTGTTTTGTCAGTCCGACCGAGGGCACATCGCGATCGAGCTTCGGATTATAGGCGACCGAGAGCCAGTGGATGCTATAGCCGTGTTTCCGGAAGAAGCCGATCGCCTCGCTATTGCCGGAATGGGTCTGCATCGCCGCCTTCTCGAAGCCCTGATCGGAGATTTCCTTTTCGATGCGGACGAGAAGCGCCGAACCAAGCCCCTGGCGGGTGAAGGCAGGATCGATCCAGAAATCCGAGATGGTTTCGTCCAATCGCTCGCGCGCCGCCCAGCCTGCCACCTGGCCGTTCTGCTCGACGACGGTGATGGTCAGCCAGTCGTTTTCCACGAAGTTCCGAAAGGCGTTGCGCGCTGCATCGATCATCGCGTCCGATTCGCCGATCGACGCCATCGCATTTTGCCAGGCCCTGAGCCCGATCTCGCTCAATAGCTCCGCTTCACCGTCGCGGGCATTGCGAATGTGGATCAACGACACCTCCGCGTTACCCCTCAACTAGACCATTGAGTCGCGAAATTTACCAGTGGCTCCAAGGAGATGATGGTTGGAAATTGCGGTTTTCGACCGGTTTTAACCTGAGAGCACGCTCTTGACCGAATTTTCCCGGCTGAATAATAAAGCTTATCGAGGTGTTTTATGTTGAGCCTGCCTGAGACCCGGTAAAGGCCCTGCCCGCAAGTTTTCTTGCGCGCATGGGCCCGAAAAAAACGAAGCCCTGACGTTCGAATGAACGCCAGATCGTTTTTGTGCGCCCTGCCGGGCGCGATACCGGATCTCAACACATGGACATTTCTCGCACGGAGCAGCGCATCCTGCATCTCATGGCCCAAGGCGGCCGCATCGAAATTTCTCGCGACGACAACAGGAAGATCGAGGCAGTCAGTTGCTTCACCCGCGATGGCTGGCTCTATCCCGGCGTCGATCTCGATCTCTTCCGCAGGCTGAAGCAGCTGAGGGCCATCAAGTCCTCGAGCGGCCAACCCTACCGGATCACCGAAAAAGGACTGAGGCTGGTCAGGTCGCAACTAAATAACAGGTAATCGGGCAACCCACCCTGACTATGCTCCAACCGGCGTAGTCAGGGTGTTAGCCTCCAGCCTTTGCAGAGAGTTCCGTCCGCATCGCCGACCACTCGTCGGCCATCGAGCCGGCGCCTCGTCTCTTTCCAGCGCGACGATACCAGTAGTCGGCATTCCAGTCGTCGCCTTCGATGCGATGGCAGAGCGCGTGACCCCAGTCGAACGGCTGTTCACCTTCGTGGCGCTGGCAGATTTCGTGTACCGCCTGCCAATCAGCGCCCATAGTGAACCCACCGGCAGCGAGGCGATCAGCTGCCTCGATCAATCGCGCAAGATCCTTGTTCGGCATGAGGCCCTCCCCGCAAAGTCTTCTTTCTATAACAGGCGCCGCCTCGAAATCCGAGACGGCACCCGCCTTCTTCAGTCGCGAAGCAAATGGTCAGGTGACCTGCCTTGCCGGCAAGGGTTTCAAGGCCCCCGAGGTCCTTCAGACGCAGCGTGACCGGGTTGTCAGCAACTGACATCCAACTCGTGCCACCACAAGCGGTCATTGCGACAGAAGCGGCCGAAGCGCCATTTCCAGTCCCAGAATCAGGAGACAGACGAGAAATCCACGCCGAAAGACATCTTGACTGATCCGCATGCGGACCGCCTGCCCAGCCACCATGCCAACTAGGGCGGGGATGACGGCAAGCACCGACGTCGTCAGTGCGCTGATTGGCAGAGTCCCATGGGAGAGAAGGGCGATAGCAAGCGCAATGGTCGAAATGCTGAAGGATAGGCCCAATGCCTGAACCAGTTCGTCCCGCTCGAAACCGAGCGCCTGAAGATACGGAACGGCGGGAATGACGAATACGCCCGTAGCACCTGTCATTACGCCCGTTGCCAGCCCAACCAGAGGCGATGCCCAAGGCTGCCAATGGGAGGGCACGCGGTGCTGATGAGCAAGGAGCGTGTAGGCTGAGTAGAAGACCAGCGCGAGCCCGAGAGCCATCGTGGTGCGGCCGGCATTACCGCCTGCAAGCAGAGTGGAGCCGGCCAGCGTGCCAATGACGATCATCGCCATCATGGGCCACAGTCGCAGCAGAAGCGCCCCAAATCGTGGACCGGCAAGAAGCTGCCAAACATTCGTGACGAAGGATGGCGCGAGCAGCAGCGCGGCCGCCGTCAATGGATTAAGGAGCGCGCCGAGTGCACCCATGGCCACTGTGGGCAAGCCCATGCCCGTGACGCCTTTGACGAAACCGGCAACAAAGAAAATGACGGCGATTGTGACAGTGGTGAAATTGATCTGCTCCATGCTGCCACTTAGAGCAATACGACGCTTGGCCACAATCGGGAACTTCCATCGTTAGGCTTCGGTTTTTCCGAAGCCTGACTGTGTGTTATCTTTGCGCCATGCGCTTCGATCTTGCAGATTTACGTCTCTTTCTCGCCGTTGTGGAGGCTGGCAGCATCACGCATGGCGCTTCGGCGGCCAATCTTTCTTTGGCTGCGGCAAGCGAGCGACTCCGTGAGATGGAAGCATCCGGCGGCGTATCGCTTCTGGATCGCGGGCGGCGGGGCGTCAGCGCGACGCGGGCCGGAGAAGCCTTGGCGCATCATGCCCGTCTCGTTTTGCACCAGGTGGCAGCGATGCAGGCGGAATTGTCAGAGCATGCGCGGGGAGTCCGGGCCACGATCAGGCTCTTCGCCAATACGGCGGCAATGGCCGAATTCCTACCCGGCCGTCTTGGACCGTGGCTGGCGGCGCATCCCCGCATCGACGTCAATCTCTCCGAGCGACCGAGTTCCGAGATCGTCAAGGCAATAGCAGGCGGACTGGCGGAGATTGGGATTGTCTCCGACGCGATCGAGACTTCACCGCTGACAACATCGCCATTTGCGGTCGATCGTCTCGTCGCCGTCATGTCGAGCACTCACCCCATGGCCAGGGAAAGGCGGATCGCCTTTTCTCAACTCCTCGGCGAAGACCAGATCGGCTTTGCAGGTGCTCTTCAGCAGCATGTCGATGACCACGCGGCGCGCGCGGGCCACAGGTTGCAGCCGCGCGTGCATCTCAGAACCTTTGAAGGCATTTGCAGGATGGCGGCGGATGGCGTGGGTTTCGGCATTGTTCCCGAGATCGCCGCGCGCCGCTGCCGTCGCACCATGCCGATCGCATTTGTCAGACTCACTGACGCCTGGGCGACGCGACGACTTCTGCTGTGCTCTCAAGCCGTTCAAGAACTCCAACCCATCACGCGTCAACTGTTCGAGCATCTGGCGCGAGGTCAACATGCACCGATTTTGCGGCCTGATACCGATCCCTAAAGATACGAAGTTCCTTCACGGACATATCAACGAGCGGGAAGTCCTCCTCATCGACAGCAGGTCTTATCAGCGTTAGCCAACAAGTTCGCACCGGCCTCCGTCAGATCGACTGAATGATGGTTACGGACAACAGAGAGGCGCTGAGTTCCGGCTCGAAGGAACAAATATGAAAAAATGGCCTGTCGATCAGGAAAAAGGCCGGGCGCCGACCGCCTTGCGATCGGCGCAAATGGATCGTTAAGTCGGTTACCACCACTTGGCGGGCGTAAACCGGCCGGCCGCCTGCTCGATGATATGGGCGGTCTTGAAGAGGGTTTCCTCATCAAAGGGCTTGCCGATCAGCTGCAGACCGAGCGGCAGCCCCTTCTGGTCGAGGCCGGCCGGCACGGCGATGCCGGGCAGGCCCGCCATGTTGACCGTCACGGTGAAGATGTCGTTCAGATACATCTTCACCGGATCGGCGGCGAGGTTCTCATCGGCGACGCCGAATGCCGACGACGGTGTCGCCGGCGTCAGGATGGCGTCGACGCCGGCGTCGAAGGCGAGTTCGAAATCGCGCTTGATCAGCGTGCGAACCTTCTGGGCGCGGATGTAATAGGCGTCGTAGTAGCCGGCGGACAGCACATAGGTGCCGATCATGATGCGGCGCTTGACTTCCTTGCCGAAGCCTGCGGCACGCGTCTTCTCGTACATGTCGACGATATCCTTGCCGTCGACACGCAGGCCGTAGCGCACGCCGTCGTAACGGGCGAGGTTCGAGGATGCCTCGGCGGGCGCGACGATGTAATAGGCCGGAAGGGCGTATTTGGTGTGCGGCAGCGAGATGTCGACGATTTCAGCGCCGGCTTCCTTCAGCCAGGTGATGCCCTGGCGCCAGATGGCTTCGATCTCATCCGGCATGCCATCGACGCGGTATTCGTTGGGAATACCGATCTTCATGCCCTTCAGCGACTGGCCGATCGCGGCTTCATAATCCGGCACCGGCAGATCGACCGACGTCGTGTCCTTGGCATCGACGCTTGCCATCGACTTCAAAAGGATGGCGGCATCGCGCACGTCGCGGGCGATCGGGCCCGCCTGGTCGAGCGAGGAAGCGAAAGCGACGGTGCCCCAGCGCGAGCAGCGGCCATAGGTCGGCTTGATGCCGACGGTGCCGGTGAAGGCTGCCGGCTGGCGGATCGAGCCGCCGGTATCGGTCGCGGTAGCGCCGGCGCAAAGGTGAGCGGCGACGGCTGCGGCCGAGCCGCCGGAGGAGCCACCGGGCACGAGCTGCTGGTTGGAACCCGCGGAGCGCCAGGGGTTGATGACCGCGCCGTAATACGACGTCTCGTTGGAGGAGCCCATGGCGAACTCGTCCATGTTAAGCTTGCCGAGCATGACGGCGCCGTCATCCCAGAGGTTCTGCGTCACGGTCGATTCATAACGGGGCTCGAAACCATCGAGAATGTGGCTGCAGGCCTGGGTGTGCACACCGACGGTGGCAAAGAGATCCTTGATGCCGAGCGGAATGCCTTCGAGATCGCCCGCCTTGCCGGCGGCGATGCGCGCGTCGGAATTCTTCGCCATGAGGCGGGCGAGATCCGGCGTGACCTTTATGTAGGCATTCAGCTGACCATTGGCCGCATCGATCGCCGAGATATAGGCTTCGGTCAGTTCGGTCGCGGTGATTTCCTTGGCGCGCAGCTTCTGGCGGGCTTCGGCAATAGTCAGGCTGGTGAGTTCGCTCATCGTGTTTTCGCTTCAGATCTGGAAATGGCAACAGGGTCGGAAAGAGGCTTCGAAGCCTTATTCGACGACTTTCGGCACCAGGAAAAAATTATGATCGGTGACGGGCGCATTGGCGACGATATCGGCCGCCTTGCCGCCGTCGGTCACCTCATCGCTCCGCTTCTTCATCGCCATCGGGGTGACTGACGTCATCGCCTCGACGCCATCGACATTCACTTCGGAGAGTTGCTCGACGAAGCCAAGGATACCGTTCAGCTCGCCGACCATGCGATTTGCCTCATCCTCGGAGACGGCAATACGGGCAAGGCGGGCGACGCGCTTCACGGTGGCAAGATCGACGGACATGGCATTCTCCGGATAGGATTTTTCCTACCCGCTATAAAGGCCATGTCCGCCTTACGCAACGGGGTTTTGCTAGATCGACAGGCTCTCGGAGGGCTTGATCGCCTTCACATCCGTCTGCGATCCCTCCATGCCGGCAACGAATTTTTCGGCCGTCTGGTCGATGATCGGGAAGGTGCCATAGTGGCAGGGGATCGCGGTCTTGAAGTTGAAATAACGCCGGCAGGCGAGTGCCGCCACCGCGCCACCCATGGTGAAGCGGTCGCCGACCGGCACGAGGCCGATATCGGGCTGGTGCAATTCATTGATCAGCGCCATGTCGGAGAAGATGTCGGTATCGCCCATGGCAAGGATCGAGGCTTCGTCGTCGAAGTGCAGCATCAGGCCGTTGGCGTTGCCGAGCGCGTGCGAGACGCCGTCTTCGGTGATCTGGGCAGATGAGTGCAGCGCATTGGTGAAGGTCGCCGAGAAGCTGCCGAGCGCGATCGTGCCGCCGGTATTGCCCATCTCGATCTTGTCGACACCCTTGGAGCCGAGCCAGGCGGCGAGATCGGCATTGGCGAGAACGACGGCGCCGGTTTCCTTGGCAAGCGCCACGGTGTCGCCGACGTGATCGCCATGGCCATGGGTCAGCAGGATGTGGGTGACGCCTGCCGAAACATCCTTGATATCCTGGCCGGAAAAGGAGGCGTTATAGCTGAGGAACGGGTCGAGCAGGATCTTCGCCTTTGATGTCTCGATGCGGAAGGCGGAATGGCCGAGCCAGGTGATCTTCATGAAATGTCTCCTTTATTACGTGATGTAAAAACAGGTCCGAAAAGCGCTCACGCTTTTCAACATCATGCTCTAAGGACATATCTTATGCGGCCGCAAAGAAAAGCGGCGGCGACTTCAATTTCTTTTGACGGGATGACATGGCGATGACGGTGCTGACGATCGAGGAAATGGCCGAGACGCTTGCCCCGCGACAGGCGATTGCCGGCCTCGATCTCGGCACCAAGACGATCGGGCTGTCGATGTCCGATCTCGGGCGGCGCTTCGCCACGCCGCGCACGGTGATCCGGCGCGTCAAGTTCACCATCGATGCGCAGGCGCTGCTGGACTTTGCACAATCGGAAAAGGTCGCAGGCTTCATCATCGGCCTGCCGATGAATATGGACGGATCGGCGGGTCCGCGCGTACAGGCGACGCGCGCCTTCGTGCGCAACATGGAGCAGAAGACGGCGCTGCCCTTCGTCTATTGGGACGAGCGGCTTTCCACGGTCGCGGCCGAACGGACGCTGCTCGAAATGGACGTCTCGCGCGCCAAGCGGGCCGAACGGATCGATTCGGCCGCGGCAAGTTTCATCCTTCAGGGCGCGCTCGACAGGCTTTCCTTGCTGGCAAGGTCGGGAGACGAATTCAGCGCTTGACGCGCCGTCCACCAGGCGATGATCGACTTGCGCTTTCTGAAGCCGAGGATGGCAAAGACGACGAGGCTGTCGACCGCGATCGCGCGGGCCACGAGCGGTGGGATCGTCTCCGGCGGAATGCCGAGCGCCTTTCCGTAAAGCTCGAACGTCAGGTCATGGACCTGCCGCGACAGCATGAAGATGCCGAAATTCATGTCGTAATAGGAGAGCCAGTACCATCCGCCCAGAAAGACGATGGGGCCGGCCCAGAAGATCAGAAACCACTTCATGCGGCCTCTCCTCCATGCTTGCGCGCGACGGGCAGATCGAGGGAGACCAACCAGGTTGACAATGCCATGATGCAAAGCACCAGCGTCGGAATTGCAATATCCAGCGCCAGGACTGCGAAAAACATCATCGCCGTCACCAGAAACGCGGCTTTAGCGATCTTCGTTCCCATGGGCGTCAACTCGGGCACTCTCACTCATACCATCTCTGCTCACCGCCACACTGTCGGCTTAACCAGGCCCGCGCAACGTAAACCATTTGTTAAGGTTAACGCGAAACCCGCCCCCTGTGGATGAGCAGATCTCAACCGTAGACGCCGCGCACGATGCGCTTCAGCGCCGTCGCCGCCTTTTCCCAATCCTTGGATGTCTGCAGCGACAGGCCGGCGCACTGCCCGCCGGCTGCAGCAGCGAGCACGAGGTGCTGGATCGCCGCGATGACGACGGCGTTGACGGCTGCTGCATCCACGCCCTTCGGCGGCGCCAGCGAGCCGCGCATGCGCTCCAGCCAGAGAGCGAGCGCCTTCGAACGCGCTTCGGACAGCCGCCTCACCTGCTCGGTGTTTTCCGATATTTCCCAGGCGAGGATGCGGCGCATCAACGGATCATCTCTCAAGGCATCGAGAAGAAGAAGCGACAGCCGCTCCATCAGGTCGCCATAGGTGAGCAGGAACATGCCGCCGGTGTCTTCCGGAATGCGATCCTTCACCCATGTGCCGAGATCGGCGCCGATCGCTTCGACCAGGCCGTCGAGGCCGCCATAGTAGCGATAGATCAGCTGCTTGTCGCAGCCGGCGCGGCGGGCGACCGCGTTGATGCCGAAATTCTGGAAGCCTTGCTCGGCCAGCAGACCCTTGGCGGCGGCAAGGATGGCGCGTTCGGTGGCGCCGCGATCACGCACGCGCCGTTCCGGCTCGCCGGCGGCCTCCGGTAAGATCTCAAGATTAATCGCTTCGTTCAGCATGAATGCCCCTTCCCCGCTGTCACCAATCGGTGAGTAACGGGGAGATTTCAGGCAATCAATCCTATCCCCTTGGGAAGATTGTGGATATTCCATCCGGTCCAACGATTTGGCCTCGGACCGATTTGGAAAGCTGCACGCCAAACGGATCCGATCCGGTCAGAAATCTCGTCCTGGCGGTTGATCGCGATGGACGAACCCGGCATAGCTGCATTATGAACAAATCTAATAATCTCCGCTAAGGCCCTGCAATGGTGAACTATATCGAAGCCTCTTCCGCGCCGCCGAAGAATACCGGCGCCATCCGGCTTTATGACGCTGAAGCATTCGAGGGTATGCGCAGGGCATGCCAGCTGACCGCGCGCTGCCTCGATGCGCTTGCCGACATCGTCAAACCCGGCATGCTGACCGATGAGATCGACCGATTCGTCTTCGATTTCGGTCTGGAGCACGGCGCCTATCCGGCGACGCTGAACTATCGCGGCTATACCAAATCGACCTGCACCTCGATCAATCACGTCGTCTGCCATGGCATTCCGAACGACAAGCCGCTGCGCGAAGGCGATATCGTCAATATCGACGTTACCTTCGTGCTCGACGGCTGGCACGGCGATTCGAGCCGGATGTATCCTGTTGGCACGATCAAGCGCGCCGCCGAGCGCCTGCTCGAGGTCACCTATGAATCGCTGATGCGCGGCATATCAGCCGTCAGGCCGGGCGCCCGCACCGGCGCGATCGGCGAGGCGATCCAGACCTATGCCGAGGCCGAGCGCTGTTCGGTGGTGCGCGATTTCTGCGGCCACGGTGTCGGCCGGCTGTTCCATGATTCGCCGAACATCCTGCATTACGGCCGCGCCAATGAGGGGCCGGAACTGCGCGAAGGCATGATCTTCACCATCGAGCCGATGATCAACCTCGGCCGACCGCATGTGAAGGTGCTGGCCGACGGCTGGACGGCGGTGACCCGCGACCGCTCGCTTTCGGCCCAGTACGAACATACGGTCGGCGTCACCTCCGATGGCTGCGAGATCTTCACGCTGTCGCCGGGCGGGCTCGACCGCCCGGGCCTGCCGTCGCACAACGGGTAACGATCCGATGGCGAAGGGACCTGTTGCGACATCTTCCGACGACGAGTTGCCTTTCCCAACGCAAGAGCCCATTGCCGCCGACGAACGCTCGTTCTTCGGCGGACGACCGCAAAAGCCGTCCGCGGCGAATGGCAGGACCGCCCTGCCCGCCTCGCTCGCCGCGCAAGAACATTATCATGGTCATCGCGAGCGGTTGCGTGACCGCTTCCGCGAACTGGGCGACACCGCGCTTGCCGACTACGAAATCCTCGAGCTCTTGCTTTTCCGGCTGATCCCGCGGCGTGATACCAAGCCGATCGCCAAGGCGCTGATCGAGCGATTCGGCTCGCTTTCCGGCGTCTTCGGTGCGCCAGCAGCGCTGCTGACGGAGGTGAAGGGCGTCGGCGAGGCCGTGGCGCTCGACCTGAAGCTGATCTCGACTGTGACCCATCGGACCCTGAAGAGCGAGCTCAGGAGCAAACAGGTCCTGTCCTCGTGGTCTTCGGTCATCCAGTATTGCCATGCCGCCATGGCGCACGAAACCCGCGAACAGTTTCGCATCCTCTTTCTCGACAAACGCAATGTGCTGATCGCCGATGAGGTGCAAGGGCGCGGCACGGTCGACCACACGCCGGTCTATCCGCGTGAGGTGGTGAAACGCGCGCTGGAGCTTTCGGCAACGGCGATGATCCTCGTCCGTAACCACCCTACCCATGCGCAGCAGGGCGTTCAGGGGTGTTCTGGATTGCTTTTGGCGCGAGCACTGCCTGCAAGAGATTTTCGAGGGCGCGGCATGGCGCTTGGAGGTATTGCGGGTCAGCAGTGGCGTAACGCTCGGTTATCGTCAGGCGACCGCCCGCCCCGTGCCCAAGCTGTGCAGCGCAGCTCCACGGGTCAACCCCGCTCTGGCGCATCCAGCGAGCGCAGAAGTGTCGGATGGAGTAAAGGTTCACATCCTCGCCAAGCCCTGCCCGCTTTCGCGCGATCCGCATAAGTCGTTCGTTCTTCTCGGTTGCCTCTCCCCGCCAGAGCACCAGAACGCCGTCAGGACGGTCCCGGAACCGTGCGGCCATCGTAGGCGGCAACTTGACCGTGGGGCGGTGCTTATCTGTCTGTTTCCTGCCCTTTCGATTGAGGTAGACAAGCCCGTTCTCAAAATCGATCTGTTCCTTTGTCAGCTCACGGGCGGCACCGGGTCGGCAGGCGGTGCCCATGAGGATGATGAGCAGGTCGTGCCAGTGTTCAACCTCGCTTCCCCGATAAAACGCCCGCAAATGCTCCAGAGTGATGTCAGCACCCTTTTTTACGTCGTTCAGGTCACGATCGTCCCTCACCTTCTGGATAAACGGCGCGTTAGATATAACCCCGCGTTTCCATGCTCGATTGATGGCGGCTGACCCGACTTCCAGCGTCCTGTTCACACTTCCGACGTTCAGGCCCTTCGAAAAAAGCCATTGCTGGAAATCCTCCTGCCGCACGGGGGAACGTGTGTCCGCGACCGTGGCGTCCTTCCAGAAGTCGTTCCAGTAACGGATGAGGATCTTACGGCTCTTGGAGGAGGCAATGTTCCGCGCGTGGTTATTCCAGTAGTCAAGAAGGACGACCGACAACGCGACTTTCTCCGGCGACAGGCTATCCGCCTGAAGCCGGAGATTATCGTAGTACCATTGGGTAAGAGCTTCCTTGGCAGCGTCGAAGTCGTCCGTCCCGAGGGTCACCCGCTCCGTCCGCTTGGTGCTGGCGTTATAGCGGGTGCGATACCATGCGGGAGAGTTTTCGCGCTGGGCGAGATACCATTCGCCCAGCTGAAAGGTTCGGCGCTGGTACTTAGCCATCTTCCTTCACGCCCCTGATGAGCATGTCGGCGATGTTGACCCCGAGATAGGCCACTTCCCGCTCCCCCATCCGCACGAACTTCGTCAGGCCCTTCTTGCGCCAGCGCTTGAGGGTGCTGATGTCCTTCGAGAGGATGTGGGCAACCTGCTTTTCCTCATACTGTCGGAAAAGCGAGAAGCCATATTCCTTGGCGATTGCTTCGCGCATCACATGGTCATCCACAATAGCCTCCATGACCCAACACGATGGTCAGGAATGCAGGCAGTTCGACTATTCCGAAGATGATAGCCAGACCGCCAAAAGCGTGGATGATTTGCCCCCGGAACAGCTGGAGGACGGCGTATGCTGACACGGCGTATATAACCACGAGAGCCAGGCTCCCGTAAAGTGGCGCAAGCAAAGGGCTGAGGCCACAATACACGATTGGTTTTCCGGCAATCAGGTAGGCTAGTTCATTGAGCCCGACGAGCAGAGCGCCAGCGACGGCGACGCCGTGGGCCGGGTTTAGTCCCGACTTTTCCATGATGGTTTCTCCGATGGAGGGAATGGCGTGGGCTGGATGCCCTACGCCTTTTCTCGACCGCGCTTCCGGCAAGGCCGGAGAGTCCCCTGCCCACCGCCCGGAGAAGGGCGGCGAGCAGTTCGATGGAGACGCGGATAAGCAGCTCGAAGATCCGCAGGGCAGATCCGAGGATCATCTCGAAGGATTTCACAAGGAAGCCTCTGCTTTCCGGCTTTTGACCAGATCATCGTATTCGTCTTCGTCCATCTCGAAGGGATCGTGTTCCTTCGTCCGGACTGGTTTGTCATCGATGATTTTGTATTCGCAGGTGTAGACGGTTACCTCGCTGTAGTCAGTCAGCAAAGCCACCTCATAGACGCCTACAGTCTCTAGCGTTCGCTCATCCAACCTGAGGTCGATAAGCTTGTACTTCCGATATCCAAGCCCTTCGAACATATCGCTTGGGCGATATATCTTTAGGAAGCGGACGTGGGCGTCATTGAGAGTTGGAAGCCCCGGAACCGGGGCTTGCTTTGCTGTAGCGAAATCCACCACTGCCGGGCGTTTATCGGGTGCCGATTTGATCATTTTCACGCCCTCAACATACGCTTGCGGATGCCACGGACACCGTGCTGGGCGACTTCTTCGAAGCCGAAGTGGGTGACGCCCCAGAAGTACCGCTCCGACCAGTGCTGGCTCCCGCCTGATATTTCGCACTGGTACATGCCGACCCATTTGCCCTGCCATTTGCCGGGTTGGGTCCAGAAAACGGACTTCACGAAGTAAGGCTCGTGCAGCCCGTTGTTGTACTGGTAGGACGGACGGAAGCCCCTGAACTGCTCGTTCAGGTGATGCGGCAACGGCGGCTTCACGATCGCCGACTGGATCGTCGCTGGCCGCCGCCTTTCGCGCTCCAGCAAAAGCAGCGCAGTCCTGATTACTTGCTTGTGCATTTCTTATCCTCCTCCTCAGCTGTTGGCGTTAGTGCGTTTGCTGAGGATGAGAGGAAGCTTGTTTTCAAAGACTTTGTTGTACAATTTCTGTTTAGTGTGACACCGAAACAGAGTTGTCTTACGTGGTTGTATTACATGAGCCGTGATCAAACGGGGCACAAGAATGCCGTCATCAATCTGCGGCTGCCGTACAAGACGGCTCAACTCGTCAAAGAGCGGGCACTCGATGATTTCGAGGGAAATCAAAGCGAATATATCAGGCACGCGATCGAGTCTAAGTTATTTCCCCCTGAAGGCTCCCAGCCAGCAGATGACCTTGATGCTCTTCGCACGTTCGGACTGACAGCTGCCGTGCCACGACCGTTGGAACTCGACCTCTCTGCACTCATAACAGACAGCCGCTCGGTCGTGATAAACGTCATCGACATAGGTCAGTTATTGAAGAGGAAGGAAAATATGGATGCCCTGATCTCTCGAATATCGGCGTCGAGAGAGACTGCGTTGGTATTCACCTATTACGGCGATCACGCACCTCGGCTCTACTCAGCAGATGAGGATGCGTTCCAGATTGTGATGTCGTCTCTTCAACCTGTTTCTTCCACGGCAACCGTGCGTATTTTTTCGCAGATGTTCAACGTTCACCTGCCTACGTTTTCCGTCTTAGCGGACGATGTTGCGATTTCGTCAATCGACGCACCTAAGAAGTACGCGTACGGCGCCAACGAACCGGCCATAGGGTTGGTGTGGGAGAAGCGCGTAGGAAGCGTCCCATCAGGGTTTGACATTGTCGAAGCTCGGCTCAGCCCACTTAAGCAAAGCTTCGCGTCACCCTATTTGAAGCTTACAGCTGATAATCGCATGGTCAGCGAGAGTGACACCTAAAGCACTCCTGTGCGCCTTTGCAGCAACTGATGAAAACGGGGGTTAGCGGTAAACTGCGGCAGTCGTAGTAGTGCAAGATATGGGTTTGTCCCAAACCCGTTTAGCCGCTGCGCATGTTAAGGTGACGCAATGGCCGCTACGCTCCCGGTGTTTCTCAAACACACCTTTATCGGTAAGGCTTCGCAGCAGGAGCCCTACACCGCGCGCGCCCATTGCAGGTACATTCAGCGTCAGTCCGCGACCCACGACGTCGTCACCTACCTTCTGCCGGAGAACTACAATGACCGGCAGCGGTGGTTCTTCGACCATGAAAACAACCTCCGCAAGAACGGCCGCGTGATCGACAAGCTGACCATCTCGATACCTCACGAGATCAGCCAGGCCGACGCCATCACCACCCTCACCGCCTTCGGCAAATGGATTGGCCAGGAGCGGGCGCCGTTCATGTTTACCCTTCAAGGGTTCGACAGTCCAAACCACCACGCTCACCTCATCTACGTGGACCGCAACATCGAAGATGGGAAACGGGTCTTCGGTACCACCGAGCGCAACAGCACTCGGCTGCTGAAGCTCGAATGGGAGCGCGTGGCAAACCACATGTTCGAACAGCTCGGCTACGACGTGCGCATTAAGGTCCACGACGGCATCTCGATAGAAGCAGATAACGACAACGTGCAGGAACCTGCTCAGGAGCCTTTAGATGAGGGCCACGATGTAGATGACCTGCCGGACATGCCAGAACCTCCCCCTGAACCAGAGGACGCCGGAGACGGCGAGGATGACGTGCCGTACATCACCAGCGACCTCGTCGGCGTCGATCCGGTCGAGACCATTAAGTTCATCCACGACGTCCGGGCCGATCTGGAATTCCTGCACCGTTGCCAAGCCAAATTGCAAGATGCCACCGAGCGCCACGCATGGCTGCTTTCGCAGAAGGAGCGCCTGACCGCCGAGGCTGGCGAATATTATCAGGAGAGCTTGCCGAAACTGATGAACGCGCAGACCGCGCAGGAGCGGTTTGCCAACCACCAGCACGAAGACGGCCGGCTCAAGGGCCGCTCGTTCTCGGTCTTCGGATATACCTTGTTCAAGACCAACGCCCGAAAGGAAGCTGAACAGGCTCAGGTCGAAGCGCACAATCTGAAGCTCGAAGCCGACGCAGTAAACTACAAACGGGCCGCCTACGACCGGAAGATTGACGAGCTTGCGCAGCAGGCGATCAGGGCCGAGGAAGCCGCCTACGCTCACAAGGCAGAGCTTCTCAGGATCTACGGCACGGAGGAGGATATCGCGCTCGCCGAGGGAACCATGAAGAATGGCATCGAGCTGGCGGCATCGGATGTAACGCTTGAGCAGGCGATGGAAGCCTTCGAGGTAGGTGCAATCACGGTTGACGAGTATCGGACGTTCCTCATGGAAGCCGGGTATGATGAAGAAGTTCAGTTGCTGGACGACCAGCTACGCGAGGGCCAAGGGATCACCCTATAGGTGCTCGATCTCGCCCTTCTTGTTCTTCCGCCATGTCGTCTCACCCTTGACGACCAAGTTATCGACATAGGCATAAACCTCGTGCCTTTCAGAGCGTCTGAATTCGTCCTGTTTCACAAGCTTTCGCGGCTGTTCGCTTCGCCCACGGCTCTCGCCGTTGGTGCTCTCACTCTCGCTCTTGCTCTGGACCGTGAACTCCCCTGCGAGATCGCTTGCGTATTTGAAAAGATCGGTATCGTTGCCGCCACCAAACACGGTCATGTCGCACCCGTTCAGAAGCGTTTTGTAATCGTCAGGGTAAACCTTTTTCAGCTCGTCCATGCCGACAAAGCACAGGCGGAGTCGGACCCACACCTTACGCAGGCGGCTGAACGCTTTGATGAAGGCTGACACGTTGCCAGCCAACCCGGCCTCGTCAACGTAAATCAGTAGCTCACGGCGCAGCGGCTTGTTGGTTTCGTCCCAGATAGCCGAGACCTCATTCACCGCGTTGCTGTAGATGATTCTCGCCAGCGCTCCGCCCACGTCCTCGTAGCCAGTTCGGATGTAGAGGACGACCGGTTTCTCCTGGCTGTACATCTGGGTGAAGTTCCAGCCGCGATAGTACTTTCCGTTCTCATCGTATCCGAACGTCGTGATCTCCCGGATCGCCGGGTCTGACCACGGCTCCAGCTTCCGAAGCGCCGTGCTCATCATCGAAACCCCCTCACCGTTCTTCTGCATATCCTGCATCGTCTTCAGGGTCTTTGAAATGAAGACGTCGTTATAGGCCTTTGCCCGCTTGAGCATCTCCTCCCGCGCCTCGTCATCGAACAGGATATCGACAAGGTCACAGATCGGCCGAGCGTTGCCTTCGTAGAGGACATCGACGGCGATCACGCATTTGAGCAAAAGCCTTGCGAACTGGACGAAGTGGGGATGCTTTGAATTGGGCTCTTCGGCGACCATGGCCTCGCAGATGCCCTTCAGACGTGTCTGGAATTTGAAGCGGTCGATGAACTTGGGAGAGAGCCCGCTGAGAATGTCGTACTTGGTAAAAAGATCTGGCTCGACGCCGTCGATCTTTGAAAGTTGATAACCGACAGATTTGAATATCGGTCCCGTCGCTGTGAACAGCTCGTTCCCGGCGTCTCCGACCAGTAGGAACGGAAGTACGGGATAGGGTCTCTTAGCCACGTCTTTCAGGTCGGCAATGATGTGCTGCGACTTCCCAGCTCCGGGGGGAGCCATAATCAGGACGCTACGCTCACTACGGGTGTAGACCTTCACAGGCTTGCCAAAATATCCCCTACGGAGAATGCAGGCGAGGAATCCAACAGGCTTCAGGTAGCCCTTTTTCCGCAGTGTCTTGAAATCAGCGTATCGAGCGTTCCCGTGGGTAGGCTGTGGAGGATTTTTGTACCTCTGCCAAGTAGCGTAGGGAAATCTAAGCGCCTCCCAGCAGTTCCACAAAACGGAAATAAAGAAGTACCAAAAGAAACGGCAAGCAACCGTAAGCGGCCATATAGTAATGGCTTCATAGAACTTCATGGCGTAACCTTCTCACGTCTAGCCAGAACAATCTTCACACTTTTCGCAGGCCCGAGGGATACCTTTGGCTAGATGATCTTTCGCGGCCTCTTGCGAGGCAAATCATGAAAACAGCAGATCTTTATGCGTCGGTCACAGCCGAGGTAATCCGCCAGATTGAGGAAGGCACACCGCCGTGGGTACGCCCGTGGAAGGATGCCAAGCTCAAGGGCGTCGGCATGATACCCAGCAACCTAGTTTCCGGCCGGATGTATAGCGGTGGAAACATCCTCTTGTTGTGGCTTGCCGCGTCACAGCGGGGCTTCAGCAATCTGCAATACGCCACCTACCACCAGATCAACGCCATCGGTGCCAAGGTCAGGAAGGGCGAGAAGGCAACCCACGTCATCTTCACCAAGCACGGCACGAAGAAGGACGAGGAATCCGGGGAGGATAAGCAGACGACAATCGTGAAGACCTACCCAGTTTTCGGGCTGGACCAGCTTGACGATGTCCCGGCGAAATACCTGCAACAGCAGGAGCGGCCTGAGAGCCAGGTCGAGATCTACACCAAGGCGTCCGACTTCGTGAAGGGCACCGGCATCAAGATCAAGAACGGCGGCAACCGCGCAGCCTACTATCCGGGCGGCGACGAGGTGGTCATGCCCTATGCCAATCAGTTCGAGAGCGAGGAAGCCTACTGGGGAACCATGAATCATGAATTGATCCATGCCAGCGGCCATAAGAACCGCCTTGACCGGCAATTCGGGAAGAAGTTCGGGGATACCGCTTATGCCCGCGAAGAGCTTTGCGCCGAGTTAGGTTCTGCCTTCCTCTGCGCCCGGCTCGACATCCCGGCCTCGTTCCGGTCAGCCAGCTACATCGAGAGTTGGCTGAAGGTTCTGAAGGAGGACAACCGGGCGATCTTCAACGCGGCCAGCTATGCCGGACAGGCATCAGACTGGCTTTGGAGGAAGGCGTTTCCGGAAGTCGAAGAACAGCAACAGCGTGAAGCTGCCGAGTAGCGATAATTTCTTGCCACCTCTCAACTAGAGGTGGCAAGATGTTTTCGTGCAGACCTATTACTGCACAGGTAGAAACAATGAAATGATAGAAAATGACTTCTTCCCTGCAAATCTCCGACGCTGAATCAGCCGCCGTTCAAAAGACGCCTCACCGGGTTTCTCTTGCGGACATTGAGGATTCAATCGGAACTGTAGATTATATTCGGCCTGCTGCTGCCGATTACATGACCATCGCCGTTGTGGTCATGAAAAATGGATATGTTGTTCTCGGTAAATCAGCTCCTGCTGACCCGGACAACTTTAACCAAGAGCTTGGCGAGAAATTCGCTCGTGAAGATGCAATCCGTCAAATTTGGCCGCTGATGGGCTTCGCCCTCCGCGACAAGCTTGCTGCCTAGAAACACTAGTTGGCAACCCCGCTTCTGGCGGGGCTTTTCATTTCGGCAGCTTGTTGCGCCGAGGCCGTTGCGAAACCTCCCGGTGCCGCAGAATGGTCCGTGTGATGATGTAAATCGCTAGCAGCGTCAGAAGCCCGGCGACTGGCAATGCGCCCAAGGCCGTTGCCTTGATGCCGAAGCCTTCAAATGCGAGGGAGTTTTGTTCCATGAGCGCACTTCTCCTTAAAAAAGAATGTGTGCACTGCTACTGCTACGCATTACTTCAATTCATGTGATTCTGACAAGCCTGCACAAATTACCGAGCTGTGCTCGTTCGGTTTTCGTTCATATTTTTGGACGCCCAGTTTTTCCTTACGTTGTTGATTTCGCACAACTATTTTCACGCTGTACCCACAATCCCCATATTCCCCACTTCCCGCTGTAATCGGCGCTGCCCAACAGGTTTCGACTAATTCGACTTCTCCACAGCTACCCGTGAAGAAAATATCCTGCGACGGCAGCGGCCATAACGACGACTAGAGGAAGCGCCAGCCAGTTGGTCGCGACGACGATCCCAAGCACACCAAGCACAGCCAGGACGACTGCGGCGGTCGAACTTATGGCGCGTTTGGGCGGATCTACTTGGATGGGCATGCTGCCTCCATTTGCAGAGTGCGAACCGCACCACCTGTGGAGCTATCTAATGTCGCTGCCGCTTGAACTGCTTGCACCGCATCCGCTCCCATCGCCATCGCACCGAGCGCGAATTGCATGCCGCTTCCAATGGCCAGAAACGGCGCATCCACTGGATAAGGTCTTCCCGTCCCGTCATGTGAATAAATACTGTCACGCGTAATAATGAGGGCGTCAAAGTCTCTTTCGGCGCCCTGCTTCCAGTCTTGCACTGGGGCCAAATCGAGAACTTTTGACGGATTCTGGGAGACCCATTCAAGGTAAGAGTGGCAAATACTTGAACATCCTGAACATGCCACAATCATGTCACCGATCTGGCGAGCTTTGATAGCTTTCGCCCATTTCGTGCCGCCCCAAGTAATTTGCTCATCGAAGGCGAGCACGCCATCGCGATAGGCAACTGTGGTCATTAGACCGATTTACCAACTGCGGTATTAGTGAGGGCGCGGAGGATCATGTTTCCTCCAGAGTTGATCAGCGTGACGATCAGCAAGCCTTGAGGGCCGAACAGCGTTGGATCGACCATTTGTGCACCAGCCACGAAGATCGTGACCGTATTAAACAGGATGGTTCGCCAGCCTTTGAGAGGAGTATTCATAGAAGGTACTTTCGTTGTGCTTCAGTGAATCACGACCCGGATTCGGCGACAACGAAAAAAGGCGCCCCCCATGAAGCGCCCTTACCAACACCTTGCCATCACAAGGTACCCTCACGATAACCCGTGCCCAGAATCCTGCCAACAACTATTCGATCGTGAGCAGGAAGGGGTTTTCACCGATTTCCTTGCGCATCTGTTCGATCGCCATGTGGCTATCCGATATCGAGGATAGGGTTTGCGTGACCATCATACCCATCCCTGCTAGGATGCAGCCTTCGGTGTCCTTTGTGGTATTGCCCACGTGAATGAGAATGGCGGAGCGTCCGGGTACGTTCTGAAGCTGCCAGACCTTCGGCTTAGAAACGACAGCTCCGGGCTCCCAGCCATGAGGTATGCACTTATAAGTGCCGGCCGGAATCGAGCTGATCTTCGGCTTGTTTTCTCGCCAAGCCTCTTCCAGCGTATAAAGAGTGTGGGAAAGACCGCTCAGAACGCCGATCGTTGCGCCGTTGGCGGTATGGATGCGGCGGAGGTTGAGTTTGCGCATTTTAGGATGGGCCGCCCACAAATTTTACAATTGCAGCGCCTACGCCACCAGCACCGCCGACCTTGAGAAATTCGAGCATCCAGTTGATGCCTCTCCGCTCTCCCTTGATAGTAGTAAGCTGATCCTCTGCTTCACGCAGCCGTTCCTCAATCTTGTCCGTGCGCAACTCATGGCGCGTTGCACTCCCGACCATCGTCGTGACGGTCGTATCGAGGCGCGTTGCCATCGTTTCGAGGATCTGAACCCGGTTGGGGAGACCTTCTAGCTTCCCTTCGATGGTTCCGACTTTCGTTAGCACCAGATCCAGCTTTTCAGCCAGCTTCTCGCGCCAAACCTCGTTGCTGGACGAGGCTGACTGGCTCCTACTCATTCGGCATACCGGAGTTATAGTGCCAGATTACGCAATCGCTGGAATTGCGGGCCTGCACCCAAATCCGGTTCGGACGGTAGCTGCTGCCGTTGTTCACGTCCACGAGGCGTCGGGAAACGGGATTAAACTCCCAAGCATTGGTGCTGGATGTCGTGGTTGGACGGCTGGTGCCACAGACAGGCTGTGCGGTGTTTTCTGCGCAGTAGTCATGTCCGGAAGGCGTCGGATCAAACCGGATGTAAATCGTGCTGCTAGTCGTGGGTACAGTGTAGCTGACTGCCGCCGTGCTGCCACACTGGACGCCGCCATAGTTGTTCACCGCTCGGATCACGTTGTTCTTGATATCGAAGCGATCCAGCTGTGCTTGAGCATGCGCTGCCAGCGGCGCCAGCAGGGCCAGCGCGGTAAGGGCGAGATATTGTTTCATCCCGTGGTCTTTCTCTTGATTATAGGGCGCTGGCGCTGACGCTGGAGGTGGACGTCTGCACCACCCAACTGCCAGCACCATCACATCCGGCATAAGACTTCTTCACCGTAGACCAACAGGCCGCGCCTTGCTGCGAAGAGCCGCAGGTTATGCTCGAATTGCAGATGCCGAGGATACTGGTTCCGCTCACATGCAGGGATGCGCTGGGGTCAGCACTGACGGACGAATTAACCAAGACACGTCCGTTGGCAATCAGAGCCGTGCTTGTCTGCGTGCTGTTCAGAAGCGTCCCGATTTTCCAAGTCCCACTGCTGTCCCCTACGAATTGGCGGATGTTCTGCGTTGTGCTGATTGGGGTAATGGAAAGCTCGACCTGATCGCCTTGAGCCGTGGTCGTCCAGGCCTCAGTAGTGCGCTTCCCAAAGGCCCGCTGTTTACACACGATTGTCCCGCTCGCCGTTGAACCACATGCCTGCATTTCTGCGTAAAGCTGGTTGGATGGAAGGCCTCCCGTGGTGTGGATTTGTCCGATGCCGATGTTACCGCCCACCGTGTTAGAAAATGACAGTGCCAGCGGGCTGCGGAGCCACGTAGCCAATGCCGCCGAGCTACCCAAGGATGCCGCAGCACTCTTGACCATGCTCCATGCCGAGGATGTCGAATAAGCGCCGAGCCCAAGCAACGTTTGTCCGGCGTTTTCGAGCGTTCCTTGCGGTGTTGTCGTGGAGATGCCAAGCACATTGGTGGTCGAGTTGTAATAGATGTTCGAGGCGGCTCCAAATGCGCCTCCGCTGTTGGTCTGGATCTGCCCATCAGTCCCTCCCGGAAGACCAGCGCTACCTGAGATCGTCATCACCGGGTAGTTCAAGAGGTTCTGCGCCATTGCAGACGACGCCGCCATTACGGCCATCGTTGCCGCTAGAGCGAGTTTAAATTTCATCAGGCTACCCCTTCGTTATCGGTGATTCTAAGCTGTAAATCGGTTGTACAGCAACAACTCATACATCTGCTGCGTGTCTGGCACCGAGCCATCATATGCCGATGGATCGAGCTTGAAGGGATATCCCGCTGCCCAGAACTGACCTGCGCCCCAATAGGTGTAACCTATCCATACATCGGCATCTGATACGGTCAGCCGCGTCATGATCTGCGGATACTCGACCCCGCACTGTTCATTTCCTGCAATACTGTCATCTCCCCATGCAATTTCGCCAAGGAACAGCTTTTTCCCGTTCGTCCTAGCCCAGTTGGTAATCGAGGAGATCCGGGAGGCGCTGTTAACCGCGCAGCTTCCCAATGTCCCGCTGCCATTGGAATCAAGGTACTGGTGCGGCTGGAAAGCGTAATTGTTGGCCGGGTCGTAAAACTTCACCAGCTCGCTGTCGTTCTTGTTCGCGCTCCAGTTCATCGCGCTCGAACCACTGACGCCTTCGACCATAATCATGCCGGTGAAGGTCGTGCGGGCACGGATTGCATTGGTTGCCGCCTGAGCATACCGCCGCCAGTCAGCAGCGAGGTTCGTTGGCTCGTTCATGAGATCGAGGATCACCTTGCTCATATCAACGCTCGCGGCTTGCATCGCGTTGACCAGCTTGACCCACAAGTCACACAGCGCCTGCGGGCGCACGAGACTTCCCGTGATGCCGATCTGAACGTTGTTGAGCTTCGAATAGCTGTGCAGGTCTACAATCGCAAACCGGCCCTTGGTGTTGGTCCAGTATTTCACCATCGCGATGAAGGCGTTGGTATTCGTGCTATTAAGCGAGCCGAATGCCGTGCTTTGCAGGTATTCCCACTTCACCGGGAAGCGTGAGATATGGAAATCCTTCGTGGCGTAGTAATCGAGGACCGTATTCGAGTTGATGAGGAATGCGCCGAAATCCGCACCGGAAAGATTGATGCCCGAGGCATAGGTGAACGGCGTGACCGCGCCCGAGCCGCCGATGTAGCAAACATCGTCCGCAACGACCAAAATAGCCCCACCGCCTGCCGAGGTCAGGCTCATGGTGTGCTTTGTTGCCGTCGTGGCCGGGTTCAGGATGCGGGTCGTGCTGGACGTGCCGGTCCAGCTGGCGGAAACAGTCAGGGTATTGGTAGAAGTGTCGTAAGACAGGTTGGCCGATTCTGTGGCAGCGAGATTCGTCAGTAGATCGTCCAGGCTGATGTTGAAGTCGGCGTCGCTGGCATCCCCGCCTTGAGCAAACACCACCGTCCTGCCGCCTGTAGCTCCCGTCTCGGATTTCAGTGTGTACGTGATTGTATCGCCGGGATTCGGGTTACTCGGGGACATCTTGATCTGGAATGCCGGGGGCGTCGGGTTCTGGCTCGTGTCGATCAGCCAGTAAGACACCGCGCTGGAGTAAATCCGCATCGTCGGATCACTGAAATTGGCGAAGATCCAGTCCACCTGCTCGGAGGACGCTTCCGTCAGACTGTCCGCCTTAGATGTGCGCGTGTAGTGGATAGGATTGGCATCGCTGTATCCCGATCCGAACGTGATCAGGCCAGAGGACGTGGTTCGAATGGTGTATGTGCAGTTGGCCGCCGCACAGGCCGCTGCCCATTGGTCGTGGTTCGCTTCAATCCAGTCTGCCGCAGCTGCCGCCGTGTTGACGATCTGGACGGTGCAGGTCGTTCCGGGCGCAATATTCTCTGTCTGGAGAGTGATATTGACCGTATCCCCCTCATTGATGAACCCACCGGGAGAGTTGACCCGGAAAGTCGGTGTGCCGGGAGGCGTGACCGACACATCGGCAATCTGGAGGCTCACAATTCCATGGAGGATGGAGCCACTGCTGGGGTTGTCGATCCAGACATCCAGCTGGACCGTGCCTTCGGTGGTCAGGTCGTATTGAGCGGTGCGGGCCAGAATGATGGGTTGACCATCGTAATCGGCTGCGAAGGTGAATATCCCTGTCCGGCTGGACGGGTGGCTACTGTCGCCTTGCGGCGTGTAGGTAACGCCGGTATGCCGTGCCGCCTCTTCGGTGCACATCGCCGTGAAGCTCCTAGACCAGTTGTTGTTGTTCTCTGAGGCGGCTCCACCAGTTACGTAACAACGAATGCTGCATCCCGGCGTCGGATTGGCCACCGTGATTTTAACAGCTACCTCGCTACCCTCGCTCATGTAGAAGCCGGTATTGTTGGCGTACCACAAATCCCAGCGGACGCCGGTCGAGGCGGATGGCTTCAAGGTGGCGAGGAGCTTCTGGTACATGGCTAGACCGCCACGTCTCCATTGAGCGAGTAGACGGCGTTCGTGCCCGTGGCATTCCCTGTGAGTGCTACACTGACGATGACCCCTGTTCCTCGTGTCTTGAATAACAGCTGCGCATTGCGCATGGTCGCGCCGGAGCTTGCCGAGACGGTGACCCTGCCGGAGCCGTCTTGGCCAATGAGATTGAAGAAGCTGACGGTTATGTCATTGCCATAAGTAATGGTCACAGCGCTGCTCGCCGTACAGCTCAGGTAACGCCCATTATAAGTGGCGGCGTTCGCTGCATTGATCGTCAAGGACGTTCCGGCAAAGACGATGGGCGTGAAATCCGTCGCGGCTGCTTCGACCTCATCAACGATGTCCTCAGCCGCCTCGATTTGCGCCGCTACCTGAGAAGCTACCACATCTGCCGCAGCCTTCGATTCGGCAGCATCCGTTGCGGCGGATTGGGCATCAATGGCCGCTTGCCTTGCTTCAGCAGCGGCAACATCCGCAGGCGCAGGTGCCGCAACCGGTTGGCCTACGGGTCCGAGAAGAGGATTATTTTGATAGCTCACCCATGGATACTTTCCTTATGCCCGTGTTTTCCGTTCGGCCCACGCCAGAACTTGTCCGACCGTCTTACCCCTGAATATTGAGGGGTTGGCTGCAACAACCTCTTTCCCGACGATCTTCAGGGCGGGCGTTTCCGGGCTGGCTTTCACCAGCCGGGCAGCAACCGGGCCATCAAGGACATGTGCCAGATAAATGGTCGCGTCAGTCGGCTGTACGCCGCGTTTCGTCAGCACGGAGGCGTTCTTGTCCGCGTACTTCTGGACCATGCGACGGCTGATATCCTTGTCGTCGCGGAGTGCGAGGATTTCGCGGGGTGACTTGCCTTCAGCTTCCGGCTCACCCTTCATCAGATCCAGCCAAGTGCTCTTGATAAACTGCCCCGCCCCGCGTGCGCTGCTGTTCGGGTTCTTCGCGTCAGCCCGTCCGCCCGATTCCACACCAATGATACGGTCAACAAGGGTATCTGAGACAGCTTTTGGTGCCGTGACCGTTTCCTCGTAGGGCTGCTGACCCGGAACGCTAATCCTGAACGTCCGCCGTACTTCGGGCTCTGGTGATTTGGCATTTGCCGCCAGTCCTCCAGCAACGGCACCCTTTGGGGCCAAAGACGCTGAGCGAGTGACTCCTCCACCGGCCTGTACCGTCTCAAGCGCCTGCCCTATCCTTGATTCACCGCTCCGGTTAGCAGCGGAAGTAAGCCCCTTTCCGACAAGGCCGACCCCTAGGGCGAGTGGGTTATGCGTGATGCCGAGAGACACCATACCGGCAAGCGGGCCGGTAACGCTGGCAACCGCCCGCATCATCCCCTCTTTCGTATTCGCCTTCCCAGCTTGCAACAGCGCTTGCTTTACATCTGGCGTGAGGCCCTTCTCCTTCGCCACAAACCGATTTATCGCGTTGCGTTGTTTAGTCAGACTGTCCCCAGCCGTCGTAAGAACTGCCTCCAGCTTCTCCCCTTGACGCTTGATGGCGTATGAGCGGCGGAATTCGTCCGGTAGATCGGCAACCTCATAGAAGTCGTCAATCGCCTTCCGGATCGGCTCCGCAAACTTGCTGGGGAGCTGGTTCAGGTCTTGGCGGAAGCTTTCAAGCGAATTCGCGTTCACCCCGTTGCGGCCGAAATCGTCCAGCTCGGCAACGAAGTTTTGAACGTCACGACCGTATCGCGCAGGGTTCTCGTGCTTCAGCGCTTCTTTGATAGGATTTACTAGCCCCATCTGAACTTCATCGGCAGGGAGGTTGACCGCCTTCAGTGCTTCACGACCCGCCAGATACTCGGCAACGCGGTCTTCACCCGTCTTGACCGCAGGCGCTTTGACACCACGGGCCGCTTTGACCCCTGCCCCGACGATTTCACCGGCAGCGGCACCAGCGGCCCCACCGGCAGCGCCGTAACCCGCACCTTTCACCGCTCCGATCGCGCGATCAATTACGTCGCCATCCGCCCCGCCTGCGCCGGATGCTGCGCCCGTGACCGCTCCCAAGCCAATCCCTTGGGCGATCCGGCCGGTGACAGTTGCGGCACCCTTAACTGGCGCACCGATACCCCCAAGGACCGCCCCAGTGACTTGTCCGGCCATGGCAGATTTCGGGTTCGATGCGTTGTCCTGAGCATCGGCGGCTCGATTATAGGCCACCTTGCTTGCGTATTCCTGGCCGAAGTCCTTACCGTCAACCAGAGCACGCTTTGCGGCCGTCAGCCCGGCATCAATCTCATCGGCAGTGTTAAACGTCAGCGCTTGGGCGGCATTCTTGACGAATGTTCCGACCCGGCCCACCTCTTTGCGCCCCGTTTCCGGACTTTCATCCTCCACCGGCACAAGGTCAAACCTAGCCTTCGGTGTTTCATCGACGGGGACCAGATCAAATGGCATTATCGGGGCTGCATCCGGTACTTTTTCCCATCAGGCCCTTGTACGAGGCCGTTGCCAATCTCTTTGAAGCCCTCGGGGAGCGTTTCGAGCCCAGTTAGGTTGTTCGATCCCGTTTTCACGCTGGGCTGAGACGTCGGTTGCGCAGCGGTGCGACGCTCTAATTCGTCAACATAGCCGTTGCTGCCCTGCTTAAAGCCCTCGTACACGGTATTGATGTTGCCGATCTTCTGATTTGCGAGGTCGTTGCTGTCTTCGGCAGTCGGAATGTATTGAGCGCGAGCCGTCGCGAACTCTTCCGGGCTGATAACAGCGCCAGATTCCTTACGGAGCGTCGCGTTGATCACGTTCCGCATGGATTGGAGATACTGGCGGTCCTGATCGTTCAGAAACGCGTATGCCCACGGGTTGTTGATGTACTCCAACTTGATGGCACGGGGTGGCTGATAGCCACTATTGAGCATCTGGACGATCTGGTCCCGCCCGTCCCCTATCCGCTTCGCATAGGTGCCGGTCGTAACCTCGAATTCCTTCCAGTCGCGCTGGGGCTTTTCCTCCGGACGTGCAGCCTTCTCAGCTTCGGCGTTATATTTGCCTGCTTGAGCTTGCTCTGAGGCAATCTTGGCCTCGGTAAGCGCGTTTTCTTGCCGTGTCTTATACCGTGCCTTGTAAGCAGCTGGCGCGTATGCCTTGAGGACGTCATCCACAACCTTCGGCTGACCCGTCACCATGTTGCCGTCCGCGTCCCGGCCGAACGGGATCAGCACGTCAACGCCGTTAAGCTTGCTGAAAGTCATGCTCTCGACCGGAACGCCCAATTCCCGGCTCATGACCTTTGCCGATTGCGGGTTTGATGCGAGCCAGTTGCGGAGCCCCGTGTCATCACCGACCGAAGCCTGGTCGATTGTGCGGGCAAGCTGCTCACCCGTCGCTGACGCTTCCTGTTCAGCCAGAAGACGGTCTTTGACCTCCATCTGATGCTGTTCCATCTGGGAACGGAGTTCTTGAATCTGGTTCAGTCTCGCTTGCGCGGCATCACGTGCGGCGGCGGCCTTTTCAGATTTACCACTTGCTACCGCACTGCTCAGTCCTTTTGCGATCGCCGTCAGTGGTGTCAGCTGACCCTCCTTGAAAGAGTCGGAAATGCCCTGATACCGATTGGCCTGCGCATCGAGCGCGTTTGCCCCGCTGATGGCGTCAGACAGTGAGGGAAGCTGGGGGAGAGTTGAGAGGGCCATTATGCTGCTCCGTATTTTGCGTAACCGCTCTTACTGGCCGCCCCGTAGAGGCTTGGCAGCATCAGGCTCGTGCCGCCCGTAAAGGGCGCAGCCGCCAGCGAGGTAAGACCTACAAGGTTGCTCAGCCCAGCCTGTTGTCCTGCCAAAGCTGACGCATTGTTCGCGCCGACAACTCCAGCCACTGCGTTCTTGTAAGCTTGGTCATTGGCCTGCTGAGATAGGCTGGCGCTGATCGCAGGCGCCAGAGACGCGATTTGCGTGTTTTGTTGGCCAGTAATCCCTCCTGTCGCCACATTATACAGACCAATCTGGCGATTAAGCTCGTTCGAGCGAGCGTTTTCTTTGATTGCGCTCATGTCGCGCCCTAACGATGCCCGCTGGTCCTGTTCAGTTGCAGCACGTCCCACACGAGCATTGTCAGCCGCTGTGCTGTTCGCTTGACCAACACGGCCGAGCAGCTTCTCTTGTCCCAGACTTGTGGCGTAGGCCGCCTTGCTAATCGCCTGATTGGCGGTCGTTTCATAATCCTTCAGGTACTGGGCTATCTCCGGATACTTGGTCAGGTCGAAGTTTTGCGAAATATCCTTGATGTGTGCCAGCGAACTGGACCGGAGGCCCTCAAGCTGGTCCATGTACGCCTGATCTTCCGGAGAAAGCGGGAGCTGTTTGAAAACCGTCGCCCACGTCCCGTCCGGCTGCTTGACGCGCTCAGTTTTCGTACGGGCAATCTCATTGATAAACGGCTCGAACTGCGCCTGCTCTGGAATGGGTGTGGAGGCCGTTTTCGGGTTCAGGACATCGTTGAGGAGCGAGGGCGTAAACGCCAGCTTGCTGATACTACTGAACAACCCCACGCATCGAACTTTCCTTACGTTGAATATCAGCCATGCCGGAATCCTTGGCAACAATTTTGCGCATTACGGGTACACCACGCACATGATCCGGTTGCTGTCCTGATAGTCCACGGTTCCGGTCCCGTTCAGCACCCCGAGATAGAACCCGGTGGTCGTATTCGGACGGGCAACTCCGCCTGAAGTCGCCGCCCAAGAGGCCACCTTGTAGTTATCGAGGTTGCAGTTGACCTTATAAAGCGCGTCCGGCATCGCCGTTGTGAAGCTCACCCCATAGACGCCCGTGCTGATGCGCGTGCAGCCGCTCAGGCCCGACCCTTTCAGGATGGAGCAGCCGGTCGTGGTCGTGCTGATATAACCGCTTGCAACAGGAAGCAGGCTGGTGCTGATGATCGTGCCGCTCACTTGCAGGTTTGTTGCCGAGACGTTGGTTGCGCTCACAGTGCTGGCGCTGATCGTTGTCCCGGAAATGACATTCGTAGACGTGATCGAGGTGACTTGCCCCGCCGTGTTCACCGTCATGATCGGCGCAACGTAGGAACCGGACACCCCGAGGTTTGCAAAGCTTGTCGCATCAAGCAGACCGAACGCGGAGGAGCCCGAACCGTTGGCTTTTAGCACCTGTCCCGATGTTGCAGCCCCGGAACTGATCGAAGATGGCGAAATCAGCCCCCAGAAGGTCGCAGCGCCATTGTTGCTCAGAAACTTGCCTGACTGGCCAATTACAGAGGGTGCAACACGGGCTTCGAGGCTGTTCAGCCCCTCAAATGCCTTGTTCACGTCGCCGTCCACTTTGGCAGAGCTGATCGCAACGCCGTTGGCGCGATCGGTCTGGTACTTGGTCGTGTTGACCGAGTGGTTGGTCGGCGTGTAGGCACCGGCCGGGCGCTCCCAGACGGCTGCTTGAGTGTTGGCCGCTACCGCCGTCAAAAGCGCAGCGGCGATGAAGTTCATACGCATTTACTTACCTTCCTATTGGTCTTAGTCCGAGCAGGTTCACCGGCCCCTCTGTCGTTGAGAACGACAGGCGGTAGCAGAAGGCTTTATCTGCAAGGAATTTGTCTGAGACGACCGGATTCACGGTGCCGGAATCCCACTCGCCTACGTCCCACAGCGCCTCATCCCATTGAGAGCCACCACCGACTACAGGGACTTGGCTCGTGACGACGTTCTGTTCCCGGAAGTCGATCATCCGGTCCAGCATGATGGTGATATTCGGCGCGGTGTCTTCGAGCAGGATCTCCACAGCGCGGTTGCCCCAGCGGGCATTCCGCGACAGCCACGGGAGCCACCAGAGCCCGTCAATCGGCTCCTCATCATCGGCATACGACTCGCCAACAAGGGAATCCGTCCCGTTCGCATAAAGATAAGCTTGGATTCCGCGCTGGATAATCAGGCGATTGTCGCCGAGTGGAATGAAGCTGTTGGCATCGGCAAAGTATCCGGCGAACTGCGTCCACCCCTTGGCCTTATCATTGAGGACATAGACCATCAGGCCGGTGTCATCGAGCTTGTACCCGAACAGCCCGTCCCGCTGATAAAAGAAGCTGCGGGCCTTGCGGTACGACTCATCGTCCGCCAGAAGCGCCCGTATCTTGTCGCTGAATTCCCCATCCTGCGTACTGCCGATGTCGCTGGTGACCTCAATCCCGTCCGTCTGCGCCTGCACGGAGAGTGTCCGGAGCCCAAAGGGCGTCACGATCGCCTCGTCATTCGGCATCGACTGCCGGAGCTTTTGGTGGATCAGGCCAACTGCCAGCGTCTTGACCGGGATGAACCCGCCAATATCACCCGGATCATAGCCTTGCCATATGTAGGTCCGCAGCCGGCCATAAAAGACCATCGCGCCGTTATAGTTGCCGATAGCCAGCAGCTCATCAAACAGGTTGGCCTTGTTCTGGATATTGATGTACGCGACTTCCTGCGTGCTGGTGTCCGTCCCCTGGTCGAACCATGAATTCTCATTATTGGGGATCGGCGTGTAGGAAATCTTCATCGGGTCGGGCCCGCGATAAACCTTCGGTCGGGACACACCCCCGCTCAATGCCCACAGGCGGTCGTTCGCCGTGGTGATAAACGAGAACGGCGGAGGCTCATCGAAATACTCGATCATCTCGATATCCTCGTCCGAGGCCGGAAAAGGCGTGTCTGTTACCGTGACGGTCAAGGTAGCGCCGACGAGGCTTGAGCTTGCGATCGTCCCTTCAATCACGCCCGAGGTGGCAAACGTCACGCGGACCTTCCGGCCGTCCGGATAATCCGTTCGACCACCGGCAGGATCGAGGCTGAAGCTGCTGGAGGAGACCCACTGGTAGTTTCCGGCAAGACGGTCTTCCACGTATTCCCCGAGGTTGGTGAACTCCGTGCCGTCATAGGCAAAATTGGCATCAATGCCGTTGCAGAAGATCAGCTTGCCGTTGAAGGTCGTGGTGCCGACGAGCCCAAGCTCGGAGAGCCCGGTTTTGACCTCTTCATAGGTGTCCAGTGCCTCGTCATACCGGTAAAGCGCGTTGTCACTGCCCAGTGATATCGTCTCGATAGTGCCGTCCGATCTCCGGTATTCCCATCCATCCACCAGCTCGACCACGGATTCCGGGCCTTTCTTGCCCATGCCGTAGCGGAGCGCTCCGGAGCCTGCCTTCTTCTTGTTCGGCAGGATGTTGACCAGCTTACGGGCGTATTGGGAGGCATTGAGAACGGTCGGACTGAGCGAGGAGTTCGAGAGCGCACGCGGAAACAGCGTGAACAGGCTTCCATCGAAGAGGCCGGGCCGGGTTGCTACCATGCTTTGACCCGCCGCTTCTCGGCAGGAAGCTTGTTCCAGAGGAACATGAGGTAGCCACTCATAAGCTCATCGAATTCAGCCTCAGTGAACTGAATTTCGAGGCCAGTCACCTTATCCCGCTCATCAAAGGCCATCATCTTCTGGGCAACCCATTGGATGGTCTCGTGGTACAAAACCGGGATCTGGATGTCGATTTCCTGAGTATCCGCAGTGAGAAGCGGCGGCATCAGCACACAACCGACGTTCAGGGTGGTGGAATTCCGGGGATACGTCACCAGCCCGTTCATGATCTCTTCGTAATATGCCGGATTGCCAACTGCGGTCAGGCCGAAATCCGTCTCTTGGATTTCATCGAGAGATTTGGCTGTGAGCTTCGCGTTGTTGTTGCCGGTATCGGCGACGGACAGGATCTTCAGGAGCGAATACGGCCAGAGTGCCACGCCGTCCGTCACTGTGACGTCGATGAACTTCCGGAAGAAGCCGGGATAGAGCTGTACGGCCCGGCTGATGATCCGGATATAGCTGTTGTTGATGTGCGCAGGATCTTCGCATCATCGTCCGGCGCACCGGTATTGCCGGTCAGCGACTGGCTTTTGATGTTGGTGATGATGGTGGCGACGTCCACATCAGAAGCTTTCCTTGAAATTTGTGGGGGCTTATCCCGCCCCCGAGGGATTAGCTGTTGTAGCCCAGCACTTCAGCGATGATCGTATCGCCGCTAGCGTAGCTTCCATCTGCGACAGTCAGCACGTTGGCACTAGTGCCCGTCCCAACAGTCACAGCACCAGAAGGCACGCGGCGTACGCCCGCACTCGTGATGATGACGACCGCCTTCACAACCTGAATCGTCTTCACGTTGTTGAAGGTCACGGTCTTGGTCGCTCCACCGGAAGTGACAGCGGTCACCGCTACGTCAGCCGGAGCTGGGCGGACGGTTCCGTCCGTCAGCTGAAGGTTAACTTGAGTCATTGTCTGATCTTTCATTGTGGGGAGGTTGCTGCCTCCCCTTCAGTCAGCCTTAGAGGCCGCCCTTCGCGCTTGTGAACAGGTGGCCCACGCCGAAGTCTTCGTTGGTTTTGTCGTCAACGAGCTTCTGGAAGGCCATCACGTTACGCCATGCCCAGAGAGTATCCCGGCCGTGGTCATCACCGACCTTGGTGACAATCATGTTGCCGTTGTTACTCATGCTGTATTTGATATTGGTATCCGGTTCGGCTTCCTTACCATAGGCAAGAACGGCAGCGCCGATGCCAAGAATAAGGTTGTGCGCGACATTGATACCGCCTGCGCCGACACCACTCAGCAAGAGAGTGTCATTCTCCCCGTCTACCGGCAGGAGAGCGTAAATCAAACACCCTTCGTATTCGCCGACAAAGTTGGAGCCTGTGATTACGTCGAACAGTGGATTGTCTTTCTGGTACACGGAGGTCTTAAAATCCGGGTCCTTCTTCAGGTCGCGGATCGCGTTGCCATGGAAGAGACCGACGAACTTCTCGACAGTGGTACCGTCCCTCAGTTCCACCTTTGCTGGGCGCATGAATCCAAGGCCGCTGGACTGCGTCTTGAATTTGTTGATAGCGTCCCCGAGCAGAGCAAGCGTAAGCTTGTCGTCGGTAGCATCAACGTTTGCCAGCGCCGTCGCGTGAGTCGCGTTATAGTTGGCCTCAGCCGAACCATACAGATAGCGCTTCTGCGTCCGGCCACGGGTAACGTCTGTCAGCGCAGCCATCGTCTTCACCATCGCGAAGCGGCCAGACTGACTACCGAGTTCTTTGCTGGTGTCCTTGTCAACGTCAAGCTTGGAACGCTGCTTGTTCATCGTGCGGTTCTTCACCTGCAGTTCGTCGCCGTACTCTTGCAGCGTGATCTTGTCGTTTCCGTACGTTATCGACTTACCCGTCCCCTGGATACGGGCATCACCTTGTTTCACCGTACTGGTACTGACCGGGACACGGAACGTGTAGGTCTTTGCATCGCCTTCACCAGCATCGAATGTCTCTTTGACAATACAGCCTTCGAGAGTGTCGCCACCGTTGCCGGGGTTCATCACGTTCAAGAGCGGAAACTCGCTGAAGTGATACTCAAGGGCCGTATCCGCCCATTGTTGCCGGGCGTTATTGCTACCGGCTGGAATATTCGCGGTTGTCACGAATTAAACCCTTTATTTTAGTTCATCATTGCCCGGATACGAGCTTCGCGCGCACTTTGAGGTGCGGGTTTATGCTCTTCATCCGGTTCCTCGTCCTCATCGGACTTTTGTGCCTGTGTGTTGACGACCGGTTTCTTTTTCAGTTCGGCGTTCTCGGCTCGGAGACGGGCGATTTCCGCCATCATACCGGCAGGACCGCCAAGCTCTTGCGCCTGGTTGAAGGTATCAAGCGCGGCTTTTCCTTCATCCATCACCAGATAAAACACGTCGTCTGGCGACGCGTTCAGGTACTTCTCACGCACCTTCGGATCATTCTGAACGGCGTAGTCAAACGCCTTCAGGATCTTGCCGCGCGTTTCCTTATCGCCGTAAAGCCGTTCAGCGGCCTTATCGAGCGTCGGGTTGTTGAAGTCCTCCACGAAACGCTCTTGAAGAGCGCTTACATGCCCGTCTTCGCCGACTTCCGGAAGATCCTGCTTATCGAGGACAGCATCGAGGAAGTCTTTCTTAACGCCGATCGCTTCAGCAATCTCGTCGCGGTCAAGAAGCCCATCGGCTTCTAGCTTGCGAGCCGCTTTGCGAAGCGTTTCAGCCTCGTTCTTGCTCATCGAGTACTTGTCGCGAAGCGCCTTCTCACGGTCATTCGACCCATCCGAGGCGTTAGCTTCTGGCGCAGGTTTCTGCTCCTCGTCTTCGGTCTCATCAGCGTCTTCGTTACCGGCATCTTCTTCGGCATCAGGTTTCCCGTCAGCTTGATCGGATTCCTCTTCCGGGTTCGTCCATCCGACGTTTTCATCGTCTGTCTCGTCCCCGGCTTCGGTGCCGTTCGGTTGCTCTTGCAGGTTCTGGTCTTCGTTTGGTGTCGTCATCACTTGAATCCCCAACGTTATTGGACATTACCGGGCACGCCGCCGGTAGGCATTGAGGGAGGGTTTGACGCTCCCTGAATCTTTGCGAGCGTAGCCTTAAGCTGCTCGTTCTCTTTCAGCGCGACTTGGGCCTGCTGAAGCTGTTGCTGGAAATTCTGTTTTGCGTACTGGACGATGTGGCTGGATTCGGAGAACCCCATGGAGATCAGGGCTTCAGGCGGAAGCATGTCGGGACGCTGACCGGCCGCATACATATCTGCGAGGCGATCCTTTTCCTCCTCTGTCGTGCTAGCGACATCAGGGGATTCAATGAGGTCCACGTCGAAGGTGATGCCTCGAATATCAGCCTGACGAACGATGTTACCGTCCGGGTCCTTTTCAGGCTTCCCATCAGCGCCGAGGGATGGACCAATCATCCGCTGTTGAGGCTGCCCGTCGTCGCCACGGATCGTAAACACCATCCGCTCGTCAAACTTCATTTGGGCCATGATAGCCATAAGTCGGCCTGAATTGCGCTTGGCAAGGCGCAGAAGGTCGATCGGAAGGGCTTGGGTGGTATTGGTGCCACTCTTTCGGGCTTGAATGGCCCGTCCGCTTGTGGCGTTTGTCTGCGCACCTGCGGACTCGTCAAAGACGCCCATATTGCGTTCGATGTTGGCGATGTGCATTTGCAGAGAGGCAGAGTGCGCAGCAACCTCGTCCAGATTCTTCTGGATTTCCAGCTCGGCACCCTTCCGCTTCATTATGATGCCGTCCGGCCGCGCTACCTCACTGGCGAGAGCATCCACGTCGTCCACGGCGTTCGCGTCCATCACGACCTGGCGGGCTGAAAGGTACCAATTCAGCTTCGACATCTTCTTGTTGTACATTTTCTGGTCATCTTTGACCGCACGGATCATGCCGTACGGGATACCGGTGTTCTCCTCACGCTTTAGACAAACAGGCGTCATGGGAATGGCGCCGCGATAATAATCCAGCTGATACGGGTATTCGAATTCGTCAAAGACCACGGAGCCTGAGAAAACGCAGCACCGGACCTGATAGCCCTCGTTCTTGCTGTAGCCGCCGCGCTTCTTGCTGGATTCCTTCTCGGCTTCCGCCTTGTAAAAGGTGTTGACGATCATGCCCTCTTTGGACGTGTAGGTATAAAACGTCTTCGGCACCCGATAGTAAAAGCGAACAAGCATGAGCTTCTTGCTGGACTTGTCGAAATATCCGCACCCGGCAAACGTCATGCGCTGGCTTCTGATTCCAGCCGGAGCCTTCAGATCGCAGTACGCGCCACCTAGACCACGCCAGCTCGACATAGCCGTGTCGATCTCTTTGGCTTTTCCCGGATACTTCCGGAGCATCTCATCGCGCGTGTACCATGCCACCAACCCACGCCCACGGCTGTTGCTGAAGTCGATGGTCATATCGAGCGGATCGTAGACGACATCCAGTGAGCTTGGGATATGCTCCTCAATGGTGTCGTTAGTCGGCACGAGGTGGTTCCATGCCAACCCGCAGACACGGGCTTTTCGCATGGCCTGCGACCATTTCGAGCTGCTTCCGTTCCGCTCTTGCAGGAAAAGCACCAGATCAGTCAGCACCTGCGCCGAGGTCAGAGCAGTTTCTGCCAGGGAGCGGGCCGTAAACTTCAGGCGTGTTCTTGTAAGGACCTCAGATCCACTGACATTGTCGATCCTGAAGCTGATCTGGTTCGACACATAAGGAACCATCCCGTTGTCGATCAGATCAGCTTCTTCCTCTTCAGTCCACTGACGGCTTTCATCGAAGTCGAAGCATTCGGCCGCTTCATCGAACCATGCGCAATACTGCGGATTAGCTAAGAAGCTTTCACACAGTTCCCGCGCATATTGTGCGCGGTCTGCTTCGTTCCGGGTATCGCGCCAGTCGATCGTGTTTACAGACGTTCAGCGATTACCATGTCGCCGGGATACACCTTCTTGCCCACCTGCTTGACGGTGTGGTTCTTCCCGATCTTGCTGGCCGGAACCAGAGTGTAGCCATTCTTCTCGTTAAGCGCCTTGCGATACAGCTCATCCTCTTTGGCAAGGCCAGCCTCTTCAGATGATTGTTCGCGCTTTTGCGCTTCTTCGGCCTTTTTTGCAGCGGCAGCTTGAGCGGCTATGTCTTTTGCAGCGTCATCGGATGTCGCGCCTTCGGTCTTATTCAGCGCGTCTTGTGTCGCTTTGCGTTCCGTCTTCCGGTTATTAGCCATCGTCTTTGCTTTCGTTATAGTTGAATTAAACAGGAAGACACAACTTCCTGCAATAGGTTTAAACAGTCCACGCGCTACGGCTCCGACGCGTGCGCACTTGACTACCCGTCACCGCCATCCGGTGATGCTCGATCGCAAACCCACGGAACCCGGAAGCGCCGTGGCTGGTCCAGTCGTGGACATATTTCCATAGCCCGGACTTCTCATCGAGGGCGCGGCGGTGGTTCTTAAGCGCCGCGAGCCCCGCCTTCGTTTTTACGGCATCGAACCGACAGCGAGGCAGGATCAGACGCACGTTGTTGAGATCGCGCTCAACATCCTTCGTCCGCTCGATAACTTCCACTTTGAAGCCAAAACTCCGGACGAGGTCGGCATCGCTCATGCCGGAATGGCTGTTCACGTTCTCGCCGTCATGTGGCAGGAAGACAGTCGCGATGCTGTAGCCCCGCCCCATAAGCACATCCTTCACCACGTCGGGCAGCGAACAGTTGTTGCCTTCCCAATAATCAATGATGTCAAACGTTCCGGTATCCGTAGGCTGGATAAACCAAATGGCGTGGGGATCACCCTTGCCGCTGGCGGAATGGCTCAGGTCGAACCACACATAAAGGGGACGGGATGGATTGTATGGCACATCACCGATGCGGCCCGCACGTTCCAGCGCCTCGAACTCCTTTCGCCAATAAGCACCTTCTGCGAAGCTGAGCGGATAGCCATCCCAGATATTCCGATATTTTTCCGGGTCCGTCGCCAACATGTGCAGGCGCTCTTCATCCAGCTCCTTCGGAAACCACGGATTGCTATCCCAGTTGACCTTAATGATGAGGCTGTCCGGGTGCGGGTTCAGCACCAGGCGCTGGTAGACCGGAGCCGACTCGACAGTGGTGTTAAAGCTCGTCCAGATCTCCGACCCAGCTTCACGGATCGTCGGGAAGACGTTGTCCATCGTCCCGTGACTGATGTTCTGGCCTTCTTCGATCCAGAGCTTTGTCGCCCCTTCAAGGGACTTAATGCTGACGCCGTCGAGCTTGGCGAGCCCCTTAAAGACAAACTCGCTTCCGGTCTTCGTATTCTCGATGCTGGTTTTGGTGAACTTATAGTTAGGAAGTTGGTCCTTCCTGATGGTGTTCTCAAGAAGCCGGTAAACGCTGTCGTCAATGCTGTTCTGGAATTCCCGGCCACAAACGACAAGTTCAGGCTGTCGCGCTGCTACATGGACAAGGATTCTGCCGATCGTCCGACTCTTCGCACCTCCGCGACCCCCAAAGGCAGTTTTGTACCGATGGGGCTCAAGAAAGCCCTGAAACGCCTCCGGAATCTCGATTCGGTTCAATCACCGGAGCTTTCCTTCGGCTTTACCAAGACCACCTCAAGCTTGCTGTTCAACTCGATCGGATTGTCTTCCTGTCCGCCGAGGTTGACGGACTGCGCCGCCTTCCCGTCCAGCTGCTCCATGATCTTGAGCGCGGCAAGCAAGTCACCGTCTGCAACGGCCTTCATGACAAGGTTCAGCGCAATCTTGCGGCCGACCGGCATGTCCTCATCTAGTTCTGTAAGGGGGTTATGCTCGCCCTTCAGGACGAGATTTATGAGCTTTTGAAGCTCTGACTTGATGCTGACGAAGCCTTTAGGAAGTCCTGCTGGATTACCCGACTGTCCGGGCTTGAACGGTGTGCCAACGGGCATCCCATCTGGACGCATCTCCGCTGCTCGGCCGCTGGTCTTCTTCACTGGATAACGATGGCGCAGCCTTCACGCTTTGGCAACCAGAAGATGTCATTCATGTGCCAACACTTCAACGGAAAAGCCGCTATGTCCAGTGTAGACCCAGAACAAATCGCCAAAGCAAAAGCGCCAGATCGCATCCGCCTCCTGTTCACGCGCAACCTTCTTGCTGTCGCCATTGCCACCTTGGCGGGACTGATGACCATAATTCCAACCCTTTTCATAGAGTCCACGAGAGATCCGACCGTTACGGTTCCCACGAGCACATACCAGTCTGTGATCTCCCAGTTGCAGGAAGCCCAGCGCCAGCTGTCCAAGGCCCTCACACCGGACCAGCTTGCCAAGCTCCCACCTGACGTGGTGCTTTCACTCGCCCGAGTGGAAACGAACCTGATGAATTCCTCGAATACGTTGATCGCTATTCAAGCTGCGCACGAGCATTCCTCGCCGCTTGACCGCCTCATTGATTCGCTGTTCACCAAAGCTAATGCAGCTCAGACCGCTGAGAATACTCAAGTCCAGCAGGCTGCTGACTCGTTCACCACCGTGAACTACATCCGTCCTGCGATCCTCATTTTCATGCTGGGAGCTATCACAATCTTCTTTATCGCCTGCATCGTGACATACTTCCGTACAGACGACGCGGAGCGCCTGAAGTTCGCAATGAACTCGATCCAGACGATACTCGGCTTCTATATCGGTGTGTTCACTGGTTTGCTTGGTTTGGCGGCGTAGCCTTGACGAAAAACTAGGGCTCTGCCCTCACGCGCTACAAGCCCCTTCCGCCCAGCTTCCTACGTGCAGCCGGTTCCCCGCGAAGGAGCTTTCCGCTTGCCACCCGCTGTTCGCCACGAGGCAGGAGGGCACGCCCTCTTTTGCCTATTTTCAGGAGTTATAAGTCCTTCAGAACCTTTGTTCCCGATACTGCGCCCGCAAGCGAACACACGCCGATGAGGACCTGTGTCCCGTCATGCTCCCAGAGCCCTGAGCCAATAAGCCAGAGCCCCATTATCACTAATCCTGCAACATTGAACCAAAGTATTATCCCCACACACTCCCTTCATCACTAACACCGCAGTCAGACAAATACCCGCCATGCTCAGCCCGGTACTGCAATCTCTCCTCCAGCGTCATGCGGACATGCTTATTCCCGTGCAGGGACATGCAAGGCACGAGATTCATGCTGGTATCGTAGGGCAGCTTGCGGAGTCCTGCGGCTTCCATGGCTGGTGCCTGGCTGTCTCCTGAATAAGCGCTCCAGTCGGTCGAACCGGTGACGGCTTGGAAGGGCGAGGATGAGGCGCAAGCTCCGAGGAGCAGTGCGAGGGTGACGAGGCTACGCATCGCGCTTCTCCTTCCGGACATATACGGTCACCGCTTCCAGCCCCTCATGTTCAAGTAATTTCTTGGTGGGACGCAGAACCCCGGCCAGCACATTAGATATTTCGGTAGGATGAACCCCGTAGAGGCCAGCAGTAGTGCGAATACCCCCGCGCTTACTGCCGTTTTTACTCTTAGTATGGTTGCTCTCGACGATGCCCACGAGGTGTTCGAGGAACGCCTCCCGAGTAACGACTTTCACGGTATCGAATTTCACATATTGGTCTTTCGTTGATTAGTTTTGCACCGAGACGAGCGCCATGAACCATACTACCTTGCAAAGAACATGGAGGAGTTGATCTTGGTTGTAGGTCAGTCGCCCATCGGATTTCGTGAAGTCGATGAGAGTGTGGGCTAAGAATTCGCCGAGGCCAAGCCAGCCGCTGCCAGTGATAGCCCACACGAAACCGGCATGAATGGCTGCATGGCACGCCAGAACGCTAGGCCAGATAGTTTCGCCTGGCACCAGATTGAGCTTATGGTTCTTGGCTTTCGCAATCCAATCACCCTGCAAAGGGTAATCGGCCAGAGCGTGTCCGATAAAGAGAAGAGCTAGAGTTTCCATCACCGGCCTCCCCGCACACGCTTGCGGCGCTCAACCTTTGGCGTCGCCCAGTTGGCTGGCACTTTGCCCGTCCAGAGATGGACACGGTGGTATCCGCTTCCGGACGCATTCTGCCTGCGGAAGTGGCCATTGATGTCGTCCGCAGCAAAGAGGAGGCCGAGGCGGCGCATGCGTGTCAGCATCTTGCGCGCGTCAGTCGTTCCCATGCGTTGAATGGTCATGGCATCAATGCGCCCGTGCGCAATCAGGTGATGGATGGCGCGGGCTTGCACGCCCGTTTGGCTGACGGTCTGAGTCTTCGGCGGGTTACGACGAATAAGGCGCTTGATGATCCGGCCAGAGGGTGTTGCTTCGGGCTGGGGAGCGATCCAGTTCAGGAGGGATTTGAGCTTCATCGCCCGGACTTCCGTTGAGCCCTACCAATAAGGAGTCCAGTGGCGATCACTAATATCAGGGGCCAGACCAAAGCGCCCCAGAAGTTTTTACGCGCGTCGCGCACCCCGATTCCGTTTGCTTCGTCATATGCCGTGAGCGCAATGAGAAGCACCATGAAGCCGCAGAAGTAGCATACTACGTAAATCATTACGCCACCTCCCCGTTGAGACCTTCGCCCTCAAGGATGTCGATCTCGATGCAGGCGATACGCTTGAGTTCCGGAAAATAGGAAGCCGCGCGATCAGCATCGCTTTTGGTGGTTTTTGCATAGGTGCTGACTTTCACGGTAGTCCCGAAAAGCACAACGCGTGAAATATACGGGTGATCCGATTCCTCAGAATATACGTTCAACCACCCCTTGATGCGCTTCGGTTCTTTCCACGCACTCACAATGTCGGCGTTCGACTGCCTATGAAGTATGTGGGTCCCATTAATCGCCCAAGTCATCACGCGGTTCTGGCCGTCAATCCAGCCTACAACTTGTTGATCCTCATCGTCGGGTCGGAAGGGAGCTCCAATACCGACCACGAATGCCTTCCGACCGTCCCGGGTCCGGTAGTACTTCGCTGCCTGGAGCGTTGGCGTTTCCTCTGTTGATGTTCCCTCGGCTGCAAAATTTATGATTTCTGGCCGGGTTAATACCTCTCTCCGTCCGCGCTCATTCACCCAATAGTCATCGTAGCTTCGGGTCTTTTCTTTGCCGATGCGAAAATTCTCACCGTCTTCAAATTCGCAGTACGAGACGATGTAACCCTCGTCTCCACGACTATTTATAACTTTACGGCCTACGTCAGCCTGGGTCAGTTTGAATGCATTCATGTCCTCGCTTTCTCTTGGATTCCAATTACGCCACGCTCACGGTGAGAGCGAGGACAAGGGCAAATACGCCGAGGAACAGGCAGGCGTCGATTTCGTCTCGATTGGTAAAGTAGAAGGCGGACAGGCGGTCCCAGAAAGTGTGCTTCTGGACGGGATTGTAGATCATTTTGGTTGTTCTCCTCTGTTGGTAGGTGAATCCTCACACATCTATTTTTAGTTGTAAACATATTTTAGTACATTTTTTAGTTGCGGATGTTTTTAAGTTGGGTCAGGATTCTTTCAGCGCCGGAAACGGTGCTAAAACCAACGAAAGCATCCATCCATGACTACGAAATCCGACACGGGGGCAGCGAATGCTTCCGTGACCGAAGCACTTATTAATGTGCAGGCCAACCTTGACCCACTGCGGGCGAACGCAACCAGCCACCACGGCAAATTCGCTAACCTTCAGGGCGTTATGGAGCTTCTGAAGCCGCATCTTGAGCGCAATCAGCTGGCGATCATCCAGCGACCTGTTGCCAGCTCATCTGGTAGCTGCACCCTTGAAACGATCCTCCGCCACGCCCCGACCGGGGAGGAAATATCCAGTACGATTACCATCCCGACGCAGCGGCAGAATGATCCGCAAGCCTACGGCGCGGCTATGACCTATGGCCGTCGCTATTCCCTGCTCTGCCTATTCGGCATGGTGACGGAGGACGACAACGCGGATTCCTCGTCTTACAACCTCGAAAAGCTACTAAGGGAGCTATGGGCGACTACGAACCTGGACGAGTTGCAATCCGTCAAAGCCCGTCACTTCGAGAGCAGTCTGGTAGGCGACAAGTTCTGGAACCTCGTCTACCGAATTGTTTTCGAAAAGAAATACACGGCGCTCACGACAACACAGGGGGCTGAGTAATGGGTACGATCTCGCCACTTCGGACACCTTTGCCAGAGCAAATGACGCCGTTCGAGCAAAAGCTGTATGCACTAATCGTTGAGACGTTGGGTCAGCCATGGTCATATCGGCATCTCAAAACGATTCCTGTCACCCTTGCGAAGCTCACCCAGTCGCTCTCAATCGTGATGATAGCCTACGCTCTGGCAGCGAAGCAGGGCAATCAGGTGAAGAGCGCGGCTTTGATAAGCACCAACCGCAACACCGTCCGCAAATACATGCGCCATCATGAGGCCCGAATGGCGAGCCGCTAATCCAACTGCGCTAGTGTGGCTTCCAGCAATCCCCGCTGGGAGCCATATTTTTTCTCCCATGCCTTCTTGCCCATCAGGTGGATGGCGTTCCGCGAGTGCTGGTGGTGAGCTTCGCAGAGCGGGATGACCTCTTCATCTTTCGCCTTCTGTCCCATGCCCCGCCACTCAACGCCGATCGGATGGTGACAGGTTGTGCGGCCGGAACATTCGTGACCCCATTCCGCCGCAACCGCGCATCGCAGTTGCGCGACACGGGTGAGATGGGCTGCATTCTTATTCACCAATATATTCTGACGGGTAAACACCTTTCCCGTCAATCTGGACGTTTACCCGGCACCATGCATAATGCTGCCTATGGTTGGGGCATTTTCATGAATATTACACGTGGGCTTCTAAGGCTTTGGGTCGTGGCGGCCGGGCTTTGGGTGATTTTCGTCGGGTTCTTCCTATACGAGGACGTGGCCAACCCGTACGTCACAGGAAAGGCTTTCTATTTCCGCAAAGACATCTCGACCGCACGCGAGCAGGCTGATCAGGAGAAGAGCCGCGCACAAACAGCCTGGTCGAACTATCTAATCAACACGCCTGATGGCTTCTCATACTCCATGACCGGCTCATCAGGGGATGACGCAGCCCGCCGTGTGCTGGCCGCGATCGGCACCATCAACTTCGTCAAAGAGCCGGCGATGGTGGAACGGTACACCGATGCGTACAGGCTGCTTGAGGAAGGCACCACGCGCGGGGTTAGCGAACAGATCGACGTTGGTGTCCCGGATACCATGCTGTTTGTCGGAAAAAGTGAGCCGGACACGGTGAAGACAGCGCAGGCCAAGCAGGTCTACGATATCGCGCTACGCGCCCGCAACGTGGTGATCGCCAAGAAGCGGACGGAGGCCCTTAAGAGTGGAGCAGCTTTTGCGGTTATCCCGCCCCTCGTGTTCTTTTTGCTGGGCTGGCTTATCCTATGGGTTGCGCGCGGCTTTCGCGCCCGCTGATCCCTTATGCCATCTGTTCCAGTTCACGCCCTTACCCCGCTCCTTCGGGTCGAACCACTCCCCGCCGTAACGATCGAGGAACGCTTGAGCCCCTGCCTTCGTGGCAAAGCAATGGACGTTGTAGTGCCGGTCCTCATGGAAGATCGAGTGGCCGCGAGAACAGCGCATGAGTTTCTGCTTCTCGCAGAATTCCGTCTGCTCAGCGTAGAGCTTGCCGGAGGATAGCTCCTGCAGCAGGATGATTTGGAAGGGCCATCCACGGTCGATGGCGGATGGAGTAAGTTCACCTTTGCGCCTGTTCATAGGCGCTTATGTTCTCTATCCGTTCATGCCCGTCAAGTGCTTGGGCGCCCCTTCCTCGCTCTTATCGACGCCGCTTTTGCAGCCAATTTAGCGCGCTTATCGTCCAAAAGTTCTTCTAGGGTCGCTTCCAGCAATTCGTAGCAATCCAGCAGATCAGACAGAGCAACCACTCCTTCGTGGCTACCGACATTTCCCACCTCGCGTAGAGCCTGCAAGGCGTCTGCATGTCCCGGCTTTATCTTATCAAGCTCGTCAATCCGTTGCATAAGGTTCATATCGACCAGCTTGTTTCCTTTCCCAGTTCGTTGCCGAGGCACACTGAATTGGTCGAGCAAGGTTTCCACTACGATCCTAACCCGGTTCGCGCACGATCCGAGATCGGCCCAAAACAACTCAAAGGATTTCAGCAGGTGGCCAGCGGGATGCTCTGCGAGGCCTTCCGAAAAGCTGATTATAGGGGGCGCAGGCACTATTGCTCGCACCGTCAGCTTTAGATCCTCATCAACGATGGGATCATTATTGTAGTCTGTACCAACGTAATCATATTGCACGCGGAAGTCGCCGGTAACGGATACGATCTCCCCGCAGTTGTCCATTTGGCATACCATGAATGCATGGAAAATCCCCGCGCCCATATCATGCAGCTCAGCTTCCCTATACTGCTGATGAAGGTAATGCGGCGTTTTTCGACTGATGCCCTTTTTCGTTAGCGCCAATCTCCCAATATTGCAGTGCGGGCACATAAATGCCGGGAGTTTTTGTTCGTATTCCTCAAGCCAGAGATTCTGCTCCACCATTCCCTCGAATCTTGCGTGTAACTCATTCCGGAATGCACCTTCCTCGGCAATGAAATCAAGACCTAAGTCACCATCCCAAGCTGACGACGCCGAGCCTCGACAAGGTTCCGCATCTGCTCTTGGTGTTTGCGCTCTGATTCATCAAAGCGATCCTTCGCGGCGGCGATTTCCTCCGGTGACGACGGTACCTTTTCCCCAGCAATGGCGTCATTCCACCCTTCCCTGTTTAGCCAGGTCGTCGGGTGCGGTATGTAGCGGCCGCCGTCCTTCGTCCACTGATCCGACGCCATCCAGCGTTTAAGGCCGGCCATGACTACATCGAGATCCGGCTTCAGTCGGTTCCAGACCAGCAGCGCCTTTGGCTTGCCTACCTTGTTCGGATAGGCAGACCAGAACTCATCGAATCCCTCGACCACCTCCGCCCCCTTGGGGGCTTTGGGGGGGGTTGAGTTTATAACAGGGTCTATAACAGTTTTAGTTTGGCCCTTTTGGACCAAACCTAAGTTCGGCCCTTTCGGCCAATACGGTTTGGCCCTTTCGGCCAAAGTGTACCAGTAGGTGCGGTTCACACTGCCGAAACTGAAGGTATCGCGGGTGATAAACCCAGATGCCAGAAGGCGCTCAATGGCGTTTCGGATTTGTTTCTCGCCCAAGTATGGGAACAGCTCGCCCCAAGCCGAACGGCTGTTATAAACCCACGCGGCGCCCTCACGGATGTTTTCTTGGCTGGCCGTGTTCTTCACCACCCAGTAAAGGATGTTTTCGAAGATGATGGCGGCTTCCACGCCAACTTCGGCGGCGATATCGATATTAAACGAGTGGTTCACATCGCACCTCCTCACCGAACAATGGCAAAGGTTGCACCCGTCGTCTCGCGATATCGAAGTACCCGCTCTCCCGCTCCATTCCTATGAATCGAAACCCCTCTTGAAGAGCGGCCTTACCGGTACTTCCGCTGCCCATAAACGGGTCCAGAACAACTCCGCCTTTGGGAGTTACGAGGCGACACAGATAACGCATCAGCTCTGTCGGCTTGACGGTGGGATGGATATTCTTCGACAACACAATGCGGTTCAGTCCCACGGCCTGACCGTCACCATATCCCTGTCCGTTCTCCAGCGCTTTTTGAGCACCGCCACTTCGAGCGGTTGCCTGTATCTCCAAATCATCGAGACCATCTTCGCGGTCTGCCTTGCTCACCTTTGGGCAGTAGAAGAATCGCGCCGCGCTCACCTCGCTCTCATCTCGACGTTCAAAAGGTTTTCTACATGCAAACTGACCGTAAATGCCGTTTGTGAGGTTGCTGGGTTCGTGTCCGGATATGGCGCCCTGTTGCCCCTTGGCATCTGGGAAATCGTTCACTACCTCGATACTGCCATCATGAATAAAGTTTGCGGGCCACCGTCCCTCAGCAGTTCGGCACGCGTCTATGTTAATCGCTCCAGTCCCATGAATGGCCACATTGGCCTTGACCGTTCCCTTGAAAGGCTTGCGGGCCACGATGATCGGCTCATGGGCAGGCTTTAATGCAGTTCCCTGCCCGTCTCCAATGTTGAGATTTTTGGGGAACCCGCTACCGAACACCCACATGATCTGGTCGCGCACCTCGAACCCAGCGTCTTCAATCCCCACCGCCATGCGATGGTACGTGCGTGGGCTGGCAAAACTCAGGAGATATCCGCCGGGCTTCAGCACCCTCAGTACTTTTTGTGCCCACTCTTGGGTCCACTTTTGAAAGTGGACCATTCCTTTGGCGCTAAGATCATAGGTTCCGGCCGCAAATGCCGCGCCGTCGTGTCTAGCGAATCCGTCAGTTCGCTCCGTATTCTTTCTTAGCTTGGATTGCATGGTTCGAACGATATCGTCGCCGTCCCAAGCCTTTCCCATGAATGAAATTCCATACGGAGGGTCCGTAACAACAGCGTCCACGCTGCATTCAGCTAATGTATTGAGTAGTTCGAGACTATCGCCTTGAATAAGGCGAGCTACTACCGATTGTGCGGAGTCCACATTCCGATGCTTTCATACGTTTATGTCCACCGATGCTCAGAGTATTGGACTGGGGTGCGGGCATCGGACCGCACCCCTTGTCACCAACATGATTCGCCTTTTAGATTGCCGCAACTAAAAGTTATCCCCAGCCGGTGCCCATGGACTACGAAGACCCCACAGCTGCACGCATTGCCCGAGACAACAAAATCCGAGCAAAAGAGAGGGAACAGCAGAAGCCAAGCGCCAAAGAGCGAAAGGCGGCGATAGCGGCGGGGATGGCCAAAGTGGCCTTCAAGGACGCTTCCGGCAAAGGAAAGCATGGGCCGGTTAAGACTACCGCCGCAGGCTATCGAGCGGCCGCCGCGAACCCGCGCCGCGTGAAGTAGGCTTACTTCCGGATCGTATCAGTCAACGCGTAATAGATGTGCCACCAAGGGCTTGTGCGCGTCTGTTTGCTGTTCAGGCAGGCATCCCTGCTTCCAGGCGCACCGGTACCAGTAGCTTTATCCCAGTCCGCACACATCCCCGTCTGGACGGCATAATGGTAGTTTTCCAGCCGGACGATCGCCAAGCCCATCCAGACATTCAGCAGCACTGACAGCAGCAGCAAGATCGTTCGCATCGGCATCTCCTGTGATGCTGAACCATGCCCGATTCCCTTCTGCCATGCGATGCTCCGCAAAGCGCCTTAAAGCAATAAAGTATACTTTGACGTGCATCGGCATTCGGACTCATGATCGAGGTGCATCCAACAGGAGCAACATCATGAAACCTTCAACAAACCATCTCCGGGAGGATATCGAGGAGCAGTTTGAATTACCTGAATTGCCGCCGCGAATGACGGCGAACCGCGCCAAGGACTTCAAACGTCCTTGCGGGAAATGTGAATTGGCAGAATGCCGCTGCATTGGCTGGAAGGCCTTTGAAGCGAACTGAAAGGCGGTGATCCTTCATCTCCTCTTCCGGGGCTGAGGTAAACCGCCCCATTCCTGAAATGACAGTCATCGACAACTCGCCTGACCAAATTGGCAAGAGGCGACAAAGGCTCACGACGGCCAACAGGCGGGTAGATCCTCACACGATCAGCAAGGTTGTGCGTGTTTCAGGTGTGGGTCTTTCGGGACTGCATCGAGCTACGGGCTGCTCGTTAAACGCCCGACCAATTCCACCTGTCCAGACCGGCTATGCATCCTCCCAAGCGCCTAGTCGGTAACTCGGCCCCCTGTTCAACGGCATTGCAGGGGGCCGCTTTTTTGGAGCAACATCATGGCGATTTACATCTACCACTACGAGGTCCGGCCTCGGCCAGAGGTTGATTTCCTAGTCTCTGTTAGCGGCTCCGTCTACCCGCCCTTGCCTTCACAATTCGGTGCCTGTGCCACGCTCACTTTCGCCCTTCAAACCGGCGACGTGTTTCCGACACGGGAGCAGGTTGAGGCCATCTGGCAAATCACAGGCATCTGGGAAGACGAGTTCACCTACATGACCGACGCCCACCCCACCTCCGGCCTGCGAAGGTTCCGGCGCAGAAAGGAGCGATACGATGATTATTGAGCTGTACGTATCCGGCAGCGAACATCCTGCCTTTTATGACGCCTATATCGACAAGGACGGGAACCTCTACGGCATGAACCCTCAGCCACGTGAGCTGTTCGACATCCTTCAGGTAGTGATCGAGCGCGTCGGAAAAGGGCCGACTACGGAGCAGTTCGAGTGCCTTCAGTTCCTACAACAAATCAACAGCTGTAGGGCTGTTCATCAAATCGGCAAGGATGGATTCAGTGTCCTGAACCTAGTGCCGAGCAGACGAAAGTAGCCCCCACACCGGGGGCTTTTTCATTTAGATGTAAACTTCACCTTCGAGCGTGACGATATAGTCACGGGAGAGAGACTCGGTGAGCGCCTTCATCACAACTCTTGCGGTTTCATTCTTAGGCATGAAGAGCGTCGCCTCATTGCGACCCACAGGATGAAGCTCCGCGCCCGTGATACCCGAGATCACCTTCCGTAACGCCGTCTGCACATCAATCGCTGCGGAGCCGTTCTTGGCTTTGATTGTGAAATGGTCTGCCGGTATTTTGCCGCGCGGAATCTCGAAGTCGGAATACCCAAGGAATTCCATGCGGTCGATCCTCTCTGTTAGCATGGCAATCTGGTCCAACAAGAGCCTATCGGATGGGGTGGCGCTTTCGGTGAACTGGACTACTCCCCGAGAAAAAGTGACCGGGTTGTCAATTACGTGTTCTGGGTCGATTGCTTCTTTCACCATCGCCACTAATTGCGTCCGCGCAGTGCGAAGGTCTGATGGCCTGCGCCGAGCGAATTTAACAGAACGCACTGCCGCCACATCGAATGGAATTCTCTGATTTTCCAGATGCATGTGAATGATAGGTTTTTGAATGGTGTGCCGAATCCCGATCTCATAGAAGGCGTTGGGATTAAGCGTTGAGAGATCCGCTATTACTAATTCGGCCTCAAGTAGAGATGTGATTACCTGTGTCGTGATCTGTCCAGGCTGCGGCATCCGGTCGGCTCGGGATACCATAAATTCCGGAAAGTGCTCCTTGAATACCGGCTCAATGATCTCCTCAAGCAGCCAGTCCGCGTGGATACGGTCGTCGCTGTCATCGTCCCCGATAGGCCCAACGACAAAGCAATTTTTCTTCTCAGCAGGCTTCTTGGCCATCACGCTCCCCAACTTCTGATACGCCTATCTCTAGCAACCATTCAGGGAGTTACAAGCACCCCGATTGCATCCTACCCGCGTCTTTTTCTTTGACGACTGATTTGAGATGAGAGAGGATTCGCAGGTGCGGTGGAGCAGAGGTAGCTCGTCAGGCTCATAACCTGAAGGTCATTGGTTCAATTCCAGTCCGCGCAACCACAGAGAATAGCGCAGTTGGTAGCGTGCCGGACTTGGATCCCGGAGGCCGCTGGTTCGAGCCCAGCTTCTCTGACCAGTTATCCACTAGGCTCGTAGGCGAGCATTACGGCCCTTCGGGGCCTTTTTCTTTATTGACCACGCGGCTTAACAGCCCCTCCCACGACCGCCCGAGTGCGCGGTAGATGCGAGGCGACGGCGTGCACCTATTGAGAGTCGAGCCAGATTCTGCCCTACCTCGAATTGTGCCAAAAAGAGTCCGGCCCGAGGGGGATTCGCCGGACACCATCCTTCGCTAAGTTGGAGATTCACGCCAATTTCGGGGATGCCGATGAAGGTAGAATTCCACAGAGCCGGGCCAGGCGCGCCGTCCCAGTATCATTTCAAGGTCACGGCCAGTCGCGTAACGCCCAGCATGCCCATTCAGTCGGACACTGACACCATCGTTGTGCTGTTAGATGACACCAAAAGGCCATACAGCGAGCGCGAGCTGGAGATTATCACGCGCATCATCACCGCCTTCAGCGGTTCAGGGGTCGCGCCCCATGATCCGTGATATCCCCATGCGGCTGGACTTCTATAAGCAGCATGTCAGGAGCCCGCGCTACTTCGACATCCTGATGAACACGAACGGCAGCCTTGCCGTCATCAATCCCATTGCCATCAAGAACGGGAAAATTGTGGTGGTGCTGGAACAGGGAAGTCCCGTCACCCCCACTCCGCAGCAGATCGTCTCGATTTACGCGATGATAAGCCGGTATGGTTGGTGCGAGGTGGCGTTCTATGGGCTTGATATCTAAGTATACTTAAAATAGTTAAAATTTATATTTACAACCTAAAATAGTTGTGTGAGTATTCTCTCACCAACGAAAGTAATCCATCATGTTCAGCCCTGACTTTGCCGATCGCGACCCCCGCAATCCGGCCAACTACTCCGATTCCAAACGCTACGGCGTCTGCGACTATAAGGCCCGCAATGGCGTGGCCATCATCCATGACGTTCTGGACGAAAAATTCGATACCGAGGCAGAGGCCAAAGCCGCACTGCTCGCTATCAAGGACTTCAATGGCGAGGAACTGACTGTCGTTGAGTTTCAGGAAGACGGTGATGAAATGTGCGTTTTTTCCGGCATGTGGAATGAAGATCAGGGACGCTACGTCGAGGCGTAGAGATGGAAAATGCTCAACTCTCCTTCATCGACCTTGTGACGGTGAATCCAGTTGAGCCACCCAAGCCGCCCTCCCCAATGGAGTTGCTGGCGGCAGGACTGAAACGCGACCGCATGGGCCGCGACGACCGCACCGAGTTCCTTGAGGAGCAGGTGCGAAAAATGAACCAACGAAAGTAAGAGAAGTGGAGAAAATGAATGCCGCGCTGGAACGGATAAAAGTACCATACGGCTTAGAAGATTTCAGCATGGAAGCTACTGGTGATGAGAATTACGCAGTAATTGAAACAGAAGGTGGTCAGTGGAGTGTGGCTATGGTTGATAGCTTACCTGACCACGCCGACTTTAAACAACCATCCCCATGGTCATCCTTATCCATGGCTGAATACCTTGCAGAATTGCATAATCGCAATATTGCCGCCATGCCATCCGCCCCCGCCACTTCGGATGCCGAGGCGCTGCGGGCTGCACTGAGCAAAGTCATTGGTATTGCGGAGCGTGTCGTTCATGCACACGACCCGGAAAACGCAAGATACATCCTCAAGGTTAAGCACGAGCGCGCTGCTACGATGTATGAGCTAGAGAATATTTTAGAAGCTGCTCGCGAGGCCATCGCCAAACAGAAGCAGGGGGGCTAGGCGATGGATGATGTTTTTCGATTTTTGAGGTCGTGGTACGGCAAGGATTGCGAAGAGGATGCATGGAACATTTATAACGGCGTACTCAATGGGGTGAATTACGAAGGTGAGAGCATTGAAGAATGGAATGAGAAGGTCCAGCAGCACTTAAGAGCTCAAGCTGATCTCCCTATCGATGAACCACCCGCGAGTTGATTCCGATCTCCGCTCAGCTACCATCCCCCGCAACTCACGGGGGATTTTCATGCGCGCGATTCTCGCCATCTCGCTTTTCGCCATGGCAGGCACGGCTCACGCCGGGTTCTACACCGGCAACGATCTTCACGAGCTGTGTAAGGCAGATCAACCGGCAGTTCTAGGCTACGTGGCGGGCGTCATCGACAAGAGCGGATACGACCTTCAAGTTCTCGAAGCCCTTGATAATGCGCCAGCGGGCGACATACCAACTTTCTCACGGAAGTACCGGATGGGAGGCTTTATATGCTATCCGGACGGAATGGTTCTGCGCCAAGCGCGGGACATCTTTTGCAAGTATCTCGCCGATAATCCCGAAAGCCGTCAGAAGGGCGCCGAGGGGCTGGTGCAGGCTGCGCTGTACGATGCATGGCCCTGCAAATAGCAGAAAAGCGCATTGCGGAGGGAAAGCCGCTTTGCGCTTAAGGTGCCGATTGGAGGTCGGATCTACTGGCGCGAAAGTGGCGCGTGTGCGGCCGAATTGCCATGAAATGTCCTGCTTTGTTCTACCACCGCCCGCACCGTAAAAGGCCGCTAAACAAGCATTCTCGGAATGTTCTTGTTGCCTCGTCCACAACCACCCCTCCGGCGACCCGACACCGTCGCGCGCCGACATCGACATGACGAAGGTGATCATCGATGCCGCCAAGGCGCTCGATATCACCGTTCACGACCATGTCATCATCGGCAAGGACGGCCATGTCAGCCTGAAGGGGCTGAAGCTGATCTGAACAAAAGCCAGGACCGACCGCCGACGAGGTGCAAGGCCGCCGCACGTCGATCCTGCGGCGGCGCATCGGCGTGGGAAGACTGCGGAATGCTGGAGTTGACAGCAGTTGGTCGTGCGGGATTGTATGCAATCCTGCAACCACCATGTCTGAACAATGCCCGCCCGAAATACCGAGAAGATGAAGCTCCATGACGATCCGCAGCGGCAACACCGATCGATCGACCCGGCTCTGCCGCGACGTGCTCTGCCTCGATGATTTTGAAATGAAGGCGCGGCGACATCTGCCAAAGCCTCTGTTCGGTTATATCGCCGGCGCGACCGAGACCAATGCGTCGCTGCGGCATAACGCGGAAGCTTTCCAGGCCTATGCCTTCCGGCCTCGTGTCCTTCGGGACGTCTCGAAACGCAGCACCGAGACGAGCCTCTTCGGCAAGACCCATGCCGCACCATTCGGCATCGCGCCGATGGGTATCAGCGCGCTGATGGCCTATCGAGGTGACATCGTGCTCGCGCGGGGAGCGGACCAGTCGGGAATCCCGATGATCATAAGCGGTTCCTCACTTATCCCCTTGGAAGAGATCGCTGCGGTTTCGCCACAAGCGTGGTTTCAGGCCTATCTCCCCGGCGAACCCGATCGTATCGATGCTCTGATCGATCGCGTCGGCGCCGCCGGCTTGCGCACACTTCTGCTGACCGTGGACACAGCCACGCTGCCAAATCGGGAAAACAATGTAAGGGCCGGATTTTCGACGCCTTTGCGTCCAGGTCTGCGCCTGGCATGGCAGGGCATCTCGCACCCGCGTTGGACCACCGGCACATTCTTGCGCACGATCGTTCGGCACGGCATTCCGCATTTTGAAAATTCCTATGCCACAAGAGGCGCGCCGATCATCTCCTCGAACGTCACGCGCGATTTCGGCAGGCGCGACCACCTCAACTGGAATCATTTGGAGCGGATACGCAACAGGTGGTCCGGCAAACTTGTGGTCAAGGGGATCATGCATCCTGACGACGCGGCCCGGGCTGCCGACACCGGGGCGGATGGAGTGATCGTCTCCAACCATGGCGGCCGCCAGCTTGACGGCACCGCTTCACCGCTTCAGGTGCTTCCGGAGATTGCAGCACGTGTCGGAGACAGCGTTGCCGTCATGGTCGATGGCGGTTTCAGGCGTGGAACTGATATCATGAAGGCTCTCGCGCTCGGGGCCCGTTTCGTGTTCGTGGGCAGGCCGTTCCTTTATGCCGCAGCCGTCGCGGGGTTACCGGGCGTGCTTAAGGCGGCGGACATCCTGAAGACGGAACTACACAGCAATATGGCGTTGCTCGGCGTTACCAAGGTCAGCGATATTTCCGCGGACTACATCACCCGCGCATGAAAACCGTCGCGCGCCGACATCATGGCGTAAAGCTGTTTCCCGAAGGGCTCACTTGCCCGAAAAAGCGCCCGTCAGGACCAATCAGGCGGCCGTAAAACAATCTGTAACATTGACCGGCTAACGATGGACGGGCGACATTTTGCGTCGCAAAATGATTCCTTTCCAATCCGGGGCTTGATGATGCTTCAGTACGATCTCGTTGTGGTGGGCAGCGGTCCCGCAGGGCGCCGCGGCGCCATCCAGGCTGCAAAACTCGGCAAGAAAGTGCTTGTCATCGAGCAGGGCAAACGCGTCGGAGGCGTGTCCGTCCATACCGGCACCATCCCCTCCAAAACGCTGCGCGAGACCGCGCTCAACCTCTCCGGCTGGCGCGAACGCGGTTTCTACGGCCGGTCTTACCGCGTCAAGGAAGAGATCAGCGCAGATGATTTGCGCCGCCGCCTGCTGATCACGCTGAACCACGAGGTCGAGGTGCTGGAACACCAGTTCGCCCGCAACCGCGTGCAGCACATTCGCGGCAAGGCGAGCTTCATCGATGCGTCGACGCTGCAGGTGATCAAGGATGACGGCGAGACCACACAGGTCACCGCCGCCAGCGTACTGCTCGCCGTCGGCACAAAGCCGTTCCGTCCCGATTACATACCTTTCGACGGCAAGACTGTACTCGACAGCGACGAGTTGCTCGACATCCAGGAGTTGCCGCGATCGATGGTCGTCATCGGCGCCGGCGTCATCGGCATCGAATATGCGACGATCTTCAGCGCGCTCGACACGGCCGTCACCGTCATCGACCCGAAGGCGACGATGCTCGACTTCATCGACAAGGAAATCGTCGAGGACTTCACCTATCAGCTGCGTGACCGCAACATGAAGCTGCTGCTCGGCCAGAAGGCCGACAAGGTTGAGACGCTCGACAACGGCAAGGTCGAGCTGACGCTCGACAGTGGCCGGCGCCTGACGACCGACATGGTGCTTTTCGCCGCCGGCCGCATGGGGGCGACTGACGCACTGAACCTTCCGGCCATCGGCCTCGAAGCCGATAGCCGAGGCCGTCTCAAGGTCAATCCGGAGACGTTCCAGACTTCGGTTGCCAACGTCTACGCCGCCGGCGACGTCGTCGGCTTTCCGAGCCTTGCCTCGACCTCGATGGAACAGGGCCGCATCGCCGCCCGCGTCGCGATCGGCGCGGTCGCCAAGGAGCCGCCGAAATATTTCCCCTACGGCATCTATGCCGTGCCGGAGATTTCGACCTGCGGCCTGACTGAAGAGGAGATGAAGGAGCGCGGCATTCCCTATGAATGCGGCATCGCCCGCTTCCGCGAAACCTCGCGCGGGCATATAATGGGCCTCGACACCGGCCTTTTGAAGCTGATCTTCTCGCTGAAGACTCGCCGTCTGCTCGGCGTGCATATCGTCGGCGAAGGCGCCACCGAGCTGGTCCATATCGGCCAGGCGGTGCTCAATCTCAAAGGGACGGTCGAATATTTCGTCGAAAACACCTTCAACTATCCAACGCTTGCCGAAGCCTACAAGATCGCCGGCCTCGATGCCTGGAACCGGATGGGCGACATCAAGTCGGAACTCTAAAACTCGCAGCGTAGACAGCAGATCCGGCCGCCAACGGAGCCGAACGACATTGCGCATCATTTCGCTGAACGCGTGGGGCGGCAGGCTGCATGAGGCCCTGATCGGCTATGTCAGGCAGACAGATCCAGATGTGCTGTGCCTGCAGGAGGTGCTGCGGGCGCCGGGTGCGGGCTGCGGATGGTCGATCTATCGGGATGCAGGGCTGGAGCTGCCACAGCGCTTCAATCTATTCACGGAGCTCAGCGCCGCCCTGCCCGGCCATGACGGCTTCTTCTGCCCGACATCGAGAGGCGAGCTCTTCAACGGCGATACCGCCATTGCCGCCGAATTCGGGCTGGCGACCTTTGTGCGCAAAACCCATTCCGTCATCGCCCAGGGGCTGGACTTCGTGCATGGCCGTTTTTCCGCTGATGGCTGGGGCGACCATCCGCGGCCGCGAAACGCCCATTGCATTCGTCTCTTCAGCCATGAGCCCGCTTCTTCCGTGACCATCGCCCACCTGCATGGCCTGCGCGATCCTGCAGGCAAGGGTGACACGGCGGCGCGCGAGGCGCAGGCCGCAGCGCTGGTCGGGCTGATCGAGCGCGTCTGGCCCGGCGACGAAGGGCTCGTCGTCTGCGGCGATTTCAACGTGCTGCCCGACAGTGCGACCTTCACGACTCTCGCCAGACTCGGGCTTTCCGATCTCGTCACCGGAAACGGTCTTGTAGACACACGAACCTCCTACTATCTGAAGCAGGGCCGCTTTGCCGATTACATGCTGGTTACACCGGCGGTGAAGGTTGCCAAATTCGAGGTGGTCGAGGCGCCTGAGGTCTCCGACCACCGCGCATTGCTGCTGGATATCGGGTAGTATATTAAGGAATGACAAGTTTCGCGAAGCGTTTGCGCGCCGTGCCTTTTTTTACGCCTTAGTTTGACCGCCTAAATCGCATTGATACGCCGTGCCTGATAGATGCCTTCAAATCCATTTTGCCTTCGGGCAAAAGCTTCTAAAGAAAGATAGATACTCTTGTCCCATGTCTTGGAAGCTGCCCGCAGACGTTTTCAGCTGATCCTGATCAAGCCGTCGCATTATGACGATGATGGCTACGTCATCCGCTGGTGGCGGGCGATGATTCCCTCCAATTCGCTCGCGGCACTCTATGGCATCGCCGCTGAATGCGCCGAGCGCAAGGTGCTCGGAGACGATACGGCGATCGACATCACCGTGATCGACGAGACCAATACGCGGATCGATTTTGCCGGACTGCTGGCGCAGTTCAAGCGTCACGATAATTTCGGCATGATCGCGCTTGTCGGCGTCCAGACCAACCAATATCCGCGCGCCCTCGATATCGCCCGGCCCTTCCGCGATGCCGGCCTGCCGGTTTCCATCGGCGGCTTCCATGTTTCCGGCTGCCTGTCGATGCTGGATGGCAAGGCGGTCGGGCTCGATGCCTGCCGTGACATGGGCATCTCGATGTTTGCCGGCGAGGCCGAGGGCCGGCTTGACATGGTGCTGCGCGACGCCGCCGCCGGCGAGCTGAAGCCGCTCTACAATTTCATGAACGACCTTCCCGGCATCGGCGGCACACCGGTTCCCTTCCTGCCGAAGGACAATATCCAGCGCACGCTCGGGCTCAGCACCAGCTTCGATGCCGGACGCGGCTGTCCCTATCAGTGCTCGTTCTGCACCATCATCAACGTGCAGGGACGCAAGTCGCGCTTCCGCTCGGCCGACGACGTCGAAAAGCTGGTGCGGATGAACTGGGCGCAGGGCATCCACAAATTCTTCATCACCGACGACAATTTCGCCCGCAACAAGGATTGGGAAGCGATCTTTGACCGGTTGATCGAGCTCAAGGAGCGCGACGGCATTCCGCTCGGCCTGATGATCCAGGTCGACACGCTCTGCCACAAGATCCCGAATTTCATCGAGAAATCCCGCCGCGCCGGCGTCACCCGTGTCTTCATCGGCCTCGAAAACGTCAATCCGGACAATCTGACCGCCGCCAAGAAGAACCAGAACAAAATCACCGAATACCGCAAGATGCTGCTTGCCTGGAAGGCGCAGGGCATCATGACGCTGGCCGGTTATATCCTGGGCTTCCCCGCCGATACGCCGGAATCGATCCGCCGCGACATCACGATCATCCAGGAAGAGCTGCCGCTCGACGTCATCGAATTCTTCATCCTGACGCCGCTGCCGGGCTCCGAGGACCATCAGGTCCTATGGAAGAAGGGCGTCGAGATGGATGCCGATCTCAACATTTACGATGTCGAGCATGTCTGCACCGCGCACCCCAAGATGAGCAAGCAGCAGTGGGAAGACATCTACCACGAGGCCTGGTCGCTCTATTATTCGCCTGATCATATGAAGACGCTGCTGCGCCGCGCCGTGGCAACCGGAGTCCCGCTTGCAAGGCTCGTCAAGGTTCTCGTCTCCTTCGCGACCACCGTGCCGCTGGAAAACGTGCATCCACTGCAAAGCGGCCTGCTGCGCCTGAAGACGCCGTCGGAGCGTCGCCCGGACCTGCCGCGCGAAAATCCGTTGGTGTTCTGGCCGCGTTTCGCCTGGGAAACCTTCCGCAAACATGCCTCGCTCGCCGGCACGATCATTGGCCTGACGATTTCGGCATTCCTGATTTCAAGGGATGCCAAGTCGAAAACCTATATGGATCAGGCCCTGACGCCTGTCGCCGACGACGAAGAGGAAACGCTCCACCTCTTCACCCAGACCGCCGGCGGCGCCGCAGCCGTCAGCCATGTCCGGAAAGTCGCGCAACTGACAGCGCATTGAGCGCTAAATCTTAACGACGGCCGACGCCCTGTCGGCCGCACCAAACCCCAAATCAAGTTTGACAACACGCTTTGAAGCGCTCGGACTTTGGAGGCCGTTTAAGCGAACTGGATGATCCGGCTCGTCTCGGCCACTTGCAGCGTGTCGACGAATTCGACGATCTTGACCGGTTTCCCATCCCGGAAATGGATCTTGTCGACGAATTCCGTATGGAAGCTCACGCCCGATGGGATGTGCCTGACCTCGCCTTCGCGGTGGGCAAAGACCATGTGCTCGTCTTCGTCCACATAGATGGCTGTCCTGATCTTCGAAAGATCCCATACTGTGATCAGCTGCGTTATCGCCTGGCGGAAGGCATGCCCGCTTGATTCAATTGAGAAGGGCGCCAGCCGCATATTGCCGACCATGCGAAAGGTGCAACCCTCGCCGAGCAGCGCCAGCGTGCCCTCGGCATCCCCGCGATCACGCACCGCATACATTTCCTCCACGAGCTTCTTCATGTCATGTTTTGCAGTCATTGTCAGGTCCTCCCACCATCAACGAAATCTGCATCGAATTATACTTTATTGCAACTCCTTGTTGTTCCGGATGAATAGGCACAATGGAGTAGGCGGCGAGAATGAAACTGCCCCAGATAATAGAAAAAGGCCCCGCACGATTGTGCGAGGCCTCCAAACGTCAGAACCGGAAAGCGATTATTCGGCGCTTTCGTCAGCCGCCTTCTTCTTCGGTGCAGCCTTCTTCTTCGCTGCGGCTTCTTCGCCTTCACCGGCGTCGGCTGCTTCGGCCTTGGCGGCAGCCTTCTTCTTCGGCGCGGCCTTCTTGGTCTCGGCCTTAGCCTCGCCTTCTTCCTCGGCGAGCAGTTCTTCCTTCGTCACCTTCTTGTCGGTAACGTCGATTTCGGTGAGCAGGTGATCGATGACCTTTTCTTCGAAGATCGGCGCGCGGATCGAAGCGGCGGCACCCGGCTGGCTGCGGAAGAATTCGAGGATCTGCTTTTCCTGGCCCGGATACTGACGCAGCTGATCGTAGATGGCGCGCTGCATTTCGTCTTCGCTGACTTCGACGCCTGCCTTTTCGCCGATTTCGGAGAGAACGAGGCCGAGGCGGACGCGACGCTCGGCGAGCGTCTTGTATTCTTCACGTGCCTTTTCTTCGGTCGTGTCTTCGTCCTCGAAGGTCTTGCCGGACTGGGCGAGGTCGTTGTTCACCTGGCTCCAGATGCCGTTATATTCGGCGTCGACGAGCGAGTTCGGGGTCTCGAACTTGTACATCTCGTCGAGCTGGTCGAGGATCTGGCGCTTCAGCTTCTGGCGGGTCAGCGAGCCGTACTGCGATTCGATCTGGCCACGAACGATTTCCTTCAGGCGGTCGGCGGATTCGATGCCGAGCTTGGAGGCGAGTTCGTCGTTGATCTCGACAGCGCCGGGTGCTGCGACATCCTTGACGGTGACATCAAAGGTCGCTTCCTTGCCGGCGAGGTTCTTGGCCGGATAGTCGGCCGGGAAGGTCACGGTGATGGTCTTCTCATCGCCAGCCTTGACGCCGACGAGCTGGTCTTCGAAGCCAGGAATGAAGCGGCCGGAGCCGAGCACCAGTTCGGCGCCCTGATCGGTGCCGCCTTCGAAGGCTTCACCGTCGACCTTGCCGACGTAATCCATGGTGATGCGGTCGCCGTTGGCGGCCTTGCCGGTCTTGGTCTCGTAGGCGCGAGCGCTTTCAGCGACCTTCAAAACCTGCTCGTTGACTTCGTCGTCCGAGATGTCGATGACTTCGCGCGTGACCTTGATGCCCTTGACCGACTTCAGTTCGATCGGCGGCAGCACTTCATAGGAGAGCGTGAATTCGAAATCCTGCTGGGCAGCGAGGATCTTGTCGGCTTCGTCCTTGTCTTCCGTCATGGCGATTTCCGGCTGCGTGGCCGACTTTTCGCCGCGGCTGGACAGGATGGCGGCAGGCTGCTCGCGGACGATCTCGTTGACGAGGTCGGCCATGATCGACTTGCCGTAGACCTTCTTCAGGTGAGCAGCGGGGACCTTGCCCGGACGGAAGCCGTTGATGCGAACCTTGTCTTTCACATCGGCAAGACGCTCATTCATCTTGTCTTCCATGTCCTTGGCCGGGATAACGACCTTGATTTCGCGCTTCAGCCCTTCAGCGAGCGTTTCGATAACCTGCATGTCTTCCTACCTTCATGTCGTGGCGGCCGTGCCCAGACGCCGTTCGTTTCGATGAGCACGACGCCGGCAGCGTGCCGCGCGTGGCTTTTCCCAATTCCGTATCATTCCGCCCAAAGCGGAACGGCACTCGCGGGCTATTCGGGACAACTCTCAATTGTTCTGGAACAACCGATTCTTAGTCTCCCGCCTGCAAACAGCTTGGTGCGGGTAGAGAGACTTGAACTCCCACGCCTTGCGGCACCAGAACCTAAATCTGGCGTGTCTACCAATTTCACCATACCCGCGTTCACAAAACCGCATGCCTATGCCTGCGCATGAGGCCTTCCGGAGCGCGGCGTCTCTATATCACCCGATTTGGCCGAGGCAAAGGAAAAATGAACGGTCCATGACAGCGATCTGCGCCTCAGAAGCCGCCCCGCTGCGAAGTGCCATCGGATCAGTAAAGCGGCTCGTCGTAAACCGGCTTGCCGTCAACGAGAAGGCTGCGAATCTGCGGGCTTCCATCAGGCGAGACGCGCACTGATATGGCGACATTGCCGTCATTGCGGGCCTCCTCGATCGGCTTGCCCTCGCCTTCCGGAACGTAGTAGCGCTCGATGCCATATTCGACGCGGATGCTGTCGCCGGCGGCAAGTCCGCCGCTGTAGAATGGCCGGCTGCGCAGGATCACGGTCTCCGGTTGCGGCGACAGTTGATGAAAGGACGATTCGATCACCGTCCAGAAACCGTCCGCCTGCTTCTTCAGCCGGACCCATAACACCCGTTCGCCGGGCTCGGCCGGAATGCCGCCGGAAACCGTCTGCACCGGAACCGAAGAAATGTCGTAGTTCAAGACGACGTAATCGCCGCGCAGGAAATCGCGCGGGTCGACGGGCGCCGTCTTCAGCAATACCTCCGCGCCATTACTGAGGATCGACGCCCGGCTCTGGATGATCGTACCGAGGATGAGGGTCTGCAGACCGGCGACGATGATCGCCGAAAGCAGATAACCCCTGCCGGATTGCAGCCTTGCTATGAACGAGCTCATGCGCGCTCCCCCTGTCCATTCGCCGACTGTGCATTCGCCGAAAAACGCCGCTCGAGACGGATGACGATCCAGGCGACAAGTGCCACCACGAGACCGGAGAACAGGAAGAGGCTCGACGTACCGAGGATCGAGCCGACAGTGACGGAGGCGAGATACAGCATCTCGGTGGCAAAGGTGGTGTAGGCGAGATAACGCACCGCGCCATTGTCCCTGCCATGAAGAGCGATCGCCAGCACGGAAGCGGCAAGCGTCGCCACGCCGAGCACCACCAGCCGCCAGCCATCCTCGATCTCGATATGCAGCAGCAGGAAGCCGATCGCGGCGACGAGGAAGCTGTAGAAGGCCGGGGCCGCACCGGCGCTCCTGACCAAGGAAGCAATCCGCGGGAGCGGCAACGCCGTCAGGACGAAGGCCGCCATCCCGCCGATCGCGAAGGCGAGCGCCACGGCGATCTCCTCATAAAGAGTATAGAGCCAGGCGAGCCAACCGATCAAAAGCAGATAGGCCAGATGACGGGCGCGCTCGGCGCCGGTATACCGCACCAGCGCGATTGTGATCGCCGCCATCATGGGCGCCATCCAGGGATCGAAGCCTATCCAATGCGTGTCGTTATTCTGCAGGTAGACGGCGAACGACGCCCAGGAGAGGAAGCCGGCGACGATGGTCACGGCGCCCGAACGGAACAGGATTGCCGAGACCGTCGCGATGGCGAACCAGAGATACATCACCGTCTGCTCGTCGCCGGAGAGATGATACATCTGCCCGACAAGTGAGATGGCACCGCCGAAACTCATCGCGCCGATGACCAGCAAGCCGCCTGCGGCCGCTGTCGAACCGCGGGCAAGCATCCGGGCGGCGGCGATGTGCACCACCCAGATCAGCGCGAGGATGCCGCCGACGCGGACAAGGCGCGGGATGGCCTCCCAGTTGGAGGCGACGACCAGCAGGATGGCAGCGGCAAGCAGCACCGCCGCCAGCGCCATCAGCACCCTGCCAAGGCTGAAACTTGCCGGTCGGCTGTCATATTCGGCGAGAAGTGCGCTTGCCGCTTCCTGCCCGAGCAAGCCCTTGCCTACCCAGAGCGAGAGATCTCGCTCCAATCTGCCGCGATACATGCTCCACCCCTTATTTCCGCGACGTCGACTGCGGCGCAGCGGCTCACGCCGTTATAGACGCAGCAAGGGTGTTCGCAAACGCTCTTGCGACAAATATACAAGTTCCTCATTGGTCTAACTTGTATCGAGTGTTAACCGGGCGCTAACGTCAGAAGCGCTAATATAGACATATGAACCGAGAGGTATGTACTTTGCGCATGTCACTCATGAATTTATTGCACTGCAAAATAATCATTAGTCATACTATTTGTTTGAGGTATCGAAGCACGGGGATGGCGCCCTGGCACGGCTCAGCCGGATGCCCTCGGATCTATTGTCCGTGACGAGATTCGCAGCTGCGCACTCCTCCTCCCAGCGCGCTGCGATAGGCTGGCAACCCTCCTCCTCCCAGTTGCCAGCACCATAACACGCCCGCCGGATCCTCCCCCGGCGGGCGTTTTTGTTAAGCCGAAGCGCGATTAAAGCCTTGACGGTCTGTGCTTTTTCCGTCGCATGGCGCCTCGCGCTACATTGTCGCCACGCCGCCCCGCCGACCCTGCGAACGGATGGGCAGCTTCCGATCCGAAGCGGAACCGCTCTTTGCATCAGTTGGACGGCCGGAATCGCCGGAGGGAGAAGCGTTTTTCTCCATTGGTATCCATTCAGCGCTCTCAACCGACTTGCTTACCCAAGAGTCATTCTGCCTATTCATTGACCAAAAAACGGCAAGTCTGCGTCAAATACCCCATGAGCATTGCACACGCCGCATAGGTGATCTGAAAACTTGGCTGTTTTAGTCTTTCGCGCCGCAACATATATTCGGGTCATCAAATAGAGGTCAGCGCCGATCGGTGGCTGCTGGCAGATGAAACCCTCAGAAAGGGGCTTAACATGAACTTCTCTCGCTCTTTCAATAACTGGCGCAAGTATCGTCAGACCGTCACGGAACTTGGCCGCATGACCAACCGCGAATTGCATGACCTCGGCATCGACCGTTCGGACATCCATCGCGTTGCCCGTGAGGCTTCTGCCCGCTAATCCAGGCGATCGCGGCTCCTCCCAAGCGCGATTGTTCTCGATCGAAACGCCCGCTGTACCCACAGCGGGCGTTTTCTTTTGTCTGCATGCGGGGCGGCCGGGTTGCATGTTTTTCCGGCTTCGTTAGCCCGCTCAAAAAATATTCACCGCCCAATTTACGAGCATCACATTGCACAATTGCATGGCAGACGCCTTTTATTTGCACTGCACAATAGGACCGATATCGCCTATATAAACACCAACCGCAGAGAGACAGGCGATCCCGCCGTCCCGCGGACATAGGAAGAAAACGATGAACCCGATCCGCATTGCAAAAAGCTGGCTCAGCTACCGCCGTACGCTCAACGAACTCGGCGGCCTTTCCAACCAGACCCTGTCCGATATCGGCGTCAGCCGCTACGACATCCGCAATATCGCATCCCGCTCGTTCCGTTAATAACGGGCACGATGCTTCCAAGACGGCGCCATCAGGCGCCGTTTTTGATTCCGGGGTGTTGGATCGCACCTGCCGACATGATATCAGCCCGGGATGAACACGACCTCCTCCTATTCCCCCATCCACGTCGTCGGCGGCGGGCTTGCCGGTTCGGAAGCCGCCTGGCAGATCGCCAGTTCCGGCATTCCCGTCATCCTGCATGAAATGCGCGGCGTACGCGGCACCGATGCGCACAAGACCGACGGCCTGGCCGAACTCGTCTGCTCCAACTCCTTCCGCTCCGACGATGCGACCAGCAATGCCGTCGGCGTCATCCATGCCGAAATGCGCATGGCGGGCTCGCTGATCATGGCCGCTGCCGATCGATGCCAGGTGCCGGCCGGCGGCGCACTCGCCGTCGATCGCGATGGCTTCTCTGAAGCCGTGACCAAGGCAATCCACGAGCACCCGCTCATCACGGTCATGCGGGAAGAGATCACCGGCCTGCCGCCGAGCGACTGGGATCTCGCCATCGTCGCCACCGGACCGCTGACGGCGCCGTCGCTCGCAAACGCTATCCAGGCGGAAACGGGCGAGGATTCGCTCGCCTTCTTCGACGCCATCGCGCCGATCGTCTACCGCGAGAGCATCGACATGGATATCTGCTGGTATCAGTCGCGCTACGACAAGGTCGGTCCCGGCGGTACCGGCAAGGATTACATCAACTGTCCGATGGACGAGGCGCAGTACAATGCCTTCGTCGACGCGCTGGTATCAGGCGACACGGTCGGTTTCAAGGAATGGGAAGGCACGCCCTATTTCGACGGCTGTCTGCCGATCGAAGTGATGGCCGAACGCGGCCGCGAGACGCTGCGCCACGGGCCGATGAAGCCGATGGGGCTGACGAACGCGCATAATCCGACGGTCAAGGCCTATGCCGTCGTGCAGCTGCGGCAGGACAATGCGCTCGGCACGCTCTACAATATGGTCGGCTTTCAGACGAAACTGAAATATGGCGCACAGGCGGACATCTTCCGGATGATCCCGGGTCTGCAAAATGCAGAATTTGCCCGTCTCGGCGGCCTGCACCGCAACACCTATATGAACTCCCCCACCCTGCTCGACCCGTCTCTGACGCTGAAATCGCGGCCCGGCCTGCGCTTTGCCGGTCAGATCACCGGCTGTGAGGGTTATGTGGAAAGCGCCAGCGTCGGGCTGCTGGCCGGGCGTTTCGCCGCTGCCGAACGCAAGGGCGAAGCGATCTCGCTGCCACCGGCGACGACGGCGCTCGGCTCGCTGCTCGGCCATATCACCGGTGGTCATATCGTCACCGACGAGGAGCCGGGTAAACGATCGTTCCAGCCGATGAACATCAATTTCGGGCTGTTTCCGGAGCTCCAGCCGGGTTCGATCGTCAAGCCCGAGGGCGTCAAGCGTTTCCGCGGCAAGGACAAGACGATCATGAAGCGGCAGCTGATCGCGCGCCGCGCGCTGGCAGACTGCGCCGCCTGGCTTGGCCAGAGTCTGACGCTTGCCGAAAGCGCCTGACCGGCGCTTCTACTGCTTGTTCGCCGCCGGCAGATTGCCGGATGGCAGGTCCTTATCCGGCTCGGCAATATAATTGCCGAGCAGCCAGAGCGACACTTCCGAAGCCTCCTTGGCGGAAGCGAATTCGAAATCACCATTGTGATGGGGCGCATCGAGGAAGTCGATCGCCAGTCCCCTGCCCGTTTCCGAACCGACGACACGCACGCGGCCCGGCTCGATCAGATGGCAGGCGAAGTGGCGCGACATGTTGCGCATGAAGCCCGCCTTGTTATCGTGCAAGCGTACGAAGATGGCCTGGCCGTTTTCCGTCGCCTGCAACTGGCGGATCGCCTCGGTCGGAAAGGCGCGGCCGAACTCGATGATGGCGAGGCCCGTGTCATGCAGGCCATCTTCCTTGTTCTGCGCGGCCATGCGTGTGGCCACAAAAGCAAAGAAAACAACAATGGCGAAAAGAACGCACCAGACGATAATGCCCACGCCGAGTCTCCGATCAAAGGGTAGCGGTGGAAGTGTTGTAACGCGCGAGACTTGCGCGAATTTGACCGATGTCAGATTTTCCGGCGTACTGCAGCCAGCCCCATCCGCAGCTGGCGGCGCCATTGCGGCGGCTGCAGCGGATAGTCGATCAGCGAGGCGCCGCGTTTTTGCGCCTTGACGAGCACCGGTTCGGCGAGCACCGTCGGCAGGAAGGCTGGAAAGACAGCTGACGCAATCGGCCCTGCCGCTCTCGCCTTCGCCAGATGTTCGCGACCAAGACCGGCAAAAGCCTCGATGGCGGCGGAGATGCGCGGCCTGTCGTCGCCAGCAAGGAAGGCATCGCGGTCGAGACCGGTGGCCGACAGGATCTGCAGCGGAATATAGACCTGGCCACGGCGGCGATGCAGCGGCATCAGCAGCAATAGCCCGGCGACGGCCTGGGCAACGCCGGCATGGCCGGCAGCGTCGGCCGATCCTGCGGCCTCCTCAGGCGAAAGCACGAGGCTTGCCAGCTGGATCAGGGCGGATGCCGTCTCGCCGGCGTAACCTTCAAGCGAAAAACGGGTCTCCATCGGATCGTCATAGAGATCGAAAGTGCGGGCCTCGATCATGTCGATCAGCGTCTTGCGCGGCAGACGGTGCGTTTCGATCGCGGCCAGAAGTGCAGAGGCGACGGGATTGGCCGCCGTCGAGCCATGTGCGCTGCCTTCCAGCAGATCGTGCCAATATTGCAGCCTGACTTCGCCAGGCAACGGCTCGTGCACGAGATCGCGGACGCGGGCAAGCTCGGCATTAAAGGCATAGAGAGCTGCAAGCGCGCCGCGCTTTTCCTCCGGCGACAGCAGACAGGCGAGATAGCGGTCGCGATCGCTGTCACGCAGCATCGCCAGGCAGATCTCCTGGTTCGTCGTACTATTCGCTTCCGTCATCGTCAGACCGCGATCAATGCCGCGGCGACGGCGCGCTGCTCCGAGAGCATGATATTGAAGGTGCGCACCGCAGCCCCGGTGCTCATCGGATCGGAGGAGATGCCGCGCGATTTCAGCGCCAGCTTCAATTCCTCGGGCAGACGGCGAAGCTCGGTTCCGGTGCCGACGAGCAAAACTTCGATATCACTAGCCTCATCCAGCACACGGCGGAAATTTTCCGGCGACAGCGGTTTCGACATATCCATGTCCCAGCCATGAATGCCGGAAGGCAGGCAAAGGATCGAGCCGCGATGCGACATGTCGGCAAAACGGAAACCGCCATTGCCGTAAGTGTCGATCGGGGCGCGCCCGGGGAAATGCGCAGCGCGGATTTCTATGCCTTTTGCCATGTTTTCAAACCACCGTGCCGGATTTTACACCAGCATCCGTCTTGTTGCTCTCTTCCCCGTCGGGAGCCTCCGGCCGCAGCCGGAAGACGATCAATACAGGAGCGGCGATATAGATCGAAGAGAAAGTGCCGAGAGCGACGCCGAAGAGCATCGTAAAGGTGAAGGAGCGGATGACGTCGCCCCCGAAGAGATAGAGTGCGAGCAAGGCGAGCAGCGTCGTGGCCGCGGTCAGAACGGTGCGCGACAGCGTCTGGTTGATCGAGGCATCGATCAGGATCGGCAGCGGCATCTTCTTGTATCGCTTGAGATTCTCGCGCATGCGGTCATAGACCACGACCGTGTCGTTCAGGGAATAACCGACGATGGTCAGGACCGCGGCGATGCTCGTCAGATTGAACTCGATGCCGGTGAGGACGAAAAGACCGAGCATGATGATGACGTCGTGCAGCGTTGCGACGATGGCGCCGACTGCGAACTGCCATTCGAAGCGGATCCAGATGTAGATCAGGATCGCGGCCAGCGCTGCCAGCACGCCGAGCGTCGCCATCATCGTCAATTCGCCCGAGATGGCGGGGCCGACGACCTCGACGCGGCGGAAATCATAATCCTCCTGGAGCTCGCCGCGCACCAGCGTCGCCGCCGACTGTTCGGCATTCTCGCCGCCGCCCTGGGAAGCGATGCGGATCCGCGCGTTCGCCGGGCCGCCGGTACGCTCGACACTGATATCGCCGAGATTGAGATCATTCAGACGCGAGCTGAGATCGGCGATGTCGGCATTGCCCTGCTTCGCCGTTACCTCGATCAGCGAGCCGCCGGTGAAATCGATGCCGAGATGCAGACCGACGGTGGCAAAAGCGGCCATGGCGATCAGCGAAATAACCGCCGAGGCCGTGAAGACATAACGGCGGATCCCCATGAAACGAATATTGGCATGCTCGAAAAGATGGGTCAGGACACTCTTCGGCAGATGCCGGGGATGGCGCCGTCTCAGCCAGGCGCCGACGATCGAGCGCGTCAGCGTGAAAGCCGTGAAGACGGTCGTCAGGATGCCGACCGCCAGCGTCACCGCGAAACCGCGGATGGTTTCGCTGCCGAGGAAGAAGAGGATAATGGCGGCGATGAAGATCGTGACATTCGCATCGACGATCGTTGCGAATGCGCGCGAGAAACCCCGGCCAACGGCCTCCGCAAAGGAATGGGTGGTTTTCTCTTCTTCCCGGATGCGCTCGTAGATCAGCACGTTCGAGTCGACGGCCATGCCGACGATGAGCACGATGCCGGCAATGCCCGGCAAGGTGAGCGTCGCGCCGGCAAGGCTGAGCACCGCGACGATGAGGATCAGGTTGAAGAAGAGCGAGACGACGGCGATGACGCCGAGAATACGGTAGAGCGCGATCATCAGCGCTGCGACGAGCACAACGGCGACGAGGCCGGCAATAAGGCCGCTGAAGATGGAATCGGCGCCGAATGTCGGGCTGACGCTGCGTTCCTCAACGCTCGTCAGCGTCGCCGGCAAGGCGCCGCCGCGCAGCATGATGGCAAGGTCGCGGACGCCATCCTCGGAGAAGTTTGCCGAAATCCGGCCCTCACCGCCGGTGATCGCCGCATCGATGACCGGTGACGACATTACCTGGTCATCGAAAACGATGGCAAGGTGCTTGCCGATATTCTGCCCGGTCGCCTGCGCCAGCCGCTGCGTGCCCTCGGCGTCGAGACGGTAGGTGATCGAGGTATCCTGCGTCTGCGGATCGACGACAGGCTCGATATCGACCATGTTGCTGCCGCTGACGAAAGCGGTGCGGTCGACGAGATAAGGTACCGGCGGATCGTCCAGCGAATAGAGCACCTGCGATGTGGCCGGCCAACGGCCGTTCAGCGCTTCCTGCCCCGACATGCTTTCGTCGATCAGATGAAAGGAAAGCTTGGCCGGCTGGTTCAGGATGTTTTTCAGCCGCTCCGCATCGAGCGAGCCCAGCACCTGCACGACGATCCGGTCGGCGCCATCGGGGCGAACGAGGAAATTGTCATAGCCGAATCCGGCGATGCGGCGGCCTACGATATCGAGCGACCGGGTCCGGGCCGAGGCGACGTCGGCGGTAATGCCGGCGTCGGAAATCTGCAGCGAGAGTTGCCCCTCCCCGCCCTGCTGCAGCGCGATCTCAGGTCCTGAACGTCCCGCAGCCGTCGTCAAAGGCTTGAGGAGATCGACCGCCGCCTGTGTCTGGGCCGGATCGGTGATCCGGACGGTGACGGTCTGGTCATTGCCGGTCAGCCCGGTATAGCGGATGCCGGCGCCGCGCAGCGCGTTGCGCACATTGGCGACCGCCTGCTCCAGGCGGTCCTTGACGATATCGGAACGCTCGACCTTCAGAACGATATGCGAACCGCCCTGCAGGTCGAGGCCGAGCGTCATGCGGTCGTGGCGCAACCAGTCCGGCAGAGAGGAACGCTGCGCCTCGGTCAGCAAATTGGGCGCAGCGATGACGATGGCCGCAAACGCGACCAGCCAAATCAGAAGTGTTTTCCAGCGGGAAAAATGCAACATTCTCTCGACGATCTTCCGATCCGGCGGTCCTGCCGTTATCGCTTGTTACGCTGCGTCGGCCTTGACTGGTTCACCCTTGACGCGGACGTCCGAAATGCCGCTGCGGACGATACGCACGCGAACGCCTTCAGCGATCTCGACTTCAACTTCCTTGTCGTCGATGACCTTGGTGACCTTACCGACGAGACCGCCACCGGTGACGACTTGGTCGCCGCGACGGATCGCCTTCAGGGTCTCCTCACGCTTTTTTGCCTGTGCGCGCTGCGGACGGATCAGCAGGAAGTACCAGACGACCATCAGCGGCACGAACAGGATGATCATTTCGAAACCGGAGCCGCCGAATCCCGTTGCGGTATCGGTCGCGCTCTGGGCGAATGCCGGGGTGATGAACATGCTAAACTCCTCAGGCTTGGGCGGCGGAACTCCGCCTCTCTTTTCAGGTTGCCGGACTATAGTTACCGCTTCGATGAATGCAACAGAAACAGCCGGAAACAGTACCGATTCCGCTGCCTCATAACCTTTCCGCCGTCAAAACGCCATGGTACCCGGCATCCAAAGATAAAAGCAGATTGCCGCAGTGAGAAATCAGGAGGCCACCGATGACAGAGGAAATCAACACAGCCCTGCTTGCCGAACTGAGACGCCTCGCAGACGCCGTCGAGCGTCTTGCCGGACCGGCGCCTACCCTCAACGACTGGGATGCCGCCGACTGTTTCGTCTGGGCACCATCGCGCCAGCATCTGCAGCCGGTCAAGCGACCGAACCGGGTGGCATTGAAGCTCATCCGCGGCGTCGATCACGTGCGCGACATCCTGCATGAGAATACGGTGCGTTTCGCCGACGGTTATGCCGCCAACAATGTGCTGCTCTGGGGCGCGCGCGGCATGGGCAAATCCTCGCTTGTCAAGGCCGTGCACGAGGATGTCAGGCGCGAAAGCGGCGTCTCGCTGAAGCTGGTCGAAGTCCATCGCGAGGATATCGCCAGCCTTCCCAACCTGCTTGACCTGTTGAAGGACACACCACACCGCGTGATCGTCTTCTGCGACGATCTCTCCTTCGATCACGACGACACCGCCTACAAGTCGCTGAAGGCAGCGCTCGACGGCGGCGTCGAAGGACGACCGGACAATGTGCTCTTCTACGCCACCTCCAACCGGCGTCATCTTCTGCCGCGGCACATGATGGAAAACGAGCAGTCGACGGCGATCAATCCGTCGGAGGCGGTCGAGGAGAAGGTTTCGCTTTCCGACCGCTTCGGCCTCTGGCTCGGCTTCCATAAATGCAGCCAGGAGGATTATCTTGGCATGATCGACGGCTATGCCGATCACTTCAAGCTCGGGCTCGACCGCAGCAAGATGCATGCGGAGGCGCTGGAATGGGCGACGACCCGCGGCGCGCGCTCCGGCCGTGTCGCCTGGCAGTATATCCAGGATCTGGCCGGGCGCATGCGCGTTCACATCGACAGAGCCTAAATCGCGTAGCATCAGGCGCAGTTCGGACGACATGCCAAAAAACAAAAGCCCGGCGGGTGGCCGGGCTTTTGCGCTTCCTGGTACGCTGTACCTATTCCAGGAAAGTCATCGGGTTAACCGGGGACGCGTCCTTGCGCACCTCGAAATGGACCTGCGGCTGCTTGACGTCGCCGCTCATTCCGGAGACCGCGACGGTCTGGCCGCGCTGGATCTTCTGGCCGCGAGTGACGCTCAGCGTATCGGCGTTGCCGTAGACGGTGACGGTGCCGTCGTCGTGACGGACGAGAACCGTGTTGCCGAGTTCCTTCAGGCCGTTGCCGGCATAGATGACGACGCCGTTTTCGGCGGCCTTGATCGGCGTGCCCTGCGGTACCGAGATGTCGATGCCGTCGTTGCGGTTGCCGTTGACGTTGGCGCCGTATGAAGCAATGACCTGGCCGCGCACCGGCCAGCGATATTTGCCGATGCCGGTCGATTCCGGCGCGTCGGAGCTGACGTCCGACTTCTTCTCGACATCGTCGACGGTCTGGGTGGCAGCCGGCGCCTTGTAGGGCGCGGGCTGAACGGAAGCCGTCTGCTGGGCAGCAGCCGGCTGGGTCGGCTTCGGATCGACCTTCTCGGCCGGGATCGAGGCGGTCTTGATGTTGTCGGCGGTGCCGTTCGGGATCTTCAGGGCTTGACCGACGCGCAGCGAGCTAGCCGAAAGACTATTGGCGGCCTTGAGATCGTCGACATTGGTACCGGTCGCCTTGGCGATCTTTGCCAGCGAATCGCCTTGCTTGACGACATAGGTGCCGGCAGGCGCTTTCGGATCCTTGCCGGCGCCGACCGGAAGCTTGCCGGTGACATCGGCGTTCGCCATGGTCTTGTCGCGGGCGGAATTGGCGCCTGGAACGACAGCGACATTCTGCTCCGGCGCATTGACCGGCTCCGGCAGCTTGCCGGGCTTGGAGAGATCGGCCGTCTGCGATGCCGCCTTGGCGGCATTGCCGCCGTTGAAGGTCGGGATCAGGATCGCCTGGCCGGGTTGGGCGGCAGATGCGGTCTTCAGATTGTTGACGCGAAGGATTTCCTTTTCCGGGACACCGAAGCGCCTGGAGAGCGTGGCAATGTTTTCACCCGGACGCAGCGTCACCGAAGGGGCATTGGTTGCGGACCACCCGGAAACCCTCGGCGTCGTGCCTGTCGTCAAAGAATCGGGCGTCACCTTGGGTACCGCCGGCGCCACCAACCGCGGCTTTTCAGCCTGCGGCGCAGCCGGGAAAGGCTGGGCGAGCGCAACTTCCTTTTCCCGCTGGCGGGATGGCGCCACAGCCGACGGTGCGGCAAGTTCTGTCCGCTGTACCGAGACCGGTGCGGAAGCCAGACGCGCGCTCGAGCTCGACGCGCGGATCGGATCGTAACTTGGGCGGGCCGGATAAGGCTGATTCAGCGCGTCATTGCCGCCGCCATAGCCCTGCTGGCTCGCAACGGCCGAACCGCCGAGATCGGCACGCGGCACCGGATCACCCTGAGAACCGTTCATATTCCTGCGCGGAATGGAACTTGTGGTGATCTGATCCTGCCCTGAGGAGGAAAACAAGCCGCCAAACCGTGTCACATCGGAACTGCAGCCCGTTGCGGCACTTGCCAGCAGGCCAACAACCAGAAGATTACCGGCCGACTTCCCGAACTTTGGCGAAAGACTGAAACGCATGACTCGACCCACTGAGAACGCAACCATTTGTGAGTCTATTAAAACGCGTTAGTATTACCACGCAGTTAAGATGCTGGAATCAGTGCGATATTTTTGAGAAGTTGATAACCATAGGCTTACGGGTAAAAAATCGCAGTGCGCAGAGCATGATGCCCAAAACTTCGAGCGCTTTTCTGATTGTGATGCATATTCAGATTTCAGGCCGATCCGGCCGAAAAACATTTATGCCTGCGGCAGCCAGGCCCTACAGCAGCGAGGCAAGCCGCGGAACGATCGGCAGATAGGGAGCTTCGAACAGTTCCTCGCGTTCGAAACGGCTGCCGGTTTTCGTCAGCCGCACCATGCGGCACTCGTTTTCTGAAATCATCAGTGGCGCGATCATCGAACCGCCGGAAACGAGCTGGTCGGTATAAAAGCGCGGCATGGCATTGAAGGCGGCCGTCACCAGGATGCGGTCGAAAGTTCCCTCTCCCTGCATGCCGGCGCTTCCGTCGGCATGGCGAACGATGACGCTGCGCAGACCAAGCGATTCCATGCGTCGCTGCGCTGCCGTGGTCAGCGTCTTGTAGCGGTCGATGGACAGAACACGCTCGGCCATGCGGCCCATGACGGCGGCGGTAAAGCCGCTGCCGGTGCCGATCTCCAGAACGCGCTGTCCTGGTTTGAGCTTCAGGTGATGCAGGATGCGGACGGCAAAATCGATGCCTTCGAGGAAGGAGCCGCATTCGATCGGTATCGTCCGGCTCGAATAGGCGTCGTCGGCGAATTGCGGCGGCACGAACAGTGACCGCTGCGTCTGCTCGACCGCCGTCAGCAGATCGAGGTCGGAGATGCCTTCGGCACGCAATCTGAGGACGAGCGCCGCAAAGCCCTCCTTCTCCGCCAGTTTAGCCGTCAAACTTGTGCTCCGTATCCCAAGGCCCGCGCCACGCGGTCCGTCACGGAATAATCGGTCAGATCAAGTTTCAAAGGCGTTACCGAAATCTTATTATGCTTCAAGGCGTGAATATCGGTGCCTTCGATGAAGGCGCCGGCGCGTTCGCCGAACTTCAGCCAGTAGTAGGGAAAGCCCCGGCCATCGGAGCGGGCGTCGACCTGCAGGTTGAAGGCGAGCTTGCCCTGCATGGTCACTTCCGCGCCATCGACCTCGTCGGGACGGCAGTTCGGGAAATTGAGATTGAGGAACGTGCCCTCCGGCAGGTCGAGCACCATCAGCTTTTCCAGGAGCGCTGGGGCATGCGTTTCGCAGACCTCCCACGGCACGATGCGCGCGCCGTCCTCATAGAGATAGGCCTGGCTCAGCGCGAAGGAGCGCACGCCCTGCATCGTGCCCTCGATGGCGCCGGCGATCGTGCCGGAATAGGTGACGTCGTCGGCAACGTTCGAACCTGAATTGACGCCTGACAGCACGAGATCCGGCTTGATGTCCATCACCTGCCGGATGCCCATGATGACGCAATCGGTCGGCGTGCCGCGCAGCGCGAAATGCTTGTCGGAAATCTTGCGCAGCCGCAACGGTTCAGACAGGCTCAGCGAATGGGCCAGGCCGCTCTGGTCGGTTTCGGGCGCCACGATCCAGACATCGTCGGACAGCGTGCGCGCGATCCGCTCCAGGGCGGCGAGCCCTTCGGCGTGAATGCCATCGTCATTCGTAAGCAGGATGCGCATCGCCTCAGGCCGCCCGTTCGATCTTGGTCAATCCGCCCATATAGGGGAGCAAAACGTCCGGAATCGTGACGGAGCCGTCCTCGTTCAGATAATTTTCAAGGACAGCGATCAGGCAGCGACCGACGGCGGTGCCGGAACCGTTCAGCGTGTGGACGAACCTGTTGCTCTTGTCATCCTTGCCGCGGTAGCGCGCATTCATCCGCCGGCCCTGAAAATCACCGCAGACCGAGCAGGAGGAAATTTCACGGAAGGCATTCTGCCCCGGCAGCCAGACTTCAAGATCGTAAGTCTTGCGCGAGCCGAAGCCCATGTCGCCGGTGCAAAGCGTCATCGTGCGGAAATGCAGGCCGAGGCGTTTCAGCACCTCCTCGGCGCAGGCGGTCATCCGTTCGTGCTCGGCAACGGCGCTCTCGGCGTCGGTGATCGAGACGAGTTCGCATTTCCAGAACTGGTGCTGGCGCAGCATGCCACGCGTATCGCGGCCGGCAGAGCCTGCTTCCGAGCGGAAAGACGGCGTCAATGCGGTGAAGCGGAGCGGCAGCTTGTCCTGATCGAGGATTTCCTCGCGCACCAGATTGGTGAGCGTCACTTCGGCCGTCGGGATCAGCCAGCGGCCGTCCGTCGTCTTGAAGAGATCCTCGGCGAATTTCGGCAGTTGGGCAGTGCCATAAACGGCCTCGTCGCGCACCATCAGGGGCGAGCTGACTTCGGTATAGCCGTGCTCGCTGGTGTGGAGATCGATCATGAACTGGCCGAGCGCGCGCTCGAGCTTGGCGAGCGGCCCGGTCAGAACCGTGAAGCGCGAACCGGAGAGCTTGGCGGCGCGCTCGAAATCCATATAGCCGAGCGCCTCGCCGATTTCGAAGTGTTCCTTCGGCGCGTGGTTCCAGCGCGGCTTTTCGCCGACGGTGCGGGTGACGACATTGTCATGCTCGTCCCTGCCGACCGGGACGTCGTCGAAGGGGATGTTCGGGATGCGCGAGAGCGCGTCGTTCAGTTCGGCCGTCAGCTGCCGGTCTTCTTCCTCGACCGCCGGCAGCAGGGTCTTCAATTCGGCGACCTCGGCCTTCAGCTTCTCGGCGAGCTCGCCGTTCTTCTGAGCCATCGCCGCGCCAATCTCCTTGGAGGCGATGTTGCGGCGAGACAGCAAGTCCTGCGCCTTCTGCACGGCGGAGCGGCGCTTTTCATCGAGGGCAACGAGACTTTGGGCCAGAGGCTCCGCCCCGCGCTTGGCAAGGGCGGCATCGAGCGCTTCGGGATTCTCACGGATCCATTTGATATCGAGCATCGTCGTTCCAGGTCGTTGCAACAGAGATGACCCGGCCAAAGCCTGATCGGGCCTCGACCGGATGTTAAGCGGCGCTCACAAAGGGGGATTGGGATCGCCGCTCAGACGCTGTCCGTCTTGGCAACGTCCGCGGATCCGGTGTCCTTTTCGACCGCCTGCCGGGCACGCTGGCGCTCCACGAGTCGCGCCGCATAGATGGAAATCTCGTAGAGAAGGATCGTCGGTATCGCAAGGCCGATCTGAGACATCGGATCCGGCGGCGTCAGCACGGCGGCAACGACGAAGGCGAGGACGATGGCGAACTTGCGCTTTTCGGCAAGCCATTGCGACGTCAGCAGGCCAACACGGGCAAGCAGCGTGGTGACGACGGGAAGCTGGAAGACGAGGCCGAAGGAGAAGACCAGCGTCATGATGAGGCTCAGATATTCCGAGACCTTCGGCATCAGCGAAATCGCCACCTCGTCATGACCCGGCGCCTGCTGCATCGACAGGAAGAACCACATGACCATCGGCGTGAAGAAGAAATAGACGAGTGCCGCGCCCATCAGGAACAGGACCGGCGAGGCGATCAGGAACGGCAGGAAGGCCTGACGCTCGTTCTTGTAGAGGCCCGGCGCCACGAACTTGTAGACCTGGGCGGCAATGATCGGGAAAGCGACCACGAGACCGCCGAACATCGCCACCTTGACCTGGGTGAAGAAGAATTCCTGCGGCGCGGTGTAGATCAGCTGGGCCTTCTCGACGTCGAGATGCGCCCATTCCACGGCCGTCTTGTAAGGAATGACCAGATAGTTGAAGAGGTGCTTGGCAAAAAAGAAGCATATGATGAAGGCGACGAAAAACGCGCCGATCGACCACATCAGCCGCGTGCGCAGCTCCATCAGGTGCTCGATCAACGGCTGCGGCTTGTCTTCGATATCACCGCTCATGCCTCGTCCTTCTTCGTCTGCGCCGGCTTCTTCGGCGTTGCAGTCTTTTTGACTGCCGTCGTGCGCTTCGGTTTTTCCACGGGCACGGCAACGGCCGCCGCAGCATCGACCTTGTCGGTAGCCTTGAGGCGCGGCTTGCGCACGGGTTTCGGCTTGGCGGCAACCGTATCGGCCTGGACGATCGCTGCTGCGACGGGTTCAGGCTGCGCAGGCGCCGGCACCAGCGGCGGCGTTTCCGGCAGGCTCATCGACGGCGTCGGAGCCGAGACAGCAGCAGCCGGCACCTCGGTCTTGTTTTCCGTGACCACGGTCGACTTCTGCAGGTCGGCCTTGATCTCGTTGCCCATCTGGCGAAGCGGGTTCATCGCCTCGCGCAGGCTGTTGACCGGGTTGAGCTTCTGGGCGTCGCTGATCGTCTGGCGGACATCGTCAAGCTCGGCTTCGCGCAACGCTTCGTCGAACTGCGCACGAAATTCACCCGCGACCTTACGGGCGCGCTGCGTCATCTTGCCGAAAGCGCGCAGCATCGGCGGCAAATCCTTGGGACCGACCACCACGATCAGTACGACCGCAATGACCAAAAGCTCGGTCCAGCCAATATCGAACATGCAAGGCTCCTGGACGGGAAGCGCGGGGGCTGCGCTTTTTCCCGGACTTGGTTACTTCGTTTCGTCGGCCTTGTGATCGACGGTCTTTGCCGTATCCGGCGCGTCCTCGTCCGTCATGCCCTTCTTGAAGCTCTTGATGCCCTTGGCAACGTCGCCCATCAGTTCCGGAATCTTGCCGCGACCGAACAACAACAGCACGATGACCAGAACGATCAGCCAGTGCCACATGCTAAAAGAACCCATTACGCTAACTCCCTGTTTCTATGTTCCCACGATGTAAGGATTTCCGACACCGTTTCCAACATCAAGCCCTTTGAACTGCGCTTAATGTCACGGTATCGCCCTTTGTGACAAGCCATTGACCCGCCGAAAAGTGCTGGTTCTATTGTTTTCGCCATGCATGGCAAAAGCAAGACGCAAACCCCTCAATCTTCAGAGGTGCCGCGCGGCGCCAACAACCCCAATTCCTCGAGGTCCATCTGGGTGATCGGGTCTTCGTCCTCGGTCAGTTCGTCGTTCATCAACGGCGAGGGAATATTGAAATTCGCCGGAATGCGGCCCGACAGCAAGCCCGCTCCCTTCAACTCTTCGAGACCCGGCAAGTCACGCAGCTCTTCGAGACCGAAATGGTCGAGGAAATCGCGTGTCGTGCCCAATGTCACCGGCCGGCCCGGCGTGCGCCGGCGGCCGCGGAACCGCACCCAGCCGGCCTCCATCAACACGTCAAGCGTGCCGCGCGAGGTCTGGACGCCACGGATATCCTCGATCTCGGCGCGCGTCACCGGCTGGTGATAGGCAATGATCGCCAGCACTTCCAATGCTGCGCGCGAAAGCTTCTTCACCTCATTGTCATCACGGCGGATGATGAATGACAGGTCGGCGGCAGTGCGGAAGGCCCAGGCGCCCTCGACCTGGACCAGATTGACGCCCCGCGGCGCATACTGCTCCTTCAGGCGCAGCATGATGGCGCGCACGTCGGTCTTCTCAGGCAGGCGCTCGGCGAGGAAGCCTTCGGAGACCGGCTGCGACGAGGCGAAGACCAGCGCCTCGGCGATGCGCTCGGCCTCGATCTCGGCCTGCAGTTCGCGGCTCCTGTCGTCGAAATCGCCTTCGAAATCCTCTTCGCTCTTCGGATCGATCAAGCCGGCTGCTCCTGCTCCACCACCTGCAGCGTGGCATGTTTCGGACCGCGGCGCATGTATATCGGCTGAAAGGCGCCATCCTGACGGATTTCGAGCTTGCCCTCACGCACCAGCTCCAGCGAGGCGGCAAAGGCGCTGGCGATTGCCGTGACGCGTTCCTCGGGTGCTGCGAGATAACGCAGCAGGTAATGCTCCATCGCCGTCCAGTCACCGATCTCGCCGATCATCTGGGTCAACAGCTCGCGGGCATCGGTCAGCGACCAGACACTGCGCCGCTCGATCGTCACCTGGGTGACGGCATTGCGCTGCCGCAGCGCCGCATAGGCGGTCAGGAGATCGTAGAGGCTTGCCGCATAAGCGGATTGCTGACGGTCGGGAATATGCTCGGGGGCGCCACGCACGAAGATATCGCGGCCGAGACGGTTGCGATTGACGAGGCCCTCCGCCGCCCGGCGCATGGCTTCCAGGCGTTTCAGGCGGAAGGCGAGCGTTGCCGCCAGTTCCTCGCCCGAAGGACCGTCATCCTTGACCTGCTGGGGAATGAGCAACCGTGACTTGAGATAGGCAAGCCAGGCGGCCATGACGAGATAATCGGCGGCCAACTCGATGCGGATCCGCCGGGCGCTTTCGATGAAGAGCAGATATTGCTCGGCAAGCGCCAGCACCGAGATGCGCGACAGGTCGACCTTCTGGTTGCGGGCGAGATAGAGCAAGAGGTCGAGCGGGCCTTCGAAGCCGGCGACGTCAATCACCAGCGCTGGCTCGTGACTGGCGCGCTCGGCACCGTTATCCTGCCACAGCTTGTCCATCGGCGTTGCCGCCTGCGGACGTTCCGTGCCCTTGACCGTGCTCACCTAGCTGCTCCCTTACGATCAGACCGTCGCAAACATCGCCTCGAATTCCACCCTCAATTCCGCTTCGTCGGACCTATCCGGCGCCGCGAAGCCTGCTTCCACCGCTTTTGCGCGGGCAAGCGAGATGCCGGCGAGCGGCGGAACATTTGCCACGACATCCCGCATCTCGTCCATATCGCCATTGCAATGCAGCACGATATCGCATCCGCCTGCAATGATATTCGCCGCGCGCTCACCGATCGTACCGGAAAGAGCGTTCATCGAGCTGTCGTCGGAGAGCAGCAGACCGGTAAAGCCGATATGCTGACGGATGATGCCGTCGATCACCTTGCGCGAGGTCGTCGCCGGATTGTCCGGGTCGATGGCAGTGAAGACGAGGTGACAGGTCATCGCCATCAACTCGTCCTTCATCGCGATAAAGGGCGGGAAATCGTGGGTCTCCAGCTCATCACGCGAGACGGTGACGACAGGCAGTTCCAGATGTGAATCCGCGAAACCGCGGCCGTGGCCGGGCATATGCTTCATCACAGGCAACAGGCCGCCGGCCTTCAGGCCTTCGGCAGCCGCCCGGCCCATGGCGATGACGGTGTCGGGATCGCCGCCATAGGCGCGGTCGCCGATGACGTTGCTGCTGCCCTCCACCGGCACGTCGAGCACCGGCAGGCAATCGACATCGATGCCGAGGCTCGAAAGGTCGAAGGCATGCAGCCGCGACATCAGCCATGCGGCCCGCAGGCCAAGCGCCGGGTCGCGGCGATAAAGATCGCCGAGCGCCTGGCCGGAAGGATAACGCGCCAGAATGGGCGGGCGGATGCGCTGGACGCGGCCGCCTTCCTGGTCGATCAGCACCGGCGCATGCCAGCCGACGCTTTCGCGCAGATCGGCGACGAGATCGGTGATCTGCCGGGCTTCGGAGATGTTGCGCCCGAAGAGGATGAAGCCCCAGGGCCGTTCGCCCCGGTAAAAGGCCTTTTCTTCGGATGTGAGGGCAAGGCCGCTGCAGCCAAGGATCATCGCTTTTGATTCGGTCATGTGAGAATCATAGACGGCGCCCGGCCAAATGCGAGCAAGGTCCAGCGCGATGCACAAAAAAGAGCGGCGGACCAATCCGGTCCGCCGCTTCCGATATCGATGAGCCTGATTCTTACTTGGAGATCAGGCAGCTTCCGCCCGCGGCGCGATACTGTTCGCAGAGCGCAGCCGCCTCGTCCTTGGAACCGGCCGGAATGCGAACACGGTAGAACGTGCCCTTGCCGGCGATATCGGCCCTGCGGATCTCATGGCTACGGCCGCCAAGCACGCCGGCGAATTTCTTCGACAGGTTGGCATAGGATTTGTTCGCCTCGTCTTCCGACGGCAGCGAGGCGATCTGGATGCCGTAGCCGCCGGCGGACGCAGCCTGCTGCGGCTTTGCGGCAACCGGTGCTGCGGCCGCGACCTCAGCCGTCGTCTGCTGTGCAGGCGGCCGGACATTGCCCTTCTCGGTCACGGTGCCGACGACGTTGACGGGCTGGTCGACCGGACGGGCGGTCGGGATCGGAGCGGTATCGGCAATCGCCGAGGTCTTGACCGGGCGCACCGGCGGCTCGACCGGGGCGGGATTTGCGGCCTGCGCGTCGGCGCTGCCTGCAAGCGGCGGCTCAGCCGGCGCGGTTTCAGCAGGTGCTGCAGAACGAGCATCGGCGGAAGCAACCTCGGCGCTTGCCGGGAAACTTGCGGCCGTTCCGCCGACCGGAGGCGCAGTCGGGGTCGATGGCGTCGTCTGGGCCGTCAACGGCGGCAGAGCCGACGGTGTCGGCTGGGCAGACTGCGCCGCCTGGTCGGCGGGCGCCGGCTCCTCGCGTGCGACCAAGGTGCCGTCAGGCTTGACGATCATCGTGCGGACCTTGCGCGGCGAAACGGACGGCGCCTTGTCGGCATCGGTTGCAGAAGCGTTGTCGGCATTGTCCTGGTTCGGCAGCAGACGCGGATCTTGCGTCTCACCGACCGCGGTCGGCGTGACCTGATCACCGGCATTGGCGTTCTCGTCGTCCTCAGGCAGCGCTTCCGGTGTCAGCGTACGCTGGACGACATCGACGGGCGCTTCGTCGGAAGAAACGAGCGCCTTCTGCTTCGGCTCCTCGGCAGAACCCGCGACGCGGTCGTAGACAGCCTTGTCCTGGTTCGGCACCGTCTTGCCGCCCGGATTTTCCGGAACGACCTTGACCGGCTCCTTGTCGGCGGTGATCACGCGCGGCTCGCCGGTTGCAACAATGCCGAGCCCCTCGCCGTTCCAGACGGAGGAATAGACGCCATAACCGACGCCGGCAAAAACGACGAGAACGACAGCCCCGGCCAGCAGCCGGCGCATCGACCGGGCGCGGCTGAAATCAGCGGCCTGGCTTGCCGATTCGATACGGACTTCGGAGGTTTCACGGCGCTCGACCGGTTCGCGCACGCTGCGGCGGAAATCCTCCTCCAGCGCCCGTTCGAAATCATCGAGGCCATCGGCGATGGTGGGCTTGACCGGCTTTGCCGCGGCAGCAGCCGTATCCCGGACCGGCGCCGGGGTTTCCCGCGGTTTGGCCGGCTCAAAGAAGCTGGCGATCTCTGCGTCGAGATCGAAATCGAAATCCGCAGTTTTCGCGACCGGCGCAGGCTGCTCGACCGGCGGCAGCGCCGGCACATGCATATCGTCGACGGTCTCGGGACGATCCTCCGGATCGGAGATCATCGCCGGATCGAATGGCAAGTCTTCGGTGGATTCGGCGACAGGCGCCGCCCAGTTGAAAGCCGGCGCCGGAGCTGGCGCCTGCGGCTCAGGAACGGCGGCCGGAGCGGGCCGCACCGAGGCGGCGGCAGCCTGCTGGGGAGCAGGAGCTGGCGGCTCAGGCGCAAAAACGGGAGCCGGCCGCGGAGAGACGGCGGCGACCTGCTGCGGCGCAGGGGTTATCGGCTGGGGCGCAGGCTCGATCTGCTCGGAGAAATCGAGATCGGCGAGTTCCAGTTCGATGCCGGCAAGATCCAGCTCGAAATCATGGCCGGCGAAGGGATCGTCGGCTTCCTGTACGGGCCGCGGCGTCTGCGAATATGCCGTTGCAGCAGGCTGCGGCGCAACGACTTCGGCAAGTTGCGGCGCGACAGGCCGTGCGGCTTCGGCAGCATAGACCGGAGCTGGCTCGATCGGAGCAGGCTGGACGAATGCTGCGGCGACCGACGCGGGCGCGATCACCTCGGGCTGAACAGGTACTGCGACCACCGGGACGGCAGGAGCGGGTGCCGCCTCGATCGATGCGGGCTGCGGCGAAACGGGCGCCGGATTGGCGCGTTGCGGCACCGGATAACGCGAGACGTCGGCCAGCAGATCGTCGAGATCGAACGTGCCGGCAGTGTGTGGAACTTCCGGCACGACCTCAGTCAGCGCCGCATCAGCCTGGATCTCGCCTTCGACGGCCGCGGCAATGAGATCGAAACCAGCGTCGGAGCCGAAATCCTCCAGCCCGTCTTCGATTTCGACAAATTCCTCGGCCTCGGCAGCCTCTTCCGACGCGACGACCTCATCATGGCGATCGAGTTCGGCGGGGAAGCCAAGCGACGGCGAAGCGGATTCGAATTCCTCGGAGGGCTCGACAGCGGCGACAGACGCCGGCGGTTCGATTACAGATTGCGGCTCGACCACAGGAAGATCGACGGACGGCGCTTCAGCGACCGGTGCTGCGACCGTTTCGGCCACAGGCGCCGGCGCAACAACCGGCTCCTCGCGCTTCGCGGCATGGAAATTGGCGAGCGGCAGCCTGATGCTGGCAGCCGACCATTGCGGCGCCTTGGCGGGTTGCGGCAGCGAAGAGACCGGTGCTGCACCGATCGACAGCTCAAGCTCCTCGATGAGGTCGCGCGCACCGCCGAAGACCGACTGCACCGACGCTTCGGGAGCGGGCTCAGGGGAAAGCTGCTCCGCCCAGTCGGCGGCGGGCGTGTCCTGATCCTCCACGGCCAAAGTCACGTCTTCGTCAGCATCATCGGGAGCGACGGACACCGGCTCAGCAGCCTCCGCACGTTCGTCAGCGGGAGAAACATCGAGAACGGGCTCGACGTAATCTTCAGGCAGGTCGTCAGAGATCGGCTCGGCGGGCCGGTCGAGCTCTGCGAGCGGACGTGGCGAATCGTATCGGTCGAACTCGCGCCCAAGCTCTTCCTCGAGATCGAGGGCCGGCTCGCGCCGAGCCGCCTCGGTCATCGTATTCGCTGCAACACGCGGCTCGAAGCCGACGATACGGGCAAGTTCGGCCAACGGATCGTCGTCGGCAAACAGATCGTCTTTTCCGCGCGTATCATACGCAAGTTGTTTATCAGCCATGCCTATCCCACTCGCAAACGCCAACGCTCAAATGCCAGCGCATTGTGGGGAAATGGTGACGTTATCGCATTTCGTCCGGTGCGGCAGTGCCTGTAATGGCAAGTCCCGACTTCAAAACCGACGCGACGGCGTACACCAGCCCAAGTCTGGCAATACTTGATTCTCGGTTTTTATCATTAACAAATCGTAATTCCGGCTGATCTTTACCTTTGTTCCAGTGCGCGTGGAACGAACTTGCGACGTCGTAGAGGTAAAAAGCGATGCGATGCGGCTCCTGCGACTGGGCGGCCGCCTCGACGATCCGCGGGAATTCGGCGAGCTTGGCGACAAGCTGCAATTCGGCCGGATCACCAATGCCAGCAACGGTTTTCGCGAGATCCTCGGGCGAAACTTCGAGGCCGGGAAAAGCCTCCCTCGCCTGCCGGAAGACCGACATGCAGCGGGCATGCGCATACTGCACGTAAAAAACAGGATTATCTTTCGATTGTTCGGTCACTTTGGCGAAATCGAAGTCGAGCGGCTCGGAATTCTTGCGGTAGAGCATCATGAAGCGGACCGAATCACGACCGACTTCCTCGACGACGTCCCGAAGCGTGACGAAATCGCCGGAGCGTTTCGACATCTTCACCGGCTCGCCGTTTCGATAGAGCTTGACGAGCTGGCAAAGCAGCACCGTCAGCTTCGCCTTACCATCCGAAACGCCGCGTGCAACCGCTTCCAGGCGCTTGACGTAGCCGCCATGATCGGCGCCGAGCACATAGATCATCTCGTCGAAACCACGGTCGAACTTGTTCTTGAAGTAGGCCACGTCGGCGGCGAAATAGGTGTAGGCGCCGTCCGACTTGATCAGCGGCCGGTCGATATCGTCACCCACTTCGGTGGAGCGGAACAATGTCTGTTCGCGATCCTCCCAATCCTCGGGAAGCTGGCCCTTCGGCGGCGGCAGCGTGCCCTTGTAAACATAGCCCTTGAAGGTCAGGTCGTTGATCGCCGTGCGGATCGCCGCGGCCCCATTGGCATGCAGGGTGCGCTCGGAGAAGAAGACGTCGTGATGGACGTTCAGCGCCGCGAGATCGTCGCGGATCATCACCATCATCGCATCGATGGTGCGGTCCTTGACGATCGGCATCCATTGCTCTTCCGGCATGTTGTGCAGCCGCACGCCGTAATCGGCGGCAAGCGACTGGCCAACGGGCACGAGATAGTCGCCGGGATAGAGACCCGAAGGGATTTCGCCGATTTTTTCGCCGAGCGCTTCGCGATAACGCAGGAAAACGGAGCGGGCGAGCACATCGATCTGCGAGCCGGCATCGTTGATGTAATATTCCTTCTCGACGCCGTAACCGGCAAAAGCCAGCAGGTTGGCAAGCGCGTCGCCGACGACGGCGCCACGGCAATGGCCGACATGCATCGGGCCGGTCGGATTGGCCGAGACATATTCGACGTTGACCTTCCTGCCCTCACCCAGCGTCGAGCGGCCGTAATCGGTGCCGGCGCCGATGATCGAGGCGAGCAGCCGCTGCCAGTAGCCGACGGCGAGACGGATGTTGATGAAACCGGGGCCGGCAACCGAGACATCGGCGACGTCGGCATCCTCTTTCAGCTTGGCGATGATGACATCGGCCAGCGCGCGCGGATTGGTTCCGAGCGGTTTTGCCAGCACCATCGCGGCATTGGTCGCGACATCGCCATGGCTCGCGTCACGCGGCGGCTCGACGGTGATGCGGCCGAAATCGAGCTCAGATCGCTTTTCCCTGACCAGATCGATCTGTTCAAGGGCGGTTTTGATCCTGGCTTCGAAGTCGGTAAAAAGGTTCATCGCACTCTTCCATGCATAGGCTGTGCCAAAGGCTCAAATCGGGCCTCGGCGTGGGCGACCGCTGCCTATCGCAAATCCGGAGTGTGGTCAAACAACCGCCTGTGGGCGCTGATCGCATAGGTGTCGGTCATACCGGCGAGATAATCGCCGACATGGCGGGCCTTCGGCGCATCGGACAGGCCGGCGATATGATCGACCCAGTAATGGCTCTGCATCTCCTTGGGATTGGCCATGTAGGCGCCAAACAAATCGGTGACGATCTTTGCCGCGCCGGCGCGGATGCGCATGATATCGGCATTGCGGTAGATGCGTTTGAAGAGCATCGCCTTGATCTGCCGGTCGGTCTCGGCCATCGCCTCGGAAAAGGTGGCGATCACCTGACCGGCGCCGCGGATGTCGCCGGCGCTCTCGGGGCGAAGGAGGGAAAGACGCGCCTGCGCGACGCCGATGACGTCTTCGACCATGCGGGTGATCTGGCGGCGCATGATTTCATGGGTGAAGCGGCTCGGCTCCAGATGCGGATATCGCTCCCTCACCTCGGCCATCAGCCCGGCGAGAAATGGGATTTCCTCCAGCATCTCGAAAGTCAGGTAACCGGAACGCAGGCCGTCATCGATATCGTGGGTATTATAGGCGATGTCGTCGGCGATCGCCGCGACCTGGGCCTCGAGGCTGGCATAGCTTGCAAGCTCGAGATCGTGCAGCTCGCAATAATCGAGGATCGGCTGGGGAACGGGGCCGCGCGTGCCGACGCCATCGGGCGTCAGAAGCGGACCATTGTGCTTGACGAGACCTTCGAGGCTTTCCCATGTCAGGTTGATGCCGTCAAATTCGGCATAACGCCTCTCCAGCTTGGTCACGATGCGCAGCGATTGTGCATTGTGGTCGAAGCCGCCATAGGGCAGCAGCACCTCGTGCAGCGCGTCCTCGCCGGTGTGACCGAAGGGCGTGTGACCGAAATCGTGGACGAGGGCGACGCCTTCGGCCAGATCCTCGTCGAGCTTCAGGGCGCGGGCGAGCGCGCGGGCGATCTGCGCCACCTCGATCGTATGGGTCAGCCGGGTGCGGTAATGATCGCCATCCTGGGCGATGAAGACCTGCGTCTTGTGCTTCAGCCGGCGAAAGGCGGTGGTGTGGACGATGCGGTCGCGGTCGCGCTGGAAATCGGAGCGCGTCGGGCTTCCGTCTTCCTGATAGAGTCGTCCGCGGCTCGTCCAGGGGTCGGCCGCATAGACCGCCCTCTTACTGCTGCCGAAACCCAAAGCACGCGTATCGATCGTCATTCTTCACCGTCATCCTGCATGTTGCCGCATCTGCCCATTGACGCCGCTCTTCGCCCTTCATACCTATAGCCCGATAAAACGGCAAAGAGGCGCTTTCTCAACCGCATCGGCGTATCATCGCCTTTTCGCCAGGATTATGGTAAGTTTCTTTGATATCAGGCATTTGAACATTTCAGTGCCAAAACCCATTCTCTCCGGATCTTGACCCCGGCAGGAGGAAACATGACGGATACGAGTGTAACCCTTTCAGATGCCGCGGCAAAGCGTATCGCTGCGATCGTCGGCGCCGAAGCCGGCAAGAGCGCGTTGCGCGTTTCCGTCGAAGGCGGCGGCTGTTCGGGCTTTTCCTACAAGTTCGATCTTGCCGACGGCGCCGGCGACGACGACATCGTCGTCGAAAAGAACGATGCCAAGGTGCTGATCGACAGCCTGTCGCTCGTCTATATGGCAGGCTCGGAGATCGACTTCGTCGACAATCTGCTTGGCCAATCCTTCCAGATCAAGAACCCGAACGCGGTGGCAAGCTGCGGCTGTGGCACCAGCTTCTCGATCTGACTTCTGAACGCACGGCCTTCTCCCCAACGAACCGGCCGAAGAACTATTTCCGGCCGGTTTATCGTCTTGTCCCCTGGTGAAATACCGCGATAAAAGAAGCGCACGAAGCTAACGGGACAGAGCCATGAAGATCGCGACCTGGAACATCAACGGCGTAAAGGCGCGCATCGACAATCTCACGCAATGGCTCAAGGATTCCGATCCCGATATCGTCTGCCTGCAGGAAATCAAAACCGTCGACGAAGGGTTTCCGCGGCTGGAGATCGAGGCGCTCGGCTATCACGTCGAGACGCACGGCCAGAAGGGCTTCAACGGCGTTGCGATCCTCTCCAAGAGTTCCCCTTTCGAAGTGAACCGCGGCCTACCCGGCGACCCGCTGGACGAACAGGCGCGTTTCCTCGAAGCCGTGTTCACGCTCCCCGACACGCGCATCCTGCGTGTCTGCTGCCTCTACCTGCCGAACGGCAATCCCGTCGATACGGAGAAATATCCCTACAAGCTCGCCTGGATGGAGCGCCTGCGGGCGTTCGCCGCCGAACGGCTGGCCTATGAGGAGATGCTGGTCCTTGCCGGCGATTACAATGTCATCCCGGAACCGCACGACTGCTTCGATCCCAAGGTCTGGGAAAACGATGCGCTGTTTCTGCCGCAGACGCGGGCGGCGTTCCGCCGGCTCGAAAATCTCGGGCTGACGGATGCGGTGCGCGCGACGACGGATGCGACGCAGTTCTATTCCTTCTGGGATTATCAGGCCGGCGCCTGGCCGAAGAACAACGGCATCCGCATCGACCATCTGATGCTGTCGCCGGAAGCCGCCGACCGGATGACGTCGGCCGCGATCGAGAAACATGTGCGGGCGTGGGAAAAGCCGTCCGACCACGTGCCTGTTATCGCCTATTTCGATTTTGCAGGCTGAGGCTTTTCCGCCTTACCGTGCCGTGGGTCCGAAAGGATGCACGGCACTCCTCTAGTCGTCGGAACCGGTCGCGATGCTGTGCGAGAGGGATACCGCCGTGCGGCGGTCGGCCTCGTTCGCAACAGAGAAGGCCTGCTCCTGCAACGCTTCCATCCAGCCACAGTCCTTGGGCTTGCAGCGGTCGAGTGCCGCCGTCATCAGCGCCAGACCACGGGCCGTCTGGCCTTCGTCGAACAGGATATTGCCGAAGACCGCCATGGCGCCGGGATGGCCGCTCTTGCGGGCCTGGTTCAACCATTTCTTCGCCTGCTGCGGGCTGGCATTGCCGCCCTCGCCGGCGAGCATCATCTGCGCCAGCTGGAACTGCGCTTCGGGGACGCCAAAGGTGGAGGCCACCTGGAAATAAAGTTGGCGTGCCTGGCTGAGGTCGATCCTGACCGGGCTGCCGGCAATGCCGTGCTTGTAATAGTTGGCGAGCGAGAGCAGCGCGTTGACGAAGAAGCCGGTATCTTCCGAACCGGGCTCGACGCCCTGCTGGGCGATCTCGCTATAGATCTTGAAGGCTTCGAAATCATCCTGGGTGACGCCGTCGCCATCGGCATACATGTTGGCAAGCGCCCAGCGCGAGCCGGTGTGCCCCTTTTCGGCGGCGTATCTATAGGCTTCCACCGCCTCTTCCTTCTGGCCGTTCTTGTAGGCCTTGAAGCCGAACTTGAAGAGGTCGAAGGGTCCGGATTCCTTGCTGACGCCGCCTTTGATATCGAATGCGCGGCACGGACCGGACAGCGCCAGCGCGACGGCTATCGACATGCCCATCAGCATGAATTTGAACAGTTTGAACTCGGACGTCACCATTTCAACCGATTTCTTTCGTTCATCTCAGGCAGGCGGCAACGGCGCTCGCGCCCTGCATCCCGCGGATGTATTCCTTCGAGGCGAGCGATCCCGCGGCGAGCTCAATGGCTCCCTTACCCGCGTCGCATCCAGCCCAATGGCCTTTTCTCAAAGGCGCTATTCTCAGCCCATCATTCAGAACCACCCGGCTCCCGGCATGGCCCCGACTGCAATCTCCGTGGCATTCTTTCGGCAGGTGCGGCATCCGCCTTCCCGCCTCATCGCATTCGTAAACAGCAAATGTGACGAAAGCGGTATCGACGTCTCCGGCAAAGCTAGGCTGCTCATCCGAACGGGTCGAAAACGACGACAATGGATGGATCGGCGACGTCATCGCAAGGCTGGATTGGCGGCCGGAACAGCCTTGTTCGGAAAGCGAAACGACTGCAATCAAACGACTATCGCCAATCGCGCCGTACGATCTGGTGTTACCGGAAAAAAATCGACCCATGCTACTATTTACACGCACCGTAAGCCTGCCATCTCCTCGCCTGCAAATAGCGCTGCGCCCTCTTTGTGGCGGGAAATGGACAAATTCGCCCCGCCGCCACCTTACGCCAATCGTCGTAAAAAAGTGTTGCTGAATCGTCACAAATTGGAACGTCGATTTGTCTTGCCGACCGCCCAAAGAAAAGCCCGGCAAACTGCCGGGCTTTAACACTTTTACTTGGATCGCAGGATCAGAACTTGACCTTTACGCTGGTGGAAAGAGCCGCGACCAGATCGTCGCCGAAGGAATAGGAGACGTCGTTGCCATAGGTCCGGCCATTATAGACGTAGGTACCGGAATCCCCGCCCGTCATGATGCCGAGCGCGCCGGCCAGACGCCACTCGACATTCTCGACCGGCGTATAGGCGACACCTGCGCCGAGCGTCCATGTGTCGGTCTGGGCGCCGTAGCCCTGGCTCGTGCCGCGATCCCAGGTCAGGCTGAGGGCGCCGGACCATTGGTCGTTGAACTTGTGGCCGACGCCGCCGCTGACCGTCCAGCCGTCGCGGTAGAAGAGATCGAGCGAGGTGAGCTGGCTGCTGGCGGAGCAGGCGACGACGCCCTTGGTGGCCTTCGGGCAGAAGGCGATCGACTGCAGCACGCTCCAGTTCGTCCACTTGACCGACCCGAAGGCGAGCCAGTCGGGCGCAATGCCGCTCTGAAGCTTGAGCTCAACGGAATCCGGCGCCTCGGCCTCCCCATAGACCGGCGTCACGACACCGAGGTAGGGATTTTTGGGATTGGCGGCCTTCGGCACCTCGGTCAGGTCGACCGTGCCGGTGAGATCGTCATACTTGACCTTGCTGTTGTAGACCAGGCTGGCGCGGAAGGCATATTCCTCGATTTCGTAGGCGATGCCCGCCCGCCATCCCATAGCCTGGTCGGCAAGATCCAGACGACCGGTGCCGTCATAGATCAGCGCGGCCGGCATTGTGGTGATCGGCGCCACGAGGCGCGTCTTGAAACCTTCGACCGTCTGATAGAATCCCCCGCCGATCAGGCGAAGCTGGCCGGGACCCATATCGAAACGATAGGAGCAGGTGGCGCCGTAATTGCGGGTGCTGATCTTGGTTTCGATATTGTCGTTGACGCCAAGCCAGTCAGCGCCGGGATTGGTGTGTGCGCCGAAGGGTGTCGAAAAATCGCCCATGCAGTCGATCGAGTCGCCGAGACCAACCTTCACGCCGAGATAGGGGACCCAGTAATCCTCGGTATCATCCGCCGTGGTCGAACCGCCGCCGATGCCGTTGGTGCCGAGGCCATCGGTGGGATCGGTGTCCTTGACGTTCTTCAGCTTACGCTGCGGCATGACATAGGTCGCACCGGACTGCACGGCAAACCGCGAATTGTCGAAGAGAAGGTCGATATTGTATCCGCCGCGCTCCAGACCGCCGGCAAAGGATGGCGATGCAAGCGACGAAAAAAGAACGAGCGATGTTATGCCCTTGGAAAACCTACGAGATGCCATTGTGTCTCCCCCACTCCAGCAATTGATGTGACCCCACTCTAGTAAGTGTTCGCGTGATATGGCAACGCGCCCCTCAGCGGCGCTCCCGGCCATTGCAGTGGCTAATTTACGTAAAGAAATTGACGGACACGTCAAAAAATCTGGTTAATAAAATTTTTTTCGAACTTGGCGGCATTTCAGCGGTACTTTTGGGTTTTCATTCCAAACATTGCAGAAGCTGTATCAATCCGACAACAGTGGCACTTTTCGCCGGTAGGCCCCTTGTACGACAACAATCCACAGGCTGAGACGCCTAAAATCTGCTGGTTCGGGACCGAATCGCATGAGGCAGCAGTAAAAAAGACGCACCCCGCAGAGGGCGCGTCTTTGAAATAACTTACCAAAATGGGTCGGGGAAATTTACCCGGCTTCGCTCACCCTGGAAAGAGCGGTCGTCAGGCTGCCGATCTGACCCTTCAGTTCCTCAAGGCGCTCGCGTTCGGCCTCGACCACTTCGGGATTGGCATTGGCGACGAACTTCTCGTTGGAGAGCTTGCCGTCGATCCGGGAGATCTCGCCTTCCATCTTGGCAATCGCCTTTTCGAGCCGAGCCTTTTCGGCGGAAAGGTCGATCAGCTTGCCGAGCGGCAGGCAGATGGTGGCCTCGGCGACAACGATCTGTGCGGCACCCTTCGGCGCGTCCTCCGCCAGCGATATCGCCTCGACGCGCGCAAGCCGCTTGATGGCCGCGTCGTGGCGGAACAGCCTTTCACGCGTCAGGCTGTTGGCCTTGACGACGACGAGCGGGGCTGTCGCCGACGGCGGCACGTTCATTTCAGCGCGCACCGAGCGGATGCCGGAGACGAGGTCGATCAGCCAGTTGATCTCGTCGGCGGCGCCGTCGTCGGCATAGGAGGGCGCAGGCCATTCGGCGTGGCAGACCAGTGTGTCGCGCTCTTTGCCATCGCCTGCGGTATGGGCCCAAAGCTCTTCGGTCATGAAGGGCATGAAGGGATGCAGCAGCTTGTAGATCTCTTCGAGAATATAGGCGCTGCAGGCCTGGGCTTCAGCCTTGGCGCCCTCGTCCTCGCCGTTGAAGACCGGCTTCAAGAGTTCGAGATACCAGTCGCAGACCTCGTTCCAGACGAAGCGATAGAGCGCACCGGCGGCATCGTTGAAGCGGAAGGCTTCGAGTGCTTCCGTAACGTCACGTTCCGTACGGGCAAGTTCCGTCAGGATCCAGCGGTTGATGGTGAGCTCGGCCGCCTCCGGCACGAAATGCGGATCGCTCTTCGCCCCGTTCATCTCGGCAAAACGCGTGGCGTTCCAGAGCTTGGTGCCGAAATTACGGTAGCCGGCGATGCGGGCCGGATCGAGTTTCACGTCGCGGCCCTGCGCGGCCATGATCGCCAAGGTGAAGCGCAGCGCGTCGGCGCCGTATTCGTCGATCAGTTCCAGGGGATCGATGACGTTGCCCTTCGACTTCGACATCTTCTGCCCGTTCTTGTCGCGCACCAGCGCGTGGACATAGACGGTCTGGAAGGGCTCGACGGGCTGCCCGTCCTCGTCCTTCATGAAGTGCAGGCCCATCATCATCATGCGGGCGACCCAGAAGAAGATGATGTCGAAACCGGTGACGAGAACGTTGGTCGGGTAATAACGTGCCAGCTCCGGCGTCTCGTCCGGCCAGCCGAGCGTCGAGAAGGGCCAGAGCGCGGAGGAGAACCATGTGTCGAGCACGTCCTCGTCCCGCGTCAGGATCTCGCCCGGCTTGAAGTTTTCGAGCAGGTCCTCGACATAGGCCTTCATCGGCCCCTCATGCGAGAGGTAATGCTGGATCGCCGCCTGCAGCGCCTCTTCCTCGGTCTTTTCGACGAAGACCTGGCCGTCCGGGCCATACCAAGCGGGAATCTGGTGACCCCACCAGAGCTGACGGGAGACGCACCAGGGCTGGATGTTTTCCATCCATTCGTAATAGGTCTTGTCCCAGCTCTTCGGCACCATCCTGGTGCGGCCTTCGCGGACCGAGGCGATCGCCGGCTCGGCGAGCGTCTTGGCATCGACATACCATTGTTCGGTCAGCCGCGGCTCGATCGGCACGCCGCCGCGGTCGCCATGCGGGACCATGTGCTTGTGTGGCTCGATCTTGTCGAGAAGGCCGGCCTCTTCGAAAATCTCGACGATGACCTTGCGCGCATAGAAACGGTCCTGCCCTTCCAGGCGATCCCAGGCGCCATGCAGCGCCGCCGGATTGTCGAGGCCTTCGAGAAAATCCTCATTGTCCTTGATGGTGATCGTGCCGTCGATATTCAGGATGTTGATCGCGCGCAGGCCAGCCCGTTTGCCGACGTCGAAGTCGTTGAAGTCATGCGCAGGCGTGATCTTGACGGCACCGGTACCGGCGGTCGGATCGGCGTAGCCGTCAGCAACGACCGGAATGCGGCGGCCGACGATCGGCAAGATGACGTGCTTGCCGATGATCGACTTGTAACGCTCGTCCTCCGGATTGACGGCAACACCGGTATCACCCAGCATCGTCTCCGGTCGCGTGGTCGCAACGACCATATAGTCGCGCGTTTCCCATTCGGTCGGCTTGCCTTCCTCGTCGAAAGCGATCGGGTACTGGTAGGTAACGCCCGGCTCCAGCGGATAACGAAGATGCCAGAGATTGCCCTTGATCTCGTGCTGTTCGACTTCAAGGTCGGAGATCGCCGTCAGGAGCTTCGGATCCCAGTTGACCAGACGCTTGTCCTTGTAGATCAGCCCTTCCTTGTAGAGCGTGACGAAAACCTCGAGAACGGCCTTCGACAGGCCCTCGTCCATGGTGAAACGTTCGCGCGACCAGTCGCAGGATGCACCCAGACGTTTCAGCTGGTTGAAGATCAGTCCGCCCGATTCGGCCTTCCATTCCCAGACCTTGTCGATGAAGGCGTCGCGGCCCATGTCGCGGCGGCCCGGCAGCTGCTGTTCCATCAGCTTGCGCTCGACGACCATCTGCGTGGCGATGCCGGCATGGTCCATGCCCGGCTGCCAGAGCACGTCCTTGCCGCGCATGCGCTCGAAACGGACCAGGATATCCTGCAGCGTATTGTTCAGCGCATGGCCCATATGCAGCGAACCGGTGACATTCGGCGGCGGGATCACGATGGTGAAGGTCTCGGCCCCGGGCTTGGCGTTCGCGCCGGCGCGGAAAGCGTCCGCCTCATCCCATTTCGCGGCGATTTTTGGTTCGACGGCGGCGGAATCATAGGTCTTGTCGAGCATTTTCTGACCAATTTCGAGGTTCGAGGATGGAGGTTGTAAATAGGATGGCCACGGGCAAGTCAATAAAAAAGCCGCCCCGGAGACCGGAGCGGCTTTTCAGGAAAAAGCAATCCGATCAGCGGCGCGGGCCGCGTGCCACGCGCTCAATTTCTTCGCGCACCAACCGCTCGACCAGTGTCGGCAAATTGTCATCAAGCCATTCGCGCAGCATCGGGCGCAGCATGTCCTCGGCGATTTCGTCCAGCGAGCGGCGTTCAGCACCGTCGATCGCGGCGGCGAGCTCCTCGAAGGAACGGCTGATCTGCAGGCCGGCATCTTCCGAAAGCAGCGCCGGCTGGACCTCGTCCATAACGCTCGGCAGGAAACGCTCGACCGACGACTGAGTAGGCTCCATAGCCGGCGGCGCTGTTTCGACGGCAGGCGCCGGCTCGGCGACGGCCACCCCAGGCGCTTCCGTCAGCACCGGCTCGGCCGGCTGCTGGATCGGAGCATGCTGAACAGGCGCTGCGGCAGCCGGGAAAAAGGGCTGTGAGGGTTGCGGTTGGGGTTGTGGCGCCACGGCGCGCGGCGGCTCCGGTATTGCGGCCGGCTGCGGTTCGGGCTGACGGAAGCCGCTCGGAATTTCGCGCAGTGCCTGACCGGCCTGCACGGCGCTGCGCTCGGAGGCGGCGCGCACGCGGGCGGCGACATCGGCAAGCGACAGCGCGCGGGCCGGCACTTCCGCTTCGGGGGTGCCGGCCGAATTGGCGGCGACAAAACGCGGATCGGAAGAGCGCATGACCGGTTCGGGGAATTCCACACCGGCATAGGTGTCGTCGACCGTCAAATGGATTTCGGAGCTGTTCTCATCCTCGTCGGCGCCGTAGACCGGCGGCAGGGATGGGGAAATCGCCTTGCCGGCGCCGGGCTCATTGCTTTCGATAATCTGGCGGATGGAGGCCAGAATTTCTTCCATGGACGGTTCACGCGCTACACTTGGCTGAGCCATATCTATCCCCGTTATTCCAAAACAACGACCGGATGGTGTGGAGCATTCATCCGAATCACCACGACCTTAGAATACCCCAGGCGGGAAAAAAATCATCGCGAATCAAATGAATGCGGCCATGCACAGTTTTGTTACCCAATGCTTGCCACCCGCAAAGCCTGCCGTGATTTTGTGGCGGCGTCAGGATAAATTATGTTTGTGAAGGCTTTCCAGCGGCGCTCATAAAAAACGGGCGCCGATGGCGCCCGTCGTTGAATTTCGTCGACAAGAACGATGTCAGAAAACGAATTCGCGCGCCTTGGCGAAACCCGGCAGCGGCTTGACCGAGGCATTGAAGAAGACGTTTTCCGAAACCGCGCCGCGTTCGGCGACGAAGACCTTGGCGCGGGCGGCATTGCCGTAACCCTCGACCGTGATCAGGCGGCCACCATCGCGCAGTTGACCGAGAAGGGCTGCTGGAACTTCCTCGACGGCGCCGTTGACGAAAATCAGATCATAGGGAGCGCCGGCAGCGTAACCTTTTTCGAGCGGGCCGGTGACGACCTCGACTTTGGCATAGTCGGCAAGCTTGGCCTTCGCCTCGGTGGCCAGCGTCTCGTCGCATTCGAGCGCGATGACGGAGCCGGCAACCATCGACAGCAGCGCCGAGGTGTAACCTGTGCCGCAACCGACTTCGAGGACGAAATCATCCTTGGTGATCGCGGCGAGCTGCAGCAGCTTGGCGAGCGGCGACGCCTCCATCAGGAATCGGGCCGGCTTTCCCGGTGCGGCGGCTGATATTTCGACATCGTTGTCGATATAGGCCAGCAGCTTCGTTTTCTCAGGCACGAAAGCCTCACGCGGCACCGTGAGAAGCGCCATCAGCACGGAATGGGAGGTAACGTCCGTGGTGCGAACCTGAGTATCGACCATCTTTACGCGCGCTGCTTCGAAATCCATCATGTCCTCTCGCTCTTTGAAAAGCGGTTCCTGTCCTTCGTCTCTTAATCCCCGCCACGGATGCTTTCAAGGCTTGGCAGCCGCCGGCGAAAAGAATCCGGCAGACGCCTCTTCCGCGCCACAGGAGACGGAGTGGACGCTGCAACTCCAGCGTGGAAGCTTCTGCCCCTTCATGATATGATCTGCAACGGAGGAAATGGGAGGAGCAGGCCATGTCTGCGATTTTCGAATATTTCACGCTGTTCGATTTCTTCATCCTCGCAGCGCTTGTCGGCATATTCTGCTGCGGGCTGCTGGACGGCGAAACGACCTGGAGGCGATAGGGCGCGCTGAACTGCGCTCGGCGATCTCCCCCGCATGGCGTCTGGGGCAACCTCACGCCGGCGGACTCAGTTTTGACATGCGCTCCATTCCTCTTGAAACAGCGGCGCGACCGCTGGTGGCGCGCATTTTGCCAACAGTTCCAACCCTTTGCGACCGCACGCGCATTAACGTTACGTCAACCATTTTGTTGCGGCGCCCTCACCTTCCGCTATGGGTGCGCGCATGCAAACCTTCCTGATCCAATCGCGCGGTATAGAAGCGCTTCACTACAACGCCGCGGCCCGGCTGTTGCTGATCAAATACAGCAGCGGCGACATTCGCAGTTTCACCCGCATTTCGCCGCAGGGCATGCGACGGCTGCTCGGCGCCGGCCCTGAAATCGATGACCGGTCTGAATTGAGCGATCTGCAATATCAGGCGGAAATCCGCAAAGGCGGCCTGAAGGCGCTCTACCGCCTCACGGGAATCAATCCGTCACAGTTCGATTTTTCGCCTGGCCGGCGGGTCTGGTAGCATTTGCGCCTGAAGCACCCATGCAGCGCCCATCGTTTGGGCGCATTTCAGACGGGTTTGTCATGTGGGAAGATGTTGGAGGCCTCGCCCGGAATTGAACCGGGGTACAAGGATTTGCAGTCCTCTGCGTCACCACTCCGCCACGAGGCCTCACGCGCTCGTTATCTGAGCCGTGGCGAGCGTTTAGAATGATCGTAAGGAAATCGCAAGAGGGCATTTCGGAAAAACGCCATTCCACCTCTACTGAAAAGGGCATTTTTCGATCCCGGAACGGCACGGGTGCAGGCTGGAATTTCCATGACCGTCGCGATGCCCCATTTTCTGCCAATGATTGCATTTGAAACAAATTGGCAGCTTGACTTCGATCGCCGTCCGGGCCTCAATTATCCTCGGGAGGGTAAGGAGCTGCGATGGATTGGGCTGCCCTCAAATTTAAGCATATGCATGCGACATACGACGGCGAAACCAGGGATCTCCATGTCAAGTTTCCCGGTTCTGCGCCAATGAAACACACGAACATCCCGCCGCACGTCTATCAGAACCTGCTGGAAACGGATGATCCGCACTTCTACTATAGATATTACATAGCGCCGTCTCGCGTATCACAGGGCCGTCGGCAACCGGTTTCCGTGGCGTCTTACACCATGAAGCTCGTCCTCCTCCTTGCCGCCTGCAGCCTGTTGATGGCGACCAGCCTCGACCCGGACCATGGCGGAGTTTTCGAGGAAAGCGAACTCAGATCCAACTAGACCCGAATTTGCATAGGCGGCACGCCCAGTTCCATCACAGGGCCGGCGGCAAGGCGGTTGGCTGTGGGGGCGAAATTGTCGCTTCTGTTCTGAGAACGATAACGACGATTGTTCCGGTCGCGGTCATTGTCGCCATTGCGCTCGTTGCGACCGTTGAAGTTGCGATAGTTGCGAGGTCCGCTATAGCCACCCTGGCCATGATCGACCACGCAGCCTTCGGGCCGGCGGCAGATGCCGCGGGCGTCGAAACCGCCGCTGTCGACACTCTGGGCCTCGGCGGGAGCGCCGGAGAGCATGCTCGCCGCGGACAGGACAACCACAAAAAATAGCTTCATTTCGTCACCTAGGCCATTGTGGCGCACTTACACTTCATAAACCACAAATGCGAAAAGCGCTCCACCGTTCCACGGAACCCTTCACGGGGGCGGCCGTCAGCCAGCCGGTTTCCCCCGCCGGTGCCACCAGACCGCCAGCCGACGCCGAAGCCGGCGCGCAAACGGCAGATCGTGCGAGAGCACGATGAAGCCAAGCGGCAGCATCCAGAAGCCGAGGATGGGCAGGAAGCCCAGGAACCCGCACAAGATGAGAGCTACGCCGAGCCCCATCCGCGCGATGCGCGAGCGCGGCAAGCCGATGCTGAAGGAGCCGAGCACAAGCCTGCCGCTGGCATGATCGATGCCGAAGCGCCTTGCCCGCGCCTCGCGCTTTTCGCCGCCCCTCGTCTCTCTGCGATCATTCCCTTTTGTCATTCCCCAGAGATGGGCGCAGGCAACCCAAATACAAGTTCATTTCATTTTTTTGAAAAAACCGCTTGGCAAATCGGGAAAGCGTTTGTATTAGCCCACTCACACCGCGCCAAGCAGTGATCCCTGGTAGCTCAGCGGTAGAGCATTCGACTGTTAATCGACAGGTCGCCGGTTCGAATCCGGCCCGGGGAGCCATTTTTTTCAAGCAAACGCCTGTTTCGTTGATGAATCCGAAATCAGGCGTTTTCTTCCCCATCGGCGGACAACGCGCTTTTTACGACGGGTAGGCATTCGCTGGCCAACCAACCACCGGCGGTGTAAAGCAAACGCCATGGCGTTAGATCCCGAAAAAGCATTTTTAGATTACAGTGCGGCGGACTGCAGCGTGCAGTTCTGGACCGCCAACGCACCGGCCGTGCAATTCACATCTTTGGAAGCCGCCGTCAGGTTCGCAAAAGACCATGGCGGCAGGTGGGAAGAGATTGAGATAACAGTCCATCTGCCGCGCGAGGACATCGCGTTCGCTACCGGAAAAGTGCATCAACTCATTGACGCTTTGCCAGGTGATCTCCGGAAAAAACGGTAATGGGATGGATGGGCCGTCGAAGGACAATCCGGCGCGGCCAGCCTCTGGATCTGCCACAAGCTCTCGTGCCGTTCATCGTCCGCAATCCAGTCGGCGTCAAATCGGTCGAGCTCTCCGATCGCCATGGCGATAGGAATCGGAATAGGCGGCGCATTCGGCCCGATACTGTTCGATGACGCTGCGATCGGCGCTGCCGTTGCGGCTGTCACTAAACGGAATGACCGCTTACGCAGCACCTCTCTCGCAAGCGACAAAGAGGCGGCTATCTCTAATAGCTACACGAACGGCCGTCACCGGGACGGAAGCCATCCGCACAGGCCCGGTTCATTGAATCGCCCGGCTGATATCCTGATGCCGTGCCATATGAATTCGGCGGCGTCGAGCAGGCCGAGGCCATGACGGCAAGACTGATTGCGCCGGCTGCGACAAATGCCCGAAATCTGTTCATCGATGCTTCTCCCGTTTAGGCCGTGACCGAGGGATGAAAGCCGCTGCTCTCCCTTCCAGATCACCTTTCGCCTGAAGATATAGGGGCGCTGCCCGGCTTGCGTTAGTTCCGAATGCGGAAGATTCTTGTCGCTTCCTATCAGCATCGTCGATGACCAAGCCGGCCGGGAACAAAGACCGTGGTTCAAAGTTGAGTGGCATCAACCACGTAACGTCAGGTTCTGACAGGAGGTCTTTCATGGGTCGAGGTATTTTGCTTTGGCTGCTTGGTGTTCCACTGCCGATCATCATCCTTCTTGCTCTGTTTATGCGATAGGAACAGATCATGTCGGTTTCAATGACAGGTGCCGGAGAGATTGCTACTCCGGTCGAATCCTCCAAATCCGCCATGGCATGGGGGCCCATCTTCGGCGGCGCCGCTGCGGCCATCGGAGTGACCCTCATTCTGTTACTGCTTGGATCCGGGGTCGGGTTGACGATGGTGTCGCCCTGGTCGGGGCAAAGCAGTTCGCTCGGCACGGTGGGGGTCACGGCAGCGATCTGGCTCGTTGTCGTGCAATGGCTCTCCTCCGGGCTCGGCGGCTATATCACCGGGCGGCTGCGAACCAAGTGGGCGGCCGTCCACACTGACGAGGTGTTCTTCCGTGACACGGCGCATGGCTTCATAAGCTGGGCGCTGGCGACGATCTTCGTCGCCGGATTTCTCGCCTCGTCGCTGACTTCGCTTGCCGGTGCGGGCGCACAAGCCGTGAGTTCGGCCGCCACTGCCGCCGGTACGGCAGCAGCATCGTCGACCTCATCGCCTGTCGATCTCTCCACCGCCTATTTTACCGACGCATTGCTGCGTCCTGAACAGGCCCGAGCAGGCGCGACATCCGATGATACTGCGGCAACGGCTGAGGTCTCCCGTATTCTGCTCAACGGTGCCGCCGCCGGCCAGATCCCGGATGACGACAAGGCCTATCTTGCCACGATCGTCGCTGCGCGCACCGGCCTTTCCGAAGCCGATGCACGCACCCGCGTCGACACCGTCCTGAAGCGCATCGAAGACGCCAAGGTCGCCGCCCAGAAAGCCGCCGATGAGGCACGCAAGGCGGCCTCCACGACGGCCTTGCTCGGCTCGTTGTCACTTCTGATCGGGGCTTTCATCGCCGCGGCCGCTGCAGCTTTCGGCGGATCGCAACGCGACGAAGAGGAAGATCTTATCGTTACCTCCCGAACCTAGGGGCAGACGAAACGGGGACGCGAGGTCGAAAGGCTCCGCGTCCCAATTTTATCTGGGGCTATCCCTGCCTCGTGTGGCTGGTTCTCGGCCGCAGTGAAGCGGCTTCTCTCCTCAGTGGCGGTTTATTTCGCATAAAGCGGAACATGTGGCCATTGTGGAGCTTCGGTTAGGTCACACCCTTTCCGGAGAATAGAGATGGCCAAGAACACGTCCAAAACCTCGCCCTCGGACAATGCAACGATCCATGATCAGAAGCTGCACCGCGGCGCAGGCGGCGAGCTTCATCAGTTTGCCGAAGACGGCAAGCCTGTGCTGACCACCGCTCAAGGCGGCCCCGTGTCCGACGATCAGAATACGCTTCGCGTCGGCGCCCGCGGCCCTGCCCTCATCGATGACTTCCACTTCCGCGAGAAGATCTTTCATTTCGACCACGAGCGCATCCCCGAACGGGTCGTCCATGCCCGCGGTTACGGCGCCCATGGCTACTTCGAAACATACGAATCCCTGGCCGCCTATACCCGGGCCGATCTTTTCCAGCGGCCCGGCGAAAAAACACCGACTTTCGTGCGGTTTTCGACCGTCGCCGGCAGCAAGGGTTCGTTTGATCTGGCGCGCGACGTGCGCGGTTTTGCTGTGAAGATCTACACCCAGCAGGGAAATTGGGATCTGGTCGGCAATAATATCCCGGTCTTCTTTATTCAGGATGCAATCAAGTTTCCCGACATCATCCATTCGGTAAAGCCGGAGCCCGACAAGGAATTTCCGCAGGCGCAGTCGGCGCATGACAATTTCTGGGATTTCATCACGCTGACGCCCGAAAGCATGCACATGATCATGTGGGTGATGTCGGACCGCGCCATTCCACGATCCTTCCGCTTCATGGAGGGTTTCGGCGTGCATACCTTCCGCTTCGTCAATGCAGCGGATGAGTCGACCTTCGTCAAATTTCATTGGAAACCGAAACTCGGTCTGCAGTCCGTCGCCTGGAACGAAGCAGTCAAGATCAATGGTGCCGATCCGGATTTCCATCGCCGCGACCTCTGGCAGTCGATCCAGTCGGGAGCCTTCCCGGAATGGGAACTCTGCGTGCAGCTCTTCGATCAGGACTTCGCCGACACGTTCGACTTCGACATCCTCGATCCAACGAAGATCATTCCGGAGGAGATCCTTCCGGTCAAAGCGATCGGCCGTCTCGTTCTCGACCGAATGCCGGAGAACTTTTTTGCGGAGACCGAACAGGTCGCCTTCATGACGCAGAATGTTCCTCCCGGCATCGACTTCAGCAACGATCCGCTTCTGCAGGGACGGAACTTCTCCTATCTCGACACGCAGCTGAAACGTCTGGGTGGTCCGAATTTCACACATCTGCCGATCAACGCGCCGAAGTGTCCCTTCCACAATTTTCAGCAGGATGGCCATATGGCGATGCGCAATCCTGTCGGGCGCGTCAATTACCAGCCGAACTCCTGGAATCAGGGGCCACGGGAATCGCCGGTGCAGGGCTATCGCCACTTCCCCGCCGAGGAACAGGGTCCCAAGGTTCGGCTGCGGCCGGAAAGCTTTGCCGATCATTACAGCCAGGCCCGGCAGTTCTACATCAGCCAGACCCCGCCGGAGCAACGCCATATTGCCGCGGCGCTGATCTTCGAACTGAGCAAGGTCGAAACGCCGGTCATTCGCGAGCGCATGGTCTCGCATCTGATGAACATCGATGAGACCTTGGCCAGCAAGGTCGGCCACGCCCTCGGCTTCAAGTCGATGCCGAAGCCTGCCGACGCGGCCATGCCGACCCGGCAGGATCTCGAGCCGTCGCCGGCGCTCAGCATTATCGAGCGCGGCCCGGGTCGGTTCGAAGGACGCAAGCTCGGCATTCTTGTCAGCGACGGCAGCGATGCCGCTGTCTTCAAGGCGCTGCTTGCCGAGATCACCGAGCAGAAGGCAACATTCGAAGTGATCGCGCCGAAGATCGGCGGCGTGACGCTCTCGGACGGCAATTGGATCGAGGCGCATCAGATGATCGACGGCGGACCTTCGGTGCTTTACGACGCCGTCGCCCTCCTCCCCTCGGCCGAGGGAACCGGCGATCTGCTGAAGGAGGCAACGGCCCGCGATTTCGTGGCGGATGCCTTCGTGCACTGCAAGTTCATCGGCTATGTGGAGACAGCGCTGCCGCTGATGCAAAAAGCCGGCATTGCCGATTCTCTGGATGAGGGCGTGATTGCACTCGGAGCGGCGAAGGATGTCAGCGCCTTTATCAAGGCGCTTGGCAAACTGCGGGTCTGGGGTCGGGAGCCATCGGTCAAATTGAATTGACCGTCTCGTCGTCATGTTCGTAACGTAAAACCCGTGGAAACGCGGGTTTTAGGTCGTTTGCAGCGTCTATTTATCAGCCCGGGCGATGGAAGCTGTCCCGATCTGCTCTATTTTCCTTTTACGCGCTGTGGAGAGCCGTATGCACTGGCGCTTTCGACAGATCTCTGACTTGGCCGTCTCATGGGCAGGGCATCGTGTGGTCCCGGTCATGCTGATCGCGTTCATAGCTCTATGGGCGGCAGTGGGTCTCAGCATTTCCTTCCCACGGCAGTGGTTTCTGCTGACCAACATGCTCGGGACACTCACTATATTTTTCATTTTGCTGCTGGTGCAGCACTCCCAGAATCGGGACATGATGGCACTCCATGCCAAGCTCGATGAGTTGATCCGCTCAAGCAAGGCAGGAAACCACTGGATTGCGGCTGAGAAGAACGACGCCGACGCAATCGAGGGAATGCGCCAGCAACATCACGGCCAAATCTCAGAGAGCGCGAATTAGGCGGACGCTGCCTCTGCGGCAGATTTCTCATCCGCTTTTTCCTCGACGCATTCTGCCTTTTCGGCAAGGGTCTTGCTCATTTCCCTGAGTTCGCCCTCCTCCAGCTTTTCGATACCGACAAATTTGTTGGCGGCCTGGCTCGTCAGGATGAGTTCGTCAAGCTTGGCCTGCAAAGCCTTTCCGTCACGGTTCTGGCTGTTCTGCAACACAAACACCATCAGGAATGTTATGATGGTCGTGGTGGTATTGATGACAAGCTGCCAGGTTTCAGAATAGCCGAAAAACGGGCCCGACACCGCCCAGACGAACACAAGCGCCAGAGCCGCGACAAAGGTGAACGGCTTTCCCGAGAGGTCGGCGACGGCAGTTGCAAAGGAAGAGAAGAAGTTGGGTTTGTTCGACATCTGAAAAGCCTCGTTCGATCGCAGCATCAGTGCTGTCAATCGACAACATCAACTCCATATCCAGGCCGAAGTTCCTCGCGCCGCCGAGGCCGATCAAGTTGGGCGGCCGTCTTTGCTGCCAGCAAACTGCCATCGAATTGGCAGCCTTCACAAGTTGAACCGCCGCCATGAAAAAGCCGGCCCTGGTGAGGCCGGCTTTCCAAAACTATTCGCAGAAGATCAGATACGCGGGCCGGTCGAATACCGGCCACGTTCGGCATCCACTTCGGCCGGTGTATAGGGGTCGAGCGTATCGTCGAAGCGCTCCCAGCCGTTTTTGGTATAGGATGCGCGCCGCTCGGCAATGTCGACACTTTCGGAGCGGTCGAGAATCGCTCTGGCCGCCATGGCCCTATCATCCTCGACGCGGGCTGTGACCAGCGAGCCGCCGCGACGGACGCCTTCGGCGTAGACGTGGGCGTCTTCTTCGGGCACACCCGATTTGACGAGCGCGCCAACCACGCCGCCTGCGGCCCCTCCGACGACTGCGCCGGCAGTTGCTCCGGCCAGCGTTGCGACCAGCCATCCCGCGGCAACGACAGGGCCGACACCCGGAATGGCGATCATGCCAAGACCCGTGAGCAGACCGCCGGCACCGCCTGCGAGAGCGCCGATCCCGGCGCCGGTGCCGGCGCCTTCGGCAGCGTTACTGCCCTGCCCCTCGACGGTGCGGCCATCGCCGGTATTCGAAACGATGCTGATTTCCTTCGATGCAATGCCGGCGGCTTCGAGCTCACCAACGGCCGACTTCGCAGCTTCGTAGTTGTCGAACAGTCCTGTTACAGTCTTCATAATGTTATCCTTCGATGTTGAGGAAAGGCGCGGCCGTCACTTGACGACGATGTTGCCCTGGTAATCGAGTGCCACCTGCACCTGCTTGGCATCCTTGGTCGCGGACGCACGCCACACGCCCTGATCGTCAAGCTTGAGACCGGTGACGGCGCTGTAGCCCGCATCCTCAAGCCGCGACTTGGCCTGGTCTTCGGTGAAACTGTTCTTGCCTTGGACAGGCGCGCCCGGGTTGTTGGTATCAGGCGTCGCCACAGCCGGCGTTTCCTGGCTTGTCGTCGGTGTCTGGCTCTGGGCGAGCGAAACGGAGGCCGCCATCAGGAAGGCAGCCGTTGTCAGTAGAATCTTTTTCATTGGTTTCCTCGCGTTCATATCTTCATGGGGAAGATTGCCGCTGATAACCCGGTGCAAGCAGGTATGTTCCCTCGTTTTGCTAAAAGAAAATAAGATATCTGAATAACTTAGCGGGTGCGCTCCTCAGAAGAGCGCGCCCGCCCTTGGAAAGGCTGCCGTTCCAAAAATAAACATTGTGCAGTGCAGCAACCTTTCGTAGGCTGAAGCGTTTAGTCAGGCATCACCGCCATCCCGGCTGCTGATTGGCGGAGAGTTTCATGAGATCTATGTCAGACACCCTTGCACGCCTTGCTGCGCTGCGAGGAACACTTCGCACTCAACCCCCGCAGGGCAACTCCGATCTCGTCGCCTTGGACGCGTTTGGCACAAACCCGGGTGCCTTGGGGGGCTACACCTATTTGCCGTCGAAGCGCGGGAAAAACTTGGCCCTGGTCGTTGTCCTGCACGGCTGCACCCAGACCGCCGCCGGCTATGATAGCGGATCCGGGTGGTCGCGATTGGCCGAGGACTATGGCTTCGCGCTGTTGTTTCCCGAGCAGCAAAGGGCAAACAATCCAAACCTCTGCTTCAACTGGTTCAACCCGGAGGACATTCGTCGGGATTATGGCGAGGTCTTTTCCATTCGCCAGATGATCGCAAAGGTCGTTGCGGAACATGGTATTGACGGCAGACGTGTGTTTGTGACGGGGCTGTCGGCCGGCGGCGCCATGGCCGCCGCCATGCTCGCGACCTATCCCGAGGTTTTTGCCGGCGGCGCGATCATCGCAGGCCTGCCATACGCAAGTGCCGCGACCATTCCCGAAGCGTTCGACCGGATGCGCGGTCAAGGTGGCCCGACTGGCAAAGAGCTTGAACTGCGGTTGAGAAACGCTTCAAAACACAAAGGCCCGTGGCCGACATTGTCACTCTGGCAGGGGACCGCAGACAGAACCGTCGCCGCATCCAACGCGAATACGATCATCGAGCAATGGAGACATGTCCACGGCGTCGGCGCATCGCCAGCGCGCATCGAAGATATCGGACGACATCAGCGGCAGGTCTGGACCGATCCGCACGGTAGCGAGGTGATCGAACTCTATACGATTGCCGGCATGGGTCACGGCACGCCTCTCGATGTCGGCACCGGCTACGGGGCAAGCGGCCCCTTCATGCTTGACGTCGGAATTTCCTCGACTGTCGAAATTGCCAGGTCCTGGGGTCTCGTTCCCTCGTTTGAGAAACGGCGCGACGCCAGGCCCTCAGCTGCTCAACCGGAAAATACCCCGGATCCATTCGGCGCGGGCAGCGACCGTGGCGGTATTCAGAAGGTCATTGAAGATGCCCTCCGGTCCGCCGGGCTGCTGCGGTAGGTATCGATGAGGGTTCCACGACATGTCGCTAATTAAAGTGGAGATTTGTAGACAAGATTAAATGCGCGGAATAGGAATGGCGCTCATCGCATATGCCTATACGGGGAGACACCATGGTTCCGCTTTCGCTTGTTATCGCAACTGCTTGCCGCCGCCGCATGGCGGCAGCCCTTGCCGCCATGCTTTTTGCACCGGCAGCTTTTGCCGAAGAGATCGTCTTCAAGGATCAGGGGAACCGCGAGGTACGGCTGGCAAAAGCGGCCGAGCGCGTCGTCTCGATCGTCATCCCGATGGCGTCCACCGTCATTGCGCTGGATGGCAGCACCAGGAAGCTCGTCGGCATGAACCCGACGGCGAAGAGTGCCGTGGTCGAAGGGATTCTCGGAAAGATCTTCCCCGAAGCCAAGGATATTCCCTCCGACGTGACCGCGCCGAATTTCGTGCCGAATGTCGAGGCGCTGACCGCCGCCAATCCCGACCTCGTGATCCAGTGGGGCGATCGCGGCGCCGATATCGTCGCACCGATCACCAATGCCGGCCTCACCACGATGCTGATCCTCTACGGCACCGAAGAGCTGACCCGCGACTATATGACCATGGCTTCGAAGGCGATCGGCAAGCCCGAGCGGATCGGCGAACTGGTGGAATGGCGCGACCGCGTCCAGAAGGATATCGAAGCCAAGGCGACCGTTATTCCCGATGACAAGAGGCCGAACGTTCTCTATCTCGGCCGCGCGCTCTCCGATATCAGCGCATCGGGCACCAAGGGCAATTACAATGCCTGGTCCATCGCGCTTGCGGGCGGGAAAAACGCCTCTGGCGAACTCAACGGCACGGTGTCGGTGAACAAGGAACAGATCGCGCAATGGAACCCCGACGTCATCTTCCTCAATGCTTTCGAGGCCAAGCTTGATATCAACTGGGTCTATAAGGATCCGATCCTGTCCCTGACCAATGCCGCCAAATCAAAGCGGGTCTACAAGATGCCGCTCGGCGGCTATCGCTGGGATCCGCCGAACCAAGAATCGCCGCTGTCCTGGATGTGGACCGCCAACCTGCTCCATCCTGATATCTTCAAATACGATCTGCGGGCGGAAATGAAGACGGCCTACAAGACGCTTTACAACTACGACCTGACCGACGGCGATATCGACAATATCCTTTGGCTGAAGGATCAGGGCGCCTCCGCCGACTACGCGCAGTTCGAGGCTAGGTAATGTCATGACGACGATGACGCAGGACGAGGCGGTGCCCGCTGCCCGCCGAATCCACCTCGCCAGGCAGACGCTGATTTTCGCCTTGCTGCTGGCGCTGCTGGTGATTGCCTTCACCGTCAGCCTCTGCGTCGGGCGGTTCTCGGTGCCGCCAGGACGTGCGCTGGAGCTGATCTGGCAGGGGATCAGCGATCCGTCGCGGGAGCTTGCCGGGATCGACGAACGCATCGTCTTGCTGGTGCGGGCGCCGCGCGTGGTGCTGGCCGCACTTGCCGGCGCCGGGCTCGCCATCTCGGGCGCCGGCCTTCAGGGTGTGTTTCGAAATCCCCTGGTCTCGCCCGACATATTGGGCATATCCCAGGGTGCAGCCTTTGGCGGCGCCCTGGCGATCATGCTCGGTATCTGGGGATTTCCGCTGATCGCCATGGTGTTTTTCTGCGGCATGGCGGCCGTCATCCTGGTGGGACTGCTCTCGCGCATCAACGGCCGGTCGGAAACGGTGACCGTGATCCTGTCGGGACTGGTCATCAGTTCGATGTTCTCGGCGGTCGTCTCGCTGCTGCAATTCATCGCCGATCCCAACACATCCCTTCCCGCCATCGTCTACTGGCTGATGGGATCGTTTGCGACCGCCACCTGGGAACGCACGTTGGTGGCGGCACCGGGCCTCATCCTCGGAAGCTGCTTCCTGTGGATGCTCCGTTTCCGGCTCAACATCCTGTCGCTCGACGAGGCCGAGGCCCGCAGCCTCGGCGCCAATACGACACGCGAGAGATGGCTGGTCTTCTGCCTCATCGCCGTCATCGTCGGCAGCCAGGTCGCGGTCTCCGGCATCATCGGCTGGATCGGCATCGTCATTCCCCACGCCGCCCGCCTGCTGGTCGGTCATGATCACCGCGCGCTGCTGCCGGCGGCCGCCGTGCTCGGCGCAGGGTTCATGGTCTGCATCGATACGCTCGCCCGCGCGGCGACGGCGGCGGAGATCCCGCTCGGCGTCATTACCGCCCTCGTCGGCGCGCCGATCTTCGCAACGCTGCTGCGTCATCAATATCGGGAAAGGACGGGATCATGATCGGCTTGACGGATGCGGTCGTCAGGTTCGGGACGCGCACCATTCTCGACCGTCTCAGTTTCTCGGTTGCCGTCGGGCGGTCGCTCGCCATTCTCGGCCCCAACGGGCGCGGCAAGACGACGATGCTGAAAGCACTGCTCGGTTTTCAACGGCTGGACGAAGGCAGCCGCGTCGCGCCCGCCATTGTCGGTTATGTCCCGCAGACCGGAAGCAGCAACCAGCGCTACCGCGCCATCGATGTCACCGTCATGGGACGGGCAGCGCATCTCGGCCTCTTCGGACAGCCGGGACCTGATGATTTCGAGATTGCCCATGCGGCGCTCGAGCGGGCGGGCGCTGCCCGCTTTGCCGATCATTTCTTCGACCGGCTTTCCGGCGGCGAACGGCAGCTCGTGCTTCTGGCGCGGGCGCTCGCCACCGGCTCGCAGGCGATCGTCCTCGATGAGCCGGCAGCGGCACTCGACCTTCGCAACCAGGAGCGGCTGCTCGACCTGCTCAAGAGCCTTCGCGAGCCGCGCGACAAGGCGATCGCCTTCACCACACATGATCCGAACCATGCGCTCGCGGCCGCCGACGACGCACTGCTGATGATGCCTGATGGTCAATCGCTGTTCGGCCCGGTCGCGGAGACGATCACGCCGGACCATCTGGAACGGCTCTACGGGGTGCCGATGCGGGTTGTCGAGCTTGTCGGTCCGGCAGGCGAAAGACATCAGGCGGTCCTGCCCGCCTTTGCAGGAATTCGCGCCGCATGACCATTCTTCTCATCCAGTCGCACTATCAGGACCCCTTCACCCTGAGCGCGCCGGCTTTCGCGGAGGCAACCGCGCAGGGCAAGCTGATGACGGTACGCGAGACGGAGCTTGCGGAGGCGCATTTTGCCGCCGCAAGCGGCCTGATCACCACCATCCATCTCGATCAGATCGGCTTTCTCAAATTTGCCTCGGCGGTGGCATCCTTCCTCGATCGCGGCGGCCGGTGGATCTTCAACGGCCATATGCTCCGGCCGATCCTGCCGGAACTCGGCGTCTATATTCCCATGCCGCAGCCGAAGCGGTCAGACTTCGCCCAAATCAGGCGCTTCGATCATCCGGTCTTTGCCGGCATCGATCAGAGGAGGCTGGAAACGAACCGCGGCGTCGCCGGGTTCTACGGCCGGGGACACAATCCGATGCCATCAGGCGCCGTCGCGATCAATACATTGGGACCGGCTGCGGTGCCCATCGACTGGATCTGGGCGCGGCCGGCGGGCGGAGAGATATTGTCGCATGCCGGCAACGAATTCTGGGGTTGCGGAGACGACCCTGACATCCAGAAGCATCTGGCCGGCCGCTCCATCGCCTGGCTGGCGGGGGAACTGAACCGATGAGCGTGCTCGCGATCCATCCTGGCGCCTACTACCATATCGAGACGCTGGAAGCGCCGCGTTACCGGCATTATTTCGACAGCCTGGTGCGGCCGGAGGACCTGCCCTCGGTCGAACTCGGCAAACACCAGGTGCTGTTCATTCCCTGCCGCACACCGGCGGACCGGTTGGCGCCGCATGCGGCCCAGCTGCGCGACTATCTCGATCAGGGCGGCACGATCGTCGCGACCGGCGAGACGGCCTGGCAGGCGTTCCTGCCTGCTATCCATTTCACGCCTCAGCCGACGAACTGGTGGTGGTGGCTGACCGAGGGCGCCGATCTCGGCGTCAGGATCGCCTCCCCGCACCATTCACTGTTCGAACATCTCGGGCAGGACGACCTGACCTGGCATCTTCACGGCTGGTTCGATCCACCCGAGGGCGTCGAGGTTCTTGCGGTGAATGAGGAAGGCAAGCCGATCCTCTATGTGGACGAGGTCACGACGGCGGGGCGCATGGTGATCACCAGCCTCGACCCCTGCTTCCACCACGGATCGCATTTCATGCCGGCGACGACGCGTTTCCTGGATGGTTTTCTTCCCTGGATGCGCCGGGAATTGGACAAAGGAAGATCGAGATGAACGAAGCGAAGATCGAAGTTCTCGAAGACGGCAAGCCGCTTGCCTACGGCTTTGCCGATATCATGCACTATCACGGCTTTGGTTTTCCCGGCGGTGTCGCCCATGCCTTCAAGGTGATGGAGCGCGCGTTTCCGCTGCTCAGCGTCGACGGACCGCCGGAGCGCCGCGAAATCTCGATCCGCACGGCCTTTCGCGGTCCCGGCGGGCGTGACGCCTTTGAAATGGTGACGCGTGCGCTGACGGAAGGACGCTATAGCGTCGACCCCTTACTCGACCGGACGGAGCGCGGCGACATCCTCGCTCGCTACGTCTTCGAACTCAGCTATCGCGGACGAACCGTCACCCTGCAATTGCGTGACGGCCATGTCCGCGAGGAGTTCATCACGCTCGGCCGCAAGACCGACCGGACGCCCGCGGAAGAGGAGCGCCTCGCCTGGCTCAAGCAGGAGATGGCCGACCGGTTGCTGGCGCTGCCGCCAGAGGCAGTTTACGAAGAGGCAACGGCCCGCTTTTGATGGCTGAGGACGAGTTCGTTCTGGACATCCTCCTGAAACCACATCACCCGCTGACGGACGTCGCTCTCCGGTATCCCGGCCGCCAGAAGCTGATCGGCAAGCCTGCGGCATTCGGCCTTCCAGAATTCCAGCGCATCCGCGCCATGCCGTCGGCCGAGTTCGCGGGCGCAACGCTCGATATTGGCAGTTCCGGTTCCGGAGGGGAAAGCAATCACCCTGCCTTCACTGGAAGCGGCGGGGCGGTGGGTCATTTCATCAGCCATCGAACACAGGTTCCCTTGATCCTGTTCGTTATCTAAGGGACTATGGTTAATGCTTTCTATTGCTGCAGTCAGAAGATCAATCAGGTGGATTTTTGGCGCTCCGCAATGTCACCAGACAATCGGATGGGTCTTGCCTGTGAGCACGTTCACGAACCCCTCCGGCGCCAGCTCCGACGGCGCGACCAGGACCCAGCGCCAGGGTGAGCAGGTAAGCGTTGCAAACGACAGGCGTTCGGGAAAGCCCGGCCACCATCGAGGCGAAAAGGTCGGCTCGTACATCCAGTCGATCCCGGCACCGGCCGCATAAAGAGCCTGCATCTCCGCATCGAGCGCTTCGGCCGAACGGGCCGTCATCAGGCCGCCGACCTCGTAGCGGACGCGGGCGAGAATCTTGCCGCCGGATACCAGCGCCCAGCCGCCCTGCTGCTCGTTCAGGGCATTGACGGCCAGCGCCATCGCCTCGTCCGACGAACCGACCGTCCAGATATTGTGCTTGTCGTGCCCGAGCGTGGAGGCGAGCGCCGTCTCCGGCGTGCGCGGTCCGGTGCCCAGCCAGAACATCCTGGAGATCTTGGCCTCCCCGGAAAACCGGTCGACAATCGAGAACTTGGTAACATTGCGCGCGGGATCCCGCTGCACGAGGCCATCTTCCACCGGCAATTCCATGGTGATGAAATCGTCGTGCCAGTGAAACGGCCGCAAAAGTGCTGCGTTGACCGTGGCCCGGTTCGGCGGCGCCTCGATGCGGAAATCGTCTGCCGTGACCGTCCTGTCTATGGTCACGGTGCGCGTCGCCCATTGCGGCCAGTCGATTTCCGGGCGCACGCCAATGAAGGTCGCACCCTCGGACACAGGACGCCCGTCCGCCCACACCTTTTCGATCGACAGGCTGCCGACGTCGCTGAGAAGAACGATATCGGCGAAGCGGCCCGGTGCGATCGATCCGACCCACGGCGTCAGCCGCATATGGCGCGCCGGATTGAGGGTTACGCATTGGATGGCGATCTCCGGCGCAAGGCCGTTTTCGATGGCGAGGCGGACATTGTGGTCGGTCGCACCGATTTTCAGCGTGTCCGGGGCGCTGCGGTCGTCGGTCACCAGGGCGATCTGCGACCAGTCCGTCAGTCCCTTGTCGATCAGGCCGCGGATGACCTCCGGCAGGGAATGCGGCCTGAGCTCGATGAATAGACCGTGGAGGAGCTTCTGCCAGATCTCATCGAGAAACCAGCCTTCGTGATCGGAGGCGAGACCCGCCGCGGCAAAGGCGTTGATCGAGGCCATGTCGCGCAGTCCGGCACCATGGCCTTCGACGACGCCGCGCTGCTCGAAGGTGGCGCCGATCATGCCCCACAGCCTGTTGTAGGAAGGATTGCCGGGATCGGATATGGACGGCCAGTCCATGACCTCGTCGAGCCCGGCGACCATCAGGCTTTCGGACAGGAAGGCCTTCTGTTCGTCGTAACCGAACCAGCCGCCACCCCACTCGTAGGCGGTCGGCGGCACGGCGGAGCCAGGCAGGGGAAAGATTTTCATCGGCGATCCGCGCCGGCGCGCTTCCAGCCAGAATTCCAGGTTGCGGGCGCCGTTGACGTTGGAAAATTCGTGGCTCGCCTCACACGTCCAGGTCACGCCATGAGGCATTACCAGCGCCGCCTCCCATTCGGGCGTCAGATGGGAGCTTTCGATATGTTTGTGTGCCTCGCCGAAGCCCGGCACGGCCGCAAGGTCCGGCTCGGAAAAGCGCTCGTTCACCTCGCCAACATAACTGCCGGCAGGGCCGACATAGGCGATACGGCGGCCCTTGATGACGATCTCCTGATCGTCGAGCCATGTCCTGGTGTGGACATCGAGCAATCTGCCGACGCGCAGCAGCCTGTCGGCGGGCCGGCGTCCGAGCGCCGTCAGCACAAGATCCTGGCGCGTCCGAACCTCGTCGGACGCATTGATCAGCAAGTCATCAGGAAGTGCGGCGCGCGAGGTGACCATGAATGAAATGCCCGTGAGACGCTGGAACCGCCGCGGACCGTAAAGACCACGCGCGCATGTGTAAAGCGCTGGCGCAACACGTTTTGCGATCAACAACAAGACGTCATCAACCGAGAGCTACTGATGGTTCGATCTTGGAAAATTCCCCAAGCAAGTACGCATTTGCCCAAGTATTGAGCTTGCGAGCCGATCGATCAAAAAATAGTATCCCTCAAATCCAAGGGGCATGATCCCGATTATCAACGCCGTTTTCACAGAAGGATATTGCTCATGAAGGCCAGACGTTTCGCCCGAATCCTGTCTCTTGCGCTGCTTGCCGCCGCCGGCGGCACCGCTGCGGCCCATGCGCAATCGAAGACGCTGACCATCTCCTGGTGGGGCTATAACGGCGAGAAGATGAACGCCAACATCATCACGCCCTTCAAGAAGATCTGCGGCTGCGAGATCGTGTTCGAGACCGGCAACAACGCCGACCGGCTCAACAAGCTGAAACTGCGCGATGGCAAGGGCGTCGATGTCATCTACCTCACCGACAGCTTCTCGCAGCTCGGCATCGAACAGGGATTGTTCCAGGAGATCGATCCCTCGAAGATCCCCAACCTTGCGGATATCTACGAACTGGGCAAGGCGCCTCAGGGCAAATACGGCCCCGCCTATACGATCGGGCGCGTCGGCATCGTCTATGATTCCGCCAAGGTCAACCCGCCGATCACTGCCTGGGGCGACCTGTGGCGCGACGATCTGAAAAGCTCCGTCTCCCTGCCCGGCATCACCACCACCGCCGGCCCGCTGGTCGTTCTGGAAGCCGGCAAGCATGGCGGCGCGGATGCCTATGAGGACACCGACAAGGCCTTCTCGGAAATCGAGGCGCTGAAGCCCAATGTCGTCAAGAACTACAACACCGGCTCGGAGCTGGTAAACCTGATATCGACAGGCGAAGTGCGCGTTGCGCTAGCCCAGGACTTTACCCTGGCATCGATGCAGGCGGCCGTTCCGACGATGACATGGGCCAAGCTCAAGGACGGCGACATCGCCACGCTGAATACGGTGAACATCCCGAAGGGTTCGGAAAATGTCGAACTGGCGCATCAGTTCATCAACTTCATCCTGTCCAAGGACGTCCAGCAGGCTGAAGCCGAACAAGGCGTCGATGCGCCGATCTCGACCAAGGTCAGCCTGACTCCGGATCAGGCGAAGATCTGGACCTATGGCGCGGATATGGTCGCGAGCCTCACCCGCATCGACTATGCCAAGATGAATGCCGCCAAGGCCGACTGGATCGACCGCTGGAACGAAGTCTTCGCTCAGTAAGCTGCCGGTATCCCGGCCCGAGGCCGGTTTATTGCCGGGCCTCGGTCAGACCTGGAAGCGCCGCACATCCGAGTCCGAGATGCGGCGCTCCCGATATCAGGACATGCCACGAGTTTTGAGATGAAGCATTTTGCCAGATGGGGATTGACGATGCCGGCGACGATTGCCGTCGTTGCGCTTCTCATCGTTCCCGTCGCCATCACCATCGCGGCGACGTTTGCGGAACCGAAGGGCGTGTTTGCGCCCTATGTGACATTCTTCAGCAGCGGCTTTCGCCGGGCGGTTCTTTACCGAACGCTGGAGATCGCTCTGATCACCACGGCGATCTCCCTCACCGTGGGTTTCATCACCGCCTATGTGATCGCCCAAATGCCCGGCCGCGCGAAGAGTATCATGATCATCGCAGCGGTTTTTCCACTGCTGACAGGTGTCGTCGTCCGATCCTTCGCATGGCTGATTATTCTCGGGAAGAACGGCATCCTCAACACCATGCTGATCTCGACCGGTATCCTCAGTGAGCCGCTTTCGATGCTCTATACCGAAGGCTCGGTGATCGTCGCCATGGTCTATCTCTTCGTTCCCCTGATGATCCTGACGCTCGTCGGCGTGCTTGAGGGCATCCCGCGCGATCTGATCGATGCATCCGCTTCGCTCGGCGCCAGACCGCTGATGACATTCCTTCAGGTGATCCTGCCGCTGGCGACACCCGGCCTCATCGTCGGCGCCGTGCTGGTGTTCACCGGCAGCTTCACCTCCTATGCGACACCGCAACTGCTCGGCGGAGAAAAGCAGATGATGATGGGGACCTTCCTCTACCAGCGCGCCATGGTCACCTTCGATTGGGTGGGTGCATCGACGATCGCCGCCATCATGGTGGTGCTGACGCTCGGCGTCGTCCTCATCATGAGCCGCGTTGCACGCCGGCTCAATCCGATGGCGGTGTGATGGACAGGCGCGTTCACCCGATCCTCGCCGCCTTCGCGGCCTGCGTTTTCTTCTTCCTGCTCGCACCGCTGGTCATCATCGTCGGTGCGGCCTTCAGCGACACGACCTATCTGACCTTCCCGCCGCAGGGCCTGACATTGCGCTGGTTCGTCAATATCTTCGAGATCGAGGCCTTCCGCACGACGGCGCTGACCAGCCTGCAGGTCGCCTTTCTCGGCACGGCGCTATCGCTGCTGATCGGCATCCCGGCCGCCTATGCGATCAACCGCTACCGGGTGGAATTGCCGCGCTGGCTTTCCACCATTTTCGTCCTGCCGATCCTGGTGCCGGAGATCGTCTTCGGATTCTCGCTGATGAAGTCGGTCACGATCGGCCTCGGGCTTCCGATCTTCATCAGCCTGCTGGTCGGTCATGCGCTGCTGATCCTGCCCTATTCGGTGCGGGTCGTCGGCGCCAGCCTGGCGGCCTTCGATTTTTCCGTCGAGGAGGCGGCGATCAGCCTGGGTTGCCCGCCGCTGAAAACCTTCCTGACCGTGGTCCTGCCAAATATCCGCGCCGGGGTCATTGCCGCCTTCATCCTCGCCTTCATCACCTCGATCAACGACGTGTCGGTGTCAGTCTTCCTGACCGGTCCTGGCATCTCGACGCTGCCGATCCAGATCCTTGCGCATATGGAACAGTTCTTCGATCCGACGATCGCCTCGGTATCGGTGCTGCTGATGTTCGTGACAGTCGGCGTCATGGCCGTCGTCGAGGCCACGCTCGGTCTCACCTTCCTGACAAAGTAGAACGCTCTTGACCGTATCCCTCACCATCGATTCCATCTCCGCCCATTACGGCAGCACTGAGGTTCTCAAGGACCTGTCGATCTCAGTCATGGCCGGGGAGCTGGTTTCCCTGCTCGGCTCCAGCGGCTGCGGCAAGACGACGACATTGCGCCTGGTGGCCGGTTTTCTGCAGCCGACCAGCGGCAGCATCAAGCTCGGCGAACGCGACCTCACCGGCCTTCCTGCGCATGCGCGCGACATTGGTCTGGTCTTTCAGAACTACGCGCTTTTTCCTCACCTGAGCGTGCAGGACAATGTCGCCTTCGGCCTGAGGCAGCGTCGTGTTCCCCAGCCGGAACGGACGAAGAGAACGATGGCCATGCTGGAGCGCGTCGGCCTTTCCGCCTTCGCCGACCGCCTGCCTTCGGCTCTCTCCGGCGGCCAGAAACAGCGCGTGGCGCTCGCCCGGGCCCTGGTCATCGAGCCGCCGCTGCTGATGTTCGACGAGCCGCTTTCCAATCTCGATGCAAAGCTCAGGATCGACATGCGCGTCGAGATCAGGCAGCTCCAGCGCGCCAACGGCACGACATCGCTTTACGTCACCCACGACCAGGAAGAGGCATTCTCGATCTCCGACAGGGTGGCGATCATGAATGCCGGGCGCATCATGCAGCTCGATGCGCCGGAGGTGCTGTACCGCCAGCCGGCCAATGCCTTCGTCGCCCGGTTCGTCGGCTTCGAGAACCTGATCCGGATGAAGGTAACCGCGCGCAACGGAGCGATCGTGACCGCCGAAGCGACGGGCGGCGCACGGCTGCATCTGTCTCAGGATGCATTCGGGCCGATCAAGGACGACTTCGTGCTGGCCTGCCGCGCAGACGGCCTTGCCGTCAGCCGTGACGGCGATGGCATCGCCGCCGTGCTCGGCACCCGCACCTATCTCGGCCGGGCCTATCAGTATAAATGCGCGACATCGGCGGGAGAGATTACCGCCAATGGAGCTTTGTCCGACCCGCTGGAAACAGGGGCGTCCGCCGTACTGATCCCGCTTGCCGAGCAGTGCTGCATTCTCGACCCGGAAGATTGAGCCGCTGAGGAGAAACCATGGCCAGTATCAGCAATCAGGATATCGACGCCGTTCTTGCCCATGTGGACCGGAGCCTCGATGACAGCCTGGCGCGGCTTTTCGAGCTGATCCGCATTCCGAGCGTCTCGACCGACCCGGCCTATCGCGATCAATGCCGCGCCGCCGCCGAATGGCTGAGCCGGGATCTGGCTGCCATCGGCTTCGAAGCATCGGTGCGCAAAACGACCGGCCATCCGATGGTGGTCGCGCATGAAAAGGCGGCATCCGCACCGCATCTGCTGTTTTACGGCCATTACGATGTCCAGCCGGTCGATCCGCTGGCACTGTGGACCAGCGATCCGTTCGAGCCGCGCATGGAAGCCTTGCCGAACGGCGATACCGCGATCGTGGCGCGCGGCGCCTCCGACGACAAAGGACAATTGATGACCTTCGTCGAAGCCTGCCGCGCCTGGAAAAGCGTTACCGGGAAACTGCCGGTGCAGGTGAGCATGCTGTTCGAAGGCGAGGAAGAGGCCGGCAGTCCGAGTCTCGCACCCTTTCTGGATGCCACGGCGGACGAGTTGAAGGCCGATGCTGTTTTCGTCTGCGACACGGATATGTGGGATCGTGAAACGCCTGCCGTCACCACGATGCTGCGCGGTATCTACACCACGGAAATCGAGGTCACCTGCGCCGATCAGGACCTGCATTCCGGCATGTTCGGCAATGCCGCACGCAATCCGCTGCAGGTGTTGTCAGACATCGTTTCAAGCCTGCGGCGAACCGATGGCGGCGTTGCGGTCGAAGGTTTCTATGACGGCGTGAAAGAGCTCCCCGACGCCATCAAGGCGCTGTGGAAAAGACTGCCCTTCGACGAGGAGGCCTTTCTCGGCGATATCGGCCTGAGAGATCCGGCCGGCGAGGCAGGCCGTTCCGTCCTCGAACAGATCTGGGCGCGGCCGAGCTGCGAGATCAACGGCATGAGCGGCGGCTATACGGGCGAAGGCTTCAAGACGGTCATTCCGGCGAAGGCAAGCGCCAAGATTTCGTTTCGACTGGTGGAAGGACAGGATCCCCAAGCGACCCGCGATGCCTTCCAGCGGCATGTGCGCGCACGTATCCCCAGGGATTGTTCGGTCAGTTTCAGGGATTATGGACTTTCGCCGGCCACCGTCATGCCGATCGACAGTCCGTTTCTCACCAGGACGCTTCAGGCGCTTTCGACAGAATGGCAATGCGAAGCGGCTCTTGCCGGCACGGGAGGCTCGATCCCCATCGTCGGCGACTTCAAACGCCGGCTCGGATGCGATGCCCTCCTGGTCGGCTTTGCCCGCTTCGACAACCGCGTCCACAGCCCGAACGAAAAATATGATCTCTCCAGCTTCCACAAAGGCATACGATCCTGGGTTCGTATCCTGGCGGCCCTCGCCGACTGACGCGCGGCACTGTAACAGTTTGAATTATGCAATAGGCTGTGGTGCGGCCAGTGTCTTGCGGACCTTCGGGGCCGAGAATTAAAGCACTGTCCCATCCCTATCGACACCGAAGCAGCAGAGACCACCGATGAGGATATCAGCTCCCCGCGACTTCCTGAAAAGCCTGTTCGACGCGGCGGTTCGCGCCGCCGATCCGCTGACCGGCATCAAAGCGCATCTGCCTGACAGGCCGAAGGGAAGGACCGTGGTGATTGGCGCCGGCAAGGGCGCGGCGCAAATGGCGCGTGCCCTCGAAAGCGTCTGGGACGGAGCGATCGAAGGCCTGGTGGTCACCCGCTACGGCTATGGCTGTGAGACGCGCAGCATCGAAATCATCGAGGCCGCCCATCCGGTACCCGATGCCGCGGGGCTCGCCGGGGCAAAGCGGTTGATGGAAACGGTGAACGGCTTGACGGAAGACGATCTGGTGATCGCGCTGATCTGCGGCGGCGGCTCGGCGCTGCTGCCCGCTCCGCCGGAAGGGCTGACCCTCGAAGACGAGATTGCGCTCAACGAAATGCTGCTTGCCTCGGGCGCGCCGATTTCGGCGATGAACGTCGTGCGCAAGCATCTCTCCACCATCAAGGGCGGAAGGCTTGCGGCAGCGACCAGAGCGAAGGTCGTCAGTCTTGTTGTCTCCGACATTCCCGGCGACAACCCGGCCCATGTCGCCTCCGGGCCGACGGTGCCGGATGGTTCGACACGACACGATGCGCTCGAGATCATCCGGCAATATGGATTGCAGCTGCCGCAGGCCGCACTCGACCATCTGAACTCGCCGAAGGCCGATGCCCCTCGCCCGGACGATCCGGTCTTCTCACGGCACGCGCACCACATCATCGCCTCCGCAGGCGTTTCGCTGGAGGCCGCTGCGGCACTGGCAAAATCGCAGGGGATCGAGCCGGCGATCCTTTCGGATGCGATCGAGGGGGAATCGCGCGACGTGGCGCTGGTGCATGCAGCGATCGCCCGCGAAGTATTGGGCCGGAACAGGCCGTTTTCGAAGCCGGTCGTCATCCTTTCCGGCGGCGAGACGACGGTGACGCTCAGAGCCAAGGGCGGCAAGGGCGGACGCAACGGCGAATTCGCGCTCGCCATGGGGCTTGCGATCGACGGACAGGAGGGCATCCATGTCCTCGCCGCCGACACGGACGGGATCGACGGCTCGGAGGATAATGCCGGCGCCTTTGCCGATGGCGGCACGGTGAAGCGCCTGCGCGCCGCCGGGCTCGATCCGCGCCGCCTGCTCGACGGCAATGACAGCTATTCAGGCTTTGCGGCCAGCGGCGATCTGTTTGAAACCGGCCCGACCGGAACCAATGTCAATGATTTCAGGGCTATCCTGATCCGTTAGCAGCCCGCGGCAATGGTGGGTCAGGTCTTGATCCGCCCCTGCCCGACCAGCCAGCCGACCGATTCCTGCACCGCCTGCAGCGACTGATATCTCGGGGTAAACCCAAGCAAGCGCCTGGCTTTGGCGATCGAGCAATTCGGGCTGCGGGCGATATGCTCCCAGGTCGCCTCCGCATCCTCGGCCGTCTGGCCTTTGGCCCAGGCATCGAACGGCGCGAAGGTGAGCTTCGGCTCATGCCCGAACCACCGCGACATGGATTCGGCGTAGCCGCGAAGCGTCAGCGCCTGCTGAGAGACCGCGTGGAAACTTTCGCCGATCGAGGCATTCCAGTTGGCGATCGCATCCATGAACATCGCCGCCACATCATCGGCATGGACGTGATGAACGGTCTCCAGACCGAAATTGGGCAGCGCCAGGGTCTCTCCGCGGGCAAGGGTTGAAAAGACCTGCAGGTTGAAATTGCCGGCTGGATTGAGCGGCGCCCAGCCCGGACCGACAATATGACCGGGATGGATGATGGTGGCCGGAAATCCGCGAAGCCTTGCCTGCTGCAACAGATAGGTTTCGATATCAGCCTTCTGCGTGCCGTAACCGCCGAAGGGAGATTTCGGCGCCTCTTCCAGCGTCGGCACGGCGCTGGCATGGCCATGCGTCCAGATCGTGCCGGTATGCAGGAAATGGCCGACATGCCCCGACAGCGCCGTCACCAGCTGCTCGGCACTTTCCAGCGTGAAGCAGATCATGTCGATGACGATATCGGCTTTCACTTCACGGACGGCCGGGCCGAAATCACCCGCCCGCTCCATCGCCGCCCGATCCATCTGACGCTGATCGACAGAAGCCCAGGCATGGTTTTCCGTATAAGGCTTCGCCGTGCCGCGGCTGATCGTGACGACGTCGTGACCTGCCTCCACCAGGCGGGGAACGAGATAGGTTCCGACATGGCCCGTTGCCCCGATTACCAAAACCCGCATCGTCATTCCTCCTTTGGCATTTCCGTGTCGAATATGCTGCGCTCAGGCGATCCTGCAAGCAGACTTTTCATGATCCAGGCGGCTGGGTCAGGCCCGCTACCGGTTCTTGAAAACAAGGCAGGTGCCGCCGTGTTTGCGGATCTGGTTGCAGAGATCATTGGCTTCCATACGCGTCTGCCGACCGATGCGGGCAGCGTAGCGCGGGCGAAAACCGAAGCTGCGATCGCGCTGGCGCAGGATCAGCGGCTGCTCGGCATTCAGGGGCGCAGGCAGATCCTGCACGGCATCGAGAAACATGCGTCGGGCCACCGCGACATTCGCATTCGCCGCAAGCTGGACGCCCCAGGGGGCCCATTCGCCCTCCTGACGCCAGGGCGTGTCCTTCAACGTCCGTCTCTCCGCGAGCGCCACGCAACCATCGATGAAGGACTTGTCCTTGTCGAGCGGGGCGGCCGCATCTTGCGGTGGGTTATCCTTCCATTCCTCGACCGTATGGGCAGTGATCGCCGTGACATAGCTGCGCGTTTCGTGGGGTAATCTTCCTGACGTAAGGTAAGATGCTAGGCCGTTTTCGCCGGCATTATAGGCGGCGGCGGCAAGGCCGAGATTGCCGAAGCGATTGCGCAGTTCGTCGAGATACTGCGCCGATTTCCGCAGGGCTTCCAACACCTGGTAGCTGTCTTCAAGACCGCGCAGTTTCGCCGTTCCGGGCATGAACTGCGCAATCCCCTGCGCTCCTTTGAAGCTGACGGCATCGGGGCGAAAGGTGCTCTCGCGCCAGATGAGACGGGCGAAATAATCCGGCGGCAATTGATTGGCGCTGGCGAAATGCTCGATCGCGACGCAAAGATCACGATTGAAACTGTCCTTACGGATGCAGAGCGCTTCACCCGATCCCGACGCTGAAGGACCTGAATAGAGACAGGCCGGCGGTCCCGCGCTTCCTTCCGGCTGAGCCGTGACCGCATCCACGTGGGAAAACAAAAGGCAAAGCGAAAGCATGGCCTTCGCCGATCTCCTCCCCATGTCGGACTGACATTTCCGGCCTATCATCGGATCTCGGCGGGTTCGAACTTCCATCGCGACGCGGAATTCTCAATACCATCGATACGGGTAGGAAGCTTCCCCCATTTCCATCTCTGCACCAGGTTTCTAATTTCGCCATCAATTTTGGAACAGATATATTCGACCTGCCAAGGTCGCAGCGTCATCCTGATCGCCAGGAAATCCCGAGCGAACGAGGACGCGCAGATGATTGATCTCCACCACTGGCCAACGCCGAACGGCAAGAAGGTTTCGATCTTCCTGGAGGAAACCGGCACGCCCTACCGGCTGGTGCCGGTCAATATCGGCCGGGGCGACCAGTTCAAACCCGATTATCTCAGGCTCAATCCCAATCACCGCATGCCTGCTATCGTCGACCACACGCCTGCCGACGGCGGCGGGCCGCTCAGCGTCTTCGAATCCGGTGCAATCCTCTTCTACCTCGCCGAAAAGACCGGAAGATTCTGGCCGCAGGATCTGCGCGGCAAATACGAGGTGACGCAATGGGTGATCTGGCAGATGGCCAACCAGGGACCGAAACTCGGCGAAGCCGGTCACTTCCGCCGTCTCGGCGATCGCGAGGGCGATCAGTCCTATGCTGTGCGGCGTTTCACCGACGAAGCCAACCGCCTCTACGGTGTTCTCAACATGCGGCTTCATGACCGGCGTTATCTCGCCGGCGACGAATTCACCATCGCCGACATCATCAGCTATCCCTGGACCGTCAACTGGCAGGCGCAGGGCCAGGACATCGATGAATTCAAGCATTTCAAGCGATGGTTCGAGGAGGTCGGCGCACGGCCCGGCGTCCAGCGCGGCCTTGCGGTCGGCGCCGACCTTGGCACCGACAACAGCAAGCTCTCCGAAGAGGAACAGTCGCGCATCCGCAAGATCCTCTACAACCAGCGCGCCCTTCCTGTTCAGGATTGAGATTCGGCCCGGCTGGAGATAACCATAGCGGCAACCGAGCCGGCACCTGCCGGGGAGCCAGGGGGCTTGGGGAGCAGCTGGTGTTGCGACTTGGGTGTGACTTGGGGGTGTAACCGGCAATGACAAGACCTGTAATCGGCATCATCGGGAATGCCCGCATCGTCGAAAGCCGATTTCCGGCTCAGCATGTCGGAGAAAACAATCTGCGGGCCGTGGCCGATGTCGCAGAAGCCTTGCCGCTGATGTTTGCCGGCAATCCCAAACTGGCCGATATCGCCGATCTGCTGGCTGTCGTCGACGGCATTCTGCTGACAGGCGCCAGAGCCAATGTCCATCCCAGCCGTTTCAACACGGTGCCGGATCCCAAGCATGAACCTTATGACGAGGATCGTGACGGGCTGGCGCTGCCATTGATCGAAGCCTGTGTAGCGCGCGGCGTTCCTATTTTCGGCATATGCCGCGGTTTCCAGGAAATGAACGTCGCGGCCGGCGGCTCGCTGCATCCCGAAATCCGGGAATTGCCCGGACGCATGAACCACCGAATGCCGCGCCTGGAAACCGGCGAAATCCATCCCGACCTCGCCATCGTTTTCGGCGATCGTCACGATGTTCAACTTATACAGGATGGGATGTTTGCACGCATCCTCGGCCGGGAGACGATCCGGGTGAACTCCCTGCATGGACAGGGCATTCTCGAGCTTGGCGACAGGGTCGTTGCCGAAGGCATTGCAGAGGACGGGACGATCGAGGCGATACGGTTCAAGGATGCGCCGGGATTTGCGCTCGGCGTGCAATGGCATGCCGAATACGATCCGCACACCAACCCCGTGAACCGTGCGTTGTTTCAGGCATTCGGCGATGCGGTTCGGGCACGAAAAGCCACCGCTTAATCTGACAACTGCGGCGATCATCACCGCCTTCCGCATCAACAAAAAGCCGCCGCGAAACTGCTTTCGCGGCGGCTTTGTAGCAGTTGGGAAGCAGCAGCGATCAGGCGGTCGGCTGCTTGGTCTTCCTCAGATAGGGCAGAACCGTATCGAAGGAACCGAAACGCGTGATCGCGTCTTCGTTGGAAACCGCGGCGGTGATGATGACGTCCTCGCCCTGGTTCCAGTTCGCCGGCGTCGCCACCTGGTGCTTGGCCGTCAGCTGGATGGAATCGATGGCGCGCAGGATCTCATTGAAATTGCGGCCCGTCGTCATCGGATAGGTCAGGATCAGTTTGATCTTCTTGTCGGGACCGATGATGAAAACCGAACGCACCGTCGCATTGTCGGCGGGCGTGCGGCCTTCAGAGCTCTCGCCGGCGCCGGCCGGCAGCATGTCATAGAGCTTGGCGACCTTGAGGTCCTTGTCACCGATCAGGGGATATTCGACGTCGAAACCGGTGGCGGTCTTGATGTCGTTCTTCCACTTGGCATGGCTTTCCACAGGATCGACGGAGATGCCGATGATCTTGGCACCACGCTTGGAAAACTCCCCCGCCAAGCCGGCCATGGCGCCGAGCTCGGTGGTGCAGACAGGCGTGAAATTCTTCGGATGCGAGAACAGGACGGCCCAGCCATTGCCGATCCAATCATGGAAGCTGATCGGTCCCTGGGTGGTGTCGGCGGTAAAATCGGGGGCAATATCGTTGATGCGTAAGCTCATGGTCGGCCCTCCAAAGCCTTGTGTTCAATGTTGTTCTTCTTAAATCGAGGCCATGGGATCCGTCCGCCGGGAGCGGTCGCGAGATTGCGGTCAACAGGATCGCACCGGCCGAAGGTAAAAGACTTCCCATTCCAGGATTTTAAGTAAGTCATATACCACGATTACCGAAGGCATGCTCTTTCGATTTCCGGCCTGCTCCGGCATTATTTTTCCGGCATGTGCGCGCGACAAAGAGACCGATGGTTTTCCATCGGTCCCGTCAAAAGCGGCAGGCACAACTGCCTTGCCCCTTGCTTCAGGCGGCCTGGATGGATTTGATCCTGTCGATGCCGCCGACAACAGGCGCGAAATTGTCCCATACGCCCTGGACGCCCTTCTGCCATTCGTCGAAGGCTTCCGGCTTCAGGAGCTTCCGCCATGGCCAAGCGCCGTCTCGACGGATTTGGCTTCACCATCGACGATCAGCTGGTTGAAATAGGCGGCTCCTTCGCTGAAGGCCTGCTGGAACACCGCGCCATGCAGTGCGGTCATGCGCTGCTGGCCGACGGAATGCCCTCGCCCGAAAATGCGGCAATTTGATTATTTTTTGCGCATATCTATTTTTGCACAGTTTTCAGGCGACACCTTGCCAAAATTGCTGCAGCGCGTCATAAATATAGCAATGACGCATCGCGATCTGACAATTCTGGTGATCGACGAAAATGCCATTCGCGCCTCCATCATCGAAGAGGGGCTGCGCGAGGCAGGGCATGCGCACGTCACCGTGGTCCATGAGGTCAACGGCATTGCGCGAATCATCGAAACGCTGATGCCCGACGTGATCATCATCGATATCGAAAATCCCAATCGCGACATGATGGAGCATCTCTTCCAGCTGACGCGCACGGTCAGCCGTCCGATCGCCATGTTCGTCGATCGCTCCGACACCGCCTCGATCGAGGCCGCCGTCGATGCCGGCGTCTCGGCCTATATCGTCGATGGCCTGAAGAAGGAACGCGTCAAGCCGATCCTCGACATGGCCGTCAGCCGCTTCAACGCCTTCAGCCGGCTGCGGCGCGAGCTTGCCGATGCCCGCTCAGCGCTGGAAGAACGCAAGCTCATCGAGCGCGCCAAGGGCATATTGATGAAGATGCGCGGCCTGTCTGAGGAAGAGGCCTTCGCCCTGCTGCGGCAGACGGCGATGAACGAAAAGAAGAAGATGTCGGAAATCGCCCAGAGCGTCGTCACCGCCGCGGGGCTGTTGATGTAATGGCCGACCTGATGAATTTCCGGAGGAAACCGGAGTGGATATGATGACGAAGACCGCCAAATCAGGCGGCGAGTTGCCCTCGCCCATGCGCCTGAATGCCGAAGGACCGAAAGTGCTCAGGGCCGGTTTCATTCCGCTCGTCGATGCGTCAGTGCTGATTGCAGCGGCGGAATTCGGTTTCGCGCAGAAGGAAGGCCTGACGCTCGATCTCGTCAAGGATGTCTCCTGGGCGAATGTGCGTGACCGTCTGGCATTCCGCCAGTTCGATATCGCCCACATGCTGTCGCCAATGCCCGTCGCCTCCATGCTCGGCCTCGGCTCCAATCCCTCACCGACGATCACACCGTTTTCGCTGGGGCGCGGCGGCAATGCGATCACCCTGTCGACGCGGCTCTTCGACAGGATGCGCAATGACGCGGGACTGCCGGAAACGGCAGGCGCGCTCGACAATGCCCGCGCCCTGGCAAAAACACTGGCGGCGATGAAGGTGCGCGGCGAACCGCTGCCGACCTTCGGGGTCACCTATCCCTTCTCCTCGCATAATTACGAATTCCGCTACTGGCTGGCCGCCGGCGGCATCGATCCCGATAAGGACGTCAAGCTCGTCGTGGTGCCGCCGCCGATGACTTCGGATGCGCTGGCCGCCGGTGCGATCGACGGTTTCTGCGTCGGCGCGCCGTGGAATATGGTCGCTTCGGAGCGCGGCGTCGGCCGCATCGTCGCCGCCAAGCAGGATATCTGGCCGTCCGCCCCGGAAAAGGTGATCGGCATGCGGCCGGATTGGGCGGAAACCCATCCGGAAACCGTTTCCAGGCTGATCGTGGCGCTCGATGCGGCAGCCCGCTGGTGCGACCAGCCGGACAATCACGATGCGCTGGCGGCCGCTCTTGCCGACCCCCGCTATATCGCTGCCCCCGTCGAGATCATCCGCCGCGTGCTCGCCGGCGAATTCAGCCTCGACGCAAAGGGCAACCGGCGCATCATCGCCGATTATTTCATGTTCCATTCCGGATTCGCCAATTATCCTCGGCCAAGCCAGGCGCTGTGGATATACAGCCAGATGATCCGCTGGGGGCAGGCCGAGGCCAGCCTCAACATGGCAAGGGCTGCCGCGTCCGCCTACCGCCCGGATCTCTATCGGACAGCGCTCGGCGACGGCAACGCACCCGATGATGCCGATATCCGCATCGAAGGCGGCGACGAGGGCGACCGTTTCATGGACGGCCATGTCTTCGACCCGGCGAGGCTACCTGATTATGTCGCAGGCTTTGCCGTCAAAAGCGCCCTGCCCTTCGTTACCGGCGACGAAATCTAATCCACGCCCGCTTGCCCAAAACGCCAGCAAGGATCTGCGCCCCACATGGCAAGCGCACAAAAGATTAGCACAACTGTCGACAGCTCGAAAAACAAGCAAACGGCCGATTTCGAGAAATGTAAATAAATCAATACATTACACAAAAAGCGACAAACTGGCACGCAGCTTGCAAGGATATTACCGCACCGGTCAAAGGCGATCTGCGCAGAAAGAGCGCCAGCAGGCGTTCACGGAAGACACGGAGATCCTCTTCAAATGGAAGAAGCAGATCTCGGTGATTTGAAATCAAATACCTGGGCGATCATGTCGATTGTCTCCGGGTAACCGGCCGGAAGGCCCAAGAATTCGGCGTCCAACGGCGGGCGCCACCAGCAAAGCCGCTGATCAGGATATTTCGCGCACCTCGTGTATGCGCGTCCTGACCAGCGGCTTTTTGTTTTAACCCTCAGCGATGGATCGGCACGACCTTGTCGGGCCCCGGAGAAGTTATGTCTGTCATCGAGAAAGTGCCACCCATGTCCGCCGGCGAACCAGCCAAAGCATTGTGGATTTCCACGGTCGCCTTCACCCTCTGTTTTGCCGTCTGGACGATCTTCGCGATCATCGGCATTCGCATCAAGCAGGATCTCGGGCTGAACGAGGCCGAGTTCGGCCTGCTGGTCGGCACTCCGGTGCTGACCGGTTCGCTCGTGCGCATCGTCCTCGGCATCTGGACGGGGCGTTACGGTGGCCGTCTCGTTTACACGCTCACCATGCTGGCCGCCGCATTGGCGACCTTCCTGCTCTCCTATGCCCAGACTTATACGCAAATGCTGATCGCCGGCCTCGGTGTCGGCCTTGCCGGCGGCTCGTTTGCGGTCGGTGTCGCCTATGTCTCGCCTTTCTTTCCGGCGGAGAAGCAGGGAACCGCGCTCGGCATCTTCGGCGCCGGCAATGTCGGCGCAGCCGTGACCAAATTCGCCGCTCCTTTCGTGCTGCTCGCCTGGGGCTGGCAGGCGGTTGCCGAGATCTGGGCCGTCTGTCTGGCGCTGATGGCCATCGTCTTCTGGTTCACCACGACCGATGATCCGGCCTACCGTCTCCGCCGCGAGCGCAACGTCGCGTCCAAGAGTTTTGCCCAGGAATTCGCGCCGCTGCAGAACGTTCAGGTCTGGCGCTTCTCGCTCTACTATTTCTTCGCCTTCGGCGGCTTCGTCGCCCTGTCGCTGTGGCTGCCGCGCTACCTCGTCGGCGTCTACGGCTTCAACCTCGAAACTGCCGGCATGATCGCGGCCGCCTATTCCATTCCCGGCAGCATCTTCCGCGCCTTCGGCGGCGTGCTGTCGGACAAGAAGGGGGCGCGCAGCGTCATGTATACGATGTTTGCCGTGTCGGCGGTCGCCACCCTCATCCTGTCGCTACCGGCTACTACCATCACGCCGGTCATCTTCATCGTGGTGATCTTCGTGCTCGGCTTCTTCATGAGCCTCGGCAAGGCTGCCGTGTACAAGCACATTCCGGCCTACTATCCGGAAAACGTCGGCGCAGTCGGCGGCGTCGTCGGGATGATGGGCGGCCTTGGCGGCTTCATCCTTCCGATCGCCTTCGGCCTCCTCAAGGACATGACCGGCCTCTGGTCCAGCTGTTTCCTGCTGCTCTTTGCGATCGTCGTCACCTCACTCATCTGGATGCACCTGTCCGTCAAGCAACTGTCGCGCCAAGGGCACTCGGCGCCCGTGGCTGCAACCTGATCTAAGGACTTGGAAATATGACCGAAAAACTCGTCATCATCGGCAATGGCATGGCGCCCGGGCGCATGCTGGAGCACCTCTTCGAACAGGCGCCCGGACGCTATGAAGTTACGATCTTCAATGCCGAGCCGCGCGTCAACTACGACCGCATCATGCTGTCGCCGGTTCTCTCCGGCGAGAAGGATTACGAGCAGATCATCATTCACGGTGACGGCTGGTATATCAAGCACGGCATCATGCTCTACAAGGGCCACAAGATCGTCAATATCGATCGCGTCGCCAAGACCGTCACCTCCGACCACGGCGTCACCGAAAGCTACGATAAGCTGGTGATCGCAACTGGTTCCGTGCCCTTCATCATCCCCGTTCCCGGCAAGGATCTGCCCGGCGTCATCACCTATCGCGATCTCGACGACGTGCAGGCCATGCTGCTTGCCGCCCAGTCGCGCGAAAAGGCTGTCGTGATCGGCGGCGGCCTGCTTGGCCTGGAAGCAGCCGCCGGTCTTGCCCAGCGCGGCATGGACGTCACCGTGCTGCACGTCATGCCGACGCTGATGGAGCGCCAGCTCGATCCCGCCGCCGGGTATCTCTTGCAGAAGGCGGTCGAGGAGCGCGGCATCAAGGTCATCTGCAAGGCCAATACCAAGGCGATCATCGGCAACGGCAAGGTCGAAGGCATCGAGCTTGACGACGGCCGCATCATCCCAGCTACGCTTGTTGTGATGGCCGTCGGCATTCGTCCCAGTGTCGGCCTTGCGAAGGACGCCGGCATTGCGGTCAACCGCGGCATCGTCGTCGATTCCGGCATGCAGACCTCGGATGGCGATATTCTCGCGCTCGGCGAATGCGCCGAAGTGGGCGGCATGGTCTATGGCCTCGTTGCGCCGCTCTATGAAATGGCCCGAATCGCTGCCGCGCATCTCTCTGGCGATCGCTCGCCCGCCTTCGTTCACGCCGATACGCCGACCAAGCTCAAGGTCACCGGCATCGAGCTTTATTCACTCGGTGACTTCGCCGACGGCGACGACCGCGAGGAGATCGTGCTGCGCGATGCCAGCGCCGGCGTCTACAAGCGCCTGGTGCTGAAGGACAACAAGATCATCGGCACTGTGCTTTACGGCGAGACCGCCGACGGGGCATGGTTCAACGATCTGAAGAAGAAGGCCACCGATATTTCGGAGATGCGCGAGACGCTGATCTTCGGACAGGCCTATCAGGGAGGGTCGCCGCTGGACCCTATGGCGGCCGTTGCAGCCTTGCCGGATGACGCGGAGATCTGTGGCTGCAACGGCGTATGCAAGGGCAAAATCACTTCGACGATTTCAGGCAAGGGGCTGACGTCGCTCGACGACGTCCGTGCCCACACGAAGGCATCCGCCTCGTGCGGCTCCTGTACCGGCCTCGTCGAGCAACTCATGGCACTGACGCTCGGAGACAGCTACAATCCGGCCGCCGTCCAGCCGATGTGCACCTGTACCGAACTCGGCCATGACGATGTCCGCCGTCTGATCAAGGCCAAGGGCCTGAAGAGCATACCTGCCGTCATGCAGGAGCTGGAATGGAAGACTTCCTGCGGCTGCGCCAAATGTCGGCCGGCGCTCAACTATTACCTCGTCTGCGACTGGCCGGACGAATATGCCGACGACTACCAGTCGCGTTTCATCAATGAGCGCGTGCATGCCAATATCCAGAAGGACGGCACCTACTCCGTCGTTCCGCGCATGTGGGGCGGCGTCACCAATTCGAACGAGCTGCGCGCCATCGCCGATGTCGTCGACAAATTCGAGATCCCGATGGTCAAGGTGACCGGCGGCCAGCGCATCGACCTGCTCGGCATCGAGAAGGAAGACCTGCCCGCCGTCTGGGCCGATCTCGGCAAGGCCGGCTTCGTCTCCGGCCAGGCCTATGCCAAGGGTCTGCGTACCGTGAAGACCTGCGTCGGCTCGGACTGGTGCCGCTTCGGCACGCAGGACTCCACCGGTCTCGGCATTCGCATCGAGAAATTCATGTGGGGCTCCTGGACGCCGGCCAAGCTGAAGATGGCCGTCTCCGGCTGCCCGCGTAACTGCGCGGAAGCAACCTGTAAGGACATCGGCGTTATCTGCGTGGATTCCGGTTTCGAAATCCATTTCGCCGGTGCGGCCGGTCTCGACATCAAGGGCACGGAGGTTCTTGGGCTTGTCCGGACCGAGGACGAGGCGCTGGAGCATATCGTGGCGCTGACGCAGATGTACCGCGAGCAGGCCCGCTATCTCGAGCGCATCTACAAGTGGGCCAAGCGCATCGGCCTGGAGGAAATCCGCCGCCAGATCATGGGCGATGCCGAAAAGCGCCAAGCCTATTACGACCGCTTCGTCTTCAGCCAGAAATTTGCCCAGGTCGATCCCTGGTCGGAGCGTGTTTCCGGCAAGGACAAGCACGAGTTCAAGCCGATGGCGACGATCGGCTATCCGCAGGCAGCCGAGTAAGGAGATGGACATGAACTGGCCCAATGAAAACTGGCATCCAATCGGTGACATCTCCGACATCCCCTTACGCGGCGCGCGCTGCGTGAAAACACCGCAGGGCAAGATCGCCGTCTTCCGTACGGCTGAAAACGAGGTCTTCGCCATCGAAGACCATTGCCCGCACAAGGGCGGCCCGCTCTCCCAGGGCATCGTGCATGCCAAGGCGGTCACCTGCCCGTTGCACAACTGGGTGATCTCCCTCGAAACCGGCAAGGCGCTCGGCGCCGACGAGGGCCAGGTGCGGACCATCCCGGTCCGCAATGAGGACGGCGCCCTCTTCATCGCGCTCGAAAGCCTGATGATGGCGGCGGAATAGATGGCGGCTGAGGTCAAGACCACCTGTCCCTATTGCGGCGTCGGCTGCGGCGTCCTCGCCACGGTCGATGAGGCCGGAACCGTCAGCGTCAAGGGAGATCCCGAGCATCCGTCGAATTTCGGCCGGCTCTGCTCGAAGGGGTCGGCCCTTGCCGAAACCATCGATCTCGATGGCCGGATTCTCTATCCCGAAATCGCAGGCGAACGGAGCGGTTGGGACGAAGCACTTGACCTGGTCGCCCGCCGTTTTTCTGAAACGATCGCCGAACACGGGCCTGACGCTGTCGCCTTCTACGTCTCGGGCCAGTTGCTGACCGAGGATTACTACGTCGCCAACAAGCTGATGAAGGGCTTCATCGGCTCGGCCAATATCGATACCAATTCAAGGCTCTGCATGTCCTCCTCCGTGGCGGGGCATCGCCGCGCCTTCGGCGCAGACACGGTGCCCGGAACCTATGAGGATATCGAACTCGCCGATCTGGTGATCCTGACCGGCTCCAACCTTGCCTGGTGTCATCCCGTCATCTACCAGCGGCTTGCCGCCGCCAAGACGGCGCGGCCCAACATGCGGATCGTCGTCATCGATCCGCGCCGGACGATGACATGCGATATCGCCGACCTGCACCTGGCGATCCGCCCCGACGGCGACGTCGCGCTGTTCATGGGACTGCTTGCCCATCTCGCGACAAGCCCGGCCATCGATCAGAACTATATCGGCGCCCATACGGAAGGTTTCGGCGAGGCTTTTGCGGCGGCCGCAGCACTTGATATCAACGAACTCCTGGAACGCACCGGCCTGCCGGCCATGCAGATCAGGGAGTTCTTCCGCCTGTTCGAGACGACGCCGAAAGTCGTCACCTGCTACAGCCAGGGCGTCAATCAATCCGCCTCCGGCACCGACAAGGTCAATGCCATCCTCAACTGCCACCTGGCGACCGGCCGCATCGGCCGTCCCGGCATGGGACCGTTCTCGCTGACCGGCCAGCCGAACGCCATGGGCGGGCGCGAGGTCGGCGGCCTTGCCAATATGCTTGCCGCCCATATGGCGATCGAGAATACCGATGACCGGGACCGCGTGCAGCGCTTCTGGCATTCGCCCGTCATCGCCGCAAAACCCGGCCTGAAGGCGGTCGACATGTTCCGCGCCGTGGCCGACGGACGCATCAAGGCGCTCTGGATCATGGCCACCAATCCCGTCGTCTCGATGCCGGATGCCGATAGCGTCGAAAGCGCGATCGCCGCCTGTCCCTTCGTCGTCGTGTCGGACATCCTCAAAGAGACGGATACGACCCGGCACGCAGACGTGCTTTTGCCCTCGCTCGGCTGGGGCGAGAAGGACGGCACCGTCACCAATTCCGAACGGCGCATTTCCCGGCAGCGGCCGTTTCTAGGGCTCCCCGGCGATGCAAGAGCCGACTGGTGGCAGCTTGCCGAGGTCGGGCGCCGCATGGGATTTGCCGCCGCCTTCGATTTTGATGCGCCGGACGCAATCTTTGCGGAGCACGCCGCGCTTTCCGCCTTCGAAAATAACGGCAGCCGCGATTTCGACATCGGCGCGCGCGCCGATATCAGCGGCGACGCCTATGACGAGCTGTCGCCCTTCCAGTGGCCGCAGCCGGCAGGGACCGCACCCGGCGTCACCCGCTTCTTCGCCGAGGGTGGATTCTTCCATCCGGATGGCAAGGCACGTTTTGTGGCGGTCAAACCGCCGGCCACGGATCGCACCAGTGCCGATTTCCCCTTCACGCTGAATACCGGGCGCATCCGCGACCAGTGGCACACGATGACGCGAACCGGAAAGAGCGCACGCCTTTCCGCCCACATCGCCGAACCCTTTGCCGAGATCCATCCGCGTGACGCGATCGAGACCGGTATATCAAGCGCCGGTCTGGTCGAGATCGAAAGCCCCCATGGCAAGGCGATCGTCCGGGCGCTGGTGACCGATCGTCAGGCTCGCAGCGGCGTCTTTGCGGCGATGCACTGGAACGATCAGTTCGCCGCGAAAGCGCGGATCGATGCCGTGGTCGCGCCGATCACCGATCCCGTTTCCGGTCAGCCGGCGTCGAAGAATGTTGCTGTCGCCATCCGGCCCTTCCGCGCCACCCATTATGGCTTCGCCGTCTCTGCTACAAAACCGGCCACGCCCAACGCGGCCTATTGGGCGCTGGCGAAAGCCTCCGGCGGCTGGCGGCTGGAGCTTGCCTTCGGTGAAGCTGTCGAAGACTGGACAGCCTGGTGCCGGGCGGTTTTCGCCATTCCGGCCGAGGTCGAACCACTGGGTTATGCCGACCGGCAATCCGGCGACCTCAGGCTTGCCTTTTTCGATGGCGAGGTCCTGCTTGCCGCGCTGTTTCTCGCCCGCGAGCCGGTCGCCGTCGCGCGCAATTGGGCGATCTCGCAGCTTACTGCCTCGCATGGCGACCTCAGGAAGCGCTTTGCGCTGGTCGCTGGCCGTCCCGGAGCCGGCAGGCCGGATCCGGGCGCCACCGTCTGCTCCTGCTTCAGCGTCGGAGTCAATCAGATCGCTGCCGCCGTGCGCGGCGGATGCCACAGCGTCGAGGCGGTCGGCAAGGAAACGAGCGCCGGAACCAATTGCGGCTCCTGCCGCAGCGAAATCGGCAGGATCATCGATCGCTGTCTTGCCGCAGCCGCGGAGTGAAAGCGCAAAGGATGCTGTAACGCGGCCGGACTGATGTCAGGCCGTGGCGGGGACGATCAGCATCTTACGCTCGGCAGAGATGCGAACCGCGATCTCGTCATAGGATGAGAGCGTCGGATGGGGCGTTTCCATCTTGTCGTGATGGGTTGCGGTGACGACCATGACATCGGCGCCCGCCGCTTCGCCGGCGGTGATGCCGGCTGCGACATCCTCGAATACCAGGCAGTCCCGCGTGCCGACGCCGAGGCGTTCGGCGCCGAGAATGTAACATTGCGGATCGGGTTTTCCGACCTTCACGTCCTCCGCCGTCACCATGAATTTCGGCAGCGGCAGCCCCGCCGCCTCCAGCCGCCTGTGGGCAAGGCGCAGAGGCGAGGAGGTGACGATCGCCCAGCGATCCGGCGGCAGTGAACTCAAAAATGCCGCAGCACCCGGGATGGCAACGACATCGCTGACATCGGCGATCTCGGCCTCGGTCACCAGCCTGGATTCATGTTCGGGATCGACGCCGGGCAGGTTCAGCCGGGTGATCGTGTCGATGCCGCGCGATCCGTGCATCTTCGGCAAAAAGGTTGCGACATCGAGCCCGTGGCGCCTTGCCCAGTCACTCCATGCACGCTCGGCCGCACGGATCGAATTGAGGATGGTGCCGTCCATATCGAACAGGAAGGCGGCATAAGGCTTCTCGAAGCCGCGGGGCATCGGCAGGGACAAAGGCGGATCCTTTTAAGGAAGAGTGTCGGATGGTCGTCGTATCGCTCGATCAAACGGCAAATCATGGCCTTTTGCAAGCTTTCGCGAGACGAGCCTATCCACACGCCGGGCCACCCGGATCAACGAAGCAGCTTTAGCGAGCCCGTCAGCGAGCGGATCCATTTCGTCGGGCCGGCGAGCCCGACGCCGTCGATGACCTCCGAAGAGAGGTCGCGTTCGGGCATCGAAGCCTCATAATCGGCATAGACGTGCAGCGCTCGAGCAAAACGCGGGAACGGCACCACCAGCGCCCCTTCGGGCGCCGGCAGTGCCTTCAGCAAGAGCGATCTCAGATCGGCGGCCGCCGCCTGCAGCACCGGAACCGGCTTATTGGCACTGACATGAAATGCCCGACCGGCATGATCGCTCAGCTGTGCCCCGGCAAGCGCGGGTGCCGCGGCACCGAGGCCGATCGACAGCACCGCAACCGTATTGGCGAGTTCGCCGGCCGGCAGCCCCGGCTCGACGATCACGGCGACACGCCAGTCCTCAACCATCATTCGTCCGCTCCTTCTCGGTTCGACGTCCTCACCCTATCGAAAGGCAGAGAAATATCCTGCCTATTCCTGACGTCTCACATCCAAATCAGGTAGGATTTTCCCGGCAACCGAAAAAATTCGAAAGGACATACCGATCATGGAATTCGAGCCGGGAGATATCCGCATATTGAAGGCGCTGCAAAGCGAGGGGCGGCTGACGAACCAGGAGCTTGCCGAACGCGTGGGGATGTCGACCTCGCCTTGTTGGCGCAGGGTGAAAAGGCTTGAAGAGGCCGGCGTCATCCGCGGCTATCAGGCTGTTGTCGATCGCCGCGCCGTCGGCCTCGGCGTCCTCGCTTTCGTCCGCGTCCAGATCGACACGCATTCCCATGACGAGGCCGAACGGTTCGAACGCGAGGTCGGCGCACTGGAAGCGGTGGTCGCCTGTTATTCCGTCGCCGGCGAGGCCGATTTCCTTTTGCAGGTGGTCGCGGCGGATCTCGACAGCTATGCCGAATTCGCCATGACAGTGATCCGCCGCCTGCCCGGCATCAAGGAGATGCATACGATGTTTGTGCTGAAGGACATCAAGGCATCGACGATCCTGCCCGTTCAGACGGCGGCCGCCAGCCGTTCGCGCTGAAGTCATCGCCTGCCTCGCTGCCAGCGTCGGCGTACTGCGGAGAGGCCATCGCCTAGAAGGCTGTGCTGGCGGTCGTCGTGATCAGGTTGCAGGAGAGTCGGAGGCCGATCGGATCGTGGCAAAGATCATCCGCGGCGCCGGCGAGTTCCAGTCCGGCTGGAGCGTCGGCACGCAGGTAGGTCTGTGTGGTCAAGTCGACGCGCACCGGAACGGCGGTCCAGAGCGAGGGACGGCTGACGTTGATCGCGGAAATTTTAGTCTTGTCATTCCTGACGGCGTAAGAGGCGACCGCCATGCCGCTCACCGTCAAGGTGAGTGCAAGTGCGATCTGGAGACCGAGATCTGCGGCTTCGCGAAAGGAGATGAACATAGCGGCCTCATGCCACGGTTTTTTAGTATCTCCGCATGCAAGTAGGGCATGCGCTGGCACCGATCCAGCGACATCGCCCGTTAAGGTTTACGCATAACCATGTCGGCTACGCCGTGCGGCCTGAATGCAGGTTTTCGGCAAATTTCGGAACAATGATTCAGCCTGGCAGTTTCATCAGGGTCATCCAAGATGAAAATCCAAGGAGGATATTCCATGTCTAGATCCCTTATCGCCGCTTCGTTACTCGCGATCGGCATGGCGTCGTCGGCCTTTGCTCAGTCGAACCCCGATCCGATCGGGCCGACGAATGGCGGCTCGACCGATCCGAGTTCGGGTACCTACTCGTCCGATTATACCAACGATGACAATGGCATACGCCCGGTCCCCGTCTCGCCGGTCGATCCGATGACGACCCAGAGCATCGGGCGGCCGCAGACGATGGAATGCCCCGGCATGCCGCAACAGATGTCCGGCGTCGACACGCGCGGCGGCCAGAGCGGTGCATCGATCAGCGAGGCCTGCCGCGAATACGACAACTGAGCGGACAGTTTCCCGTTTTTAGCATGTCGCCCAGACGTGCGCCACGCTTGGAAAAGGCCGGTTAACGCCGGCCTTTTTCATGACAGCCATGAAAGCTTTTTCTTTCGGATGAAACTTTTGATCCGCGCGTTCCGTAGCTCCGTAGCAGGTTGAAAGAACACGAACGGGAATGGCTTCATTGGTAAAGGACACGGCAAAACCTGTTATCCTCTGGTTTCGCAAGGATTTGCGCCTTGACGACAACCAGGCTCTCAACGCCGCCCATCACTCCGGACGGCCGGTCATCCCTCTCTATATCAGAGAGCCGCAGGCGGCAGGCACCGGTCCACTGGGTGCCGCGCAGGCCTGGTGGCTGCACCATTCGCTGGCGGCGCTGGACGGCTCGCTGGGCAAGCTGCAGGGGCGGCTGGTGCTGGCCAGCGGCGATGCGCTTGCGGTGCTCTGCGCCCTGATCAGGGAAAGCGGCGCGGAAGCCGTTTTCTGGAACCGGCGCTACGATCCATCCGGAATGTCGATCGACATCCGGATCAAGCACGAACTGGAGAAGCAGGCGGTCGAAGCGAGAAGCTTCGGCGGTCAGTTGCTGCACGAACCTTCCCGGCTAATGACCGGCAATGGCACGCCCTATCGCATCTATACGCCATTCTGGCGCGCGCTGGAGGGTGGCTGCGAACCGCAGCCGCCGCTGGATGCGCCGGCGAAACTGCTTCTCGCATCGCAACTTCCGAACTCGGAAAGGCTGGAGAGCTGGAAGCTGCTGCCGGTGAAACCGGATTGGGCAGGCGATTTCGCCGATCTCTGGACACCTGGCGAAGAAGGCGCCCGGAAGAAGCTCCATGCTTTCGTCGAGGACGCACTCGACGGCTACAAGCAAAACCGCGATTATCCGGCAAGACCGGCAACATCGATGCTGTCGCCGCATCTGGCTCTCGGCGAGATATCCCCTGCCCGCATCTGGCACGCGACACGCGGCCTGTCGAAACGGGTGCCGGCAACCGATATCGTGCATTTCCGCAAGGAGATCGCCTGGCGCGAATTTTCCTATCACCTGCTCTTCCATTTCCCGCGTCTTGCCTCGGCCAACTGGAACGATCATTTCGACGGCTTCGAATGGCGCAACGACGGCGAGGATTTCAAGGCGTGGTGCAGAGGGCTGACCGGTTATCCGATCGTCGATGCCGGCATGCGCCAACTCTGGCGCCACGGCTGGATGCACAATCGCGTGCGCATGATCGTCGCCTCCTTCCTTATCAAGGATCTGATGATCGATTGGCGACGCGGCGAGGCCTGGTTCCGTGACACGCTTGTTGATGCCGATCCCGCCAACAATGCGGCAAGCTGGCAGTGGGTGGCAGGCTCGGGAGCCGACGCCTCGCCGTTCTTCCGCATCTTCAATCCGGTGCTGCAGGGCGAAACCTTCGATCCCGGCGGCGACTATGTCAGAGCTCATGTGCCGGAGCTTCGAGGGCTCGGGGCAAAATACATCCACCGGCCATTCGAGGCGCCGCAAGGCGTGCTCGACGAGGCCGGCATCACGCTGGGCCAAACCTATCCGAAACCGATCGTCGATCATGCGAACGCACGCAACCGAGCGCTCGCCGCCTACAACGCCACGAGGGATGCCGCATGAACGCGCATGTCCGTCCCGCATCGCGCCGGCTGAAGATCGCCGTCATCGGCTCCGGCATATCAGGCGCTTCCGCAGCCTGGGCGCTGAACCCCGTGCACGACGTCACACTCTACGAGAGCCAGGCGCGGGCCGGTGGCCATACGGCGACCGTCGACGTCGATTACAACGGCGTTCGGATTGCGGTCGACACCGGCTTCATCGTCTATAACGAACAGAATTACCCCAATCTGACGGCGCTGTTTGCCGAGCTCGGCATTGCGACGCATGCCAGCGACATGAGCTTTTCGCTCTCGCTCGACCACGGCAGGCTGGAATGGAGCGGCGGCGGACTGTCCTCGGTCTTCGCCCAGAAGCGCAACCTGCTGCGGCCGTCATTTCTGTGGATGATCCGCGAGATCCTGCGCTTCAACCGCAGTTGCCTCGAAGATCGGGCCGCCGGCCATCTCGCCTCACGCTCGATCGGCGACTATCTCGACTGGCGCGGCTTCTCGCCCGGTTTCACCAACAATTATCTGATGCCGATGGCGGCGGCAATCTGGTCGACGCCGTCCGCCCGCATGCTGCAGTTTCCGGCCGAGCACTTCGTCAATTTCTTCGACAATCACCGGCTGATCTACCGCCGGCAGCACCAGTGGCGGACGGTCACCGGCGGCAGCCGCACCTATCTCGACCGGCTGCTTCGCCCCCTCGGCGAACGGGTGAAACTTTCCTGCGGCGTGCGCGCCGTCATCCGCTCCGAGCACGGTGTGACGCTCATCGACGAAACGGGCGGCGAACACCTGTTCGACAAGGTGATCTTCGCCTGCCATAGCGATCAGACGGCACGCCTGCTCGCCGATGCCAGCGATAGGGAAAGCAGGCTCTTTGCCGCCATTCCCTACCAGCCGAACCGCGTCGTCCTGCACCGCGACCAATCGTTGATGCCGCAGCGGCGCAAGCTTTGGGCCTCGTGGAACTATTTGCGCTCCAGCCGTGAAGAGGGAAATGCCGGCGTTGCCGTCACCTACTGGATGAACCGGCTGCAAGGCATCGACGACAATTTTCCGTTGTTCGTCACCCTCAATCCCGACCGTGAGCCGGAACGTGACAAGGTGTTTGCCGAATTCACCTACGACCATCCGCAATTCTCGGCGGACGCCATGGCTGCACAACAGGCGCTTGTCACCATTCAGGGACAAAGCCATTGCTATTTCGCCGGCGCCTGGACGGGCTACGGATTCCACGAGGATGGCCTCGTTTCCGGTCTGGCGGCGGCGGAAGCCTTGGGCGGGATCATACCCTGGCGAACTACCCGAACCGCCATCCTCAAGCCTCAACCGGACGTGGCGGCATGACAGGGCGCGGCGAAAAACACGGCATGAATACGATGACCAACGGCCCTCCACCAGATGCCGCGGCAACGCTCTATATCGGCGACATCATGCATCAACGGATGAAACCGTTCGGTCACCGCTTCCGCTACCGCGTCTTCTCGCTGCTCGTAGACCTCGACAGGCTGGATGAGGCTGGCAGGCTATCGTCGCTGTTTTCCGTCAATCGGCGCAATCTTGTCTCGTTCCACGAGAAGGACCATGCCAGTGCCGGGAGCGCGACGCTGCGCGCCTATGTCGACCGGCTGTTCGCCGAGACGGGGCTCGACCGCGCGGACAGGATCCTGCTCGTCTGTTACCCCCGAATTCTCGGCTATGTCTTCAACCCGCTCTCTGTCTATCACGCCTATGATGGCGGCGGCGCACTCGTCGCGATGATCTATGAGGTGCGCAATACGTTTGGCGAGCGGCACAGCTATGTCTGTCCCGTCGGCCCCGGTGAGATGTCGGAAAGCGGGCTTCGCCAGAGCTGCGACAAGCGCTTTCACGTTTCGCCCTTTATCGGCATGGCTGCGCGTTATCATTTCCGCATGCTGCCGCCCGGTGCCGAAATCCGCTGGCGCATCCTGGAAAACGATCATGAAGGCCCGCTTCTCTCGGCGACATTTTCCGGACGACAGGTACCGTTGACCAGTGCCTCGCTGCTCACGCTCACGGCGCGCATCCCCTTCCTCACCTTCAAGATTATCGCCGGGATCCATTGGGAGGCGCTGAAATTGTGGCTGAAGGGCGCGCGCTACATCAGGCGTCCGGCACCGCCCCCTGAAGTAAGCGTCCGACAGCCCCGCCCGCTTGCGGAAGCGGCGGAATGACATGAGAGCCTCGCCTGCCCCGCGCAGAGGAGCCGTAACTTTTTGAACTGCTAAATCTATTCCGATTTCGGGAATTATGCGGTAGCGTTCGATGCAATGGCCGAGGGGGCGGCCACGCATATCATAATGGGTGTATCGTCGTCCCTAACCGGCACGGAAATGCTGGAGGAGAAAAGATGAGCAAGGCGCAGGATTGGAACCTGCTGGCTCGTGATGCGGTGACGCTGACGGCCGAAAATATGTCCCGCATAGTGAAGGGTCTGCCCTTCAAGGCAAGGCTAGCCCTGCGCGGACTTCTGCACATGCAGCACGGTTCGCTTGCCGTCACACTCCCCGACGGCCGCAGGCTGCTGGTCGAGGGCAAAAAGGCGGGACCGAAGGCGGCACTCCACCTCCGCAACTGGAACCTTGCCTATAGGGCGCTGACGAGCGGCACGATCGGCGTCGCCGAAACCTATATGGATGGCGACTGGGACAGCCCCGACATCGCCGCCTTCCTCGAGCTCTTCCTCGTCAACGGCGAGGCCGCGCACAGCTATGCGCATGGCAAGGGCGGCCTCGGCCGCCTTTTCGAGCGCGTCCGCCATTGGATGAACGCCAATACCAAGACGGGCTCGAAACGCAACATCTCCGCCCATTACGATCTCGGCAACGATTTCTACAGGCAATGGCTCGATCCGAGCATGACCTATTCCTCAGCGCTCTATTCCACGGGCGCCAACGACCTGCAATCGGCCCAGAATGCCAAATACCGGGCGCTTGCCGAAGCGACCGGCATCGGCCCCGGCGACCACGTGCTTGAGATCGGCTGCGGTTGGGGCGGTTTTGCCGAGTTTGCCGCAAGCGAGCTGAACTGCAAGGTAACAGGCCTGACGATCAGCCGCGAGCAACTCGCCTTTGCCGAGGAACGCATCCAAAAGGCCGGCCTCGACGACCGCGTGAAATTCCGCTTCCAGGATTACCGCGATGAAACAGGCCTCTACGACCGGATCGTCTCGATCGAGATGTTCGAAGCGGTCGGCGAGAGGTACTGGCCATCCTATTTTTCAAAGCTCAGGCAATGTCTGAAGCCGGGCGGCAAGGCCGGCCTGCAGATCATCACCATCCGGCCGGAATCCTTCGACCAGTATCGCAGCAACCCCGACTTCATCCAGAAATACGTCTTTCCCGGCGGCATGCTGCCGACGCGCAATCATCTGGCCGAGCTTGCCGGCAAGGTCGATCTGTCGCTGGTCAAGGATTTCGGCTTCGGGCTCGACTATGCCCGCACGCTGGCCGAATGGCGCGAACGCTTCTGGTCGGTCTGGGAGCGCATCCGCCCGATGGGCTTCGACGAGCGTTTCAAGCGGCTCTGGGAATTCTACCTGTTCTATTGCGAAGCCGGCTTCCGTGCCCGCAACATCGATGTGCGCCAGGTCGTGTTCTCGCGCCGTTGATCATTCCGCCGGATGCGGCGTCGCCGGATGGTGACCAGCCAAAGGCGGCCGCTCCCGCCAGCCGGTCGCGCGGTTCACCAGCGCGAAATAGGCGCTGTAAGGCAACAGGCGTCCGAGCTTCAGCATGGTGGTGAAGCGCTTCGGGAAGGTGATCTCGAAGACCTGCGATTTCAACCCGGCAGCAATCTGCCGGGCGGCCTCCTCGACCGATACCAGGGCCGGCATCGGAAAGGCGTTCTTCCGCGTCGCCGGCGTATCGACGAAGCCCGGGCTGACGAGCTGGATGCGGATACCCATCTTGTCGAGATCGAATTTCAGGCTCTCGGTCATATTGATCAACGCCGCCTTGGTGGCGCCGTAGGCAGCGCCTGTCGGCAGGCCGCCATAGCCGGTGACGGAGGAGACGATGGCGATCTGCCCCTGCCCCTTTTCCTTCATATGGCGGATTGCCGGCAACAGGCAGTTGACGACGCCGGAAAGATTGACGGCGAAGCTCTTCTCGAAATCGGCGCGGTTCAGATCCTCGGCATGAACAGGCAGGTAGACGCCGGCATTGAGGATCGCCATGGCGAGCGTGCCGTGCTCATATTCGATGGAAGCCATGATATGTTCCATGTCCTCGGCATCGGTGACGTCGCCGTCGAGAACGACAATACTGCCGGAAAGGCCGCTGGCCTCGGCCTGCAGCTCGACCAGCTTTTCATGGCTTCTGGCAGTGACGGCGACCTTGTATCCTTCGCCGGCCAGCTTCAGCGCCAGCGCCCGGCCGATGCCGGAACTCGCGCCCGAGATCCAGACGATTCCATGTTCGGGACGGGCGATGAAATCACGCATGACATGTTCCTCCGGGCTGCCTGATCAATGTGAAAACAGGTCCGGAAGTTCCTCACCTCTCCCGGATTTATGGCTCTATCACACCATTGTGGCTGCTTTCAGCCGATCAGGTCGCCGATCAGCTGACGAAAGGATCCCGTGAGCCTGACCGGCCCGTCGGAAACGGCAAAGGCGATGCAAGGCCTGTCCTTTTCGGCGACCGGCCGATGGTCGACCGTCTCGTCGGCAATAGAGATGTCGCCGGGGCCGAAGCGGCCGCGTTCATCGTTGAAGGCGCCGTCGAGAATGAGGATCAGTTCCATGCCTTTGTGGGTGTGCGCCGGCAAGGCGCGACCCGGACGGATCCACATCAGGTTGACCTCGCAGCCGTCCATGTCGAGCGGATATTCCCTGAAGCCCGGCAGCCGCGTGCGCCAGGGCACATCCTCGGCCTCGAAGCCGACGAGATCGCGCAAGGCTTGGGGAAACAGCGCGTTTTCCGGCCGCGCCGCCGCCGGCGGCGGCGTTCCGGGAGATGCAGAGGAAAAGATCGCCGCAAGCCGCCCGTCGCGATCGGCAATTGCCGCTTCAGGCACGTTTTCCAACGCCTCGCCGGCCAGCAGCTCGAGGCTGTTCACCAGGCTGCGATTGTCCGGTTTCATTTCGAGATGAGACTGTACCAGCACGCGCGCCGGCTCGGGCAAGGAGCCGGCAACATAATGCGCCATCAATGCATCGATCGTGTCGATCTGCTCGTGAACCATGTCTGTTTCGGTCACGCCCTGTTGCCGCGCTCCGTTTCGCTTTGTCGTCATCCGTACGGGGAAAGTCAATCTTCGGATCACCCTCACAGGGCGGGATTGCGGGCCGTACACAATTTCGGGGAGGAAAGCGAAATTTTATCGTGTCCAACAGAGGCGTGGAATAGCTTTTCTTGCCAACCCAGCCTTGTGAAGGGAAAAGACCGTTCCTAAAGTAAGAGTTCGAATAGAGGCAGATTCCATGACCTTCCACCCCTCCGTCCTCGAAGCCATCGGCAACACGCCCCTGATCAAACTCAAGGGCGCCTCAGAGGTGACCGGCTGCACCATTCTCGGCAAGGCGGAGTTCCTGAACCCCGGCCAGTCGGTGAAGGATCGCGCCGCGCTCTACATCATCCGCGACGCAGAGCGTAAGGGACTGCTTCGTCCGGGCGGCGTCATCGTCGAAGGCACGGCCGGCAATACCGGTATCGGCCTGACGCTGGTCGCCAAGGCGCTCGGTTACCGCACCGTCATCGTCATCCCGGAAACGCAGAGCCAGGAAAAGAAAGACGCGCTGAAGCTGCTCGGCGCCGAACTGGTCGAAGTGCCCGCCGTTCCCTACAAGAACCCGAACAACTATGTGAAGGTATCCGGGCGGCTGGCAGAACAGCTGGCGAAGACCGAGCCGAACGGCGCAATCTGGGCAAACCAGTTCGACAACGTCGCCAACCGTCAAGCGCATGTCGAAACGACCGCCAAGGAAATCTGGAAAGACACCGACGGCAAGGTCGACGGCTTCATCTGCTCCGTCGGCTCCGGGGGCACGCTGGCTGGCGTGGCGGCCGGCCTCAAGGCTTTCAAATCAGACGTCAAGATCGGCATCGCCGACCCCGACGGCGCTGCACTCTATGAATTCTACCAGAACGGCACGCTGAAATCCGAAGGATCCTCGATCACCGAGGGCATCGGCCAGGGCCGTATCACCGCCAATCTCGAAGGCTTCACGCCCGATTTCTCCTATCGGGTCTCCGATGCAGAAGCGCTTCCCTATCTTTTCGATCTCGTCGAGAACGAGGGCCTGTGCCTCGGCGGCTCGACAGCCATAAACATTGCCGGCGCGGTCAATCTCGCCCGGGATCTCGGCCCCGGTCACACGGTGGTGACAATCCTCTGCGACTACGGCAACCGCTATCAGTCGAAGCTCTTCAACCCGGATTTCCTGACGTCGAAGGGACTGCCCGTTCCGGGCTGGATGGCCAAGTCGCCCGATATCCACGTTCCCTACGAGCCCGCGTGAGACCCCATGCCCGTTAATGCCCTCTATCGTGACGACTTCTATCTCTCGACGTGCGAAGCGGTCGTCACGGCCGTTCACGAAGACGGGGGCATCGAACTGGATCAGACCTGTTTCTATGCGACATCAGGTGGCCAGCCTGGTGATACCGGTGAGTTCGAACGCGCCGACGGCAGCAAGATCGCGCTCGGCCAGACGAAGCATGGTCCGAGCAAGGATATCATCATCCACGTGCCGCTCGAAAACGAGCCGAGGCCTGTGATCGGCGAAACGCTGGTGCTGCATGTCGACTGGCCGCGCCGCTACAGGCTGATGCGCATGCACACGGCCTGCCACCTGCTTTCCGTCGTCTGCTCCTATCCGATCACCGGGGCTGCCGTCGGCGAGGAGGAGAGCCGCGTCGATTTCGACATGGCCGAGACGATTGACAAGGATGAGGTGACGGCCAGGCTGATGGAACTGGTCGGTGAGAACCATCCGGTCTATCTGCAGTGGATCACCGACGAGGAGCTTGTGGCCAATCCCGACATCGTCAAATCGAAGAATGTACGCCCACCGTTGGGGCTCGGGCGCGTCAGCCTCGTCTGCATCGGTAAGAACTCCTCGATTGACAGCCAACCCTGCGGCGGCACACATGTCTCCGAGACCCAGGAAGTCGGCCGGATCCATATCGCCAAGATCGAAAAAAAGGGCAAAGAGAACCGGCGCTTCCGCATCCGCTTCGGCACGCCCGGCGACGAAGCCTGACCATCAAGGGAGACCATCATGAGTGAGACCAATAGCCGTTTCGTCGTTTCGGCCGATTGGCTGCAGTCCGAGCTCGGGAAAGCCGATCTGCGCGTGCTGGACGCCTCCTTCTATCTGCCGGCGCAAAAACGCGATGCCGATGCCGAATATGCGGCCGGCCATATTCCCGGCGCCATCCGCTTTGACCAGGACAAGATCGCCGACCATTCGACATCGCTGCCGCATACGATCCCCTCACCCGACTATTTCGCTGCCGAAGTCGGCCGGCTCGGCATCAGCGAGAAGGATCGGATCGTCGTCTATGACGGCATCGGCCTGTTCGCCTCGCCACGTGTCTGGTGGCTGTTCCGGGTGATGGGGGCAAAGAATGTCTTCGTGCTCGACGGCGGCCTCGATGGCTGGAAGGCAGAAGGCCGTCCGCTGGAAACCGCAGCACCCAAGCATGCGCCGGCGACCTTCACGCCTGACTTCGACGAAAGCCGCGTGGTGACGCTCGATAGAATGCGCGACATCGTCTCCAGCGGTGCCATGCAGATCGCCGATGCCCGCAGCGCCGGCCGCTTCGCCGCCGCCGAGCCCGAGCCGCGTGCCGGCATGCGCTCCGGCCATATGCCGGGCGCCCGCAGCCTGCCTTCCGGCGTCTTTGCCAACCAGGGCCGGTTCAAATCGCTGCCCGAACTCAGGCAGACGATCGAGGATGCCGGCATCGATCTTTCGAAGCCCGTCGTCACCTCTTGCGGCTCGGGGATCACCGCAGCGATCATCACGCTGGCGCTGGAATCGCTCGGCCATAACGACAACAAGCTTTATGACGGCTCGTGGAGCGAATGGGGCAGCCGTGACGATACGCCCATCGTCACCGGTCCGCCGACACCTGATAAAGCCTGATCGCCATGGGGAAGACACCTGCTTCGCTGAAAGCTCACATCACCCGGCTCGAAATGACGTCGCCGCCGAAGGCAAGCATGCCGGTGCCCGTCAATATCCAGACGGCGATCATGCGCGCTCCCCAGATTCCGCTACCCTTCTATCGTTATCTCTACCGGCAGGTGGGCGCGCGCTGGCAATGGGTGGACCGGTTGCGCATGAGCGACGAGCAGCTTGCCGAGACATTGAACGACAAGCGCAACAATATCAGCGTTCTCTATGTGAACGGCGCACCCGCCGGATTCTACGAATATTTCTGCGAAGACGAGGATGTGATCGAGCTCAGCCATTTCGGCCTGATCGAACATGCGCTCGGTCTCGGCATCGGCAAATGGTTCCTGCTGCAGGCGCTCTATGCCATCTGGTCGCTCAATCCGAAGCGGGTCACCACCACCACCAACAATCTCGACCACCCGCGCGCGCTGCAGCTCTATCAGATGTACGGCTTCTCCCCCGTCTCCACCGGCACCGGAATCGTCCGGCCGCTGAGCGACAAGGAGCTTCTGGAGCTCGCGCGGAAAAGTTGACGGCCTCCTCCCGGACATAGGTAGAGATGACTAACGCTGTGTAAGGCTGTTCGGGCGGCGCGGATCGTTGCGGCGCTCGAAATCGAGCGTGCGGCCCGACTGTTCCTTCAGCTCCGCCACCTCCCGGCGCAGAGCCCTCAGCTCTTCCAGTATTTCGGCATTCTGTTGCGCCAGCAGCGCGAGATCGACGTCGGCCAAGGGTTTCTCCTTTTCGTCATGCAGTGTTGCGGCGGACCCGGAAAGGCTCTAGCCGTGCCGGTGGCCGGTGATCAGCCATGCGCGCGAATCGAACTGAATTCCATGGGATGTTTGGTGCGCTCGCAGCATGTCGAGTAGACGCGCCCGTATTTCGGACGCAGCAGTGGGATGATTGAGAGCCGTCTCGACATTTTCAAATGTCTGAATAGTCGCCAATGCAGTCTCAGGATCCGGACCGTAGAACACAGGCTCGCTGATTTCACGAAACTCGACGGCAGTGAACCCGGCCGTCTCGAGCAATCGAGACGTCACCGAGGGTTCGCTCAGTGAAAAGGCTTTACTGGCCGCAACCGGACCGGTTGAATCCGGGTCGAGCGCCTCATGTATAGCGGTCGCCCACTCATTGCGATCTCTGCCCTGCCAGACCATGAAAACGAAACGCCCGCCCGGCCGTACGGCGTTGGCGATGTTGGCGAAGGCGGCCGCCGGATCGGCAAAGAACATGACGCCAAATCGGCTGATGCAAAGGTCGAACTCCCCTTGTGCGAAAAAATGGTTCTGTGCATCCGCCACTTCGAACGTAACATTGGACAACCCCTCCTCGGCGCTGCGGCGACGGGCGACGTCCAGCATCGTCACAGACAGGTCGATTCCATGCGCTCGTCCTGTTTCAGCAATACGAGCGGCATCACGAGTGGTTTGTCCGGCCCCGCAACCGATATCGAGCACACAATCAGACTGCCCAACCGCGGCGGCGGCCCGAAAATGCGCGTTATGAAGAGCAAGCTCGGCATCATAGAAGTCCGCGAAATTCAATGCCGTTTCGTCAGCCATGATCTATCCCTAGAAACCGAAATTCGTGAGGAGTTGGCCGCCCGACCCGCGCAGCCTCTCAGACCCAGCATGGGCCGTACATATACCATCCCGATCGTGTATCACGGGATGAAGACGCCAGACATACCCGCCGCGGCGACGAGAGACACGATTGACGCGACGATAGCATTATACCGCAGAGGCAAGCTGGCCCGCGATCGCCCAATGCCTGCGGCGCGCAAGAAACGGGTGGCTTGCACGCTCGTCCGGGTGCATTTCATGGCAATCACAAAGGAGATCTGCCATGACCGCCATTCGTTTTGTCGCCATGCCGACGACCGACGCCGAACACCTCTGGAACGACGGGCGCGACGCCTATGACAGGCTGCCCGAGACGATCGTTTCCGATGGTCCCGGCCATCCCTGCCGCCACTGCCTTCAGAATATCGATGCCGGCAAGGCGTTGCTGGTCTTCGCCTACCGGCCCTTCCCGAAGCTGCAGCCCTATGCCGAAACCGGCCCGGTCTTCCTGCACAAGCAACCTTGTGCACGTTATGCCGCCGAAGAGATCATGCCGCCGGTGCTGACGACGAGCCGCGACTTCATCGTCCGCGGCTACAGCGAGAACGACCGCATCGTCTACGGTACCGGCGCGGTGACTGAGATCGGCGATATTCCGGCCTATGGCGAAGAGCTGCTGGGACGATCTGATATCGCCTATGTGCATGTGCGCTCCGCGCGCAACAATTGCTTCCAGTGCCGGATCGACAAGGTAAAGGCGCCGGCCCTGGCGGAGGCTGGCGCCTGATCGGCGGCCGTCGAGGCGCAACAAGAAGTCGTCAATTCGCCGGCGCGCTCCTTCTGCTGTAATCGGCGGGCCGTTTCGGTTTCCCCTGACGAATGCTGCCAGGATCGCGCCCTCGAACGTTATTAAACGCCGCGTAAAGCAATGATCCGCGAACCTGCGGCAGCCTGCCGTTGGCCTGCGAGCGGCGCATATTCGGGCGATGCAAAGAGACGACGGATGGCATCCATATCGAGAAACTCGATGATCAGCATATTCGTCGCCTGCCAGCCTTCGAGTTCGAGGGGGGCGTCATCGAGAGCGATGAGACGGCCGCCGGCCTTTGCCACCAGAGGCAGGGCCTTCGAACGGTAATCGGCAATGGCTTCGGGGTCGTGGATATCGAGATCGACAACGAGATAGGCGGACATGATGATATCCTTTCAATCAATGTGAAGTTTGGGATGTGTATTTTGCGTGCGGCGGCGCGCCTTATGGCAAGTGCCGCCACTTAACCATGCGCTTCCGCAGATCGAGTGTGCCGCCATCCACGGTGAAGCTGCCGTCGCCACGATGATGCATGGTCCGCCGTTCCTTGCGGGTCTCGTCGATCCAGATCCTCTTCGCTTCGAGGATGAAGAGATTGTATCGATCGACGAGGCTCGGATCGGCAAGACGGCATTCGATATTGGCAAGGCAGTCCACCAGCAACGGCGCCGCGACATCCTTTGCTGGACGAGTCCCCAAGCTGAACCGCTCGAACTTGTCCACCGTGTCACCGGAGCAATTGCCGATGTCCACCACGGTTTCGGCAAGATCGGTGGCTGGAATCGCAATCACGCATTCGCCGGTCTTTTTCAAAGTCTGGTGGCTGAAGTCCCAGGGGCCGATGACGCAACCGATTAGCGGCGGTGTGTGCTGCACCATCATGTGAAAACCCATTGTCATCACATTGGGCCTTCCCTCAAGGCTCGTCGTTACAAGAACGATCGGGCCCGGTTCGAGCAGGCGATAGGCTTGGGAAGCGGAAATCTCTTTCATCGTGCGGTTCCTTCGCGAGTCTCTTCCCCGCACGTATGCAGGGAAGCTGAATGACCTTCTGGCGTGGTTACCAGCCCTGTTCGACCGGCAGAACGAAGAGTTCCGCGACATTCACATGTGCGGGGGCCTGCGCGGCAAAGACGATGGTGTCGCCGATGTCCTCGCCCTGCAGGAACGTCATTTGCTTGGCAAGGTCGTCCATCTGCTTGATATAGCCAGGTTCGGTGATGTGATCGTACAGCTCGGTCGCCACGGCACCCGGCTGGATGCAGGTCACGCGAATATTGTGCTTCTGGCCCACTTCCATCCGCAGGCCGTCGGAGAACGCGGCCACCGCGTGCTTGGTGGCGCAATAGACCGATAGGCCTTTGAAGACCTTGCGGCCAGCGATCGACGACATGTTGAAGATGTGGCCGGAATGTTGATTGATCATCTGCGGCAGAACGGCAGCCGTGGTATTCAGCAGGCCCTTCACATTGACGTCGACCATCCGGTGCCATTCGTCGACTTTGAACTGATCGACATCCGAAAGCGGCATCAGACCGGCGTTGTTGACGAGAATGTCGATCGAACCATAGGCACCCACCAGCTTTTTGACGCCGGCTTCGACGGAGGCTGGATCGACCACGTCCATTTCGATCACAAGGGCTTCACCGCCCCTAGAGGCGATCTCCTTTTGGAGGCCTTCGAGTTTGCCGGTGCGACGGGCGGCGATCCCAACCTTTGCGCCGGCCTCGGCGAGCTTCAACGCGGTAGCGGCGCCGATGCCGCTCGAGGCGCCGGTGACCAGCGCGATTTTTCCACTGATATTCGTCATGGTTTATCTCCTTGTTTGGCGCCCTTCCAACCGAAAGGACGGTCGTGTTCGACAAGGAAGAACATAAGGAAGCGGGCATGATCCCTCTCTCGGGACCTTGCGGGACCTGTCGGGATCTTGCTCAAAACCGCAAGGACCAAGCTGAATTCCTAAAGCATGCCACGCAAAACTGTGCAGCGACTTTGCGAGACATGCGCAAAAACAAAGACCTAAAAGCGCAAGGAGCGAATCTGAAAGATCTCGACGCGTTTTAACTGCGACGGTAGTCGCTGGGGGAGACGCCGGCCTCCCGGCGGAAAATCTGAGCAAAATGGCTGGGGCTCGAATACCCCACGGACATGCCGATCTCGATGATGCTGGTGCTGGTTTCCTGCAGAAGTTGCTGGGCTTTGGCTATGCGTTGGCGAATGAAATAATGGGATGGGGAAAGGCCGGTGGCCTTCTTGAAGAGGCGGCTGAAGTGAAAAGCGCTCATGCCGGCCGTTTGCGCCAGACGTGCGAGATCAAACGGCTCTTGAAGGTTGGCTTCCATGAATGCGATGGCCCGCCGTAGCTTGGCGCCCGGGAGGGCATTTGACGGCCGTGCCTCTGCGTCAAATGTTGCATATTGTCGAATAAGATGAACAGCGAGCGTCTGCGCCAATCCTTGCACGAAGAGCCGACTTCCCTGCCCTTCTGCCGTCAGTTCAGCATGGATCAGTTCCAGCATGGTGGAAAGATGCTGGTCGCGGCCGCCAGATACGTCGCGCAGGCGCATGGCGCTGGCAGCCTTGCCGAGAACCCCTTCCGCCACCCGGTCGAACAACGGAACGGAGAGATAGAGATGCATTACCTGGAAAGGTTCGTCTCCCTCGGCATGCCAGCGCATTTCGTATGGCGTGGGCGACCGCGTCAGAAAAAAGTCCCCAACTTTGACTGTATTGGTCTCCCACTCCCCGCCCAGATCGCGTTCCTCGACACATGCTTGGCCTGAGATCACCCAAACAACGAGAGGCTCGGCGACTGCCGGAACAAGAAAGGGGTGTTGGACCTTCAGGCGGGAAAACACCTGCACGAATATGTCGGTCCAGGCTGGGCCATCCCCGCTGACGAGTGTTCTGCCGGCAATATATGTTTCGAGTCCGGTCGGTGATGTTCGAAGCGGAACCGGCGATGTTTGCTCTCGACTCTCAACCGTCATTGCTGCTCCGTTTGGATGGCGACTGCACATCGGCATGATACGATGGCAACTGTTGGGGAGGGACACAACTCATCGCGCTGCCTGACGAGGAAAAACATAGCTCCAACGCCGCCGACGGTCGCGGTTCGATTACAGGTGCGCCGTCATATAAAGAAGGCGGCATCCCTTCGGATACCGCCGTGCCGATCGAAGAATAATGCTGTAAGCCATCACCTAGAGTGAGATAGCTTACGCTACGTTCAGTACGCTCTCCGGCGCGAAGGCTTCGTAACCCAGTGCGTCGGCGACCGGCTTGCTGGTGATGCGGCCCTTGTGGACGTTGAGACCATTCCTCAGATGCTTGTCTTCGGCGATGGCGCGCAGGCCGCGATCGGCAAGCGCCAGACCATGAACCAGCGTGGCATTGTTCAACGCATGCGCCGAGGTGACCGGCACGGCGCCCGGCATGTTGGCGACGCAATAATGCACGACGCCGTCAACCTCATAGGTCGGATCGGAATGGGTCGTCGCATGCGAGGTCTCGAAGCAGCCGCCCTGGTCGATGGCGACATCGACAATGACGGAGCCCTTCTTCATGCCGGAAAGCATTTCCCGGGTGACGAGCTTCGGAGCGGCAGCGCCGGGGATCAGCACCGCGCCGATAATCAGGTCGGCCGAAAAGACTTCCTCCTCCAGCGCCTGGATGCTGGAATAACGGGTGTGGATGCGGCCGGAGAAGATATCGTCGAGCTGGCGTAGGCGCGGCAGCGACCTGTCGAGGATGCTGACATCGGCGCCGAGACCGGCGGCCATCCGGGCCGCATGCAGGCCGACGACGCCGCCGCCGATCACCGCGACCTTGGCCGGCAGCACGCCGGGTACGCCGCCGAGCAGGACGCCGAGGCCGCCGTTGGCTTTCTGCAGCGCGGTCGCTCCTGCCTGGATCGACAGGCGTCCTGCCACTTCCGACATCGGCGCCAGCAGCGGCAGGCCGCCGCGCTCGTCGGTCACCGTCTCATAGGCAATCGCGGTCACCCCGGAGGCGATCAGACCCTTGGTCTGTTCGGGATCCGGCGCCAGATGCAGATAGGTGTAGAGAAGCTGACCGTCGCGGAGTTGCGCCCATTCGGAGGGCTGCGGCTCCTTCACCTTGACGATCATGTCGCACTTTTCGAAGATATCCTTGGCCGAGGCGGCGATCTTGGCGCCAGCCGCAGCATAGGCGGCATCATCGGCGCCGATGCCGGTGCCCGCCTTGGTCTCGACCCAGACTTCGTGCCCGTGGGCGACATATTCGCGCACCGAAGCCGGCGTCAGGCCGACGCGATATTCATGATTCTTGATTTCCTTCGGGCAACCGACACGCATTGGCGTTCCTCTCATGTCACTCCGCAGTCGCGGATCTCCTCAGACGATGAATCCAATCATCAAGGCCACGAAATGTCCTTGCAAAGACGATTTGCACAGATGCGTTTTTTCGGTGATTATTGTGCAATGCCCCTCCTTTTTCGAAGGTTCTTCGAATGGCCGATCTCGACACCATCGATCTTGCGATTCTGAAGGTGCTGCAGGCCGATGCCCGCATCACCAATGCCGAGCTTGCCGAAAGGATCGGACTGTCGCCTTCGGCCTGTTCACGCCGGCTCGATATCTTGGAAAGAAGCGGCGTCATCGACGGCTACCATGCCCGCCTTTCACACAAGGCGCTCGACTACAAGATGATCGCCATCGTGCATATCTCGCTCTCCGGCCAGTTCGCCAAGACGCTGGCCGAATTCGAAGCGGCGGTGAAGCTCTGCCCCAACGTGCTCGTTTGCTACCTGATGTCGGGCGAATACGATTATATCCTGCGCGTCGCCGCGCGCGATCTCGAGGATTATGAGCGCATCCACCGCGACTGGCTGTCTGCCCTGCCCCACGTCGTCAAGATCAATTCCAGTTTCGCGCTCAGAGAAATCATCGACAGGCCGAATGTCGGCCTTTGAGGCCTTGCATATTCATTGAAAGCCTGCCCAGACTTTCGGTGCGCGCGGGCGTTTCCCGCTCAACGGCATGTCATGACATCGAAGACCCACGGCTATATTTTCGCCCTGCTGGCAATCACCATCTTCTCCTTGCAGGACGCGATCTCGAAACATCTGGCATCGACCTATCCGCCGATCTTCGTGACGATGATCCGCTACTGGGCTTTCGCGCTCTTCACGATCATTCTCGCCTCGAAGATGCGCGGCGGTCTCAAGGCGACGGCCCGCACCAAGCGGCCTTTCCTGCAGGTGACGCGCGGCGTTCTGCTTGCGATTCAGGTGGTTCTCGCCATCACCTGTTTTGCCATGATCGGCCTTGCCCGTTCACAGGCGATCTTTTCCGCGACGCCGATCCTGATCGCGCTGCTGGCAATGCCGATCCTCGGCGAGCGGGTCGGGTGGCGGCGGTGGGCGGCGATCGGCGCCGGACTGTTCGGGGTGTTGCTGATCCTGAAGCCGGAAGGCGAACTTTTCGACCTCAAGCTGCTTCTGGCCGTCATTTCCTGCTTCAACTTCGCCTTCTATGTCATCGCCACCCGCCTGGTCAGCCGCGACGATTCGTCGATGACCAGCTTCTTCTATACCGGCGTCGTCGGCGGCGTCACGATGACGCTGGTCGGGCCATTCTACTGGAGCTGGATGTCGCCGGGCGACTGGGGCTGGATGGCGCTCGTCTGCATCACCAGCATCTCCAGCCATTATTTCCTCATTCGCGCCTACGATATTCTCGATGCTGCCGCCGTCCAGCCGCTGACCTATCTGTCACTTGTCTACGCCTCGATCATCGGCATGGTGATCTATGACGAAACGCTCAGCATCAACATGATCGTCGGCTCGGCGATCGTGGTCGCCGCCGGCATCTTCACGGTCTGGCGCGAACATGTGGTGGGACGCAGAGCCGCCGCGGCAAACTGACGGTTTCACTGCAATTTTAGCCAAGCCCCTAAAACCATTTCAATTTTCGGGCGCTATGCTCCCTCGCTGTAGAAGGGAGACAGTATGACTCGTAATTTGAAAATCACGGCCCGAAAGGCCGACCGGAAAAGCTGCCGCGTTTTCGGCAATGTCAAATATCTGAACAGCCAGGTGGATGCCCGCATTCTCAACCTGTCGGTAACCGGCGCCGCCCTGGAGATGAAAGGGCCGTTCCATGCCGCCTCCGGCAGCAAGGTGCGGATCGAGGCCGAAAACCTCGGGCTGCTCGAAGGCGTCATCCGCTGGAAGCACAACGGCCGCGTCGGCATCCAGTTCGACGTGAATTCGAATGCGCGGGCACAGGTCTCCTCCTATTTCCGCTTCTTCCATAAAGAAGTCCGGCCGGTATTGGCGACCCGCCCGTTGACCATATCAGGCGCCAATGGCGATCGGACGCCTCACTTGGCGGCATCGACACTGAAATCGTAAGGCTGCACCGCCTTTGCCCTGAAGGAGCGGCTAAGATCGTTCCAGTAGCTGCGGTGGACGTTGACGTCGAGGGTGACCGCCCCTTGCGTCTACGACAGCCTGACGCCCCCGAAGTCGATGGCGGCGCTCTTGGCGTTGACGGCGGAGCAGGATCGATCCTGCCGATGATCCGTCCCCGATGAAATTTCAGCCGGGCCACTGCACCATAAATTGTATTTCGGAGCCACGCTGCTTTCCCGGCGGATTGTTTTGACGTCCTGTCATTTTCGCAGTGTACTCCACGGCAAATCGTCCTAATTCTGACGGGCCGGACGATGCATGATCCTTGAAGGAGAGTTTCCATGTCTTCTATTTTCGATGTTGGCGTAATGAGCCGCCGTTCCCTGCTCGGCGGCCTCGCCGCCACTTCCGCCCTGGTGCTGCTGCACCCCTTCAGCGCGCGGGCCAACGCCAACCAGGCGCATCTGAGGCTGATGGAAACGACGGATATTCACGTCAACGTCTTCCCCTATGACTACTATGCCGACAAGCCGAACGACACGATGGGTCTTGCACGCACCGGCACGATCATCGACGGCATCCGCGCCGAGGCGGTCAACTCGCTGCTGATCGACAATGGCGACGTGCTGCAAGGCAATCCGATGGGCGACTACATGGCCTATCAGCACGGCATGAAGGAGGGCGACGTCCATCCGGTGATCAAGGCGATGAACACGCTCGGCTATACCGTGGGAACGCTCGGGAATCACGAGTTCAACTACGGCCTCGACTTCATGTTCAAGGTACTCTCGGGCGCGAACTTCCCCTTCGTCTGCGCCAACCTGACCAAGGGCCAGCTTGCCTCGGACCCGAAGCAGGACGACCTCTTCTTCAAGCCCTACGTCATCTTGGAAAAACAGATCAAGGATGGCGCCGGCAATGAGAGCCCGGTCAAGATCGGCTTCATCGGCTTCGTCCCGCCGCAGATCATGCTCTGGGACATCAAGAACCTCGAAGGCAAGGCGCAGACGCGCGATATCGTCGAGGCCGCCAAGGCCTGGGTTCCCGCCATGAAGGAGGCCGGCGCCGATATCGTCATCGCACTCTCCCATTCCGGCATCGACGGCAGCGCACCGTCCGAAAAGATGGAAAACGCCTCACTGCATCTGGCCGCCGTCGACGGGATCGACGCGATCTTCACCGGTCACCAGCATCTCGTCTTCCCCGGCCCGAAGAGCTGGGACGGCATCGCCAATGCCGATCCGGTCAAGGGCACCCTGCATGGCAAGCCCACCGTGATGGCCGGCTTCTGGGGCTCGCATCTCGGCCTGATCGACCTGCTGCTCGAAAAGGACGGCAATAGTTGGAAGATCGTCGATTTCACCGCGGAAGCCCGGCCGATCTATCATCGCGACGACAAGAAGAAGGTGGTGGCCGATTACGCAGACAAGAAGGAAGTGGTCGAGGCCGCCAAGGCCGAGCACGAGGCGACCCTTGCCTATGTCCGCACCCCGGTCGGCAAGACGTCCGCACCGCTCTACTCCTACTTCGCGCTGGTCGCCGACGACCCTTCGGTGCAGGTCGTTTCACAGGCGCAGACCTGGTACATCAGGCAGATGCTCGCCGATACCGCTTTCAAGGACCTGCCGGTGCTTTCGGCGGCGGCTCCCTTCAAGGCCGGCGGGCGTGGTGGCGCCGACTACTATACCGACGTTCCAGCCGGCAATATCGCCATCAAGAACGTCGCCGATCTCTATCTCTACCCGAACACGGTGCAGGCTGTCGCCATCACCGGCGCACAGGTGAAGAACTGGCTCGAAATGTCGGCCGGCATGTTCAATCACATCGAAGCGGGCTCGAAGGACGCGCCGCTGCTCAACAGCGACTTCCCGTCCTATAATTTCGACGTGATCGACGGGGTCACCTACCAGATCGACCTGTCGCAGCCGCCGAAATATGATTCATCCGGCAAGGCGATCAATCCGGACGCCAACCGCATCCAGAACCTCGCCTTCGATGGCAAGCCGATCGATCCGGCCCAAAAGTTCGTCGTCGTCTCGAACAATTACCGCGCCGGCGGCGGCGGCAATTTCCCGGAGATCACCGCAGACAAAGTGATCTTCCAGGCGCCGGATACCAACCGCGACGTCATCGTCCGCTATATCCATGACCAGGGCACGATCAATCCGTCGGCCGACGCAAACTGGACCTTCAAACCGCTTCCCGGTACGACCGCGACCTTCGAAAGCGGTCCGAAGGCGAAGCAGTTCCTCGGCGAGGTAAAGAGCGTCAAGATCGAGGATGCCGGCGAAGGCGCCGACGGTTTCTCCAAGTTCAGGCTGGTTCTCTAGAGCTCCGTGCGTCCTTTCGGACGCACAAAGGACGCTCTAACACTTTGAATCTACGCATCGAAGGATATGTAGGCGAAGGCGCGGCACCCGCGCCTTCATCATTCGGCCGCGAGCGGTGCCGCGGGTTCCTGGAGTTCGGCCATCTGCGCATGGAAATCGGCCTGGCTCGGGCAATGGGAAAGCCGCGTGCGGAAGGCGTCAATCATCCAGGTGGCGGCAGGTCCGGGCGGGTTGGCGAGCTGGCGCACCGAATATATCGGATATTCCCCCTGTTCATAGGCATCCAGATCGAGATGGACGAGCGTGCCGCTCACGAGATCGTCATGGATCAGGGAAGCCGGGAGGCCGCCCCAGCCAAGACCGGCTTTGATGAGCTGGTGCTTCGTTGCAATATCGCTGACACGCCAGGTCTTGTAGGACAGAACGTTGAAATCGCGGCCCTTCGTCCGGCCCGATGCATCGGTGACGACGAGCTGCACTTCCTCACGCACATCGCCCAGCGTCAGCGGCCGGCCAATCGCGGCCAGCGGGTGGTTGCGCGCGGCAACCGGCAACATGAAGGAATGACCGATCCGCTCCGTAACGATCGAATCGTCCTGCTTGACGACTGCGCCGCCAATGCCGATCGTCGCCTTGCCGCTGAGGACGAGATCCATGACCATTCCGAGCTCGCCGACGTTGAGGCTCAACGAAACGGAGGGAAACATCTCGCGGAATTCGCGCAGGACATCCACCATGGCCCGTGACGGCACCATGACGCTGATGGCGACGGACACCTCCGCTTCGAGCCCTTCCCTCAGGCTCTTGACCCGCGCCCGCATGACCTGCAGGTCGCCGAGAATGCGCCGCGCATCCTCCAGCATCGCCTTGCCCGCCTCCGTCAGCTTCGGCTGGCGCGCGCCGGAGCGCTCGAAAAGCGGCACTTCAAGCTGCGCCTCCAGATTGGCGATCGTATAGCTCACGACCGATTGCGCCCGGTTCAGCGCCCGCGAAGCGGCCGAGAAGCTGCCGGTCTCGGCAACGGTCAAAAACACCTGCAATTGGTCCAGAGTCGGGTTCGGAAGCATCTTCCATCCATTCCATCGATAGTTTCGATCGACATTATCACCGTTTTTTCGATAGCAGGCCAGACCTATTTTCCTCGTCGAGACTGCGGCTCACCTCCCAGCAACGGGCCGTCAAATTCAATTCGAAAGGAAATGCACCATGTCGTCCATCCTTCTTCTGACGTCCAGCCCGCGTGCCGAATCCCTCTCGACGCCGATCGCCGTCGATCTCGCCGAAAAGCTGAAGAGCCAGAACCCGGGCAGCCTCGTCGTCCGCCGCGATCTGGCCACCAACCCGCTGCCGCATATCGATGACCTCTTTACCGGCGCGATCCGCAAGCCGGCTGAAGCCCGTACCGCCGAAGAAATCGCGGCCATCAAAACCTCCGACGAACTGGTCAACGAGTTGTTTGCCGCCGACACGATCGTCATCAGCACCGGCCTGATCAACTTCAACATCTATTCATCGCTGAAGACCTGGATCGACAACGTCGCTCGCGCCGGCGTGACCTTCAAGTATACGGAAAGCGGCCCGGTCGGCCTCCTGACCGGTAAGAAGGTTTACGTGGTACTGGCTTCCGGTGGGGTCTACTCGCAGGGACCGGCTGCTCCCCTGAACCATGCCGTGCCGTACCTGAAGTCGGTTCTCGGCTTCCTCGGCATCACCGACATCGAGACCATCTATGTCGAAGGCCTGGCCTTCGGACCGGAAGCTGCCGAAAAGGCCATCGACGCCGCCAAGTCGCGCGTCCAGGAAATCGCGCTGGCCGCCTGATCGGCGCCTAAAACGCCCCATGGAACGGCCGGCATTGCCGGCCGTTTTTCATTTGTCGATACCGGCGACAAAATCCCGGACCGTCGCGAGGATTTCGGCCGAGAGTTCCTCATCGGACGAAATTCTGGCAAGGCCGACGCCGCCGGCCATCATCGCGAAGGCCATGATCGCCTTGCGCCGCCTTTCCCCATCGTCCGCTCCCGCAGCCTTGCCCGCCAATGACGCGAAGTTTCGCCGGAGCCCGTCCGTCGCGATCCCCCGCGCCTTCTCGCCGCTGCGGGATATGTCGGAGGTCAGCGCGGCAAAAGGGCAGCCCTCACCAGGATTGTCACGGTGATAGGCGCTGACATAACGATCGGCGACATCGGCGGCCGTCATCTCCGCCGGGTTGATGCCTTCGGCCTCCAGCTTGCGTCCCCATGAATCGAAAGCGGACTGGATCGCCTCGGCGACCAGATCGTCGCGGGAGGCGAAATGCTTGTAGAAGCCGCCGACGGTCAGTCCGGCTTCCTTCATCAGGTCGGCGACGCCGATACCGTCAAGCCCCTCCTCGCGCAGCCGCTTCGACGCGGTCTCGACAATCTTCTCGTGCGTCTTCTGTTTCTCCAGCTGCGAACGGCCCATCCGAAATCTCTCCAGTACTGCTTCTTGACTCATGTGGATTACTATCGCAATCCTAATAGATAACGATCATAATCTAGATCGTTACCAATTCCAAGAGGAGCATGAATCATGCGTCTAAGAAACAAGATCGCCCTGATCACCGGCGGAAACAGCGGCATCGGTCTTGCGACCGCCCGAGTCTTCATCGATGAGGGCGCCAGGGTCGTCATCACCGGCCGCAACCCGGAAACGCTCGCCGCTGCCGAAAAGGCGCTCGGGGCAGGCGTGCTGGCGCTGAAGGTCGATGTCACCGATGCCACCGCCACCGAAAAGGCCTTTGCGGAAGCTGCCGGAAAGGTCGGCAAATTCGACATCGTCTTTGCCAATGCCGGCATCGGCGGCGCGACGCCACTCGGCGAAACTTCGCCGGAGCAGTTCAACCAGATCATCAGCACCAATCTGACGGCGGTTTTCTTCACGGTGCAATCGGCCCTGCCGCATCTCAATGACGGCGCTTCGGTGATCCTCAACGGTTCGGTGCATGCCGTGCTCGGCGCTCCCGGCTGGTCGGCCTATGCAGCGACCAAGGCGGCGGTCCGCGCCATGACGCGCAATATGGCGTCCGAACTTGCGCCGCGCGGCATCCGCGTCAATCAGGTAACGCCAGGCGGCACGAAGACGCCGATCTGGTCGCCGATGGCCCAGACGGAAGATGCAATGTCAGCGCTCGAGGCCCGCATCGGCGGCATGAGCCCGCTCGGCCGCATGAGCGAAGCCGACGAAATCGCCAAGGCGGCGCTCTACCTGGCTTCGGATGATTCGGCCAACGTCGCCGGCATCGAGATCACCGTCGATGGCGGCATGACGAGCGCGCCCTCCGGCGCCAAGATCTTTCGCGCCGCCTGAACCTGCCGGGCTGGGCAAGTGACCTTGCCCGGCCCCGCCGTCAATCTCCTCCCCGACCCGGTCCGCCGTCCTCGAGAGCGCTATTTTCTCCTGAGGACGCTTGCTTCGTTTGCGCCTGACGCGCGCTGGGCAATACGAAACAGGACAATTGCAAAATTCAGGACGGCAAGCAGGAACACGACATACAGCATGGTCTGCACCCCGGAGGAAACGATCAGATTGCCGGCGATCAGCGGAAAGCCGAAGACGCCGATGATATAGGCCAGCGAGAATAACAGAAGTGATTGCGGCATAAGGCCGGCGGGAGCCTCATTGGCAGCCAGGCCGTTGATGACGGAATAGGTCAGCCCATAGCCCAGACCCAGCATCGCTGCGCCTCCGAGATAGGCAAGCTGACTTGATGTCAGCATCAGGAACAGCAGGATCGATGCCAGCGTCAGGCTGGTCAGGATCAAGAGCGAATAGAGCGGGTCCTTCTTGACCACATAGCCCGCCACGAACAGCCGGCTCAGAATCGCGGCGGACATGAAGCCGATGAAGAACAGAGAGTAGTCGAACCCGTGCGCCTTGGCGTAGCTGGTCTGAAAGCTGGACAGCCCGCCGAACATCGCACCGCCGATGCCGACCATGACGATGGAATAGATGGCCGGCGAAGCAATCACCTCCCGCGTCGCGCCAAACGAGATCTTGTTGACATGCGGCAAGATCTTGCCGGCCTTGGTCAGCCTGATGTGGAGCAAAAAGTAAAGCGCACCGCCGGCGAGACTGGAGAGGAAGGCAAATACGAAGGCTGTCTCGATCGGCATCGACCAGCCGGCGGCAATGCGGCCAATGATCGGTCCAGCGCCGATGCCCGACATCATCGATCCCGAAAGCAGGGCAAAAAACCTGATGCGGTGCACGGGCTCGACGATCGCGGCGACCAGAATGGGTCCGAGCGTATAAAACGCGCCCCAACCGATACCGAGGATGAAACCGACAATCATCAGGCTCAATCCCGCCGATGGGATGATGGCGAATCCCAGCGCCGATGCCGCAAGAAACAGTCCCGAAACAGCCACCGCCCGCGCCGAGCCGATGGCATCCGCGATGTGGCCGGAGAGGATCACCAGAATGACGGTGCTGACAGTGGCGGCCGAAATGATCAGACCGGCCAGTGCCTCGTTGCCGCCACGCTGACCCACCAGCACCGGGATCAGAAAGGTCACGCCATAAGCGATCGAAAGAAGAAACCCTCCGATACACAAAACGGCGAACTCGCCGCCATCGACTTTCTTCCGTGCCATTGAATCACTCATGTCTCCACGCCCTTCGCAGGAAAACTCATCCGGGATATTGCGGCAATGGAGATCACGTTTGGATTTTACGAACAAGCCGTTTTTATGTTTCCGGTAACACATTGAAAATACTACAATCTAATGACAAATGTTGCGATTTGAGCAACATCCTCAACATCGAGTTCAGTCAAGTGGGAAGAGTTTTAAAATTAAGGCCAGCCGGGCTAACCGAGTTTCACCACGCCTGAGCGGCCGACGACGCAGTTGCGGCCGCTCTTCTTGGCCGCGTAGAGCCTGCCGTCGGCAGCCGTCAGCACGGCGGTGAAATCGACGCCGTCCTCATCGGCGGTCGCAACGCCGATACTGACGGTGACCGGCCTGTCATCCGGCGTCTTGACGCTGGTCGCGATCGTCCAACGCAGGCGCTCGGCGAGCCGCAGCCCCTCCTCGTGGTCAGTGCCCGGGCAGACGGCAACGAATTCCTCGCCGCCGAAGCGGAAGACGCGATCGCTGGACCGCAGCGTCGTGCCCAATCGGGCGGCGATCGCCTTCAGCACTTCGTCGCCCTGGAGATGGCCGTAGCCGTCATTGACATCCTTGAAGTGATCGGCATCGAGAATGAGGACGGTGGCGAACAGGCCCTGCTTCAGCGCCTCGCGCAGCATCAGCGGCGCTTCCATCTCCATGCGCGTCCGATCGTAGACGCCGGTGAGCATATCGCGGCCGGTGCGCTCCAGAAGATCGTTGTAGCGCTCGCGGAATGTCAGGTCGCCGAACACGTCGCTGATCGAGCGTGCAGACACGGCCGCCCGACCGCGGCGAATGTAATACTCATAGATGGCGAACATCGCCGCATAGAGGCAGACGGCAAACATCTTTGCCTTCCAGCCGCCCCAGAAGGCGGCGATCGGCACTCCCAAGAAATAATGCAGCGCGGAAAAGAAGCCGATCTGGTCGAAAGTCAGCAGCACGAAGCCTGAAATCAGGAAGCGCAGGACGACGCGGCGGCGGAAGAAGTCGCCGAGTTTTTCGTACAGCAGGATGATGCCGAGGGAATCGACATAGAGCAGCGCCGTGCCCCAGACCATCAGCCAGCCCATCTCCTTGAGGAAATCGACGTCGGGGGTGTGGTCCGGCGACATCTGCAGGGGCTGGTGCATCTGCAGCACCCCGGCGATGCCGACGGTGAGCAGGTTACCGAGGAACAGGCCATAGATCGGCTGGCGCACCGTCGCGGCATCCTCCTGCAGATAAAGCATCAGGATCATCATCAGCTTGCCGGAGAAGAAGACGGATGAACCCGGCGACACGTCCCCGAACGGCAGCGAGACGTAGAAGACCGCCGCCAGATAGGTCTCCATGAAATGCATGACGCCGAGCGCCGTCAGGAAAACCCCGAGACCGAGCCGATGACGGAAATGCAGAAGCGTCACCATCAGCGCGAAATAGGCGATGGCTTCGACGACGAAGAGAAGGAGGTTGAGTGTCTCCATCACGATAGCTCGGCTCCGGACATCCGCCCTCGGTCTCCTGCCGGCGCGACGATCGCGACAGCGAATCCTTTGGTCGATCGTCGGAAAAAGTCAAACACGAGGGCGTCCTGCAAATCCTGCAGGATACCTTTCACCCCAATCCTTTAAGATTGCGTGAGTGAGATCGCGTTCGCTGGCCGGGGGGCCGGGGTCACCCGATTGATAAACAAGAATAATTGCGGGCCGGCATCGCGTGCTGATCCGGCGGATCCCGATTTCAGACCTGGCGAATCTTTTCGCCGTCACCAAAGAGTGACGAACCATGCTGATCGATGATCTGATGCGCCTTGCGCACCGTGCATTCGATCGCGTCGTCGGAGGAAGAAAACAGATCGGCGCGAATGAAATTGCGCACCAGCACCTCGTCGCCGACCTTCTTTTCAATGCGGCCGGCAAGGCGATACTGGCTGCCTTCCCTGCGCGGCTCGGCATAGATCGTGCAATCGCCGTAAAGCTGGGGCTCGCCGGAAGGGCCTGCCGCTTCCGTGGCCGGTTTGCCGCCGCCGGAGAACATCGAAAAGATATTTGAAATGAACGAAGCCATGCTCCGCCTTTAGCACGACGGCATCGCTGTCGCCAAGTCAAATGATCAGGTTGGCTAGGATCTCGTTTTCGGTGATATCCTCGTAACCCATGCCGGCAGCTTCGAAATTTCCGATCAGCCGGGCGAAATTCTCAGGCGCCTTGGTTTCGATGCCGATCAGGATCGAGCCGAAGTTGCGTGCCGATTTCTTCAGATATTCGAACCGGGCGATATCGTCGTCGGGACCGAGCAGATTGAGGAAATCCCTGAGCGCGCCGGGGCGCTGGGCGAGCCGCAGGATGAAGTATTTCTTCAGCCCCGCGTAACGCATGGCTCTTTCCTTTACGTCAGGCAGACGCTCGAAATCGAAATTGCCGCCGGAGACGACGGCAACGATGGTCTTGCCGCGGATCGTTTGGCCGTCCATCGCGGCGATCGCCGTCAGCGACAGGGCGCCGGCCGGTTCCAGCACGACGCCTTCGACATTCAGCATCTCCTGAATCGTCACGCAGATGGCGTTCTCCGGCATCAGATGCACCTGGCTCGCCGGGAAATCGCTAAGGGCGGCGAAATTCAGGTCGCCGATACGGGCGACGGCGGCGCCATCGACGAAATTGTCGACCTTGGCCAGCGTCGTCACCTTGCCCGCCTCGATGCTGCGCCTGAGGCTCGGTGCGCCGGCGGGTTCAGTGAAGACGAAGGCCGATTTCGGCACGGTGCCGTCGAGATAACCGGTGATGCCGGCGGCAAGCCCGCCGCCGCCGACCGGCAGGACGACCATGTCGGGCACCGTTCCTTCCGGCAGCTGCTGCATGATTTCCGCGGCGACCGTCGCCTGGCCCTCGATGATGTCCTCATGGTCGAAGGGCGGCACCATGACGCCGCCGACCGCCTCGACATGTTCGCGGGCGGCCTGGTAGCACTGGTCGAAGAAGTCGCCGAACAGCCGGATGGTGATGAATTCGGCGCCGAACATGCGGGTCTTGTCGATCTTCTGCTGCGGTGTCGTCACCGGCATGAAGACGACGCCCGGCACGCCGAAATGGCGGCAGACGAAGGCAAAGCCCTGGGCATGATTGCCGGCCGAGGCGCAGACGAAAGTCTTGCCGGCCGCACCCTGCCCGATCGCCTTGCGGAAGAAATTGAAGGCGCCGCGGATCTTGTAGGAGCGCACCGGCGACAGGTCCTCGCGCTTCAGCCAGATGTCGGCCCCGTAGCGGGCCGACAGATGGTCGTTCAGCTGCAGTGGCGTTGCCGGAAACAGGCTGCGCATTGCCTCTTCGGCGCTTTCGACATCAAGTCTCGTCACGGGCGTGATCCATTCTCATGATTGCAGCGCCGCTATGGCACAGGCCGGCCGGCAAAAGAAAGCCCGCTTCGACCATTTGCAGTTCGCTCCTGGGAAGCTTTTCTTAAGCCAATCGCAAAATCAGCGGCACATGAACTGATTTTAACTGTCAATGAAAAGGCCAGCCACTAATATGAAGCCATGATCACATTCAAACTCGCAAAACCGCTCGCCTGGCTGCTGCTCGCCTTCATCCTCGTCGTCACGGTTTCACCGATCGGGCTGAGGCCGGATACAGTGACGACGGTCAATACCGATCGCGCAAGCGCCTATGTTCTCCTCGGCCTTGCCTTTGCGCTCGCCTATCCGAAACAGTGGAAATTGGTGGCGGTGCTGCTGATCGCCGGTGCGGTTGGCATCGAATATTTGCAGTACTTCTCGCCGACGCGGCATCCGCGCCTGCATGACGCGGGTATCAAGGCCATGGGTGCCGCCGTCGGGCTGCTCGCCGGCTGGGTGATCAACAGGCGGCGCGACACGAAAGCGCCCAACGCGCTTCCCCTAGCGGAACGCTGATTGTCCCAGCTTAGAAAGCGCGCAACTGCACTGCCCAAAAGAACAGTGGTATTGCAGCCATCGCAGTTCCCAGAACAAGTGCGACACTGGTCTTGAAGATTCGGATGCGCCGAACCCTCGCCCCACTCCAATCGTAAACCATCGTCTTACTCCCACAAGACAACACTTACTCAACCGCCGCGGCGCAATCCTTGCACCGAAAATGTCGTTGTCAAGCAACAACGCGCTTTTACGCACAAAATACAGGCATATTCAAACAGGATTGTGAAGATGGTGCGGGCGACGGGGGTCGAACCCGTACAGCCAAGGCCGAGGGATTTTAAGTCCCTTGCGTCTACCAGTTTCGCCACGCCCGCTTGCTGCGTTTTCAATATCTTGCGTCATTGGCGATGGGAAGAGCCGCGAGGCGTAAATTCTGCTCGTTTTGTCGGCTGCGCCAACGAAAACGAATAAGGCGCGGCGAGCCTCACGCCCGCCGCACCCTTCATCATGTCAATATCAATGATCAGGCGAGCTTGGCGGCCAGCTTGGCAACATGGGCGCCCTGGTATTTCGCGCCTTCCAGCTCGATCTCGGAGGGCTGGCGCGAGCCGTCTCCGTTGGTGATGGTGGACGCGCCGTAGGGCGAGCCGCCCTTGACTTCCTCGGTGCCCATCTGGCCCTGGAAGGCATAAGGAAGGCCGGCAACGACCATGCCCTGGTGCAGGAAGGTCGGGATGAAGCCGAGGATGGTCGATTCCTGGCCGCCATGCTGGGTGGCCGAAGAGGTGAAGACCGAACCGATCTTGCCGACGAGCTTGCCGGCGAACCAGAGGCCGCCCGTCTGATCCCAGAAATTGCGCATCTGCGAGGCGACCGTGCCGAAGCGAGTGCCGGCGCCGACGATGATCGCGTCATAATCCGCCAGTTCGTCGACGGTGGCGATCGGAGCTGCCTGATCGACCTTGTAATAGGAAGCCTTGGCGACGTCTTCCGGAACCAGTTCCGGAACGCGCTTGACGGTGACCTCGGCACCGGCCGACTTCGCGCCTTCGGCGACGGCATAGGCCATGGTTTCGATATGGCCGTAAGCCGAATAATAAAGGACGAGAACCTTCGCCATCTTCTATCTTTCTTGAAACATCGGGTTGAATTTCGTGACCGGAGGATGTCTATCAGCCCGCCTGCTTGAACAAAGCCCCGGCCTGAAGAACTCAGTGTTCAACTGATGTAGACGAAAATTCACTTGCCTTTTCATTTCAGCAAAATGGACGCAGATGCTGCCGTCCGATAACCGCTTGCACTTGCGGCATAATGCTCCGGCTGTTTGCAAAGAGATCGAACGGCGCTACCTATTCACCAGCTTCACATTACGGAACATCCCATGAGCCAAGACATCGTCGTCACCGCCGCCATGCTCGCCATCGGCGACGAACTTCTTTCCGGCCGCACCAAGGACAAAAATATTGGCCATCTCGCCGATCTGCTCACGCTTTCCGGCATCGACCTCAAGGAGGTGCGCATCGTCGCCGACGACGAGGAGGCGATCGTCGAGGCGCTGAACGCGCTTCGCGGCAAATATGATTACGTCTTCACTTCGGGCGGCATCGGGCCGACGCATGACGACATCACCGCCGACGCCATCTCCAAGGCTTTCGGCCTGCCCTGCGAATACGACGAAACGGCAATGACGCTGCTGGCCGAAATGTATCGGCGCCGCGAGATGGAATTCACCGAAGCCCGCCAGCGCATGGCGCGCATGCCGCGCGGGGCCGTGCATATCGCCAATCCCGTCTCGACGGCGCCTGGCTTCATCATCGGCAATGTCCATGTCATGGCCGGCGTCCCGCAGGTCTTCCAGGCAATGGTCGACAATGTGCTGCCGACGCTTCGGACCGGCACGCCGGTGCTGTCGCTCGCCATCGCCTGCCCTTACGGCGAAGGTGAAATCGGCACGCCCTTGACCGCTATCCAGAAAGCGCATCCGGAAACCAGCATCGGCTCCTACCCGCGCTATATCGGCCAGAAATTCTCGACCGAGATCGTCGTGCGCGGCCGCTCGCAGGCACTGATCGATGCGGCCGGCGCCGAGGTGCAGGCGATGATCGAAGCCATCCGCCGGAGGAAGGACATCACAGAAAACCATTCTGCCGAGGCTTGAAGGAAACGCCGGAACGGGGGTCATCCTTGATCCCTGTCAAGGAACAGCAGAAGGGGCCGGTGCATTCCTTCCCTCGCGCACGCCATTTCAGCGCAAGGAGAATTGATATGTCTTACAAAACCATTCTCGCCATACTCGATACATCCGATAATAGTGCTGCAGTTGCCGATTTCGCCTTTGCCATCGCCGCTGAAAGCGGCGCCCATGTGATCGGCCTGCATGCTGAAATCATTTCCGCCGTGCCGCTGGTGGCGCCGATGGAAATCCCGGATCCCGTCGCCGTGCAGGCGCTGCAGGACATGGCGCATAGCGAAACGCTCGCGGTTGAGCGCATCTTCCGGGCAAAAGCGGCTGCGACAGGCGCCTCCTACGAGTGGCGCAGCTTTGCGACCTCAACCGGCTACGGCTCAGCGCCGCTGATCGAAAGTGCACGTAGCGCCGACCTTCTGATCGCCTCGCAGGCCGATCCGGCCAAACCTTCCGACAGCCAAGTCGACGTCGACAGCTTCCTTTTCGAAACCGGCCGGCCGGTGCTGATGATCCCCTATATCATCCGCCAGCCGAAGCCGATCAAACGCGTGCTGATCGCCTGGAACGGCTCGAAGGAGGTGGCGCGCGCGACCTTCGACGCGTTGCCGATCCTCAAAGCCGCCGAGGAGGTGGAGATCTTTTCGGTCGATCCGGCCGACACGGCGCTGCAATCGCCGCTCACAGCCGGTGCCGAGATTGCCGCCACACTCGCCCGTCATGGCGTGAAGACGACGCTTTCGACGGCCCAAAGTGTGGACAAGAACGCGTCGCATGTCATCGAGAACCGGCTTTCGGACAGCAGCATCGATCTTCTCGTCATGGGCGCCTATACGCATTCCTGGCTCTGGCAGATGATCTTCGGCGGCACGACGAAGAGCTTGCTGCAATCGATGACGGCGCTGACCCTGTTGTCGCGATGATCCTCTTGCCGCAATCATTGCTGCTCTTGCGTTTTGCCGGCAAATCCCGCTAATTGCAGCGACCGATGAGAGCTTCGAGCCTCGGCCACAACTCGCGCAGTGCAGCTCGCGATCTCGCGCAGCTGCAGCTCGCGATTTCGCGCAGTTTCGGCTACGCGATTTCTCGTTTTGCCGATCGCCGTTCCAAGCCCATCCGGTCGCCGGCAAACGGCGTATCGTTTTTCATGCCGCGGAGCAGCCCGAATGTCCCTTCCCGATAAAGCCTTTCCCGTTTCCTGGGATCAGTTCCACCGCGATGCACGCGCCCTTGCCTGGCGGCTAGCCGGCCTCAATCAGGCGTTCAAGGCGATCGTCTGCATCACCCGCGGCGGCCTCGTTCCGGCGGCGATCATCTCACGCGAGCTGAACATCCGGCTGATCGAGACCGTCTGCGTCGCCTCCTATCATGATTATGTCAACCAGGGCGACATGGTGCTGCTCAAGGGGATCGCGCCCGAACTTCAGGAAAATGGCGGCGAAGGCGTGCTCGTCGTCGACGACCTGACGGATACCGGCAAGACCGCCGCCCAGGTGCGCGCCATGCTGCCGAGGGCGCATTTTGCTTGCGTCTATGCCAAGCCGAAGGGCGTGCCGACGGTCGACACCTTCGTCACCGAGGTGAGCCAGGACACCTGGATCTACTTCCCCTGGGACATGGGCTTCACCTATCAGGAGCCGATCGCCAAAGGCGCAGGCTGATCGCCACCGATCACAGCGCGCGGCCTTCGTATTTACCACTTGAAATTGTTCCAGTTTTTGTCTGCGGGGTTTCCTGAATCCGCTATCGGGATCTGCACATCTATTTTATCGTGTTCGCATAAACTCGACAGCTGCGAATCGCATCAAATTGCGCTTAAAGCGTGCAGCAAACGATGTGATATAGGGAAACAAGATGGCGCGGTGGGGGCGTAGAGCAGCGGTTGTGACCGTCGGGCTGGCGGCATGTCTGTTTTCCCTCACGCCTGTCCGCGCCGAGCCTGCCTATATCCCCCTTGTGCGCGACTATGTCGAGAAGCAGATCCGGCCAATGGTGGAAACGCCATTGGTGCTGAAGGCCATTGCCGAGCAGAACGCGGAGTTCGGCAATGTCAGCGAAATGGATATGCGGGTGCTCGATGACACTTACCGATCTGAGGTCGATCAGCATCACCTGCATATGGTCAAGCTGCTGCTCGACAGATCCGTGTCGCATTATCTGAAAGCCAGGCAGGACGCCTCGCAGGGAGCGATCGTCGAATTTTTCGTCACCGATAGTCATGGACTGAATGTCGGGCAGAGCATCATTACCGCCGACTACTGGCAGGGCGACGAAGAGAAATATCTCAGAACCTTCGCCAACGGCTCGCGAGAGGTCTTCATCGACCGGGCCGAGCGCAACGAATCCACTCAGATACTCGAGACGCAGGCGAGCTTCGTCGTCATGGACGAAGAGAACAGGCCGATCGGCGTGGCCACCGTTACCATCGCCATCGACGCGCTTTAAGACCGCTCGTTTTCTCGCCGAATCGCCATGCGCATTTGCGCCGGAAATGCCATCACAAGATTTGCCGCAGGGCGCTTTTTTATCGTTCTGGCCTTTTCCTTAGCCGGCAACGCCTGCAAGCCATTGTAATTTCAGCGCTCCCCGGCTTTCCCCAATCTCCACAGGCGCATCCACAACATGTTGTGGTTAGCAATCAATTAAAAGCCAGCCCTTGACGGAATCAGCTGTTTCAAACTTTACTGTTTTCGATGTTGCGGCGGCGACAGGACCGGAGGTAACGAGCCCGGTTCCCTTTTGAAAATCAGGACGCAGAATCAGGGTGATGCACCGGGAGCGGTTCAGACCCGACAGGTTCTCTGCGCGGTTTTCAGCCTCCAAAAAAAGTGACGTCGGGACTGGCGATAATAAGCTGTTAATACTATATTTAGCGTTTGCAGCCACCATCACCACAAGATACAGGAAGGACATCTCCGGATGACACCCCTGTCACGATACGGAAACGAGGCTGGCTGCACCACGACAAAGTGCCGCCGGATAGGAATTTTGCGCCCCGGTCGCTGGGGATCGGGCGCCAACACGAGGTCAAGACCATGCGCATCGAACGTCGTTTCACGAAGGCCGGCCAAGGCGCCTATGCGGATATCGAATTCCGCAAGGCGACGAGCGAGATCAAGAACCCCGACGGTTCGATCGTGTTCCGCCTCGAGAATATCGACGTTCCCGCGCAGTTCTCCCAGGTCGCGACCGACGTTCTGGCGCAGAAGTATTTCCGCAAGGCCGGCGTTCCCACCCGGCTGAAGAAGGTCGAGGAAAACGACGTTCCCTCCTTCCTGTGGCGCTCCGTTCCCGACGATGCTGCGCTGAAGACCCTGCCGAAGGATGAGCAGACCGGCTCCGAAATCGATGCGCGCCAAGTCTTCGACCGTCTTGCCGGCACCTGGACCTATTGGGGCTGGAAGGGCGGCTATTTCTCCTCCGAGGAAGATGCCGCGGCCTTCAAGGACGAGCTTGCCTATATGCTCGCCACCCAGCGCGTCGCCCCGAACTCTCCGCAATGGTTCAACACCGGCCTGCATTGGGCCTATGGCATCGACGGCCCCGGCCAGGGCCATTTCTATGTCGACCCCTTCACCGGCAAGCTGACCAAGTCCAAGTCGGCCTACGAACATCCGCAGCCGCATGCCTGCTTCATCCAGTCGGTCGAGGACGATCTCGTCAACGAAGGCGGCATCATGGACCTCTGGGTGCGTGAAGCGCGCCTGTTCAAATACGGCTCCGGCACCGGCTCCAACTTCTCGATGCTGCGCGGCGAAGGCGAAAAGCTTTCCGGCGGCGGCCGTTCCTCCGGCCTGATGAGCTTCCTGAAGATCGGCGACCGCGCCGCCGGCGCCATCAAATCGGGCGGCACGACGCGCCGCGCCGCCAAGATGGTGGTCGTCGATATCGACCATCCCGATATCGAGGAATACATCAACTGGAAGGTCAAGGAAGAGCAGAAGGTCGCGGCCCTTGTCACCGGCTCGAAGGTCGTCGCTAAGCATCTGAAGGCGATCATGAAGGCCTGCTTCAATTGTGAAGGCGGCGACAACGGCGATTGCTTCGACCCGGCCAAGAACCCTGCCCTGAAGCGCGAAATCCGCGCTGCCAAGAAGGATCAGGTTCCGGAGAACTATGTCCAGCGCGTCATCCAGTTCGCCCGCCAGGGCTACAAGGATCTCCAGTTCAAGACCTACGATACGGATTGGGATTCGGAAGCCTACCTCACGGTATCGGGCCAGAACTCCAACAACTCCGTCTCGATCAAGGACGACTTCCTGCGCGCCGTCGAGAATGATGGCGAATGGAACCTGACCGCCCGCAAGGACGGCAGGGTGATGAAGACGCTGAAGGCGCGCGATCTCTGGGAAACGATTTCCTACGCTGCCTGGGCCTCGGCCGATCCGGGCATCCACTTCAACACGACGATGAACGACTGGCACACTTCGCCGGCCGGCGGCCCGATCCGCGGCTCGAACCCGTGCTCGGAATATATGTTCCTCGACGACACGGCCTGCAACCTTGCCTCGCTGAACCTTCTGCAGTTCAAGGACAAGGCCACCAAGCGCATCAACATTGCCGATTACGAACATGCCGTTCGCCTGTGGACCGTCGTGCTCGAAGTCTCAGTGATGATGGCGCAGTTCCCGTCGAAGCGCATTGCCGAACTCTCCTACGAATACCGCACGCTCGGCCTTGGCTACGCCAATATCGGCGGCCTGCTGATGTCGTCGGGCATTCCCTACGACTCCACCGAGGCCCGCGCCATTGCCGGTTCGTTGACCGCGATCATGACCGGCGTCTGCTATGCGACCTCGGCCGAAATGGCTGCCGAACTCGGGCCCTTCCCGAACTTCGCGCCGAACCGCGAGAGCATGCTGCGGGTCATCCGCAACCATCGCCGCGCCGCCCATGGCGAAACCTCCGGCTATGAGGCCCTGTCGATCAACCCGGTCGCGCTGATCCATTCGGAAAACCCGGACCAGGATCTCGTCGCCCACGCCAAATCGGCCTGGGACAAGGCGCTCGAACTCGGCGAACAGCACGGCTATCGCAACGCCCAGGTCTCGGTCATCGCGCCCACCGGCACGATCGGTCTCGTCATGGATTGCGACACCACCGGCATCGAGCCCGACTTCGCCCTCGTCAAGTTCAAGAAGCTCGCCGGCGGCGGCTACTTCAAGATCATCAACCGCGCCGTGCCCGAAGCGCTGCGCACGCTCGGCTATTCCGAGAGCCAGATCGCCGAGATCGAGGCCTATGCCGTCGGCCACGGCAACCTGAACCAGGCGCCGGCGATCAACCCGTCGACGCTGAAGACCAAGGGCTTCACCGACGAGAAGGTGGAAGCCGTCAATGCCGCGCTGAAGAGCGCCTTCGACATCAAGTTCGTCTTCAACCAGTGGACGCTCGGCGCCGACTTCCTGAAGGACACGCTGAAGGTTTCCGACGAACAGCTGTCCGACATGAGCTTCAGCCTGCTCGACCATATCGGCTTCTCGAAGAAGGACATCGAAGCCGCCAACATCCATGTCTGCGGTGCGATGACGCTGGAAGGCGCGCCCTTCCTCAAGAATGAGCATCTGCCGGTCTTCGATTGCGCCAATCCCTGCGGCAAGATCGGTAAGCGCTACCTCTCTGTGGAAAGCCATATCCGCATGATGGCGGCGGCCCAGCCGTTCATCTCGGGTGCGATTTCCAAGACGATCAACATGCCGAACGAGGCGACCGTCGAGGATTGCAAGAACGCCTACCTGCTCTCCTGGAAGCTCGGCCTCAAGGCCAACGCGCTCTATCGCGACGGCTCGAAGCTGTCGCAGCCGCTCAATGCCTCGCTGATCGAAGACGAGGATGACGAGGATGCGCTGGAGGAACTGCTGCAGGCGCCGGTCGCCGCCCAGGCCGTCACCATCACCGAGAAGATCATCGAGCGGGTGATCGAACGCGTTTCGCGCGAACGCGAGAAGCTGCCGAACCGCCGCCAGGGCTACACCCAGAAGGCCGCCGTCGGCGGACACAAGGTCTATCTCCGCACCGGCGAATTCGGCGACGGCCGCCTCGGCGAGATCTTCATCGACATGCACAAGGAAGGCGCTGCCTTCCGCGCGATGATGAACAATTTCGCCATCGCCATCTCGCTCGGCCTGCAATATGGCGTGCCGCTCGAGGAATATGTCGAGGCCTTCACCTTCACCAAGTTCGAGCCGGCCGGCATGGTCATCGGCAATGATGCGATCAAGAACGCCACGTCGATCCTCGACTACGTCTTCCGCGAACTTGCCGTCTCCTATCTCGGCCGCCACGACCTGGCGCATGTCGATACGTCCGACTTCTCCAACACCGCGCTCGGCAAGGGCATCCAGGAAGGCAAGACCAACCTGCTCTCCACCGGCTGGACCCGCGGCTACAAGCCGACGCTGGTCTCCGGCACCGGCGGCGAACGTCAGGCAGCGGCCGAGCCCAAGGGTGCGGCGACTGCCGCCCCTGCCCGCGCCGCTTCCACCGGTACCGTGACTGCCTTTGCCGGCAGTGCCGCCCGCAAGCTGGAGCCGACGGTCGCCATCTCCACCTCCGAAATCGTCGCCTTCAAGCGCGACTATGAGGAGCGCGCCAAGGAACTGGCGGAAGAGATTGCCGAAGAGGTGATCGACGAAATCACCAGCGACGCAACCGCCCTCTTCTCCGACAAGGCGGCGGCCGACGCGGCCACGGCGAAATCCGAAGCCAAGAAGCGGGAGGCCGAACGCCGCCAGCGCTCGATCATGCAGGGCTATACCGGCAACATGTGCTCGGAGTGCCAGAACTTCACGATGGTGCGGAATGGGACGTGTGAGAAGTGCGACACTTGCGGTGCTACGAGTGGGTGCAGCTGAGTGGGCGTTTGTTGTCTAGCGCGCCCCGTTGAAAGGCGTCCGACACAAACTGATCGATAGTCAAAAGCCGCCGACAGTCAGCTGCCGGCGGCTTTTTATTTGGCCGAGACGATCGCCACTCGTTTGAAGCTCGAGATAGACCCCGTGGTCTTCTTGCCTTCTACTCCGCGCTCGCCGCAGCCGACCGTGAAACCGCCTCGGCGCTGGTCATTCCGGAGAAGCGCGGCCAAGGACCCTTCAACGTTCGCTTCCGGTCCGGCATACTTAATCTCAATACCTACGGGAGTTGGCATCGCATTTGTGCCATTGCATATCCATTCCGGCTTCATCCTCATGGCCATAGCACCAGTCAACGCGATTGAGCAGCGGACTGATCTGCTCGCGCCGTTTGCAGGCCCGCTCCGTCTCGATGCCGTAGCGATCGGTGCTGCCGCGGCAGATGTCGTCCAGTCCTATCCACTGCTGGATCAACCGATCCGGCGCTTTGGCTCCTTTGTCTGTGGCGATCACCTTTCCGGTCTCGGACTCGATCTGCAGGGAGGCGGTGTTCCACACGAAAGAGAATTCCGCCATCCCGGAAGTTGTCCTACCTGTATCCCGGTTTCGGGCAAACCATTCGACAATTCCTGACATTTCGCATTTTCCGGCGCAGCTGGCGGTCACGGAGCCGGGTTTGACGCTGTACATGCGCTCTGGCCAGCGTTGGGCGAAGGCCGCCTTGTCTTTCAAGACGACGTCTTTGTCGACCACGGTCCCGAAGAAGGAAACCTGATCGGCATAGACGCTCTTCATGAAATCAAGCGCCGAAGCGCTGTCTTTCGACCATTCGTCATTGTATCGGTTGACGAAATCAACCGCCTCCGTGGTCAGGTCGCCGGGTGCGGATGCGGCGACCTCCTCGGAAGCGCTTGGGTCTGATGGCATGACGGCGGGTGCTGCGCTCACCTGCGGCGCGGCGTCCGGCGGTGGCGGCGCGCTTGACGATGGCGAGCGCATATCTTCGGGCGTGACGATATTCCAGTCTCGCATTTCCGCGGAGGTCAGATACCTTATGTCGGTGCTGTCGATCGACAGGCTGAGCTGCAGCAGATTGGGGCTCACCCCCATGTCGGTCAGATATCCGATGATCTCGCCGGTCAGCGATTGAACCGACGAGACTGCCAATTTGCTGTCCATGGCGGCATCGTCGGATAGGGAAACCCGATGCACGCCGATGGACCCCGGCTCGGCAAATCTTTGAACGCCACCGACGAAGGCGAAGGCGCAAGCCGATGCGCATTCCACGGCTCTGAGCTGGATCGTTCGCGCATTCAACGCGCGGATGGTGCGGCCGAACTCGATCGCGACGATCACGTTTCCACCGGGCGAGTCAAAGGTAATATAGGCCGGCTGGAACTGCTTGTACTCGTCGACAAGCGCCTTCGGATCGTCGGAGATTTCGAACGCGCCCTTTATCGCAAGGCCGCGCTTGCCCGGCGCGCCGTCGAGACGTTCATAGGAAATTGCCGCATGCGTCTCTTGCGCCAGGGCGGCGAAAGCCAGCAGCATCGATATGAACGACACGGATTTCCGTATTCTTCTCCAGCCTTCGAGCACGTGTATTTCTCCCGTCGTCACTCGCAGCATATCTTGCTCACGTATGTATTGCCGGGGGTGATCATCAAATCCCGTCAGCGTTCAATGCGATCAAGCCCGTGTCCATCACGAGTTTGAAGATCAACAGCTTTGACGAGAACATTTCAGACCTACCCCAGCAACCTGATCAATGCACAAGGGGCGATCTTCTGGCAAGCGGCACAATCAGAAGTGATAAGACACGGTAAACGCCGGTTGCTCGCCGCGATCGATAGATCCCAGCCCAGGCGATCCGACGCGGTGCCGGCAATTGATGTGGGAGCAGCAGGAAAAAGGCAGTGCGTCTTCGGATTTCGTGTGGTTAGGCCTGCCGTTACGGTTTCACCCGGTCAGGATGCGCCGCCTGGAAGGCGGGCAGTTCGGCGCATCTGGCGTCGATATCGACGATACGCGTAAAAGCGGTCAGATCCACACCCCAGCGGCGGGCATTGTAGACCTGGGGAACGAGACAGAGGTCCGCCATCGTCGGTGTATCTCCGAAGCTGAACGTGCCATCACCTTCACCGATCATGGCTTCCAGTTTGCGAAGCCCGTCGGTGATGAAATGTTTCATCCATTCCTCACGGGCATCCGTCTTGTCTGTCAGCGTCATCAGATGCGAGACGACATGCAGGTTGCAGATCGGATGGATGTCCATGGCAACCGCATATGCGAGGGCGCGGACTTTCTGGCGATCGGCGATATCCGATGGCAGCAATCCGCATTCCGGTCGGGTTTCGGCGAGATATTCGATGATGGCAAGCGACTGCGTCAGTGTTTTCCCGTTGATCACCAGTGTCGGCACCAAGCCTTGCGGGTTGAGCGCGAGATAGTCCGGCGTCCTGTGCGCGCCCTCCAACAGGTTGATCGGCACGGTCCGATAGTCGACGCCCAGGAGATTGAGCGCGATGCGGACGCGATAGCTCGCCGATGATCGCCAGTAGTCGTAGAGAACGACCTCGTTCATTGCCGCACGGCTCCCCCGTATTTTTCGACCGTCTGCTCGATCGCCCCGAAGATCGAATGACCGGCATGATCCTTCATCTCGATGCGGACCTGATCGCCGAACTTCATGAACGGCGTCTTCGGCGATCCGGTCTCGATGGCCTCGATCATCCGGAGTTCGGCAATGCAGGAGTAGCCGTTTCCGCCACCGTCCACCGGCTTGCCGGGGCCGCCGTCGAGCTTGTTGGAAACAGTGCCGGAACCGATGATCGTGCCGGCCGCAAGATGGCGGGTTTTGGCGGCATGGGCGATCAGCTGGCCGAAATCGAATGTCATGTCGATGCCGGCATTCGCCTTGCCGAAGGCCTTGCCGTTCAAACTGACGAGCAGCGGAAGATGCAGCTTGCCGCCATCCCAGGCCTCTCCAAGCTCGTCCGGCGTCACCGCGACCGGCGAAAATGCCGAGGCCGGTTTCGACTGGAAGAAACCAAATCCCTTCGCCAGTTCGTCGGGGATCAGACCGCGCAGCGACACGTCGTTGACGAGCATCACCAGCCGGATCGCGCCGCGCGCCGCTTCCGGGCTGGAACCCATGGCGACGTCGCCGGTGATGACGGCGACCTCGCCCTCCATGTCGATCCCGTAAACCTCGTCGGCCATCACGATCGGGTCGCGCGGGGCGAGGAAAGTGTCCGACCCGCCTTGATAGATCAGCGGATCGGTCCAGAAGCTCGCCGGCATCTCGGCGCCGCGCGCCTTGCGCACCAATTCGACATGGTTGACGTACGCGGAACCATCGGCCCATTGGTAGGCCCGCGGTAGAGGTGACGTAGCGTCATGTTCGTGAAAGCGGATCGTCGGCTGGGCTCCGGTCTCGATGCCTTCGGCGATCAATGCAAGTCTCGGTGCCATATGCGCCCAGTCGTCGAGTGCTGCCTGCAATGTGCGGGCGATGTGGCCGACTTCCGAACAGCGGGTCAGGTCGCGGGAAACGACGACCAGCCGGCCGTCCCGCGTAGAGTCCTTCAAGGTCGCAAGTTTCATGTCCGAATTCCTGTGCTGGAGGATGTCTTCGCTTGATGCTTCACTTGAATCCGGGGGTTCCGTCGAACTTGCGTTCCAGGCCGTCCCAGCACTCGAGGTAGTCATCCTGCAGCGTTTCGAGCTCGGCCGCATATTTCGTCAGTTGCTGCGGGTACCGGGTCTCGAACATGAAGGCCATGGTGTGATCGAGCTTCACCGGCTTGAGCTCGGTATTGGATGCCTTTTCGAAGGCGAGCGCATCCGGCCCGTGGGGAAGCATCATGTTGTGCAGGCTCATGCCGCCCGGCACGAAACCCTCCTCCTTGGCGTCGTACTGGCCGTGGATCAGGCCCATGAATTCGCTCATGATGTTCCGGTGGTACCAGGGCGGGCGGAACGTATGCTCGGCGACCAGCCAGCGCGGCGGAAAAATCACGAAATCGACATTGGCGGTACCGGCATCTTCGGTGGGCGCGGTCAGCACGGAAAAAATCGACGGATCGGGATGGTCGAAGCTGATGGCGCCGACCGGAGAAAACGTCCGCAGGTCATATTTGTAAGGCGCGTAATTGCCGTGCCAGGCGACCACATCGAGCGGCGAGTGGCCGATCTCCGTGACATAGAATTTTCCGCACCACTTCACATGCACGCGGCAAGGCGTTTCCTTGTCTTCGAAAGCGGCGACGGGTGTCTTGAAGTCACGCGGGTTTGCCAGGCAGTTGGCGCCGATCGGGCCGCGATCCGGCAGCGTGAATTTCGCGCCGTAGTTCTCGCAGATATAGCCACGCCAGACCGTCTGTTCACCGCCCCTCAAAATCTTGAACATCATGCCGCGCGGGATGAGACATATTTCCAGCGGCTCGACATCCATGATGCCCATTTCGGTGAACACCCTGATGGCGCCGAGCTGCGGCACGATCAGCAGTTCACCATCGGCGTTGAAGAAGTAATCGTCGACCATGTCCTCATTGAAGAGGTAGGCATGGGCTGACATGCCCACCTGGGTGGTGGCATCGCCTGCCGTCGTGATGGTCCGCACCCCTTCGAGAAAGGTCAGCTTCTCCGTGGGCGCAGGGATGGGATCCCAGCGAAGCTGACCGAGAGGAAGCGAATGCTCCTCCAGGCAGGGTGCGGTTTTCCAGAGCGGATAGGAAGCGTTGGAGAAGCGGCGGGTGTGGCGTACGCTCGGGCGGATGCGATAAAGCCAGGACCTTTCGTTGGTGCCGCGCGGCGCCGTGAACGGCGAGCCGGACAGTTGCTCGGCATAAAGGCCGTAATTGCATTTCTGCGGGCTGTTCTGGCCCTGTGGCAAGGCGCCGGGCAGTGACTCGGTTTCGAAGTCGTTGCCGAAGCCCGGCATGTATTTCAGTTTGTTTGCCGTCGCGGCTTCACCGTCCGATGCCTGGATCGATGTCTGGTCCATTGCTCAATTCCTCCCCGAAAACGCCGCAGCGCCGCGCGTCCGAAAAAACCCGCGGCGCTAGTGAGTTTACTCTGCTGCCGTGCCGATGACACCACGCTTGATCTGATCGGCCTCGATCGACTCGAACAGCGCACGGAAGTTGCCCTCGCCGAAGCCCTCGTCGCCCTTACGCTGGATGAATTCGAAGAAGATCGGGCCGATGACGGTCTTGGAGAATATCTGCAGCAGGATTTTCGTCATGCCGCCATTCACCACACCTTCGCCATCTATGAGGATGCCGTGTTTCTTCATGCGCTCGATCGGTTCGCTATGGCCGTTCACCCGTTCATAGGACATGTCGTAATAGGTCTCCGGCGGCCCCGGCATGAAGCGCAGGCCGTTGTCGGCCAGCCTGTCGGTGGCGTCGTAAATGTCCTCCGTTCCAACGGCGATGTGCTGGATGCCCTCACCCCGGTACTTTTTCAGATATTCCTCGATCTGGCTCGTATCGTCCTTCGATTCATTCAGCGGAATGCGGATCTTGCCGCAGGGTGAGGTGATGGCGCGGCTGACCAGGCCGGTGATGCGGCCATCGATATCGAAGAAGTGGATCTGCTTGAAATTGAACAGGTTGCGGTAAAAATCCCACCACTTGTCCATGTTGCCGCGAAAGACATTGTGGGTGAGATGGTCGAGATAATAGAAGCCGATGCCCTGGGGATGCGGGTTGCGCTCGCCAAGCCAATCGAACTCGGCATCGTAAACCGATCCCTTCGCGCCATAGGTCTCGACGAAATAGAGAAGCGAGCCGCCAATGCCGACGATCGCCGGGACGTCGAGCATCTTGTCGTTGCCTTCGTAGGGAACCGCGCCCTTCGACACCGCATGATCGAAGGCGTGCCTGGCGTCTACGACGCGCCATGCCATCGACGGGGCGCAGGGACCATGATTTGCGACGAAACGGGCGGCATGGCTGCCGGGTTCGGCGTTCAGCACATAGTTGATATCACCCTGGCGCCAGACGGTGATGTCCTTGGTCTTGTGCCTGGCGACCGCGACATAGCCCATGCGTGTGAAGAGCTCGCTGAGCTTCTCGGGCTCGGGATGGGCGAATTCGACGAATTCGAAGCCGTCGGTGCCGGCCGGGTTGTCGGTGGTGATTTCCGAAGGCGGCGCATCATGTGGAAAAGGGCCCATTTTCTCCTCCTGAGGATTGAACCTTGACTGGTGCAAAGTGTGGCCCAAAACGCGCGCAAAGTTCTTGCATTCTTCATGCTCCAAGAAGATATTATGCACGGTTCGTGAGTGTTTTGGAGATTTTGCGCAATGGATGAACAGCTCGATAAATTGGATTTGCGCCTGCTCCAGGAACTTCAAAAGGACGGACGGCTGACGAACAACGAACTCGGCGAGCGGATCGCGCTTTCACCGTCGCAATGCTCGCGCCGGCGCACGAGACTGGAGGCTGAGGGATATATCCGCAGCTACCGCGCCTACCTCGATCAGCAGAAGCTGGGTCTGGATATGCTGGTGGTCATTTCGGTGACGCTTGCCACCCACAACCGGGACAATGCCCGCCGGTTTTCGCAGCTGATCAACGGATTGCCGGAAGTTCTCGAAGCCTATGCTTTGACCGGTGAAATGGACTATCACCTGAAGGTCGCGACCCGCGGGCTCGCCGACCTCTCCAAATTCGTCAACGACGTTCTGTTGCCGCACGAGTCGGTGCAGCATGTGAAGACGTCGATCGTGCTCGACACGCTGAAGACATTCGAAGGCTTTCCGGTGCACATGCCGGGTCATTGACGTGGCGACAACATCGCCCTGTGCAGACGCATCTCAATCAGAGCGGCAGTTCGGTCGAGAATTTCAGCTCGCGCAGCACGAAGCTCGAGACGACGGTGCGCACATGCGGATTGCGCATGAGGTAGCGGGTCATGAAGGCTTCGTAGCTTTCCACGTCCCTCGCCCGGATCTTCAGCATATAGTCGAAGGCACCTGACAGGGCGTAACACTCCATGATCTCCGGCCGCTCCAGCACAACGGAAGCGAAAGAGGCAACCGCCTCTTCGTGGTGATCCTCCAGCGTCACATGCGCAATGACGCAGAGCTTGAGATCGAGTTTGCCGGGATCGAGCAGCGTCACCCGCTTGCGGATGACGCCGTCGGCTTCCAGTTCCTGGATCTTCCGCCAAGCCGAACTCTGCGACATGCCGGCCTTTTCGGCCAGGTCTGCCAGCGAAAGGCTGCCGTCGGCCTGAACGAGTTGCAGAAGCTTGCGGTGAAAATTCCCAGTTTCTTTCATTTTTGGCGCCGCTTTCGGGAAGATTTGCCAACAATATGGCGACTGCCAGCACGAAAGAAAAGAAAATCCTCCAAACCCGGATCATAATGGCAGGAATAGCGCCGTGCCTGGGAGGATCAGCGAATGACCAAGGAAAGCAGCTACACCGCCAAACCGCCCGGCCCGGACGGCCTCTATGACTATACCCCCGATGAAGATGCAATATGGGGCGAGCTCTACCGGCGTCAGATGAAGCTGCTCGCCGATACGGCCTGCCGCGAATATCTCGACGGCGTCAAATTGCTGGGACTGACGCCTGATAAGGTGCCTCAGCTTCTCGATGTGAACAGACGCCTGAACGAGACCACCGGCTTCGGCGTCGAAGGCGTGCCGGCCCTCATTCCGCCCTCACGCTTTTATGAGCTTCTGTCGCAAGGCAAATTCCCGCTTGCAACCTTCCTGCGCCGTCGCGAACATATCGACTATATCGAGGAACCGGACCTGTTCCACGAGGTTTTCGGCCACTGCCCGATGCTCACCAATCAGAGCTATGCCAATTTCGTCCGGCATTTCGGCGAAACCGCCGTCGGTCTCGGCAAGGGTTATTCCTGGCATCTGTTCCGCATCTTCTGGTTCACCGTCGAATTCGGCCTGATCAACACGCCGCAGGGTCGGCGCTGCTTCGGCGCGGGCATCGTCTCATCGCCAAGCGAAGCGAAAGCGGCAATGGAAGGCAAGGCCTGCGAGTTCCGGCCGTTCGATCTCATGAGCGTGCTGAGAACGCCCTACCGGATCGATATCCTCCAGCCGATCTATTACGTTATCGACAGCTTCGCCGATCTCGAAGCGATCGTGGAACAGGATATCGAGGGCATGATCCTCAAGGCGAAATCGCTCGGTGATTTCGCCCCCGCTTTCGAAGCCAAGGCGTCGTGAATCGCTGACGATAAGGCGGCGGGTGCGGGCCTCACTTCGGCGTGGCTGCACTTCGATTGACGAAGTCCACCAGGACTCCTGGCTTGACCATGCCGGCCAGTTCTTCGGCGTCCCAGTTCGTCAGCCGCACACAGCCATGCGATCCAACCTTGTCGATGAGCTTCGGCTCCGGCGTGCCATGGATTCCATAGGTCGGTTCGGTCAGATCGATCCACACCGTGCCAACCGGGCCATTCGGTCCTTTCGGGATGGTCAGGACCTTGTCGTTCTTTCCCTGCTTGAAGTTGCGCTTCGGGTCATATCGGTAGACCGGCATCTTCGCCACGCCCTTGACCTTATGCTTGCCCGACGGCGCCGGATTGTCTTCGCTGCCGATCGTCGCGGGATAGACGGCAAGCAGTGATCCGTCCTCGGCATAGGCGAGCACCTGCCCCGTCTTCTTGTCGGCTTCGATCCTCTTGACCTTTCCTTCCCTCGGCGGACCTGAGTTCACGACCCACACCGTATCGCCGGGAGCGAACTGCGAACCCGGGTTGAGGGCATTGAGAAGATCGATACCCATGTGGAAGCGCTCGGACAGCTTCTCGGCAACGTTCACATATCCCAAGCTCTGCATCTTCGCCTTCTCGCCATAGTCCTCGGGGATCTTGTCGACGAGGCCGGCAGCATCCTCCGCCGAAACGACGTAGCTTTCAACGATCGGGGCGACGTTCGGGCCATTGCCTTCCAGGTGGGAGATGACTTCCGGATCCAGCCTGCCATCGACAGGAAGCTTGTTCATCGCCTCGAAGCCGGCCACGGCCTTGCTGACGTTTTCCCCGTAGAGGCCATCGATCTCGCCTGGAGACGAACCCGCCCGGTCGAGCAGAACCTGAAGGCGGGCGATCGCCGGGTCTGGATCTGCGGGCTTGGGCTTGCCTGCCTCAATGGAAGCAATCGACGCGGTATTGATGGCTTCGGGTTGGAGTTCCCGCGCGCTCGCACCGCCAACGGAGATGGTGAGAGCGAGCAGCGACATCGGCAGGGCTGTTTTCATGGACGACAAATGGCCGGCGCTGCAACTTGTTCCATTGCGGCAAGAGGGGTTGGAGAATTCCGGCGACAGCGACGCCTTCCGCGGGATGGCCGGCTTCTGCATCCACTGGCAACGTTTCGAAATTTAGGCGCCTTTGCGTACCGGCGGCGGCGACCAGGTGCCGTCCATAACAGGCGTTTGCGGCCAATAGGCGCGGAGATAGAGGGAAAACTCGCCCGCGGGCGCGGGCAACCAGTTCGACTCTTTGTCCTTGCCTGGTGACATCCGCTGAACGTAGATCGTCAGAGAGCCATCGCTATTGTATTCGAGTGTCTTGTTCTTCGTGCCCAAGGAGTAGCGGGACAGCGCGTTTGGCACGAAAAAGTGCTGGGCGTCGTAAAGCGTCAGGGACCAGAAGCCATTGACGGGCGGGGTGGAGCCCTTGGGAAACGTGACGGTATAGCTCATCGCACCGCTCAGACGCTGCCCTTCCTCGTCGAGGTCCTGATATAGATACTTGGTCTCGGTCGGAGCGTTCACCAGGATGTTGGATTTGGCCACCGCCGTCCGGGTGAAGTAGTCGGTGCCGAAGGCGGCATTATTGTCGGTGGTAGACCAATGGCCGTCGCGCTGTACGCCCCAATTCCGGAACTGAAGCAGCGGCTCCACCAACTCCGTTTCGGCCTTCGCGGCTTCCTCGATCATTGCATCCATGATCTTGGAATCCTGCTGCGCGGCGGCGAGAACCGCCAGGATCTGTGCATATTTCGCCTCCTCGCCCGGCAGCGGCGGCGCATCCCTCATCACCTCAGGCAATTGCTGGAAGATGGTTTCCGGAAAGACCCATCTGGTCTCGGCGGCTCCGCCTTCCGCCGTCGTCGAGCCAAGCGTCGGCAGCGAGCGCCAATCATGCGCCTTCATCTTCCCATCGAATTCGGAGAGCGGATAGAGATCGATCGTCGAGATGACCTTCTGGATTGCCTCGCGGTCTTCAGCCGTATCGTCCATGAATACGCGCGGACCAAAGAAGGCCGTATGGGTGCGCGCCCGGAAGACCTTGGTGATGCCTTTCGGAACCTCGCCGTTCCAGTCCGGGCCGGCAAGCAGGTAGAAGCCCGGTTGTGTCCCATACATCGCCCCGAGCTGCGCGAAACTGTCGGTGCGGATGTCAACGACCTGATAGACCCAGAAGCGGCCGCCGAAGTTAGGCACCTGCAGGACAACGGGCGTCTGGTCGAGTGCGGCAATGGCTCCGCCATAGACCACGTCCTGGTTCGGGCAAGCCACCCAACGCTGGTCCGCCTGGATATAGTCGTGCAGCATCGACAGCCTGTTCAGCGGCGCGAACGGCAGCACCCCATTCATCAGCCCCACCTTCGGCGCCTTTCCGAAGGCCAGCCGTCTATTGTAGATGTTGATCATCGGCCAGGCCCAGAAGTAGGCGTCGCGCGCCACCATCCGTGCGTATTGTTCCGTGATCTCCATCCCGCTGTCCGGGCCTGACGGCATGGAAAGCTGCCAGACCGGCGACAGCGAGAGGGGTTCTGCCGCAACGCTTAAGGACAGCCCCGCCAAAGTTGCTCCAACCACGCCGGCAAAGGCAAAACATCTCGATCTCATCGCGTCCTCCTCACCTTCATTTTCCGACGATCGTTTTCCAGTCGTTCCTCATACTGACGACCTGGAAGCCATATTTTCCGGCGGCGTTCAGCGAGTAGTCGTCGGACTCCGAATAGGCGTATTCCCGCTCGCCGTCGTCATGATCGATCAGAAGCTGGAAGCTCGGGCCGTTTCGATCCTTGGACCAGCGCATCATGGCGATGTCGCCGCGCCCGCCCTCGTTGCCGCCGACGAAGACGGGACGCCTGCCCATTGCAAGATTGATGCCGACGGGCTTGCCCGCGCCGTCGTTGAACTTGTCGATGGTGCCGTCGAACACCAGGACGGTCCTGCCCTCCCGCTCGTCGAGCTTTGTCCCTGCGGTGCTTCCGATCACCCTCTCCGCCGGAATTGTAAACATCTCCATCGAAAGCTCCCGCGTGATCAGCACGGGGCTGCCGCTGCAGATCCAGTTCTGGAAGCCGTTTTCCGCCAGCAGCGCCAGGAGTTCGCGCATCGGCTGGTAGACCGTCTTCGAATAAGGCACGGCGAATTTCGGATGGGTTTCCTTGTCCAACAGCGGCTTCACATTCTTCACGATCTCCTCGGTCGTCCTGCCATCCGTCGCAACGGCCACCAGATCGAGGATGCCCTGTTGGCCGGCCGCATGGAGCGCTTCCTCGTCACCCTTCAGCAATGCGGCCACCGCCGGCTTTTCGCCGAGGAACGGCTTCCTGGCCACCGCTTCCTTGATGTCGGTCAGTACCGGAACAAGGGCGATCGGCACCGGCTTTTCGGGAACGAGCGTGCCGTCCATGTCGAAAACGGCGACGCGGTCTTCGCGCGAGACGAAGCCGGCCCCGCCTTCTGTCGTCGCGCTCTCGACGAAATCGAGGATCGCCCGCTTCGTCGGCGTGTCGTTCCACGACGGCAATGGATCGTTCTGCGCGAAGGCGGCGGAAGCCGAAAGCAGCAGCACTGTGATGATCGCCATTAGTTTCGAGGATGTGAAGGCTGCGTGATGCTGTCCTAGTCTGCTCATGCTCCGTGTCCCTCCCCGGCCGGCTCAATCGGCCTTCACCAGCGCCGGCGGCCAGTAGGTGCCATTGGCGACCCCGTCGAGCGGCCCGTAGAAGCGGAAGGTCAGCCGATACTTCTGGCCCTTCGGTATCGGAAGCCAGTTTCCGTCAGGCGCTTCGGCCGGCTTTTCTGCGGCAAAATAAAGGGTGAGCGATCCATCGGCGGCGTACCGGGGATGGGTCTGTTCGTTGAGCAGGTAACGCTTCGACGCATTGGGCAGGACGCGGAAATGAACATTGTCGACGGCGATCACTGACCAGAAGTATTTTGCGAACCGCGCCGGCAGCGCATCCTTGGGAAAGGTCAGCTTGTAGACATGGTCGCCGGTCAGGTCTTCGCCGCTCTCATCCTTTCCGCCGCGGTAGTAGAGCACTTCAGGTTTGATGTTCGCCCAAATGCCACCGTTGTTCACCAGCGTGCGCGTCAGGTAGTCCAGCCCATATTCGCCGACGACGCCTGGGCGCGCCCAACCGTTGTGTACGATGCCATGGCCGATCGTCGCCCCTGCTTTGGCCAGTTCCGGGAAGGCGTGCTGCTTGATGACGCCGTCCACGCGCTCGCGCTCGTCAGGATTATCTCTAACGGCAGTGGCAATGGAGCGAACCTGCGCCTGCAACGGTTCGAGCCCGGGATTGGTGTCCGGCCCACTTTCCAGCGCCGCCGCGGCCGCATCGAAGGCCTCTGCTCCAGGAAGGTGCTCGAGTTCGAAGATCGGCGTTTTCGGAATATCCGGCAGTTTCGGCGTGCCGGTTGCCCGCAAGGTGAACATTTGCTGCAAGGCAACGGCCCGATCCGGGTCATCGCCGAGGGCCACGCGCGCGAGCACCCGCGAATGGGGAACGGGAAGGTCGATGCGCAGTGCATCGCTGGGCACCTCGACTCTTGCCCCCTGCAAGCACATGGCGAAGTCGCCCGATCGTCTGTTGGGAAATACGCGCTCATTGATATTGGCGAGCGTTTCGCCCCAGCCATTCAGGAATTGCACCGTATAGTATCGATCCGCAATTTCCGGGACGGTGACGATGGTGCAGCTGGTTTCGTCAACAGCCACCCAGGCCTCGGAATAGGCGACGTCCAGATTGGGATTGGGCCAGTCGACCGCACCGGGCTTGCGGTGGATCAGTTCGTTCCACTTGAAACCCTCCTGAAAGTCGAGCTGCTGCTGCCGTGTCACCAAGAGGCGGCCGAGCAGATAGATGTAGGCCTGGCTGATGTCCTCGTCGCTCAACGGAGTGGCCGCCTTGGCGGGTGCTGCTACCGTGCCGGCCGCGATCAATGCGAGGACCATCCCGATGTTATTCCGCCTCATCCAGCATCTCCTCTTGGTAACCACCGGAGCTGCGGGCGAAGGTGAAGGCGGTCGTTCATGAATGGAAGTACGCAACGGTAACAAGCGACGTAACAAAGGCGCGTGCCGCCGAAACCGCCGGAGGTCGGCGAGCCCCTCCCGAAGCGGGTGAGCTCCGCTGCTCTCCCAATAAAGACGGCTGCAACGTCGTTGTTACGGTGCCTTTTACTGTTGCGTACTTCTATTTACGCCCTTTCTCGAAAAGAGTTCGTACGTCGGCATCCCCTTTCGATCCCGTTCGACAGAAACCGAGGAGAACGCAATGACCTGCGAATTCGACATGAACGGAGCGCAGCCATGAAAACGCTTCCGAGACGCATCCTGAGCGCAGGGGCGGCCTTGGCCGTCGCCCTCGCCTCCACTTCTCTCGTGCCCGTTAAAGCTCTGGCACAGACCGCGCCGGCTCCCACCGCCTCGGCGTCCTCAGACGCCTCCGCCGCCAAACCCAATATCCTTGTCATCTTCGGAGACGATGTCGGGCAGACGAACATCAGTGCCTATTCGGACGGTGTGGTCGGCTATCGGACACCCAATATCGACCGGATCGCCAATGAGGGCATGAGGTTCACGGACTACTACGCTGAAAACTCCTGTACTGCCGGCCGTTCGACCTTCATCACCGGGCAGACCTGCCTGCGGACGGGCCTCTGCAAGGTGGGCGCGCCGGGAGCTCCCGTCGGACTGCAGGCGGGCGACATTACGATCGCCCAGGCATTGAAGCCGCTCGGCTATGCCACCGGCCAGTTCGGCAAGAACCACCTTGGCGACAAGGACGAGTATCTGCCGACCAACCACGGCTTCGACGAATTCTTCGGCAACCTCTACCATCTGAACGCCGAGGAGGAGCCGAAGGCTCCTTACTGGCCGAAGGACGACGCGGAATTCCTCAAGGCCTATTCGCCGCGCGGGGTCGTCAAGGTTTCGGCCGACGGCAAGATCGAGGACACCGGCCCGCTGAACAAGAAACGCATGGAGACGATCGACGACGAGACGACCGCAGCAGCGATCGACTTCATCGACCGCCAGGTCAAGCAGAACAAGCCGTTCTTCATCTGGATGAATACGACGCGAATGCATGCCTTCACTCACGTGCGGGAATCCATGCGCGGACAGAGCGGCATGGTCGGCAACGAATATGCCGACGGTATGGTCGAGCACGACGGCGACGTCGGCAAGCTTCTGAAGGCGCTTGACGATATCGGCGTGACCGACAACACCATCGTCGTCTACACGACCGATAACGGGCCGAACCAGTGGTCGTGGCCGGACGCCGCGACGACGCCGTTCCGCAGCGAAAAGGACACCAATTGGGAAGGGGCATTCCGCGTTCCGGCAATGGTGCGCTGGCCCGGCCACATCAAGCCCGACGAGATTTCAAATCAGATATTCTCCGGGCTCGACTGGTTTCCGACCCTGCTGGCAGCGGCGGGAGACCCGGATGTCAAGAACCGTCTCCTTCAAGGATGGAAGCCGGAGGGCAGCGCCGTCAGCTTCAGGAACCATCTCGACGGTTACAACCAGCTCGATTACCTCACGGGCAAGACGGAGAAGAGCGCGCGTAAGGACTTCTACTACTTCGACGACGACGGCGATCTCGTCGCAACGCGCTTCGACGACTGGAAGGTCGTGTTCAAGGAGCAACCTGCTCCCGGAGGCTTCGCCGTCTGGCAGACACCCCTGATCACCTGGCGAGTTCCCAAATTGTATAACCTTCGGATGGATCCCTATGAGCGGGCCGACATCGTGTCGGACCAATATAACGACTGGATCGCCCGAAACGACTATCTGCTGGTGAAGGGCCAGTTGCAGGGTGCTGCGTTCCTGCAGACCTTCGTCCAGTTTCCCCCAAGCCAGCGAGGCTCGAGCTTCAACATCGAGGGCGTCCGCGAGGAGGTCGATAAGGCGATCGACAAATCCTTCAAGGATCGCGGCATCGAGAAGTAACTGCGAAGAGTGGGAGGCGCGCAACGGTCTTCGCGTCTCCATCTTCTTTGGCTGAGGGCGGGAACGCCGGCTGTTACGGTTGCTGTAACTGTTGCATACTTCCCTGTCCCGCGCTCCCGCGCCAATCTGCCCGACAACGAGAGGAGGCGGCGATGGCACTGGCATTCGACGACGCGGCACTACGTCGGCAATCCGACCTCGTGTGGATCGAGGGCCGCACCTTCATGATGGGTTCGGACCATCATTACCCGGAAGAGGCGCCTGCCCACCCGGTAAAGGTCGACGGCTTCTGGATCGAACGAACCCCAGTCACGAACCGCAAGTTCATGGAGTTTGCCAAGGTCACCGGATACGTCACCGTTGCCGAGAGAATTCCCGACCCCAATGACTATCCGGGCGCACGGCCTGAGATGCTCCGCGCCGGGTCCCTGGTCTTCACCATGCCGAAGGAGGTGAGCGGCCCCGACATCTCGCAGTGGTGGACATTCAAGTTCGGAGCCAACTGGCGGCGGCCGCTCGGCGGTCTCAGCGACCTTAGAGGGAAGCTCGACCATCCGGTGGTGCACGTCGCCTATCCCGATGCAAAGGCATATGCCGAATGGGCGGGGATGGACCTCCCCACGGAGGCGGAATGGGAACTGGCCGGCCGCGGCGGTCTCGACGATGCCGAATACGCCTGGGGCGACGAGCTGACGCCCGCAGGCAAGCCGATGGCCAACATCTGGCAAGGCACCTTCCCGACGCATAGCACGAAGCCCAAGGGTTGCGAACGGACAACGCCCGTCGGCGCCTTTCCGCCGAACGGCTACGGCCTCCACGATATGATCGGCAATGTCTGGGAATGGACGAGCGATTTCTGGTCAACCCGCCATCCGGAACCTGCGAAGCACTCCTGCTGCATTCCGACCAATCCGCGCGGCGGCGATATCGAGGCAAGCTTCGATCCCCGGCAGCCGCAGATCAGGATTGCCCGCCGCGTCCTGAAGGGCGGCTCCCACCTCTGCGCGCCGAACTACTGCCGCCGCTATCGCCCCGCCGCCCGTCACGCCGAGCCCGAGGACACTTCGACGAGCCATGTGGGCTTCCGCTGCGTGAAGAGAGCAAGCTGACGAGGTCTTTGATCCGCATAGGGAGCCGTCACTTCGCGGCCACGTCGAGGCGCTTCGGTACCGACAGCGGTATCGCGATCGTCAGGAAGACCGAGTCTCCTTCCGCACGGTTCTCGACGTCGAATTCATGGAAGTATTTGATTCTGGCCGAGACCGGATGGTCGGCGACTTCGAAGTTCCATCCGATCGTTGCGCCGACTGCGAATGCCCTTCCCTTGAACGGCCCGTTCGCTCCCTCGCCGCTGTCGCCCGTCACCTGGTCGTAGGCGTAGCCGACAAGGCCGAGATCCCACTTCCGCTCGAAGTGCTTGAGTGCTGCCCATTCGAAGTGCAGCTCATTGCCCGTCCGGTAGTCGGTGGCAGGGTTCTCGGCGTTGAACGTCATGCCGATCGCGCCGGAAAGTTCGATGCCCGAGGCGGGGTCGAGCCATGTGAGAGCGGCGTTGACGTCGACGCCCCAGTGGTGGAAGGCGATGTTGGAGATTTCGCCGTCCTGGTAGTCGCCGATCGGCACGTTGACCATCAGGCCGGTGTTCCAGTGAAAATTGCCGGCGTCCCAGCCGATCATACCGCTGACGATCGGATCGCCGATCGTGAAGATGGGGTCGCTGACCGACCCGGTCACGGCGCCGCCGCGCGGCCCGGCAAGCGTCAGATCGGCGTCGGTGTTCATCCAGCCGTAGGGTATCGTCACCCCGATGCCGGCGCGTCCGCCCAACACCTCTTCGGGAAGGACCCACAGCAGGCTAGGAGCAGCGAGCACCGCGTCGCCGGTGACCCCCGCCGCAAGCCGGCCACCTGTCGGCAGCTGCTTGTTCCCGCCGAGGTCGCCGCTGTAGAGCCAGATGTCGTTCTGAAAGTACACGCCGGGCGGCGGCGTGATGCCTGCCTCGGGGCCTTTCGAGCCGAGCAGATAAAAGCCAGCCCCGCGTTCAGCCGCCAAAGCAGCGCCGGGAAGCGCCATCGCAGCCGTCAGAGCAATGGCGTAGCGGTGTATTCCGACTGTCATCATCGTCCCCATTTCGATAGAGGGCAGCGCATCCGGCTCCCCCTTTTGCCCGGTCCTGCCAACCGGCGCCGACAGAATGTCGGAGGCCGGATTCGGCACAAGTACGCAACGTAACAGACGTCAGTTGGCCGCCTGCGTCCGTTCCGCGGTTGCCCTCTCCGCCTTGGTGAGCCCCTCCTCAAGCGACGCGATCACCTCGGCCGGATACCGGCGGCGCTCCATCCACGGTTTAAGAGAGGTCCGGTAGTCCGGCAGCATCTCCTCGAGGTGGGCAAGGCTTCCCACGGCCGCAGTCGAGCCCATCTCCCCCAAGGCAGCGGCCCGTATCGCCCGGACGACGAAATCGCTGCAATTGATCTGTTCGGAAACAAGCGAAGCGTTGGACCAGTCACCCTTCCGGTAGGCTTCGAGGGCGAGCACGATGCGGGCGTCGCGGGGGACGGCCTCGACGTTTTCGGACGCGTCCTCGGCGAGCGTCACGCCGGCGGCGCGATAACCGGAGCTGTAGAGGACGCCGGCAAGCTTGGCGAGGACATCGGGGTTGTCGGGGTTGAGCGCCAGCGCCCGGTTTCCGGAAGCGATCGCCGCATCCGTCCGGCCGGCGTAGAAGTGCGCCATCATCAACGCGACGTAGCCGCGGTCGGATCCCGGATCGACGGAGACCGCCCGATTGGCGAGCGTCGTCGCCTCGGCGAAATCCGCCGTCTCGGGATCGGCTCCCTCGGTGACGACCAGGATCCGCGAGAGCACGGCCATGGCGTCGGCATTGTTGGGCGCAAGCACGAGCGTCCGCTCCAGGCATGGACGGGCCGCGGCGACGCTTTCCCGCCCGCCCTCGTCCAGTGCATACTCGCCTCTCAGCACGCAGGCGTTTCCGAGCGCTCCAGCGAAGGCGTCGTCGTGAGCCTCGAGATTGCCGATCACGCCGCGGCTGCTGGCGAAGCGCCGGGCAAGGATCGACACGAGTTCGGAGCGGACCACGGCTTCGCTCCTGCCGTCGAGTTGGACCTTGTCGACGCCCGACTTCAGGACGCCGCCATCAAGGCCGTCGACCACCTGCCACCAGACCGTCCTGTCATCGTCGGCGGCGTAGTACTTCAACTCGATCTCATACGAGGCGGCAACGGGCGCCTTCGGGCTTTGCCGACGCGCGACGATATCGAGGGTCCTGAACTTGGAGAGCGCCGACACCAGGTACCTCGCTACGCCATCCGCCTCGGCGGCATGGCCGTCGTCGGCGGCCGACATCTCGACAGTGACATGGGGACGCACGGTCATCTCGGGACGCCCGACCACGAATGAAGCCGCTGCGGCGCCTGCCGCGGCGAGAGCCATGGCGATGGCGCCCACCCGATAGACCTGCGCCCTGCGGATTCCGGCCCGGCTCCGCTCCGTCATCGCCGGCGCGTCTTCGGTCGAAAGTTCGACATAGTTCTCCGCCTCTTCCATCTCCTCGTCCGTCGGCTTGGAGATGACCACCGAGGGGGTGAATACGGCGAGATAACGGCCGACCGGAAGGTGAACGGTAACGTCGAGTTCCGGTCCGTAGGCCTCGTAATAATAGCTGAGCGCGCTCCTCAGGCGGCTGACCTCGATCCGGACGATGGGGTCCGCATTGGTGTCGAAACAGGCGGGCCGATTGAGCACGTCGAGCGCGATGGCGTAGGCTTTCACCCCGCTCTTCTCTCCCTCGAAGCAGCGCTCCGCGATGTATCTGAGTATGCGCTTTGCCCTGTCCGTCGCATGAAACCGCTGATCTGCCAGCAGTCTTTCCAGTTCCGCCCTGGCTTCGTGCAGTCCGACCTCGCACCGTCCGGCGATATGTTCGTCCGCTCCCATCGCAGCCCCTCCGCCAAGGTTCATGCTATATTAGAGAAAACGAACTTATCGCCCGGATGACAAGAAGTTGCAATCGCAATTACCAACAAAACCGAAACGTTAGCGGATCCACATAGGAGTGTCGCGGTTCGGAGCACGTTCATTTGTGCTGGAGACAGTACTGGATGACGTCGGTCTCTATTTCGGAACAGACAATGCGATATTCTTGAAGAAGGCCGCCAAAGTCCTCCGCCTGGCCGCGTTCCAGTCGGTCGAGCATGGCGGTCGCCTCGTCATAGGCCTCGCACAGGTCCAGGAGCGACGCCCGGCGGGCTGCAATCATCTGCAGCTGACCGCGTATGCTCGGCAGCTTCACCATCAGCTTGAGCAGCCCCCGATGCGACGCTCTCCCCACGTCCGAGTTTCCGCTATGTCCCGCGCTCATCGCACCATCCGTACCTCCCCTCGCCTGAAGCCGAGAATGCTATCGGATCGCTCGACATCGGGGGAGTACGCAACGGTAACAGGAGCAGCGTTTACGGAGACAGGTGTCCACTGCAGCCTGTCTTGCAACATTACATTTGCTGCCGTTCCTCAATGAATTGTCTTCGGCCGCTTCTTCGTATGCGAAATGTCATCGAGCGTCGCCATTAGCTTTTCGAACTCGTTCAGGACACGATTGAACTCGGCGTCCTGCATGCTGATGATTTCCGAGATCGTCGAGGACACCGAGGCGATGAGGGTGTCGATCCAAACGCAGCGCTCGGCCGGCACGTTTCCGAGCGCCTCCCGCCGATGCGCCTTCAGTTCGTGGAGGATGCGAACGATGAGGGCTCCTCTATCCGCCCTGCTCAAGAACGGGAGCCTTGTCTGCGCCTGCTGGATTTCCGTTATCAGCGTCGTTGCCATCCCCGATCTCCAACCTCTAATACAACCGGTTATCACAACCGCAGCGTTTGTAACACGGACTTTGGTCCGACATCCCGGTCAGTGCAGCTTGGCATAGACCGCGCCCACCCCCGATGATCAATTGCGCGTCGCAAGGAGATCCGACATGTCGCAGGAGCGTCTCGGTCCATCCCATGGTTGATATGTGTTGTCTTCCGGTCGATACGACTTGTAGCGAGCAGCGCACCGGGCTGCCGCCTGTGCATTCGCTTTCATGCCGACGCGTTCATCGGATTCCGCGGTGATCCGCCGGAACGGCGGCGAGCACTCGCGGGTCTCGCCGCTATAGGATCGATAAGTGTTCGTTTCGGGATTGAAGGAGCGGTAGCGTTCCCCACACCAGGCAAGGTGTTCGGCCGAAAGTTTTGGCTGAGGCGGCGGAAGTTCGGTTGACGGGCGAGCGGCATCCGATCTTGCCGCTGACATCATGATGGCCGGCGCCTCGGTGACATAGCTGGAATAGAGCGGCGGAATTCGTTCATAGCGCTGCTGCCGCGGGTCGATTTTCACTGGCGTCGTCGTCCATAGATCGCGTGCTGCGAGGTCGTTGAAGGTGTGTGGTTCGGACTCCGCCACGACGTGGGACGCGACAGATGCGGCAGCGATGCAGGCTCCGACAGAGCTGACAATGCCAAAGGCGAGGGATGCGATGGCGTTCATTGTCCCGAACCTTGCTGTTGCGCCTGGGGAACCCAGACGCGGCTGACAACTGCGCTCTCTCGGCCGCCGGTAGCGACAAGCACGGCGAGTATGCCGGCAATAGCCAGCATGATGGCGATCAGCGGCACGGCCAGACCACCGGATTTCTCTTCGGAATAGATCATGTTCCTCTCCTCAGGCCCGGCGGCGCAGGGCCGCCGGCTCGTTGCTTTGGCCGCACGACGACGCTGGCGTCCGTCGTGCGGCGGTTCTCGGGTCCTTAAAAGTTGATTTCCGGAAGGAAGGCGCGGCAGAGGCCGCGCAGAGGATCAGGTCACTTGATAACCTGGATCACCTTGCGGGACGACGGTTCGACGATGACGCGTTCATCGTTGACCACCGCGTAAGCATAGGTGGGGTCGTCCGGAATGGGCGTGACGACGACCGTCTCCGGCAGGGGTTGACCGACAACGACCTTTTCCTTCACGACCACGCGTGCCGAGGGCGCCGGGGCCTCGCGGACATAGGTGACGACCTTTGCCGGCGGCGGATCGATCGCCGTGCCGACGACTGCGCCGGCAACGCCGCCGACAGCAGCGCCAACGGGACCACCGACGATCGCTCCGGTGATTGCACCGCCGGCCGCACCATTGACGGTCGAGGATTGGGCGAATGCGACGCCCGACATGAGGGTCGCGGCAGTTGCTGCGCCGACGATAAGTTTGGAGAGCATGGTTTCCTCCTTCTGTTGGAGCGGCCTTCATGACCGCTGCCAAACCAACTGGCTGGAGGCGGGGTCGTTCCACGCCCCGGACCTCAGTCTGAGCGATCCCGGCCTTTGGTCCTAAACCCATTCCAACGTCCGTTGCCGACGCTATTTCAGAATCGAGAAGTAGCGTAATCGCGGGCATAGGCAGGAGATCGAAGGAGATGGCGCGATCCAACCGTCGGGAAGCCGGACGAAGGCGCCTGGCGATGCGCCTGCCGCAGATGCGGAAGCTGATCATGGAAGCGCGCGACCCGTGGCTGCTCGAGCTCTTCGAAGCCTATCAGATGGCAGTCGAAGCCCGCGACTCCGTTCGAACGCGACGGTTCAATCCGAACCTGGTGCAAGAGTACGACGAGACCTGTTTGGTGATCGAGCGGCACGTCATTCGCGCGATAGAGGACCCCTCCTACGCAAACCCGCTAAAGTCCGATGAGCCGTCATATCCGGGCGGATAGATCTCTTGGACCGCCTGAGGAAGCGCCTGATCGAGACGACACCCTGCGCCACGCAGCATTATGATGCGCGGCCGGCGGCGATGAGCGCGCTCATGCGGCCGCTAGGACGGGCTCCGTAGCGCGATTGCACGCGCTCGGCTACCTGATCGACGATTTCCGACATACGTTCCGGCGCCCGCTGTTCGATTTCTCCCCTGAGCGGAGTGCCTTGGCAGAACGCCGCAGCCACGTCGCGCGCGGTGGCTGCGACGGATGTCAATTCGACCCGATCGCAGGACACCGCATCAAACCCCGCCGCAGTCAGTTGCGCCTTGATCAGATCGGGTCGAAGTAGGAATATGGCAAGCGCCTGAAAAAATCCGGCGGATCTGACGGGAAGAACCTTCCCAGGCATTCATCCACACATCTTGCGAAATCGTTGGCCTCGAGTGAATCCCACGTCGAGAACAGAAAATGACCGCCGCTGCGCAACACTCTTTTAGCCTCGCCATAGGCCTTCGGCCTATCAGGAAAGAACATCACGCCGAACTGGCAGACGACGAGATCGAACATCGAGGGCGCAAATGGCAGATCTTGCGCATCGGCGTGCATCCAGTGGGTCCGCGACAGCGTCAGCGAAGATGCGCCGACGTCAATCATCGCTTGGCTGAGGTCGGTAGCAACGATCTCGGTTGCCGGATCAAGCCTCGCCCGTAGTGCGCGTGTCAAAGCGCCCGTCCCCGCAGCGACCTCGAGAACACTGCCTGGTTGCGACCGTTCGGCGACGATTGCCATTTCCGCTGCATAGGGTTCGAAGAGGATCGGCACGAGAAAGGTCTCGTATAGGTCGGCAACGCTTTCCGGAAAAAGCGCGAGAGATCCGGCGCCGGCGCCGCCTTCGATATCGACAGAAGCTGTCACTCGCAAACCTCCAGACCCGAGCCCATCGAGCCTGAAATATGCCTGAATCTGCGAATGTCCACGGGATCAGACCTTGGTCCCACCCTTCTCCGACCGAAGTCCCCAATGTGGAACGGGCACTGGTTCCGCTCCGTTTCGAACGATACCGAAGGAGATCCGAACATGTCCCAGACTAATAGATCCCGAATCAATGGCGCCTGCAGCGCGTCCGTTTTCGCTCTTGTTATCGTTCTGGCCGCACTTCTCTACGTTTTCGGCGCAGCCATGTCGGGCGATAGCCTCCGGCTGACCCAGAGCATAGCCGGCGCCGAGATCTTCGATACGAGGAACGCACCCTGACACCGTTTGGAAAAACTCTAAAGAAGCGGTAGGTTATTCTGCAAGTCTCTCGCCGGTATCAAAATGAATTGGCTTCGCCGCTGGAATGCCCGCACCCTCGCCTCCCAGTTCTTCGTCGCGGGTGGGCTCATATCGATCGCCACCATGTTCCTGGTGGGCATTCTCGTCACCCACCTCATAGAGGAGGCAGTCATCCACAATTCCGGTGCTGCAACGGCACTATATGTGGACAGCGTCGTCGCGCCGCTGCTTCCCGACATGCAAAAGGAATCGCTGCTGGACGAAGGCAGTGCCCAGGCTCTCGACGAGACGCTCGGTCAGGGCGCCCTCGGCAGGCGTCTTGTTTCGTTCAAGCTGTGGCGAAGCGACGGCACCATCCTCTATTCGAACGAGAAGGAGCTGGTGGGAAGGAAATTCCCGGTCAACGACAAACTCCGCAGCGCATTCGAAGGGTCTCTGGTCGCGCGCTACGAGATCGCCAGCGATCCGGAAAGCAGCGAGGAGCGCGCACTCGGCAAGCCGCTTATGGAAATCTACAATCCTGTCCTCCAGCCATGGTCCGGACAGGCGGTCGCCGTCATTGAGTTCTACGAGACGGCAGAAGGACTGAGCGACAGTCTGGCGCATGCCAGGCTCCGGAGTTGGGGCGCCGTCGCCGCTCTCACGGCAATCTTTTTCCTTATTCTCTCCGCTCTGGTATTTCGGGGCAGTCGCACGATCGAGGCGCAACGCAAGGATCTCAAGGAGCGGGTCAATGAACTGTCTGCGCTGCTTTCGGAAAATCGCGGGCTTCAGCGGCGGCTGCAGCGCGCCTCCCAGCGGGCGGCGGCGCTCAACGAAACATATCTGCGCAGCATCGGCGCCGATCTGCACGACGGTCCGGCCCAGCACATCGCCTATGCCTCATTGCGGCTGGACAGCGATTTGTTGATCAACGCTTCCACAGAGCCCGAAGCACGCGAGAAAGAGCTTTCCTGGATACGCTCGAGCCTTGCCGAGGCGATGACGGAGATCCGCAATATCTGTAGCGGGCTGGTGCTGCCGCAGATCGAGAAGTCCTCGATCACCGAGATCGTCATGCGGGTCGTCGAAGCGCATCAGCATAAGACCGAAACCAATGTCGAAACCGTCATCGACGAGGATGGACCTGAACTTGCTCCTGCCGTGAAGATCTGTATCTATCGCTTCGTCCAGGAAGCCTTGAACAACGCCTATCGCCACGGCGGCGGCGTTCAGCAGGCTGTCAGCGCCGTCTCGCACAAAGGCCATGTCCGTGTCGAGGTCAGCGATCGCGGCAATGGCTTCGATCCGACCGAGGTGAGGCCAGCGAGCCTCGGTCTTGTCGGACTTCGGGAACGCATCGACAGCCTCGGAGGATCCTTCGACATCAAGACAGGGGAAGGTGGGACGACCGTGACCATGACCTTCGAGCCTATGGAAGTGGGAGATTAGCGATGACATCAATCACCATCGGCGTCGTGGACGACCACCCGCTTTTTCGCGAGGGCGTCACGCGCAGCCTGTCGGAGATCAGCAGCTTTGTCGTCATTGGCGAAGGCGCCAGCAGCGATGACGCGGCGATGATCGCTTCGGACAACCGCCCCGACATTATGCTCCTCGATGTCTCGATGCCCGGCGGCGGGCTGTCTGCGATCAGCAACGTCCTGGAGCGGAGCCCGACGACGAAAGTGCTGATGTTGACGGTATCCGAGGAGGTGGACACCTTGCTTGACGCTCTGCAACGGGGAGCGATGGGTTATGTTCTGAAGGGTGTCGGCTCCCGCGGTCTCGCCGAAGCGATCCAAACCGTCCTCGGTGGAACGCGATATATCTCGCCGACCATGTCGGCAAAGGTCATGGAGAATTCACTGAATGGCGGAACGTCGGATAAAAGCAGTCTGACGCCACGGGAACGTGAGGTGATGGATCTTGTCGCTCAAGGCTTGTCAAACAAGCATATCGGCTTGCGTCTCGGCCTGCAGGAAAAGACCGTGAAACACCATATGACCCAGATTCTGAGCAAGCTCGGCGCCTCGAACAGGACGGAAGCGGCTCTGCAATGGCGCGAACTGCATTAAAACAAGATTCAGCTTTTAGCGAAAGAAACGGCTCAATCGGAGGGCATCGTTGGCCGTCGCCTGCCGGCTTACGATCGTCCGTCCTTTCGAGTCCTTCATGATGTAGCGGCCACTGCGCAGGCTTTCCGTGATGCCATTCGCGTGACGGACATTGATCGAGCCATCGGACGCTTCGGTCGCTTTCGTTCCCGATCCTCCCGACGCCCCTGTAGAAGAGGTATTCGAAGAGGAACTGGAAGAGGAAGAGGATCCAGAACCGCTACCGGAGTTGCCACCGCTATTGCCATTCCCCGAGCCATTGCCGTTGCCGCCACTATTCCCATTCCCTCCCCCGTTACCATTGCCGCTGTTGCCGTTCCCTCCCCCATTGCCGTTACCGCCGCCATTGCCGTTGTTGCCGTCTTTTGCCTGTGCGCGTTCCACCGCCAGACCGGGAAGGAAGCCGTCGAGATTCAAAGTGGCTGGCGATGCGGCAGCGACCAGGGCGATGGCCGCGCTGCCGCCCAATCTCAGAAAATCGCGCTTCCGGATATTCATGCAATAGCCTCGTTCGGCGGTTCTTCGCCGTTTTCCATACAATATATGCCATATGGCGCATGAGATTTCTCGCTTTTCCCAATGCAGAATGCAACCGACCTAGGTAGTAGGCACTGGCAAGACTTTGGTCCGACTGATTGATTGTGACCGTCGTCGTCCAGAAAAGTCCGAGCGATTGCGCGCGCCGGCGTTGCTCGTTTCGCGCATCGCTGTTGCTCTGTGAGGCGCGGAAGCATTTCTATGGAACTTCTCCGCTCGTCGTCGCTTTGTTTGTCGAAGTGCAACAGAGGAAACCCCGATGGCAAACCCGAACGAATCCCCCGCCGTCCAATCCATGCGAAAAGAACAGGCAGAGCAGCGGAAGCAGTCCCGAAAGGGCGAACTCGACAGAGCAATCGAGGACACTTTTCCGGCGTCCGACCCGGTGTCAGCCACCCACACCTCAATTCCTGCCGGGCGCAGCGACGTCGAGGCCGCCGAGCGCGTGAAGCGAGAGCCCGATCCCACCAAGCTCGACGAGGCGTTTCCGCTCGCGGATCAAGCCCTGCGCTCGACCGGCGAATTCGCCCGTTCCTCCGAAGGATTTGATGCCGATCACGAGAAGATGCGCGCGCTTCAGAAAGAAGCCGGTCGGATAGCGGAGTCGGCTTCGGAGGTGGCTTCCGGGACAGCCCGCCTGGCAAAGGCGGAAGCACGCAGCTTCGTCCATGACATTGAGGATCGGATACGCCGGCAGCCGCTGACGGCAGTTGCGATCGTCGCCGGCATCGCCTTCGTCTTCGGTGCGACGCGTTGAGGCGCCAGCCATAGCCGGCAAGACATTCCGAGGCGGAAACTCAAGAGCGTTTCTAGAGCATGTCCGGCGGGGGGCTCGGCTTCCGGGAGTCTGATGAAAATCGCAACCTACAACGTCAATGGGATCAATGGACGGCTGGACATCCTGCTGCGCTGGCTCAAGGAGGACGCCCCTGATGTGGTGTGCCTCCAGGAACTGAAGACAGACGACGCGGGGTTTCCGCGAAGGGAGATCGAAAGGGCCGGCTACGGCGCCGTCTGGCACGGACAGCGATCCTGGAACGGGGTAGCCATCCTGGCCAAGGGCAAGACACCGATCCTGACGCGGCGCGGACTTCCCGGCGATCCCGATGATAGCCACAGCCGCTATATCGAAGCTGTCGTCGACGGCATCGTGATCGGGTGCCTGTATCTTCCGAACGGAAATCCGTTCCCGGGCGTCAAGTTCGAGTACAAACTCCGGTGGTTCCGTCGCCTGCACGAATACGCCGCCGAACTCCTCGAGCTCGAGGTGCCTTCGATCCTGGCCGGCGACTTCAACGTCATGCCGACGGAGATCGACGTCTATAAGCCGGAACGCTGGCTGGACGATGCCCTCTTCAGACCGGAAGTGCGCAAGGCCTATGCGCAACTCGTCGCCCAGGGCTGGACCGACGCCATCAGGCATCTGCATCCGGGCGAGCGCATCTACACCTTCTGGAAATATTGGCGAAACAGCTTCGAACGTGACGCGGGGCTTCGGATCGACCACTTCCTGCTCAGTCCGGCCGTCGCCCCATGGCTTCGATCGGCGACGGTCCGGAGAAAACCGCGCGGCTGGGAACATACGAGCGACCACGCGCCCGTCATAATCGAGCTCGACATTTCCGAAGCTGGAGCCGACCTATGAGCCTGGGCCACCGCCGGCCGACCAGCGAGGGAACCCGTCATGTCGCCGAGCGTTAGCGTGCAAAGCGCCGATGCGGAGAATCGTTTTCCTGCATCGCAATTCCCCAACCTGAGGTGACCGCTATGGACGAAAGCAAGAACTACCTCAACACCGATGAGATCCAGGCCGACGACCAAATGTCGCCGAAGCCTATCGAAGGCAAGAATCCGCCAAGGCGAATGCGCAGAAGCGAGGAAGCCATTGCCGAAGGCTCTGACGACACCGAGCGAGTTCGTGTTCCGTCCGCGGTTGCGAATCCTGATTGATCAGCCGATCTGGCGTCCCCTCATTCGTCCGACCTCAGTCGTAGATGCGGCCCGTCAACCAGGATGGCCAGTCCCGCTCGAAGAAGGACTTGGCGCTTTCATCGAAACTACGGTTCGCCCGCGTTGAAAGCCTTATCTCATCACCATCGAGACGAACGACGATCTGCTCCTTGCGATGCGATTCGCGTTCTTTCCGGAAGCGATAATCCGGCAATGGACCTGAGCGCGCGAGCGGCGTGGATTCGCCCGCTATATCGCATATCGCTCGCGCCCCACGGCTGCCGCCGCCACCGCGAATGAAGAAATCAAGCGCGCTGAGCACGGCTTCCGAGGCGAGCGCCATATGCCGCCATTGCACGCCTCGGACCGCCTCCGCTGCGCGACCATAGGCGACGCCGTTGGCGCGGATGTCCACATTCAGTTTGCGCGCTTCGATCAAGGCTCGGGCCACATTCTGCTGATCGCAGAGGATGCCAGCCTTCTCGCTCATTCGCGCCTGCACCTCCGAGCGGATCGATTTGACGGTGAGCGGGCTCTCGGTGCGAAGGGCGGCACGGAGATCGGAGATGCCTGTCTCTGCCGTACCGGTTATATCCCCTGAAGCTGCCCGCTTCGCCCTGCCGCTCGCGCTGATGTGCTCGGCCGCGCGGGTGCCGAAGACCTGCCCGGCATTGAGCGCTGCCCCACCCGGCCGCGTCACCCCATGGGTGCCCGCTGCCTCCCCGACCGCGTAACAGCCGCCGAGATTGCTGCGCCCCCAGGTGTCGACCATGATGCCGCCGTTCATATGCTGGTTGTTGACCGCAAATTCGAGCGGCTCTTCGGCAATATCGATCTTGTAGCGGCGGTAGAGTTCGATCGCGAGCGGGTTCATATGCTTCAATCGATCGATCGGCATGTCCTGGTCGGCGCCGGCCTTGCCGAGATAGTCGCGGACATCTTCGTCCAGTCTTTCCAGGCTGAACGGCAGGTCGCCCGGTACGGACAGCGGATTGCGGTTGAAGTCCATGAAAACGCGCCGGCCAGCGGCGGTTTCGCCAGAGATGGCGAGATCGACCAGGCTCGAGCCGAAATCGAGCATGCGCGTCGCATGAAAGGGCCACTGATAGCCCTTGCGGAAGACGTTCGACGCCAGTTCCTGCGTGCTGCGGTAGTATTCTGCCAGGAAGTGGTGCTCGACGCCTTCGCGATCGATCGAATAGATATGCGGGATCGCCTGGACATAGGTGCCCGACAGGTTCCACGGAAAGCCTTCCCGGCGCGTTCCGATGCCGAACTGGCTTTCAGTCAGGTTGACCAGCTCGACGCCGGCTTCCAGCGCCAATCCGAGGGAACCGAAGCAGCCGTTAGGATAGACACTGTCGCGATAGAGTTCGCCCGGCCCGCCGGCCGCGAGCACGATCACGCCGCTCACGAACAGCGCGATACCCAGCGGATTCTGCTCTGTACGGTCGCCGGCGCGCATGACAAGTATGCCGACAACATGACGGTCAGCCTCCTCACCCCCAGTGAGGATCTTGACTGCCGTGGTCTGGTTGTAGATCGGCACGCCCAGCCGGATCGCCTCCTCGGCCAGTACCTTGACCATCAGACGCGAGGTACGCGGGCCGCAGCTGGTGGCGCGCCCGACCTCATCATGATCGGTCTGATATCTCAGCGTTCCCCCAAGCGGATCCTGGGGCAGTGGCAGGCCCAAGAACTGGAGCGACGCCATCATCCGCGACGAGCCCACCGCTTCGACGTAGGCCGTGTCCTCGTCCATCGCGCCGCCGCTGCGGATGGCTCGGGCCATCGCCTTGTAATTGTCGCCCTGATCCGCCGTATTCGCGGTGTGCAGGGTCTGCTTGTCCGATCCCGAACAGGCCGAGGTTCCACCCCACGCGCTTTGGCTGACGATGACGACGTCATCGCCGCGCCGGTTCATTTCCACCGCCGCCCGCAGACCTGCCGCGCCGGATCCGACGACGACGCAGCCGGCCCGATAGACTGGCACGTCGACGCCGGCGAGCCGGACCGTTTCCGAAGGGGCGGCCTCGGGTGGCAGCCGCGGCATGTCGACATCGGTCAGTGCGTCAAGAATTTCCTGCGGAACGTCTACGGTCATTGGCGTTCAACCCAGCGGGATGTCGACCCAGCGCCTCAGCCGGGAAGACTCCATGCATGCGTCGACGATCTGGCAGATGTGGTGACCGGTCTCGAATGTCGGCCACATCGGTCTATTGGAAACGATCGAGCGGATCACCTCGGCCACTTCGATGATCTTGCTTTCATTGTAGCCCAAGCCGAAATTCGGCAGCGGCAGAAAAGCCCGGAAGGTAGGGTTTTCAGGCCCCACGTCGATCTCCCGGAAGCCGCGCCGTCCCGTCCGGTCGTCGTTGGAGTAGAAGCGCAGCCGGTTTATCTCGTCATAGCTATAGGCGATGCTGCCTCTCGTTCCGTAGATTTCATAGGTCTGCATGAACTTGCGGCCGGTCGCCACACGGCTGAAATCGACGATTCCGCCGGCGCCGTTTTCGAACCGGCAGAGCAGGTTCGTTGCATCGGGGTTGGTGATATCAGCCCAGGACTCGTTGCCTGTCAGTTTCACCTGCTCGCCATAGGTTAGGCCCTCGACGACAGGCCTGCGCGGCGTCACGATCAGATTGTCGGCGATCAAGGAACTGACGCGGCCAACCAGGAAATCCATGAAACTGAAAATGTGCGAGCCGGTATCACCGACGATCCCGGTCGGCGCAAGCTTTCCATCGGCGCGCCACATGAACGGCGCATAGGGATCACCATAGATGTCGACGTGCTGGCAGCCGCGGAACAGCTTGATCTCGCCGATTTCGCCGGATTGAATGATGTCTTTCGCCAGATCATGGACCGGGTTTCGGGGAAAGGCGTGCCCGACGCGGGTGATGACACCCTTTTCCCTGGCGATGTCGGCCAGCTCCCGCGCTTCAGCGGCGGTGTTTGCCAATGGCTTCTCGCAGTAGACATGTTTGCCGGCCAGCAAAGCCGCCTTGGCCACCTCGTAGTGAAGATGGTCAGGCAGGCAGATATCGATCAGATCGACATCGGGATCAGCGACCGCCAGGTTCCAATCCCGAAGAATTTTTGCGCCCGGCGCTCGGTGGCCAATATCCTCGGCTGCCGTCGAGGGGCCTTCGACGAGAGCGGCGACCCGCGCCGTTCCGTCCGACACTCCGAAGAAATGCGGAAAGGTCTGGTAGGCCATCGTGTGGACCTTCCCCATCCAGCCCGAGGCGCCAAGCACGGCCACTTTGACTTCAGACATTGTCGTCTCTCCTCTCGACGCGGCTCACCGGATTTCGGCGCGAGCCCGAGGCCGCGCATCGTTGCGTTCGTAGGCGAAAATGGTGGGGGCAAGTGCCGGCAAGCCCCGAATGAGGTCCGACCCTTTTTCACCGACCATGATCGTCGGGGCGTTGGTGTTGCACGACGGCACGCGCGGCATGACGGATGAATCGCATACCCTCAGGCCTTCGAGGCCATGGACCTTGAGATCGAGCCCGACAACCGCGTCAGGCCCCGTCCCCATCTTGCAGGTACCGACCGGATGATGATCGGTCTTTGCGTTGGCGCAGCCATAATCGAAGAGCTCTTCGTCGGTCATGACCTTCGGTCCCGGAAGCCTTTCGGCCATGACATAGGGCTTCAGCGCCGCCTGCTGCATGATCTCGCGCGCGAGCTTGAGCCCCTCCAAAGACATCTTCCTGTCGTGAGGATCCGACCAGTAATTGGGGTCGATCAAGGGCGCGGCAGCCGGGTCGGCGGATGACAGACGGACCGTCCCGCGCGAGCGCGGATGCAGATAGGCAGAGTTGAGCGTCACACCTGCATTCTTGAGCCGCTCGACGCCCGCTTCGATGCCCGATCCCAGACCGAGGTGGAACTGGATATCAGGGGAACGCGCTTGCGGGTCGGCGTACCAGAAACCGCCGGTCTCGAAGAGCGACGAGGCGACCGGACCGGTGCGGAACAGGACATACTGAAGCCCTGCCCAAAGCGTGCGGTGGATCTTTGCGACGCCGTCATAGGTGTGATCGCCGGTGCATTCGGATATGACGAAAAGATCCAGGTGATCCTGGAGGTTGCCGCCGACACCCGGCAGATCGTTAAGCACCTTGACGCCAACCGAGCGCAGATGGTCGGCCGGTCCGATGCCGGACTGCAGAAGCAGCTTCGGCGATCCGATAGCGCCGGAAGAAATCAGCACTTCGCGTTCGGCGCGGATGATCTCCTGGCCGCGCGCGGTCACGATCTCGACGCCCGTCGCACGGCCTCCCTCGACGATGATGCGCGCGACGCGAGCGCCGGTCCGGACCGTCAGGTTCTTGCGGTTCTTGATCGGCGAGAGATAGGCGAACGAAGCCGACGACCGGCGGCGGTTGCGCTGCGTCAGTTGGTAAAATCCCACGCCCGCCTGCTGGCGGCCGTTGAAATCGTGATTGTAGGGAATGCCGAGTTCCTGCCCCGCACGGATATAGGCGTCGCAGATCGGCAGCGGCGCAGCCGGCATCGAGACCCCCAGCGGACCGCCATAGGCGTGGTAGTCGTCGGCGAAGCGCTGGTTGTCCTCCGCGCGTTTGAAATAGGGAAGGATCGAGCGGTAATCCCAGCCCTCGCAGCCGTCCTCCCGCGCCCAGAGGTCATAATCCGCAGCGTTGCCGCGGGTATAGAGCTGTGCGTTGATCGACGAGCCGCCACCGATGACTTTCGCCTGCGTATAACGCAGCACCCTGCCTTTCATGTGCTTCTGGGGAACGGTTTCCCATCCCCAGCTGGCGACGCCTTTGGTCATCTTGGCGAAACCGGCCGGCATGTGAAACAGCGGATTCCAGTCGCCTCCACCCGCTTCGAGCAGGAGGACACTGACATCAGGATCTTCGCTCAGCCGGCTTGCCAGCACGCATCCTGCCGGACCGGCGCCGGTGATGATGTAATCGAATCCCATTTTACTGTCCTGTTGCATCCGGCCTGGCGACCGCCAGCGCCTCTGTCATGCCCGCAAAGTCCTTCGCCGCAATGTGATCCGCCACTCTCAGCGCCTGGGCGGCGACGGTGAGCGCAGGATTGACCGCCGCCGAGGTGGGGAGGAAACCGGCGTCGACGACGAAGAGGTTCTGGTGATCGTAGGAACGGCAGTACGGATCCAACGGCGCTGTCGCGGGATCGTTGCCGATGCGGATCGTTCCGCATTGATGGGAGGGCGTGCGTTTGTCGAAGGGCCGCGACAGCACGACCGGAAATCCGATCGATTTCAGGATGACCTTCAGCTTGGCGACAAGGGCAAGATGGGCGTCCCAGTTGCTTCGCTGCCATTGAAGAATGATCCGGTCTCCATCGACCATGACCCGGCTTTCGGGATTGGGCACGTCCTCGCTCATGGCATAGAAGTCGATGGCATGGGTTGTGATGAAGCGCAGAAACCATTCCGGAGCCTGCGGCAGAGAGCCCTTGAGGACTTTCTCGGAAATGCGGCCCAGGAGCTGCACATTGCCGAGCGGTGGTCCTCCCTCACCGTCCGAGAGATAGAAGTCGTTAAAGGCAAACGTCTTCTGGTAGACAGCCGTGTTCCTGAATTTTGGCGAGACGCCGATAACGGCCGACGCATTGTGGTTCATGAAGTTGCGGCCCACCTGGTCGGAAGAATTCGCCAGGCCGCCTGCGAAGCGGTCGTTTTTCGAGCGCAGCAAAAGCACGGAGGACTGGACCGCCCCGGCGGCGAGGATGACGATCTTCGCCGAAACGGTCAGCGTCTCACCGTTCTTGACATAGGTCACCCGGTCGATCCGGTTCCCCGCGCCCATGTCGAGCCTCGTCACGCGCGCATTGGTTTCGAGCCGGACGTTCTCGTGCTTCAGCGCCACCGCAAGGGCTGCAGTCTCGGCGTCCATCTTGCCGTCCCGTGAATTGGGATGCGCATCCCAAGGCGTGCGTGCCTTGGAGAGCCAGGCATCGAGATCCATGCCGAGCGGCAGGGAAAACGGATGCAGGCCTTTCTTCTTGAGACGCGCCCTGACATCGGCGATCGGCGCCTCGTCAGGGACCGGCGGATAGTCGTAGGCAGCCGAATGATACGGTTCGGTGGGATCCTCGCCCAGACTGCCGCGAACCTGATACATCAGTTCCGCCCGGCAATACCACGGCTCCAGAGTTTCATAGGGAAACGGCCAGGCCGGCGACACACCTTCCCGGTGCTCGATGACGTCGAAATCCTGCTCGCGATAGCGCGACAAGACCGCGCCGTAAAACTTCGAATTCCCGCCGACATTGTAGTAGTTGCCGGGGTTGAATCCCTTGCCGTTCGCCTCGTACCAGGTTTCCTTCGGCCGAAAATGCCCGCGCTGGAAGATGGCGCGCTGGTCGCGATTGACCGGAAGATCGGCGATGTGATCGCCGGCCTCGATGATCAATATCCGGGCGCCGGTCACCGCCAGGCCGGCGGCGACCGTGGAGCCGCCGACGCCTGAACCGATGATGACGATATCTGGTGAACCGCTCATATCAGCACCTGGCCATCACCCGATCCTGGCCTGGCTTTCTGGATCGAAGAAGACGGCCTTATCGAGATTGAAGGCCAGTCGGGTTGTCTGCCCTGGCGCGATACCGGCATCGGCGCGCAGGCGGGCGACGACGGATTTACCGCCGAGCTTGGTTACGGCGAAGGTGTCGGAGCCGGCCGGTTCGACCACCTCGATCAGGCAGTCGCCCTCGCTCAGCATGCGCGCCTTGCGGTCGGCGCCGTCGGGATCGGTCAGCGCCTCGGGGCGGATGCCGAAGATCACCTGTCTGCCGGTATAGGTGGTCAGGCCATTGTTGCCAGCCATGACGGGGAGCTTGAGCGGGGCGGCATTCGGCCGCTCCAGCGAGACTTCGAGCCCACCGGCGCCGTTCTCGACGGTGGCGGTCAAGAGGTTCATCGCCGGCGATCCCATGAAGTCGGCGACGAAGATGTTGGACGGGCTGTTATAGATCTCGGCCGGCGTGCCGAACTGCTGCAGCACCCCGTCCTTCAGCACGGCGATCTTGGTCGCCAGCGTCATCGCCTCGATCTGGTCATGGGTGACATAGACGAAGGTGGTGCCCATGCGCTGATGCAGCCGCTTGATCTCGGTGCGCATGTCGACGCGCA
>Ga0209025_1000098_pt1 | contig 233886 bp, 200 predicted proteins | sample AraplaMF_Col_mLB_FD_184256 | JGI IMG/M metagenome (GOLD analysis project Ga0209025, IMG submission 184256) | Arabidopsis root microbial communities from the University of North Carolina, USA - plate scrape MF_Col_mLB (SPAdes) (version 2) | ecosystem: Host-associated > Plants > Roots >...
CCCCCAGTCGCCGATCGCCGGGATGCCGATCCTGGAGGCGTACAAGGCCAAGACCATCATCGTCAACAAGCGCTCGATGGCGGCCGGCTACGCGGGTCTGGACAACGAGCTGTTCTACATGGACAAGACCATGATGGTGTTCGGCGACGCCAAGAAGGTGGTCGAGGACATGGTCAAGGCAGCATGATCTGAAAGTGGTCACAGGGAGAACGAATCGATGCAAGCAGCCAATGCGGTACGGACCGACGCAGGATTTGACAGTGCCGCGCTGGCGGCCCTGCTGCATCGCAAAGGCCTGATCGCGCAGCCCCGGCTGACGCTGGAGCGCCTGGCGGGCGGCCAGTCCAACCCGACCTACCGGATCGCGTGCGGCGCGCGGCAGTACGTGCTGCGCACCAGGCCGCCCGGACAGCTGCTGTCCTCGGCGCATGCCATCGACCGTGAGTTCCGCGTCATGCAGGCGCTGCGCGACAGCCACGTGCCGGTGCCGCGGGTCCATCTGTACAGCGAAGACATCTCTGTCCTGGGCAGCGCGTTCTATGTGATGGACTTCCTGCAGGGCCGCGTTATCTACGACCAGTCGCTGCCGGGTGTTGCGCGCGAGCAGCGCGCCGCCCACTACCGCGAAATGAACCGCGTGATCGGCGCGCTGCACCGGGTGGACTACCGCGCCGCCGGCCTGCAGGATTACGGGCGCACCGGCGGCTACGTGGCGCGCCAGCTCGCACGCTGGTCCAGGCAGTGCCGCGATACCGGCATGGACGGCAACCCGGCACTGGCGGCACTGGCCGAATGGCTGCCGCACCACGTTCCCGATGCCGACCGGACTTGCCTCGTGCACGGCGACTACCGCATGGACAACCTGGTGTTCCACCCGACCGAGGCGCGCGTGCTGGGCGTGCTGGACTGGGAGCTGTCCACGCTGGGCGACCCGCTGGCGGACCTGGCCTACCACTGCATGAGCTGGCATATCCCGGCCGACCTGTGGCGCGGCATCGGCGGACTGGACCTGCAGGCGCTCGGCATTCCGGACGAGCCGGCATACCTGCGCTGGTATGGCGAGAGCAACGGCACGCACGCGCTCGAGCACTGGGACTTTTACCTGGCCTACAACTTCTTCCGGCTCGCGGCGATCATGCATGGCATCGGCCAGCGCGCCCGCCAGGGCAACGCCGCCGCGGCCGATGCCGTCGAGACGGGCAGGAAGGCCGTGCCGCTGGCCGAACTGGGCTGGCAGTTCGCATTGCGCTACGGTGCGGCGGGCCGGTAGCGGAACGAGCATTGCATTGGGGTACAGGCCCGGCTCAAAGTGAGGGGGCGGCAGTCACGACAGCGATCAGCAGACCAAGCGCGATGCGATACCAGGCAAACACGCGCAGCGAATGTCGCGCTACCAGGCGGATCATCGCCTTGACAACAAACAGAGCCGAGATGAAGGCGGCAGTGAAGCCAGCGGCAATGGCCCAGAGATCCTCCATGCTGAGCAAGTGATAGTGCCGCATGGCGTCGTAGGAGGCGGCGCCCAGCATGGTGGGAATGGCCAGGAAAAAGGAGAACTCCGTCGCGGCTTGCCGCGACACGCCGGACAGCATTCCTCCGACGATCGTGGCTCCGGAGCGGGAGGTTCCGGGAATCATGGCCATGCACTGCGCCAGGCCGATACCGATGGCTTGCTTCCAGCCGAAATCCTCGATGGTTCGAATACGAGGGACCGCCCTGCGCCGCTCGACCCAGAGGATGATCAGGCCCCCGACGATCAATGCCGCCGCGATGACAGCGGGATCGAAAAGCCGGTGCTTGATGGGCCCGATGAACAGCGCGCCGATGACTGCTGCCGGCAGGAAGGCGACCAGTACCGCAGTGGCAAAGCGCAGCGCTTCCGGATCTCCCCGGGCGACTCCCTGGCACAGGTGCATGATCTTGGCGCGGAACAGCCAGCAGACGGCCAGGATTGCGCCCAGCTGGATCACCACGTGGAACACGCGTGTCTCATCGGACTCGAAGTCGATCCAGCCTCCGATCAGAACCAGGTGTCCTGTGCTTGATACCGGCAGGAACTCCGTCAGGCCCTCGATGATGCCGAGAAGGAATGCCTTGCCCAGGTGGATCCAGTCAATCATGTGGGCTGCTACCTCTTTGGTTGCCTTGGTATTTGGAGGGGGTGAAAGTTGCGATACCCTTTTCAGGCAATCACGCAGTCGGTCAGACGATGGCCACGCGCCTCCAGGTAGCTCCGGAAGTTTGCGCCGGTTTCCTGGTGCTTGAGCGCAAACTCGACGGTTGCCTTCAGGTAGCCCAGCTTGCTGCCGCAGTCGTAGCGCGTGCCCTGGTAGCGATAAGCCAGCACCTGCTCCTGGCCCAGCAGCGACTGGATCGCGTCGGTCAGCTGGAACTCGCCGCCGGCGCCTGGCTTCAGTTCGCGCAGGTGCTCGAAGATGCGCGGCGTCAGGATGTAGCGGCCGACCACGCCGAGGTTGGATGGAGCCTCTTCCGGCGCGGGTTTCTCGACAATACCCGATACCTTGATCACGCCTTCGCCCCACTCGCGGCCATCGACCACGCCGTACGACCGGCTCTGCTCCGGCGTGATTTCTTCCACGCCGAGCACGGAGCAGTTGTAGTGGTTGTAGGCGTCCACCATCTGCTTCATCACCGGCGGGTCGCCGTCGATCAGGTCATCGGCCAGCATGATCGCGAACGGCGTGTTGCCGACCAGCTTGGCCGCGCACAGCACCGCGTGGCCCAGGCCGAGCGCTTCGGACTGGCGCACGTAGTAGCACTCGACGTTGGCCGGCTTGATCGAGCGCACCACGTCCAGCAGCGCACGCTTGTTCTTGGCTTCGAGTTCGACTTCCAGTTCGAACGCCTTGTCGAAATGGTCCTCGATGGCGCGCTTGGAGCGGCCGGTGACGAAGATCATCTCGGTGATGCCGGCGGCCATCGCCTCTTCCACGGCGTACTGGATCAGCGGCTTGTCCACCACCGGCAGCATTTCCTTCGGGCTGGCTTTGGTGGCGGGCAGGAAGCGGGTTCCCAGGCCCGCAACCGGGAAGACGGCTTTGGTAACGCGACTCGTCATTCTGGCTGCTCCCTTCTAAAGGTTTGATAAGGCTGACACGACCGCTTCGTCCGGCGGCAAAGAAAGAGGGTGTAGGCGCAACAGGGAATCGATCGCCTACACCCTAAAGTCGGCAACGGGGTGCCACCGGGAATTGTGCTGCGTCGCACCATCCGCGGTACCCCCCAAGCGTTGGGACAGGATGGGCGCAGAAACGTGGTTGGCGCGACGGGATCGTCAGTCAGCCTGGTCATTCGAAACTTTCCCCACCTCGGTGTGGGGCCTACCGAAGCGGGGTAAGACGGGGTTCGCCGCCCATCAATAATCGAGGCCGGCAAGCACTGACCCCGTTGCCGCTCCCGTAAGGGTGTAGACGCTTCCCCGCGTCTACACCCTCTTTTTTTGTCCCTTTGCAAGTTGCGGGAAGAAGGGCGAGCGGCCCGCTCGACAGGCGTAAATCGGCCCCCGATACCGCTCCAATGTCGTCCCTCCCATTTTTCCTTTCCACTCTGATGGGGGGATCGGAAACTTGCTAAAAATGCCGGCTGCGCCTTGAAGATGTAGTCCCACGGGCCATAAACTTCGCCGGTCATTTGCGTAATGACGCAGTGCAAAAAGAGCGCGCCTCCGCGCCGTGCAATACGAAGCCAACACCGCCAGGTTCAAGTCCGCAGGCAATGCACAAAGCGGAAAAGCACCCATGGGTGCCATGTCGAACCAGCGGAATCGCCGCTGCTCAACCCGCCAGGGAGACGGCGGGCAAGGCGGATCTTCTTGCAAACAAGGGAATCATCGAGACGTGCTAAAGCTTTCAAGCAGATTGAGGTTTGGCAGGACTGCAATGTGCCTGGGGATCATTCCATTGCTGGCTTCCTGCGCACTCGCGCCGGGCATGCGCTTTGACCCACAGCGCCCGCTCGATCCGGAAGATCCGGAGTCGGTGCCCAAGATCACGCAGATCACGCCGGCGCTGGTGCGTACGCTGAAGGCGGCCACGCCATCGGTGAACGCCGGGGTGGAGGAGCTGTACGACGTTCCAAAGCCCTATACCGTTGGCGTTGGTGACATTCTGTCGATCGTCGTGTGGGACCACCCCGAACTGGTATTCCCCACGCAAACCTACTCGATCGGCGCGGCCTACGAGATCCCGAGTTACAGCGGTGCTGCCAACATTCCGGGGTATGTCGTCAGTCCCGCAGGCACCATCCAGTTTCCTTATGCCGGTGTGATCAAGGTTCTCGGCCAGACCCCGGATCAGATCCGCGGGCAACTGAGCACCCAGCTCAAGCCCGTCGTCAACATGCCACAGGTCACCGTACGCGTGCTTGCCTTTCGCAGCAAGCGTGTCTACCTCGACGGTGAAGTCAAGACCCCTGGCCCGCAGAATATCGACGATGTGCCGATGACACTGGTCGAAGCGCTCAACCGTGCTGGCGGCGTCAACGTCCTGACCGGCGATAACAGCCGCATTCGTATCTCACGGGAGGGCAGGAACTACTTCGTCAGCCTGCCCGCGCTCTTGCAGCAAGGCATCGACCCCGCCAACATCCTGCTGCGCAACGGCGACATCGTGCGCGTGGAGCAACGCGAGGACAGCAAGGTATTCGTGACCGGCGAAGTCGTGAAGCCGAGTCCGGTGATGCCGCGAAACGGCCGGCTCACGCTCAGTGAAGCCATTGGTGAAGCCGGCGGCATGAACCCCAACTCTGCCAACGCCAAGGAGCTTTATGTGATCCGCAAGGGCACCGATGGGCAGGCCGAGGTGTTCCACCTGGACGGCAAGTCCCCTGTCGCCTTTGCCCTGGCTGAAGCGTTCGAGTTGAAGCCGAGAGACGTTGTCTATGTGGATGCCGCAGGCGTGGTGCGGTGGAGCCGCGTGATCAACCAGCTGCTGCCGAGCGGAAACTTCTTTACCTCGACGGCAAACGCAGTCAAATGATCAAGACCGTACTCGTCGTCTGCATTGGCAATATCTGCCGCAGCCCGATGGCACAGGGCCTGCTCAGGCAGGCATTGCCCGAGGGCGACGTCGTCTCCGCCGGGCTGGGGGCGCTTACCGGACAGGCTGCCGATCCCAATGCGGTGGATCTCCTGAGTCATCAGGGCGTGGACATTTCCGGCCATCGGGCCCGGCAACTCAGTCACGTCATGGTCAGGGCAGCGGATCTGATACTCGTCATGGACAGCGCCCAGCGGCAAGAGATTCAGCGCTTGCACCCCGCTACCACGGGGCGGGTCTTCCGCCTGGGCGAACTGGGGAAGTTCGATGTGCCTGATCCCTATCGCCAGTCCCGTCCCGCATTCGAGAACGCGCTGCAGTTGATCCAGCGCGGCGTGCAATCCTGGGTGCCCCGTATCCGGGCCCTGGGTTAAACCGATACTGCCTGCCTCCAATGAACCATTCCACTTACGTTCCTGCCGCGGCGCCCAGTCAATCGGAAGAGATTGCCCTCGTTCGCTATCTCGACGTGCTCGTGGCAAGCCGCTGGCTGATCGCGGCGATTGCTCTTGCCATCCTTGCGCTGGGGGGCGCCTACGCGTTCCTGGCGCGGCCGGTGTACGAGGCGAACATCCTGGTGCAGGTCGAGGACAGCCAGAACAGTCCAAATGGCCTGCTGGGCGATGTCTCCTCGCTGTTCGACGTCAAGACGCAGGCAACGGCGGAAATCGAGATCCTGCGCTCGCGAATGATCGTCGGCAAGGCAGTTGACAACCTGCGGCTCTATATCGATGCCAAGCCGAAGTATTTCCCGCTGGTCGGGCCATGGATCGCGAGCCAGTCAAAGGGGCTTTCCGAGCCGGGCCTGTTCGGCATGGGCGGATACGCCTGGGGTGCGGAATCCATTGCGGTTTCCGCCTTCGACGTACCCGAGGAACTGCAAGGCGAGAACTTCGTGCTGGTGAGCCTGGGCGATGGCCGATACAGGCTGGAGCAGGGCAGTCTTGACAAGCCCATCGAGGGCCGTGTGGGGGAAATCGTCGAGGCCGAGCAAGGCATCGGCAGGATCCGGCTGCTGGTGAGCGCACTGAAGGCGAAGCCGGGCATTGTCTTCAGCCTTGTGCGCAATTCCCGCCTGAAGACGCTGGAGCAGTTGCAGCTGCAACTGAATATCGCGGAGAAGGGCAAGCAGAGCGGCGTGATCGGTGCCTCGCTCGAAGGCAATGACGCCAGGCTGACCGCTGCCATCCTGAACGAGATCGGCGACGAGTACGTGGCGCAGAACATCAATCGCAAGGCCGCGGAAGCAGAAAAATCCCTGGCCTTCCTGGGCAATCTGCTGCCGCAACTGAAGGCCGAGCTCGAGCGCGCCGAAGTCAAGTACAACGCCATGCGCAATGAGCGCGGCACCTTCAATCTCAGCGAAGAGGGCAAGGCATTCCTGCAGGAGAGTGTGACGGCCGAGACCTCGCTGCTCGAACTCAAGCAGAAGCGGGCCGAGCTGCTGACGCGCTTTGCGCCCGGCCATCCTTCCATGCAGGCCCTGGACCAGCAGATCGCCGTGCTCGGCTCCAAGGTGGGATCGATCGCCAGCCGTGTGAAGGCCTTGCCCAATCTGGAGCAGGACACCCTGCGCCTGATGCGCGACGTCCAGGTCAACAATGACCTCTACGTTGGCATGCTGAACAATATGCAGCAACTCAAGCTGGTCAAGGCCGGCAAGGTCGGCAGCGTGCGCCTGGTGGACAGCTCGCCGGTTCCCGAGGAGCCGGTAAAGCCAAAGAAGGCCCTGGTGATCGTCCTGGCCGCGATGCTTGGCCTGCTGGCGGGCGCGGTGGCGGCCTTCGTCCGCAACGCGCTGTTCGGCGGGATTACCGACCCCAAGGATATCGAGGAGCATACCGGTCTCAATGTGTACGCCACGGTTCCCCAGTCCGAGCACCAGATCAGCCTCAGCAAGGAAATCCATTCGCGCAAGCGGGGCCAGTATCTGCTGGCTGATCGCTTCCCGAACGAGCCATCGGTCGAAAGCCTGCGCAGCCTGCGGACCTCGCTGCAGTTTGCCATGCTGGATGCGGCCAACAACCGCGTGCTGCTTACCGGTGCGACCGCGGGGGTGGGCAAGTCCTTCGTCTCGGTCAACCTGGCGGCCCTGATGGCGTCGGGCGGCAAGCGCGTCTTGCTGGTGGATGCCGATATGCGCAAGGGATACCTGAACCAGTATTTCGGCAAGGACCGGGAGCCCGGCTTGTCCGACGTGCTGGCCGGCAAGCTTGCGCTGGAAGAGGTCATTCACCGCGAAGTCGTCCAGGGGCTGGATTTCATTGGCACGGGGACGATACCTCCCAATCCCGCCGAACTCATGCTCAACGAGCGCATGGTCAAGCTGCTGGAAGGCCTCAGCGACCGCTATGACCTGCTCATGATCGACACCCCCCCGGTGCTGGCTGTCGCCGACGCCGCCATCCTGGCCGAGCGTTGCGGCACGGTCTTCCTGGTCACGCGCTTCGGCAAGAGCTCGATCGGCGAGATCTCGGAGTGTGCCAAGCAGCTCGGGCAGGTAAACGTGAGCGTCAAGGGGGTGATCTTCAACGGTCTGGATCCCAATGCCTTCCGCTATGGCTACGGGTCCAAATACGGGCGCTATCGCTATGCCTACTACGGCTACTCCCAAGGCGAGAAGTCGTAAAGGCGAAGCGCATTGGCGTTCGGGAACCTCCGATAGCAAAAGATCGAAATGCATGCCACGAAACTGAATCCCGATTGGGTGCTTGCGGAGCGTGGGCTGGCCGCCGTCGCCAGCATGCTGTTGAGCATGCTCTATCTGACGATCTATTTCTTTGGCCGCGAATCGCTTCCCGAGAAGTGGGTAACGGATTCGAACAAGATGCTGGAATTCCTGGTGACGGGCTCGACCAACCTCGACGATTCATTCGCCGCCACGGCAAAAGTGTTCTCCTTCTTTGGCCCCGAGCATGTGAATGTCGTCACCGCCAGTGTCGGCGTCGCCTATCTTGTGGTGGCTTCGAGCCGGATCGTGAGCTTGCGGGAGCTGGCTGTGCGCTGGTCATTCGTCCTGCCCTGCATGCTGCTGAACTTGCTCGCACCGGGCAAGGAGACCGTCGTGATCGCCATGTCGATCATTCTGGTCGCGTGCGGCATGTCCAGGGCGGTGTCGTCGCGCGGGCTCGTCGTGATGATCATCGTGCTCTACGGATGCTATGCCTTCTTCATCCGGAATTACTACGCGATGATCGTGGTGCTCGCGATCGGCATCCGCGCGTCGGCCCGGCTGACAGCGGCATGGAAGGCCGTGGTGCTGGCCTGCCTGCTAGGCGCGATCCTGGTGGCGCCCGCGGAGATCCTGTACATCCTGCAGTCGCCCCGCGATATCTCCAACAATTACGCATTGAGTATCGGCAGCGACAACAGGACGATGATCTGGAACCTGTATCCGCCCACCTCGGGGGTGAATTTCATCGTCAACTACCTGTATGCAGCCGCGATGTTCGTCTTGCCGGTGATCAGCTTCCGCGCGCCGGTCGACCTTGCCATGATGCTGATGCACTTTGCGATCATCCGCGTCGCCGTGCGCGGCTTGTCCGCGACGCCGCCGACAGGTGAAGACCAACGCAAGCGCCGCTGGTTTGCCACGCTGATTGTCGCGCATATCCTGGTGCAGTTCATATTCGAGCCGGACCTGGGAAGCTATGTCCGCCATCTCACATCGGTCAGCTTGTTTCTGATTCCCTTGCTAACTTTGCCCTCGGCCAATCAAGATGAAGCACGTCGTCATATGCGCGGTGCCATACAGTGACAACCTGGGCGATGCCGTGATCGCCGAAACACTGGGCCACCTGATCCATCAGGCCTTGCCGGATTGCCGCATCAGTTATCTCGACATCGCGGGGCGCACCCAGCTTGGTGAAAGCTCGCTGAAGAAGGGACGCCTGATGCGAATCTTCTCCAGGCTGCCTGGTTGGGCACGGGTTCCCGCGCTGACCCTTGCCATCTGGACGAAATACCGGCGTCAGTGGCGCGCCAGGTGGACGCAGCAGCTGGCCGATGCGGATGTCGTCGTGATCGGGGGCGGCCAGCTCCTGTGCGATGTGGACCTCAATTTTCCGTTGAAGCTCTACCTCCTTTCCCGGTGCATCCGGAAGAATTCAATGGTCGCGCTGGTATCGGTAGGCGTAGCGGGCAAGTGGTCGAGGGCGGGCAGATACCTGATCTCCAGGTTCTTCGAGCGGGCGGCGCCGCAGTTCATTTCCGTCAGGGATGAGAGTTCCCGTCGCAATATCGTCGGTGTCACCGGAGGCGCTGGTTCCGACGTCTCCATCATTCCGGACCCGGCCATCCTGAGCTCGGCCCTTTATCCGGGCAAGGGGCCCGCAAGGCGCTGGGATGTGGGCATCTGTGTCTCGGATGTCGAATCACTGCACTACAACGCGGACATCGGCACCGGATCGGAGCAGGGCCGGGGCCTTGCCATGTTCGTGGAGCTGGCGACCAGGCTGAGGCAGAGCGGGCAGCGCGTTGTCCTGTTTACCAACGGTGCGGAGGAGGACAATATCGCCGCCGTGTCTGTCAGGGACCGGCTCGGCGCCGGCGCTGTGGACTTCATCCTGCCGAAAACCCCGGCGGAACTTGCATCGATCATTGCGGACTGTCACAGCATGGTCGGCCACCGCATGCACGCGAACATCATCGCCTTCAGTTTCGGCGTGCCCTCCGTTGGCATTGTCTGGGACAACAAAGTCGCGTCCTTCTTCAAGCTGAGCGGGCGCGGCGATTTCGCGGTGCGGCACGGGGCCTGCGCCGACGACCTGATTGAAAGGCTGGAGTACGCCCGGTCCCTGGGGGCAGCGCAGTTCAGGCGCTCGGCGCGGCTGGGTCACGACATCACGCAGGGCTTGTCCCACCTGTTCAGTCAGAAGCCCGCGATGCCAACCCCGTCGGCGTTCAAGGCGGCGCCTTCGCTGCAGGAGACGCGCTAATGCGCCGCATGCTGTCGGCGCTTGGCGCGGTGTTCGAGCAGGCCGCCTATACGGCGGTGCAGTTCGGCATCAACGTGGCTCTGGCCCGGTCAATGGACGTGGCTGGCTATGGCCTGGTTGCGGTTGTGCTGTCGCTGGTGGTGTTTATCAATATCTTCTATGTCTCCTTCCTTCACGAGCCGGCGCTGATCGAGGGAATGAAGGTCCGCGTGCGCTTCTCTATGGAAGTTGCGGTGCTGACCGTGGTCCCGGTCACTGCGGGCTCGATCCTCTACCTGTACGGGCATGGCCTGAGCACGTCGGCATGCGCGGCGGCGGCCGTGCTGTTCGCCAGCTACACCGCATACTGGGTGCTCAGGACCGTCGGCGCCAAGACGAGAGGCTATACCGGGCTGCTGGTCTGCCACACGCTGATCGGTGGCGGCGTTGCAATGATCGGCCTGGCGTCCAGCGCGCAGAAGGAATCCGCGGTGATGCTGATGCTCGCCGCTTCGATCCTGCTCCCCACGTTGCTCGCGGCCGCCGCCATCCGGCGCAATGGGCGCATCGAGATCACCCCCGGCAGGCCCGCTTCCCCGCGCAAGTGGCTGGGATTTGGCGCAAGTTCGGCGAGTGCCCAGCTGATGAGCTGGCTGGTCGGCCCGGGCCTGGTCGTGCTGCTGGGCTCGCTGGGACACTTTGCCGACTCGGCAAAATTCCGGATCCTGCTGACGGTGCTGCTGCCGGCCCAATATGTCCTGATGGCGCTCGGTTATCACCTGATGCCGAGGTTTGCGGCCTCGTTCAGGCAGGATGATGCCATGGCGCTGACCAGGATGTCGGTCCTGTTCGTGCTTGGCGGCGCCGCGCTGGCCGGCGGGCTGAGCGTGCTGCTGCTGCTGTTTGGCGATGCACTCGTCGTCATGCTGTTCGGCGCGGCGTATGGGGATCTCGATGTGCGCTTCTTTTCCCTGTTCCCTGTCGTGTTTGCCGTCGTGATGTGCCTGAGAACCTTGTTGAAATCCTTCGGCATGGCCCGCGCTGTCTTCCTTGCCGCGGGCATTGGCCTGCTCGCTGGCATCGGCCTGGGGGCATGGCGCTATCCTCGGCTCGACTACCTCGTGGCAGCGCAAATCATGCTGGTGTCGTTCCTGGCCATCGCGCTGGTCCAGGCCGGTGCGCTCGCAACGGGCGTGCTTCGCAGGCATGCCGTCCGGTAAGGCATCAGCCTCGCCCGGCCGCGCGCTTGCGCGCGCACTGGCGCTAGCCGCGAGTCTGGCGGTGTCTGGCTCATTGCTTTGTCAGCAAGCGCGCGCCGAACCGCCCCAGGCTTCGAGCCGGGTTGCATCGATGCCGGCCTTTGCCGTCCAGATCGATCCCGCCACGGTGTCCTACCGCGACCTCGCCACGATCAAGAGCCTGGGTTTCTCGCATGTGCGATTCGGCGTGCGGCCCGACGTGGTCCGCGGGCATCTGACGCCGGCACGTTACTCGCAGGTCATCAGCCAGGCGCGCCAGGCCGGCCTGCACATGCTGATCACGCTTTACGGCGGACGGTATATCTGGGGCGATGCCGCCGAGGACGGCTCGAGCGATGCCAATGAAGCGAAATTCGCCGAGTTCGCGGCCCGGTTCATGCTGCGTAACAAGGGGCCGGACCTGTCGTATGAGATGTGGAACGAGCCGGACAACCGGACCTTCCTGCATCCTTCGGTACCGATCTCGCGGCTGCTCTCGACCGCCGGCAGGATTTGCGACGCGCTGGCGCAGCAGGATAGCGGTCCGCTGCCATCCCTGTACCTGTTCGGTCTTGCCCGGCTGCCAAAGCCAGGGAACCCTGTGGCGGAGCTGGCCTTTTCCCGACTGCTGACGGATCCGCGCCTGGGCTGCTTCAAGGGATTAAGTGTCCATCCGTACCGGGCAACTCCCGAGACACTCTTGCAGGACTATCGGCAACTGAGCGGCCGGATCCGCAACTCGGCTCGTCCGTCCGCCCAGCTGATTGTCAGCGAATGGGGCTATGCGTCGTACCTTCCGGTGCGCAGCGAGGAAACCCAGGCCGCGTTAATCGCCAGGCAGTTGCTCTCCGGTGTCATCTCCCAGGTACCCATGCTGGGCGTCTATTCGTGGCGCGACCGGGGCAACGCGCGGTGGGACCGGGAGGCGAACTTCGGCCTGCTACGCGCCGATGGGTCGGAAAAGCCTGTCATCGCCATGCTGCGCGATTTGCTGGGCGTCCTGGCCGGTGCGAAGGATGCCTACTGGCGCGAGCGTAACGGAAGCTTCGTCCTGTCCCTGCGCAAGGACGGGGCGGTCCATCGCATCTATTGGGGACCGCAAAGCCGGGCGCTGATGCTCGAAGAACTCGGCAACGAAAGGGCGGATGGCTGCAAAGCCAAGGCATTGGGCGAGTCCGCCGGGGCACGGCCTTGCGCGGCGGTGCCGCAGGCCGATGGCGAATTCTCCAATGGGGCGATCCTGCTGGTCAGCTGGACCGGCGGGGCCGTGCCGCCCTGACCAGCAGGATCGATGGGCGTCAGGCCACTACGCAAGCACTTCGCGTGAATAAAAGGACTCGAACTTCAGGGCCTGCGTCACGATATTGAACTCGGACTTTGCGCGTGTCACGGCGTGCCCGGACATGGTTTGCCAGAGTTTGTCATCGCCGACGATGGCTTCAATGGAACTTGCCATGGAGGGCGCATCGTCTACCGGGACGATGAAGCCGTTGCTGCCATCCACGATGATGTCCTTGATGCCATCGACATCGGTGCCGACCACCGGGATCGCCAGCGCATTGGCCTCGGCGAGCACGTAGCCGAAGCTCTCGTAGTGCGAGGTCAGCACCACCACTGCGGCGGAACCCAGCAGCTCCAGCAGATCGGACCGGCTCATCCACGCGATGGTCGTCACATCCTTGCCCTCGACCAGGTCGCGTTCCCGCAGCAGTGCATCGAGCGTGGCCCGGTCATCATCATAGTGGCCGTAGCCGACCAGCATGAATTCGATATCCTGGCGGCCCTGGAACAGTCTGGCCACGTCCAGGAACATGGGGATGTTCTTTTGCGGGCTGATCCGCGCCACCATGATCACTCGCTTGACGCCGGCAGCCAGCCGCCTTGCCACCGGCAGGGGCCGTGGCTCGACGGCATTCAGGATCGAGTGCGCGCGCTCCTGGGGCAGCCCGACGTCGTGGATGGCGCGATGGCGCTCCGACGGCGAGGTGGCCAGCACCGCGTCCGTAAGACGATGCAGGAACCGCTCCGCCATCAGGAACACGCGGCGCTTGATCCCGCTGAGGCCGAGGTAGTAGTAGGCATGGGGTGTATAGACGACGCGGACGTCCATTCCGATGCATGCCAGCCGGCCCACCAGTCCTGCCTTGGAACTGTGCAGGTGCACGATCTGGGGGGCAACGTCTTTCACCAGCGCACGCAGCCTGAGCGCCGCCTTCAGGTCGTTCAACGGATCGAGCTTGCGCGGAATCGGGAGGTAGCTGACGCCAAAGTTGCGCGCATCGGCAATGGCCGAGACGGAGCACTGCTTCGGCAGGGCAAAGTGGAAGCTGATGTGCTCGGCATTGATATGGGATGCCAGCAGGTGGAGGTAAGTCTCGACACCGCCCAGGCACTCGGTCACATGCAGGACTTTGATCATTGGTTGCGTATTGGTGTGGTCCGTGGGATGTGGTCCATGGTCTCAGTAGGCGTTGCTTCCCACCCAGCCCCGGAATGCGGTCCAGAAGATGATGCGCAGGTCCAGCCAGAACGACCAGTTGCGGATATAGAAGATGTCGTGCTCCACCCGCTTGGCCATTTTGTCCAGGGTATCGGTCTCGCCGCGATAGCCGTTGATCTGCGCCCAGCCGGTGATGCCTGGCTTGACGCGGTGGCGCAGCATGTAGAAGTCCAGCTGTTCCTTGTACAGGTTGTTGTGCGCCATGGCATGCGGCCGCGGCCCCACTACGCTCATTTCGCCCTTCAGCACATTGATGAACTGTGGCAGCTCGTCCAGGCTGGTGCGGCGCAGGAAGGCGCCGATCGGCGTCACGCGGCTGTCGCCCCTGGTGGCCTGCGTGACGACGCCATGTTCGCTATGCACCTTCATGCTGCGGAACTTGTAGACGTGGATGACGCGGCCATCCATGCCGAGGCGCTCCTGCTTGAAGAAGACCGGACCCGGCGAGTCGCGCTTGATCAGAATGGCAATGAGCAGGAACAGCGGCGACAGCGCGAGGAGCACAAGCGCCGAGAAGCCGCGGTCGAAGATGGCCTTGATGGTGCCGCGCACGCCGAGCGAGGGCGGCTTGTTCATTTCCACCGCGGGCATGCCGAGGAAGTTGCCGACGTTGTGGTTGAGCAGGTCCAGGTCGAGCACGCTCGGCATCCACTTGATGTCGATGAAGTCGTTGCGCAGCGAGAAGGCGATCTCCTGCATCAGGCGATGCTCGCTCATCGGCAAGGTGATCCAGATCTCGTGGATGCCGTGCTCGCGGGCGAAATCTGCGATGTGGGCGCTGTCGGTGATGCGACGGCGTCCTTCCGGCGTGGACTCGCCTTCAGCGGCATAAATGCCGCTGATCTTGAATCCGGTGGTGTGGTGCGCGGTCGCCCGGCGGTACATCTCCTGGCCGGTCCGGCCAAAGCCGACAATGATCACGCGCTTGTTGTTGGCGCCGGCAACGCGCAGCAGGTTGAGCATGGCACGGGTGACCACGCGCAGGCCCACCAGCCCGGCCAGCGCGAAAGCGTACCAGTACACCATCCACAGGCGGGAAAGTGAATCGGCCTGGTGAAGCAGGTAGGTCAGCAGCAGGCTGATCAGCCAGACCAGGCTCCAGCCAGACATCAGGCGCGCGGCGAGCGAGAGCAGGCCGCGGCCGCGCCAGGAAGTGTAGACGTCGAACCCCGGCAGCACGATGAAGGCGATTGCACAGCCAAAGTACTGGATGAACTGGTGGATCGGCGCGTGCGCAGTGGCGAACCGCACTTCACTGGCCAGGATTGCCGCAAGCCAGATGGCGCCGGCGTCGAGCAGGCGAGCCATCAGCGCGAGCTGATCGTGGTGCCTGGCAAACATATCGCGATAGATACCCAATTGCTTCCCCCAGAAGCGTTCGAGTAATGGGCGCCCAAGCGAGTGCCCATGCCCTTGTTGTCTCCTCCGAACTTGCTGTCCGCGCGCAGTGGCGGCCAGGCTCGATGCATGGCATGCATCTTTCCTGTGCATGCTCGGGATGTGGACAAAGCAGAGTCGTGCGGGGCTGCTTCGCGGCAGCCGGTTCCATGGTGTGGCAGCGGTCAGCTGAGGACCGGCCACGGCCGCATCCTTGAGGGCCGTCCATGGAACTGCAACGCTCTTCTACTGCCGGCGCGCTGATGGCGCCGGCGTGCTTCGTGTTTTCAGGTGCGAATAGTGCGATGCAGCGAAATGCCTCGGTACCCTTCATCAGAAGGGAAAGCCTGCCCTTGGTCAATGAAGCGTTCGCCGTCTATTCGCGATGCGTTTCGTCGTTTTTTTCGCGCGCGAAGATGCCGTGCAACTGACTCGAGCGTTACCCCGCTCAAGGAGGGAAGCGAGATGGCAGCGCACCCCTCGCACTGGGGGTGAGAATAAAAAAGACATTGGCGAGCAGATTCGTGACCGCCGAGTTTTTGTGATGCACATGAAAGGCTGATGCGGCTCGGCACCTGGGCATCCTTCACTCAACCGCGGCAAGGAAATGGAAAAAAAACCAGAGCCACATACGGTATTCACGCGGGAGCAGCTGGATTCGTATTTCGCCTCGTACGTAGGGATGGAAGGTGGAAATCCAGGTGCAGCGGTATGGTTCTGCGACAGCTCCCCGCATCCAAGCGGGCCGTCGCTGCTGGCCCCGTTGGTTCCGCATGCGCAACCCGGCGCATGGGATGCGGCCTACCGCTACCGGTATCGCCATCACATGAAGCGCTGGCAGTCGCACCAGAAGATCGCCCGGATCATGTCGGCGGCGCGCGCGCAGGTCTTCAGGACAGCCATCGGCGAGCAGGACTGGAAGCATTACTTCGACCATCACCTGTACGCGCCAGACGGCGCGGAGTTCAAGCTCAGCCTATTCCCGCTGCCTGCGCGATTGGTCAACCAGACAGCGTGGTCGAAGGCGTTTCGCGGCCAGCCGGAACTCTTGCCCAGGCAGCGTTACCTCGACCTTTGCCGCGGTGGCCGGCGCTTTGCCTTCATCGATGCGATTCGCCGGCTGTGGAAGCCGAAGGTGGTGATATGCCTGGGCGAACGGCACGCCGACGACTTCGTGCAGGCGTTCGTCCTCGCGCAGGCGCGTGCCACCGACCACATCCTGCAGCCCGCCGATCAGCCCAAGACCTTGCGTGTGCTCGAGCGAGACGGCACCACGTGGCTGATCTGTCCGCCATTGGCTGGCGCGGCGGGACTGATGTCCGATGTGCTGCTCGATGCGATGGGGCAGTACATCACGCGCTGGCTGCAGCCGGAGGATTTCCCCGGGCACTCCGCCAGTGCAGAGGATCCGATAGAGAGGCCGTCATGCGTCATGGCGAGCGTGGGTCGTTGACGCCGCTGGCCTGCCCGCGGGAATCGCGACGGCGAAGGATTGACTTTCCCCCGCCAAGTAGGGGTGACACGGATTGGTGGATGCGTTTATCTGCGGCTGGCCCGATCTGCAAGCTGCTGCCGCGGCATCCGCTCGCAAGTTCGTGCGCGGCATCAGAGGCAGTGCAGGGCGCTGGAGACCGTGCGGGGCAGTCTCGCAGTCGCAGGATTTCCCACCATGTTTCGTTGTATCGAAGTATCGACCTCAGGAGAGCAGCGTGCAAACCAAAACCCGGAACATCTTCATTCTTGGCATCATGGCCGGCGCCGCAGCAACGCTCGTGGCTTGCGGTGGCGGCGGCGACGATTCGCCCTCGCCCTCCCAGCCTTCGGGCACCGCGAGCGGCAAGGCGGTGGACTTCTACCTTTCCGGCTCGACTGTCACCTTCCTCGATTGCGACAACAAGACCGTGGCCACGAATGCAACCGGGGACTTTACCTTCCCGGCTGGTTGCACGAAAAGCGCGCTGAAAGTGACCGGCGGCACCGACATCGGTACCAACCAGCCGTTCACCGGGGTGCTGCAGGCACCGGCGCAGGATTTCAGGCAGGGCGTGATACAGGTGGTATCGCCGCTCACCACACTGGCGGTCCAGCTCGGCTCGGGCCAGGTTGCACCCCTGGCCACGGGGCTCGGTCTGGCAGGCAAGGACCTGGGCACGCTCGACCCGATGCAGGACGCGGCCGCGCTGCGAGCGGCGGTCGTGGTACAGCAGCTGGTCGACCACGTCGCCAAGACGCTGACGGGCCTGGGCACCGGTGGCACGCTGACTCCCGCGGATTCCGCCGCGGCGGCCTCCAAGGCGGTCGCCGGCGCGGTGGCTGACGCGCCGGGCACGGCAGACCTGACCAGCGCTGCGCTGATTACGAACGTGGTGTCCAGCGCTGTGCAGAACGCGCAGTCGGGCCTGCCCGCCAGCTTGCAGTCGGACATCGGCGCCGTGGCAGCCAATGTGGCTGCGCTGGCTGCCCCGGTGATCACGAGCCAGGTGGCAAGAGTCAACACGGCGCTGGAGGCCGTCGACCTGAGTAGCAGCCCCGCGGAGACGTTGTCGGCCCTGACGGAGAGCGGATCGATCAATATCGTGACCGGGAGCGCCCAGTCCACGACGACCACGGCGCTGGTCCAGGCGGTGACGACTGGCGGGCTGACCGATGCATCGAACACGACCAGGCTGGCCGGGCTCGGTGATGCGGTATCGACCGGCAATACCGCCGAGATCCAGCAGGCAGCCGCGGGCCTGGGCAGCGCGGTGGATGCTGGCGCGATCAACAACGTCGCAAACGCGGTCAGGCTGGACAACTCCCTGCTGCTGTCAAACCTGACGATCAACGGCGTGAATTACCCGATCACCGACACGATCACGGCCACGGGCGGCACGCTCGGCGCGATCCAGGTTGCGCTGACGCAGAATGGTGATGCCTTCAACGGCGGCCCGTCGCAAGTGCGCGCCGGCCTGAGCTATACCTACGGTGGCAATCAGGTCGATGTCATCATCGAGAACGTGACGCTGACGTTCAACGGGTCGCAACTGGTGGATGCCGTGGTGCCTGCCAATACCGCCTATTCGTTCCGGATCAGCGGCAACTTGTCTGCCGCGGCAAGCCTGACCAATAGCGCTGCCGACAGCCTGTTCTCCAGCGCCAACGGCGGCTCGCTGAACCTGCCGTTCACGGTGTTCCTCGGCAAGCTCAGGTCTTCCGGCGCGCTGAGCCAGGCCCAGGTCGACGCGCTCACGCCGAAGGCGACCAGCACGTTCCCCGTGACGTTTGCGACAACCACTGGTGTCTCCGGCAGGGATGTGAGGCTGGGCATGCTGGTCAACGGCGGCGTGGAGTTCGCCAAGACGGCACTGGTGAAGACTGACGCCGAGATGGTGGTCGGCGACGGCCTCATGACTACGGTCACGCTCAACCCGTGACCGACGCGTAGTGGTGCCTTCCGCCCGGATGGGGAAGGCCAGTCTCCCCCGGTCATCCGAACGCGTGCTCAAGGCAATGCCAGGGTGGCCGGGTACTTTTGTGTCTGCGTCGGGCGCCTCTCCCGGAGCGCGCCGTGCATGAGGCTAGCCCAGTGGCCTCGGAGTTTCCTATGCAGCTGATTCGCAAGCGCCGGTTGAAACCGGCCTGCGCCCTGATGCTGGGCCTGTCTTGCGCGGGTACGGCCAGCGCAGCGCCGGACGATGTATTCATGCAGGCCGAGCCCGCCACCGGGGAGTTCACCTCGGTGCGGGTGGAAGCCAGCTACGACATGGTCGATCGCACCGTCGACGTCTTCAACCTGCGTGGGCGGCAGGGGCCCGTGTCGGACAATGCCGGCGACTATCGCGGTGGCAAGCTGATGCTGGGTTACAAGTTCTCGCCGCACTGGTCGGGCTCGGCCACCTACTGGCGCCGTGGCATCGATTACGGGCAAGACCACAACCAGATCGATACCTGGATGCTGGCGATGCACTACGACCCGCTGGCGGAGGCCGGCGCCCGCGATCGCATCATGCTGCGCTTCTCGCTATGGGGAGACCATTCTGGCAGCCTGAACCGCTCGTCGCCGGTGATGGTTCGCAATACGACGTTCAACAGCCTGACCGTGAATAACGCGAACGATGTCCAGGCCCAGGCCGATGTCATCTTCTCCGGCGAGTTGACTGAGCGCAACCAGCTCACCGGCTTCATCGGGCTTGGCATCAGCCGCGTGACGATCGGCAGCATCGACACGCGCCTGCAGCGAGGCAATTGCAACTTCAATGTTGCCATCGGCTCCGACAACCTCGCCAACGGGCAGTTGGCCGCGCCGTGCAACGTGGGCAATGCCACGCTCCAGTCGGCATCATTTTCGGTAGACGCCGGCCAGTTTGGGCTGAATTTCAACGACGATTTCAACTACACGGCCGGCTATCTGAACCTGGGCGGGTCATGGCGCTGGAAGTACGAGCGCTTCGCGGCGCGGCTCGGCTACCAGTTCCAGTACCTGCTGCGCAGCAATGTCGATAGCCGCACGCAAGCCTATGGCAATTCGCCGATCCGCTCCAACCATACGCTGGGCCTGGAGCTATCGTATGCGGTAGCGAAAAACGTGGAGGTGTTCCTGCGCGGCCAGGCGTCGCTGTACAACTTCGTCGGCACCATCCCATTCCTCTATAACGCGACGACCGCGGGCAAGCTGGATCGCTACTACGGCTACGGCTCGATCGGCATTCGCTTCTCCGGGTTCTGAGTCTGAGTTCCTGATGAACGCCACAGCGCTGATCGATCCGCTCCATGGATGAAGGTTCCTGGCGGTGGCTTCACCCTCTGTTTCCAGAGATCGTCAGCATATTTCGATCCCCTCCGGTGAGGGGATCGAAAACAGGGAACTCCCGATATATTGCAATGCAGCAGAGGCACTTATGTCAGACCTTAGAAGATTGAAATTCCTAAGTCGGGAAGGTCTGGTTAGAATCAGGCCGAACGATAAAAGATATATAGACAAATCAGTTGGGTGAAAGTCGCGAGGTTGCACGTCAGGATTAATGCATTAATCGTTAGCAGCGGTCATCGCTAAGCGTGCAAGGCCAGGGAAGCGGTTTATTCCATGGCAAAAATCATGTGATAACAAAAATTATCCTGGCTCCGGGGTAACACAGGCTCACAGCTTCCGCTCGGGCCGAGACCGCTTTCAGGGCCCCACGACCGGATTTCTGGCAGGCGGCGCCGCGTGCGAGCGCGAGCCTGGCTCCATTATTCAAGCAGGCAGCTCAGGGCCTTGGAAAAGACCCAATCGGCGCGGGAATGTCGCCCGCGATGGCGCACTGACGCCTTCGCCTCCTGTCTGCGGATAAAGATTTGTAAAAGACCACGGCAGTACGCGCGCCCACGAGGCGCCGGCATGCTGCGGCATTGAATATCGGGGGTCCCACCAAGCAGCAAGGGATAACATGCAGCATTCAAAGGTGTTCGCGCGTCAGGAACTCGATCGCTATTTTTCCTCCTACGTTGGAATGGAGGGAGGCAATCCACGGGCTCCCGTCTGGATATGCGACAGAAGCCCGGCGTGGTCGGAGCCGCTGGTCGCACCGCTGCAGCCGCGTATGGCACCGCCAGCCTGGGACGCCGTGTTCCGCAGCCAGCACCGGGAAGACATGGGCAAGTGGTTCGGCCATCAGTGCATTGCGCGCATCATGGCCGCCGCGCGCGCCGAGGCGCTGCGCGTCCGCCTCGGGGACAACGACTGGGAGCAATACTACTGGCGCCATCTCTACTCGCCCAGGAGCGCTGAATTCCGGCTCAGCCTGTTTCCCCTGCCTGCCCAGGTCGACGGACGAACGACCTGGTCCAGGGCGTTCCGAGGTCAGCCTGAACTGATCCCGCAGGCGCGCTACCTGGAGCTGTGCCGACATGGCGAACGCTTCCGGTTCCTCGAAAAGACCCGTGCCCGCTGGCGCCCGAAGGCCGTCATTTGCCTGAGCCATCGCCATACCGACGAATACGTCGACGCGTTCTCGCTAAACGGGCTCGCCAGTGAAGAGCATGCACTCCAGCCGGCAGACCAGGTCAGGCGCTTGCGGCTCTTCACCAAGGACGGAACGACCTGGATCATCTGCCCGGCTATCGGCGGCAGCGCAGGGATGACGTCGCAGGTTCAGCTCGATGCGTTTGGAAAGTTTCTAGGCATGCGCCTGGCAGCGAGCGACTTCAAGCATTGCCTCGATCTCGATGCCGTCGACCATGCAGCGCCGGCGCGGCCGGAGCGCTTGCCGCAGGCGCACCAGCGGAGCAGGTTGCCTGCCGCCGCGGCTGGTGGCCATGCTGAGGAACGTGTCCGGCCAGCGTCTCCCGGAATGGAACCCGCCCGGGCGGGAAATTGCGCATTGTTCGCGTAGCGCGACAAGAAAAAATCTGATGTAAATAATTTTCAATTTTCCGGAGTGCATATATTTGGCACGATTATTGTTCTTCATTCATTGAAATTTCCCATTGAGGGCACCGTTATGGCGGTGCCTATTTTTTAACTCTTGCGCAGAGCGGCTGTCGCCGACGAATAGTGCCGAGGGGCAACAGCACGCACTCGTCCGTTGCCGCGCCCGACCACGCATTGCGCCCTGGCAATATGCCGCTTAGCTTGTTTCTTGCCGCTCGCCCCAGTAGGGGTCGAGGCCATAGTATGCATGCACCGAGGCACCCCACTGGGGGTCGGCCATGCTCGGCCAGTTGTCCTTGTCGAAGCCGGGCGCCGTCTTGATCCTCTCTGCCGTCATGGCAATCCGGAAGCACTTTTCGTCAGTGTCCATTACCAGGGCACTCCACGGAATTGCGTGCAACCTGTTGCCGATTCCAAGAAAACCGCCCGTAGTCAATACTGCATAGGCGATGCGCCCCCGCGGGACGTCAAGCATGATCTCGGAGATCTTGCCCACGTCTTGGCCGTCCGACGAGTATGCGGTGGTGCCGTCGAGGCTCGATGCAGCCATCACTTGCGGACCTGGCCCTGCGCCGATGCCGGATCCTATGATTGCCGCGCCTTCGGATGGTTTCGATTGCATGCTGTGCTCCCATCGTGTCGGGTTGACGAACAATGGACATAAGCAACGGGTATGCCTGGCCGGTCTCGCGCGCCACGTCGACAGCGCGGTTGCCGATAGGAAGCGTCCTGCGTAATTTTTTCCAGGCGGTTGAAGGAAGCGGCTGGCAGTGTTGCCCGGGCGCTCTCGAGATATGGACGGGTCGGCAGGCACGCGATGACGCGCAGTTCACGTGCTGGGGCGATTCGTTCTTCAAGGTGGCGGCGGGATTGGGCATTGAAAGGCAGGCGCCTGCTGTTCAAGACCTCGGTAAGTTATTGATTTTATTGGGACGTGTCTGCAGGTTCCGGCTCCGGTTGCTGATGGCAGAAGTCGCGCTGCCCCTCTGATCCGCATCCATGAACCCCGTTTCTGGCGCACATGCTTTCGCTACATAGCGGTGCCGGGTCCGGGTGGGAAGCTGCTATCAAGAGCCGTTTGCCATTGCTGCCGTCCGCCCATGAAGCGCACCACCACCATTCCGTCCCCGCCGCCTGACGCCGCCCACGCGCTTGCGCCGGCTGGCGCGCCGGCGGGCGTGGGCTGCCCCGAGGACCGCAATTTCGTCACGGCGCTGGCGCGTGGCATGGAGCTGCTGCGGGCCTTCGGGCCGCAGGACGATTACCTCGGCAATGCCGAGCTGTCGCGCCGCACCGGCATCCCGCGGCCGACCGTGTCGCGGCTGACCTACACCCTGGCCACGCTTGGCTACCTGACCTATATCGAAGGCACGGAGAAATACCGGCTCGGGCAGGGCGCGATGGTGCTCGGCCATCGCTACATTGGGGGCGCGGGCGTCCGCGAGATCGCGCAGCCGCTGATGCAGTCGCTGGCCTTTGCCACCGACTGCACCGTGGCGCTGGCGATGCCGGACCGGCACGCCATGGTCTACCTGGAAAGCTGCCAGCCGCGTGGCGCGCTGGTGATCCGGCTGGCGCCGGGTGCGCGCCTGCCGATGGCGACCTCGGCAATCGGGCGCGCCTGGCTGGCAGGGCTCGACGCCGGGCACCGCGAAGCGGCGCTGGCCGAACTGGCGCGCCACTACGGCGTACGCTGGCCTGCCGTGCGCAGCGGCATCGAGCGCGCGCTGCAGGACTACGCCCGCCGCGGCTTCTGCGTGGCGCACGCGGAATGGGACCGCACCGTCAGCGGTGCCGCGGCGCCGCTGCGGCTCGCGGGCAGCAGCGAAGTGCTGGCGATGAATATCGGCGGCTCCGCGGCGCGGCTGTCGCCGGAAATCCTGGAGGGCAATCTCGGCCCGCGCATCCGCGACCTGGCCGAGACCCTGCAGGCGCGCCTGTGGCAGCCCGGCGGCGCGCGCGCTTCGATGCGGCTGCCGGCGGATGGGCCCGAGACGGGCGCATGTCCCGCCAGCCGGCGAGCCGCCAATGAATGACACGTAACAGACCCATATCAACCAGGATCGATGAGGAGATAGCGCATGGAAGTACGCAACAAGACCGTGGTGGTGACTGGCGCGGCCACTGGCATTGGCCGCGCGCTGGCGCTGGCGTTTGCACAGGCCGGTGCACGAGGCGTGGCCGTGGCCGATCTGAACGCGGATGGCGCCGCCAGGGTCGCCGCCGAAGTCCAGGAGGCCGTGCCATCGTGCCAGGTGTTCGCGCAAGCGGTCGACGTCGCCGATGCCGCCGCGGTGCAGGCACTGGCCGACGAGGCCACGCGCCGCTTCGGGCAGGTCGATGTGTTTTGCTCCAACGCCGGCATCATCCTGCGCAAGGGCCTCGACGCGGGTGCCGACGAATGGCAGCGCATCTGGGAAATCAACGTGATGGCGCATATCCATGCGGCGCGCGCGGTGCTGCCGCAGATGCTCGAGCGCGGCGACGGCTATTTCGTCAATACGGTATCGGCGGCGGGGCTGCTGTCGCAGATCGGCTCCGCCCCGTACGCGGTGACCAAGCACGCGGCGATCGGGTTTGCCGAATGGCTGTCGATCACCTACGGCGACCGCGGCATCAAGGTCAGCTGCATCTGCCCGCAGGGCGTGCAGACCAACATGCTGTTCGGCGAGCAGGGGGAGCGCAAGGGCTTCCTGCAAGAGGGCTCCGTCACCGCGGAGCATGTGGCCGCGGCGACGCTCGAGGGCGTGGCCGACGAGCGCTTCCTGATCCTGCCGCACCCGGAAGTGCTGGAGTACTACCGCCGCAAGGGCCAGGACTACGACCGCTGGCTGCGCGGCATGCGGCGCCTGCATGACAAGGTGATGCAGGAGTTCGGCGGCATCGCGGTGTAAGCAGTAAGCGCGCAGGGCCTGCGCGGGCCAGGCGTCCGCTTCAGGCGTCCGGTTCCGCCGCCGCCTGCGCGTTGCCTTCGCCGCTGGGATCGTGCAGCCGGGTCAGGCTGATGAGGGCGCCGGCGGTCGCGACCGCCGCCGCCACATACAGCGCGATCCGCGCGGCGCCGTCCGGCGCCAGGCTGAACAGCAGTGCCACCAGCGCCGTGCCGGTGGTCTGGCCCAGCAGCCGCGTGGTCGCCTGCGCCCCGCTGGCGCCGCCGCTGCGGGCCGGCGGCGTGGCGCCGATCATGGCGCGGTTGTTGGGCGACTGGAAGAAGCCGAAGCCGGTGCCGCACAGTGCCATGCGCCACGCTATGTCGAGGCTGCTGGCATCCGCTCCCAGCGTTGCCAGTCCGACCAGCCCGCCGGCCAGCATGGCCAGCCCGAGGCCGGCGAGGATGCTGGCCGGGTAGCGGTCCGAGAGCCGCCCCGACAGTGCTGCCATCACCGCGACCATCATCGGCCACGGCGTGATCAGCAGCCCGGTCTCCTGCAGCGAGCGGCCAAGCTGGTATTCGAGGTAGAAGGGCAGCGCCACGAAGGAAAGCATCTGCGTCATGAACGAGCAGAAGGACGTGCCTACCGCCAGCGCAAAGGCCCGGCTGGCAAACAGGTCCACCGGCACCAGCGGCGCGGCGCGGCCGCGCTGGCGCCGCACCAGCAGCCAGCCCAGCACGATCGCGGCGGCAATCCCCGCGACGCCGGCCGCGCGCCAGGCGGCATGGCCAAGCCCGTCCACGCCCAGGATAAACAGCCCGAACACCAGCGCCGACAGCAGCGCGCTGGGATAGTCGAAGCCGCGCGGCTGCGGCGGCGTCTTCGGCAGCGCGCGCCGGCTCAGCACCAGTGCCAGGATGGCCACCGGCACGTTCACCGCGAACAGCCACTGCCAGCTAGCTACCGCCAGAATGATCGCCCCCAGCGAAGGCGCCACCGCGATGGTCACGCCCACCACCAGCGCGTTCAGCCCGATGCCGCGGCCCAGCTTCGTGGGCGGGTAGATAAAGCGCACCAGCGCGGTATTGACGCTCATGATGCCGGCGCCGCCGATGCCCTGCAGCACGCGCGCCGCCACCAGCATCGGCAGGTTGACCGACAGCGCGCACAGCAGCGAGCCGGCCAGGAAGGTTGCAAGCCCGGCACGGTACACACGCTTGTAGCCGAGGATGTCGCCCAGCGATGACAGCGGCAGCAGGCACACGGTCACCGTGAGCTGGTACGCGTTGACGACCCAGATGGTGCTCGACGGCTCCGTGTGCAGTTCACGCGAGATCGAGGGCAGGGCGATGTTGGCGATCGAGCCATCGAGCACGGCCATGATCAGGCCGAAGAAAACGGTGAGAATCGCCCAGGTGCGTTGCGGCTGGGGAAGGCCTTGTTCTGGCTGCATGGGAGAGACATTGAAGACAATGGCGCGCCGCGGAAAGGCGAAGGATGGCGGGCCATCGTGCGGCCTGGCCATTATCGTCCCGCGTGGCGGTGCTCGCAAATCCGACAATTGTGATATGGCGCGCCGGTAAGGCACTTGCGGGCACTTGCAGGCACCGCTGGCGCGCTAGGCCGCGGCGCCGATGTCTTCCATATAGCTGCGCAGCCGCTCGCGCAGCGCCGCGGCAGCGGCGGTGACCGCGGGGGTCCAGCCCGGCGCCGCGCCGCACAGCGCTTCCAGCGCCCGGCACTCGCGCACGATGCCCTTGCGGCGCACGATCATGAACGCGCCAGCCGCTGCATGGATCCAGCGTCCGAGGGCCGCCATGTCGCATTGCGCGATGCTGCGCTCCAGCTCGGGCAGGTCTTGCAGCAGCTGCCTGCGCAGCATGGCCTCGTAGCGCTGGCGGTCGTTGCCTGTCTCGATGCTGGCGTGACCCTGTGCCGCGCCATCCTGGCGCGCGGGCAGATGGTCCAGGCAGGCCTCCAGATCCTGCAACGATGCCGGCTTGGCCACATAGCCGGCGAACCCGCGCTGGCGCCAGTCCATCGACCACTCGCTGCGCGGGAAGGCGCTGAAGGCGAGCACCGGCACGCCGGGATGGCGCGCACGTACCGCCTCGAGCAGTTCGTGGCCGTCCATGCCGGGCATCTGGATGTCGGTGAGCACGGCATCGACCCGCGCGGTCTCCAGCACCGCCAGCGCCTGCTTGCCGTTGCTGACCACGATCGGCTGGTGGCCGAGCGTTTGCAGCTGTTCGGTGATCAGGGCCTGGTTCAGCGGATTGTCCTCGGCCACCAGGATGGAGGCCCGAGGCGTGATCGGGACTGGCTGTGGCGCTGCGGGCGCGGTGCCCATAGTGCCCATAGTGCCCGTAGTGCCCGTAGTGCCCGTAGTGCCCGTAGTGCTCTCGGTTCTGCTGTCGGTATTGTCTGGCCCGTTGCCTGGCCCTTGCTCGCCGGTGGAGTCATGGCTGGCGTTGCGGGCTGCCGTAGCCACGCATGCCAGCAACGCATGGTGGCTGTATGCCGTGACCTCGAGAATCCCGGGCGCGCGCTGGTGCGGGCGATGGGGACCGTCCGGCGTGACCCAGACCACCGTGGCGGTGCCCGCTTCGCGCAGCGCGGTCATCGTGGCCAGCGGAAAGTCGCCGCTGGCCACGATGACCCGGGCCGGTTTGTACGCCAGGTATTCCCGCGCAGCTGCCAGCGAAGCCAGACCGCTCGCGCGCCAGCCCGCGGCATTGAGCCATGCTTCAAGGTTTTCCCCGATACGCGCATCCTGGCACAACACCAGAACGTGGCCGTGCGGCGCAGTGGTGTCCACGTGCCCGGTGGCCTGCCGCGCCGCCGGCACGGTCCGCACCGGCAAGCGCACCGTGAAGGCGCTGCCGATATCGGGCACGCTCGCCACCGTGATGCTGCCACCCATCAGCTCGCACAGCCGCGCGCAGATCGAGAGTCCGAGCCCGGTGCCGCCAAGGCGCCCGGCGCCGGTGGCATCGCCCTGCACGAACGGCTGGAACACCCGCGCCGCCAGCGACGGCGGCATGCCGATGCCGGAATCGCCGACGCGGCAGACCAGCTGTGGTATGCCCTGGCCCTCGGTGCACACCTCCGCGCTGAAGCTGATACGCCCGCTGGCGGTGAACTTGAACGCGTTATTCAGCAGATTGTTGATTACTTGTACCAGCCGCGTGCGGTCGCCCGTGATTTCCACGTCAAGCGATGGTGACAGCAGCAGGTGAAAGCGCAGCGGCCGGCCCGCCGTCATCGGCGCGTAGGTCAGCGCCAGGCTTTCGAATGCGTCGATCGGGCGAAAGGGTTCGTCGACCAGCTCGAGCTTGCCGGCATCGATTTTCGAGAAATCCAGCACATCGTTGACGATGCGCCGCAATGCCCCGGCGGCCGCGTCGAGCGCCTGCAGCCGCGGCGCATGCGTCTCCAGCCCCGGGCTACGCGCGAGCAGCTCGAGGTTGCCGAGCAGCGCATTGAGCGGCGTGCGGATCTCGTGGCTCATGGCGGCAAAGAAAGTCGAGCGTGCGCGCATCATGGCCTCCGTGGCCTGCTGCGCCGAGCGCAGCTGGTCCTCCAGCGCCTGTTGCGCGGTGCAGTCCAGCACCGCGCAGAACAGCACATCGTCGTCGCGGTAGCGCGCCGGCGCATAGGTAATCTGCAGGAACCGCCCGGCGGCATCGGTGGCATCGGCGGCATCGGTGATGGCGGTGGCGTCGGCAGCCGGGGCGGTACCGTCGTCGACCTGCACCGCGTCCGTTACGGCGTCGCTCTCCCGGGCCGCTGCCGGTGCGGCGATTGTCAGGCTGGCAATCGCGGCCGGACCGTCGCCGCAGCGGCGCGGCTGCGCGCCGAACGCTTGTACAAGCGCGTCGGGCATCTGCCGGGAGCCATGCAGCTGCAGCAGCGTGTCGGCTCGCTGGTTGCACATCAGCACGCCGTAGTCGCGCTGGCGCACGATGCACAGCCCCACCGGCGTGGCGCTGACCAGGATATGCGTCATCAGCTCGCTTTCCAGCGCGCGCGAGGCATCGGCATGCGTGCGCCGCAGCAGGTGCCGGCTCCAGTAGCGCGCGGTCAGCACGATGCCGCTGACCAGCACCAGCATGGCCGCCGCGATGCCTGCGAACTCGGCGGCGAGCGCCGCAGCCAGCATCCGGTATGGCAGGAAGTACACCAGCAGTCCAACGCCCGCCTGCAGCGGCTCGACCAGCAGCACGCCATTGCTGGTGTACAGCAGCGTATCGTGGTCGATGTGGCGCGCCCGCGCCGCCAGGTTGTATATCTGTGCCGCCGATGCCACGCCTTCGCGCGGCGACACGTCGATGATCTCGTCGGCTTCATTGACCAGCAGCAACAGCGCCGGCTGGCTCGGCCGGTGCAGGGTCGCCAGGAAACCCTGCACCGGGATGCAGGCGGCGACCAGCGCGGTCGGCCTGTCGCCGGCATAGGCCGCACTGACCAGCATCATGACCGGGGAGTCGTCCACCGGATGCCGCAGCGGCCCGATCCACACCGGCTGGTCGCGCGCCGGCACGGCATGGCCGGTGCGGTCGCGCAGCGCTTCGGTCAGGCGCGTGCGCAGCAGCGGGATCAGCGTCGGGTCGAGCGCCATCGGCGCGCGTGCGCCGTTTTCTGGCTGGCGGATGACCACGGCGCTGTCTTCGTCCAGCGCAACGGCAAAGGCGTCGTGATCGAGGCCGAACGCCTGCTGCGTTGCCATGGTGGCCAGCGCGATGCCGCGCAGCCCCGCGAACTGCTTTGGCAGCCTGGCGCCCCAGGCGAGGCGCGTGTCAGGGGTGGCGAGCAGGTGATAGTCCTTACCAACGCCGTCGGCATGGATGCTGGCCGCGCCGGTGCGCCGGAACGATTCGAAGGCGGCATCGCGCGCCGGGTCGACAGCAGGGGTTTCACGCTGGTAGCGGATCGTCAGTACGCTGCGCCGCACGAACGACGCCTCGTTCTGCAGCAGCTGCGACAGCGCCGCCATGTACTGCGCCACGTGCCCGCGCCGGTAGTCGATGTGCCGGCCCGCGGCAAGCCCGGCCAGCAGCAGGCCGGAGAACACCACCACGGCGATCAGCACGGCGATGGTGGCGGCGTAGCGTTGCTGCTGGCGCCGGGATTGCCCGGCCAGCGCATCGAACGCGCTCGTGAGCGATTCGCGCGTGCGCTTCAGGGTGGATTCCATCGACGCGTGTTCAGGCCGTCGCCACGTCAGATAAGGCCATTTTCGTACGCGTAACGGATCAGGCCGGTGTTTGTCTGCACGCCGAGCTTGCGCATGGCGACCGTCTTCTGGCTGGAAATGGTGCTGACCGAGCGCCCGAGCTTGCCGGCGATGTCGGCAAGCTGGATCCCCTGCGCATAAAGCCTTACCACCTCCAGTTCGCGCAGGGTCAGTTCGGTCGCCGGGGCCGCGGCGAGCGCGGCGCTGTCAAGGATGGCCTGCGCCGAAGGCGAGTGGTAGCAACCGTCGCAGGCGATAACCTGGAGACAGGCCCGCACCACTTCATCGGTCGGGTCTTCCTTGCTGACGTAGGCGCGCACGCCCAGCTTCATGGCGCGGCGGATGATGGCGGCATTGGCCTGGGCACTGACCACCACGATGCGGGTCAGCGGATGGCGGCGCGTGAGCCGGTTCAGCAGGTTGAAACCATCCGACGAGGCATCGCCGCGGCCCATGCAGAAGTCGGTGACGGCAATGTCGGCGGGCTCGCGGTCGAGCGCGGCCAGCAGTTCCGTGCCGTTGCCGCAGGTACTGGTGACCTGGAAGTTGGGCGTGCGCTGCAGGCAGTCGCGCAGCGCGACCATGACCAGTGGATGGTCGTCCGCCAGGGCGACACGGATGATTGGGTCGTACATCGTTTTCGGGTCCTCGGTCCTCGGGTTCTTGGCGCTTGCTTGGCCGGGGCACCCGCAGGCGCCACGGCGTCACCACAAATCCGCATTCTGGCTATGTTCCCGGCGCCCCTGAATCGCAATTCGGCTAGTTCCCGGTCACTGCCATCGTGCCGGACGGGCAGGCGGTGGAAGCTGGGTATAAGGGTACGGCCTCAACCCTGCTCGGCTTGACGGCGAACTGCGCGCGAGCAGCGCGATTTTTCCGCGGATCGCGCGCAATGGCATTTGTGTGACATCAATGCACGGCGCAGCTGTGCTTTCCCATGTAAGTGGACTGCCGACGACATATGCCGGGGCGCAGGCGGCAGCCATCAAACTTTCACGCTTGGCGCCCGCGAACGCTGTCCTAGAATGAACCTGACACGCGCCCGCGGCCATCATGCCGCGCAAGGCCCGGCTTGCGCCGGGTGGCGCTTGCGGCGCGTGCCGCGTGGGGGAATTGCCATGCCCGTCTATCAATACCGCTGCGAGAAGTGCGGCCACGTGTTCGAGAAAACCGAACATCTCGCAGAACATGCCTCTGCCCATCCGAATTGCCCGAACTGCGGCAGCCAGTCCGTCCAGCACGCACCGGCCCCGTTCGTGGCAGTGACCCAGCGCAAGAGCTGAGCCGTAACAACGTTCCAGGAGATTTGCGCTCCGCCGCGAGGCCGCAGCGGGGCGTTGGCGTGCATGCCGCCGGGCGATTGCCGGCGGGATGCCGGAGTGGTTTCATGCGTGGCGCATGCACCGCCACGCGCGTTCGCGCTGCGCGCAAGCGGCGATCTCAACCTTGACGGAGGATGCCATGGCCACGAGACCGTTTTCCCAGTTTCCCGCCGACGAGCAGCAACAGGTAACGCAGGCTTGCATGCATGTCGGGATCCCACAGGAGGCGTTCCAGATCACGGACGAAGGCGATGGCGGGGGCCGTCGCGTCAGTGTGAAGCGGCTGGGCACGGACGCGGTCAGCGTCTATGAGGCGGGGCCGGGTTCGGTCTGGGTCGAAGAGTTCGAGAGCGATCTCGAATGCGGCCTGTTCGGCCGCGTGACGGCGTAGCGCGCGGAAAGCGCGGAAAGCGCGGCTCAGTGCCGGCCGCGCTCGCCCAGGCGCGACACCACCGAGGCGCCCGCAATCAGTTCCTTGAGCAGGGCCAGCGAGGCCGCGCCGCTGGTTCGGAAGGGATCGAGTTCGGCGCGCGCCGAGAACTTCAGCAGCGTCGCGGTGTTGATGCGCGCCGCGTTGACCTGCCCCATGGCCCAGCCGGCGAAGTCGCGCGTGCAGGTTTCCTCGAAATGCAGCAGCGTCACATCCTGGTGGCGCGGATCGCGCGCGATCGACTGGAACAGTTGCGAGACCTCCTGCCGGTCGCCTTCGAGCGCCTGCAGGAAGATGCCGTTGCCGTGGCACAGCACGCCGGTGATGCCGTGGCGCGGGTTGCGCTCGAGGCTGGTGGCCAGGATCGCGTCGAGCAGGGCCGTGTCGATGGCCTGGCGGGCACGGCTGGCATAGATCAGGCGGACTAGCATGGTCGTGGCGGTTCCGTGATGGGGAAGGAGCGGATGCTGATTCCGGGGCAGGGCTCCTAGCCGCGGTTATTGTTCAGCAGCGTGAGGAATTCACGCCGCAGGCTGTCGTCCTTCAGGAAGGAGCCGCGCATCACGCTGTTGGTCATCTTGGCGTCGGTGTCGCGCACGCCGCGCCAGTGCATGCAGAAATGCTCGGCCTCCATCACGATGGCGAGGCCGTCGGGGTTCATCTTTTCCTGCAGCAGGTCGGCGACCTGCGCCACGGCTTCTTCCTGGATCTGCGGCCGGCACATGATCCATTCCGCCAGCCGCGCGTACTTGGACAGGCCGATCAGGTTGGAATGCTGGTTGGGCATCACTCCCACCCACAGCTTGCCGATGATCGGGCACAGATGGTGCGAGCAGGCGCTGCGCACGCGCAGCGGGCCCACGATCATCAGTTCATTGAGCTGGCCGACGTTGGGGAACTCGGTCACCGCCGGCGACTTCGCGTAGCGGCCGGCGAAGATCTCCTTCAGGTACATCTTGGCTACGCGCCGCGCGGTTTCCTGCGTGTTGTGGTCGTTGTCGACGTCGATCACCAGCGCGCGCAGCACGCCTTCGATGCGGGTCTGGACCTCGGCTTGCAGCTGCTCCAGCTCGCCCGGCTCGATATAGCGGGCGATATTGTCGTTGGCATGGAAGCGTTCCTGCGCAGCCTGCAGGCGCGCGCGGATCCGCTCCGAGACGGAAGAGGCCGGGTCGCCGGCGGCCGCGTCGGCCGGTTGGAGGTCTTGCGGGCGGTGTGCCGCGTCCTTGCTGTTCATGGAAAGCGTGGTGGGTTGCGGAGTGGTCCGGCACGGGCGCCGGCGGGTGTGCCGGATTCACTATATGGCAGATGCGGTGGCCCGACAACCTGCCCGCCCGACGCCCTGAGGCCCCTTTGAGGCCCTCTTGGGTCCTCTTTGAGGCCCCATTCCCACTGCGCCGGACGCGCCGCATACCGCACACCCCGGCTTGCCTCCGTGAATTGTTCGTGACAACGCTCAACCTCGCCCCGCGCGACGCCGACAAGCGCACATAATGTTCGCAAACATCAGCCGCCCGCCGCCTGAATGGCGGGCGTACCGCAAGTTGCGGCCTTACTTTTGTCGGGAACAACGTGACCTTGCCGATCGCCTTCCCATGCAGCAGCCTGATGCTGCTCCATGTCGTGACGATACCGCTGCCGGCAACGCCGGTGGAAACGGGCGTGGCGGAGCATCATGCCAGCGCTGCCCGTGCGCGCAAGCCAGGCTTGCGGCGGCCGCTCGCCGTGGGCGCGCGCGTGCCGACAGGCGGGAGTGCCCCCACCGGCTGAGGCGCGCGGCGCCGAGCCAGACCTGGTCAGGCACGCGCAGCGTGCGGCACCCTGCCCGGGCGCCCCGCAACACCTACCAGAGCAGCAGCGCCAGCGCCGGCAGCATCGCGGCCGGCATGACGATCGCCCCCAGGCGCAGGAACTGGCCGGCGCTGACCATATGCCCCTCGCGGCGCAGCGCGGTGAGCCACAGTAGCGTGGCCAGCGAGCCGGTCACCGACAGGTTCGGGCCCAGGTCGATGCCGATCAGCACCGCGCCGGTGACCGCGTGCGACGCATCGCCAGCGGACAGCGCCGACGCCGCGATCAGCCCGGCCGGCAGGTTGTTGGCGATATTGCCCGCCAGTGTCACCAGTCCGCCCACCGCCAGCAGCGCAAGCGCACCGCCATCGCGCGAGGCGGCCGCGACCGCGTCGGCGAGGTGACCGATCACCGCGGTCTGCTCCAGCGCGGCCACCAGCACGAACAGGCCGGCCACCATTGGCAGCACGCTCCAGGAAACTTCGCGCAGCGCCGGCAACAGCAGGTCGCGCCGGGTGGCGCAGACCAGCAGCAGCGTGGCCACGCCCGCGGCGCAGGTGGGCCAGCCCAGTTCGCTGCCGCGCAGCGACGCCAGCAGCAGCGTGATGCCGGTCAGCACGATGCCCAGCGCGGTCAGCCAGGCCTGCAGCGATAGCGGCGGCACCGGGACATCGCTGCCGATCGGCTCGGCAAGCGCATGGCGCTGGGTCCACCACAGCGCTGCCAGCGTCGCCAGCACCGCGGCCAGCGATGGCAGCGCGAAGGCGGCCAGCCATCCCGCCAATGGCGGCATGCGCTCGCCGAAGATCACCAGGTTGGCCGGATTCGAGATCGGCAGCACGAAGCTGGCCGCGTTGGCGATGAACGCGCAAGCGTACAGGTAGGGCAGCGGATGGCGCACGCGCGCCGCACGCGTGGCGGCCAGCACCGCGGGCGTCAGCACCACCGCGGTGGCGTCGTTCGACATGAACGCCGTGACCAGCGTGCCGAAGCCATACACCAGCAGGAACAGCCGCAGCGCCGAGCCGCGCGCCTGGCGCACCGCCAGCGCGGCGACGTGGTCGAACAGGCCGGTCTTGCGGGCCAGTTCGGAGATCAGCATCATGCCGGCCAGGAACAGGTAGACGTCGTAGCCGCGCATGACCGCGGCGAATGCGTCGGGCAGCGCCAGCAGTCCGGTGGCGCATAGCAGCAGCGCGCCGGCGGCGGCCCAGAAGGCCTCGGGCAGGCGGAAGGGGCGGAACAGGACGCCGGCGGTGGTCAGCGCGGCGACCGACCAGATCAGCAGCGGGCTGTGGCTGGACATCAGGATGGGCACGAAGGTGGGGTGAGGGGGCAGGAGTGCGCGGAGTTTACAGGCCGTCCCCGCGGGCGGACACGGCGGGCCCGGCCACGGCCGCAGGCGCCGGCATGCCGGTGGGGGTGCCGGGAAGCTGTGTGCCCGCGGCTGGCGGCGCCAAGGATGTGGCGGGACTGGCCGGGCTCGCAGCGCTGCTTGCCACCGGGGCCACGACAGGATCCGCGGCCGGCGCCACCGGCGCCACCGGAGAATCCGCCGCCGGCGGGAAGCCGAGCGAGGCGATGCCACGGCCGCCATCCGCGTACTCGGCATATATCCAGTCGTTGCCCGCGCGCACCAGGCCGGCCGGGGCGTCGGGCTCCGTCTCGGGAACGCCGGCCAGCCGTCCTTCCATGTACGCCGCCCACACCGGCAGCGCCGTGGTGGCGCCGAACTCATGCTCGCCAAGGCTCCGGTTGTCGTCGTAGCCCATCCACGCCACCGTGACCACGCCGCCAGCGTAGCCGGCGAACCAGCCGTCCATGGCTTCGTTGGTGGTGCCGGTCTTGCCGGCCACGTCGTCACGGCGCAGGTAGCGGCTCACGCCCGCGCCGGTGCCTTCGTCGACCACGCTGCGCAGCAGGCTGTCCATCACGAAGGCATTGCGCGCGCTGATCACGCGCGTAGGCGCCGCGGCGCCATCGGCGCCGGCCGGGGCAGCGTCAAACAGCACGTTGCCCTCGCTGTCGGTGATGCGCTCGATCAGGTAGGGCTCCACGCGCTGGCCGCCGTTGGCGAACACGCCGTAGGCCGCGGCCAGCCGCAGCGGCGAAGTGGTGCCGGTGCCCAGCGCCAGCGGCAGGTAGCGCGGCAGCCGCCTGGGCGAGAAGCCGAAGCGGCTGGCGAACTCCACCGCATAGGGAATGCCGATTGCCTGCAGCGTGCGGATCGCCGGCAGGTTGCGCGATTCGGCCAGCGCCTGGCGCACGGTGACCGGGCCGATAAAGCGGCCGTCGTCGTTGGACGGCTGCCAGCGCGACGAATTGGCCAGCGGCGCGTCGTTGATGACCGTGCCGGGCGACACGCCGCGCTCCAGCGCGGCGGCGTAGACGAACGGCTTGAAGGTCGAGCCCGGCTGGCGCAGCGCCTGCGTGGCGTGGTTGAAGCGGCTGGCCGCAAAGTCCGCGCCGCCCACCATCGCCTCGATCGCGCCGGTATTGGCGTCTAGCGACACCAGCGCCGCCTGCGGGCCCTGCGCCAGCGTCGGCACCGCCTTGCGGTGGCGGCGCGCATAGCGCTGCAGTCCGCCGGTCACGGCATCGTAGGCCAGCGTCTGCCGCACCGACGACACCGTGGTGTAGACGTTCAGGCCGCGCGTGTAGGCCTCGTCGCCAAAGCGCTCGCGCGCCAGCTGGCGCGCCAGTTCGGCCACGTACTCGGCATGGCCGGCGAAGCTGCCGGGCGTTTCGCCGGAGATGGCCAGGCGCTCGGCGCGGGCCGCGCGGTAGTCCTCCTGGCTGACCATGCCGAGCGCCAGCATGCGGCCAAGCACGTATTCCTGGCGGCGCTTGGCGCGCGGCAGGTTGACCACCGGGTTCATGGTCGACGGCGCCTTGGGCAGCCCGGCCAGCATCGCGCTCTCGGCCAGCGACAGGGCCGCCAGCGGCTTGCCGAAATACGCATGCGCCGCGCTGCCGAAGCCATAGGCATGCTCGCCCAGGTAGACCTGGTTCATGTACAGCTCGAGAATGCGGTCCTTGGGCAGCGACTGGTCGATGCGCCAGGCCAGCAGCATTTCATACCACTTGCGCGCCAGCGTCTTTTCGCGCGACAGGTAGAAATTGCGCGCGACCTGCATGGTGATGGTCGACGCGCCCTGTGCGTAGCCCTGGCCCAGATTGGCCAGCGCGGCACGGAACAGCCCGGAGATATCGACACCCTCGTGCTCGTAGAACTGGTCGTCCTCGGCCGCCAGCAGGGCCTGGACCATGCGCGGGGGAATCTGCTCGAAGGGGATGAATTCGCGGTGCTCGCTGCCGAACTCGCCGATCTGCACGTTGTCGCTGGTGTAGATCCGCAGCGGGACGTCGGGTCGATAGTCGCGCAGGGCGTCGACCGGCGGAAGCTGCCGCAGGCTCAGCACCGCGGCAAAGCCGACGAGCAGGCTGGCGGCCGCAGCCAGCGCCAGTACGGCGCCGCCTGCCTTGACTGCGATTTTTTTCATGCGCGCATTCTACCTGCTCCGGCTGGCCGAACCGGCGTGGCGGTTATCGGGTGGCTGCCAGCGGCAGCGGTCTGCCGCCGTCGTCCCGCTCGGCGGGCGGGGCGACGGTGTCCGGCACGGCATGGAGCGCCGGCGCGGGAGCGGCGGCGCTGTCCGGATCCGGCTGCGCCGCCGTGGCCGAGGCCATGCGCAGCCTGGCCTCGCCGTGCTGGCGCGCGAACTCGCACAGCGACAGCCAGGTCTGCTGCTGCTCGATGATGGTGAAGTGGTCCGTGCCGGGTATGGTCTGCAGCGCGACCGGGCCGGGCCACGCCGCCATCAGCCGCTCCGAGCAGGCATGCGGCACGACCTCGTCCGTCTCCGCCAGCAGCACCTTGGTGCTCTGCACGACCTTCTTGCAGTGCGAGATCGAATCGAAATGGTGGCGCATCAGCTGCCGCAGCGGCACCAGCGGGAAGCGCTTGCGCACCAGTTCCAGCAGCGAGTCGTAGGGCGTGATCAGCTGCAGGCTCTCGAATTCCTGCAGGTCGGCCAGCTGGATCGCCACGCCGGTGCCGAGGCTGCGCCCGACCACGTGCACGCGGGTGTCGGGAAACACACGCCGGACATGCAGCAGGAACTGGCTGGCATCGGCGACGGCCCCCGCTTCGGACGGACGGCCATCGGAATGGCCCAGCCCCCGGTAGTCATAGGTGGCGAAGGCCATGCCGGCCGGGAGCCAGCGTGCGTATTGCAGCGTTTCCAGCACATCCTCGCCGCGGCCGGGCAGGTAGAACAGCAGGTCGCCCACGCTGTCGCCAGGCGCATGGCAGATGTAGCCACGCACCACGCCGCCGGGAATCCTGTGCGAATAGCCGACGATGCCCTCCGGCAGGTCGCGCGGCGGGCGCCGGCGCGCGTCGAACAGCAGGCGGTCCTGGTTCAGCGTCAGGTAGGTCCAGTAGCAGGCGAAGCCGCTGGCGGTCATCAGCGCGGCGGCCAGCGCGTGGCGGGTCTTGAATCGCATGGCAAGTCTTCAGGTGCGCGGCGGGCGTGGCGCCGGGGGGGCGCCGGCCATGCCGCCCAAGCTGCGCAGCCTACCTCATTTTTGTCAGGCGCGACGGTGCAGCGCAAGCCAGGCCGCGCAGTTCTTGTACGATATGCCTCATACGCGCGCCCAACCCACCGGCATCCTGGCCGATGGCGCGCCCAGGGAGCAAACCAGCATGAGCGAGCAGAAAGACGAGCAGTTCCGCGCCGAAGAGGCACAGGCCATGGAGCGGGTGGTCGCGGCCACGCGCCAGGTACAGGTGGCATTCACGGCGCTGCAGGCCCACTATCCGCCGCAAGGCAGCGGCAAGCCATCCAAGCTCGCGCTGCAGACCTTCGATGCGGCGCTGCAGGCGCTGGAGGACGCGCAGGCGACATTCGACGAGATCCTGAACGACCTGCTCGACGAAAAACGCTGACTCCGGCGCCGGGGCGCGGCGCGGATCCGTACACGGCCAGTGCGCTGTGATAAGGTTGCCGGACAACAGCCGCCCGGCCTGCCGCAGCGTCCGCCTGCGCGGTCTGCAGCAAGGGACGCAGCAAGGGACGGCCAGGCAGCGGCCGCCACGCGAGCCGCCAGCCATTTCCGGAGACCTCGCGGAGACCCGCCGTCATGCACCGTGCCGCCCATCCCGCCACAGATCCAGCGCTTTCCGGCGCCCAGCGCCACGCCGCCGAAGCAGGCGCAGGTACAGATGACATCGACCGCGCCGCGCTGATCACGCGCGCGCATGCGCGCTCGGCCGGCTTCGGGCTCGATGCCGGCCACGCGCCAGGCTACGAGGCCCTTGCCGCACGCGCACTGGGCGAACTGGTCGACGCCAGCCGCGACCTGTACCGCCATGCGCTGCCGGTGATGGAAACCCTGCACGCGCAGATCGCCAACACCGACAGCATGGTGCTGCTGACGGACAGCAGCGGCGTGATCCTGCACAGCCTGGGCGATGGCGATTTCGTCGCGCGCGCCCGCCGCGTGGCGCTGGCGCCGGGCGTGTCATGGTCCGAGCCAAGCAAGGGCACCAACGCCATCGGCACCGCGCTGGCGGAGGCGCGGCCCACCATCGTCCACGCGGGCGAGCACTTCCTGCAGGCCAACCAACAGCTCACCTGCTCGTGCGCGCCGATTGCCGGCCCCACCGGCGAGATCCTGGGCGCGCTCGACGTCAGCGGCGACCACCGCGGCTTCCATCGGCACACCATGGCGCTGGTGCGGATGTCGGCGCAGATGATCGAGAACCACCTGTTCGCCAACCACTTCCCCGAAGCCGTGCTGGTGCGCTTCCATGCGCGGCCGGAATTCGTCGGGACGCTGTTCGAGGGCATGGCGGCGTTCACGCCCGACGGCGCTTTCCTGGCCGCCAACCGCAGCGGGCTGTTCCAGCTGGGGCTGGCGCCGCAGGCGCTGGCACTGTCCGGCTTTGCCGGGCTGTTCGGCCAGCCGGTGCGCATGGCGATGCAGGCACGCGCGGCCGGAACGCTGCACGTGCTGACGCTGCCGAGCCGCGTGCAGGTGTTCGCGCGCATCGAATACCGCGCCGCGCCGGTCAGCGTGCGCCAGCCCCTGGCGGAGGAGCCGCTGCCGCCAGCGCTGGCAGCGCTCGACACCGGCGATGCCGCCGTGGCCGCCGTGCTGCGCCGCGTGCGCAAGGTCAGCGGCCGCGATATCCCGATCCTGGTACAGGGCCGCACCGGGGCCGGCAAGGAGTGGCTGGCGCGCGCCATCCACGCCGCCTCGCCGCGCGCCAATGGCCCCTTTGTCGCAGTCAATTGCGCAGCCATCCCGGAAACGCTGATCGAAGCCGAGCTGTTCGGCTATGAGGAAGGCGCCTTCACCGGCGCGCGCCGGCGCGGCAGCGCCGGCAAGCTGGCGCAGGCACATGGCGGCACGCTGTTCCTCGATGAGATCGGCGACATGCCGCTGGCGCAGCAGGTGCGGCTGATGCGCGTGCTGCAGGAGCGCGCGGTCACGCCGCTGGGCGCGGCGCACGCGGTGCCGGTCGATGTGCGCGTGGTCTGCGCCACCCACCGCGACTTGCGCGCCATGATCGCGGAAGGCACCTTCCGCGAAGACCTGTACTACCGCATCAATGCGCTGGCGGTGACGCTGCCGGCGCTGTGCGAGCGCAGCGACCTGCCGGTGCTGGTGGAGCGGATCCTGCAGCGGCAGCGGGAGGAGGCGGGGCCTGAATCTCCGCTCCATGTCAGCGCGCAGGTGCTGGCGTCACTGCGCAGCCATCCGTGGCCCGGGAATATCCGGCAGCTTGCCAATGTGTTGCGCACGGCGGCGATACTGGCCGAGGGCGAGGCGGAGATCGGCTGCGAGCACTTGCCGGAAGGGTTTGAGCAGGAGTGCGGCGGACCGGTGGAACAGGCGCCTTGCGCTACGACGGCGCCTGCCCCGGGTGCCAGCCGCATGCGCGACTGGGAGGCCGGCGTCATCCGGCAGGCGCTGGCACGGCATGGCGGCAACGTGAGTCATGCCGCGCGCGAGCTGGGGGTGTCGCGCAATACAATCTATCGCAGGCTGAAAGAAGGGTTGGAAGACGACCCGGCAGCGGAGGGCTGACACTCAGGCGAGGCGCTTCGCTTCCCGCTGGTTTGCTCCCCTCTCCCGCCCGCGGGAGAGGGAGCACACAATCTGCGAGCATTTCACAGCCCTGGCTGCGCAGCCAGCCACGCCGCCTCTTCATCGCTGAACAGCTCCGACCGGGTCAGGAACCTCTGACCCGTCCGCCCCTCCAGCGAAAACATCCCGCCCGCCCCCGGCACCACGTCGATCACCAGCCGCGTGTGCTGCCAGTATTCGAACTGCGCGCGCGTCATGTAGAACGGCGCGCCGCCGATCTCGCCGAGCCGGACATCGGCCGGGCCGACCAGCAGCTCGCCGTCGGGATAGCACATCGGCGCGCTGCCGTCGCAGCAGCCGCCGGACTGGTGGAACATCAGCGGGCCATGCCGCGCACTCAGCTGCGCGATCAGCGCCAGCGCGGCAGGTGTTGCCACCACGCGGGCGACGGACGGTGCAGCAGATGCGGAAGCCGGCATGACCCTTCTCCTCGTCAGGCGTTGAGGTCCAGCACGACCCGGCCTTCGATCTTGCCGTCGCGCAGGCGCCCCAACACATTGTTGATGTCATCGAGCCTGGCGGTGGACACCGTGGCCTTCACGTCGCCATGCGCGGCAAAGTCCAGCGATTCCTGCAGGTCGCTGCGCGTGCCCACGATGGAGCCGCGGATGGTGATGCCCTTGAGCACCACGTCGAAGATCGGCGTGCCGAACTCGCCCGGCGGCAGCCCGTTGAGCGCGATGGTGCCGCCGCGGCGCACCATGCCGATTGCCTGCGAGAAGGCGATCGGCGACACCGCGGTGACCAGCACGCCGTGCGCGCCGCCGATTTCCTTCTGCAGCCACGCGGCGGGATCGGTGGTGCGCGCGTTGACGGTGGCCTCGGCGCCGAGCTTGCGCGCCAGGGCAAGCTTGTCGTCATCGATATCGACCGCGGCCACGCGCAGGCCCATGGCACGCGCATACTGCACGGCCACGTGGCCGAGGCCACCGATGCCTGAGATCACCACCCACTGGCCGGGCCGCGTATCGGTCACCTTCAGTCCCTTGTAGACCGTCACGCCCGCGCACAGGATCGGCGCGATCTCGACAAAGCCGACCTTGTCGGGCAGCAGGCCCACGTAGTTGGGATCGGCGACGACATATTCGCCATAGCCGCCGTTGACGGAATAGCCGGTGTTCTGCTGCTTCTCGCACAGCGTTTCCCAGCCTTGCAGGCAGTGCTCGCAGTAGCCGCAGGCGCTGTACAGCCACGGCACGCCGACGCGGTCGCCTTCCTTCACGCGGGTGACGCCGCTGCCCACGGCGGAGACGAAGCCCACGCCTTCATGGCCGGGGATAAAGGGCAGGGTGGGTTTGACCGGCCAGTCGCCGTCGGCGGCGTGCAGGTCGGTATGGCAGACGCCCGAGGCCTCGATCTTTACCTGGATCTGGCCGGGGCCGGGTTGGGGAACAGGAACTTCGTCGATCGTGAGCGGCGCGCCGAACTCGCGCACCACGGCGGCTTTCATCGTTGCAGGCATCTCGAACTCCTTGAATGACTCCTTGTCCGGGCTGGCCCCGCGCCCGCGGGGCACAACCCGGATCATGGCACGCGTGGCGCCGCTACGGGCGGCCATTGCGCCATGCCTTGAGCACCGTCAGAAAAATCCGAGTGCGTTCGGGCTGTAGCTGACCAGCAGGTTCTTGGTCTGCTGGTAGTGGTCGAGCATCATGCGATGGTTCTCGCGGCCGATGCCGGACTGCTTGTATCCCCCGAACGCGGCATGCGCGGGGTAGGCGTGGTAGCAGTTGGTCCACACGCGCCCCGCCTGGATGCCGCGGCCCATGCGGAATGCGCGCGCGCCGTCACGTGTCCACACGCCGGCACCGAGGCCGTAGAGCGTGTCGTTGGCGATCGCAAGTGCTTCCTCCTCGTCCTTGAAGGTGGTGACCGACACCACCGGCCCGAAGATCTCTTCCTGGAAGATGCGCATCTTGTTGTGGCCGGCAAACACGGTCGGCTTGACGTAGTAGCCACCCGCGAGGTCGCCGTCCAGCGCATTGCGCTCGCCGCCCGCCAGGCACTGCGCGCCTTCCTTGCGGCCCAGGTCGATGTACGACAGGATCTTCTCGAGTTGCTCCGCGGATGCCTGCGCGCCGATCATGGTGCCCTTGTCGAGCGGATGGCCCTGGCGGATCGCCGCCACGCGCTTGAGCGCGCGTTCCATGAATCGTTCGTAGATCGACTCCTGGATCAGCGCGCGCGACGGGCAGGTGCAGACTTCGCCCTGGTTCAGCGCGAACATGGCAAAGCCTTCGAGCGCCTTGTCGAAGTAGGCATCGTCGGCGGCCAGCACGTCTTCGAAGAAGATGTTGGGCGACTTGCCGCCCAGCTCCAGCGTCACCGGGATCAGGTTCTGCGACGCGTATTGCATGATCAGCCGGCCGGTGGTGGTCTCGCCGGTAAAGGCCACCTTGCTGATGCGCGGGCTCGATGCCAGCGGCTTGCCCGCCTCCAGCCCGAAGCCGTTGATCACGTTGACCACCCCGGGCGGCAGCAGGTCGCCGATCACCTCCATCAGCACCAGGATCGACGCGGGCGTCTGCTCGGCCGGCTTGAGCACCACGCAGTTGCCGGCGGCCAGCGCGGGCGCCAGCTTCCAGGTCGCCATCAGCAGCGGGAAGTTCCAGGGGATGATCTGGCCGACCACGCCCAGCGGCTCATGGAAGTGGTAGGCGACGGTGTCGCCGTCGATCTCGGAGATGCCGCCTTCCTGCGAGCGGATGCAGCCGGCAAAGTAGCGGAAGTGGTCGACCGCCAGCGGCAGGTCGGCGGCGGTGGTCTCGCGCACGGGCTTGCCGTTGTCGATGGTCTCGGCCACCGCCAGCAGCATCAGGTTGGCCTCGATGCGGTCGGCGATGCGGTTCAGGATGTTGGCACGCTCGGTGGTGGAAGTGCGTCCCCATGCGGCCTTGGCCGCGTGCGCGGCGTCGAGCGCGGCATCGACGTCCTGCTGGTTGGAGCGCGGCACGCGCGTGAACGGCTTGCCAGTGATCGGCGTGATCGATTCGAAGTACTCGCCGCCGGCGGGCGGCACCCACTGGCCGCCGATGAAGTTATCGTATTGCTGCTTGTAGGGGTTGTTGACGCCCAGCTGGGCGATTTCCGCCATGTTCATGTCTCGCTCCGTTCGAAGGATTTGTGTCGTGTCGTCACGGCGTGGGACCGTGCGCAAGGGAGCAGATCGCAAGAGGTGTGCCGGGGCGCAAGAAGACGGAAAAGCGGGGGCGAATCGAAGAATTGACCGCGAAATCAGGCCGGAGGTGTGTCACGCGCTGCCGGTGTGTGCCAGTGCGTGACAGCGGCTGCTCCAGATTGGAACACCGGGTGAACTGAACTGACGCCGCTCAAGCCTTCGGGCGCGCGGATGCCGGATCGTAGGGCGCGCGCAGGTGTACGCGTGCGGGCAGCAGTTCGCCGGCCAGGTCGACATGGTAAGTGCCGGCCTCAAGCCACGCCGCATCGGCCGGCCCGTCCTCGCGCGCGAGCAATGCCATGCCGACCGGGCAGCCCAGCGTATGGCCGAACGCGGCGGAACTGAGCGATCCCACCGCGCGCGCGCTGCCGTCGGGGCCGGTGCGCAGTATGGCCTCCGCGCCCCACAGCATGGCATCGCTGGCGCCATCCACCGTCACGACCACCATGCGCCGTGTGGGACCGCCTGCCTGCCGCAGTTGCAGCAGCGCTTCACGGCCGCGGAAGTCGAAGCCGCTCGCCAGCTTGCAGGCGAACGACAGTCCCGCCTCGAACGGGTTGACCGACGGCGACAGCTCGCGGCCCCAGGCGCGGTAGCCCTTTTCCAGTCTCAGCGATTCGATGGCGTAGTAGCCGGCATTGACCAGCCCGAGCGTGCGCCCGGCTTCGTGCAGCGTCTCGTAGACGCCCACCGCGAATTCCACCGGCACGTACAGTTCCCAGCCCAGCTCGCCCACATAGGTGAGGCGCGTCGCGCGCACGGTGGCATAGCCGAGGTCGATCTCGCGCGAGCTGCCGAAGGGAAAGCCATCATTGGAGAAATCCGCGCGCGACACCGTCCGCAGCAGCTCGCGCGAGCGCGGTCCCATCACCGCCAGCACCGCGTACTGGCCGGTGACGTCGACGATCACGCAGCGCTTGTCGCCCGGGATCAGGCGCTCGATATAGCTGAAGTCGCGCGTGGCCTGCGCCGACCCGGTCACCACCAGGTACTGGTCGTGCGCCAGCCGCGTCACGGTCAGGTCCGATTCATAGGTGCCGCGTTCGTTGAGCATCGCGGTATAGACGGTCTGCCCCGGCGGCACCGCCACGTCATTGCTCATCACATACTGCAGCACCGCCTCGGCATCGGCACCCTTGACCAGATACTTGGAGAACGAGCTCATGTCGAACAGCGCCACGCCTTCGCGGCACGCGCGGTGCTCGGCACCGCTCCATGGCAGCCAGTTCTGCTGGCCGAAGGGCATATTCGATCCGCGGCGATGCGCCCGGCGGCGCGAAGAAGTTGGGCCGCTCCCAGCCCATCTTGCTGCCGAAGCTGGCACCGGCCTCGCGCAGATGCGCATACAGCGGCGAGCGCCGGAACGGGCGTGCGGTCTCCGGCTCGCGATTCGGCCACGGCATCGCGTAATGCAGGCCGAGCGTTTCCTTGATGCGGTCGTGCAGCCAGTTCTGGTTGCCGTTGAAGCCGGCGAAGCGGCGGATATCGACGGGCCACAGGTCCATGGTCGGCTCGCCCGCGACGATCCATTCCGCCAGCTCCATGCCGGCGCCGCCGGCGGAGGCGATGCCCATCGAGTTGAAGCCGGCGCCGACGTAGAAATTGCGCAGCTCCGGCGCTTCGCCGAGGATGAAGTTGTTGTCTGGCGTGAAGGATTCCGGGCCGTTGTAGAACTGCCTGACCTGCGCCGATTCCAGCGCGGGCACGCGAACCAGCGCATTTTCCATCAGGACCTGGAACTGGTCCCAGTCGTCGGGCAGCAGCTGGAACTCGAACGGCTCCGGTATGCCCTGCATGCCCCAGGGCTTGGAGTCGGGCTCGAAGCCGCCCATCACCAGCCCGCCGACTTCCTCCTTGAAGTAGATGAAGCCGTCCGGGTCGCGCATCACCGGCAGGTCGGGATGCACGCCGGCAATGCGCTCGGTGACGATGTAGTAGTGCTCGGCCGAATGCAGCGGCACGGTCACGCCGCACATCAGCCCCACCTGCCGCGCCCACTGGCCCGCGCAGTTGACCACGATCTCCGCTTCCAGCCGGCCCTCGTCTCCGTTCTTGTTGCGCCAGCTGACGCCGGTGGCACGGCCGTCGGCGGTATGGATGGCGGTGATCTTCGTGTCCTGCGCGATGATGGCGCCGCGGCTGCGCGCGCCGCGCGCCAGCGCCTGCGTCAGGTCGGTGGGGTTGGCCTTGCCGTCGCCAGGCAGCCAGACCGCGCCGCGCAGGTCGTCGGTACGCATCGCCGGCCACAGCTCCCCCGCCTGGGAGGGGGAGATGACTTCGCATGCCACGCCATAGGCGCGCGCCACTGCGGCGGTGCGGCGCAGCTGCGTCATGCGCTCGGCGGTGCGCGCCACGGACAGGGAGCCGCACTGCTTCCAGCCGGTGCCGAGGCCGGTTTCCGCTTCCAGTTCGCTGTAGAGCTGCGTGGAGTAGCGGATCAGCCTGGTCATGCTTTCCTGCGAGCGCAGCTGGCCGACCAGGCCGGCTGCGTGCCAGGTCGTGCCGCACGACAGCTGGCCCTGCTCAAGCAGCACCACATCCTTCCAGCCCAGCTTCGTCAGGTGGTAGGCAACGCTGCAGCCGACGATGCCGCCACCGATGATGACGACACGGGTTTGGGTGGGAAGCGTGAGAGGCATGGCGGGTCTCAATGGGGGCGCGGATCGAGCCTTGATGTTATTCCACAAAATGCCAATTAACAACACAAAATGCAACATACATGCGCTGAGGAATCGCCCCGCCAAACGCCTAAGGCGTTGAAAGCAAAAAGCAAATGCGCATGAAAGCTGATCTGCGGCGAACTTAATTGCGTTTCGGCCGCCATGGGCTAGTGTGTAGCCATCCCGCCTCTTTGCTGCTGCCCTGCACAAAGGCGCGGGGTGAGGCATTTGGACCTGTGGCGCGTGATGCTTGTCGCTGCGCTGCCGGCGCCGGGGGAGAAAAAGATGTCTCCGAAACAAGAAATCGCGCCTGCCGGCATCGTGCAGGCAGGGGAGGACGGCGCCATGCCGGAGGGCGAGGACCCCGGCGGATTGCTGGGATCCAGCCAGGTGTTCCGCAAGGCGATGGCGATGGTGGCCCGGCTGGCCCGCGTCGAGGTGCCCGTGCTGATCCTGGGCGAGACGGGTACCGGCAAGGAACTGGTGGCGCGCAGCCTGCACTACCGCGGCCGGCGCCGCGACCGGCCTTTCGTCCCGGTGGATTGCGGCGCGCTGCCCGAAACGCTGTTCGAAGGCGAGCTCTTCGGCCACGTGCGCGGCGCCTATACCGATGCGCGCCGCGATGCAGCCGGCCTGGTCGCGCAGGCAGAAGGCGGCACGCTGTTCTTCGACGAAATCCATGCATTGTCCCTACGCAGCCAGGCGGCGCTGCTGCGCTTCCTGCAGGACTTCCGCTACCGGCCGCTGGGCGCCGCGCAAAGCCGCAGCGCCGATGTGCGCATCGTCGCCGCCACCAACCGCGAACTGAAGCAGGGCGCGCTGGAGGGCTGGTTCCGCGAGGATCTGCTCTACCGGCTCAACGTCGCCAACGTCCGCATGCCGAGCCTCAGGGAACGCCCCGAAGACATCCCGCCGCTGGTCGAGCTGTTCGCGTCCCGCTTCTGCGCGCGCTATGGCTGGCCCGGCTGCCGGTTCGACCAGGACTCGCTGGCGTGGATGCTGGCACAGCCCTGGCGGGGCAACGTGCGTGAGCTGGAAAACTTCGTGCAGCGTTGCCTGCTGTCGTGCGAGGGGCGCGTCGTGCATGCCGAAGGCTGCCCGGCGGCGCCTTGCACGGTCGACATGGCCAGCGAGGCTGCGCCCGGCATGCAGCCATTCAAGGAGGCGCGCAGCCAGGCCCTGGCGGTATTCGAGGCGGCCTACCTGCGCTCGGCGCTGGCGCGCAGCCACGGCAACGTGTCCGCGGCGGCGCGTGAAGCGGGCAAGGAGCGACGGGTCTTCGGAAGGTTGCTGAAGAAGCACGGCATCGACCGGGCCGAGTTCTCCTAGCCGGCTTGCAGGCGCGCTTGCGATGCGGCCGATGCGGGCCGATTCATGGGTCGACTCAGGTGAGCGCGTGTTCGGCGGTGGCAAGCAGCGTGCCGAGCGGGATGCGCGGCAGTGCGTGGATCGCGTCGTAAGCGAGCGTGAACGGGTCGAGCCTGGCCCCGGCCGGCACCGGCGCGTCCATGCCGCTGACGACAAAGGCAAGATAGAAGCGCTGCTGCGGATTGTCCTGCACCGTGAGCTGGCCGCCGTGGCGGGCCATCACGTAGTGCGCCAGGTAAAGGCCGAGCCGGTTCAGCAGCCAGGTGCGCGCATCGTCCGTGGCCGCCCGCAGGTCGGTGCCATCGACAAAGGCCGCGAGCCGCGCGAACTGGCCCTGCGGATCGTCCGAAAGGGCGCTGTGGGGCACGATGCCGGCGACCTGCGCGAGTTCGCCCAGCATGTCGCGCTGGCGCGCCTTGAGCGTGTCCAGCCAGGCGCGGCGGGCGGCCAGCGAAGGGAGGGGTTGGGCGGGCTCGGTCAAGTCGGTCAAGTCGGTCAAGTCGGCCAAGTCGGTCAGAAGCGGTACTCGATAAAGACGATGCCCTCGTCCCGCAGCGCCTGCCGCAAAGCCGCAGAAGGCGGGGCGTCGGTGAACATCCAGCGTGGATCATAGCCCGGGACGTTGTTGCGCAGCCAGACGTCGCGCTGGATCTGTTCGCGGATGCGGTCGGTGAGTTCGACCTGATTCGCAATCCCGCCGCGCTGTCCGGGCACGCCGATCCAGCGCGTGTATGACTTGGCTTCGCCCGCCAGCACGCCGCCGCCGGCCTGCGGCACGGGCACATCCACGTAGCGCCCGCCAGTATTTGGCACCGGGAAATGCTGTTGCCCGGGCGCGCCGTACAGCTGCTGCAGGTGCGTCTCACGCTCTTGCCACAGCATGGGCTGGCGCATGCGGCTGATCTCGTCCCAGGTGTAGGTGGTGGCATTGCCCGGCCCGAGCATCAAGGGCTCGCGTGGCGGCGGCGTGATCAGCACGCGGCCGGCCTGGCCGGTGCCGAGCGACAGCGGGCCCGTGGTCGACAGGGGCGACGCCGGCGCAAACGGCACTAGCGCTTGCGGACCGACCGGCACCAGGGCGGTGCTGGCGGCACCTGCTTCGCTGCCGGCGCCCAGCATCAGCGGGGCGTGGCCCGTGGCACCCGACGCCGGGGCGACCAGCGACTGCGTGCCCGCTGGTACCAGCGCGGTACTGGCCGCGCCGGTTTCGGTGCCCGCGCCCAGCAGCAGCGGCGCCGGGCCCGCTGCCCGCGACGGCATGGTCGCGGTGGCGGCGACCCGCATGCCGCCGCCTTCGAGCAGCTGGTACAGCGTCGCGGTTTCGCCGCGCACCATGATCACCAGGTCGGGGCGAGAGGCGACGGTCACGAACATGGCGCCGTCCTCGCCGATTGTGATGACGTACTCGCCACGCTCGATGGTGCGGGCCGCGGTGGTGCCGCGGCCGGCCAGCGCGGTGGTGCCTTCCGCCAGCGGCGCTGCGCGCGGCAGGGCGGCGCTCATGCGGAAGGCCCCGCTGAAAATGCCCAGGTAGCCGGTGGCCACGCTGATGAAGCCGCCGAGCACCATCGCGTCGCCGGCCCGCTGCTGCTCGGGCGTGAAGACGTCGTGCGCGCCGGTGGCCAGCGCGTAGGCGGAGCCGATGCGCATCGATTCCTGGCCCTTCTGCACGCCATAGACGCCAAGCGAGATTTCCAGCGCGGCGAAGAATGCGATGCCGGCGGCCGAGGTCGGCGGGAAGATGGCGAGCAACAGCGCCAGTGCCGACAGGGCGGCCACGACGACTGACTCGACCTTCTCCCAGAACGCGTTGCGGTCCATCTCATCCTGGATGGCGGTGCGGACCTCCGGGTCGGCGAGCGGCAGCAGGCTCCGGATGACAGGGCCGAAATGCTCGTAGCCGACCTCGTTTGCGCGGATCTTGCTGATCAGTTCGTCGTAGTTGCCGCGGCGCGTGGTGATGGCCGAGATAATCTGTTCGCGTATCTCCCGCGCGGTGCCGGTGCGCAGCGTGTCGAGCATGCCCTCCGGCAGCACCTTGTAGCCCTCCGGTCCCAGTGCCTGCATGATCGGCCCGACCCGGGCCAGCGCTTGCCGGGTCGCCGCGGGATCGGGAAACATCTGGTGCAGCTCGGCTTCGGCCGATCCCGCCGGCGGGCGGTACAGGCTGGGCCGCGCGCTGCCGCCGGCGATGGTCGGGGTCGCCGCGCCGGTGGCGGGCGCCGGCGCGAGGCCGTAGAGCGCGCCCAGGTCAGGCAGGAGGGACTGGCCGGCCGGCGTGTCGAAGCGCGACGGCGGACGGATGCCCGCGCGCAGTTCGGTCGGGGTGGCCCAACTGCCGAAGCTGCGCGCCTCGCGCTCGGTCCGCGAGGCGGAGATCTGCGTTTCCAGGTGGCAGCCGGTGCAGGCCCGGAACTCGCCGAACGCCTGCCTCGCGCGCAGCTCGCGCATCAGCGGGTCGCGCATTTCCTGCAGCTCGAAGTAGGGGCGCGACGCGCCGGATTGCGTCATGCCCATTGCCGCCAGGTCTTCGCTGGGAATGACTTCGTCCACCAGCTCCGACCACATGCCGAGATTGCGCTTGTTCGCCAGCAACCGGTGGATGGCCGTGGTCTTCACCAGCTCCTTGAAGGACGACACGCGCTCGCCCAGCGAGCCGGTCAGGTTCAGCACGGTCGGGTTGGCCGGGTCGGGTGGCGCCACGCACATCTGCGGCGCGGCCGGGGCTTCTGCGCGGCAGACCTGGGGCTCGCCGGCGGATGGCGCCAGGCTCAGCGGGGAAGAGGCCTGGGTGGTGGATGAGGTGGATGAGGTGGACGAGGTTGACGCCGAGGAGGACTGCAGCGGATCCCGGCGCAGCGTCGGCGCGGATTGCGCGCGACGGCCGTCCTGCAGCACGTGCGCGAGTTCGTGCCCGAGCAGCCGCTTGCCATCGCTGGTGTGCGGCCGGTACTGGCCGGCGCCGAAGGCGATGTGCGAACCGAGGGCGAAGGCACGGGCGTCCAGTTGCGCCGCGCTGGCGGCAGCGTCGGCATTGTCGTGGATGCGGACGTCGGACAGGTCGGCCTGGTAGCGCGCCTCGAAGAAGCTGCGCTCGCTGTCGCCGAGATGCCGCGCATGGCCCAGCGACAGGTTGGAGGAACCGGCAGGCAAGCCATGGCCGCGCGGCTTGCGGCGCACGGTGCCGTGCGCCGCGGCCCGGCAATGGGGGCACGGCGGCTGGCCGGCCGCGCAGGTGCAGCCGGCGGGCTTGCCGGCCAGCGCGGCATCGGCCATGCGGTCGGCTTCGGCTTCTTCGGGGTCGCCGGGTGCGCCCACCGTGTGCCTGGCGCGGATCTCGCCACGCGCGTAGAGATCCTGCAGGGCCAAATTGCCAGGCTGCGCGGCGCCGGCAAGGCGGGTGCCGGCGGGGTCGGCGCCGCCGCGCTGCTGGCGTCCGGCACTGGCAGGCTTTCCGGCCCGGTCGCCCCGGTCGGTGCCGGCGGCGTTGGCGGTGCGGTCAGCGTGGGCTCGGGTCTGCATGGCGTTCTCCGGCGGCTCAGGCGCACCGGGTGGCGGAGCAGGTCAGGTGGAGTTCCACGCCCTGGTCCGTCACCTTGGGATCCAGGATCGTATCGAGGCTGGGCGGCGTAAAGCCATCTGGCTTGTCCTCGACCGATTTCACTTCCCAGCTGCCATCCTGCTTCTTCTGGTAGGTGACGTCGACGTCCTGGATAAAGCCCAGCGGATCCAGCGGGTCCTTGTACTGCCAGCTCACCACCAGCGTTTCACCGGGACGCTTGGCGTTCGCCTTGCCGCGGACGTTGGCGCGCCACACGGGCATATTGACCGGCCCGACATCGCCGAAGCGCTCCATGAAGTCGCCGCGCAGGAAGCTGCCGAGCCTGACGTACCACGGCTGGTCGGCGTAGGCCAGCGGGCCCACCGGCGCGTAGCCCTTGGTTTCCAGGTCCCGCGCCATCTTCTTCTGCCGGCCAATGGTCTGCGCGGCGAACAGCGCGATGTTGAAGGTGCCCGCGCCCCAGCTGGCATAGGGGCCGGCCTTGCTCTGCGGCGGCGGCGTCTTGACCACCACCTCGACCTTGTTGCCCGCGCCGAAGGCGCCGTAGCTCTGCGCGTCGGTCGCCAGCCGGGCCAGCTGCGCCTGCTGCTGCGGCGTCGGCGCGACCTCCAGCTCGATATGGAGGATGCGGCGTTGCGGCGTGCCCTGGTGTTCGATGCGGAACCATTCGTTGCCGATCTTCTCGCTACGCCCGGTGCCGGGCTCGAAGTTGGCGAGCTTTTCCAGCCCCTTGCTCAGTTCCTTGTACATCGTGTCGGGCTGCTGGTAGAAGTCCAGCGAGTTCTTCATCGTCTTGAGCTGGATCAGCCCGCCGCCCTCGATGCTGGCGCTCTGGCCGGAGAAGGGCAGGCCCTGCCGCCCGAGGCCGGTGATCGGCGTGGCGGTGCCGCCCTCGATGAAATCCACGCCGGGAAAGTTGCGCGGCAGCTTGACCGCGCCCGCATAGTTGTTGACCAGCACCATGTCTTCCGCCGGCAGGCCGCGCAGGTTGCCCGCGTTCCAGTTGACCAGCGGGTTGCGCGGCGCGCCGCCGCCGGGGAACAGCAGCGGCACCTGGTTGAGCAGGCTGGCCTGGGCGGGAAAGATCACGCGGTCTCCCCAGCCCGGCATCTTGCGGTCCGCGGCCTGGGTCAGCGCGTCGAGCTGTTCGGGGCCCAGCTGCGCGGTGCGTGCCGCGATGTCCGCGTCGTTGAAGCCGTTGAGCAGCAGGGCCGCGTCGTCCCAGTTGCCCTTGGCGACGGCGTTGTCGTAGTCCTGCCGCAACTGGCGGATGCGGTCCTGCTCCATGTCGGCAAAGGCCATGCCCTCGATCGGATCGGTGACCCGCTTCGACCACCCGGGCATGCCCCTGGCGGCGCCGTTGCGCAGCAGCTCGCGGTCCTTGCGCGAGAGCTCGCCCAGCAGCATGTCGATGTCTTTGTCACTGAAGCCGTTGAGCAGCACGGCCGCTTCTTCCCAGCGGCCATAGCGCACGGCGGCGCGGAAGCGCGCGATCAGGTCGTCGCGGCTCGAGGTCCGGTCTTCGTCGCGCAGGATGCCGCCGTGCGCGGGGGCGGCGAGGGCAGGCGCGGTGCCCTCCGCCACCCGCGCGGCTTCCTGCTCCGGCGCGCTGCTGGCCGGGGCCACTTCGCCATGGCTGGGGAGGTCGCCGCCGCGGTGCTGGCCGACGTGGCTCAGCTCGTGCGTGAGCAGCCGGTTGCCAGCTGTCGAGCCCGGCGCGAACTGGAGCTCGCCGAAGGCAACGTGGCGACCGGCCGTGAAAGCGCGGGCGCGCAAGGCCAGCGCCATGGCGGCAGCCTCGGGGCCGGTGTGCAGCAGGGCCTGCCTGGCCGGCTCGCGCACCGCGGCGGGCAGGCGTTCGCGCTCGCGGGCATCCAGCCTGCGCGCGGGCAGGGCGGCGAGCCTGGCGAGCATGGCGGCGACATCGTGGCGGCCGGTCCCGGTCCCGGGCCGGTAGCGTTGGGCGGCCTGGTTGTCGAGCCGCGCCGGCGCGCCGCCGGCACCGGGCCGGTGGTGCTGCCGGCCGGGTCCTTGCGGCGGTTCGCCCGCGGGCCGTTGCCGCCAGGCATGGCGGGCATAGTGCGCCATGGCCGTCGCCGCGCCTCAGGCGCGCCCCCGTTCGATGGTGTCCTGGTAGGCGCGGAAGCGCGCCGCCGCGCCGGGGTCGCCATGCTTGGTCTGGCGCCGCGACAGTGCCCGCATCAGTTGCGCCATGCCGACCGCGCTGCCTTCGCCCGCGGCGAGCAGCGCCGCTTCCAGCGCAATGGTCTGGATGTCGCCGCCGGTCAGCTCGAATTCCCCGGCGACGAACGTATAGTCGATGTCGCCCGTCAGCGGCACGCCCGGCGGGAACATGCCGCGCCACAACTGCTCGCGCAGCGCCGCATTGGGCCGCCCGAACTCGACCGTGTAGTGCATGCGCCGCGCAAAGGCCGGGTCAAGGTTCTTGGGCAGGTTGCTGGCCAGGATCACCACGCCGTCGTGCGTTTCCATGCGCTGCAGCAGGTATGCCACCTCGATATTGGCGTAGCGGTCGTGCGCGTCCTTGACCTCGGCGCGCTTGCCGAGCAGGGCATCGGCCTCGTCGAACAGCAGGATCGCGTCGGCGTCCCGCGCGGCGCTGAAGATGCGCTCCAGGTTCTTCTCGGTCTCGCCGATGTATTTCGACACCACGCTGGCCAGGTCGACGCGGAACAGGTCCAGGCCGGCGTGGTTGGCCAGCACCGACGCCGCCATGGTCTTGCCGGTGCCCGAGGCGCCGGCGAACAGCACCATCAGCCCCGCGCTGCGGCCGGTACGGCCCTGCATGTTCCACTCGCGGAACACCCGTTCGCGGCACGCGATGGCCGCGGCGATCTCGTGCAGCAGTTGCAGCGTGGTGGCGGGCAGCACCAGCTGCGGCCAGCGGTGCGGGCGCGTAGCCAGCTCCGCCACCTGTGCCAGTCCCTGCGCGGCGAGCTGGCGCGCGGCCCGGTCGAGGGCTTCGTCGGGGCCGATGGCGGGATCGGCGGCACGCAGCGCCCGCGCCGCGCGCGCGGCCTGCCGGATGCGCGTGCCCGACAGCGAGAAGCGGCCGGCAAGCATGCCCGCCATGGCCTGCGCGGCCGGCCCGCCATCGCCAGGCCCGGCGTCGTGCAGCGCATCCGCCCAGTCCCGCGCGCGCTCGGCGCTGCTGGCGGCGCGCAGCGCGAAGCTGGTCAGTGGCAGGCGCGCCAGCGCGGGCGTGGGGTGCCAGCCGGGCGGCACCAGCCACAGCACGTCGACGCCGGTGTCGAGCGCATGCCGCAGCGCGCCGGCCAGGCGCTCGTCGGCGGCGGGGTCGCGGCCGGCGCCCTCGTGCAGCACCAGCGCGGCGCCGGCAAGCCGCGCGCACAGCAGCGCCGCCGTGCCGGATAGCAGGGCGGCGGGCGCCAGGTGCAGCGCGTGGCGCCCGCGGCATGCCAGCAGCTGGCGTGCCCAGCCGGCCTGGCGCCCGGCGTCGTCGCCGCGGCAGGCGATCAGCTCGGCCGAGGCATGCGACGTGTGCCGCGTGTGCGGCGCGGTACGGTCGCCGGCGGCCACGGCTTCCAGCCAGGGTTCGTCAGTGCCGGGGATTTCCTGGGCGGCAGGCGGGATGCCGAGCAGGAACCGCACCGCCGGCGGGGCCAGTGCCAGCCCCTGTCCCAGCGCGCTGCGCTGCTCCGCGCCGTCGGCCAGCACCAGGATGCCGGCGGCGGCCAGCGTGCCGATGCGGCCGCGCAGCGCGGCGGCGTCATGCGGGACCCCGTCGGCGCCGAGCAGCCGGCACACCATGTCGACGGTGGCGAATTTTCGCGTGATGTCGTTGTTCAGGTAGGCGTAGAGCGTCTCGTAGCGCAGGTCGAGTTCGGGCGCGAGCACGATGAACAGCAGCTCCAGATCGTCGGGCACCAGCGCCAGCCGCTCGCCCAGCAGCGCCAGCGGCGAGCCCGCGTTGAAATGCTCGCGCCACTGCGCGGCCTGGCGCGTGAGCGCGCCGGCGGGATCGGCATCGGGCTGTCCGTGCTGCCCGGCCTGCTGTCGCAGCAGCGCATCGACCTGGCGGTCGGAGATATAGAGGCCGCGCAGTTCGTCGAGCGACAGTTCGTAGCGCGCGCGCAGGCGCAGGATTTCGCGCTCGACCAGGCAGTCCAGCCAGAGCCGTTCGTTGCCGAAGGGGTGTGCCTGCGGCCATGGCGCCGGCATCGGTGCCTGTAGGCCGCCGGCGATGAGCGGGTCGAGATCGCGGCGCATCGCCTCACTCCGTGCAGTGCAAGGCCAGTTGGCGCTGGCCTGGCCAGGTGAGCCGCAGCCGTGCCATGCCGTTCAGGCTCAGCAGCACATGCAGCGGCGGGCGGCGCAGCAGGAGGGTCCAGGCCGCGGCGGTGGAGTCTTCGCGCCGGGCTTCGCCGCGCGTGTCGAGCACGTTGTGGAACAGGTACGGCAAGGTGCAGCAGGCCGCGCCCGGAATGCGGAAGGCAGTGCGCCGCAGCGCGGCCTGCGCCAGCGTGGCGAAGGTGTCCTGCCAGGCCGGCGGCAGCGCCGCCAGCACCGGGCTGGCGCGCAGCAGCGCAAGATCCTGGCGCAGCAGCCGCGTCAGGCGCAGCCGCCTGGCGAAGGGCAGCGGGGCGGACTCGGCCAGGTCGCCCAGGTCGCCCAGGTTGGCCGGTGGCGTCGCGGCATGCAGGCGGCAGGCGCTGCCGGGCTCGATCCATACCTCGATGCGGGTCGCGCCGGCCGGCAGCCGGAGCCGCGCGGCGCCGGTGAAGGCGCAGCGGCGCAACGTGGTGGCCAGCGCCAGGGCGGGCGCGCCGGGGTCCGCGGCGGCCAGCCAGTCGTGCAGCGCCGGCAACGCGACGCCCGGTGCCACCCGCAGGAAGGTGCGCCAGAACGGATCCCGCCACACCTGTTCGCCACGATGGCCGGCAGCGATCGCCAGCGCCAGCAGCACGGCAAGGTCACGCGCGCTGCCGGCCCCGGCTGGCGGCGCGGGCAGTGCGCTGGCCCAGCCGCCGTCGCACGGGTCGCACGGGTCGCACGGGCTGTGCAGGTCGTGCCGGTCGGACAGGTCGTGCAGGGCAGGCAGCAGCCACGCGAGGCCACCGAATGGCGCGTCAAGCTGCTCCGGCGCAGCGTCGGTTGTGGCTTGCACGCGGTCGTGCCGGAGCTGCCTCGCCTGCGCCGCCAGCGGCGCCATCGCTGCACGCACGGCCTGCGGCGTGGTGGCGAGCAGCAGCAGCCAGTCCGCATCCGTGGCCAGGGCTGGCCCCTCGTCGGTCACACCGATCACGCCGCGCGTTGCCATCCGCGCCAGTTCGCCGGCGGCCATGTCGTCAGGCATCGACAGCAAGGCCGCCAGCCAGCAAACCGCGCCAATGCCGGCCGGTTGCGCGGCACCGCCGTGTGCGAGCAGCCACAGCGCCAGCAGCGGCGGGGGGACGCGGCCGGGCGAGGCCGCTCGCCATGCGCCGGCAGCGGGTTCCAGGTGGCCTGCATCGGCGCCATGGCTCTCCTGCTCGTGCCAGCGGCACAGGATGCGCACCGCCTCGCGCTCGCCCAGCGCCGCCAGCAGCGTGGGCCAGCTTGCCCCGTCCAGCAGCGCCAGCGTGGCGCGCCCGGTGATGGCGTCTTCGGTCAGCAGCGTGCGGATGGCCGCCGCTGCCGGCAGCATGCGCAGGCCGGCAAAGCGGTGGAAGAGCCAGCTGTCCCAGCCGTCGCCGCGCAGCAGCCGTTCGATGAAGCGCGCATGGTAGGCCGCGCGCGAGGGCATCCGCATGGCGTCGCCGGCGGGGTCCGCCACTGCGCGCGCAACGGCCAGCGCCAGCTGGCGCGACCAGTGGCGCACGATCTGCTCGCCGGGGCACGCGGTGTCGATCTCGCAGTCGATCTCCAGCCGCGGCAACAGCACCACGGCATCGTCATCCAGGCCGAGGGCGTCGAGCTGGTCCGCCAGCGCCTGTGCCACTTTCGGCGCCAGCGCGTCGAGCTGATGGCCGAGCGCGGCCGGCGCGGGGTGCGCGGCAGGCACCGTGTACGCGTTATGCCAGTGGCGGATGCGCAGGTGGGCCATGGCTATGCCTGCGAAGTGACAGGTGTGGCGGCCGCGGCAGCGGGCTGCGCGTCGACGGCCAGCAGCTCCTCCAGCACCTGCGCGGCACCGCCGATGCGCAGCAGCTGCTCGCGCAGCGTGGCGGCCCGCGCCTCGGCCTCGGCCAGCAGCCGCTGGCCCGCGCTGTATTCGCTGCGCAGCGTGGCCAGGCGCGCCTGCAGCAGTCTGCGTTCGATGGGCGCGGCGGATGCCGCGGGCGCATTGGCGGTGGCGTGGTCCATGGCGGCTCCTTTCAGGTGCGGGGCCCGTAGGCGACGAAGTGGAAGGCGTTGTCGACGAAGCTGCCTTCCGACGGTGGCGTGACGTCGCGGGCGACCAGCGTGAAACCGCCGGGGCCTACGTTGCGCACGGTGCAAACCTGGTCGTCGTTGGCCGAGTCGACCAGGCTGGCGACGATGACCGGCGTCGCGTTAAAGGCCGGCGCGAAGCTCACGGTGTACTGGCCCGTGCCGGTGCGCGTCACGCTCCACCCGGTGCCGGCGGAGCCGCCGCCCGCGCTGGCCTGCCCGGCCACGATGCGCATCTCGGCCAGGCCGCCCACGGCGAAATAGTCACCGTTGTCGCCAAGCCGGATCGCGCCGCGCACTTCCAGCGTGCTGGCCGGCGCGGCGGTGCCCAGGCCCATGCGCCCGGCCGGGGTCACGGTCAGCTTGTCGCCGTTGCTCCACAGCCGCGCATTGCCGCCGCTGGCGTACCAGACCCAGCGCTCGCCGTTGCCCGGGCTGCCGATAAAGGCGCCGGTCTCGCGGTTCTCGAACGAAAACCCGGCACCGCCGCCGCCGCTGTGGATCTCGCTGCCGACCACATGCAGCGTGCGCGACGGCGTCAGCGTGCCGATGCCGACGCTGCCGCCGAACAGCGCCAGGTCGGGCGAGTTGCTGCGCGCCTGGCCGATCCAGCTGGAGAATTGCGCGGCAGCCTCGTTGCCGTTGCCGACCTGCTGGAACTGGACCCGGGGCGGATCGTCGAGGTCGCTCAGCACCAGCAGCGGTGCCAGCTGCGGGCCGTACTGGAACCAGGCCTGGCCGGCATCGGGCGCGCCGCTGTTGCCCATCTGCAGCCACTTGCCGTTGCCCACCGCATTGCCCTGCGGCGACGGCACCTGCTGGATGTCGAGCCGCGCGCCCGGCGTCAGCGTGCCGATACCGACATTGCCGCTGGCCGCCTCGATGAACAGGTTGCTCAGCGTGGGATCGCCCTGGGTCACGTTGAGGCCGTTCTTGGCCGGCCCCAGGTTGATCTGCCACGCCAGCGCGCCGCCGGTGCCTTCCAGCCCGACCAGGCCGCCGTTGGCGGCGATCGCGCGTACCGTCAGCGGCAGGGCCAGCGCCTTGTCGGTGCTGCCGATGCCGACGCGGCCATCGTGCTGGATCGCCACGCCGGCGGTATAGCTGAAGCCGATTGCGCAGGGATCGGTGCCGGTCGGCGTGGCGGCGCCGAGGGTGAGCCGCGTCGGGCCGGCGGTGCCTTGCGGCTGGCCCAGCAGCACCTCCAGGTCGACCCCGTCGACGGCACTGGGCGCGGCGCGCTGGAGCGCGGTGACGGTGCCCTGTGCCAGGTAATCGGTGCCGCCGGCATCGACCCACTCGGCGCGCGTGCCGTAGTAGCGCAGGTGGCCGCGCGCGCGCGTATCGGCGTCGAGCCAGACCGGTTCGCGGAAGTGCGGCGTGTCGGGGTCGCTGGCGCAGAACACCAGGTCGGCGGCGGCGGGCTGGTCGGCTTCGCATAATTGCTCGATTGGCGTGGCGCCCGCACGCGGTATCCAGCGCCCGCGCAGCCGCAGCAGGCCGCCGGTGCCGTGCAGCGCCTCGCCGATCCAGCCCGAATGCCGGCGGAACAGGCGCGACTGGGTGGCGCTGGCGGGTGTCGGCTTCTGCAGCGCGCCGCCCTGCCATAGCACGCGCCCGACCGGGATCAGCCACAGGCTGGGATCGTCGGCGCCGGGAAAGCGCTGCGCCGGCACCGACCCATCCGGCGCGACCGGCTGCAGCGGCAGCAGCGCGCCCGGCGCCTCGCGCGCGTCGCCGTAGCTGTCGTCGCCCAGCGCCACGCCGCTCTGGCGGGTCTCGATGGTCTTGCGCTCGCCGACCTCGACCAGGAACGACTCGACCACGCGGGCATAGGCATCGGTGGCTCCGCACACCTCGAAGCCCGGGCGCACGCCCTGGCCGGCGGCCTCGTCATAGCGGAGCCAGACGTTCACCAGGCCGGCCGGCTGCCCGGCGAACAGGCCGGCGTCGAGCGGGAAGGGCTCGGCCACCACGATGGCGCGGCCATAGCCGTCGGTGGCCAACCCCGGCGTCAGGTAGGCCTCGACCGTGCCCTGCGGCGAGTCCTGGTAGACCAGCTCGATGCCGGAGGCGATGCCCCAGCTGTGGCTGGCCAGGTGGTGGCGCGCCAGCAGCGTGCTGAAGTAGCGCAGCAGCGCCTGCAGGTCCTCGGCGCCCAGGTACTGGCCCTCGAAGAAGCGCGGCCGCTCGGCGAATTCGGTGGTCATGGCGCCTTCCTCCTAGCCGGGTTTGCGGCCGCTGCGCTTGGCGGCGGGTTTGGGCGCGGGTTTGGCCACCGCCTTGAGCCGTTCGATCTCCGCGGCCTGCGCCTTGACGCTGTCGCGCAGCGCGTCCATCTCTGTGCGCAGGGCGGCCATGGCGTCGGGCGCAGCTGTCTGCGGCGTTGCCCCGGCAAAGGCGGTGGCGCGCAGCGACAGGCCCAGCGCGGCGTCGAGCAGCGGTGCGATCGCGGCCGTGACGGCCGGACGCATCAGCTGGTTGGCGATCACGAACTGGGGCAGGTTGGCCGTCTCCGCGGGGGACAGCCGGTCCCGGCCGTTGCCGGGGCTGCCGGGCCCCATCATGCTTTCCGCCAGCGTGCTGAACTCCAGCGTCTTGCCTGTGCGCGCCAGCGCGGCGCGCAGCAGCCCGGTGGCGCCGGCGATGCGGTCGGGCTCGGCCACGGCCGGGTTCAGCAGGTCGTTGGCGCGCTGGTAGGCCGCATCGGCCAGCTTGATGTCGGCGTTGCCGCTGCCGCTGCCGCTGCCGTTCCCGTTCCCGTTCCCGGCCGCGGCGTCAGGCGTAACGTCCGGTGCCGCACCGGGTACGATCTCCCTGCGCATCGCAAAGAGTCCGGGCTGCGCGCCCGGCACGGTGTCCTGCGGCGGCGTGTCGGGCAGGATGCCGCCGATATCGAAGCAGCACAGGTTTTCCAGCAGCTGCCGCAGCTGCTTGCCGAACGGCAGGATGCCGAGCCAGTACTGCAGCGACGGGAAGGTGGTGGCGAACTTGCGGTGCACGGTCCAGTTGCACACGCGCAGCACGCGGCAGGACTGGGCGCCGCAGCCGCCGGCGACATGCAGCGACGCCAGCGGCACGCGCACCTCGCGCGTCGGCGCCGGGCACGGCGGCAGCAGCGCCGAGCAAAAGCAGGCGAGCACTGCGTCGAGCCACACGATCATCAGCAGCACCATCGCCAGGTAGATGGCGCCCGCATTGGCGAGCGTGCCCGCAGCGGGATAGGAGATGGCATTGAACTGCGCCATCAGGTCGCAGTTGTAGCTGCCGTGGCTGGCGAAATAGCGGCGCAGCTGCATGCGCGCCGCGCCGATCCACTGGTACCACGCCTGTGCCTCGGCGGCGGTGGCGGGGACCTTGAGCGTGCCGGGCAGCTTGGGCATCTGCGTGGCCAGCAGCTCGATGCAGCAGCGGAAGCGCTGCATCAGTTCGGAGTCGGGGTTGAAGGCCTGGTTGTTGCCTGCCGCGCCCCCGACGGTGCTGTCGGTGGTCCCGACAGGATCCGGAGCCTTGTCGGGCGGCTTGCGGTAGACCTCGAAGGCAAAGCCCTCGCAGATCACGGTGGGCTCGCACTGCACCGGCGCGCCGCGCGGCCTGGCCAGCGTGGCGCCGTTGCCGCCGCCGCCGTTGCAGCCGCCGCCGTTGCAACCGCATTTCATGCCGCCGCAGGCCCCGCCGCAGCCGCACTTGCCACCATTGCCGCCGCAGGCACAGCTGTTGGCGGTGCAGTCAGGCGCCGGGCGCAGCGGCTTGACGCCGCGCGCGGGCGCTTCGGCGTAGCGGATCGCCAGGATCCACTCTTCTTCGCCGGCGTCGCACTGCTGCGGCGACGGATGCTTCATCGGCTCGCACTGCTGCCAGCGGTGCTCCGCATCCTTGCAGCGCCGGATCAGCTCGCATACATCGACGCTGACCGCCTCGCACACCACGATGTCGTCGCCGCAGGGGCTGAGCGCATAGCCGCAGCCGACCGCGACACCGTCGCCGCACGGGTTGCAGGTCACCTCCAGCCCGTTGACCACGCCCCAGCCGTGCAACTGCCGGTTGTGCAGCCGGTGCTTGCCGCGGATATAGCCGTCGAGCCGGTTGAGGTCGTCGGCGGTCAGCACCTGGCCGGCGAAGAAGCGCGGCCGGCACAGGCATTCCAGCATGCCGCAGGTGCCGCACACGCAGGGTTCGGGCGGGCAGGCGGTGGGGCTCTGGCCCTGGCGCTTGCGATAGAGGTCGTTCACGGTGTTCATCGCCTGGTGCTCCCTATCCTCGTTCTACGGTGAACCAGCTTTCGAAGGTGCCGCCCTCGATGCCATCGCCGCTGACGCGCTCGTCTTGCGGCTGCAGCCACTCCGGCACATTGCCGGGCTGCGGCGGATTGGGCGGCGACGGCGGGACCAGCTTGGGGATGTGGTCGGCATCGAGCGCGCGCAGCTGCCCGGTGTCGTGGTGCAACCCGCGGATGAAGTCGCCGTTGACCAGCAGCCGCAGTCTGGCCGGCTTGCCCTGCATGGTCTCGACCAGCTTCGGCAGGATCTGCTGGCCGATGCGCACCGCGGTGGCCATGCCGTTGGCGTCGATGCCCGGGTCGAACTGGGTCTGCGCATCGCAGTCGCGTTCCAGCCGGCCGGGCTCCAGGTCTTCGCGCGACAGCGGCAGGTCGCACCAGCAGCGCAGCGGCAGCTCGATCAGGCGTTCATCGTGCTGCACCTGCAGGTGGATGGCGTCGGCATGCAGGTCGGCGGCCATCACCGGCGTGTCGAATGCCACCACCAGTCCCTTGGCGATGGCGTCGAAGGGGATGTGCTCGGCATGCTTCCAGTTGATGTCGCAGATGTGGGGCAGGGCCCAGTCCAGGCCGTCGCCAGGCTTGCCTGGCTCGCCCTGGTCGCCTTTGTCACCCTTATCTCCCTTGTCTCCCTTGTCTCCCTTGTCTCCCTTGTCTCCCTTCTCGCCTTTCTCACCCTTCTCACCCTTCTCACCCTGTTGTCCGGGCAGCCCGGGATCGCCCTGCTCGCCCTTGGCGCTGGTGCCGCCGCAGCAGTGCTCCAGCATGCAGCGCACCGCCAGTGCCAGGTCGGCCACGCTGGGCACGGTCGCGCGCCAGGTAAGCATGTCGAGCCGGGCGATGTTGGCCGCCGCGTCGGCGAGCGGGTCGCTGGGCGGCACGGCCGGGTCTTCGAGCTTGCGCGACGGGCGGTATTGGGCGATCGTGGCCAGCGTTACGCAGTCCGGCGCGGGGCAGGCCGGGCAGGGATGCGGATCGAGAAAATCTTCGCAATGGGTGGCCTCGATGGCGGCGATCGCGGCGCCGTCGTCATAGACCGCCCACAGCCGCTCGCCGGCGAGCGCCAGCGCGTCGCCGCCCGGGCCGATCTCCAGCGCGTTGGACAGCAGCGCCGGCTGGCCCTGCTGCATGCGGCGCAGGTCGACCGCGACGATGCGGCTGTTGCCGGTGGCGGGCTGCATCAGCACGTAGCCGAAGCGACCGGCCGGTTCGGCGGCCAGCGCCACGGGCGGCGCGGGCAGCGGATCCTGGTGCAGCAGCGTGCCGTCCGGCTTGGACAGCGCGATGCGCTGGCCGGCCTGGTCGGTCCAGGCGAGCAGGTCGAGGGCATCGGTCTTGACCGTGGCCAGCGCACTGACGTTGGTGCCGGACAGGCCGAGCGCGGACGGCGCCAGCGCTGCCGCCGTCAGGTCGACCGACTGCATGGCGCCGTTGGCCTGCGCCAGATACAGCGTCTTGCCGTCGCTGCCGAGCGCCCATGCGGTCGCGGCAAAGCCGCTCAGCGTGGCGTCAAGCACGGCCGTCAGCGTGCCCGGCGCAACATCGACGGTAAACAGCAGGCTGTCGCCGCCGCTGACCACCAGCGCCGCAACGCGGTTCGCGCCGATCGCCATCACCCAGGCCTGCGTGGCGCCGGCCGTGCCCGCCAGGTCGAGCGTCGCGTCCTCGGCACCGGCGAAGGCGCCGGCGGATGCGGTATCGAGCAGCGCCAGCCGCGCCGGGTCGGCCGCGGTGGCGCCGGCCACCAGTGCCACCAGCCGCGTGCCGTCGCCGTTTGCGGCGATGCCGAAGACCGCGGTGGCAAAGTTGTGCGTGGCGATATAGGCCTGGTTCGATAGCCACAGCTGTTGCACCGTGCCGCCCCCGCCAGCCAGGTCCGCGGCCAGGTAGGCGCGCTGGCTGGCCTCGTGCAGCGCCACCGCGCGCGCACCGTCCAGCGTGACGCTGGCCTGCCACGTCAGCGTGGGCGGCTGGGGCTGCGCGGGGGGCACCGCCGGCAGGTCCGGATCGACCAGCACGTCGAATTCATAGCTTTCCAGGATGCGGTTGGGCGCGCAGCGGGTGTCATCGCAACCGCATTCGTCGTACAGCACCGGGACTTCCTCGGTGGGGCACTCGCGGTAGCGCAGGCACAGCAGCAACAGGTGGTCCGCGCCGTCGGGCTGCTCGATCAGCGCCCGCACGGCCGGGAAGCAGGTGATGTCCAGCGTTTCCTCGTCGATTACCAGGATTTCGTTGCCGCAGCAGTCGAGCGCCGCGCCCGGCCTGACCACCACGTAGCGGTCCCGGCAGGCGGGGTTCGGGTGTGCCACCACCTCCAGCCCGCAGATCACGCCGGTGCCGTGCAGCCGCGCGTGGTGGCGCCGGAACTTCTCCACCACGTAGGCCTGCTCGACATCGAAGTCCGGCACGTCCATCAGCTTGCCGAAGAAGTAATTGTTGCGCAGCGGGGTCTGCACCTCGCAGCCCGGGCAGGGTGCGTCGCAGCAGCCAGTCGGGGTATGCATTGCGTTGCCCATGGTTGAGACCTCTCGTCGTTGGTCCGCTGTCGTGGCTACTACGGCGGCCGCTACTGCATGGTGGTGTCCATGCCCACGCGCCGCGTGCCGACGCGCAAGGCGCGCGCGCCGCCGTCGCGGTCGGCACCGCCCAGCACGGTGGCGCGCCCCAGCTTCATCGCATCCAGCGTGACCGGCGCGGCCCGGTAGCCGATCACGGCATCGAGCCCCAGCATGGCCTGCACGCCGATACGGAAGCGCGGCGCCACCGGCACCAGCGTGGCCTGCACGTGCGCCGGCACGTCGGCCTTGAGCAGCTGCGCCAGCGCGCGTGCCAGCGCCGGTTCGCGCACGCAGGCCGCGGGTACGAATACCGACAGCTTGTGCGCATAGACATGGAAGGGATCGCGCCACGGGTCCTGCGCGGTCTTGAGCTGCGTCACGCCGAGGCGTGCGCTCTCGTCGGGGCTGGCGGCGCCGTGGCGGCCGGCATGGACGGGGCCGACGCAGGGCGCGCAGTCGTCGCCGCCTTCGCTGCCGGCACGGGCCGGCAGCGGGCAGCCCGGCGTGGCGAGCGGCGGCGCGCCTGCGCCCAGCCGGCTGCGGTTGACGATGCGCTCGCCCCAGAGCCTGGCGTTGTCTGACAGCCGGCCGAACCCCAGGAACAGCCAGCGCCGCAGGATGTAGTGCTCCAGCAGCAGGCGCGGCGGGCGCCAGCGGAAGCGTTCGGGAATGTCGGTGGCGCACGGCACGCAGGGCGCCGCGCCGGCGCCGCTGTAGCCACACCAGCCGCACCAGCGCTGCAGGCCGAGAAAGAGGTAGAGCGTGTGCGTCAGCCCGCGCGGCGTGCCGCGCCAGGCAAACGCGCGCGCCGCGTGCCGGATGAACGCGCGTTGCCGCGCCAGCGGCAGCGCCGACAGGCCGCTGCCCAGCCCGAGCCAGCCGGCCAGGAAGCCAAGGAAGTCCTGGCGCCCGCCGGCAGGGGCCGAGAGCGGGTCGAACAGGCGCGCCTGCCCGTCGATCTGGCTTTCGATGTCGCGGAACTGGCGATCGAACAGCGCCAGCCAGCGGTCCGTGAACTCCGCGCTGACCGGCTCGGCGCCGAAGATTGCCGGCAGGTAGCGGCTCCAGCCGATGCGCGGGAAGTCGATCGCCAGGCAGGCGAGCGACGGCGTCGCCGTGCCGTTGCCGTCCAGCCGCAGGCGCAGCCACAGGAAGCGCCCCGGGCGGGCACGCAGCATGTAGTCGATGCCATCGAAGGCGGTGCTGCCGTCCGGCTCGGAATGCAGCGCCAGCGCCGGTTGCCAGTCTCCGCCTTCCAGCAGGTCGGCCGGTTGCAGTTCGGTTTCGGCGGTGAGCACGTCGATGGCGAGCCGGGTATGCGCGGGCAGGCTGGCGCCGAGGACGATGCGGTCCCACACGCAGTCCGAGATGCCGCTGTCGAGCGCCTGCGAATGCCACGTGCCGGTTGCGGGCCAGGCATCGGAAGGATCGTCGGGCGGCGCATCCAGCAGCGTGCCGGACGGGTCGAACACGCACGGCGCGGCGCACGGCGGGCTGCACAGCGCGGACAAGTCGACCGAGCCATCGGCATGCACCGTCAGCGGCAGCGGCGCGAAGGCGCCGGCGAGGTCGGCCGGGCGCAGCGGCGGATCGAGCCGCCTGCGCGTGGCCGGTTCGTAGAACACCACCGCTTCGGCGCCATCCGTGGCGACCAGCAGCCTGCCGTCGCAGGTGGCGGCCAGCGCGGCGATGGCGCCAAAGCCGTCGTGGCGCTCCAGCACGCAGCCGGACGCGGCGAAGCGCAGCAGCGCGCCGTGCATGCGGTCGCCGACCCAGAGGTCGCCATTGGGCGCCACCGCCAGCGCCGCGGGCTGCCAGTCGTCAAGCCGGCTGCCGGCGTCGCACGGCGGCGTTGCCAGCGGCGCGCGCCACACGCCGCGCGCGGCGCCGGTGGCGGCGTTGAGCACGACCACGCGGCGTGCCGCGGGATCGGCCAGGTAGAGACGCCCGCAGCTCGCGGCCAGCGTGGCCGGGCCCGCGGGCAGCCGCGGATCCTGCGGGCGCAGGCAGAAGGCGTCGGTGAACGCGCAGGCGCAGGGGTCGAAGCGAAGCAGGCGGCGGCCCCTGGCATCGAACAGCAGCAGCGCCTGCTGGCAAGGGCCGAGCGTAGCCAGTGCCAGGTGCCGCGGCAGCACCAGTCCGCCGAAGCTGCCGCTGGCCTCCCGCAGCGTGCGGCCGGAGCCGGGCAGCGGCAGCAGCGTCAGCGCGCCGCATTCGCCCAGCGGGCCGATGGTGGCGGCGGGCACGGCTGGCGGCTTGCCGGGCAACGCCTGCCAGCCGAGTTGCCCGTTGAGCACCAGCGTCAGCGGATCATGCGGCGGGCGCGGCACGGGCGGCAGGTAGGGCGCGTGGGATGCCGGTCCCGCCTGTGTGGTACCGCCGGGCAGGGTGCAGGGGTGGTTCATGCATCCACCTCGCTGGTTTCGTAGCGGACGCTCAGCGCCAGCGCGTCGTCGGCCAGCCGCAGCAGCGCGCCGCCGCCGACGGGGACATTGGTGCAGGCCGGGTAGTCGGTATCGTCGAGCCGGAACAGCAGGTCGTCGACGCTGACCACGCCGGGCAGCAGCAGCCGCTGCACCACGCGTGAGTAGTTGATGTCGCCGCCGAACGGCCAGCCGCTGCCGTCGGCGTCCGGCTTGCTGTCCTCGCCGCCGACCAGCGCATGGAAGTAGCGCCGCAGCGCCAGCAGCGCGGCCTGCTTGACCGCGGCCAGGTCGGCATCGCCGGCCACGGTGAGCGTGGCGGAGAGCCTGAGCAGCCGATAGGTCGGTGCCAGCACGTAGAGTTCGGTGGTGGCGAGACGGCGCTGGTCGAGCTGTGCGCAGACCTCGCGCAGCAGGCCTTCGGTGGGCTGCGGCGCGGGGTCGTCCAGCGGCCGTTGCGGGTCGCTGGCCTCGGGCACGACCACCACGCTGACCACGCCCGGCACCTCGACATTGGGGAAGGCGGGATGGAACAGCGGCAGCGCGCGCGCGCGCGCCACGCCGCCGACCTGGCGCGCATGCAGCTCGAAGTCGTCGCGCGTGACGGCGCGCTCGTGGCTCTTGAGCGTGGCCGCGGCCCGATCGCGTGCGGCTTCCAGCGTCTCTTCATCGGCGCCGCCGAAGGCGGGGAACAGGTTGCCCACGCCCTCGGTGTCGATGCCAGGCAGACTGCCGCGCAGCGTGGAGATCAGCCCGGCGCCGACATTGCCGTGCGCGCCGCCGCCCACGCGGTAGCGCCGCGCGACGATATTGGCGGGCCGGTTCGGGTTGGCCACCGGGATGCGGCCGCCGATGCCGTGGAAGCGGATTTCTCCGGTGGTGCGGTTGAGCACGTAGTGCGCATCGTCCGGCCCGGAGGCGAGGAAGTCCGCTACCTCCTGCCACGGTTGCAGCCCGTCGCCTTCGTCGACCTCCAGCGCCAGGCTGCCGGCCAGCACCGGATGCTGGGCGAGCTGGAACACCTGGTCGGGCATGCCGGTGCTGCGCCCGACGATCTCCGCATCGACCGACTGCGCGGCGATCGCCGGGACCGTGTTGGTGCGCACCGCCAGCAGCCGCGGCGGACGCTGGTAGGCACCGCCGGCCAGCCGCGCGCGCAGCCAGTAGCGCGGCGCGGCCACCTTGCCCAGCACCGCGCGCTGCGGGCCGTTGCGGGGCGCGGCGCCGAGCAGCACATGGCCGCTGCGGGTCAGGGCGGCGGTGTCGTCGCGCAGCGTGTCGAGCGGGTACCAGTCCTTGCCGTTCCAGTATTCCCACGCCAGCGTCGCGGGCGGCGCGGTGGCCAGCGGGCTGTCGACATAGAAGGGCGCGCGCGCGTCGCGGCGGGCGATCCATACCGCCAGGTCGATCGGCACGCCGGGGAAGTCCAGCGGGGAGTCGAACCCCAGCATCAGCGCATTGCCTACCCGCACCGCCGGCCCGAAGGCGAGGAAGCCGGCCTGCACCTCCGCATTGGCGGCGCTGACATCGGTGGTCTGCAGGCCAAGGTCGACCTGCACCGCGTCGAGCCGGGCGCTGAGCGCGATCAGTGCCTTTTCGGTCTCGAACACCACGGGCCGCTCTTCACCCGGCACTTCGGCCGCAAGCTGCGTGTGCAGCGGCACGATCAGCGTTGGCTCGGCGTAGGTCGCCTGCACCGGGAAGCTCAGCTCCGCGCGGGCCGGCCGCGCCGGCAGCAGCTCGATGCCGAGCAGCTCCAGGAACTTCAGGTAGTTCAGCTTGGGCACGCGCCCAAGCCGCGCGATCAGCAGGTCGCTCATCCACGCCATCAGCTGCACCACCGCCATGCCGGGCTCGTTGTCGTTGACGTCGTCCCACTCCGGGGTGTAGCGCGGGATGCGCGCGCGCGCCTCCGCCACCAGGTCGGCGTAGCGCCTGTCGTCGATCACCGGGTATTCGTTCCTGAGCGGCATGATGCTGGCCCTAGACGTAGGATTCGTTGATGTAGAACGGGTACACCAGGTTGGCCAGCGCGTTGTTGGCGCGGATGCGGTAGTCGATGCGGATCAGCAGCAGGCTCGGCTGCGCGGGGTCGAAGTCGGCCGTCACGGCCAGTACGTCGATGCGCGCTTCCCACAGCGCCAGCGCCTCGCGCACCGCGTCGACCGCCTCGGTGCGCGTGGTGGGGTCGTTGGGCGCGAACAGCAGGTCGTGGATGGCGCAGCCGAACGCGGGCAGCATCACGCGCTCGCCCAGCCGGGTGCCGAGGATCAGGTAGATCGATTCTTCGATGCGCTGCCCGGCGCGCGCCAGCGCCAGCCTGCCGCGCGGCGTGACCGAGAGCGGGAAGGCCAGGCCGGTGCCGAGGAAGTCGGGTCTCATGTCAGCCTCCCAGCGCGTCGGCGACCAGCTGCAGCGCCTTGGTCAGTTCGTCGAGGGTGGTGACCACGTTCTGCAGGCTCTCGATGTCCTCGGCCGAGCCGATGGCGGGCGTCTTGATCGGGTCCACGCCGGCAATGCCCATGAAGGGCTCGGCCAGCGCCAGCAGCACCAGCACCGGGTCGATCGCCGACATCATGTGCTGGGCCGAGGCATTGGCGTTGGCCTGTGCGCATTCCAGCGCCGCCATCAGCTCGCTGTTGCCCTCGGCCTGCGCCGACGAGATCTGCAGCGCCAGCCCGCCCATCACCGCCAGGATGCTCTTGAGCTGGCCGACGATGCACTTGAGCAGCTTGATGATCAGCAACAGGATGTCGCGCACGAAGGGAATCATCACCGCCGGGGTCGGCACCGCCAGGCAGGGCAGCACGGCCTCGGCCGCCTGTAGGAATTCCGGCACCACCTTGATCAGCGTGGGCGGGTCGGGCGGACCCAGCGCCTTGACCACGTCGATCAGCGGCTTGATCAGCTTGAGCACCTTCACCAGGCACTCGATGCTCGCCATCACCGGCGCCAGCTGCAGCACCAGCGAGAAGTTCAGCGAGCAGTCGTCCGGAATGCCCTTGGTGATGTCGACGATGCCCTTGAGCGTGCCGCCGGTGGGCAACTGGATCTGCGCGCTGCCAGGCTTGGGCAGCGGGATGCAGATCGGCTTCTGCAGTGCCTTCTGCAGGGAATCAGGCAGCGGTACCTCGATCGGGACGTCCATGCTTGCCTCGCGGTGTCGTGTGTGCCGGATGTGCCGGATGTGAATGTGCCGCGCTTCAGATCGGCCCGCCGGTGGGCCGCACCAGCCGGTCGTTGATGGTCACGCTGCCGACCGCGTTGAGCGCCAGCGCGCCGCGCGTGTTGATGCTGATGTGCGTGTTGGTCATCACCACGGTATTGCCATGCGCGTCCTCGATGATCAGCGCGCCCTTGTTGCCGGCGGTGGGAGTCGAATCGACCATGCGCAGCGCGTGCCCGTTGCGCGAGCGGATCATGCGCTGGCGCTCGTCGGGCGACGGCGGGCGCTGCCGCGGGTTCCACAGGAAGCCGATCACGTACGGGTGGTCCCACATGCCCTGGTCGAAGGCGAGGATCACTTCGTCATCCACCTCCGGCATGAAGAACGCGCCCCGGTCGCCGCCGGCCATCGGCGCGGCCACCGGCACCCAGCGCTGTTCGGGGCCGGACAGCCACGGGTAGTTGACCTGAATGCGGCCCAGGCGCTCCGGGTCGCGCACGGCGATCACCTTGCCGATGACGATGCCTGCACTGCGTTCGCTGCGGTTCATGGGGTGCCTCCGGGGGCGAGTTGCTGGCCGGTGTCCGGGTCTTCCCGGCGCGCCGTGAACTTGGTGACATAGCCGCTGGCGTTGATCGTGTGCGTGGTTTCGGTGACGAAGTACTCGCCCGACAGCCGCGCGCCGATGCCCTGGATGCTGACGTGCGAGCCCGCCCGCAGCCGCGGCAGGCCGACCACGCTGGCCTGGATCTTGACCAGCTCCTGGGCGTGGCCCGTCAGGATGTCCAGCGCCAGCTGCCGGGCTTCATTGCGGGTCGAGACCGGGCGCGTCACCACGCGCTCCTCGCGCGGGTCGCACTGCCTGACGATCTCCAGCAGGCGCGGGTTGCGCCGCAGGAAGCGCGGGTCTTCCAGGTCCGCGGTTTCCTCGATGGCGCGCTGGCCGGCGCGGTCCCAGCCGCGCACGGTCACCTTCTTGACCTGGTTGGCGGTGGTCAGCGTGGCCTTCAGGTCCATCAGCCCCGCGCCCCAGTCGAGCCGGTATGGGGTCGGGCCGCCTTTGGTGGACGGGCCGAAGTAGAGCCGGTCGCTGCCGTCGGCGGGATCCTGCTCGACCGTCACCACGTAGCCGCGGATGCGCGCGCGCCGCCACAGGAAGTCGATGTCGTACTCGTTTTTCTGCCCGACGAAGACCAGCTGCGGCTCCTGCTCGGGATCGGTGCGGATCGGCATCGGGATGCGCCGCGCGTCCTGGCCGCTGTTGCGCCAGTCCGGATCGGTCAGGCCCTCGAAGCTCCTGGCGATGGCGCTGTCGGTGGTGTCGTGCCAGTTGCCGTCGTAGCGCTTGCGGCGCAGCCGGTGCAGCCGGTTCAGGCCGCGCACCGCCAGCGTGTGCGGCCCGCCGGTGGAAAAGGTCGGCTCCATGGTGGTGAAGTTGCCGGTCAGCATCTCCACCATTTCGCTGGCATAGCCCATCCGGATGCGGACCACCTTGGAGCAGGGCTCGAACAGTGTCTCCAGCTCATGCATGGTGGCGTCGGCCGCGCTCTTGCTGTCGTCCGAACCGATGTACTTGTAGCGGCGCCGCGCCGGATCCCAGTTGCCCACGGTCAGCTCGAAGCCGTCGATCTGGTCGATGTTGTCGCGGTAGGTGATGTCGACGATGTCGCGCAGCACGCTGTTCTCCGGCCGCACGCCGTCGATGCTCAGCTCGAAGCGCGGCACGCGGAAGCCCGCGATGCCGGTGCGGGCCGATTCGCGCGCGAGGGTCAGGTATTCGTCGGCGTCCATGATCTGTCGGCGTCCACGGGCGGCGCTAGCGGATCGACGGCACCGTCAGCCGCAATCCCGCCGCCAGCCGGCGCGGGTCCTCGATGCCGTTCTCGTCGGCAATGGCGCGCCACTCGCCGGCGCGCTCGTAGTAGTCGCCGGCCACCGCGCTGAGCGTTTCGCCCCGCTGCAGCACGTGGGCGTGGCTGCGGTCGGGCGAGCTCGGGTTCTGCTTGCCGAGCTGCTGCTCGATCGGCCGCCACTCGCGCAGCACCAGGTTGACGGTGGCACGCAGCGGGATGCCTTCCGGGCTGAACAGCGTGAAGCGGCTGCGCACGCTTTCGGCCACGCCGGTAAAGCTGGTGCGCCGCTGGCTGCCGCCCCAGGCCTTGCCAAGCTCGTTGCCCGGGAACTGGTCGTTCCAGATAAAGGTGACGATGGGGGGCGCATGCAGCGCGGGAATCAGCTTGACCAACTGGTAGTACTTGTCGGTCTCCCTGGTCACGGACTCCGCGCCGATGCCCATGCCCTTGTCGGTGCTGTCGCAGAACAGCTCCAGCGTCAGCTTTTCGGCATTGCCGCGCACGAACTGCTGCAGCGGCGCGTCCAGCCCCGGAATGCCGATCTCGGCCAGCTGCACCTGCTTGTCAAATTGCAGCTCGGTCGGGTTGAACTGCACCGGGTAGGTGATGGTGTTGGCGGGCTTGGGCCCGACCTGCACCTTGAACTTGCCCTTGGCCGGAATCGTCATTGCGTGGCTCCGTCAGTCACCGGTGGATCCGCCGGACCCGCCAGACCCAGTTTCGCCTTCCATCCAGTCCAGGTAGCCGTTGCGGGTCGAGGTCTCGCTGGCCACCTGGCGCTGGTGAGCCAGCATCTGCTGCACCGCTGGCAGGATCGCCGCGACGATGCTGCGCACGGTCTGCTCGGACAAGCCGCCGGCGCCGTCGACGATGCGCACGCGGCTGACCACGCTTTCGATGATGACGTCGCTCAAAACAGGCTCCCGATGGCTTCGGCGGCCTCGCCGATGGCGCCGGCCAGCGCGGCCGCGCCGCCCAGCTGGTAGAGGCCTTCGTGGGTGATGGTGACGGCTTCGACCGCCACCGCGCTTTGCTGGGCATTGAGCTGCGGCCCGCTGTACTTGGTCGGCAGGCCACGGCGGAAGCCCCAGACGGTGTGCGGCTTGTGGCGCGCGTCGCACAGCGTGATCAGCCCGTCCTTGCGCTTGCCGGCACCCGCCGTGAAGGCGTAGAACCAGTCGAACAGCTCGGTGCTCCTGGTCACGCCGTGGCGCAGCACGATCTCGGTATTGCGGATGCGCTTGGGGAACTTGAGCACGGTACCGTTGAGGCCGCCTTCCATGTAGTCGTCGGTCTCCATCGTCATCTCCAGCCCGCTGCATTCGCTGAAGCCGGCCACCGGCGCCGGCATCAGCGGCGACAGCGCGATGCGCGTCACGGCCGAGCCGGTGGAGGCGGTCGAGTCGTACAGCGTGACCAGGAAGTTGAAGCCGAGCAGCGGGTCGCGGCGGGTGGCTAGGCTCATGCGAACTCCTTGCGTTCGAACAGCGAGAACACCGGCAGGTTGTCCTGCCTGCCCACGCGCAGCACGATGAACTCGGCCGGCGCCACCGGCGCGATGCCGACCAGCGCGATCAGCTGGCCGTGCTCGCGCGCATCGGCGCCGGTCGTGTCCTCGTCGCAGCGCACGAAGAACGATTCCGCCGCGGTGGCGCCGGCAAAGGCGCCGCGCTGCCAGAACAGCGTCAGGATGGCGATCAGCGTGGTGGCCACGGCGGCGCGCGTGGGCGCGTCGTTGGGCTCGAACACGGCCCAGCGCAGCGCGATGTCGCACGCGCGCCTGAGCGCGATCAGCATGCGCACGGTGCTGACGTAGCGCCATTCGGGCTCGTCGCTGACGGTGCGCGCGCCCAGCAGCATCGGCACGCGGCCGAACTCGGCGCGCAGCACGTCGATGCCGGCATCGTTGAGCTCGCCATGCTGGGCATCGCTGACCGCGCTGCGCACGTCGACCACGCCCTGCACCGGCACGTTGGCCGGCGCGCGCATCACGCCCAGTGTCAGGTCGGTATTGGCGATGGCGCCGGCAACGTGGCCGCAGGCGGGCACGACCCTGACGCCGGCGACGCTGCCGGCGACCGGCGGCGCGGCACCGTCGTTTTCGGCCACCGCCAGCCATGGCGCATACAGCGCGGCGGCGCGGGCCGGCTGCTGCCCGACCAGCATGCGGCGCCACTCCGTCAGCGCGCGGATGCCGCGGCTGCGGCCGGTGGCGCGCTCAAACGGCGCGGACAGCACGGCAAAGCGGTCGCCGCGCGCCTCGCAGTCGGCGATCAGCGCGGTCTGCACGCGCAGGATGTCGGCTTCGACAAAGACGGGCGGCAGCTCGGCGATGGCGCGCGGCTGGTGGACGCGGCGCGGCGGCGCTGGCGGCGGACAGGGTCGGCAAGGATCGGCGGTGTCAGGCGGCAGCGGCTCGTAGTCGGGGTCCGGCTGCGGCCGGATCAGGATGTCCGGCGCGGCAATCAGCGAGATCTCGTCGATCTCCGCCAGCGCCTGCAGGCCGCGCGCCTTGCGCAGGCGGGCGAAGTCGCTCTCGCGCGCTGCGTACGGCTCGCCGAGGAAGTCGCTGGCGCTGAGCGCGGCCAGGCCGTCGGCGCCATGTGCGAGCGGCAGCCGCTGGCCGGACGCTGCAGCCAGGGGCAGCGGCGGCAGCGCGGGGGCCAGGTCAGTGATCTCGACCAGTCCGGGCGGCGCGGGCAGGGCGCCGGGGTTCGCCAGCGGCAGGCGCAGCCGCTCGGCCCCGCTGCGGTAGGCGGGCGCCAGCACGGTGCCGAAGTGACGCGGGTGTTGCGGCGACGGGTGCAGGTCGCGGTATTGCGCGGCAAAGGCATCGCGCCGCCAGAGGTCGAGCGTGTAGGCGACGCGTTCCACCGTGAGCGGCTGGGCGGGGTCCAGCGCGCTCCAGGCGAGTTGGTCGGCGCCGCGCTGGCGCGGATCGGGATGGACCCAGTCAAGCCTGCCGGCCGCCGCGTCGACATGCGCCAGCACGCGATGCGCGCTCGCCGCCGGCTGCGCCAGCCGCACCAGCTCGCCCGCCGCAAAGCCGGCCACGGCCGCCAGCCGGGCGCCGGTGGCGTCGGCCGACAAGGCGCGCTGTGTCAGCGGCCGCTCGCGGCGCCACGCGACGGCCAGTTCATTGCCCCAGCTGCCCGGCGAGGTGGCGGACAGGCGCCAGCGCGGCACGCCCGCGGTGTCCGGCAGCAGCACGCCGGCGCTGCGTGCGCCGCCACCGGGCGCTTGGTCGCCATCGTTGTCGCCCTCGCCAAACTGGCGCGCCGCCACGCGCACCACCCAGCAGCGCATGCCGCCGTTGTCGAAGAAGCCGCGCACCGCCCACGCCAGGTAGCCGCTGCCGAAGGGCCGCCCGAAATGCGCCTGGAACTGCCGCCACGACTCCACCGCCACCGGCGTGTCGAGCGGGCCGCGCTCGGCCAGCCCGATGAACGCGGCGATGTCGGTGCGCAGCACCACCGGCGCGGCCCCTGCGGCGTCGGTCCGTTCGATGCTGACTGCGGGCATGCCATGGCGCATGGCGGTCTCCGGCTGGCGCGCCTGCGCTCAGGGCGCGGTGCTGATGATCTCGATGGTCAGGCCTTCGTGGTGCAGCTCCATGCTTTCCACGGCCACCTGGTTGCCGGTGGCGGTCAGGCTCGGGCCTTCGATCTTGTTGATCCAGGCGTTGACGAAGTTCCACCCCAGCACATCGCGGTGCGCCTCGTTCATCAGGATCACGCTGCCGTTGCGGCGCTCGTTGGCGCCGTCGGCGATCCGGCGGTACCACTGCCACAGCGTGTCGTCCTGCACATAGCCGCGCTTGAACATCAGCGGCGTGTACTTGCGCAGGCCCTGCAGCTTGCGCACGTTGTTGGTGGGATCCTTGCCTTCGCGGTAGTCGATCGCGTCGCCGTCGGCGGTCAGGCCGCTGACCTCGCTGAACGAGGCCACGACCAGCCCGTCCAGCTCGACGCGGAAGTTGAAGACCGGGAAGGGATCGATGCGGATGTCGGTGGCAGCCATGGCCTCGCTCCTCAGCGTTCGTTCATTGTTCCGCGTCGGCCGTCCACAGGCCGATGCGGATGATCACGTACTCGGCCGGCTTGACCGGCGCCACTCCGATCACCACGATCAGGCGCCCGTTGTCGATGTCGTCGCGGGTCATGGTGGTGCGGTCGCACTTGACGAAGAAGCCCTGCTCGGGCGTGGTCCCTTCCAGCGCGCCGTTGCGCCACACCGTGGTCAGGAAGTTGGTGATGCTGCGCCGCACGCGCGCCCACAGTTCCTCGGCATTAGGCTCGAACACCACCCACTGCATGCCGCGGTCGATCGAGTCTTCCAGGAAGATCAGCAGGCGGCGCACGTTCAGGTACTTGAATTCGCTCTCGGAGGTGATGCAGCGCGCGCCCCACACGCGCAGGCCGCGGTTGTTGGGCCGGAAATCGCGCACCACGTTGATATTGGTCGGGTACGGGTTGAGGATGTCCTGCTCGCCCTTGCTGAAGTAGCGCGTCAGCCCGGCGATGCCGCGCACCACTTCATTGGCCGGCGCCTTGTGCACCCCGCGCTCGTTGTCCACGCGGGCATAGATGCCGAGCATGTGGCCCGACGGGGGGATCGGCACCTGCCGCAGGTTGGCCAGGCTTTGCGGGAACGGGTCGGGAATGGTCAGCCACGGGTGGTAGACCGCCGCATAGCGCGAGTCGTAGCGGCTGCGCAGGTCCTGCACGTCGGCCAGCGTGTCGTTGTCGGGCGGCGGGCCGTCGAGCACGGCGAAGCGGTAGCGCATCGCCTCGCACTGGTCGATCAGAGCCTGCTGCAGCGCCGCCGTGGTCTGGCCGGGAATCGCCACCAGCGAGATGTTCTGCGGGTTCTTCAGCGCGTGCAGGCCGGTGCGCTGGTCGGGCTCGTTGCTGTCGGTGCCGGCGTACATCGCGTCGCCCATCAGTGACACGGCATCGCTGCCGCCGGACAGCGGCAGGCGCGCGGGACGCACCAGGCCGGAAGGCAGCACGTCGAGCAAGGCCTCGGGCCCGAGCCGGATCGCGGTGCGGTTGGCCATCACCGGCTCCAGGTCGAGCACGCGGATGTAGTGCGATGCACCCTCCGAGCGCCGGTCCCAGCGCCGCAACGGGTTGCCGGCGTCGTCGGCGGGCGACCCCGGCGTGAAGGTGGCGCCGATCACGCGCTCGAAATAGCGGCTGTGGCGCGGGTCCATCGACAGCTGGCGGAAGCTCTCCTGGTCCAGCAGGTGGTCGTTGCGCGTGGGCACGGCGGGGTCGGGGCGCTGGCGCAGCAACACCGTCAGGCTCCACTCGCGCGAGCGCACGCGCGCATTGAGGCCGGCCATCAGCGCATTGTTGACCGCGTTCATGTGCACCGCCTGCAGCCCCGGCGGGTCCAGCAGCACCAGCCGGCTGGCGCGGTCGACCGCGCGTGCCTTCAGCAGCGGGGCGCCGGCCACCGGCGTGCCGTCGGGCTCGAGCAGCTCCAGGATGGTGCCGGGCTCGATGCCGGTCAGCGTGGCCAGCTGCAGCGACGAGAACATGCCCGGCCCCGGTGGCGGGTTGGCAGCCAGCACATTGGCATTGGCCGCCAGGCTGCTGGCTTCGTCGGCGGCGGCGATCATCAGGCGGTCGCCCCAGCCGCCGGCATCGAGCGCCTGCACCGCGAACAGCCGGTTGCGCTCGGCCACCACCGCGCCCGCGGCGTGGCTGAAATCGAGGCGGTTGTCCAGTTCGATCTCCAGCGGGTTGGCATTGGCCGCGGCGCCGTCGAGGCGGTGGAAATAGGCGATGCCGTCCGCGGTGGTGAAACGGACCACTTCCGGCAGCACCGCGCCATAGGTGGTGCCGTCGCCGACCAGCAGCAGCTCGCTGCCGGCCGCGGGCGACAGCACCAGCGTGGCCGGCTGGCGCGTGGTGTCGATCACCACGTCCTGGCGCGCGACCTCGACGCCGCTGGCATGGCCCGCGCTCAGCGGATGCGCGAGCTGGACCACGCCGGCGTCGGGCGAGACGCCGCGCTCGCCCAGCACGCGCGCGATGGTCGCGTATTCCTCGTCAGGGGCCACGCCGATGCGCAGCACGTCGCCGGCATCGAGGCCGAGTCGGTTGTCCAGCGCCAGCGTCGCGGCGCCCGCGCCAGTGGCCTGGGTGGTGTGGCGCAGCGCGAAGCTGGCGGTGCTGCCCGCCGCCGGGGCCGCGGGCAGCGGCGCCTGCAGCGCGACCGCGCCCACCGTGGTGTTGACCGCGCTGATGGTGGCGGTGTCGGCGCCGATGGTGATGGACATGCCGGGCGCCAGGCCGTCGACATCGTCCAGCGGGATCACGTCGGCGCGCAGCAGGGCCTGTGCCGTATTGGCATTGCCGCCGACCGTGACCGCGGTGCCGGGGGCAGGGGCGGCCGCCAGCGCGGTGGCCAGCACTACCGCGCGCAGGTCGGGCAGCACGGTGGCAACCAGCGCGGTGTCGCCGGCATTGTCGAAGGTCATGCCGGTCTCGACGCCGTTGACGCTGTCGAGCGGGACCACGCGGCCGGTCGGATAGGCCACCACGTTGGCCGCCACCGCGCCCACCTGTACTGCGTCGCCGGCAGCCAGCGCGGGGCCCGGCAGCGGCGCGGCCAGACGCACCAGGCCGAGGGCCGGGTTGACCGCCGCCACCACCTGGTTGTTGGCGCCGAAGGTGAAGGTCATGCCGGCGCTCATGCCGGCCACGGTATCGAGCGGCACCACCGTATTTGTCGGCAGGTCCGTGACCGTGCGCGCGTCGTCGGCCAGCGTGACCAGCTGGCCGACGGTGCCGGCGGGGTAGGCGGCATAGGCGGGCACGTCCAGCGGCAGCTGCGCCAGCGTGCCGACGCGCTGCACCTCTTCCTGCGCGCTGCCGACGCCGACCACCACCAGGTTGCCCGCGGTACTGAAACTTGGCCCGAACAGCAGCAGGTCGCCGGCGCTGGCCGCCACCTCCAGGTTCACATTGGCGCCGGCCGGGATGTCGAGGCCGTCGACCTGCGCGCCGCGCGCATGCGGCAGCCGCAGCGGCGTTTCCAGCAGCACGCGCGCCTCGGTGGCGCTTAGCCCGACCACCGCGGCGGCAAACACATACTCGGCGCCGTCGACCTGCAGCAGCTGGTGCGTCAGCGGCAGCAGGTTGGTGATCAGCGCCGCGGTGCCGCTGAGCACCAGTTCGGTGGCGCCGGCGCTTGTGTTGTCGCGCAGCGTGAAGGGGCTGAGCGTGGCGGCCACGGTGACGGCGACATCGCGCGCCGGCGCGCCGGCCGCATGCGAGAAATACAGCGGCAGCGTCAGCGAGGTATGGCTTGGCGCGGCGCCCAGTGCCTGCACCTGGCGGTAGTCGGCGCGGCTGCCGTCGCCCACGCGCACCCAGTCGCCGACGCCGAAGTTGCCGGGATCGAGCACATACAGCCGCGGCAGGTTGATGGCCGTGCCGGTGTCCTGCAGCGCCGGGCGCAGCAGCACGCTGCCGCCCATGGCCGCATTGGCGAGGTCGAGGTGGAACATGTCGCGCCGCGCGCGCTCCGCCTGCTCGGGCAGCACGCGCGTGACCCAGGCGCGCTTGCCGCCGTTGAGGAAGAAGCCCTCGACCGCATGCGGCAGGTAGCTGTGGACCCGCCCGCCCGGCCCGGTGAACGCGTCCGGCGGCAGCATGCCGCCGAACAGCCGCTGGAACTCGCCAAAGCTGGTGACCAGCTGCGGCACGTCCAGCGGGCCGCGCTCGGTCACGCCGACCAGTCCGGTGGTGCTGGTGCTGACCCCCTCGATCGGCTTGTTGCTCGCCTGGGTTTCCTCGACATAGACACCGGGTGCGAGATATTCGGGCATATTGGTTCCCCTATGCGGTTGCGGGACGGAGCGAGAGTGCGGCGTTCATTCGCGTCATTCGAACGCCACCGCCAGCACCTGTTCGGCCAGCCCGTAGTCGGGCTCGATGGTCAGCAGCAGCGGTTGCGGCGGCGCGGGGTGGGTGGCGCGCAGCCGGAACAGGGCCAGCCGCGCGATCCGCGGCAGGCGGAAATAGCCGTCGGCATCGGCGGTCGTGGCGTAGTGGTCGATGCGCTGGTATTCGGGTGGGTTGATGCCGTCGTCCACCTGCACCAGCGACAGCGCGGCCCACGGCGCGGCAGCGGCGAGGAAGGCGCAGGCGTCGCCGGCTTGCGCCGCGCGCGACAGGTTGCGCGGGTCATGCGTGGCGGGGATGCTGGCCGGCACCACCAGCACCTGCCGCCGGTGCAGGTGCCTGAGCGGGTGGTCGAGCTCGATCCACGCCGGCTGGTCGGCGGACAGGCTGGTATCGACGGACTGGATGCCGATCACTTCGGCGCGCGCGCCATCGTCGGCGTCGATCCGCAGCGGCATGCCGGCGGCCAGTGTGTCGCGGTTGTCCAGCCGCAGCCGGCGCGTGCCCGGCGCCGCCGGCAACAGCAGGCGCTTGGCCTGCGGCAGGTCGTCGACCACGTCGCAGCGCGACAGCGTGGCCGTGGCATGGCCGCGATAGAAGCCGGGCGCCAGCGCTACCACGTCGGCCGGCACCATCACCGCGGCCGGCATCACGTTGGGCGGCGGGAAGGTTGGCCAGAGGCCATCGATCTCGACCGTGGCACCGGCCAGCGGCAGGTTCTGCGGCGTGCCGCGCTGCACGACGCGGCCCTTGAGCGCCACGCCCGCGCGGTGCAGGAACACGTCGCCGTGGTCCAGCGCGGTGAAATCCCCGGGAAAGCCGGCAAACGGGCCGAGCATGCCGTCGAGGTCGAGCGGCAGGTAGCCGCGCGCGGCCACATGCATCGGCACGGCAGCGGCGGCCAGCGCAAGCCCGGGGAACAGGCTCGCGGGCCGGCCGGCCAGCCCGGCCACCCCGTCGCGCCCGATGCGCGGAGCTACGTGCAGGGCCAAACGCAGGTCGGGGGTCTCGACGACGTCAGCGAGGATGGGCCGCAACGTGATCTCGTCCACCAGCCGCGCCTGCACCAGCGCGCGCAGGCGCCCGCCCGGGGCCTGCAGCGGGTCCGGGCACAGGTGCCAGGTGGCGGCGCCGGCGTGTTCCGGGCGGCAGTCCATCACGCCGGCTCCCGCAGGCTGGCGATGCCATGCTCGGACAGCACCGAGTCCACTGGCGTGACCTGCTCCGGATCGTGGCCCGACGCGATCGGCACGATGCTCATCTCGAACGACACGCACAGCTGGTAGGGCTTGTCGAGCGCGTCCCAGACCCGCGTGATCTCTTCCAGCGAGAGCGGCTCCAGCCGCAGGAAGAATTCCAGCCCGGAGCCCGCCAGCGTGCCGGCCAGGCGCGCGCCGCTGAGGCTGGGGTCGTCGTGGAACAGCTGCAGGATCTTGCCGAGGATCAGGTGCTCCAGGTCGGTTGCGTCCTCGCGCTCGTCGGCGACCTGCGGCGTGACCAGGAAATGCAGGCGCAGCGGCAGCGGGCGGCGTTCGATGCGGTCGGCGGCGCTGCGGCGCGGCGGGCGGTTGAGCGTGAATTCCTCGCGCTGGACCAGGTAGAGCCACAGCGACAGGCCCTCGCGGTCGCGCTCTTCCAGTTCCTGGGGCGTGTCCAGCGAGACGATCATGGTGCCGATCGCATCCGGCATCGGGTCGGCCGGGTCGAAGTACGGCGACAGGTCCGGGTCGTCGCGCAGAGCCTGCTCGATATGGCGGCGCAGGCTCTGGCAGGCATCGCGTATCGCTGTCTTCATCGCTCAGTTCTCGTTCCGCTGCTCGCTGTCATGGTCCGGGCCGGCGGCGCTGTACAGGCATTCACCTGACGGCAGGCGCCTGGCCTGCAGCACGCCGTCCCGCACCAGCGCCTCCAGAGCCCGCAATACCACCGCGGGATCGGCCTGTGACCCGGCCGGCAGCCACCAGCGGGCGATGCCGATGCAGGTGTCGGCTGCCTTCGGGTAACGGCGTACATACCCGGTGACCTGCATCGCCACGGCGGCTGCGCGGGGGTCAAGGCCTGAGACCGAGGTATCGACCATATCGGGAGCCGTCGCGGATAGGGCTGGGTTCCCGCACTGTTGCGCAACATCCGGGCCAGGGCGGCCGGGCCTTGTGGCAGGCGGCAGCGCGCCCGGGAGCAGGGGAAGGGGTGGGGCGCGATGGCCCCGTTGCCGGCACCGGAAGGCGGGGAAAATCAGGGACTTGCGAGTTGGCGCGGGATGGGGTGTGCCGGTCCCGGGGTGCGGCAGCGTTGCCCCGGGGAGGCGGCTAGCGCGCGAGCTGCAGCGTCAGGATGCCCGCCAGCACCAGCGCGGTGGCGGCCAGGCGGCGCCGGTCGAACGGCTCGCGCAGCAGGAAGTGGCCGAGCAGCGCGGCAAAGATCACGCTGGACTCGCGCAGCGCCGCCAGCTTGGCCACCGGCGCCAGCGTCATCGCCCACAGCATCAGCGCATACGACCCGACGCGGTTGATGCCGCCGATCCACGCGCGCTTCCATTCGGTGCGCAGCAGCGTCAGCAGCGCCGTGCCGCGGCGGCTGAAGGCATAGCCGGGCATGAATACGTGCGACATCGCTTGCAGCCAGACGATGTAGGTGAAGACTTCGCCGTAGCGCTTGACCGCCGTGCCGTCGATCACCGTGCCAGCCGCCAGGCAAGCGCCGGCCAGCAGCGCAAAGCCAAGCAGGTCAGGCGACTGCCGCCGCCAGCGCACCAGGCTGACCAGGCCGCAACAGATCAGGGCGATGCCGGCATAGCCGCCGGGGCCGAGCCGCTCGCTGCCCCCAATTCCCTGCAGGCACCGTCAGCCCGCACTTTCGTGCCGAGGCCCTGCGCATCGATGGCCAGAAGATCGTGCGCGAGCGCGTGATCGAGGTGCGCAACCCGTATGACGGCACGCTGGTGGGCACCGTGCCCAAGGCCACGCTCGACGACGTGCGCCGCGCCTTCGACGTGGCGCGGGCGTACCGTGCCACGCTGACGCGCTACGAGCGCGCCGCCATCCTGAACCGCGCCGCAGCGCTGCTGCGCGAGCGTACCGAGGAAGCGTCGGACCTGATCACGCTGGAGTCCGGCCTGTCGAAGAAGGACTCGCTGTACGAGATCGGCCGCGTGGCCGACGTGCTCGGCTTCGCCGCCACCGAGGCGCTGCGCGACGACGGCCAGCTGTTCTCCTGCGACCTGACCCCGCACGGCAAGAAGCGCCGCGTGCTGACGCAGCGCGAGCCGCTGCTGGGCGTGATCTGCGCCATCACCCCGTTCAACCACCCGATGAACCAGGTGGCGCACAAGGTGGCGCCGTCGATCGCTACCAACAACCGCATGGTGCTCAAGCCATCGGAGAAGGTGCCCCTGTCGGCGTACTACCTGGCCGACCTGCTTTACGAGGCAGGGCTGCCGCCGCAGATGCTCCAGGTTGTCACCGGCGACCCGCGCGAGATCGCCGACGAGCTGATCACCCATCCGGCCGTCGACCTCGTCACCTTCACCGGCGGCGTGGCGATCGGCAAGTACATCGCCAGCAAGGCCGGCTACAAGCGCGTGGTGCTGGAGCTGGGCGGCAACGACCCGCTGATCGTGCTGGCCGACGCCGACCTGGATCGCGCCTCCGACCTCGCGGTGCAGGGCTCGTACAAGAACTCGGGCCAGCGCTGCACCGCGGTCAAGCGCATGCTGGTGCACGAGGCCGTCGCCGCGCACTTCACCGAGCTGGTGGTCGAGAAGACCCGCGCGTGGAAGTATGGCGACCCGATGGACCGTGGCGTCGACATGGGCACGGTAATCGACGAAGAGGCCGCCATGCTGTTCGAGGCGCGCGTCAACGAGGCGGTGGCACAGGGCGCCAGGCTGCTGGCCGGCAACCAGCGCAACGGTGCCAGCTATGCGCCTACGGTGATCGACCGCGTCGACCCGGCGATGACGGTGGTGCGCGAGGAGACCTTCGGGCCGGTGTCGCCCATCATCACGTTCCGCGATGTCGATGATGCGATCCGGATTTCCAACGGCACGGCGTTCGGCTTGTCGTCGGGGGTCTGTACCAACGATATCGAGGCATTCACGAAGATCGCCAACTCGCTGCATGTCGGCACGGTGAACCTGTGGGAAGTGCCGGGCTACCGCATCGAGCTGACGCCGTTCGGCGGCATCAAGGATTCGGGGCTGGGCTACAAGGAAGGCGTGCAGGAGGCGGCCAAGAGCTTTACCAATCTGAAGACGGTGACGTTGCCGTGGGCGTGAGGTACCAGGAGAGCTGATTTGACCGCTGGTTTGCTCCCCTCTCCCGCGCGCGGGAGAGGGAGCACCCAATCGGTCATCGGAAGGGCGGGGGCGACCCCGCTGCGCTAGAATCATCGCCCACCCCCCACGCTCCCGGAGTCCCCGTGCTCGCCGAACAACGGCTGAAATACATCCTCGACCAGCTCTCCGCCACCGGCGCGCTGGCCATCAGCGAACTGGTGACCGAGCTCGACGTCTCGCGCGAGACCATCCGGCGCGACCTGAACACGCTCGCCGGCCGCGGCCTGCTGGTGCTGACCCACGGCGGCGCGCTCGCCTCGGACCGCACCGAGCCAGACACCCAGACCCGCGCCGCCGTCAATGCCGAAGGCAAGCGCGCCATCGGCGTGCGCGCCGCGGAACTGGTGCGCGACGGGGCATCGCTGATCCTGGATTACGGCACCACCACCCACGCGGTGGCGCAGGCGCTGCACGGCCACCACAACCTGCTGGTCTACACCAACGACCTCGCCATCGCCCAGCTGCTGGGCCGGCGCAACGGCAACCGCGTGATCGTGCTCGGGGGCGAACTGCAGGACAACGAGGACGCGACCCACGGCTGGGACACCATCGAGCAGCTGTCGCGCTACCACACCGACTTTGCCTTTATCGGCATCGGTGGCGTCACCCCGCGCGGCGAGATCTGCGACTTCTCGCGTGCGGCGGCCGAGCTGCGCAGCCGCATGCTGATGGCCGCCGACACCGCCTGCGTCGTGGCGGACCACACCAAGTTCGGCCGCAACACCGGCGTGATCATCAAGCATTTCGACCTGGCCGCCTGGCTGATCACGGACATGGCGCCCGAGCCGGAGCTGGGCGCGGCACTGAAGGAACGCGGCGCCAAGCTGCTGATCGCCTAGCCGCGCCGACAAGTCGGATTTGCGGCGCATTTGTGCGCTGATCGCACGAAAGTCCCCGCTGTTCGCACCAAAATGTAGCCTTCACACCGCAGTCACAGGTGTTTTGACTGCCACATGCCCCATGCTGGTGCTACAGTTTGGGGTTGCCAGACAGGCGCGGCATGCCGTACCTGTCTGGCAACCGGAGGCCACCCACCTTCCCCTCGGCGCAACGCCAGGCGGCTCCAGAGACCGGCACCAGCCGGCAGGGCCGTCAGATCCAGACACAGCACCAGCACAGCAGAGACATCGTGAACGCTCCTTCCCTCGACGCATTCCTGGCGGGGGTCGCCCGCCGCGACCCCAATCAACCTGAATTCCTCCAGGCCGTGAAGGAAGTGATGATGACGCTCTGGCCGTTCGTCGAGCGCAATCCGCGCTATGCCGACCAGGCCTTGCTCGAGCGGCTGGTCGAGCCCGAGCGCGTGATCCAGTTCCGCGTGGCCTGGACCGATGACCGCAACCAGGTGCAGGTCAACCGCGCCTTCCGCGTGCAGCACAGCTCGGCGATCGGCCCGTACAAGGGCGGCATGCGCTTCCACCCGACCGTGAACCTGTCGGTGCTGAAGTTCCTGGGCTTCGAGCAGACCTTCAAGAACGCGCTGACCACGCTGCCCATGGGCGGAGGCAAGGGCGGCTCGGACTTCGATCCCAAGGGCAAGTCCGACGCCGAAGTGATGCGCTTCTGCCAGGCGCTGGTGACCGAGCTGTACCGTCACCTGGGCCCGGACACCGATATCCCGGCCGGCGACATCGGCGTGGGCGCGCGCGAAGTGGGCTTCATGGCCGGCATGATGAAGAAGCTGTCGAACCAGTCCGCCTGCGTCTTTACCGGCAAGGGCCTGGCCTACGGTGGCAGCCTGATGCGGCCGGAAGCCACCGGCTACGGCACCGTCTACTTCGCACAGGAAATGCTGCACCGCCGCGGCCGCGAGTTCGACGGCCTGCGCGTGCTGATCTCCGGCTCGGGCAACGTGGCGCAGTACGCGGCCGAGAAGGCCATCGAACTGGGCGCCAAGGTGCTGACCCTGTCGGACTCCGGCGGCGTGCTGCACTACCCGCAAGGCATGACCACCGGGCAGCTGGCTGAAGTCATGGCCTTCAAGAACGAAGAGCGCGGCCGCCTGGCCGACTTTGCCGCCCGCCACGACATGGCCTTCGAAGCTGGCCGCACCCCCTGGCACGTGCCCGCGGACGTCGCGCTGCCGTGCGCAACGCAGAACGAGCTGGACGGCAACGATGCGGAAACCCTGCTCGGCAACGGGGTGATCTGCGTGGCCGAAGGCGCCAACATGCCGTCGACGCTGGAAGCCGTCGACCGCTTCGTCGACGCCAGGATCCTTTATGCGCCGGGCAAGGCCAGCAACGCCGGCGGCGTGGCGACCTCCGGCCTGGAGATGTCGCAGAATGCGATGCGCCTGTCGTGGCACCACGCCGAGGTCGACGAGAAGCTGCACGCGATCATGAAGGACATCCACCAGAACTGCATCCACCACGGGCAGAAGGCGGGCGGGTATATCAACTACGTGGAAGGCGCGAATATCGCCGGCTTCGTCAAGGTGGCGGATGCCATGCTGGCGCAAGGGGTGATCTGACGATCTGACCCGGACGCGGCCGGTGCAATGCCGGCCGCCGGCGCGACCCTCAGGAGGTCAGCGAAACCGACAGCGCGCGGTAGGCCTCGCTGTCGGGCAGCGCCAGCGGCGACAGCGTCGCCGCGATCATGGCGCAGGTGGCAGCGTCGGGCCCGACGATCATCTGGCGGGACGAACCGAACAGCGCATAAGCCAGCATCGGCAATACCACGCTGTACAGGCCCACCACCGGGCTGAAGCCGGCAAGCTGGGCATAGGCCACGCTGATCGGCAGGCTGGCCGCGGCCACCGACACGCCGTCCTGCAGGTCCACGCCGAAATCGGCGCGGCGGTCATGCAGCAGCTCGGCGGCGCCGGGCATCAGGCGCGCCAGCGTGGCGCGCAGCAGGTTTCGGGGTCGCTCCGGCAGGCCGTCCGATACCCGGCCGGCCGCTAGCCCTTTTTCCCCGGCTGCTGGAACAGTTCGCCGGCCTCCTTGACGTTCTGCTCGGCGCGCTTGCCGATCACTGTCAGCGCCTCGGCCTGTGCCTTCTGCGCGGTCTCGGCCAGCTCGCGCATGTTTTCGAACGCCCGCTGCAGCGCCTGCTGCACCAGCTCGCCATGCTTGGCCATGGCCTCGGCCGGGTTGCCAGCGGTGCCGTACTGCTGCGCCGCGGCCTGCAGTTGCTGCATGGTCTGCATGAAGATTTCCTGCTGCTTCTGCATCACGGCCTGCATGCCCTCGTAGGCCAGCTTGTTGGCCTCGGTCAGGGCCTCGATATCCTTGCGGCGTGCCTCGATCACGGCGTTCATGTCGAGGCCCGGCACGCGGAACTGTTCCATCAGCTTGGTGAAATCGGCGAAAGGATTGGGAGGCGTAGCCATGCTGGATCTCCTGGTGGGGGAAGGGTGAGCAGGGGTGGAGCGGGCCGCGGGACGGCCCTGCGCCGGATTCCACTCCACTATAGCCGGAATCCGCACACTTCTAGCCGTCAATCGAGGAAGACCCTAAAGTTTCGGCCCCCCATGCCGTTGCCATCCATAGCCCGCACGTGCGCCGGTCCATCGGGCCCGCCCGCGGACGACGAGAGCGGAGAACGCTTGCGCCCACCGAGCGCCGGCACTTCGCCATAACCAGTCCTAATCAGGTAGAAGACATGAAGAATCTAGGTATCGGGGTACGCCTCGGCATCGGTTTTGGGGTGGTATTGCTGCTGTCGGCGCTCATGACGGTATTCGGCATGCTGCGCCTGCAGCAGGTGGCCGAGCGCACCCATGCGATGATGCAGCAGCCGTTGACCAAGGAACGGCTGGTCAGCGACTGGTACCGGCTCATGCACACCAGCGTGCGCCGCACCACCGCGGTGGCGCGCAGCGCCGACCCGTCGCTGGGCCAGTTCTTTGCCGCCGAGACCAAGGCATCGATCGAAGGCATTGCGCAGCTGCGCGACAAGCTGCAGCCGATGCTCAGTTCCGAGCAGGAAAAGGCCGCGTTCCAGAAAATACTGAGCGTGCGCGACCCGTACAACAACGGCCGCGACAAGATCACCAGGCTCAAGCAGGAAGGCCTGACCGAAGAAGCCAACCAGGTACTGGAGAAGGAGTTCGTCCCCGCCGGTGACGCCTACCTGGCCGAGATCCAGAAGCTGCTCGACATCCAGCGCACCAGCATCGATGCCACCGCGCGTGAGATCAACAGCATCTATGTCAATGCGCGCAACAGCCTGATCGGGCTGGGCGTGGTGGTGCTGGGGATCGGCATTGCGTTCTCGGTCTGGCTGACCAGCGGCATCACGCGCCCGCTGCATCGCGCCGTGGCGGTGGCCCGCACCGTGGCTTCCGGCGACCTCACCAGCCGCATCGATGTCGACAGCCGCGACGAGACCGGCCAGTTGCTGCAGGCATTGGCCGACATGAACACCAATATCCTGCGCATCGTGCGCCAGGTGCGCGCGGGCACCGAGTCGATCGTGTCGGGCACCAGCCAGATCGCGGCCGGCAACACAGACCTGTCGCAGCGTACCGAGGAACAGGCCTCGTCGCTGCAGCAGACCGCGGCCAGCATGGAAGAACTGACCAGCATCGTGCGCCAGAACGCGGACAATGCGCGCCAGGCCAGCACGCTGGCGGTCAATGCCTCGGATATCGCCGAGAAGGGCGGCGAAGTCGCGGGCAAGGTGGCCGAGACCATGGAAGAGATCAACGGCGCGTCGAAGAAGGTGGTCGACATCATTGCCGTGATCGAGGGCATTGCCTTCCAGACCAATATCCTGGCGCTGAACGCGGCGGTGGAAGCGGCGCGCGCCGGCGAGCAGGGCCGGGGCTTTGCCGTGGTGGCGGGCGAAGTGCGCAGCCTGGCGCAGCGCAGCGCGAACGCGGCCAAGGAGATCAAGGCGCTGATCGGGGATTCGGTCGATCGCGTCGAGAAGGGCTCCATGCTGGTGACGCAGTCGGGCCAGACCATGGAAGAGATCGTCGCGGCGGTCAAGCGCGTGACCGACATCATGGGCGAGATCAGCGCGGCGTCGGCGGAGCAGAGCTCGGGGATCGAGCAGGTGAACCAGGCGGTGACGCAGATGGATACGGTGACGCAGCAGAACGCGGCGCTGGTGGAAGAGGCGGCCGCCGCGGCGGGTTCGCTGGAGGAGCAGGCGCAGCGGTTGAAGGAGGCGGTGGCGACGTTCAGGCTGGCGGCCTGATCGCGAGCCGCTGGTTTTCTCCCCTCTCCCTCCGGGAGAGGGGCGCACACCAACCTGCGCGGAAGCTACCGCGCCCGCAAAAACTCCCCCACCTCCAGCAACACCAGCTCATTGTCATCCGCGCGATTCGGTTCGCGGCTGCTGCTGAATGGCAGATTGTTGTCGTTGCCGACCACGATATGCGTGGCGTCGACCACTTCGACGTTCTCGATGGTAAAGAACGGGAACGCCAGCGCCCCATCGGTCAGCGGCTTGCGCGCCAGCTTGCGCGGGTCGGCAATGCGCAGCAAGTCGACATAGCCGATCTTGCGCACCGGCCCGCCGGCATTGGCGTCGGTCAGTTCGACCTTATAGACCCGCTTGAACTTCGCCACATCATCGAAGCAGTCCGGCCGCTTCTGCCCGGCCGGGCAGGCCTGGTCCGGCGTGCCCTCGCCGTTGTCGCGCTCGATGATCAGGCCATGGCTGGCATCGATCATGTTGAAGTCGCCGATGGCGTGGCTCGCGCCTTCCAGCACGTACTTCCAGTGGCGGCCGGTCCAGGCCTGCTGCTTCAAGTCGAATTCCAGCACGCGCAGGTAGGGCTTGCCGCCTTCGCTCTCATAGGCCCTGGCGTCTTCGTTCCACAGCGCGCCTTCCAGCAGCGCATACAGCTTGCTGCCGTCGGGCGACGCGGCCATGCCCTCGAAGCCCTTCGAGCGCTTTACCTGGAACTTGATGCCGGCGTCCGGCGCGCCTGGGGTGGTCACCCCCGGATGGTCGGGCGAGCGCACCACCTTGCCGTCGACCATGGTTTCGAACAACGCCAGCACCTTGCCGTTCATGTCGGCCTTGATCAGGAACGGACCGAACTCGTCGCCGATCCAGATCGCGCCGCCCGCGAACTGGAAGCTTTCGGTGTCGAAGTCCGAGCCGGTCAGGTAGCGCTGCCTGGTGCCCTCATGGACGATGCGGAATGGCACCTTCTTGTCCGGATCGTGCAGGAAGATCGTCTTCAGCCGACGGAACTGGCCGGTGCTGAAATCCACCTTGTACTGGTTCAGGTACAGCATGAAATCGGGCGAGTTGGCCTTGGCGCCCGCGCCGTTGTCGGTCAGCAGCCAGAAGCTGCCGTCGGCCATGCGCTTGATGCCGGAGTGCCCCTGGGCCGGTTGGCCGCGGAACGGCAGCGAGACGCCGGTCGGCCGGCCGTTGGACTTGCCTTCGATCGTGCCCGGCGTCTCGGTGCGCTGCGCGGCGGTGAACTTGCCGCTGACCTGCAAATCCGCCGGAGCATCCTTGGGCGCGGCCAGCAGGGTTTGCGCGGGCAGCACCGCATGGCCGGCGAGCGTGGCGGGGAAGGCTTCGGGCGCATCGGCCCACGCTGGCAGGGCGCCCAGCAGCGCTGTGGCCACGGCGAGCCGGGCCAGCGGCAGGGCAGGAAAAGGTCGGGACATGGTCGGTTCCTTGGCGTCGAGAGGACAAAAGCCGACATTGTCGGCGCCAAGTTTGACAACGCTGTGATCCGTCTGCCGCACCAAAAGGCCCCGTCGGAGGTCATCGGCTTGTCCCGAAATGCCAAATCAGGCGCCAGTCCGGCACCGTTCGGGTGCAACGGGCGAAACCAGGCGCCACAGGCCCGGCGCCGGCCAGATTTTCTGCCCGATTGCCGCGCAAAATGCGCTGGTTTTCAGACTACTGAAAGCAAACTGAGGCAAAATTCTAACTTTCGCCTAGTTTGTTGCCCTGACCGTGACCCGGCAGGCAGAAGTCCCACCCACCGATAGAGGATCTGAGAGAAGCAATGAGTACCCAGCAACCCACCATCATCTACACGCTGACCGACGAAGCTCCGCTGCTGGCGACCAGTGCGTTCCTCCCGATTATCCAGACCTTCACCAAGCCGGCCGGCATCAACGTAATCACCAGCGACATCTCCGTCGCCGGCCGTATCCTGGGCGAGTTCTCCGAATTCCTGACCGAAGAGCAGCGCGTGCCGGACAACCTGGCCGAGCTGGGCAAGCTGACGCAACTGCCGGACACCAACATCATCAAGCTGCCCAACATCAGCGCCTCGGTGCACCAGCTGGTCAGCGCCATCCGCGAGCTGCAGGGCAAGGGCTACAAGGTGCCGGACTATCCGGAAGACCCCAAGACCGACGAAGAGAAGGCCATCCAGAAGCGCTATTCCAAGTGCCTGGGCTCGGCCGTGAACCCGGTCCTGCGCGAAGGCAACTCCGACCGCCGCGCCCCGGCCGCGGTCAAGAACTTCGCGCGCAAGCACCCGCACAGCATGGGCGAGTGGAGCATGGCCTCGCGCACGCACGTGGCCCACATGAAGCACGGCGACTTCTATCACGGTGAAAAGTCGCTGACGCTGGACAAGGCCCGCGACGTCAAGATGGAGCTGGTCACCAAGAGCGGCAAGACCATCGTGCTCAAGCCCAAGGTTTCGCTGCTGGACGGCGAGATCATCGACAGCATGTTCATGAGCAAGAAGGCGCTGTGCGACTTCTATGAAGAGCAGTTCGAGGACGCGCGCAAGACCGGCGTGATGCTGTCGCTGCACGTCAAGGCGACCATGATGAAGGTGTCGCACCCGATCGTGTTCGGCCACGCCGTCAAGATCTTCTACAAGGAGGCCTTTGCCAAGCACGGCGCGCTGTTCGACGAACTGGGCGTCAACGTCAACAACGGCCTGGTCAACCTGTACGAGAAGATCGAGTCGCTGCCCAGCTCCAAGCGCGAAGAGATCATCCGCGACCTGCACGCCTGCCACGAGCACCGTCCGGAACTGGCGATGGTCGATTCGGCCAAGGGCATCTCGAACCTGCACGCTCCCAACGACGTGATCGTCGATGCCTCGATGCCGGCCATGATCCGCATCGGCGGCAAGATGTGGGGCGCAGACGGCCGTCCGAAGGACACCAAGGCCGTGATCCCGGAAAGCACCTTTGCCCGGATCTACCAGGAAATCATCAACTTCTGCAAGACCAACGGCAACTTCGACCCGACCACCATGGGCACGGTGCCGAACGTCGGCCTGATGGCACAGAAGGCCGAGGAATACGGCTCGCACGACAAGACCTTCGAGATCTCCGAAGACGGCGTGGCCAACATCGTCGACCTGGCCACCAATGAAGTGCTGCTGACGCAGAATGTCGAGCAGGGCGACATCTGGCGCATGTGCCAGGTCAAGGACGCCCCGATCCGCGACTGGGTCAAGCTGGCCGTCACGCGCGCCCGCAACTCGGGCATGCCGGCCGTGTTCTGGCTGGACCCGTACCGTCCGCACGAGGCCGAGCTGATCAAGAAGGTGGAAACGTACCTGAAGGACTACGACACCACCGGCCTGGACATCCAGATCATGTCGCAGGTGCGCGCCATGCGCTACACGCTGGAACGCGTGATCCGCGGCCTGGACACCATCTCGGTGACCGGCAACATCCTGCGCGACTACCTGACCGACCTGTTCCCGATCATGGAGCTGGGCACCAGCGCCAAGATGCTGTCGATCGTTCCGCTGATGGCCGGCGGCGGCATGTATGAAACCGGCGCCGGCGGTTCGGCTCCGAAGCACGTCAAGCAGCTGGTGGAAGAGAACCACCTGCGCTGGGATTCGCTGGGCGAGTTCCTGGCGCTGGCGGTGTCGCTGGAAGACGTCGGCATCAAGACCGGCAATGCCCGCGCCAAGATCCTGGCGAAGACGCTGGATGCCGCCACCGGCAAGCTGCTCGACAACAACAAGAGCCCGTCGCCCAAGACCGGCCAGCTGGACAACCGCGGCAGCCAGTTCTACCTGGCGATGTACTGGGCCCAGGAACTGGCCGCGCAGTCGGACGACGCGGAACTGGCCGTCAAGTTCGCGCCGCTGGCCAAGACGCTGACCGACAACGAGCACAACATCGTGGCCGAGCTGGCTGCGGTGCAAGGCAAGCCGGTCGACATCGGCGGCTACTACCAGCCGGACGCGGCCAAGCTCAGGGCAGCGATGCGCCCGAGCCAGACGCTGAACGCCGCGCTGGCGTCGGTCGCAGCCTGACAGGGGCCGGCCCGCATGCGGGCTGGTGCTGTCAAGACCCCGGGGAGTCCCCGGGGTTTTTTGTTTTTGGCGTCCGGCTAATTGCCGTGCTGCACTTCCCAACCCTGCTCGGGGCCGCTTTTCTGGTCGCGATAGGTCCATTGCGCACCGCAGTCCTGGCACACAAAGGTGCTGATGGTCACCGCCGCCGAACCGGGCGGCTTGATACGGCGCGTATCGGTAATGCGCAATGCGGCGTGCCCGGGGGCGCCGCGCCGGTGGCGTTCGATGGCCTGGCAGGCAGTGCAGAGTGTCATCCGGTCTTGTCCGTTCGATGGGGCACTGTAGCACGGGTGGGCAACGCGGACCGCAACCAGCGCTATGGGTACGCTACGACGCCTGGTGGCGAAACGGGTTGGCAGGCTTCCGCGATCGGGAAGTTGCCTGGGGACCACTTCGCCTTGCGCCTGCCGTAAAGTCAAAAGCCAGTTCGTGGCCGATCACCCGCCCTTCTGCCGGCGCCACCGCTTCGTGGCTTCGTGATTACCTGTCTTCCGCTTTCCGTAAGGATCGGCTCGGCCGCTTAATTGATGGCTGCGCCTCGGCGCCATATCGTTCAGCCAAACCAACAAGTCGATACAGGCGCCGCCTCGGACCCGGTCCGTGCCGACTCCCACGCGGCCTCACCAATAAGGAGACAGACACTCATGGCCTACCCCTTCCATAAGTTGCCGTAGCGGCAGATTCGAATCTCCGGCCGGGCACCACGCTGCCGGATTCCCCTGACTTCCTTGCCAAGCGGTGTGCGCAGACGCGCGCAACCCGCGACGGAGCCGTTATGTCGCCACACGTCATTTCCATCTCAGCGCTCGGGCTGATGTTTGTCATCGCCACGGTCCTGCCGATCAACATGGGCGCACTCGCCTTTGTCGGTGCATTCCTGGTCGGCACCCTGGCCGCGGCCATGCCGGCCAAAGCGATTCTTGCCGGCTTTCCTGCCGACCTGTTCCTCACGCTGGTCGGCATTACCTACCTGTTCGCCGTGGCGCAGAACAACGGCACCATCGACTGGCTGGTGCGGCTCGCAGTGCGTGCCGTGGGCGGCAGGATCGCCGCCATTCCGTGGATCATGTTCATGATCGCGGCACTGCTGACGTCGGTTGGCGCGGTCAGTCCGGCGGCGGTGGCCATCATCGCGCCGATTGCGCTGGGTTTTGCCGCACGCTACGGCATCAATCCGTTGCTGATGGGCCTGATGGTCATCCACGGCGCGCAGGGTGGCGGCTTTTCGCCGATCAGCATCTATGGCGGCATCACCAACAAGATCGTGCAGAAGGCCGGGCTGCCGCTCAATGAGATGGCAACGGCATTCGCGAGCCTGGGCGTGAACCTGGCCGTGGCCGCCGGCCTCTTCGTTGCGCTGGGCGGGCTGCGCCTGGTGCGGCAATCGGCGCCGGCGGCGGCCGCGCCGCAACCGGTCGCCGGTGAGGTGCTGGCCATGGGGGCGCCGTTCGGCGCGCCGTTTGGTGCGCGGTCGGTGCCGGCACAGGGGGCACAGATCTATGGCGATGCGGAGGCCGAGGCCGGCATCGAGGAGCAGAAGACGATGGCGCGCGACCGCGCCTCGATGCTTGGCGGCGAAGCGGAGGGCGCCGGCGAGGCCCCGGCCGGCCTCTACCAGTACCTGACCGTGGCGGGCCTGGTCGCGCTGGCGGTGCTGACGCTCTATTTCAAGCTCGATATCGGCTTTGTCTCGCTGACCATCGCGCTGCTGCTCACGCTGATGGCGCCGGAGCTGCAAAAACGTGCGCTGAGCCAGGTGTCGTGGCCGGAAATCATGCTGATCGTCGGCGTCAGCACCTTTGTCGGCGTGATGGACAAGATGGGCACCATCGACTTTGTCGGCCACAGCGTGGCCAGCCTGACGTCGCCACTGATGGCCGCGCTGCTGCTGTGCCTGGTCGGCGCGGTGGTGTCGGCGTTCGCCTCGTCGACCGCCGTGCTGGGTTCACTGATCCCGCTGGCCGTGCCGTTCCTGCAGCAAGGCCCGGATGTCAGCGCAATCGGCTTTATCGCCGCGATGGCCGTGTCCTCGACCATCGTCGACGTCAGTCCGTTCTCGACCAATGGCGCGCTGGTGCTCGCGAACGCGCAGGGCGTGGACCGGCAGGCCTTCTTCCGCAAGCTGATGATCTATGGCGCGCTGGTCACCGTGATCGCACCGGTCGTGGTTTGGCTTGTCTTCGTCGTGCTTTGAGTGCTTCCTGTTGCCGTCACCTGACTCCTGGCCGTGAAACTGCTCGAAGCCGTCATGCACTCCCAGGAGGCCACCCGGCCGGCGCGGGCCGCCGCAAAACTTGGCCAGTCCAGTTAGCGGTGCGCACAGGCCGTCCCGCGGCTAAGATAGGACCCTGTCCCCAACCATTGCCCCCGGCCCATGAGAATCCGCATCGGCGAAGAGATCACCTTCCGCAAGCTCGAAGCCCTGCTGGCGTTCATGGAATCGGGCAACCTGGCCAAGGCGGCCGAGATCCTGGAGACCAGCACGGTCAGCGTGCACCGTGCGCTGCATTCGCTGGAAGAGGGCACCAGTTGCGCGCTGTTCCGCCACGAGGGCCGCAACCTGATCCCGACCGACGCCGCCCATGTGCTGGCGGATACGGCAAGGGAAGTGCTAAAGGCCATGGCCGACGGCATCCGCGCCACGCGCGAGGCCGCCGGCTATTCGGCCGACCACCTCAAGATCGGGTCGCTCTACTCGCTGACGGTCCAGACCGTGCCCAGGATCGTGATCGGCCTGAAGCTGCGGCGCCCCGAGCTGCAGACCGAACTGGTGCTGGGATCGAACGCGGACCTGCTGCACAAGCTCAAGCAGGGCTCGATCGATGCCGCGTTGATGGCGGTGCCCGAGCCTGATCCGGAGATCGAGTCGATCCCGCTGTTTGAAGACGATATCTTCTTTGCGGCGCCGGCCGATTCGCCCTATGCGTCGATGCCCGCGGTGGACCTGCGCGCCTGCCGCGACGAGCCGTTCGTCAGCCTGAGCGAGGGCTTCGTCACCTACAGCGGCTTTGTCGAGGCATTCCGCATTGCCGAATTCACGCCTAATGTGGTGATGAAGGTCGGCGATATCTTTTCGCTGATGAACCTGGTGGGCGGCGGCATCGGCTATACGCTGCTGCCGGGCCGGGTGAAAGGCGTGTATTCGCGCAACGTGGCGTTCGTGCCGCTGGCCGGCGAATACGACATCAAGCAGACCATCGCGCTGAACTTCCTGCGCCGCCGCGAGCGCGACCCCAACTTGCTGGCGCTGGCCGCGGCGTGCCGCATGGCGATGCGCGACGCTGACCAGTAAGGGGCTACGCGCGCCCCTTTGCCCACATCCTGGTCACGCTTCCGGCCAGCGTAACGGTTCATTTCCCGGCGTGATTGTTTGCTGGACGCCGCCTGTTTAAGGTGGAGCCATCAGACAGACGCCAGCCGGAGACGCGATGACCAACACCAGCACGGGCCGCCAATGGGACACCCGCAGGGAAGCCAAGGCGCGGCGCAAGCAGAACGCCGCAGCCATTGCCGACGGCAAGGTGGTGCCGACCAGCGACATCGTCGCCTTCCTGGAGGCCGTGCTGGCGTCCGGCGACCGCGTGGTGCTGGAGGGCAACAACCAGAAGCAGGCTGACTTCCTGTCGCGTTCGCTGGCGCAGGTCGATCCGGCGCGCGTGAATGCGCTGCACATGATCATTCCCAGCGTCAGCCGGGTCGAGCACCTGGACCTGTTCGAGCGCGGCATCGCGCGCAAGCTGGACTTTTCGTACGCGGGGGCGCAGAGCATCCGCATCTCGCAGTTCCTGGAGGACGGGCAGCTCGAAGTGGGCGCGATCCATACCTATATCGAGCTGTATTCGCGGCTGTACGTGGACCTGGTGCCCAATGTGGTGCTGATCGCCGGCTACAAGGCCGATCGCCAGGGCAACCTCTACACCGGCCCGAGCACTGAAGACACCCCGGCGCTGGTCGAGGCCGCGGCATTCCGCGACGGGCTGGTGATCGCGCAGGTGAACGAGATCGTCGACGATCCCGCGGGCCTGCCTCGCGTCGACGTGCCGGGCTCCTGGATCGACTACGTGGTGCAGGCGGACAAGCCCTTCTTCTGCGAACCGCTGTTCACGCGCGACCCGCGGCTGATCAAGCCGGTCCACGTGCTGATGGCGATGATGGCGATCCGCGGCATCTACGAGCGCCACCAGGTGCAGTCGCTCAACCATGGCATCGGCTTCAACACCGCGGCGATCGAGCTGATCCTGCCGACCTACGGCGAGTCGCTCGGGCTGAAGGGCAAGATCTGCAAGTACTGGACGCTCAACCCGCACCCGACGCTGATCCCGGCGATCGAGACCGGCTGGGTCGAGAGCGTGCACAGCTTCGGCAGCGAACTGGGCATGGAAGCCTACGTCGCCGCGCGGCCGGACGTCTTCTTTACCGGCGCGGACGGCTCGATGCGTTCCAACCGGGCCTTCTGCCAGCTTGCCGGCCAGTACGCGGTGGACCTGTTCATCGGCTCGACGCTGCAGATCGACGGCGACGGCAATTCGTCCACGGTGACGCGCGGGCGGCTGTCCGGGTTTGGCGGCGCGCCCAATATGGGCCACCAGCCGGGCGGGCGCCGCCACCCGACACCGGCCTGGCTCGACCTGATCGAGACCGACGACCCGCTCGCGCGTGGCCGCAAGCTGGTGGTGCAGATGGTCGAGACCTTCCAGGCCGGCGGCAAGCCGACCTTCGTCGAATCGATGGATGCGGTCGAGGTCGCGCGCGAAAGCGGCATGCCGCTGGCGCCGGTGATGATCTACGGCGACGACGTCACGCACGTGCTGACCGAGGAGGGCATCGCCTACCTGTACAAGGCGCAATCGCTGGAAGAGCGGCGCCGGATGATCGCCGCCGTCGCAGGTGTTACGCCTATCGGCATGAAGCACGATCCCGCCACCACGCGCCGGATGCGCAGCGATGGCCTGATCGCGCTGCCGGAAGACCTGGGCGTGCAGCGCAGCCAGGCCACGCGCAGCCTGCTGGCGGCCAAGAGCATGGCCGACCTGGTCGACTGGTCCGGCGGGCTGTACGAGCCGCCGGCGCGCTTCCGGAGCTGGTAATGGCAGGCGCCACCGCAAGGATCCTGCAAGCACAGGCCCCGTATGGGCTGCCGCAACGTCCCGCGGCCTCCGCCCATGCCCGGGCGCTGGCGGGGCTGGCTGTCAGCGCCATCGCCGAAGAGGCGCGGCTCTCGCCCAAGCCCGGCCTGGTCGACAGCCGCGGCAGCGGGGCGCATGCCGACCTGACCTTGCCGCTGATGCTGCGCTCGGCGCATGCGCTGGGGCCGTCGTTCGCGGCCATGGCCGATGCCGGCCTGCACGCGCCGCGCCCCGGCTATGGCCTGCGCGAACAGCTGGGCGCGCTCGGCCGCGAGGCCGAGGCCGTGATGCTGGCCGCCACCGGCGGCGTCAACACGCATCGCGGTGCAATCTGGTGCATCGGCCTGCTGGTGGGAGCCGCCGCGCACGCCAGCGCGGCGGGACTGGGCGCCAGTGCCGGGGCGATCAGCGCCATGGCCGGGGCCATCGCTTCACTGTCGGACCGGCATCGGCCGGTTCTTACCGGCCACAAGGGTGAACTCGCCTGCCTCGCCTACGGTGTGGGCGGCGCGCGGGCACAGGCACGAGCGGGCTTCCCGCACGTGACGCGGCTGGCGCTGCCGGCGCTGCAGCGCAGCCGCGCGCGCGGTGAACCCGAATCGACGGCACGCCTGAACGCGCTGCTCGCGCTGATGAGCGGGCTGGACGATACCTGCGTGCTGGCCAGGGCGGGACGGCAAGGGCTGGACTACATGCAGGCGGGCGCCAGGGCGGTCCTGTCGGCCGGCGGCGCGGGCACGGTGACCGGGCGGCGCCACCTGCGCAGCCTCGACGCCGGCATGCTGGCCAGGCGGGCCTCGCCGGGCGGCGCGGCGGACCTGCTGGCCGCGACGATTTTCCTCGACCGGTTGTCACGGGCCGACGTGACAGCCGCGGATAACGACTTCAGGGGACTTTGATGGAACAGCTGCGATTTGAATTCCCGGCGGGGCAGCCGGCCACCGGACGCGTACTGGTCGGCGTGGTGGGGTCGGGCGACCTCGAGGTAGTGGTCGAGCCTGGCCAGGGCGGCAAGACCACGGTGGAGGTGACCACCTCGGTCAATGGCTACGGCCGCGTCTGGGATGCGCAGCTCGCGCGCGTCTTCGCCGCCGAGCCGCGCGCATCGATGCAGATCCGCATCCACGATTTCGGCGCGACGCCGGGCGTGGTCGGCATGCGCCTGGCGGAAGCCTTTGAAGCGCTGGGAGATCCGCAACAAGGAGACGGCGCATGAACACGGCGGAACTGCTGGCGCGCAACAGCTTCATCGAACTCGGCGCACGCGAGCGCGCGCGTGCACTGCTGGATCCGGGCACCTTCCGCGAGCTGGCGGGCCCGTTCGATGGCCTGCAGTCGCCGTGGCTGCCGCCGCAAGGCGTGGTGCCGCAGAGCGATGATGGCGTGGTGGTGGCCAAGGGGCGCATCGGCCAGATGCCGGTGGTGGTGCTGGCGATCGAAGGCGCCTTCCAGGGCGGCAGCATGGGCGAGGTCGGCGGCGCCAAGATCGCGGGGGCGCTGGAACTGGCCGCCGAAGACAACCGCCGGGGAGAACCGACGCGCGCGGTGCTGTTGCTCGAGACCGGCGGCGTGCGCCTGCAGGAGGCCAACCTTGGCCTGGCCGCGATTGCCGAGATCCATGCCGCGATCGTCGATTTGCGCCGGTATCAGCCGGTGGTCGGCGTGATCGCGGGGCAGGTCGGCTGCTTTGGCGGCATGTCGATCGCAGCCGGCCTGTGCAGCGCGCTGGTGATGACGCAGGAAGCGCGGTTGGGACTGAACGGCCCGGCCGTGATCGAGCAGGAGGCGGGCATCGCCGAGTACGACTCGCGCGACCGGCCCTTGATCTGGAGCTTCACCGGCGGCGCGCAGCGCGTCGCCACCGGGTTCGCCGATGCGTACGTCGATGACGACTGCGACGCGATGCGCGCGCAGGTCGCCGCGCTGTTGCGCGAGCCGGTGACCGCCAGCCATCGTAGCGAGCAGTATGCGCAATACCTGGCCGCGCTGCAGGCGTACGACGCCAGCGCCCAACCCACGCCCGCGCAGGTGCAGGCGCTGTTTCAACGGGGGACCGACGCATGAACGCACCACTTCATCCCGCCGCCGCGCGCGAGGCCAGCCGCGGCGCGCGCTGGCTGCAGGCGCTGGCGCCGACGGCGTCGCACCAGCCGGGCTATCCGGATTCCGTGCAGGTGGCCGACGGCGAACTGGCCGGCACCGCGGTGCGCTGGATCGCGCTCGTGCCCGATGCGGGCAGCCGCTTCCCGCGGGCGCGCCATGGCGAAGCCGGGCTGCTCGAGGGCTGGTCGCTGGCACGCGCGGTGCGCGAGGCGATCGAGGCGGATCGCACCGCACCGGTCAAGCGCGCCATCGTGGCGATCGTCGACACGCCCAGCCAGGCGTATGGCCGGCGCGAAGAGGCATTGGGCATCCACCAGTCGCTGGCGGGTGCGGTGGCGGCGTATGCCGAGGCACGCCTGGCCGGGCACCCGGTGATCGCGCTGATCGTCGGGCGCGCCATGTCGGGCGCCTTCCTCGCGCACGGCTACCAGGCCAATCGCATCATCGCGCTCAATGACCAGGGCGTGCTGGTGCATGCGATGGGCAAGGAAGCGGCCGCCCGCATCACCATGCGCACGGTGGAGGACCTGGAAGCGCTGGCGTCGACGGTGCCGCCGATGGCCTACGACATCGGGAACTTTGCCACGCTGGGTATCCTGTGGCGGCTCATCGATGTCAATTCGGCCAGCGCACCGGTGGCGGCCGATGTGCACCTGGCGCGCGACACCATCCTGTCCGCGCTGGACGACATCCGGCGCGACCCGACGCAGGGCCTGCAAGGCCGCCGCGGCGGAACCAACCGGAAGGCGTCGGCCGCGGTTCGCGCGTGCCTGTCGCGGCAATGGCAAGCCTGAACCTCTACTCGCCCGCGCCGCACGACCTGGTCTGGCTGGACGACCCGGCCAGTGCCCTGGAGCGGGATGCACTGCCGGCGTGGGTCTCGCTGCCGGCCTTGCGCGACACGCCGCTCGTGGTGCGGCGCGACGGCCGCCGGCAGGGGGAGATCCCGGTCGGCCTGCGGGGCCTCACGCGCGCCGAGCGCTTCGGCACGTGGATCGCGCCGGCGGCGATCCGCAGGCTCGTCACGCCGATGGACCTGGCCGCCCAACGCGCCTGGCGCCTGCGCCCGGAGCTGGCGGCATTGCCCGCCATCCGCGCGCTTGCGGCCATCGCCGACCCGCTCGATGCCGCCGGCATCCGCTGGGGCGTGACCGGCAGCGCTGGCTTTACGCTGGCCTGCGCGCGCAACGTGCTGCATGCCGGCAGCGACCTCGACCTGATCGTGAGGGCAGACCGGCCGCTGCCGCCCGGCCATCTGTACCTGCTTGGCGAGTTGCAGCGCACCGCGCCGGCCCGCGTCGACATCCAGGTTGCGGCCCCGTCCGGCGGCTTCTCGCTGCTGGAGCGGCTGCGCGGCGGGGGCAGAGTGCTGCTGAAGACCGACCACGGCCCGCGCCTGTGCGACGATCCCTGGCAACCGGCGCCATGCAGGTCCTGATCACGTTTCCCGGCCAGGGTACGCAGCGTCCCGGCATGCTGAAGGACCTGCCAGCCGACCCGGCAGTGGCGGCGGTGCTGGCCGAGGCGGAGGCGATCCTGCAGCTGCCGGTGGCAGAGATGGATACGCCCGGGCGCCTGCAATCCACGGTATGGACGCAGCTGTGCCTGCTGACATCAGGCGTGGCAATGGCGCGGTGCCTGGCCGCGCACGACGCCCGCGCCGACGCCGTGGCCGGGCTCTCCATCGGCGCATATGCCGCTGCGGTGAGCGCCGGCGTGCTCACCTTTGCCGATGCCTTGCGCCTGGTGCGCCTGCGCGGGCAACTGATGGAGCAGGCCTATCCCAGCGGCTACGGCATGACCGCCGTCCTGGGGCTTGACCGGGGCCGGCTCGCACCGCTGGTGGCGCAGGTCTGTTCGCCGCAACGGCCGGTATATCTGGCCAACTTCAATGCCCCCACACAGATCGTCATCGCCGGCAGCGAAGCCGCGATGGCGGAAGTGTCAGCGCTGGCAATGGCCGCCGGCGCGCAGGCGGCGAAGCCGGTCGCCATCCATGTGCCATCGCATTGCCCGTTGCTCGATGAGGCGGCGCATGCGCTGCAAGAAGCGATGCAGAGCGTGACGCTGTCCGCACCCTCCCAGCGCTATTTCAGCGCCAGCAAGGCGCGCGAGCTGCGCGACCCCCGCCAGATCGCCGACGACCTGGCGCTGAACATGGCCACGCCGGTGCGCTGGCACGAAACCATGCTGCTGGCTCACGCCCACGGCGCCAGCCTGGTGGTGGAAGCGCCGCCTGGTGATGTGCTCACGCGCCTGGCCCAGCCAATCTTCGTCGACGGGATGCCGATGGCATGTGACCGGACACGGCTGGACTCGATCGTGGCGGCGTTGCGGCGCAGACAGGCGTGCCGCTGAAACAAGCCGAACAGCCGTCTGGCTCACGGCAAAGATCATGGCTAGACGTCGACGGCTTTCATCTCTGTGCCCTCGCGCATTCTCACGCGTGGAGCTATCAGAAAATCTGAACGATTCCATCAATATTATGCGATTTTCTTTTTGAGTGCGGTGCAGCAAAGTCTGGGGAAGGAGTTAAACATGAATGCACGAGCGCCCCTGACTACGCTGGCTCTTGCCGGTGCCTGGCCACAACCCTCTTTTGTTTCCACTGCCTCCGGCACCCCCGTTCCATATGTGGAAGCCGGGAGCGGGGAGCCAATGGTATTCGTGCACGGGTCGCTGTGCGACTACCGCTATTGGGATGCGCAGCTCGCTTCCCTGTCGAAGGATTTCCACTGCTTCGCTCCGAGTCTGGGCCACTATTGGCCGGCAACCAGTGCGTCCGGACGCGGCGACTTCAGCTGGGCGGCGCACGTCGCCGAGATTGCGGAGTTCATCGAGGCGCTGGCCCTGGCGCCGGTCCATCTGGTCGGCCACTCGCGCGGCGGTTGCATTGTGTTTCATCTGGCGCGTGAATACCCTCATCTGGTGAAGACGCTCACGCTCGCTGATCCAGGCGGCCCACTGCAGGCAACGCCGCAAGCAGAGGCCGGCAAATTGCCGCCGGCCGTCCATGCGCTGAGAGCGAAGGCCGCAGAACTGATTGAACAAGGCGAATTCGATGCCGGGCTGAATCTGTTTGTAGACTCGGTAACCATGCCTGGTTTCTGGGGCAAGAGTTCCCAGGGCTTCCGCAGGATGGCGCTCGATAATGCGCTCACACTGCCGAAGCAGCTGCGTGACCCGCTGCCCGCCTACACACGCGAAGCCGCCCGTGAAATCCAGTGTCGAACGTTGCTGATCGATGGGCAAAAGAGCCCGCGCATGTTCCGTAGCACGGTCGAGAAGCTTCAGGAATGGATCGGGCGCGCTGAGCGTCAGACAATTGCCGGAGCCTCTCACGGCATGAATATTGCCAACCCAGGCGCGTTCAATCGGGCGGTTGCCGAGTTGGCTGGCTGAGGGGCCTTGTGTCCACGGCGCGCGTGGGTTTCTTTCGCCCACGGGGGCCTCTTGCGGGGCAAACCGTCTGGCTTGCTCAATCAGGTACCGCGTTTGCTTCGACTTCGCGCTACCTGACGCAGCGAGTGCCCGGGGTGACCTGAATTCCTGCTTTCGCGCGCTTCCCCTGCGCGCCTCATCACTTGTTCCACAGCCCAGGCCAAGAACGGGGACTGGTCACCGATTCGGTAGCTCATGATGACTGGTGAGACGAAACCGGGTGCATCGATCGGGCAATAGCGAACATCATCGCGATGCAGCCGCTGGATTGAGGCGGGCACCAGGGTGATGCCCACCCCGGCGGCCACCAGGCCCAGCGCGGTCTGCAGTTCGTTGGCCTCCTGGGCCACGCGCAACTGTATCCCGTGCGCACTGAATAGCGACAGCAGGTGGTCAGCGTAGCTCGGCCGCGGCCGAGCCGGATAGAGGATGAAGGATCGCGTGGCCAACTCATGGGGCGTCAGCTGGGCGATATCGGGTATCGGGTCACACGCGGGCACCGCCGCCACCAGCGGCTCCGACATGACCTGCTGCTGCCGGATGGCCGGATCGTTGAGCGCGATGCGGCCGAAGCCCAGGTCGATACGCCCTGACTTGAGCGCCTCGACCTGCTCGATGGTAATCATCTCGGCCAGACCGACTTCCACCTGCTGCTCGGACTCACGCAGCTCGCGGATCAGTTCGGGTAGAACGCCGTACAGCACAGAAGGTACAAAGCCGATGCCGAACCAGCGCTTGTCCTGCTGTCCGATGCGCCGCGTCGTCCCAATGACCTCTTCCAGTCTCAGCGTCAGCTGTTTGCTCTGTTCCAGCAGGAAACGCCCGGCCTCGGTCAGGCGAATGCCGCGGCCTACGCGGTCGAACAATGCCACGCCGACTTCGTCTTCGAGCTGGCGGATCTGACGGGAAAGCGGTGGCTGCGCCATATGCAGCCGCTCAGCCGCGCGCGTGACGTTGAGTTCCTCGGCCACGACCTGGAAGTAGCGTAGGTGTCGAAGTTCCATTCCAATACCTTTAAGGTATCAATTGCGACATCATCGGTCTTGGACGCGGACTTAGTCAAGCGCCATACTTGCCTGGCCATCTTCAGCCTGCACCTGCCGCAAGGCCCGGGCCCCAGGGCCTGTCGCCGGAGGAGGACAAGCCGGCCGACTACCGCCGAGACCGCGCCTTGCGAAGCTCCGTCACCGATCCGCGGAGCGCGCGGCAAGTACAAGCCGACCAGGCGCGGGAACCCAGTGAGGAGACCATGAATAAGTTGTTTCAGCGGCTGGCCCGTACCGGCCGCGCAGGCACGCTTGCCCTGGCGGCAAGCCTTTCGATTGCGGCGCCCGCCGCGCAGGCAGCATACCCCGACCACCCGATCCGCTGGATCGTGCCGTTCCCCGCGGGCGGGGCAATGGACAATATCGCGCGCACGCTCGGAGAAGACATGTCGCGCACGCTCGGCCAGTCGATCGTAGTCGAGAACCGCCCCGGGGCGGGCGGCAATATCGGCACCGAGCTGGTGGCGCGCGCGCCGGCCGACGGCTATACGCTGATCATCGTAGCCAACGGCATGGCGGTGAACCCGGCGCTGTACGGCAAGCTGTCGTATGACCCGGTCAAGGATTTCGCGCCGGTGTCGCTGCTGGCCGTGGTGCCCAATGTGCTGGTCGCCAACAAGTCGCGCCGGCAGGAGGCCACGGTCAAGGACGTGATTGCCCATGCCAGGGCGGCACCGGGAAAGTATACCTACGCGTCCGCCGGCAACGGCACCTCGATTCACCTCGCGGCCGAGCTGTTCACGTCGATGGCCCACGTCGACATGCTGCACATTCCCTACAAGGGCAGCGGACCGGCCATGTCCGACCTTCTGGGCGGACAGGTGGACTATATGTTCGACAGCATCACGTCGGCCAAGCCCCAGATTGAATCCGGCAAGCTGACACCGATAGCCGTCACCACTGCCAGGCGCTCCAGCGCGCTCCCCAATGTTCCCACTGTGGCCGAGGCCGGGCTGCCGGGCTACGAACTGTCGCCCTGGTTCGCCGCCTTCGTGCCGGCGAAGACGCCGCAGCCAGTGATCGACAAGCTGAACGGAGCAATGCTCGAGGCCCTGCGAAAGCCTGCGGTGCAAAAGCGCCTGACGCAGATTGGCGCCGAGCCGATAGGAAGCTCGCCGGCTGTATTGCGCGACCATCTGGCCAAGGAAACGGAGAAGTGGGGTGCGCTGATCCGCCAGCGCGGGATCCGCGCCGACTGATCTGCGCGCGTCAGGCCCAGCAGCCGGGCGGCAGCGCAGAGGTTGCCATTTGAGCGCTCGACCGCTTCGTGCGGCAGCGCCCGTTCCAGTCCTTCCAACCCGCCGCTGCATTCTTGCAGCGGGTCGAGCAGCGCGTGGCAGTCGACCTTCACGGCGTCCCTCGCCGGATCTGCCCGACATGGTCGACCGTAGCGCCTTCCGGCAGGCTCAGGCCGCGCCGCGCCGCGCCGCGCCAGTGCTGGGTCGCGCTACGACTGGCCTTCCGCCCGGAGTGTCGTCGGTGGAGAAGTCCGACAGGACAGAAATAAAGCCACTGCTGGCGCCGCAACTGGCGTAGAGTGAGGGCAACACCACCAACCGCGGAGGCCGTCATGGATGTTTATCCAGCTGCAACCTACAAGGGATATGACCTCTATCCCCTGGTGTACAAGCATGCGGTTGCGCGGGTGTGGCCGGAGCCCCGGCCCGACCGCTCGTTCGATGCCGCCGTGGTGATCTGCCTGGCCGGGGAATCGCCTGAAAGCGCGCAGGCACGCACGTTCCGCCTGGATGCCACTCCCTGGGACAACGTTGGCGGCGCGCGCCGCGGCGCACTGCGCTATGCCGAGGACATCATCAACGGCACGGTGCCGGGGGTGTCGCTGGTCATGGCGCAATAGGAATACTCCTCCCCATCAACGCGGCACGATGCCGCCTGGCGCCAGCGGGCGCTGCAGCATCCGTCAGCCGCCAGGAAACTCGTTCATGGACATGCGTTCGGGATCATCCGGTTTTCTGTGCACGTTGCCCGGCGAGGGCAAGGGCATCACCTACCACGTCGCGGTCTGCTTCGTCGATGCGCAGCGGCCCACCGGCGTGCTCTTCACCAGCTTTGTCGGGGCCGGGCGGCGCGCATTCGCCGTGCTGGCCGAAGCCGATACGTTGGAGGGCCAGCTTGCCGCCAGCGGCGAAGCGCTGTGCCGCCTGGCCATCGGCCAGGTGGTGCGCGATCATCTGCATGACAAGGCGCGCGAGGGCGACTATGTGCTGGACCTCGGCGCAGCGCCGTGGGACGGCGAACTGAGGCCGGTCGGCAGCGGCGTCCGGACGGGACGGCCGCATGTGCGCGTGGTGGGCTGAGGCGGCGCCCAGGCCGCTGGTGCCGGCACGCGGCAGGACTGCTTCGGTCAGATCTTGAACACCGGGGCGCCGTGGCGCTCCAGCAGTGCTTCGATCAGTGCCATATCGGTGATTTCCGGGGTACGGTCTTCAACGGCGCGCGACGGGCCGCAATAGGTGGCCGTGACGTGGCGCCTTACGGTCAGCACGCCGGCTGCCGGCGGCTCGATCCGTACCTCCTGCCACGGGGTATGCCGGTAGGTGCCTGCCTGCCAGCCGTCGGGCGTCAGGTGCAGCGATTCCCATTCTTCGATGGTCGACATGGTCGGTTCTCCTTTGCGGTGAGATGGATCATTGGGGAACGGCATGGGCCGCTGTGGCGCATGTCGTGGCGAAGCATCCCGGCTACGACTTGTGTCGATAGTTGATACGTCCCTTGGTCAGGTCGTATGGCGACATTTCCAGCGTGACGCGGTCGCCCGCCAGCACGCGGATGCGGTTTTTCTTCAGGCGGCCGGACGAATAAGCCCAGACCTCGAACCCGTTTTCCAGAATCACGCGGAAACGGTTGTCCGGCAGCACTTCCGATACCTTGCCGCCAAATTCCACCAGTTCTTCTTTAGCCAAGGAGGCTCCTTGCGTAAGCGGCGCCGGCACGGCGCACGCTGTTGTGACGGCCCTGCGGCCGGGGAATAGGCGTTACTGCAGGCACAGCCGCGCCGCGGCGCGCTCGCCGGCACGGCGGGCTGACCGGCGCGCGCTGGCTTCCGAATGGTGCGTGTCGTGGCGCATGGCCACGTTGGCGACGATGCGCTCCGCCCCGTTGCGGTATTCGGCGATCATGTAGGTCGCGAACCAGAGGCCGGGTTCCTGCTGGATCGGGTAGACCGAAACGGTATAAGGGTTGTGGATGTGGCTGCTGCCCTGGCGTTGATGATGGTTGTGGTTGCTTTGCTTCAATGTGTGCCTGTTCATGAGGCGCGGCCGCGGGCGGCGCGATGCATCGGTGCGATGCAGGTAGCGCGGGATGGCGACCGTTCGCCGTTGCTGTAGGCCAGCGTCGGGGCTCGCGTTCGGCGCAAGCGGGGAATCTGGCGGGAAGTGGACCATGCCTGCGCAAACCGGTGCGCTACAAGGGGCGCAGTGGTTGCGGAGCGGACGTGCCGCCGGTCGGGTAGGGTGATGGGCAATGCCGCCCAGGGAACTCCGGGATCAAGCCCGGGCCGCCGCCGATATGCTTCTTGTGGGATTGTCTTGCGGCGGGCGCACTGGCGTCGGGCGTGGCCCGATCCATGCGTAAGAAGGCGAATGATACCACTTCTGCGCCGGGCCTGCCTGCGTGCGGGCAAGGCCACCCCGTGGAGGCCGCATCAGGCGCTCAGGTTTCGCTGATCTGCGCGAAGCGCTGCGACAGGAAATTGATCAGCTCCCGCACTGACGGAAGCAGTCCCCGCCGCGACGGGAACACCGCGTGGATCACGCCGCCCTTGATCGACCAGCCGGCCAGCACCCTCACCAGGCGGCCGTCGCGCAGTTCGTCGCTGACCATCATCACCGGCAGTTGCACCAGCCCGGCGCCGGCCACCGCGGCGGCGCGCAGCATGATCATGTCGTCGGTGACCAGCCGGGGCTTGTGGTGCAGTTCGGCGCTGGCGCCTTCGGGGCCGTGCAGCGCCCACACATGCGTGGGACGCGGCGGGCCCAGGTCCAGCGTCGGCAGCGGGTTCAGGTCGGCCGGCGTCGACAGCGGGGGCAGGCCCTCCACCAGCTTGGGGCTGGCCACGATGCACCACGCACGCTCGGCCAGCACGCGCATCACCAGGTCGCTGTCTTCCAGCGGCGGCACGCGCACGCGGATAGCCAGGTCCATGCCTTCGGCGACCACGTCCACGCGGCGGTTGGTGGCTTCCAGGTGCACCGTGACCTTCGGGTTGGCGGCCATGAAATCCGAAATCATTTCGCCCACGCGGGTATGCAGCAGCGCCACGGGGCAAGTCATGCGCACCAGGCCGCTGGGTTCGGCGCGGGTGCGCTCGATCACGCTCTCGGCGGCCTCCGCTTCGACCAGCATCGCCTTGCAGTGCGCGTAGTAGGTCTGGCCAAGTTCAGTGACGGAAAAGCGCCGCGTCGAGCGCTGGATAAGGCGCACGCCCAGCCGTTCTTCCAGCATGGCCACGCGCCGGCTCAGCTTGGACTTGGGGATGCCGAGCACGCGCCCCGCCGGCGCGAAGCCCTGGTGGTCGACTACCTGCGCGAAGTAATACAGGTCGTTGAGGTCTGGACGCAACGGCGGCTCCTGTCGTCCTGCCAGTAGGACGCTGAGGGCAGATTTTCGAGCCTACCGGGGCCATCTGCCAAGACCTATGCTTTTGCCACACGGTTGGTTCCACGGCGTCGGCGCTACGGCCACCGTATTCCAGTCCACTGTGCAAGGAGAAAGGGAGATGACCACCCCCGCCAATTTCAACGGCAAGCGCCCCGCAATCGATCCCGCCGATACGGCCATGCTGCTGATCGACCACCAGAGCGGCCTGTTCCAGACCGTGGGCGACATGCCGATGCCCGAACTGCGCCTGCGCGCCGCCGCGCTGGCCAGGATGGCAACGCTGTGCAAGCTGCCCGTGATCACCACGGCCTCGGTGCCGCAGGGTCCCAACGGCCCGCTGATCCCCGAGATCCACGAGAACGCCCCGCATGCCAGATATGTCGCGCGCAAGGGTGAGATCAACGCGTGGGACAACCCCGACTTCGTTGCCGCGGTGAAGGAAACCGGCAAGAAGACGCTGATCATCGCCGGCACCATCACCAGCGTCTGCATGGCGTTCCCGTCGATCAGCGCGGTCGCCGATGGCTACAAGGTGTTCGCGGTGGTCGATGCCTCAGGCACCTACTCAAAGATGGCGCAGGAAATCACGCTCGCGCGCATCGTCCAGGCCGGCGTGGTGCCGATGGACACGGCCGCGGTCGCCTCCGAGCTGCAGCAGAGCTGGAACCGCCCGGACGCGCAGCAATGGGCCGAGGTCTATACCAGGATTTTCCCCGCCTACCAGTTGCTGATCGAGAGCTACATGAAGGCGCAGGACGTCGAGAAGAAGCACGAGGTGCTGGACTCCCAACGCTGACGTTATCTGCACAGGCAAGGTTTTTATCCACGGGAACGACCGGTGAGTAATCCTCCGGCCGTGCCCGTTTTCACAGGAGCACGCCATGAGCAAGGCCTACAAGCGCCTGGACAAGAGCCAGGCAGCCGTCCTGATGGTCGATCACCAGGCCGGCCTGCTGTCGCTGGTCCGGGATATCGAACCCGACAAGTTCAAGAACAACGTGCTGGCATTGGCCGACCTGGCCAAGTATTTCAAGCTGCCGACCATCCTGACCACCAGCTTCGAAGACGGCCCCAATGGTCCGCTCGTACCCGAGCTGAAGCAGATGTTCCCCGACGCGCCGTTTATCCCGCGGCCGGGCCAGATCAATGCCTGGGATAACGAAGACTTTGTTGCGGCGGTGCGCGCCACCGGCAAGAAGCAGTTGCTGATCGCGGGCGTGGTCACCGAAGTCTGCGTGGCATTCCCTGCGCTGTCGGCGATCGAGGAAGGCTTCGAGGTCTTTGTCGTGACCGATGCTTCCGGCACCTTCAACGAGATCACGCGCGATTCCGCGTGGCGCCGCATGTCAGAGGCCGGCGCGCAGCTGATGACGTGGTTCGGCGTGGCATGCGAGCTGCACCGCGACTGGCGCAACGATATCGAAGGGCTGGGAACGCTGTTCTCGAACCATATCCCGGATTACCGCAACCTGATCACCGCATATACGACGGTGAAGGGTGGGAAATAATCGGCAATGCCGGCGGGCGTGCCGGTGGTTTGCACTCCTCGGGTTGCGCCCCTCCCCCCGCTTGCGGGAGAGGGGCAGGGGGAGAGGGCCGGCCGTGGCCATGCCGACGAGCGAGGTCAAGCTCAAGCCTGCTTCACCGCGGCGCCCACAGCCGCTCGCTCAACCTCGTCATGCGCCGAGGCCGACCGGCGGTGGTTGATCAGCGACACCGCCAGCACCGCGATCACCGCCGGGATCGCCATCGCCATGAAGTTCTGCTGCAGCGGCAGCGACATCCCCACCAGCACGCCGATCACGATTGGCGCCAGGATCGCGCCGCTGCGGCCTACGCCCGAGGCCCAGCCGATGCCGGTGCCGCGCACCGCCATCGGGTAGAACTGGCCGGCGTAGGCATAAGTGACGATCTGCGTGCCGATGGTCGAGGCACCGGCCAGCCCCACCACCACGAACAGCGCGGCGGTCGGCATCGGGTAGCCCAGCAGCGTGATCGAGATCGCGGCCAGCGCGTACATGCCGATCAGCACATGCTTGATCGGCAGGCGGTCGGCCAGCCAGCCGCCGCCGACGGCGCCGATCATCGCGCCGAAGTTCAGCACCAGCACGAAGGTCAGCGCGGAACCCAGGCTGTAGCCGGCGGCGGCCATCAGCTTGGTCAGCCACGAGCTGAGCGCATACACCATGAACAGGCACATGAAGAACGCGACCCAGAACATTGCCGTGCTGAAGCCGCGGCCGTCCTGGAACAGGCGGCGGATCGGGGCGCCGCCGGCCGTCTTGCCGTCCCTCTCGTCGGCGGGCAGGACGAAGGCGTCGCCCGGCTGCGGTCGGTGCGACGGCACCAGCCGCGATACCACGGCCTGCAGCGTGGCGGTCTGCTCGGTGCGGATCAGGTAGGGCATCGATTCCGGCAGCGCGCGCAGCACCAGCGGGACCAGCAGCACCGGCAGCCCGGCGGCCAGGAACACCGACTGCCAGCCGTAGCTCTCGATCAGGCCCTTGCCCAGCAGCGCGGCCAGCATGCCGCCGACCGAGTAGCCGCTGAACATCAGCGTCACCAGCGTGCCGCGCAGCTTGCGCGGCGAGTACTCTGTCATCTGCGCCACCACGTTGGGCATCACGCCGCCGATGCCCAGCCCTGCCAGGAAGCGCGTGACGCTGAACGTGACCGGATCGCTGGCAAAGCCCGCGGCCGCGGTGAACACGCTGAACAGCCCGATGCAGATGGCGATGGCGCGCCGGCGGCCGATGCGGTCGGCCACGGTGCCGAGGAAGATCGCGCCGAACATCATGCCGAACAGGGCCGAGCTGACCATAAAGCCGGCGCTGGTGGCGGTAACGCCCATCTGCTTCATGATCGACGGCAGCGCGATGCCGGCGACCGCGAGGTCATAGCCGTCGAAGATGATGATCAGCGCGCACCAGAACAGGATCTGCGCATGGAAGCGGTTGAAGCGGGCCTCGTCGGCCAGCTGGTGGACATCGATCTGACGCATGGTTGTCTCCGGAATGGTGGGATGGCGCGTGCTTACGCCATTGCTACGGCGCGCTCTGCGGCGGCCTTCAGTTCGCGCTCGCGCAGCACGAAGCGCTGGATCTTGCCCGTGGCGGTCTTGGGCAGCGTGTCGACGAATTCGATCGCACGCGGATACTTGTATGCGGCCAGCCGCTCCTTGACGAAGGCCTTCAGCTCGGCGTCGCCCAGCTGCGCGCCGGACTTCAGCACCACGAAGGCCTTGGTCTTGACCAGCCCGTCATGATCCGGCACGCCGACCACTGCCGCCTCCAGCACGGCGGGGTGCTGCACCAGCGTGGCCTCGACCTCGAATGGCGAGACGTAGATGCCGCTGACCTTGAGCATGTCGTCGCTGCGTCCGGCGTAGCTGTAGGTGCCGTCGGCGTTGCGGACGTACTTGTCGCCGCTCTTGGTCCAGCCGCCGCGGAAGGTCTCGCGCGATTTCTCGCGGTCGGCCCAGTACATCATCGCGGCGCTGGGGCCCTGGATATAGAGGTCGCCGATCTCGCCGTCTGGCACCGGCTGGCCGGATTCGTCGCGCAGCTCGATGGCGTAGCCCGGCACCGGCCACCCGGTGGTGCCGTAACGCACCTGCCCCGGGCGGTTGGACAGGAAGATATGCAACATCTCGGTGGAGCCGATGCCGTCGATGATTTCGCAGCCGAAATGCGCCGTGAAGCGCTGGCCGATGTCGGCGGGCAGCGCTTCGCCTGCCGATGAGCACAGCCGCAGCGCCACGTCCGCGCGTGCGGGCAGTGCGGGATTGGCGAGCATGCCGGCGTATCCCGTGGGCGCGCCGAAGAACACCGTGGGCTTGTGTTCCAGCCAGCGGCGGAAGGTGGCCTCGGGCGTGGGCCGCTCGGCCATCAGCACTACCGTTGCGCCGACGCTCAACGGAAAGCTCAGGCCATTGCCGAGCCCGTAGGCGAAATACAGCTTGGCCGCGGAGAAGCAGGTGTCGTTCTCGCGCAGGCCCAGCACCGGACCGGCGTAGAGCGCGGCGGTCCAGTATGGGTTGCCGTGGCTGTGCACCACGCCCTTGGGCCGTCCGGTGGAGCCTGAGGAATACAGCCAGAAGCCCGGATCGTCGCAACGGGTCGCGGCCGGCACCGCCAGCGGGGTTTGCGCGGCGAGCACGGTGTCGAGCGACGCCATGCCTTCAGGCAACGGGCCTTGCGCGCGCGAGACAAATACCTTCTCCACCTCGTGCCCGGGCCGCGCGAGCGCATCCTGCAGCACTGGCAGCAGCGCCGCCGAGACCAGCACCGCCTGCGCGCGGCTGTGCTGCAGCATGTAGACGTAGTCATCGGCGGTCAGCAGCGTGTTGACCGCCACCGGCACGATGCCGGCGTACATCGCGCCCAGGAAGCTCACCGGCCAGTCGGTGCAGTCGTGCATCAGCAGCAGCACGCGTTCCTCGCGGCGCACGCCGGCGCCGAGCAGTGCCGCGGCCATGCGCCGCACCTGCTGCGCCAGCTCCCCGTAGTTGAGCCGGCCATCGTCATCGATATAAGCGGTCCTGTCCGGGCGCCCGGCATTGCACGCCAGCAGGTGCGCGGAAAAGTTGAAGGACGCGCCCGGCGGCTGCACCGGGACGTCTGCGGTGGTGGCGGTCATGCTTGTCTCCCCGTTACTGGTGTACGGTGTGCTGCGCGCCGCCATGCGAGGGCGGCGCGGTGAAGGAGCGGTGAAGGCGCGGTGAAGGCGTGTGAACCTGTGGTCAGGCCAGCGTGCCGAGTACCCCGGTGCTGGCCTGGATCGCGCTGCGGCGATGGTAGAAATGCAGCGCGCGCAGGCCGCCCAGCTCCTCGCCGCCGCCGGCGCGGCCGGGGCCGCCATGCAGCGATTGCGGCATCACGTTGCCGTGGCCGGTGTGCAGCTGTGCGACGTCGGGAGAGATCACATGCACGCGGCCGTGACTGCCGGCCAGTTCGACCGCCGCGGCGCCGAGCGCCGCGGCATCGCTGCCATAGAGCGAGGCCACCAGCGAACCCTGGCCGCGGCGCACCAGCGCGAGTGCATGCGTGGTATCGCGATAGGGCAGCAGCGTGGCGACCGGGCCGAACACCTCGGTGTCGTGCACCGCCGCGGCCGCATCGGCATCGCTGGCGCCGAGCAGCGTCGGCCCGATGCAGCAGGCCACGGCCGGATCGGCGTCGACCAGCGGCTGCCGCGTGCCGTCGTGCAGCACCTGCGCATGCTGGCGCAATGCCGCAAGCCCTTCGGTGACCGCATCGAACTGTGCGCGGCTGACCAGCGCGCCCATGCGCACCGCGTCGTTGCGCGGATTGCCGACGGTGACTTTCGACAGCCGCGCGCCGATCGCTTCGGCGGCCTGCCCGTAGAGCGCCTCGGGCACGAACACGCGGCGGATCGCCGTGCATTTCTGCCCGGACTTGACCGTCATCTCGCGCACCACCTCCTTCACCAGCAGGTCGAACGCGGCGGTGTCCGGCCCCACCTGCGGCAGCAGCACCGCGCTGTTGATGCTGTCCGCCTCGATATTCACGCGCACCGAACGTTGCGCGATGGCCGGATGCGAGCGGATCACCGCCGCGGTATCGGCCGAGCCGGTGAACGACACCACGTCGAACGGCTGCAACTGGTCGAGCAATCCTGCCGAGCTGCCGCAGATGACCGACAGCGCGCCCGTCGGCAGCACGCCGGCCTCGACCACGTCGCGCACCATGCGCTGGGTCAGCCACGCCGTGGCCGTGGCGGGTTTGACGATCACCGGCACGCCCGCCAGCAGCGCGGGTGCAGCCTTCTCCCACAGGCCCCAGCCTGGAAAGTTGAAGGCATTGATAAACAGCGCCACGCCGCGCGTGGGCACCAGCACATGCTGCGACTGGAACAGCGGATCTTTGCCAAGGCGCGCGGCCTCGCCATCGAGCAGGTAATGCCGGTCGCCGAGCGTGTCGCCCAGCTTTGCATACGTGCCCAACGTGAAGATTCCGCCATCGATATCGACTGCGGAATCATTCTTCACCGTGCCGCTGTTGGCGGTCGCGATCTCGTAATAGGCGTCGCGGTTGGCCTGCAGCACCTTGACGACATCGGCCAGCAGCGCGGCACGCTGGCGGTAGGTCAGTGCGCGCAACGCGGCACCGCCCTGTTCGCGGGCAAAGGCAAAACCGGCCGGCAAGTCCAGCCCGGTGGCGTCCACACGCACCAGTTCATCGCCGAGCACCGGATCGAGCAGCGCCGTGCCGGCACCGCTGCCGGCCTGCCACTTGCCGCCGAGATAGTTGGAAAGCAATTCAGTCATTGGAGATCTCTCAGCGCGTGAAGTCGATGCGGCCTTCCGGCAGCAGGTAGAGCACCAGCGCACGGCCGTTGCTGACGGTGGGGCGGTGCGCGCTGCCCGCCGGGCATACCAGCCAGCCTGCCGGGCGGCCGTCGAATTGCGCGTCGCCATCCAGCGGCATGATCAGGTCGATCTCGCCGTTGGGATGCGTATGGTGTGGACCGGCAATGTCCTGCATGTCGACCACGTCGACGGAGAAGCCGTGCAGGTCGTCGGCGGGCTTGAAGATGCGGCCATAGCGGATGCTGCCGCCTTCACGGTCGCACAGCCATCCTTCGGCCACGCCGGCCTCGCAGCTCGCCTTCAGTTGTTGGTAGGTGGCGCTGCCGGTGCCGTGCTCGGCATTGAGCCAGGCGTCCAGTGCCGCATCGAGCGGCCGGCCGGCAAGCTGCGCAGTAAGTTGCGCAATCTGCTCGCGGAACTGCTTGGGGGACAGGGTGGAAGACATCCAGGGGGCTCCGTCTGATTCAGCCATTGCTATCGAAGGCTTCATGCATTATTGTGCATGTATGAAAAGTAGAACCTCCGAGAAATCATGTCAAGCACTATATTGCATGAATCTGGGTTAACCCGGGATGCGCGCCTGCAGGATGATTCAGGCGTGGCCGTTGCCAACGGCGCGGAGAAGAACCCCTTCCTGGTCGCGTTGGGCGAGCGCGTGCGCGACCTGCGCGCGCGCCGCGGCCTGACGCGCAAGGCCGCGGCGCAGGCCGCCGGGGTGTCGGAGCGGCACCTGGCCAACCTGGAATATGGCAGCGGCAACGCGTCGATCCTGGTGCTGCAGCACATTGCCGACGCGCTGCAGTGTTCGCTGGCCGGGCTGCTGGGCGACGTGACCACGTCTTCGCCGGAATGGATCCTGCTGCGCGAACTGCTGGAGCACCGCGACGAAGCCACGTTGCGGCGCGTGCGCATCGCCGTGGGCGAGATGCTCGGCACCGGCGGCGAGAATGCCGTGCAGGCGGCGCGCAGCCCGCGCGTGGCGCTGATCGGCCTGCGCGGCGCCGGCAAGACCACGCTCGGCGGCATGCTGGCCGAGGACCTGGATTTCCCGTTCGTCGAGCTGAGCCGCGAAATCGAGAAGTTCGCCGGCTGCAGCATTGCCGAGATCCAGGGGCTGTACGGCATGAACGCCTACCGCCGCTACGAACGACGGGCGGTGGAAGAGGCCATCCAGATCTATCCGGAAGCCGTCATCGCCACGCCTGGCGGCCTGGTTTCCGACCCGGCCACCTTCAACCTGCTGCTGGCCCACTGCACCACGGTCTGGCTGCAGGCCGATGCCGAAGACCATATGGAGCGGGTGCGGGCACAGGGCGACTTCCGTCCGATGGCGGCCAGCAAGGAGGCGATGGAAGACCTGCGCCATATCCTGGCCGGCCGCGCCGCGTTCTATTCCAAGGCGGAGTTCTCGCTGAATACCAGTGCGCAGCCGCTGGAGCCAACCTTCGCGGCGCTGCGCGAGCTGGTGCGCACGGCGTTGCAGATGCCAGGCTGAGCCGGGCTGGTCCGGCTCTCCTGTCAGCGGCGGCACTTCGGTGCCGCCGTTCTTCTTGGCCGGGCGGCGCGAAAGCCGCTATATGAACTGAAAAGGCGGCGAGTTCGCCATACCCTCAAAAATCTGCACAATAGTGCTTGCATGAATTTCTGTTAATGAACTATAGTTCGTTTCAACAGATTCCAGCTCATGCACTATGGTGCAGTTCAACCGAGGAGAGACCGCCGTGACCACCGCCCCCCGCGTCGAATACCAGACCACCCCCGCGCAGTACAAGCACCTGAAGCTGAAGTTCGAAGGCCCTGTCGCCACGCTGGCGGTGGATATCGACGAGAACGCCGGCCTGCGTCCCGGCTACAAGCTCAAGCTGAACAGCTACGACCTTGGCGTCGATATCGAGCTGAACGATGCGCTCAACCGCATCCGCTTCGAACACCCCGAAGTGCGCACCGTGGTGGTTACCAGCGGCAAGGACAAGGTGTTCTGCTCGGGCGCCAACATCTTCATGCTGGGCGTCAGCAGCCACGCCTGGAAGGTCAACTTCTGCAAGTTCACCAACGAGACCCGCAACGGCATCGAGGATTCCTCGCAGCACAGCGGCCTGAAGTTCCTGGCCGCGGTCAACGGCGCCTGCGCCGGTGGCGGCTATGAACTGGCGCTGGCCTGCGACGAAATCCTGCTGGTGGACGACCGCTCGTCGGCGGTGAGCCTGCCGGAAGTGCCGCTGCTGGGCGTGCTGCCGGGCACCGGCGGCCTGACCCGCGTGACCGACAAGCGCCATGTGCGCCATGACCTTGCCGACATCTTCTGCACCACCACTGAAGGCGTGCGCGGCCAGCGTGCCAAGGACTGGCGGCTGGTCGACGATATCGCCAAGCCGGCGGTGTTCGCGCAGAAGGTGCAGGAGCGCGCACTGGCGCTGGCCGCGCAGAGCGACCGCCCGGCCGATGCGCAGGGCGTCGCGCTCGCGCCGATCGAGCGCACCATCGAAGCCGATGCGCTGCGCTATACGCACGTGACCGTGGAAATCGACCGTGCCGGCCGCACCGCTACCTTCACGGTGAAGGCGCCGACGGGCACGCAGCCGCAGAACCTTGATGAAATCGTGCAGGCCGGCGCCAACTGGTACCCGCTGCAACTGGCGCGCGAACTGGAAGACGCGATCCTGTCGATGCGCACCAACGAGCTGGATATCGGCACCTGGCTGATCAAGACCAGCGGCGACGCCGCCGCGGTGCTGGCCACCGACGCCACGCTGCTCGCGCACAAGGACCACTGGTTCGTGCGCGAAACCATCGGCCTGCTGCGCCGCACGCTGAGCCGCCTGGACGTGTCGTCGCGCAGCCTGTTCGCGCTGATCGAGCCGGACTCCTGCTTTGCCGGCACCTTCCTGGAACTGGCGCTGGCCTGCGACCGCAGCTACCACCTGGCGCTGCCCGACGACGAGGCGCGCGCGCCAAGGATCACCGTGGCGGAAGTCAACTTCGGCCTGTACCCGATGGCGACCGGCCAGAGCCGCCTCGGCCGCCGCTTCTACGACGAACAGCCCGCGCTCGATGCCGTGCGCGCCAGGGCCGGCCAGCCGCTCGACGCGGATGCCGCCTACGCGCTGGGCCTGGTCACCGCCAATCCCGACGATATCGACTGGACCGACGAAGTCCGCATCGCGCTGGAAGAGCGCGTGGCGATGTCGCCCGATGCGCTCACCGGCATGGAAGCCAACCTGCGCTTCAACGGCCAGGAAAACATGTTCACCCGCATCTTCGGCCGCCTGACCGCGTGGCAGAACTGGATCTTCCAGCGTCCCAACGCGGTCGGCGACAAGGGTGCGCTCAAGGTCTACGGCAAGGGCGACAAGGCCGCCTTCGACTGGAACCGCGTCTGATCCGCACCGCAACGCAACGAACGACAACCGAATCGTCCCGAAGGAGACACCATGTCCGGCATCAACTACAGCGACAAGATCCCCAACAACGTCAACCTGAGCGAAGACCGCACCCTGCAGCGCGCGCTCGAGCAATGGCAGCCCAACTACCTGAACTGGTGGAACGACATGGGCCCGGAAGGCTCGCATACCCATGACATCTACCTGCGCACCGCGATCAGCGTCGACCCGCAGGGCTGGGCCCACTTCGGCCACGTCAAGATGCCGGACTACCGCTGGGGCATCTTCCTGAACCCCGCCGAGGCCAACCGCAAGATCCACTTCGGCGACCACAAGGGCGAGGACGCGTGGCAGGACATTCCCGGGGAATATCGCGCCAACCTGCGTCGCATCATCGTGACGCAGGGCGATACCGAGCCGGCATCGGTGGAGCAGCAGCGCCACCTGGGCCTGACCGCGCCCAGCATGTACGACCTGCGCAACCTGTTCCAAGTGAACGTGGAAGAGGGCCGCCACCTGTGGGCCATGGTGTACCTGCTGCACAAGTACTTCGGCCGCGACGGCCGCGAAGAAGGCGAAGCGCTGCTGGAGCGCCGCAGCGGGCAGCAGGACAACCCGCGCATCCTGCAGGCGTTCAACGAGCAGACCCCTGACTGGCTGTCGTTCTTCATGTTCACCTACTTCACCGACCGCGACGGCAAGTTCCAGCTGTGCGCGCTCGCCGAGAGCGCCTTCGACCCGCTGGCACGGACCACCAAATTCATGCTGACCGAGGAAGCGCACCACATGTTCGTCGGCGAGAGCGGCGTGTCGCGTGTGATCCAGCGCACCTGCCAGGTGATGAACGAACTGAAGACAGACGACCCGGCGAAGCTGCGTGCCGCCGGCGTGATCGACCTGCCGACCATCCAGCGCTACCTGAACTTCCACTACAGCGTCACCATCGACCTGTTCGGCGCGGATGAGTCGAGCAACGCCGCCACCTTCTACAGCACCGGCCTGAAGGGCCGCTACGAAGAAGGCAAGCGCATGGACGACCACGTGCTCAAGGGCCAGACCTACCGCATCCTGCAGGCGCAGAACGGCCAGCTGACCGAGAAGGAAGTGCCAATGCTCAACGCGCTCAACGAAGTGCTGCGCGATGACTACATCAAGGACAGCATGGCCGGCGTCGAGCGCTGGAACAAGGTGATCGAGAAGGCCGGGATCCCGTTCCGCCTGAAGGTGCCGCACAAGGCCTTCCACCGCAATATCGGCGCGCTCGCCGGCGTGAAGGTATCGCCCGACGGCCGCGTGGTTTCCGACGCCGAATGGCGCGATTTCCGCGACCAGTGGCTGCCCACCGAAGGCGACCGCGCCTTTGTCGCCAGCCTGATGGGCCGCGTGGTCGAGCCGGGCAAGTTCGCCAACTGGATCGCGCCGCCGGTGATGGGCATCAACCGCCAGCCGGTGGATTTCGAGTACGTGCGCTTCAACTGAGCCACGGTCTTAACCATCCCTCCCTGTTTGCTCCCCTCTCCCGCATGCGGGAGAGGGGCCGGGGGAGAGGGCCGGCGCATCAACGAAGCGCCATGGCATCAACGACCCTCACCCCGGACGCCCCTCATCCTGTGGAGACCGCCATGGACATGGCCGAAATTCAAGTCATCAAGCAGCACCTGATCGATCCCGAGATCTGCATCCGCTGCAACACCTGCGAAGCCACCTGCCCGGTGGGCGCGATCACGCATGACTCGCGCAACTACGTGGTCGATGCCGACAAGTGCAACCTGTGCATGGCCTGCATTTCCCCGTGTCCGACGGGATCGATCGACAACTGGCGCGCCATGCCGAAACTGCGCGCCTACAGCATCGAAGAACAGCTCACCTGGGACGCGCTGCCGGAAGAGCTGTCGCCCGAGCAACTGGCCGACCTGGCGCCAGGCGCCGACCTGCAGACCGCCGCGCCGGAACCTTCAGCCGCGTCGCTGCTGTCCGGTACCGTCGAGGAAGCATTCAGCAGCGCCCGCTATGGCGCCACCGTGCCGCCGTGGTCCGCCGCGCATGCCTACACGAACCTCTATGGCGCCAAGTCCGCGCAGAAGACCATCACCGCCACGGTGACCGGCAACGTGCGCGTGACTGAGGTCGGCCGCGAATACGACACGCACCACATCGTGCTGGATTTCGGCACGACGCCCTTCCCGGTGCTCGAAGGCCAGTCCATCGGCATCGTGCCGCCGGGCACCGACGCCAGCGGCCGCCCGCACCACGCGCGCCAGTATTCCATCGCCAGCGCACGCAACGGCGAGCGGCCGGGCTACAACAACCTGTCGCTGACGATCAAGCGCGTGCTGCAGGACCACGACGGCAACCCCGTGCGCGGCGTTGGCTCGAACTACATGTGCGACCTGAAGGTGGGCGACAAGGTGGAGGTGATCGGCCCGTTCGGCGCCAGCTTCCTGATGCCCAACCATCCGCGCTCGAACATCGTGATGATCTGCACGGGCACCGGCAGCGCGCCGATGCGGGCGATGACGGAATGGCGCCGCCGCCTGCGCAAGGCCGGCAAGTTCGATGGCGGCAAGCTGATGCTGTTCTTCGGCGCGCGCACGCAGGAGGAACTGCCGTACTTCGGCCCGCTGCAAAAGCTGCCCAAGGACTTCATCGACATCAACCTGGCGTTCTCGCGCACGCCCGGCCAGCCCAAGCGCTATGTGCAGGACCTGATGCGCGAACGCGCAGCGGACCTGGCGGCGCTGCTGGCTTCACCGGATACGTACTTCTATGTTTGCGGGCTCAAGAGCATGGAAGAGGGCGTGGTGCTGGCGCTGCGCGAGGTGGCACAGCAGGCTGGGCTGCATTGGGAGACGCTGGCAGAAGGGTTGAAGCGAAACGGGCGGCTGCATCTGGAGACGTATTGAGGGGTGATGGGCGCAGCTGGTACCACCGCCTCTCGCGAAGGCTCCCCTCTCCCGCCCGCGGGAGAGGGGAGCAAACAGGCGCGAGGCGAAACGGCTCAGCCATGCGCAAACCGCCTGCGCAACACCTTCCCCGCATCCATCAATTTCCCCTCCGCCACCTCCACCGTGCGCTGCAGGTAATCCTCGCTCGCCGCCAACAGCGAACCATACATCGCGCTGCACATCTCCCGCGCCGTCCGCCCCGGCCAGTCCTGCGGCAGCAGTGCCTCGGGCAAATTGGGATCGCGCAGCAGCACGCGCCGGTACTCATGCACCAGCAGCGTCCGCACAAAATAGGCATCGACCGGCGGCAGATGCGCCGCTTCGTCCGCCAGCGGTGAAAAGCGCCGCAGCAGCGCCTGCCACGCCTGCGCCACATCGCCCAGCTTGAACGTCTGGTGCATCAGCGCCTGTAGCGGCCGGATCGAGAACGCCTCCAGGCTGCGTGCTTCCATCACCGCCACATATTCCTGCGCATGCGCCGCGTGGAGGATCTCGCGCAGCGAGGCCAGGTCGGCATTCGGGTGCGCCATCACGCCGGGCGCGATCGCGCCGAACCCTTCCCACAGCAGTTCCCGCTTCAGCTTCTGCCGGACCGTGGCGCGTACGTCACCGCGCACCATCACCAGGGTCCAGCGGCCGTCCCAGTCGGGCGCCTCGCCCGCGTAAATGCGCTTGCCGGCGTGCAGCACGCGTTGCAGTCCGGCTTCCGACAGTCCGTAGTAGCTGCGCCGTCCGATCCTGGTGGCGCTCAGCCAGTCGTCCGCGGTCAGCCGGAACGTGGCCGTGCGCACCAGCCGGTCGTTGATGCTGAACGGTGCCGCGAGGTGGATCAGGCTCCCCAGCCAGATCGACTGCGGGCGCGGCGCCACCACGTCGCCGAACAATGTCGACAGCATGGCATTGGCGCCCAGCTTCAGGCCGCGCGCCAGCCGGGCAATGCGCGGCGAGGGTTGTTCCGAGTCAGCAGAAGTCGCCATTTGCGGGCCTGAAAGTGATACACATTCGTCCATTGCTTGAATCAAATTGTATCACTACCATGCATTGCAACTGACGCGATTGACCTAGATCAAGCGCAAATCAAGACCTCAAAGAAGCGGAGCATGCATGTACGCACAGCTGGTGGAGACAGGAGCAACAAGGCTCCGCGCGATGGAAGAGATGGACCCGCAGGAGCGCGCGTTCCAGTCCCGCGTGGACGAAGGGATCAAGATCGAGGCCAAGGACTGGATGCCCGAGGCTTACCGCAAGACCCTGGTCCGCCAGATCTCGCAGCATGCGCATTCGGAAATCGTTGGCCAGCTGCCGGAAGGCAACTGGGTGACCCGCGCGCCCACGCTGGAGCGCAAAGCCGTGCTGCTGGCCAAGATCCAGGACGAAGCCGGCCACGGCCTCTACCTGTACAGCGCCGCTGAAACGCTGGGCGTGTCGCGCGACCAGATGCTGGGCGACCTGCATTCGGGCAAGGCCAAGTATTCCAGCATCTTCAACTACCCCACGCTGTCCTGGGCCGACATCGGCATGATCGGCTGGCTGGTCGACGGCTCGGCCATCATCAACCAGGTGCCGCTGTGCCGCTGCTCGTACGGCCCGTATGCGCGCGCCATGGTGCGCGTGTGCAAGGAAGAGTCGTTCCACCAGCGCCAGGGCTACGACATCCTGCTGAAGCTGTGCAACGGCACGCCCGAGCAGAAGCAGATGGCGCAGGACGCGCTCAACCGCTGGTGGTGGCCCGCGCTGATGATGTTCGGCCCGTCCGACGGCGATTCGCCGAACAGCGCGCAGTCGATGCAGTGGCGCATCAAGCTGTTCTCCAACGACGAGCTGCGCCAGAAGATGGTCGACCAGACTGTGCCGCAGGCCGAGTACCTGCGCCTGACCATTCCCGATCCCGAACTCAAGTGGAACGAGGAACGCGGCCACTATGACTTCGGCGAGATCGACTGGGCCGAGTTCTACAACGTGATCCAGGGCAACGGCCCGTGCAACCGCGACCGGCTGCGCACCCGCGTCAAGGCCTGGGACGACGGCGCATGGTTCCGCGACGCGCTGGTGGCGCACGCCGATAAGCAAGACCGGCAGGCACCGCAAGCCGCCGCCTGACCCATGCGGCGCAGCGCGCCGCTCCCCACATCGAATCGTTTTACACAGGAGGTTGCCATGAAAGAGTGGCCGCTTTGGGAGATCTTTATCCGCAGCCAGCACGGCCTGGCCCACAAGCACGTGGGCAGCCTGCACGCGCCGGACGGCGAAATGGCGATCAACAACGCCCGCGACGTCTACACGCGCCGCAATGAAGGCGTCAGCGTCTGGGTGGTGAAGGCCAGCGACGTGATGGCCAGCAGCCCCGGCGACAAGGGCCCGCTGTTCGAGCCCGCCAACAGCAAGGTCTACCGTCACCCGACGTTCTTCCCGATGCCGGAAGCGGTCAAGCACATCTGAGACGGCCAGGACCATGGACAACCACAAGCTCGCTCATCTTCACGAGTATCTGCTGCGCCTCGGCGATTCCACGCTGGTGCTCGGCCAGCGCCTGTCGGAATGGTGCGGCCGCGGCCCGGCGCTGGAAGAGGACATCGCGCTCACCAACGTCGCGCTCGACCTGATCGGCCAGACCCGCCTGTGGCTCGGCTATGCCGCCGAAGTGGAAGGCGCCGGGCGCACCGCCGACCAGCTGGCATTCCTGCGCGATGCGCACCAGTTCCGCAACCTGCTGCTGGTGGAACAGCCCAACGGCAGCTATGCCGATACGCTGGCGCGCCAGTTCCTGTTCGATACGTGGCACTACTTCCAGCTCGAAGCGCTGCAGCGCTCCACCGATGCGCGCATTGCTGAAATCGCCGCCAAGTCGCTCAAGGAAGTGACCTACCACGTGCGCCGCAGCGCCGACCTCGTGGTGCGGCTGGGCGATGGCACCGAGGAAAGCCACCGCCGCATGCAGGATGCGTTCGACGACCTGTGGATGTTCACCGGCGAACTGTTTGAAGCCGATGCGGCCGAAGCCGAGCTGGCGCGCGACGGCGTGGTTCCCGACCCCGCCACGCTGGCCGAACCCTGGCAGCGCCATGTCGGCGAAGTGCTGGAAGAAGCCACGCTGCGCGTGCCCGGCGCCCAATGGGCGCAGAGCGGCGGCCGCCACGGGCGCCATACCGAACACCTTGGCTACCTGCTGGCCGAGATGCAGTTCCTGCAGCGCGCCTATCCCGGCGCGCAGTGGTGAGCATCATGACCGCGCAAGCGCTGGACCGTGCCGCCGTGGAACAGGTCTGGACCTGGCTCGACACGGTGCCCGACCCCGAAATCCCCGTGATTTCCGTGGTGGACCTCGGCATCGTGCGCGACGTGGCGTGGGAAGGCGACGCCTGCGTCGTCACCATCACGCCGACCTATTCCGGCTGCCCGGCCATGACCGTGATCCGCGAAGGTATTGAAAGCGCGCTCGCCGCGCAGGGCGTGGACAAGGTCCGCGTGCAGACCCGGCTGGCGCCGGCCTGGACCACCGACTGGATGACCCCGCGCGGCAAGGCCAGCCTCGCCGGCTACGGCATCGCGCCGCCGGCGCAGCAGGTGATCGATATCAGCGGCATCAGCCGCAAGGCAGGCAGGGGACCGGCGGCGCTGGTGGTGGCCTGCCCGCACTGCGGCTCGCGCCATACGCGGCTGGTCAGCCAGTTCGGCTCGACCGCGTGCAAGGCGCTGTACCGCTGCGGCGACTGCAAAGAGCCGTTCGACTACTTCAAGGCTCACTGAGAAGGAAAGGTGGGGAGATGAGCAAATTCCATGAACTGACGGTGGCCTCGGTCACGCGCGAGACCCGCGACGCGGTGGCCGTGACCTTCGCCGTGCCGGGCGAGCTGGCCGATGCCTACCGCTACGTGCAGGGCCAGCACCTGACGCTGCGCACCGGCATCGATGGCGAGGATGTGCGCCGCTCGTACTCGATCTGCTCGGCGGTGCAGGACGCGCAGCTGCGCGTGGCGATCAAGCGCGTCGACGGCGGGTTGTTCTCCAACTGGGCCAACGAGCAACTGCAGCCGGGCATGAAGCTGGAAGTGATGCCGCCATCCGGCCATTTCCACGTGCCGCTGTCCGCCACGCACGCGAAGCACTACGTTGCCTTCGCCGCCGGCAGCGGCATCACGCCGATGCTGTCGATCATCAAGACCACCTTGCAGGCGGAGCCGGAGAGCCGCTTCACGCTGTTCTACGGCAACCGCGCCTCGTCGTCGGTGCTGTTCAAGGAAGAGCTGGAAGACCTGAAGGATAGCTACCTGCAGCGCTTCAACCTGGTGTTCGTGCTCAGCCGCGAGCAGCTCGACATCGACCTGTTCAACGGCCGCATCGACGGCGACAAGGTCAACGCGCTGCTGGAGCACTGGGTCAGTCCGCAGGACATCGACGTCGCCTTTATCTGCGGCCCGCACTCGATGATGGAGGAGGTCTCGCAGGCGCTGATCGACAACGGCGTCGACAAGACCCGCATCAAGCGCGAGCTGTTTGCCACCAGCATTCCGTCGGCCCGGCCCGCCGCGCATGCGCACAAGCAGGTCGGCCAGCAGCAGTGCGAAGTGACCGTGATCCAGGACGGCCGCACCCGTTCCTTCACGCTGGAGAAGAACAAGGAAACGGTGCTCGACGCCGCGCTGGCGCAGGGCATCGAGCTGCCGTACTCATGCAAGGGCGGGGTCTGCTCGACCTGCCGCTGCAAGCGCATCGAAGGCGAGGTCGACATGGACGTCAACTTCGCGCTGGAAGACTACGAAGTCGCGCGCGGCTTCATCCTGAGCTGCCAGAGCTACGCCGTCAGCGACAAGCTGGTGATCGATTTCGACCAGGAAACCTGAAGCGTTCTCCTGCCATCCCAAATACCCACATTCAATTTCGCCCCCGGAGCAAGCCGTGTCCCATCCGTTTTTCGAACGCCACCAGGCGCTGCTGGAACAAGCCACCCAAGCCATCGCCACGCGCGGCTACTGGAGCCCGTTCGCCGAAATGCCGAGCCCGAAGGTCTATGGCGAAACCGCCAACGCCGACGGCAAGGCTGCCTTCGAGGCGCGCCTGAACCAGCCGTTCGCGCTGTCGCAGCCGGGCACCGTCGGCCAGGCCGGCAAGGAAGTCTCGCCGTACGGCCCGGAACTGGGCGTCACCTATCCCAGGCCTGACCTCGACCAGCTCTTTGCCGGCGTTGCCAGGGGCATGCCCGCCTGGCGCAAGGCCGGTCCGGAAGCATGGGTCGGCGTGTCGCTGGAAATCCTGCAGCGCCTGAACCGCCGCAGCTTCGAGATTGCCTACGCGGTCATGCACACCACCGGCCAGGCCTTCATGATGGCCTTTCAGGCCGGCGGCCCCCACGCGCAGGACCGCGGCCTGGAAGCCGTGGCCTACGCCTGGGACGAACTGCGCCGCATCCCGAAGCAGGCCACGTGGGAAAAGCCGCAAGGCAAGAACGAACCGCTGCGCATGGAAAAGCGCTACACCGTGGTGCCGCGCGGCGTGGGCCTGGTGATTGGCTGCTGCACCTTCCCGACGTGGAACGGCTATCCGGGCCTGTTCGCCAGCCTGGCGACCGGCAATGCGGTGGTGGTCAAGCCGCATCCGGGCGCGATCCTGCCGCTGGCGATCACCGTCGAGGTGGCGCGTGAAGTGCTGGAAGAAGCCGGCTTCGACCCGAATATCGTCACGCTGGTGGCCAACGACCCGAGCGAGCGCATGGCATCGAAGCTGGCGCTGCGCCCCGAAGTGCGCCTGATCGACTTTACCGGCAGCACCGCCAACGGCGACTGGCTGGAGCGCAACGCGCACCAGGCGCAGGTGTACACGGAGAAGGCCGGCGTCAACCAGATCGTCATTGACTCCACCAGCGACTTCAAGGGCATGGTGCGCAATATCGCCTTCTCGCTGTCGCTGTACTCGGGCCAGATGTGCACGGCGCCGCAGAACATCTACGTGCCGAAGGACGGCATCGATACGCCGGAAGGGCGCGTCAGCTTCGACCAGGTTGCCGCGGCGATCGGCGAAGCCGTCAACAAGCTGACGGCTGATCCGGCCAAGGCGGTGGAACTGATCGGTGCGATCCAGAACGACGGCGTGGTGGAACGGATCGAATCGTCGCGTGCGCTGGGCGAGATCGTTGCCGACAGCCGCGTGCTGGCGCATCCCGAATTCCCGGACGCGCGCATCCGAACGCCGCTGGTGCTGAAGGTCGATGCCACGGACGAAGCGAAGATCATGCAGGAACTGTTCGGCCCGATCTCCTTCGTCGTGGCGACCGACAGCACCGCCCACAGCATCGAACTGGCGCACCGCGGCGCGAAGACGCACGGCGCGCTGACGCTGTCGGCCTACACCACCGATGCCGGCGTGACCGAAGGCATCCGCGACGCCGCGGAAGATGCCGGCGTGGCGCTGTCGCTCAACCTGACCGGCGGCGTGTTCGTCAACCAGTCGGCCGCGTTCAGCGATTTCCATGCCACCGGCGCCAATCCGGCAGCCAATGCATCGCTGTCCGATGCGGCCTTCGTCGCCAACCGCTTCCGCGTCGTCCAGAGCCGCTCGCATATCTGATCGCAATACCTGCAGTACCCCGGCGCCGGCCCCCCCTCGCACGCGGCGCCATCATAACGAGATGGAGTAGACAATGGTGCAACGCAACCCCAACCCTAACGAGCTGGAGCCGATCGAGCGCGCCAGCCGCGACGAACTGCAGGCGCTGCAGCTGCAACGGCTCAAATGGAGCGTGCGCCATGCCTATGACAACGTCCCGCACTACCGCAAGGCGTTTGCGGCGGCGGGGGTGCATCCGGACGACCTGAAGTCGCTGTCCGACCTGTCGAAGTTTCCGTTCCTGACCAAGCAGGACCTGCGCGACAACTATCCGTTCGGCATGTTCGCGGTGCCGCGCGAGCAGGTGGCACGCGTGCATGCGTCGAGCGGCACCACGGGCAAGCCGACCGTGGTCGGCTATACCGCGAAGGATATCGATACCTGGGCGAGCGTGGTGGCGCGCTCGATCCGCGCCGCGGGCGGGCGCGCCGGCGACCTGGTCCATGTCAGCTATGGCTACGGGCTGTTCACCGGCGGGCTGGGCGCGCACTACGGCGCCGAGAAGGCGGGCTGCACGGTGATCCCGATGTCGGGCGGACAGACCGAGAAACAGGTACAGCTGATCCGCGAGTTCCAGCCCAATATCATCATGGTGACGCCGTCGTACATGCTGAACCTGATCGAAGAGATGGAGCGGCAGGGCATGGACCCGTCGGAAAGCTCGCTGAAGGTCGGCATCTTCGGCGCCGAGCCCTGGACCGACGCGATGCGCGCGGAGATCGAGGCGCGCGCGGGCATCGACGCGGTGGACATCTATGGCCTGTCCGAAGTGATGGGGCCGGGCGTGGCGTGCGAATGCATCGAGAGCAAGGATGGCCCGGTGATCTGGGAAGACCATTTCTATGCCGAGATCATCGACCCGGTGACCGGCGAGGTGTTGCCCGATGGCTCCGAGGGCGAGCTGGTGTTCACCTCGCTGACCAAGGAAGCGCTGCCGGTGATCCGCTATCGCACGCGCGACCTGACGCGTCTGCTGTCGCCGACTTCTCGTTCGATGCGCCGCATCGGCAAGATCACCGGACGGTCGGACGACATGCTGATCATCCGTGGCGTCAACGTGTTCCCGTCGCAGATCGAGGAACTGATCCTGAAGGCGCCGGCGCTGGCGCCGCAGTACCAGCTGGTAGTGACGCGCGACGGGCATCTCGACAAGCTGGAAGTGCGGGTCGAGGCCCGGCCGGAGCGGTCTTCGTCGCTGTCGGCGGATGACCGGGCGGCGCTGGAGCGGGATCTGAAGGACCAGATCAAGACCTATGTCGGCGTGACCACGCGGGTGCAGGTGGTGGCGGCCGAGGGGATCGAGCGCACCACGGTTGGCAAGGCACGGCGCGTGCTGGACATGCGGCCGAAGGTCACGCACGAACAGCCGGTGGGCGCGATCTGACAGCGCTACGCTTCACTACCATCGCCAGCACAGGCACCCCTCTCCCGCAAGCGGGAGAGGGGTGGGGGTGAGGGTGGGAATTTCCACGAAGTGCAGCCGCATCGCACTTGCCACACGCCTGCCCTCACCCCCGGCCCTTCTTCCGCGCGCGGGAGAGGGGAGCAAACCGGCGACATTCAAGACATAACGAACGAAATCCAACTGATGGCAGCCACCCAGAGCCGCCACGCCACCCCTGCGCCAAAGGAGACAACCATGGACGCGCGACAACTCGAATCCATCCAGAACCACCCCGACTTTATCCGCCTGATCCACGGACGCACGCGCCTGGGCTGGTCGCTGACGCTGATCATGCTGGCGGTCTACTTCGGCTTCATCCTGCTGCTGGCTTTCTCGCCCGCCACGCTCGGCACGCCGGTTGCCGGAGGCGTCATGACGGTTGGCATCCCCGTCGGCGTGGCGGTGATCGTCGCCGCCGTGCTGCTGACCGCGATCTACGTCCACCGCGCCAACCGCGACCTGGACCCGCTCAACGAACGCGTGCGCAAGGAGTGCCAAGCATGAAGCCGGTACACCGTTTCCTCGGCGCCGCCCTGTGCGGGCTGGCAGCCACCGCCGCCACGGCGGCCCCCGCGATCCAGGGCGAAGCCGCGCAGCGGCCGCTGAACTGGAGCGCCATCGTGATGTTCCTGCTGTTCGTCCTGTTCACGCTCGGCATCACCCGCTGGGCCGCGCGGCGCACCCGTTCGGCGTCGGACTTCTATGCGGCCGGCGGCGGTCTCACCGGCTTCCAGAACGGCCTGGCGATTGCCGGCGACATGGTGTCGGCCGCGTCGTTCCTCGGCATCTCGGCCATGATGTTCGACAAGGGCTACGACGGGCTGATCTACGCGCTCGGCGTGGTGGCCGGATGGCCGATCATCCTGTTCATCGTCGCCGAACGCCTGCGCAATCTCGGCCGCTACACCTTTGCCGACGTGGTCTCGTACCGGCTCGCGCAGAAGCCGGTGCGCATCACCGCCGCGTGCGGCACGCTGACCGTGGTCATCATGTACCTGGTCGCGCAGATGGTCGGCGCGGGCAAGCTGATCGAGCTGCTGTTCGGCACCAGCTATGAATCGGCGGTGGTCATCGTCGGCGCGCTGATGGTGCTGTACGTGATGTTCGGCGGTATGCTCGCCACCACCTGGGTGCAGATCATCAAGGCGTTGCTGCTGCTCGGCGGCGTGACCTTCATGGCGGTGATGGTGCTGGCCTATTTCGGCTTCAGCCCGGAAGCGATGTTCGCCAGCGCGGCCAAGGTGCATGACAAGGGCACCGCGATCCTGTCGCCGGGCGGGCTGGTGTCGAACCCGATCGATGCGATTTCGCTGGGTGTCGGCATGATGTTCGGCACCGCCGGCCTGCCGCACATCCTGATGCGCTTCTTCACCGTGGCGGATGCCAAAGAGGCGCGCAAATCCGTGCTCTACGCCACCGGCTTCATCGGCTATTTCTACGTGCTGATCCTGGTGGTGGGCTTCGGCGCGATCGTGATGGTGGGCGCGGATCCGGCCTATCGCGACGCGGCGGGCAAGCTGATCGGCGGCAGCAACATGGTGGCTGTGCACCTGTCCCACGTGATCGGCGGCGACCTGTTCCTCGGCTTTATCTCGGCGGTGGCATTCGCGACCATCCTGGCGGTGGTGGCGGGGCTGGCGCTGTCGGGCGCGTCGGCGGTGTCGCATGACCTGTACGCCAACGTGTTCCGCCGCGGGCAGGCCAATGAGAAGGACGAGATCCGCGTGTCGAAGATCGCCACGCTGGTGATCGGCGTGCTGGCAATGGTGCTGGGCGTGATGTTCGAGAAGCAGAACATCGCCTTCCTGTCCGGGCTGGTGCTGGCGATCGCCGCGTCGGTCAACTTCCCGGTGCTGTTCCTGTCGATGTTCTGGAAGGGGCTGACCACGCGCGGCGCGGTGGCGGGCAGCCTGGCGGGGCTGGTGTCGGCGGTGGTGCTGCTGGTGCTGGGCCCGACCGTTTGGGTCGGTATCCTCAAGCACCAGCAGGCGATCTTCCCGTATGCCAACCCGGCGCTGTTCTCGATGACGCTGGCGTTTGCCGCCGCCTGGCTGGTGTCGGTGCTGGACCGCTCGGCGCAGGCGAGCGCCGAACGCCAGCGCTACGGCGCGCAGTTCGTGCGCGCCATGACCGGCATCGGCGCGGCCGGTGCCAGCCAGCACTGAGCCAGCACTGCGCCAGCCGCGCGCTCAGTCGGTGTCCTGCTGCGCCTTGTGGCGGGACGCCATCTTCTCCTGCTGCCCCGGCGGCACGTTGTCGTAATGGCTGAACTGGATGGTGTAGCTGCCGTGGCCGCCGGTCATGCTGTTCAGCCGTGACTGGTAGTCGTTCAACTCCGACAGCGGCACCTGCCCGGCAACGATCACGCTGTTGCCGGCGCCGGTGCGGGTGCCATGCACCTGGCCGCGCTTGGCGGACAGGTCGCCGATGACGTCGCCCATCTCCGTGCCCGGCACCGTGACCTCGATCTCGACGATCGGCTCCAGCACGCTGGGGCGCGCCTTCATCACCGCATCGATAAACGCCTTGCGCCCCGCAGTAGCGAACGCCACTTCCTTGGAATCGACGGGATGGCTCTTGCCGTCGTACACGGTCACGCGTACGTCCTGCATCGCGAAGCCGGCCAGCGGCCCGCATTCCAGCACCTGGCGGATGCCTTTCTCCACCGCCGGAATGAACTGGCCGGGAATCGCGCCGCCCTTGACCGCATCGACGAACTCGAAGCCCTCGCCGCGCGGCAGCGGCTCCACGCGCAGCATCACTTCGCCGAACTGGCCGGCGCCGCCGGTCTGCTTCTTGTGGCGGTGGTGGCCCTCGGCCTTGCCGGCAATGGTCTCGCGATACGCGATCTTCGGCGGTCGCGTGGCGACTTCCAGCTTGTACTGCTCGGTCAGGCGCTCCAGCGCGCAGCGCAGGTGGAACTCGCCCAGCCCGAACACCACGGTCTCGTTGGTGCCGGCAGGATGCTCGACGCGCAGGCACGGGTCTTCGGCGCTGAGCTTGTGCAGCACCTCGGCCAGCCGCTGCTCGTTGCCGCGCCGCGCCGGCTCGATCGCCAGGCCGTAGATCGGCGTGGGAAACTCCAGCGGCGTCAGGTGGATGTCGCCATCCTCGGTGGCGTCATGCAGCACCGCGTCGAAACCCAGTTCATCGACCTTGGCCACCGCGCAGATATTGCCCGGGCCGGCGCGCGGCACTTCCTGCGTCTCCTTGCCCTGCAGCAACAGCAGGTGCGCCACCTTGAACGGCTGGCGGCCCTCGCCGATATAGAGCTGGCTGTCGCGCGTGACCGTGCCCTGGTGGATGCGGAACACCGCCAGCTTGCCGACATAGGGATCGACCACCACTTTGAACACATGCGCCAGCACGTGCTTGTCCGGTACCGGCTCGGCACGCACCGCCTTGCGCTTTTCAGTGCCTTCGGTGTCCTGGCCGGTGACGCGGTAGAACAGCGGCGGGTTGCCTTCGGTGGGATTGGGCAGCAGCCGCACGAAGACATCGAGCAGTTCCTCGATGCCCGCCCCGGTGGCGGCAGAGGTAAAGCAGATCGGCACCAGGTGTCCCTCGCGCAGCGCGCGCTCGAACGGGGCGTGCAGTTGCTCGGGCGTGATGGCCTCGCCTTGCTCCAGGTACAGCTCCATCAGCTCGGGATCGATCTCGATCACCTGGTCGATCAGCGCTTCATGCGCCGACGCCACCGATAAAAAATCCGACTCGCCGGCCGGATTGAAGAAGCAGTCCACCACCTTGCCGCCGTTGCCCGCCGGCAAGTTGATGGGCAGGCACTCCTTGCCGAACGCCTCCTGGATCTCGGTGAGCAGCCCCGGCAGGTCGACCTTCTCGCCGTCGATGCCGTTGATGACGATCATCCGGCACAGCTGCCGCGACTGCGCCCAGGCCATGGCGCGGCGCGTGGTCATCTCGATCCCGGTCTGCGCGTTGATGACGATGGCCGCGGTCTCGACCGCCGCCAGCGCACTGATCGCAAGGCCGGAGAAATCGGGGTAGCCCGGAGTGTCGAGCAGGTAGATGCGGGTGTCGCGGAAGTCGACGTGGGTGATGGCGGAACTGAGTGAGCGCTTGTACTTGCGCTCAAGAGGATCATTGTCGCTGACCGTGGTGCCGCGCTCCACGCTGCCCGGGGTATGCAGCGCACCCCCCTTGTGCAGCAGCGCTTCGACCAGCGAGGTCTTGCCGCATCCCGCATGCCCGAGCAGGGCAACGGTGCGGATGGCATCGGGACTGTCGTGCATGGTGGCTCTCTCGTCCGGCAATGGCTGTCAGGGCATTATTGGCTAAATTTGCCGGAAACGACATATGCCAGTGTCGGCATCGTGACAAAGCCTGATATGGGCAAGGGTGTGAAGTGGTGCGGGCGGCGCTTCGCCGGCCGACCGCACTCGCTTAACCGCCTGGCTGCAGCGCAGCAATTCGCGGACTGCTGCGCTGCAGCAGGATCACGCGCGCCCGTCGGCGTGATCGGTCGAGACCGCCAACGCATGCCATGCGGCCAGCTCGCTTTCCACCTTGCGGTTCTTCTCGGCGATGCGGGCCACCGTATCGGAGCCCAGCGGCAGGCGCACCGGCGGGTTGCCGCTGTCGGCAAGGGCGAGCAGCGCAGCGGCCAGCTTGGCGGGATCGCCAGGCTGCTGGTGGTTGGCCGACGCCATGTGGCCGCGCATCGCGCCGACGGTTTCGGCGTATTCGGCGATTTCGGTGCCGACGCGGACCAGCGAGCTGGCATCGAGGAAGTCGGTGCGGAAGAAGCCGGGCTCGACCACGGTGGCGCGCACGCCCAGCGGCGCCAGCTCGGCGTCGAGCGCTTCGGTCAGTCCTTCCACCGCGAACTTGGTGGCGCCGTAGACGCCCCAGCCCGGATAGGCCGCATAGCCGCCGATCGAAGAGATATTGACGACATGGCCGCTGCGCTGGCGGCGCATCTGCGGCAGCACCGCGCGCGTCACGTTCAGCACGCCGAAGACGTTGGTGGCGAACTGCTGCTCGACTTCGCGCGCCGACGCTTCCTCCACCGCGCCCAGCAGGCCGTAGCCGGCGTTGTTGACCAGCACGTCGATGCGGCCGAAGCGGGCCACGGCGGCCTCCGCAGCGGCGATCGCCTGCGCCTCGCTGGTGACGTCGAGCGCTACGGCGAGCAGGTTGTCGTGCGCGCCCACGGCATCGGTGATCGTTTCGGGGCGGCGCGCGGTGGCGACGACACGGTCGCCGCGGGCCAGCGCGGCACGGGTCAGTTCCATACCGAAGCCGCGCGAGGCGCCGGTGATGAACCAGACCTTGCCGGCGGCGTTGGTGGCATTGGTAGCGGTGTTGGCAGCGATGGTGGTGTTGGCGGACATGGTGAATCTCCTTTGGCGTAGTGGTTTGACTGCGATGTCTGATGGCGGGGGCCACGGAGACAAATTTAGGCGCGCACGGTCCGCAACACTAGGCGGTGCAATCTAGATTCAAAGACAACCAAGAGTTGTCAATAAACGCGCGTGACCTCGATTGAGCATTTCTCAAGCGTGTGGCAGACTCGCCGGCATGGACAAACTGCCTCCCCTGAACGCCCTGCGCGCCTTTGAAGCGGCGGCCCGGCACCTGAGCATCACCACCGCCGCGGAAGAGCTGCACGTGACGCCGGGCGCCGTCAGCCGCCAGATCCGCGCGCTGGAAGAAGGACTGGGCGTGCAGCTGCTGCATCGCGGCCACCGGCAGATCTCCCTGACCCGTACCGGCGAGGATTACTACCGCGCGGTGACCCGGGCCATGGACGACCTGCGCGAAGCCACGCGGCGGCTCAGCAGGCGCGCGAAGCGCAAGCAGCTCAAGGTGCGCGCCTACACCACCTTCGCCATGCGCTGGCTGATCCCGAGGCTGTCGAGCTTTCATGCGGCCAATCCCGGCATCGAGGTGCTGCTGACCGCGTCGCTGGACCCCGTCGATTTCCGCAAGGAAGACATCGACGGCGCGATCCGCCTTGGCGACGGCAAGTGGAGCGGCGTGAATAGCTACCGGCTGGTGTCCAACATCCTGGTGCCGGTCTGCAGCCCCGGCGTTGCCGACGGCAATCCGAAGGTCAAGAAGCCTGCCGACCTGCAGCACCAGACGCTGCTGCATTCGATTGCGCGTCCGGACGACTGGGCGCACTGGCTGAAGGCTGCGCGCGCCGACACGCAGGTCGATGCGCGCAGCGGCATGACCTTCCAGAGTTCCGCCATGGCGTACGCGGCGGCGGTGGAAGGGCAGGGCTTTGCCATCGCCCAGCGCTTCCTGGTCGCGGCCGACCTGGAGGCAGGGCGGCTGGTCGCGCCATTCCGCCAGGCGGTCGACATGGGTGATTTCACCTACTACCTGCTGACACCCGCCGACCGCAAGGAAAGCGCCAGCATGGCGGTGTTCCGCGAGTGGCTGCTTGCGCAGTGCGAGACGCAGGGATAGCGCCGCTCACCATCCGGCGAAGCGGGCAAATGCCTCCACCGGCTCGCGCGTGGTGCGCAGCCGGTTGGCCGGCTCGGCGGGATCGGCATAGCCGAGCGACATGCCGCACACCACGATTTCGCTGTCGGGAATGGCAAGCTGCGCGCGGATGACCCGGTGGTAGCGCGCGAACGCCTGCTGCGCGCAGGTCTCCACGCCGTGCCCCAGCGCCGCCATCATCACCGCATGCAGGAACATGCCGAGATCCAGCCACGCCGCCTGTCCCTGCTCGCGTTCGATGGTGAAGAACAGCCCCACCGGCGCGCCGAAGAACGCGTAGTTGCGGGCATACTGCCGCACCATGCCGGCGGCGTCGCCGCGCGGGATGCCGAGCAGGCCGTACAGCGCCTTGCCCAGCGTGCGGCGGCGTGCCAGGTAGGGCTCGCGCCACGCGGGCGGGTAGTAGACGTATTCCTCGCAATGGCCGTCGCCGCCGCTGTCGTGCAGCGCCAGCAGGGCATCGCTGAGCCGGTCGCGCACGGCGCCGGCGCAGGCATGGACACGCCATGGCTGCGTGTTCGACGCGCTCGGGCTGCGCGCCGCGTCGGCCAGGATTGCCGCCACTGTCTCGCGCGGCACCGGCGTATCGAGAAAGCCGCGCACGCTGCGGCGGGCGTGGAGCGCGGCGATGATGTCGGCGCGGTTCATGATGCCGTTGCCGCAAGCGGTGCATCGATGGCATTGGCACAATGGACCGCGCCGCGCGCCTGCAAGGCGGCGATCTGTGCCGCGCTGAAGCCAAGTTCCGCGAGCACCGCTTGCGAGTGCTGCCCGCACGCCGGCGCCGGCCGTGCCGGCAGCGCGTTCTCCTGTGCGCTGTTGATCGGGAAGCCGGGCATGCGGACCTCCCCCAACGTTTCGTGCGGGATGCGCTGCACCATGCGGTTGGCCGCCACCTGCGGGTGCGCCATCAGGTCTTCATAGGTGGCGACGCGTGCGCACAGGATGTCGGCGTCCTGCAGCAGCGCCAGCCATGCATCGGTGGAGCGGGTCACGAACACGCTGGTCAGTGCCTCGACCATTGCCCCACGGTTGGCCACGCGCAGCGGCGACGTGGCGAAGCGCGGATCGTCGGCGAGCGCCGGCAGGCCCAGCACGTCGCACAGCCGGCGCCAGCGCTCGGGCATGTAGGCGGCGACCATGATCCATCCGTCCGCCGTGCGGAAGGCCTGGTTGGGCGCCGAGTAGGGCGCCGCGCTGCCCGCGCGTTCCGGCGGCTGCCCGTCGGCGCAATAGCTGGTGAGCGACGATTGCTGCAGCGCCAGCGCGGCGTTGAGCAGGCTGACGTCGAGATGCCCGCCCTGGCCGTCGCGCGCCCGCTGCGCCAGCTTGCCGAGGATGCCGACGCAGGCGACATAGCCGGTCATCACGTCGACCACCGGCGCCTGCACCTTGCACGGCTCGCCGTCGGGCAGGCCGATCAGGCTCATCAGCCCGGAATCGGCCTGGATGATGCCGTCGACGCCGGCACGGCCGGCATACGGGCCGTCCTGGCCATAGGCGGAGATCGAGCAGTAGACCAGCGACGGGTTCAGCGCCGACAGTTCGGCATGGCCCAGCCCGAGGCGCGCCATCACGCCGGGGCGCATGCTTTCCACCACGATGTCGGCTTCCGAGACCAGCCGGCGCGCCACCGCGAGTCCCTCGGGGGATTTCAGGTCCAGCGCCACACCCAGCTTGTTGCGGTTGAAGCCGTGGAACAGCGCGCTGTCGTCGCCCAGCCAGCCAGGGCCGAGCCCGCGGCCCAGTTCGCCGCCGGGCGGCTCTACCTTGATGACCCTGGCGCCCATGTCGGCCAGCAGCATGGTGCAGGTAGGCCCGGCGCCGATCTGGGTGAAGTCGATGACGGTCAGGCCGTCCAGTGCGTCGCGCAGCATGTCAGCTCTCCGGAAGGATGCGGGATCGTTTGAAGGTGCCCTGCGCGGTGGCGACCAGCACGCCGGCATCGGTGGCCAGTTCGGCCGAGGCAAAGTACAGGGTCTTGCCGGCGCGGCTCACCGTGGCGGTGGCGCGCAGCCGGCCCGCGCTGGCCTTGCTGAGGTAGCTGATGGGCAGCATCACCGTCACGGCGTGGCCGAGGGCACCGTCGGGGCCGGTCGGCAGGCCGGCGTAGCCGCACGCGGCGTCGAGCAGCGTGGCGATCACGCCGCCCTGCACGCTGCCCTGCCGGTTCAGGTGGCGCGGCTCGATATCGAGCTCGAAGGCGCAGCGGCCGTCGCTGACGCTGGCAAGGCGGATGCCCAGGTAGTCCAGCAGCGGGTTGTCGGCGGGCGGCGGCATGGCGTGATCGACGAGAGCGGCGGGCGCGTTCACAGCGCCACCTTGATGTTGTTGTCCTGGATCACGCGCTGCCAGCGCGACATTTCCTTGCCGATATACGCCTTCAGTTCTGCCGGCGTCGAGGCCTGCGGCTCGAAGCCCTGCTTTTCCAGCTGCCCGGCAACGTCGGGCGACTTCAGCGCAGCCACCAGCGCGGCGTTGACCTTGTCGACCACGGCCTTGGGCGTGCGTGCCGGCGCCAGCAGGCTGTACCAGAGCTCCGCGTCGTAGCCGACGATGCCGGCTTCGGCAAAGGTCGGCAGGTCGGGCATCAGCGCGCTGCGCTTCTTGCCGGCGATGCCGAGCGCGCGCAGCTTGCCGGCGCGCACGAACTGGATCGACGAAGCAAAGGTGGCGAACGAGATCTGCACCTGGCCGCCCATCAGGTCGGTGATCGACGGGCCGGTGCCGCGGTAAGGCACGTGCAGCAGTTCGGTCTTGTTCAGCTTGGCGAAGACCTCGCCCGCCAGGTGCTGCGGCGTGCCGGGCCCCGGGCTGCTGTAGCTGAGCTTGCCCGGGTTGGCGCGGGTGTACTGGATGAACTCCTGCAGCGTGCGGAAGGGCTGGTCGGGATTGGCAACCAGCATGATCGGTACCGACGCGATGCGCCCGATCGGCTCGAAATCGCGCTCGACCTGGAACGGGACCTTCATGCCGAGGAACGGGTTCATCGTGATCTGGCTCGACGCGATCACCAGCGTGTAGCCGTCCGGCGCGGCATGCGCGACGTAGTCGGCGCCCAGGTTGCCGCCGGCGCCGGGCTTGTTCTCGATGACGATGGTCTGGCCCAGCAACTGCCCCATCTTGGGCGCGATGGCGCGTGCCAGGATGTCGTTGCCGCCGCCCGGGGCGAACGGCACGACCAGCGTGATCGGCTTCTGCGTGGGATAGGGTGCCTGTGCCGCTGCACTCAGCGCCGTGACCGACAGCACGCCGGCCATTGCCGCGCGCATGATTCGGAGGATTCCTGCCATGGTTGTCTCCTGTGTGGTTCTTGTCGGGCCGGTCAGCGGCCCGTGTAGTGGGGTTGCCGCTTTTCGGCGAAGGCCTGGCGGCCTTCAACGCGGTCGGCGGTGTCGCGCAGCACGCCCCAGTAGAGTTCGGTGAGCTGCTGCGCGTCGGCTTCGCTGAGGTGGCTGGTCTGCCGCGACAGCTTCTTGACCGCCTGCACCGCCAGCGGCGCGTTGGCGGCGATGCGTGCGGCCAGCGCCAGCGCGCGGTCGAGCAAGGCATCGGGCGCCATCGTCTCGGTGACCAGGCCGATGCGCGCGGCGTGCGCGGCATCGATCCGTTCGCCGGTCAGCACCATCTGCATCGCATGCGCCGCGGGCACCGCCTTGAGCAGCCGGTGCAGGCCGGACACCGCCGGGATCGAGCCGACCGCGACTTCGGGCAGGCCGAATGTCGCCTGCGTCGACGCAATCCGCAAGTCGCACTGCAGCGCGATCTCCAGCCCCGCGCCGAGGCAGTGTCCGTTGACCGCCGCGACCAGCGGCTTGCCGAGGCCGAGGTCGCTCAGGTCCATCAGCCGGATATAGAGCCCCAGGTCCGCGGCCTGCTCCGGCGCGCGGAACAGCGCCTCGGGGTAGGTGGCGGCGGAGGTGCGCGTGCCCTTCAGGTCCGCCCCGGCGCAGAAGGCGCGCGTGCCGGCGCCGGTCAGCACCGCGACGCGCAGGTCGTCGCGGTCGCGCACCTCGGCCAGGTGCGCGCGCAGTTCGCGCAGCGTGGTCACGTCGAGCGCATTGAGCGCGTCAGGCCGGTCGATGGTCAGCACCGCGACTGCGCCTTCGATGTGGCGTTGGATGGTCATGGCGCCTCCTTACACGCTGGGCGACGACAGGCTGCGCCCGCCGCAGACGTAGAGCGTCTGGCCGGTCACGTACGACGACTGCGGGTCGAGGAAGAAGCTGACCGCATTGGCGATATCGTCGGCGGTGCCGATACGCTGCACCGGCACCGATTTCTGCAACCGCGCCTGCACCTCCGGCGCAAAGCCGCGGAACAGCGGCGTATCGACGATGCCGGGCGCGACCGCGTTGACGGTGATGCCCTTGCCGGCGAACTCGATCGCCAGCGAGCGCGTCAGGCTGACCACGCCACCCTTGGCCGCCGAGTAGTTGGCCTGTCCGAAGCCACCCAGCCAGGCCCGCGACGAGATATTGACCACGCGCCCGTAGCCGCGCTCGACCATGCCGGGCAGCGCCGCGCGGCAGCACAGGAACTGCGAGCGCAGGTTGGTATCGATGACCAGGTCCCAGTCGTCGTCGGTCATCTTCAGGAAGCGCATGTCGCGCACGGCCCCTGCGTTGTTGACCAGGTAGTCGACGCGGCCGGCACGTGCCGCGACTTGCGCAAAGGCGTCGTTGACCGCGGCGGAATCGGTCAGGTCGGCGGTGGCGCCGAAGGCATTCAGCCCCGCGGCGGCGAGCGTGCCGACGGCCTCGTCCAGCGCACCGCCATCGCGGTCCAGCAGCGCCACGGTCAGTCCTTGCCGCGCCAGTTGCGTGGCGATACCCAGGCCGATGCCGCGCGCGGCGCCCGTGACCACGGCCACATGCGTGGGATCGAATCGTTGCGTACTCATCTCAGACTCCCAGCAGGTGGACGGAAGACGCGGCGTGGTCCACGCCCGCGATGCCGCCGCCGGTGCATTGCGTCAGGCCGACGCGGGCGTTGTCGACCTGGCGCTCGCCGGCGCGCCCTTGCAGGTGCCACAGGATCTCCACCATCTGCGCCACGCCGGTGGCGCCGAGCGGGTGGCCTTTTGCCAGCAGGCCGCCGCTGGGATTGACCGGCACGCGGCCGCCCAGCCGGGTCGCGCCGGACTTCAGCAGCGACACCGCTTCGCCCGGTTCGGCCAGGCCCAGCGCTTCGTAGTAAAGCAGTTCGGCGATGGTGAAGGCGTCGTGCAGCTCGACCACGTCGACGTCCTGCGGCCCCAGCCCGGCCTGTTCATAGGCCTGGCGCGCGGCACGCGCGGTGATCTCGGCGTCGAGGATGTCGTCGTCGGCCTCTTCGCGCAGGCCGGACACCACCACCGACGACAGCACCCTGACCGGACGCGCCTGCGCCGGGCGGCGCGTGCTCAGCACTACCGCGGCGGCGCCATCGACCTGCGACGGGCAGCACTGCAGCAGCGTCAGCGGGTCGGCGATCATGCGCGAGCCGAGCACTTCTTCCACGGTGGTGGCTTTGCGCTGCTGCGCATACGGGTTGAGCGAGCCGTTGTAGCGGTTCTTGACCGCCACTTCCGCCAGGTCGGCGGGCGACGCGTCGCGCTCGTGCAGGAAGCGCGTGCCGCGCATCGCATACACCGCGGGCAGCACCATGCCGGCCTTGGCGTAGAGCTCCGTCTTGTGGTCGTTGCGCTGCAGCGGGATGGTGCCGCCACCGAGCGCGGTGAGCTGCTCGATGCCGAACACCAGCACGGTGTCATATTGCCCGGCGAGCAGCGCGTGCCGCGCCAGGTGCACGCCGGTGGCACCGCTGGCGCAGGCGTTCTCGATGTTGTAGACCGGGATGCCCTTCAGCCCCAGGTCGCGCACGATCAGCTGGCCCAGGATCATGCCGCCCAGCACATTGGCGCAATACACCGCCTGGATGCGGCTGGCCGGCACGTCGGCGTCGGCCAGCGCCTTGAGGATGGCCTGTTGCGCCAGTTCCGGCGCCAGCACGCCGGGGTGGCGGCCGAACGGCGTCATCGCGCCGCCATGGATGTAGATGTCCTGCATGTTGCTTTCCCTTTCCTTATTTTCGATCCGCGTCAGGCCGTGACGGCCTCGAAGACATAGCCGAACTCGGCATCCGGGCGCGCTTCATAGCGGTCGCCGATCACCGGGCGCGCCTTGCCTTGCAGGCGCCCGAAGATCCGCACCGGGCCGACGAAGTCGACATAGCCGAGCGCGTACGGTGGCTGCCCGGTCTTGGGCGCGGGATGGATCACGGTGAAGCTGTAGACCACGCCGGCGCCGCGGATGGCGACGGGGTCATGCTCGGCGGCGAGCGGCGAATCGTCCGGCACGGCCGGGAAGATCCATTCGCCGGTGGCGCGGTGGCGCGAGGCGATCAGGTGGGGGAGGGGGTCCGCACTCCAGAGCGGATAGGCTTGGTCTGACACGGCAGTCTCCTGTGTTGGTGGGCCTTGGCGTAATGGTTGTCGCTGGCGGCACGCGCGACAAACGACATTTCCGGCGCCTTCGCTTGAGAAAAAATCAAACGAATGGCCGGAGCAGGGCGTCAGGAGAAGCGTGTTGACGGGAAGCCGGCGTGGGGCTCGGGGTGGCCGGCGCGTGCTGAAGGGTCAGGCCACCAGGCCGACCAGCCGCGACAGCGATTGCTCCGCGCCGCGGCCCGCTTCCACCACGAAGTCGATGAAGCGCCGGACCCGCACCGGCATCTGGCTGCGATGCGGGTAGTACATGTACAGGCCGACATTGCTGCTGCTGAATTCCGTCAGGATCGCCTTGAGCCGGCCGCTGACGAGGTCGGCGTGGATCATGTACGCGGAAAGCTGGCCGATGCCCATGCCGGCGCGCACGGCCTCGACCTCGGTCTCCACGTCGTTGAAGCTGGCGACGGCGGACACCTCCTGGTAGACCAGCGCGCCGTCGACCTGCAGCTCCCACGGCACCATGCGCCCGGTCGCGGGGCGGCGGAAGCCAGTGCACTGGTGCTGCAGCAGTTCGTCCAGCGTGGCGGGCTCGCCGTGCCGTGCGAGGTATTCGGGCGCGGCGCAGATGACCAGCGGCAGGTCGCACAGCCGGCGCGCCACCAGATTCTGGCCGGGGCTGGTGCCGGCGCGGAAGCCGATATCGATGCGGGACTCGACCAGGTCGGTGAAGAGGTCGCTCAGCACCACGTCGAAGGTGATGCCCGGATGCAGCTCGCGGAAGGCGCGCACCAGCGGCACCAGCACGCGGCTGCCGATCGACGGCGGCGCGGTCAGGCGGATCAGGCCGTCGTCGTCGCTCTTGCTGCTGCGCACCTGGTCCAGCGCTTCATCGAGCTGGCGCATGCCCGGCGCGGCCAGTTCGAACAGGCGCGCGCCTTCTGTGGTGAGGCTGAGCTTGCGCGTGGTCCGATGCAGCAGGCGCACGCCGAGGTCGTCTTCCAGCGTGCGCACCGCCTTGCTGACGGCTTGCGGCGTCACGCCGGCTTCCACCGCGGCGCGCTGGAAACTGCCGGCGCGCACCACGCCGATGAAGAGAGTCAGCACACGGGCCTTGTCCATGACTGGCAACTGGCGGTTGGGAATGTGCCGATGATAGTGCGGAACCGGCCTCGCTGGTTCGAAAAGGCGGGATTTCGTACAAGTGACGGGACCGGGCTGCGTTGCGTAGCATTGGAGGTTTACCGGGGACCAACTGCGACAGGCGAGGAGACCATGGCAGAACCCTTGAGGTGGATCACCGAGGGCTATCGCGGCATGTTTGTCCACGTGATGGCCTTCGAGGTGGCGGATATCGCGGTCGCGCGAGACACGCCCGGCCCTAAGTGGGGCTACCTGCTCGGAGTCGGACGCTCGAAGGCGCCGACGACCGACATGCAGTACGGCCTTGACGTCGACGAGCAGGACTACTTCACGCGCGCCGCGGCGGAGCAGGGCGCGCTGCATTTCGGCAAGCGGTTGATTGACGTGATTCTGGAGTGCCAGTGAAGGGTTCTCTCCCCCTCTTTCGCTTGCGGGAGGGAGGAGACGGCAGGCGCTGGCATATGGTGGCGCAGGACTTCGTGGAGGCTCTGGCCCTCTCCCCCAACCCCTCTCCCGCGAGCGGGGAGCAAACAAGCGGGGAAAAGAAGGGGCGTCAGGTTTGCCGGACGCCGTCGTTTGAAGTCGAGGCAGCACTTCGTTGATGCTCAGGCCCTCACCCCCGGCCCCTCTCCCGCAAGCGGGAGAGGGGAGCAAACAGGCGGGCCGGGCTGAGCGCCCGGGCTCATCGGTGATAGCGCCGAGCGAGCGCAGCGACACGTTCCGTGCCGGGCCAGTGCCCTGAGATACTGCCGGCGCGCAGCGCAGCCGTAGGCGTGCCTGCGTTGACGCTGGCAGCAGGGGCCACTCACAGCTCTGGGCTCGTTCAAACATCGCATCAATCCCGCGTCACCGTCGCGCAGCGGCAGGCAGCCCTGCTTTGCGAGGAAGCGGAGCCCCGTACGAAAGCGCCGGCACACTACGATAAGAGTGGCCGCCCGCCCAGGGCAGTCAACGCGCTTTTGGTTACTTTTGCCGCTCGGGCAAAAGTGACTCGCCCCTTTAGGGGCGAAACCAGGGCATATCAAACAACCACCAGATGCCAGCCGCAGGCTAAGAACCCGCGGGCACCGAAATGGTAGCCCGCCAAAAAACACCTTACATCCTCCCCTTCCAAGGCACCATCCACTTCGCCATCTTCCGCATCAGCAAATCAAACACATAGGCAATCAGCCCGATCAGCACGATCCCCATGATCACCACGTCGGTCCGCAGGAAGTTGGATGCATTCAGCACCATCTGCCCCAGCCCGGCAGTCGCAGCCACCATCTCCGCGGCAACCAGCGTGGTCCAGCCGAAGCCGATCGCAATGCGCATGCCGGTCAGGATGTCGGGCAGCGCCGCGGGCAGCACCACGTGCCGCACCACCTGCCACGGCGTGGCGCCCATCGAATAGGCCGCGTTGATCTGCTCGATGGTCACCGAGCGCACGCCCGCCTGCGCTGACATCGCCAGCGGCGCGAAGCACGCCAGGAAGATCAGCAGCACCTTCGAGGTCTCGTCGATGCCGAACCAGATCACGATCAGCGGCAGGTAGGCCAGCGGCGGCAGCGGACGGTAGAACTCGATGGGCGGATCGAAGATGCCGCGCGCGATGCGCGACACGCCCATCAGCACGCCGATCGGCACCGCCGTGACCACCGCCAGCCCGAACGCGCCGAACACGCGCACCATGCTCGCGGTGAAATGCTCGGTCAGCGGCTGGCCGCCTTGCAGGTTGCCCTGCCAGGCATCGATGAAGGCGGTGACGATCGATTCCGGCGTGGGCAGGAACAGCGGCGGCAGCCAGCGCAGGTGGCTGGCAACCCACCACAGCACGAGCAGGCCCACCACGGTCACGGTGGAGATGCGCGAGCTCGAGCCTTCGCCGGGCAGGCGGTAGCCCGACACGGCTTTCATCGGCTTGCTTGGCCCCGGCGCGGCGGCAGGCGCTGCGCGCGGCGCGGGTTCGATGCGTTGAGCGGAAGCGGGCATCTTGAATTCCTCAGGCGGTGGCATGGATCAGGTCGACGATCTCTTCGCGGTAGCGGATGAACTCCGGGTCGGACTTGACCTGGCGGGCATCGCCGCACTCGATGAAGCGGCGCGCGAAGGGCAGTTCATAGGTATGCGCGATGCGGCCCGGCGACGGTGTCATCACGATCAGCCGCGTCGCCAGGAACAGCGCCTCTTCCACGCTGTGGGTGATGAAGAAGACGATCTTCTGCTCCTTCGCCCACAGCCTGAGGATCAGCGCCTGGATCGACTCGCGCGTCAGCGCGTCGAGCGCGCCCAGCGGCTCGTCCATCAGCATCACCGCCGGATCGCAGGCCAGCGCGCGCGCGATCCCCACGCGCTGCTGCATGCCGCCGGAGAGCTGGTAGACGGGTTTGGCCGCCGCCGCTTCCAGCCCAACCGCGGCCAGCTTCTGGCGTGCGATGCGCAGGCGTTCGGCACGCGGCACGCCGCGCAGGCGCAGGCCCAGCGCCACGTTGTCGGCCACGCTCAGCCACGGCATCAGCGCATGCTTCTGGAACACTACGCCGCGCTCGGCACCGGGTCCGCGCACGGCCTTGCCGTTCAGCCGGATTTCGCCTTCCGAGGGCTCCATGAAGCCGGCGATGCATGACAGCAGCGTAGTCTTGCCGCAGCCCGACGCGCCCAGCGCGACGACGAAATCGCCGCGCTCCATGGTGAGGTTGACCTGCGACAGGGCCAGCGTGCGGGCGCCGCCGGCGGCGCCGTAGTTCACGCTGAGGTTATCGATTTCAAGTTTGTTCATGACGATGTCCGCTGCTCTTGCCGTTCCATACACAGCGCGTTACCGCAGCGCACGCCTGGCCCATTCCGCATTGACGCCCTTGCCGTAGTCCGGCAGCACCGTCTGGATGGTCCCTTGCTCCTTCAGGAATTGCGCCGCCGATTGCAGCGCACGCGCCGCGCCGCCACCGAGCCAGCGCTCCGAGACCTGTTCTTCCAGCGTCGGGAAGGCATACAGCGCCATGCTGGCCGGCACTGTCTCGGCCTTGGCGCCTGAGACCTTGGCCACCGCCTTGACCATCGGCGAATCGGCGGTCCATGACGACTTGTTCTTGCGGTAGTTGTCGTCCGCGGCGGCCAGCACGCGCACCAGCTTGACCATGAACTCCGGGTTTTCCCGCGCGAATTTCTTGTTGGCGATCATCCCGTCGAAGGTCGCCTTGCCGGTATCGGCGGCGATCTGGCCGGAGGTCGTCAGCACCGTGCCCGACTGCTTGAGCTTGGCCAGCACCGGGTCCCAGATAAAGGTTGCGTCGATGTCGCCGCGCTCCCACGCGGCCGCGACCTCGGGCGGGCGCATGTTGACGATGCGCACGTCCTTGGGGTTGACCTTGGCGCGCTCCAGCGCGACCAGCGTGTGGTAGTGCGTGGTCGACACGAACGGCACGCCCACGCGCTTGCCTTTCAGGTCGGCGATGCTGGCGATCTTGCTGCCGTTGCGCGCGACCATGGCCTCGGCCGCGTTGATGTCGTCCAGGATCCAGAACAATTCAACGTCCAGCCCTTGCGACAGCGCCGAGGCGATCGGCGATGTGCCCGCCTCGCCGATGGCGATCTGGCCCGACGCCATCGCGCGGATCACGTCGCCGCCGCCGCCGAACTGGCGGAACGAGACCTTGTAGCCGGTCTGCTTCTCCAGCTCCTTCATGTCTTGCGCATAACGCCAGGGCACCACCATGTCCTGGTAAGCAATCACTACATCCTTGCTTTGCGCGTGGGCGGCTGGCACCAGTGCTGCTGCCAGGGCGAAATACGTCGCAAGTCGCTTGATCCACCGCATGGTTCTGCTCCTCGAAAGGAATGGGTTGAAGGTCTCGGCTTTATAGGTGAGCACCGATCCGGCGCTATAGGACCAGTTGGCCGGATTCGCTGGGACCAGCCCCGTCGCGGGGCTGGAAATGGCGACAGGCCGGGCGGAGCGGTGTCAAGGGCAAGCGTCAATCATGGAAATCCTTAGCGGGCTGAAAGTGCGCCCGCACGCATCCAAACTCATCGGATCCGACGACGAGCTTTGCGCCGTGACGGGTCAACAATGTCCGGTCGAGGCAGCGACCCACCCATCCGAGGAGACAGACATGAGCAAGCACCCCTTCGACCTGAGAGGAAAAGTGGCCCTGGTGACCGGCGGCAACGGCGGCATCGGGCTGGGCATTGCCGAGGGCCTGGCCGCGGCCGGCGCGGATATCGCCATCTGGGGCACCAATGCGGACAAGAACGCTGCCGCCGCCGACCGGCTGGCGCAGCATGGCCGCCGGGTGCACACCGAGGTGTGCGACGTGGGCGACGAGCAGGCGGTCGATGCCGCGATGCAACGTACGGTGGCGGCGCTGGGCCGGATCGACGGCTGCTTCGCCAACGCCGGCATTGGCGGCAACAAGGGGCCGTTCGATGCGATGACGGCGGAGGTCTGGCGCAAGACCATGCGCGTCAACCTGGATGGCGCTTTTTTCACGCTGCGCGCCGCGGTGCGGCAGATGCTGGTGCAGGGCGAGGGCGGCGTGCTGTGCAGCACCGCGTCGGTCGCGGCCATCGAAGGCGCGCCGCGCACCGAGCACTATGCCGCCACCAAGGGCGGCGTGATCTCGATGATGCGCGGCCTGGCCGTCGAATATGCGCGCAAGGGCATCCGCGCGCATTCGATCCTGCCGGGCTGGATCAAGACCGAGATGACCGGCGCGGCGCAGGCCAACGATGCCTTCCAGGAGATGGTGCACAAGCGCGTGCCGATGCGCCGCTGGGGCGAGGGCAGCGATTTCGCGGGTATTGCGGTCTACCTGATGAGCCCGGCGTCGGCCTACCACACCGGCGACACCTTCGTCATCGACGGCGGCTATACCCTGTTCTGAGCGCTGTTCCGAGGCGCTCGGCCAACCGGCCAGACGCGGCCGCCGCCGACCACGTAGACGCGTTCATCCGGCTGCGGCCGCACCGTGGCGTGGCCGGTGAAGGCGCCGAAGGCGGGCAGGATGGCGCCGCGCGGGCCGAACAGGAAGCAGGGCAGGCGCAGGCTGTCGGCGCCGGCGCCGCGCAAGCGGCAGGCCGGATGCAGGTGGCCCGCGATCACGTAGCCCAGTGGGGACGCGCCGGGCAAATGGCATAGCGCGAACGGGCTCGCCACGGCGGGCTCCGTCACCACACGTATTTGCAGCGAATCGGGCGGGTCGCCGGCGCGCGCATCGTGGTTGCCGCGCACCAGCGTGCAGCGCACCTGCGGCGGCAGGCTGCGGCGCCAGCCGTCCAGCGCCGCCAGCACCGCCGGCGTGCGCGCCGCGCGCGCGTGCAGGAAGTCGCCCAGGAAGACCAGTTCCGCGACCGGCAACTGCCGCGTCAGCTGCGTCAGCAGGCCGAGGTTGTCGCCGGTGGTGCCGTGCGGCACCGGCTGCCCGAGCGCGCGGAATGCAGCGGCCTTGCCGAAGTGCACGTCGGCCACCATCAGCATGCCGGCAGCGGGCCACCACGCCGCATGCTCGGGCAGCAGCCACAGCGTTTCTCCCGCCACCTGAATGGCGCAGGCGCCATGGGCCTGCAGGGTGGCGGCATCCGGTGTCATAGCAGCGGCAAGGGTCTGGAGGGCTTGCGCGCGCGGCGGGGCTTGCGCGGCGTGCGGGCGGACGGGCCGGCGTGGTCGGCCATGCCGAAGCGCGCTGCCTCGGCCACTGCTTCGGCCTGCATGCCGGCGGCTGCACCGGGCTCGGGACCCGCCGCCAGTTCCAGCTCGGCCAGCATGCGCGCGATGCGGTCGGCCAGCTTCTCGGTGCTGAGCTTCTCGCGCAGGAATTCCACCACCAGCGGGAACGACAGCGGCGTGGGCCGCTTCAGTTCGTGCAGGTCGAGCCTGAGCGCGGCCAGCCGTTCGAGGGTTGCGGCCAGCCGGTGCGCATCCAGCTCCTGCATCAGCACTTCGCGCTCCGCCTGGCCGAGCAGCAGGTTGCCGGGATCATGCTTGCGGAAGACTTCATAGAACAGGCTCGACGACGCCTGCAGCTGCCGCGCACTCTTGGGCGCGCCCGGATAGCCCTGGAAAATCAGGCCCGCCACGCGCGCGATCTCGCGGAAGCGCCGCAGCGACAGCTCGCCCGCGTTGAGGCTGCCGAGCACGTCGGCGGCCAGGTCGCGCCGGCGCTCCTCGGCCAGCACCTGCGGCAGCCAGTGGCCCCAGTCCAGCGGCGCCGAGGCCAGCAGTTCCAGCCCGTAGTCGTTGACGGCGACGGAGAATGTCGCCGGCACCTTCTGCCCCAGCCGCCACGCCAGCAGGCTGCCCAGGCCAAGGTGGACCGAGCGGCCCGCGAAGGGGTAGAGGAACAGGTGCCAGCCCTCGCGCGAGTGCAGCGACTCGGCCAGCAGGGTCTGGCGCGTGGGCAGTGCCGACCACTGCGCCTGCAGGTCCACCAGCGGCTGGATCAGCGGCAGTTCGGGCGTGGTGCGCGCATCGAGCCGGCCCGCGGCAGCGGCTTCGAGCATGTCGATCACCGCTTCGGCCAGCTCGGTCGACATCGGCATCTTGCCGCCGTTCCAGCGCGGCACCACCGGGCGCCTGCCGGTGGCGCGGCGCACGTAGGCGGTCATCTCCTGCACGCGCACCAGTTCCAGCAGGCGGCCGCCGAACAGGAAGCAGTCGCCCGGCGCCAGCCGCGCGATAAAGCCTTCCTCGACCGATCCCAGCGAGGCCCCGCCGCTGCCGGCGCGGCTCCAGTAGCGCACCTGCATGGTGGCGTCGCTGACGATGGTGCCCACGCTCATGCGGTGGCGCCGCGCCAGCCCCGCGTCGGGCACGCGCCAGACGCCTTCCTCGTCGGGTATGGCGCGGCGGAAGTCGGGATAGGCCGACAGCGTGGCGCCGCCCTGGCGCACGAAGTCCAGGCACCATTGCCATTCGGCGTCAGTCAGCTCACGGTAGGCCCAGGCGCCGCGGACCTCGGCCAGCAGCGCATCGGCGCGGAAGCCGCCGCCCAGCGCTACCGTCACCAGGTGCTGCACCAGCACGTCGAGCGGCTTGTCGGGCGACTCGCGCGCTTCGATCCGGCCCGCCTGCACCGCGTGCCGTGCGGCCACCGCTTCCACCAGTTCCAGGCTGTGCGTGGGCACCACCGTCACGCGCGACGCACGGCCCGGCGCGTGGCCGGAGCGCCCGGCGCGCTGCAGCAGCCGCGCCACGCCCTTGGGCGAGCCGACCTGCAGCACGCGCTCGACCGGCAGGAAGTCGACGCCGAGATCGAGGCTGGAAGTGCAGACCACCGCGCGCAGCTCGCCGTTCTTCAGGCTCAGTTCCACCCACTCGCGCACCGCGCGGTCGAGCGAGCCGTGGTGCAGCGCGATCTGGCCGGCCCAGTCGGGGCGCGCATCGAGCAGCGCCTGGTACCACAGCTCGGCCTGCGAGCGGGTATTGAGAAAGACCAGCGTGGTGCCGCTGTGCTCGAGTTCCTCGACCACGTGCGGCAGCATCGACAGGCCCAGGTGGCCGGCGAACGGAAAGCGGCTGGCATTGCCCGGCAGCAGCGTGTCGATGATGAGCGTCTTGGGCGTGTGGCCGTGCACCAGCACGCGCTGGTCTTGCGGCACGCCGGACAGCAGCACGTCGGCGGCATGCGGCAGGTTGCCGAGCGTCGCCGACAGGCCCCACACCATCAGCGCCGGCTGCCATTGCCGCAGCCGCGCCAGCGCCAGCTGCGCCTGCACGCCGCGCTTGTTGCCGATCAGCTCGTGCCATTCGTCGACCACCACCATGCGCACGCGCCGCAGGGTTTCCTGCGCGTCGGCGCGGGTCAGCATCAGCGTCAGGCTTTCCGGCGTGGTCACCAGCGCGGTCGGCAGGCGGCGCTGTTGCGCGGCGCGCTCGGCGCTGCCGGTGTCGCCGGTGCGCAGCGCCACGGTCCAGTCGAGATCGAGTTCCGCCAGCGGCGCCTGCAGCGCGCGCGTGGTGTCGGCGGCGAGCGCGCGCATCGGCGTCAGCCACAGCACCGTCAGCGGCGGCGCCGGTTTATCGTGCGACGGCGCGGCGCGCGGCGTGCCGAATTCCATCAGCGCGCCCAGCCATGCCGCATAGGTCTTGCCGGTGCCGGTGGTGGCATGCAGCAGGCCGCTCTGGCCGCGCGCGATGGCGGTCCACACCTCGCGCTGGAACGCGAACGGTTGCCAGCCGCGCGCATCGAACAGCGCCTGCAGGCCCTGCGCGACGGTCAGCGGCTCGGCGGCGGTGTCCTCCGCCGGCTTGCGCGCTGCTCGCGGCGGGGTCATCCCGCATCCTCCTGTGCCGGCGTCGCTCCCTGAGCGCCAGGCAGCATGGCTTCCAGCGTGGCCAGGGTGTCGGCTTCGTCGATGGGCTTGTCGGTGCGCCAGCGCAGCATGCGCGGGAAGCGCACCGCGATGCCGCTCTTGTGGCGGCCGCTGCGGGCAATGCCCTCGAAGCCGAGTTCGAACACCTGCGTGGGCTCGACGCTGCGCACCGGGCCGAATTTCTCGACGGTGGTGCGGCGGATGATGGCATCGACCGCGCGCATCTCCTGGTCGGTCAGCCCGGAATAGGCCTTGGCGAACGGCACGAGCGTCCGCCCCGGCGTACCCTGCGGCGCGTTCCATACCGCGAAGGTAAAGTCGGTGTAGAGGCTGGCGCGGCGGCCATGTCCGCGCTGCGCGTAGATCAGCACCGCATCGACCGAATAGGGGTCGATCTTCCATTTCCACCAGACGCCCACGTCCTTGGTGCGGCCCGCGCCATAGGCCGCATCCGCAGCCTTCAGCATGAAGCCTTCCACGCCAAGGTCGCGCGAAGCGTCGCGCAGGCGCGCGTAGTGCTCCCAGCTGTCGCCGTCGACCAGCGGGCTCAGCTCCAGCGCGGGATGGATATAGCTGGCGACCACCTGCTCCAGCCGCGCACGGCGCTCCGCCTGCGGCCGGGTGCGCCAGTCTTCGCCTTGCCATTCGAGCAGGTCATACGTCATCAGGATCGCCGGCGCGTCGCGCAGCAGCTTCGCGCTCAGTGTCTTGCGGCCGATGCGCTGCTGCAGCAGTGCAAAAGGCTGCACGCGGCTGTCCTGCCAGATCACGATCTCACCGTCGAGCACCGTGCCATCGGGCAGGGCTGCCGCGGCGTCGACGATCTCCGGGAAGCGCTCCGTGATCAGATCCTCGCCGCGCGACCACAGCCAGGTCTGCCCGCCGCGGCACACCAGCTGCGCGCGGATGCCGTCCCATTTCCATTCGACCAGCCAGCCGCCGGGGGCGCCGAGCACGTCGTCGAACTGCGCCAGCGGGGCCTGCAACGGATGCGCGAGGAAGAAAGGATAGGGCTGGCCGCCCGCGCGCAAGTGGCGGTCGTCGTCGCTCTCCGGTGCCAGCAGGGCGAGGAAGCGCGCAGCATCGGGCCGCGCCGACAGGTCGGTGTAGCCGACCATGCGCTCGGCCACGCGCTTGGGATCGATGCCCGCCACGTCGCCGAGCGCGCGCGTCACCAGCAGGCGCGACACGCCGACGCGGAACGCGCCGGTGATCAGCTTGAACAGCACCAGCCGGCCCTGCGCGTCCAGCGGCCGCCACAGCGCATCCAGCCGCGGCATCAGCGCGTCCGGCGGCAGGCCGCGCAGCGGCAGCAGGCGCTGCTCGACCCATTCGGCCAGGCCGGCGTGGTCGGCATCCATGGGCTCGGGCAGCAGCAGGGCGATGGTTTCGGCAAGGTCGCCGACAGCCTGGTAGCTCTCCTCGAACAGCCAGTCTGGCAGGCCGGCGGCCTCGCGTGCGAGTTCTCGCAGCACCGACACCGGGACGATCTGACGCGGCTTGCCGCCGGCCAGGAAGTACACGGCCCACGCCGCGTCCTGCGGCGGGGCGGCGCGCAGGTAGTCGACCAGCGCGGCCAGCCGGGCCTTGGTCGACGTGGTGCCGTCGAGTGCGGCGTAGAGGTCGGCGAAGGCTTTCATGGGGCGGCCTGTTCTTCGCTGGCTCCGTTGCCGGCTCCATCGCCGGCCCCATCCGCGGTTTCAGCCGCGGTTTCAGACGCCTGCGCCTCCACGCGCACCGATTCATCGTCGTCCCCGTACTCGGTCTCGAACGCCTGCGCCTGCCAGCCGCGTTCGTTCAGGTAGCGCACCATCACCGGCACGTTGCCGTGGGTCACGATGATGCGGCCGGCGCCGGTGGCACTGATTGCCTGCAGCAGCCCCGGCCAGTCGGCGTGGTCGGACAGCGCAAAGCCGCGATCGACCCCGCGGCGCCGGCGCGTGCCGCGCAACTGCATCCAGCCGCTGGCAAAGGCATCGGACGCATCGCCGAAGCGCCGCAGCCAGGGCGAGCGCTGCGCCGACGGCGGCGCCACCACCAGCGCCTGCCGCAGCAGCGGGCTGCGCGGCGGCAGTTCAGACGCGAGCGCCATTGGCGGCAGCGCCACGCCGGCGTCGGCGTAGGCCGCGTTGAGCGTGGCCAGCGCGCCGTGCACGATGACCGCGCCAGGCAGGCCATCGATGCCGGCGTGGTGCAGCAGGCCATGCAGGATGCGCTGCGCCTTGCCGAAGCTGTAGGCATAGACGATGCTGGCGCGGCCGGCCTGCGCATTGGCCTGCCACCAGTGGAAGATCTCCGCCATCAGCGTTGCCTGCGACGGCCAGCGGTAGATTGGCAGGCCGAAGGTGCTTTCGGTGATGAAGGTATCGCACCGCACCGGCTCGAACGGATCGCAGGTGCCGTCCGCTTCCAGCTTGTAGTCGCCGGAGGCCACCCAGACCTGGCCGCCGTATTCCAGCCGCACCTGGGACGAGCCGAGCACGTGCCCGGCCGGATGCAGGCTCAGCGTGACGCCGTGATGGGTGATGCGTTCGCCGTAAGGCAGGGTGTTCAGGTGGATGCCCGGCAGTCGCGCCAGCAGCACGCCGCGGCCGGGTTCCGAACAGAGGTAGTGACCGTGTCCGAAGCGGGCGTGGTCGGAGTGGGCGTGGGTAATGACGGCGCGCTCGACCGGACGCCACGGATCGATATAGAAGTCGCCGGGCGGGCAATACAGGCCTTCAGGCCGGGCGACGACCAGGTCGCCAGGGCGCGCGGGTTCGGACGGGAGCGGCCGGGGGTGGTCCAAGCGTGCCTCCTGATGCACTGCGGCCGGCGTGCGGCCGCGATGCTCCCGGGGCGGGAGACTTGGGCATCATACTGCGACGGCACGCGCGGTGAGGAGGCGGCGGGGTCCGGTTTGGGTGTCGGTGGTGGTCCGACAAGAAGCTTGCGAGAGGCTGCGTGGTTTGCTCCCCTCTCCCGCGCGCGGGAGAGGGGCCGGGGGTGAGGGCTGGCGCAGGCAATAGCGACGCGGCTCACTCCGTGGAGATTCCGGCCCTCACCCCCACCCCTCTCCCACTGCGCGGGAGAGGGGAGCGTTCACCACGGGCGAAGACATGTCACGCGTGCGTGGCAAGCCGAGCCGTCGGCCTCAAAACACATCATCCTTCCAGTGATACCAGTGATACAGCACCCGCTGCCCCATCCGGCGGAACGGCGCGAACATCTGCGACTCCACCATCTCGCGCACGTTCGGGAACGGCAGCGGCGAGCGGAAGATCGGCAGCTGCGGCAGCGACGATTCCTTGCCGGCGATCAGCGCCGCCAGCCGCTTGCCCGCCTGCGCGGAATACATCACGCCATTGCCGCCGTAGCCCATCGCGTAGTAGATCGATTGCGACGGATCCGGCTGCGTGATGCGCGGCATCATGTCGTGGCTGACGTCGACCCAGCCCCACCACGAGTAGTCGATCTGGATGCCGCGCAGCGCCGGGAACTTGCGGTACATGTCGGCGATCAGCTTCTGCTTGTACTGGTCCTGCGGCGCGTCATTGCCGGAGATGGCGCTGCGGCTGCCGATCTGCAGGCGGCCGTCGGGCATCAGCCGGTAGTAGTGGCGCAGGATGCGCGTGTCGGTGATGACCTGCGTGGTGCGGAAGTTGCACGCCGCCAGTTCATCGGCGGTCAGCGGGCGCGTGACGATCGAGTTCGACAGGATCGGGAACAGCCGGTTCTTGAGCTCGCGGTGCAGCGACTGCGAGGTGTAGCCGCCGGTGGCGACGCCCACCGCGCGGGCGCGCACGATGCCGCCGGGAGTGCGCAGGTAGTGCACGCCGTTGCGCGTTTCCCAGCCGGTCACTGGGCTGGACGGATGCACTTTGGCGCCCAGTTCGCGCGCGCGGCGCAGGTAGCCGAAGGCCAGCTTGCCGGCGTGGATGCCGATGCCTTCGGGCTCGTGCATGGCGCCCGCGGCTTCCTTGTCGTCGACGTATTCGCGCCGCACGGTATCGGCATCGAGGATGCGCGCGTCGTAGTTGAAGACTTCGCGCAGGAGCTTCGCTTCCTTCTCCAGCCCTGGCATCACCTTGTCGCGGTGCGCGATATACAGGTGGCCACCCGGCTGCGGGTCGCAGTCGATATTCTTGATCAGCCCCTTGAAGGTCTCCATGCCGTCGCAGACCTCTTCATGCAGGCGCAGCGCGGTGTCCAGACCGTAGCGCTGGATCCACTGCGAACGCTTGAGCCGTCCCGACGCGCATTGCGCCTGGCCGCCATTGCGCGTGCTGCAGCCCCAGCTGACGCGGTTGGCTTCGAGCACGGTGGCCTTGATGCCGTACTGCTCTGCCAGGAAGATCGCGCAGGTCAGGCCGGTGAAGCCGGAGCCGATGATGGCCACGTCGACGTCGATGTCATGCGTGATCGGGCCGTCGTCGGCGGGCGGCGTGCCGGCGGTGCCGATCCAGTAGGTGGGCGCATACTCGCGGCCCTGGCCGGGGGTGGGGGTATGCAGCGGGTCGTAGGCGGGGTCGTACGGGCGCGACGGTGCGGTCGTGTGTTCGCCGCCCAGGGCACTGCGGGGGACTACGGCTTCCATGGCGCGTCTCCTGCGTTCAGGCTTGCGCGGCCACTACGGGCGCCACTACCGGCGGGCGGTCCTTGCGGTAGGCGTTCTTCACCGCGATCTTGCCGTCGCGGAAGGTGAAGACGTCGACCATGCGCGCCTCGATGCGGGCGCCGTCGGCACGGGTGCCGCGGAAGGTGGATTCGCTGACGCCGCGGTCACCCACGACAAAGTGCTCGCCATCGACCCATTGCGCGTCCGGGAAGGTCTGCCACGCGAGCTGGAAGCCTTCGCGCACGGCGTCGCGGCCGATGAAGCTGCGGCCCAGCAGTTCGCTGCCGGCCACGCCGTGGAAGGCGCAGTCATCGGCCATGAAGCCCATCAGGGCTTCGAGGTCGTGGCGGTTCCAGGCGTCGTTGAAGGCTTGCAGCAGTTCGATGCCGGCGGCGGTGTTGCGATCGGACATGACTTGGTCTCCTGAGTGTTTGTCCACCGGCCCGCGCAAAAGGCGCTGCGGAACCGGCCATGACTCGAGGATAGGGAAGGCGGCCGCGGCGCTGTAGCGCCAGTTCGGGACAATCGCTTGGGCCAGGCCCCGCCGGCGGGCTCAGGCTGCCGGACGGGCGCGGGAAGTGACGGCGGCGTCCGCGCCTGCCGCGCCGGCGGTGGCCTGCAGTTCACGCGCCACGGCCGCCAGCACGCGGATGCCGGGCTCGATGCGGTCCAGCGAGATCGACGAGTAGCCCAGCCGGAACACGTTGCGCGGCGCCGGCTCGGCCATGAAGAAGACGCTGCCAGGCTCGATCAGCACGCCCTGCAGTTCGGCCAGTCGCGCCAGCGCGTCGGCGTCGAGCCAGGGTGGCCCTTCGATCCAGCATGACGCGCCGCCGGCGATCGGCACGGGGCGGAAGTCGGGCATATGCGCGGCCAGTGCCGCCAGCACCGCCTCGGCGCGCTCGCGGTGCGCCGCCGACAGGCGCCGCAGGTGCGCGTCGTAGTGGCCCAGCGACAGGAACAGCGAGAACGCGCGCTGGATATACGCCGACGGATGCCGCAGCATCAGCCGCCGCGCCGCGCGCAGCTCGGCGATCAGCGGCGCCGGCCCGACGACATAGCCGATGCGCAGCCCCGGCGCCAGGCTCTTGGACAGGCTGCCGACGTAGATCACGCGGTTGCCGCGGTCCAGGCTCTTGAGCGTGGGGGTGGGGTCGCCTTCGAAGCGGCTCTCGCTTTCGTAGTCGTCCTCAATCAGCACGAAGTCCGCTTCTTCGGCCTGGCGCAGCAGCGCCTGCCTGCGTGCGAGCGGCATGGTGACCGTGGTGGGGCACTGGTGGCTGGGCGTGACGTAGACGTAGTCGCAAGCGCGCTGCGCGTCGGACAGCACCAGGCCCTCGCCATCGACCGGCAGCGGCACGAGATGCGAGGTATGCGAGCCGAAGATATTGCGCGCATCCGGGTAGCCGGGGTCTTCGATGCCGACCGGCGTATCGGGGCTGACCAGCAGGTCGGCCAGCAGGTACAGCGCCTGCTGCGCGCCCACGGTGACCACGATCTCGTCGGCGCCGGCCCAGACGCCGCGGCGCGGCAATACGCGCGTGCGGATCTGCTGCACCAGCGACTCGTCGTCGCGCAGGATCATGTCCTGGGCCCAGTCGTGGATGTCGAGCACGCTGAGCGCCTTCAGGCAGCATTCGCGCCAGTCGGCGGTGGGGAACAGCGTGGGGTCGTACTGGCCGTAGATGAAGGGGTACGGGTAGTCGCGCCAGTTGGCGCGCTTGACGATATTGCGCTGCTGCGTGGGCCGGAACACGAAGCGGCGCTCCCAGTCGGGCTCGCCGCCGCGCGCGGGCACCGGCTCGCCGCGCAGCGAGGCCACGCCGCTGACGCGCGTGCCGAGGATCTCGGGATTGATGAAATAGCCACTGCGCTCACGTGCCACCAGATAGCCTTCATCGACCAGCTGCTGGTACGCCAGCACCACGGTATTGCGCGCCACGCGCAGCTGCGCGGACAGTTCGCGGCTGCTCGGCAGTGGCTCGCCTTGCGGCAGCTGCTGGTCGAGGATCGCCGACACCAGCATCTGGCGGATCTTGCCCTGCAGGCTCAGGCCGGACAGGGCGTGCTGCTGGAACAGCTGGAACCACATGGTGGCGGGGGACTTGAGGCTCATGGTGCGGGGGCCAAATAACGACACTGCAAACGACACAGCGCGCCAGCTTACTGCACTGGCGCGCCGCGTGGCACATCAATACTTGTGGAGGTCGGGCCTTGGCATCTCCGCCAGCGGTACTACCGGCTCAGCGCCTCGGCGAAACAGTTGCCGCGCACCGTAGGCAATCAGCAGGATCAGCAGGCTGACCACCCCCAGCGCAAGCGGCGTGCGCTGGTCGGGGATAAAGGCCATGGCAATCACGATGCCCAGCATGCCCAGGATCGCGACATAGGTGAGATACGGGAAGCACCACATGCGCACCCGCAGCAGGCCCGGCGCTTCGCGCTCCAGCCGCGAGCGCAGGCGCAGCTGCGAGATCGCGATCAGGATGTAGACGAAGATGGCGACGGTGCCGTACGAGTTGACCAGGAAGGCGAACACCGTATCGGGCGAGACATAGGACATCACCACCGCGCCGTAGCCGAACAGCGTGGCCACCAGGATCGCGCGCACCGGCACGCCGTTGCGGCTGACGCGGGCCAGCGACTGCGGCGCATCGCCGCGGCGGGTCAGCGCGAACAGCATGCGCGACGAAGCGTACAGGCCGGAGTTGAGCGCCGACAGCACCGCGGTCAGCACGATCGCGTTCATGATCTGCGCGGCGGCGGGCACGCCCATCACGTTCAGCGCGCTGACGTACGGCGTGGCGATGCTGTTGGAGTTCCACGGCACCAGGCATACCACCAGCAGGATCGAGCCGACATAGAACACCAGCACGCGCGTGATCACCGAGCTGGTGGCCTTGGCCACGGCCTTCTGCGGCTCGGCGGTCTCGGCCGCGGCGATGGTGACGATCTCGGCGCCGAAGTAGAAGCCGGTGGCCGCGACCGCGCCGGTCAGCACCGGCACGATGCCGTTCGGCAGGAAACCGCCGTTGACGGTCAGGTTGGCCACCTGCATGCCCTGGGCGCCGGGAGCCAGGCCCAGCACATACACGCCGGCGACGAACAGGAACACGATGATTGCCGCGACCTTGATCGAGGCGAACCAGAACTCGAACTCGCCGAACGACTTGACCGACACCAGGTTGGTCAGCGTCAGCATCACCAGCAGCACCAGGCTGATGGTCCAGTTGGGCACGTCCGGCAGCCAGTAGCGCACCAGGTCGGCGCCGGCGACGGCTTCGAGCGCCACCACGATGACCCAGAAGTACCAGTACATCCAGCCGGTCAGGAAGCCGGCGAGGTTGCCCACCGCGGGGCGGTCGCGCCAGGCTTCGCGCGCATACTCGTAGAAGCCGCCGGTGCCGGGCAGGGCGCACGCCATCTCGCCCAGCATGCGCATGACCAGCACGACCAGCAGGCCGGTGATCAGGAAGGAAAGGACCGCGCCGGGGCCGGCCGACTTGATGACGACGCCGCTGCCGACGAACAGGCCGGCGCCGATCACGCCGCCAAGCGCGATCATGGTCATGTGGCGTTGCTTGAGGCCGTGGGATAGTCCGTTGCCGGACTCGGGTTGTTGGATCATGGTGTGTCTCCTGTGCTGCGCGTGCTGCCGGTGCTACTTGCAGCCAGACCAGCGTTTTTGGCAGGCGCCACGGCTTCTCTTCTGTATAGATGGCGGCGCGGGAAACGCCAGCCAGGGCCGTGGTCGGTTCAGTGTGTGCAATCCCGGGTGCGGGATGCTTATCCGTCCATGTCGACTAGTCTCCGGTGTCTGCTTAAAAATCCGGAACCAGTTGTTCCGAAAAATTATTGTTTCACCGAAATGTAGGCCCTCCTCGGCGGAAGGTCAACCGGAAGTTTCGATAATTGATATGATTTGACTCTGAAAATGAAACTTACCTATGATGGAGCCAGGCATGAACGATATGCGCCTCGCCAAAAGTGACGCCAAGCCCGACGGAGATACGCCGGCACTGCGTTTGTTCGGCCTGCTCGAAGTCATCGCGGAGAAGGACCAGTCCTTCAACCTGCAGGCGCTGGTGGAAGAAACCGGCCTGCCCAAGCCCACGCTGCACCGCATGCTGCAGCAGCTCGAGGCGGCCGGACTGATCCAGCGCAACGGCGACGGGCGGCAATACGGCACCGGCCTGCGGCTGCGCCGGCTGGCGGAGAACCTGTTGCTCAACAGCACCTCGCACGGCGCGCGCCACATGGTGCTGCGGCGGCTGGTGGAAGAGGTGGGCGAGAGCTGCAACCTGACCGCGTTCTCGGGCGGCGAGGTGCTGTACCTGGACCGCGTGGAAACCGCGGCGCCGCTGCGCTTCTACCTGCATCCGGGCTCGCGCGTGCCGGCGCACTGCTCGGCCACCGGCAAGCTGTTCCTGGCGCAGCTGGCGCCGGCGCAGCGGCAGCGGCTGCTGGCGCATGCGGAGCTGGAGCGGTACACGCAGAACACGCTGACCGACCACGCGCAGCTGGAAGCGGAACTGGAGCGCGTGAAGCGCGACGGCTATGCGCTGGACGACGAGGAATTCCTGCCCGGGCTGGTCTGCATCGGCGTGCTGGTGCCGGCCGTGGATGGGGGCAAGTCCAACCTGGGGCTGGCGCTGCAGGCCCCGGTCATGCGCGTGGCGCGCGACAAGGTGGTGCAGCTGCTGCCCGCGCTGCAGCGCGCGGCGAGCGCACTGGCGGCGATCGAGGCCGAAAGCGCCAGCAGCTGGCAAGGCGGCGCGGAAGGCGCCGAAGAGGACGAATAGCACGCACGGCGTCACGCGGATTGCTCCGCTGGTCGCGGTGCCGAAGTGAAAGCAGGCATGGCGACCAACGAGGAGCATGAGGTGACGCAAGAGCAGTATGGCAAGCCGGACCGGATGATTCCGGTCCGCGAGGTGTTCGGCATCGATTCCGGCCTGATGGTGCCGGCCTTCAGCGAGCGCGACGACCACGTACCGGAGGTCGACCCGGCCTACCGCTTCCAGCCGGAGGTGACGCTGGCGATCCTGTCCGGCTTCATGCGCGACCGGCGCGTAATGGTGCAGGGGCTGCATGGCAGCGGCAAGTCCACCCATATCGAGCAGGTGGCGGCGCGGCTCAACTGGCCGTGCGTGCGCGTCAACCTGGACGGGCATATCAGCCGGCTCGACCTGGTCGGCAAGGACGCCATCGTCGTGCGCGACGGGCGGCAGGTGACCGAGTTCCAGGAAGGCATCGTGCCGTGGGCGCTGCAGCGGCCGGTGGCGCTGATCTTCGATGAATACGACGCGGGCCGGCCCGACGTGATGTTCGTGATCCAGCGCATCCTGGAGCGCGACGGCAAGTTCACGCTGCTCGACCAGAACCGGGTGATCCGGCCGCATCCGTCGTTCCGCCTGTTTGCCACGTCGAATACCGTGGGGCTCGGCAACGTCAACGGGCTCTATCACGGCACCCAGTTGCTCAATCATGCGCAGATCGACCGCTGGAACGTGGTCGCCACGCTGGACTACCTGCCGCACGAGGAAGAGGCGGGCATCGTGCTGGCGCGCGTGCCCGAGCTGGACAACGACGCCGGCCGCGCGCTGGTCGACGCCATGGTGGCCATGGCGGGGCTGACGCGGCGCGGGTTTGCGGCGGGCGACCTGTCGGCGCTGATGTCGCCGCGCACCGTGATCAGCTGGGCCGAGAACTGCCAGATCTTCCGCGATCCGGGCCTGGCGTTCCGGCTGACCTTCCTGAACAAATGCGACGAGGCCGAGCGGCCGGTGGTGGCGGAGTATTATCAGCGCTGCTTCGGGCAGCTGCCCGGCGACACCGCCGCGGTTGCGGCCGCGTCGGAGTCCGCGCGATGACCGCGGCGTCGGCCACGGCGTCGGCCGCGCAGCAGCTGCGCCGGCGCCAGCGGCAGGACGAACTCTCCGGCGCCGCCGTGCGCGCGCTGACCGGCGACGCGGCGCTGCATTTCCGCGACGGCCAGCTCTGGCGCGCGATGCGGCCGGTGCCGCAGCACGCGCCGCACCTGCGTACCGATCCGGATACCGACACGGCGGCCTGCCTGCGCGGCGCCGCCGACGGCGCCGCGCTGCGGCAGGCGCATTCCGACGCCACGCTGCACCGCAGCCTCTGTCCCGCCGATCCGGTCGAGCGCCTGGTCTTCGAGCTGCTCGAGCAACTGCGCTGCGAAACCCGCCTGCCGCGCGGCATGGCCGGCGTGGCAGCGAACCTGCGGCATCGCTTCATGGCGTGGTCGCGCGCGTTCCATCGCTCGGGGCTGACCGAGGGCCATCTCGGCATCCTGCTCTATACCGTGGCGCAGGTGGCGTGGTCACGGCTGAGCGGCGAGCCGGTGCTCGAAGACACCGAAGACCTGATCGAGGCCACGCGCGCAGCCATCGTCCCCGTGCTGGGCACGGCGCTGGCCGGGCTGCGCGCGCAGCGCCACGACCAGTCCGCGTTTGCCGTGCATGCGCTGGCGCTGGCACGGGCCGTCGCGGACATGGTACGCAGCGAAGCGCCGCGTGCCGGCGAGGATGACGACAACGCCGTTTCCTCCGCACGCGCCGGCTTTGCGCTATGGCTCGATTTCGACGAGCCACCCGCCGAAGCCTTCGCGCTCGCCGACAGCGGCCACAGCCGCGTGCTGGCCGACGCCGCCGATGGCTACCGCATCTTCACCACCCGCTACGACCGCGAAGTGCGCGCGGCCACGCTGGTGCGCCGCGCCTTGCTCGATGAATACCGCACGCGCCTCGATGCACATATTGCCCGCGCCGGCGTCAACGTGGCGCGGCTGGCCCGCAAGCTGCGCGCCGCGCTGGCGCAGCCGCGTGTCGACGGCTGGTCCTTCGGCGAGGAAAGCGGCCGCATCGACGGCCGCCGGCTGGCGCAACTGGTCAGCTCGCCCGCCGAGCGGCGCCTGTTCCGCCGCGAAGCGTACAAGGCGCATGCCGATTGCGTGGTGGGTTTCCTGGTGGACTGCTCGGGATCAATGAAGGCGCGGGCGGAGCCGCTGACATTGCTGCTCGACCTGCTCGCGCGCGCCCTCGACCAGGCCGGCGTGGCCACCGAGGTGCTGGGCTTCACCACGAACGCCTGGAACGGCGGCCGCGCCCGCTCCGACTGGCTCGCGCGCGGCCGGCCGGCGCACCCTGGCCGGCTCAACGAAACCTGTCACATGGTGTTCAAGGATGCCGCGCGCAGCTGGCGCCGCGCCCGCACCGACATGACCGCCTTGCTCAAGGCCGACTTGTTCCGCGAAGGCGTGGACGGCGAGGCGGTGGAGTGGGCCTGCGCGCGGCTGCACGCCACCGGCAAGGCGCGCCGCATCCTGGTGGTGGTGTCCGATGGCAGCCCGATGGATACCGCCACCGGGCTGGCCAACGATGCCAGCTATCTCGACAACCACCTCAAGGCCGTCGTGGCGCGGCACGAGGTGTTGCGCGACGTGGAGGTGCTGGGGCTGGGGGTCGGGCTGGACCTCAGCCCGTATTACCGGCACACGCTGGCGCTGGACCTGTCGCAGCCGGTGGACATGGCGATGCTGGATGAGGTGGCGGGGTTGGTGGCGACGAGGCGGCGGTAGCCGCCCGTCGTTGAAACCGCTGCCAGGCCGTTGCTAGATCGCCGATGGATGGCGCGCCAGCGGCGTGACCGCGATGGTCATATAGGGAAACAACGGAAGCGAAGACAGCAAGTCGTGCAGCGCATCGTTGCTTTCCACGTCGAAGATGCTGATATTGGCATAGCGGCCGGCCACGCGCCACAGATGGGGCCATTTGCCGGACTTCTGGATGTCGATGGCGCGCGCCTTCTCGGCGGCCCTGATCGCTTCGGCGCGGTCTGCCGGAAGCGAATCCGGGATCTTCACTTCCATCTGTACGCAATAAAGCATGGGGGTCTCCTCGCTTGTCGGGATGCAGTGTCTGGACGGTCAGCTCGCGCTGGCGTCGCCGGTGACGGGCGCCGTGCGGAATGGCTTGAGGCGGCCGATAAAGGTCTTGCCGTGCTCGAACCAGGCCTTGCGGACATCAGACGCCAGGTAAGTGGCGTAGGCGGCTTCGCTCTCGAACCAGCATTCGCCGATGGCATCGACGTGCCCGATGTCGAAGTAGGGCACGTGGGTATCGGTGGGCTGGCCGGCGACGAGGCGGACCTCATACTTGTGCAGGCCGGGCACATCGTGCGACATCTCGTCGTGGCGCAGGCATTCCGCGCGGAAGGTTTCGTCGGACATGCCTTCCGGCTTGACCAGCAGGTACAGCAGTCGAATCATATTGACTCCTCTTGGTTCGGTATTGGTTCACGCGTGGCCGTTGCGCGCCTTGCTGGCGCTCGCGCCGCGTTGTCAGGGATGCGCCCGCGCCGGTTCGGCCAGGGGCTCCGGCGCGAAGCGATCGCCGTCTTCGCCGATGGACTCGATGGCGATGCCGCGGGTCTCGGGCAACAGCAGCATCCCGAATACCGCGAAGGCATAGGCCACCAGGCAGAATGTCCCCATGGCATTGGCCAGGCCAATGTGAGTGGAGAGTACGCCGACGCCGACGACGGAACCCGCGCCCACCGACTTGCCCACGTTATAGGCGAAGCCCATGCAGGTCGTGCGCACATTGGTCGGAAACAGCTCGCTGAGGAAAGGCCCAAGGGCGGCGAACATCCCGATTGCCGAGAACCCGACCAGGAACCCCAGGACGGCGGCGAGCGTGGTGTTCAGCGGCAGCAGCATGTAGCTGACGGTGACGATCCATGCGCAGACCGACAGCAGGATCAGCGTCGGCCGCCGCCCGATGCGATCGCACAGGTCGGCTGCGAACGCGAAGCCGCAGAACGAGCCGAAGGCCATGATGAAGACCGTGACGATCATCGATGTCGGCGCGACGCCCCGCTGGCTGAGCAGGGACGGCAACCAGACCAGGATGGCATAGCAACCGGCCTGCAGGCCGATCACCAGCACGCTCGACAGGATCAATGAACGCGCGTATTTGCGGCTGAACACCGAGGCCAGCGAAGCGCGCGGCGCGCGGCTTTGCCGGGCGCGCTCGAACATCGGCGCGTCCTTGATATGGCGTCGGATGAACAGCACGATCGACGCGGGGATAATGCCGCTCCAGAACGCCACGCGCCATGCCAGCTCCTGCGGAAGCCAGGCCAGCAGCAGCGTCGCCACGACGACCGCCAGCGCCCAGCCCAGCGCGAAGCCCGATTGCACATAGCCCATGGCCTTGCCCCGATGCCTGGGGTCGATCACTTCTGCCATCAGCGCCGCGCCGACCGCCCATTCGCCGCCGAAGCCCAGGCCCTGAAGCATGCGGGCGACCACGAGTTGCTGGTATGTCTGGGCGAAGCCGGCGAGTACGCCGAACAGTGTGAACCAGACGATCGCCACCACCAGGATGCGCGCGCGGCCATAGCGGTCGCTGAGTATGCCGGCACCCCAGCCGCCGATGGCGGTAACGATCAGCGCCACGGTCCCAAGTACGCCGACTTCAGCCTTGGTCAGCCCCCACGCCAGCGTCAGGGCGGGCAGCAGGAAGCTGAACATCTGCATGTCGAAGGAATCCAGCGCCCAGCCCGAATAGCATGCCCAGAACGTCTTCTTCTGCTGGGCAGTCCCGGTTTTGTACCAAGTCAACATGGTTGTCTCCTGTATTGCGTTTCGTTCTTTGTTTGTCCGGCGCCCCGGCATGCATCGATGCCCGGGGCGCTGGCCCTCCCGGCGGGAATCAGGCAGGCTCGGCCATGGCCAGCGTGGAGAAGTCGAGATCCACGTCTGTGACTGACTGGAGCGCCTGCGGTGACATGTCGCCGATGATCTCGATGACCGACACCCCTTGCGCACCGATGGCGAAGGTGCCGAGTTCGGTGTAGACGCGGCTCACGCAGGCAAGCCCCGTCAGCGGATAGCTGCATTGGCGGCGCAGCTTGCTGGCACCGTCCCTGGTCATGTGGTCCATCATCACGAACACGCGCCTGGCGCCGATGGCCAGGTCCATGGCGCCGCCGACCGCGGGAATGGCGTCGGCTGCCCCGGTGTGCCAGTTGGCCAGGTCGCCGCGTTGCGATACCTGGAATGCCCCAAGCACGCAGATATCCAGATGGCCGCCGCGCATCATGCCGAAGGCATCGGCATGATGGAAAAAGGCCGCGCCTCGCTCCAGCCGGATGGCTTCCTTGCCCGCATTGATCAGGTCCCAGTCTTCCTGCCCGGGCTCCGCAGCCGACCATTGCCCGAGCACGCCGTTCTCGCTGTGCAGGATGACTTCGTGGTGACGGGGCAGGTGGTTGGCCACCAGGGTCGGCAGGCCGATGCCCAGGTTCACATACGATCCGTTGGGGATGTCGCGCGCCACGCGCGCGGCCAGAAGGTTCTTGGCTACTTGGTCCATGGTTCTCAATCCGCTTGCATGCGCGCAGCTTGTGCGTGCGCGCTGTCGCGCAGCACCACGCGGCTGACGAAGATGCCGGGCGTCACGATGGCTTCCGGGTCCAGCTCGCCCAGTTCGCAGACCCGTGCCACCGCGGCGATCGTCTGGCTTGCCGCCATCGCCATGACGGGAGCGAAATTGCGCGCGGTCTTGTTGTAGACGAGGTTGCCCCAGCGGTCGGCCGCCTCCGCATTGATCAACGCAACGTCCGCATGGATCGGATGCTCAAGCACGTAGCCGCGCCCGTCGATCTGGCGCGTCTCTTTGCCGTGGGCCAGCAGCGTGCCAAAGCCGGTCGGCGTGTAGAACGCGCCGATGCCGCTGCCGGCGGCGCGCAGGCGCTCGGCCAGCGTGCCCTGCGGCACGACTTCCAGCTCGATCTGGCCGGCGCGGTACAGGGCTTCAAAGGCGTGGGCATCGCGCTGGCGCGGGAACGAGCAGACCAGCTTGCGCACGCGACGCGCCTTGAGCAGCGCAGCCAGCCCGGTGTCGCCGTTGCCGGCGTTATTGCTGACTACCGTGAGATCGGTGGCGCCCTGTTCGATCAGGGCGTCAATCAGTGCATCGGGCATGCCGGCGCCACCGAATCCGCCGATCGCGATGGTGGCGCCGTCGGGGATGTTGTCCACCGCTTCGCGCGTCGTTCTGTAGAGCTTATCGATCATGTCTCGCTTCGTTGTTGTCTGGCGAGACTAGGTTGCCATGCAGCCGGCAGCCTCACAATTTCGGGTTCTGCAAGCACCCTTAGCGCTGGCTTAAGGCCCCGAAGGGAGCGCGCGAGCTAGCTGCCGCTGACCCCCGGTGCATAGCGGCCGATCAGCCGGTTGGCAAAATCACGGGCGAAGCTGGACAGGCCGTCGAGGTCGCGCGCGCAAACCTGGAAGGTTCGCACGGCCCAGTCATCGCGCAGGTCGCAGGCGCCGATCGGCTGCTCGCCCTTGAGGCGCGCAAACGCGGCCTTGGGCATGATGGCGATGCCGGCGCCGGCTGCGACCATGCGGCAGATGGCATCGTAGCTGGCCACATGCACGCGGATGGTCATGGGCTTGTGCAGCGCGCCTGCGGCGCGTGTCATGAACATCTGGAAGGCGCTGCCTTCGAGCAGCGCGACGAAGGCATATTCCAGCGACTGCTCGAACCAGACCTCGCGCTGCGTCAGCAGCGGGTGGCCCAGCGGTGCAACCAGGATCAGCGCGCTCTTGACAAAGGGAACGGCCTGCAAGCCGGCGGTGGGCACATTGCCGGAGATGATGCCGAGGTCGGTGCCGCCTTCACGCACCAGGCGGACAATGTCATCGCTCAGGCGCTCGCGGACATCGATGCGTACATCCGGATGGCTGGCAAGGTAGTCACCGATCACCGGGGGCAGGTACTCCGTGATGGCCGTGGTATTGGCCACCAGCTTGAGCTGCCCGGAAAGGCCTGCGGTGAACGGCTGGAGGTTGCCAGTAAGCCGTTCCAGCTCGGCAAGCACCACGCGGGCATGCTGGAGATAAACCTCGCCGGCTGCCGTCAGCGTCACGCCCTGGGGCGAGCGCTCCAGCAATCGTACCCCCAGCGTGTCTTCAAGGTTCCTGATGCGGTTGCTGACCGCCGGCACGGAGAGGAAGGAGCGCTCCGCGCCACGGGTCAGGCTGCGCGTTTCCGCCACATTGACGAAGAGGCGGAAATCGGTGATGTCGAAGGGAACGGCCATGCTGCTGGTCTCGCGGCGTACTGACTGTGCCACCGATACCCGCGTCGGCGGGCATGCGACGGCGGGATAACGGCCGCCGCGTGCTACCAGGTGGCGGGCTCGAAGCGGAAGCCCGGGCCCTGACGCCTGACGTAGCCACAATAGGGCTCGCCGAAATGCACTGGCAGGATCAACGCCTCGCGCTCGGCGGCGTCATTCAGGAAGGCCAGGCGCGTGCTGCGCGCCAGGTCGGGGCGGATGCAATAGCCGGAGTTCACGTCAGGGCGAACGATCTGCAGCGGGCTGTGCAGGATATCGCCGCAGAAGATCGCCTCTTCGCCGCGCGAACGGATGCGGAACGCCACCTGGCCGGGACTATGGCCCGCAGCGGGTTCAACCTGCAGGCAGCCCGCGATCTCCTGCCCGGCCACCATCATTTCCGCCAGACCTTCGCTGACCACTGGCATCACGCTGTCAAGGAAGGATTCACCAAACACGTCCACCACGCCCGGCTCCTTGTTCCGGCCCTCGTCGCAGAAAGTGAAGTCATCCTTGGGGATGTAATAGCGCGCGTTGGGAAAGGTCGGCACCCAGCGATTGTCCTGCCAGGTGGTGTTCCATCCGACGTGATCCGCGTGCAGGTGCGTCATCACGACATGGGTGACCTTTTCCGGCGGTGCGCCAGCCGCGGTCAGCCACTCGCGCACCAGCGTGTTCAGCCTGTGCATGCGCGCGATGCCGGCACGCGGCTTGAAGTTGCCAACGCCCGTATCGACCACGATGATGCTGTCCCCCGCATGGACCACCCAGAACTGGATCGTCACGATCAGCTTGTTCATGTGCGGTATCCAATGGTGCGGCGCCATCAGGTCAGCATGGGCGTCAAGCACGGCGCGGTCGATGTCGGGGAACAGGAACGCGGGATCGTGCGTCGGCCCCGCATATTCGAGGATGCGGGTGATCTTGAGGTCGCCGAAGGCGCGCGCTTGCATCATGTGGCTTGTCTCCGTTTGGTGTTGTGAGTGCCCAGCGGCGAGGCCGCTGGCGGCATGGCCGACGCCGGCTTTGGCAGGCATCGAGCATCGGCGATCTTCGTCGCCTCGCCAATTTCGCAATCCAAAAGAGGGGTTTCAGGCAGCTTCATGCATGACGCTGCAGCACTGCGGCGGAGGATCGATCAGGACAGCAGCGAGGTCTGTCACTCATGGATTCGCGACCATGACTGAACCAAATTGCCAGTCGGCCGGAGTATGGGCCCTGGAGTTGCAGGCGTCCAAGACAGAAAAAGTTGCTTCCCATACCCGATGGGTATGGGAATGGCGCGAAGTGTCGAGACAGTCGGACACGTTGCCGGGTGAGCCCGAGCACTGCCCGCGCCCTTCTAGCCTTCGCCGGCGGCGGCAGCCTGTCTTCGATCCACCGCGTCTTTCGGCTGCCACGACACCGCGATATCGCCGTCGATGAACGTCTGGCAAGCCAGCCGGAAGCCCGCTGCGAGTTCGTCTTCCGTCAGCAGTTTCTTTTCCTTCGGCTTGATCGCATCGGTATGTTCGCGGCCCTTGTCGATGCGGCACTTGCAGGTGCCGCACAGGCCGCCGCCGCACTTGAACGGAATGCCGCCCTGTTCGCGCAGCGACACGCGCAGCAGGTTGCTGTTGACCGGCGTGCTGACCGTCTTGCCGTGGTTGGTGAGGAAGGTGATCTGGATCATGGCGATGAATGCGTAGCGTGCGGGCGTGAGGCTTCAGGATCGGCCCCCACGGCGACCGGCGTGGGCACGAGGGCGATGTCCATGCTGCCGAAGCTGGCCAGCTCGCGCAGCGCGGCGCGGGCGGCCTCCAGCGTGGCGTACTTGTCGAGGAACTTGGTCGATACCAGGTTGATGATGCCGGGTGGGGTTTCCTCCTGCACCCGTACCTTGGTATCGGCCGCCAGCTCGGCGATGACAAAGCGGGCCGTGCGCTTGCCGTAGAAGACGTAGTCGTACGCCTCGACCGCGGTCATGCCGCCGGTAGGCTCGGTGCGGAACTGGCCGGGGCGGCTGGTAAGCAGCACGAACATGTCAGGCTCCCGCGATTGCCGTGGCGAGCGCGGCGGGGGCAGGCAGGTCGTCCTGGGCCAGCTCGATGTCATGCTCGATCCAGAGCTGGCACGCCAGCCGGTAACCCTGCTCCAGCCGGTCGCCGAGCTGCTTCTTTTCCTTCCAGTTGGGCGGCGGCAGGTGCTCGGCGCCGGCGAGCACGCGGCAGGCGCACTTGGAGCATTTGCCCATGCCGCACTCGTAGCGCAGGTTGGGGTAGGGGAACTGCCGGATGCCGGCGCGGACAACCAGGTTGGTCTGGGGCTTGACCTCGTCGGTGAAGGTTTCGCCTCGCTTGTGGAAGGTGACTTTGGGCATCGTTCGGTCTGGGAATAATCAGGGAAATCCGGCTGCGGTGGCGATGCTCGCGCGCGCCTACGACCACAACACCATTGCCGCCACGGTGGAGCAGCCCAGCCCGATCAGCACCGGGATCAGCAGCGCGCGCACCGCTTCCAGCACCGGCACCCGGGCGAAGCCGGCCACCGCGATCAGCGATGACCAAGCCACCAGCGTGCCGCCGCCGGTCCAGACCGCGCCCATCTGGCCCACCGCGGCGAGCGTGGCCGGGTCGAAGCCGACCACCGGCCCGAGCGCGCCCGCCAGCGTGCCGGTCAGCGGCAGGCCTGCGAAACCGGAGCCGTCGATGCCGGTGATCATGCCGACCAGCAGCACCCCGAAGGCGACCAGCACGTGGTTGTCCGGGATCATGTGCTGGTAGGCCTGGATCAGCTCGAACAGCAGGCTCGGCGCCTTGCCCGGCGGCAGGCCGAGGATCTGCGCGGCAGTTTCGCCCGCGCCCACGAAGAAGAAGCCGGCAATCGGCAGCACCGACCCCATCGCCTTGAAGGCGAAGACGAAGCCATCGGTGATGTGCTCCGGGCAGACGTCGAGCATGCGGCGCGGGCCTTCGGCGGCCAGCGTCGCCAGCATCATCAGCACCGCCGCGACGCCGCCGACCAGCGCGGCCGCGTCGCCGCCCTTGAGATCCTGCACGCCGGCGCCGAGCTTGGGCAGCACCATCACGGCGACCACGGCGAGGAAGGCAACCGGCGTCACGATGGCGAAGCACTTCGACCACTTCACCCGGCGCCTGGCGACCATCGACAGGCTTGCCTCGATATTGCTGTCGGTGGCGAGCGGTTCGGCGTGCGCGGTGCCTTTGGCGATCTCGGCCTTGTCGAAGGTGATGCCGCCGTCGATCGCCTCGGCGGTGCCGCCGGCCTGCGCCTGCCAGCGGTCGAGCAAGGTGCCGCAGGCCGGCACGATGTGCTTGCGCATCGACAGGTATGCCAGGCATAGCGCAATGCAGCCGGTGATGATCGACAACGCCAGCGCACGGTCGGCCACCACCGCGGCGCTGACCGCCGCGCCGGCGGCCTTGGCACTGATCCCCGGCGCGACGCCAATCACGTAGTCCGACGACAACGCCATGCCCTGCCCGGCAATGGCGATCGCCATCGCGCCGGCCAGCGGCGGCAGCCCCGCCGCGATCGCGGCCGGCAGCAGGATGGCCGAGACCAGCGGCACGGCCGGCGTCGGCCAGAAGAACAGCGAGATGACGTAGGTGATGCCCGCCAGGATGAAGAAGGCCGAATGCCCGTTCTTCATCACCACGCGGAAGGGCTCGACCATGCGTATGTCGGAGCGCAGCGTCTTGAGCGCATTGAGGAGCGCCGTCATGAAGGCGATCACCAGGAAGATATTGAACAGTTCCTTGGCGGCAACCAGGCTCGCGGAAAACACCCCGCCCAGTGCCGACACCGGGCTGCCGGTCAGCGCAAAGACGACCAGGGCGGTGCCGACGATCGACGGGACGACAACATTGGCGCGCAGGATCATCGTCAGCACGATGACTGCTACCCCTGACAGATAGATCCAGTGCGCGGCACCGATCACGACTTGTTGTGACATGAAGACTCCCTGGGGGCGGAGGGGTTTGTGGAGGGCGGATCCATCGGACTGTGCTGCATCCGTTTCGGTATACTATATTCCAGAGTGTTGCCGCGCCAAGCGATTTCTCATCCGGAATTACGCCTAGGCGAAGGCGGTGCAGATTCGCTCAAGACCGCACATTTATTGGGAATTTGCCCCGATCCGCTTTCCTTTCGATGGTGCATGGCGGCCCAATCCGGTTGCTCGGCATCACTACGATATGTAGACTGTATACCGTTTAATATTGATTCTGGCCGGACAAGCGAGCGAGATGAGCAGGACGCGTGCCTGCCGTCCCGGACCGTGCTCCAAGCCAGCCCGGCCGTCCGTCAACCAGGCCTCGCCACCGTGCCTTCCGCCATGCCCGATTCGTTGCTTTCGCTGCTGCCCGCCGGTCTGTCCGTCCCGGCCTACCTGTCAATGGGAGCGCTCATCCTGACGGGCGCCTGCCTGCAGGGTGTGGGTGGGATCGGCTTTGCCATGCTGTCGGCGCCACTGGGCGCGATCTTCTTCCCGGAGCTGGTGCCGGGGCCACTGCTGGCAATGGGCTGCTGCCTGTCGCTGATGGGCGCCTTGCGCGAGCGCGAGGCCATCGTCTGGGACATCGCCGGCTTTGCGCTGGCAGGCCGCGCCCTCGGCGGGGCCGCGGCGGTGCTGACCATCGCATGGCTGGCGCCAGGACCGCTGGCGGTGCTGTTCTCGCTGTCGATCCTCGCCGCCGTGGCATTGAGCCTGCTGGGCTGGCGCCTGCTGCCTGGCGCGCGCAACGTGGTCATCGCGGGCACGCTGTCCGGCTTCATGGGAACCATCACCTCGGCGGGCGCGCCGCCGTTCGCGCTGGTCATGCAGCATATGGCGCCCGCGCCGATGCGCGCGACCATGGGCTGCATCCTGTCCGGCGGCGCCGTGCTGTCGCTCGCCATGCTGGCGCTGGCGGGGCGCTTCGGCCTGCCGCAACTGGTGCTGGCGCTGGTGCTTGCGCCATTCCTGCTGGCCGGCTTCGCGCTGTCGAACCGGCTGCGCGGGCGCGTGTCGCCCACCGCGGTGCGCCGCTTGCTGCTGGGCCTGTGCGCGGCCGGCGCGCTGGGCGTGCTCGGCCGCGCGGCCTTTGCCTGATGCCGCCGCCCCCGCGGCGCCTCCGATTCTTTCGCTTTCCAGGTCAACCTAACCAGCGGAGTTCCCATGCAGCACATCACAGACGCGATGATCGATGCCCACGTCACCCCGGAAGATGCCCGGCAGGTCATGGAGGCGGCGTTTTCCAGCTTCGGGCGTGGCGATGCCGCGATGCAGGAGCGTATCCGCACCGAGGCCGGCGGCGTCAAGCTGTCCACGCTGGGGGCGGTGATCCCCCAGCAGGGGGTGGCCGGGGCCAAGGTCTACACCACCATCAACGGCCAGTTCTCCTTTGTCATCCTGATCTTCTCGACCGACGACGGCAGCCCGCTGGCTTCATTCGACGCCGGCGCCATTACGCGCCTGCGCACGGCGGCGTGCACCACGCTGGCTGCGCAGCGGCTGGCGCGTCCCGGTGCGCGCACGCTGGCGTTGTTCGGCGCGGGCACGCAGGGCGCGCAGCACGCGCGCCAGCTCAGTGCCACGCTGGGGCTGGAACGCATCCTGGTGTCGGATCCGCACGCGGACGCCGGCATGCCTGCGCGGCTGTCGGCGCTGTGCGGCATCCCGGTCGTGCTGGCCGAGCCCGCTGCCGCGGTGGCCGAGGCCGACGTCATCGTCACGGCCTCGCGCGCGACCACGCCGCTGTTCGCCGGCGCGTCGATCCGGCCGGGCGCCTTCGTGGCCGCCATCGGCTCCAGCTTGCCGCACACGCGCGAACTGGATGACGCCGCGCTGCGCCGCGCCGCCGCGGTGGTGGTGGAGTGGCGGCCGCAGTCAATCCGCGAGGCCGGCGATATCGTGCTGGCCGATCCGCAGGCGCTGCCGGCCGAAAAGATCGTCGAACTGGCCGACGTCGTGCTCGGCAAGGTGTCGCCAAGGCAGTGCGACGACGACATCGTGATCTACAAGTCGGTCGGCGTGGGCCTGGAAGACGTGGCGCTGGCCGGCCTCGCCTGGTCGCGCATCGCCGGCGGAGCGGAGCGCCGCGCCGCGTGAGCGCCGCCGAGCGCTCCAGCGCCGGGTAAACACTGACGTGATTAGTCAACACAACCCTTGTCGTCGTTGGTTGACTGTATATAGTATACAACCATGCCGAGGCCGATCTGTCTGCAACCCGGGCCCGGCATCCAACCCACGAATCGCCCCACATCGCCAACCAGGAGCCCCCGTCATGGCCGAACTGATGAACCGCGAAGATTTCCGTGCCGCCCTTGAAGAAGCCATCAAAGGCAAGAGCGCCAACAAGGCGCCGTTCAGCGTGGCCTGGGCCAGCGGCAAGCTGACCCGCGCCCATCTCGCACGCTGGGCCGAGAACCACTATCACTACGTCGGCCCGTTCGCGGATTACCTGGGCTACATCTACGCCCGCACGCCGGACCGCTATACCGAGGCCAAGGATTTCCTGCTTGCCAACATGTACGAGGAAGAGATCGGCGGCGACCGTCACACCGACCTGCTGATCCGCTTTGCCGAAGCCTGCGGCACCACGCGCGAGCGCGTGATCGACCCGGACAACATGTCGCCCACCACGCGCGGCCTGCAGAGCTGGTGCTATGCGGTGGCCATGCGCGAGGATCCGATCGTGGCGGTGGCCGGCCTGGTGGTCGGGCTGGAGTCGCAGGTGCCGTCGATCTACCGCAAGCAGACCCCGACGCTGCGCGACAAGTACCAGTTCACCGACGAAGAAGTCGAGTTCTTCGACCTGCATATCGTCTCGGACGAAATCCACGGCGAGCGCGGCTACCAGATCGTGCTGGAGCACGCCAACACGCCGGAACTGCAGCAGCGCTGCCTGAAGATCTGCGAGATCGGCGCGCAGATGCGGCTGCTGTACACGACCGCGCTCTATCACGACTACGTCGAGAAAGAGCTGCCGCTGCCCGAACTGGACAGGGCCGCCTGAGCGGCGCCGCGCACCCGCACCGACGATGACCATATTCCTGAACCATATCGACGGCGAATGGACGGCCTGCCAGTCGGGCCGCACCTTCGACAACGTCAACCCGGCCGACACCGCCGACATCGTGGGCCGCTTCCAGGCGTCGTCCGCGGTGGACGCGCAGGCGGCCGTGGCAGCCGCGGCGGCGGCCTTTGCCGGATGGAGAAAGACCCCGGTCGGCAAGCGCGCCGCCATCCTCAACCGCGCGGCGGAGCACCTGGAAGCCAACGCCGACAGCATCGCCGCCGAGCTGACCCGCGAGGAGGGCAAGGGGCTGGCGCTGGCGCGCGACGAGGTGCTGCGCTCGGCGCAGACGCTGCGCTTCTACGCCGTGGAAGGGCAGACCTTCACGGGTGAGGTGTATCCGAACGACGACCCTGACCAGCTCGTCTACAGCCAGCGCGAGCCGCTGGGCGTGGTGACGGTGATTGCGCCGTGGAATTTCCCGGTGTCGATCCCCGCGCGCAAGATCGCGCCGGCGCTGGTGACCGGCAACACGGTGGTGTTCAAGCCGTCGTCCGAGGCGCCGCTGTCGGGCTACCGGCTGGCCGAGGCATTGATCAAGGCCGGCTTGCCCAAGGGCGTGCTGAACTTCATCACCGGCAGCGCCACCGAGATCGGCGCAACCATCACCGAGGCGCCGGCCGTGCGCGCGATCTCGTTCACCGGTTCGTCGCGCGCCGGCGAGCAGATCCACCGCGCCGCGCCGCTGACCACGCGCACGCAGATGGAACTGGGCGGCAAGAACCCGCTGATCGTGATGGAAGACGCCGACCTGGATCGCGCCGTTGACCTGACCATCAAGGGTGGCTTCTCGCTGTCGGGGCAGGCGTGTACCGGCACGAGCCGCGTGCTGGTGGCCGAGTCCGTGAAGGCGGCATACACCGAACGCCTGCTGGCGAAGGTCGCAACGCTCAAGGTCGGCAGCGGCATGACACCGGGCATGGATCTTGGGCCGCTGGCCTCGCACAAGCAGCTGGAAACGGTGCTGCGCTACATCGACATCGGCAAGTCCGAGGCGACGCTGCTGTGCGGTGGCACACGCCTGGCCGGCGGCGACTTCGACAAGGGCTACTACGTCGCGCCGACGGTATTCACCGACGTGACGCAACCGATGCGGATCGCGCGCGAGGAGATCTTCGGGCCGGTGATCGCCATCATCGGCTTCACCGACTACGCCGACGCCATCGCCAAGGCCAACGATACCGAGTACGGCCTGGCCGCGGCCATCGTCACCAGCAACCCGCGCTATATCCACCACTTCGCCACCGACATCGAAGCGGGCACGGTCAAGATCAACCGCACCACCACCGGCAACCTGGTCAACGCGCCATTCGGCGGGGTCAAGCGGTCGAGCACTTCGACCTTCCGCGAGTCGGGCCGCACCGGGCTGGAGTTCTATACGCAGGTCAAGACGGTCTACCGGGGCGCCTGAGCCCGGCCGTCGCAAGGAGTCACAGACATGAAGAAAGCCATCAAGCTGGAACTGCGCGAAGCGCGCCACATGGTTGCCGCCGCGATCCGGCGCTCGGAGGAAATCGGCGTGCTGGAGTCGATCTGCGTGGTCGACGAGGGCGGCTACCCCCTCGCGCTGGAGCGCATGGACGGCGCCCGCATCACCGGGCCGCAGATCGCATGGAACAAGGCCTTTACCGCCGCGGGCCACAAGCGCTCCACCCACCTGTTCACCACGCCGCCCAACGGGCCGGCGCTGCCGGGCAACGAGGCCTTCGGCATCCAGTGGAGCTTCGAGGGCAGGTTCGCGGCGTTCGTCGGCGGCTTCCCGATCGTGGTCAACGACGAGGTGATCGGCGGCATCGGCCTGTCCGGCGGCAACGGCGAGCAGGACACGCAGGCCGGGCTGGCGGCGCTGCAGGCGCTGGCCGAGCTGCTGGCGCCGCAGGACCTGAAGGTGCTGGTGCAGGCCGACATCAAGAAGTAAGTCCAAGTCAGTCTCCGCGGAGGTTCCATGTCGTACCGCATCCAGATCGCCGAAACGCAGCAGGTCTTTCTTGTCGAGCGCGGCGAGACGCTGCTGCAGGCCGCGCAGCGCGCCAGCATCGCCTTGCCGCACGACTGCCAGCTGGGCGGCTGCGGCACCTGCCGCATCCGCCTGCTCGACGGGCAGGTGCGCTACGACGAGGAACCGTTCGGCCTCGCGCCTGACGAAGCCGCCGCCGGCTACGCGCTGGCTTGCCAGGCGCAGCCGCTGGCCGACCTCGTCATCAGCACCGCGCGCGAGGACGAGGCCTGCGCCGAGCCCGCGCGGCACCGCGCGGTGGTGCAGGCGGTGCGGCCGCTGTCGGCGGACGTCATGCACGTCGAGCTGGAGGTGCCGGACGCTGGCGCGCTCGACTACCGCCCCGGCCAGTACCTGAAGCTGCTGAGCGCCGACGGGCTCGCGCGCAGTTTTTCGATGGCATCGGTGCCTCGCGACGGCCGCGTCGACCTGCACGTGCGCCGCATTCCGGGCGGCGCCTTTACCGACGGCATCCTGCCGCGCATGAAGGCCGGGGATGCGATCGACGTCGAACTGCCGCTCGGCAACTTCTTCTATCGCGCCCGCGATTACCGGCCGCTGCTGATGGTGGCCACCGGCACCGGCCTGGCGCCGATCAAGGCGATCCTCGAATCGCTGATGGGCGATCCCGACTGCCCGCCGGTGTCACTGTACTGGGGCGTGCGGCGGCCGCAGGACCTGTACCTGCACGACGACATTCCCTCATGGGGCGAACGGCTCTATGACTTCCAGTATGTTCCGGTGCTGTCGCGTGCCGGGGCGGACTGGCAGGGCAGGCGCGGCCATGTGCACGACGCGGCGCTGGCCGATCTGGGCGACCTGGGCGAACACGCCATCTACCTGTGCGGCTCGCCCGACATGATCCGTGACGGCCGTGCCGCTTTCCTGGCGCACGGGGCCAGTCCGGACCATATCTACGCGGACAGCTTTACCTTCCAGCACCCTTGTTAAGACATGGCGGTATGCAAGAAGAAGGCTGGTATACAATGACGCCAGCCTTTCCGCTTACGCCTCTGCCGACCCATGTCCCTCACTCCGTCTTCCGCCGCGCCCGCCGAGCCGCTGAGCCTCGGCGCCAGCCACTCGCCGCTGTTCGCCCTTGTCACCGACAAGGTGCGCGAAGGCATCCTGAACGGCAAGTACGCGCCAGGCGAGCGGCTGGTGGAAAACAAGCTGTCGGCGGAACTGGGCGTGTCGCGCATCCCGGTGCGCGAGGCGCTGCGCGCGCTGGCGAGCGAAGGGCTGGTGCTGATCGAGCCGCGCCGCGGCGCGACCGTGGCGAGCCTGTCGCCGGTGATCGCGCGCGAGATGGTCGAGGTGCGCGCCACGCTGGAGGGCCTCAACGCCAAGCTCGCCGCACAGCGGCGCGACCCGGCACTGGTGGCGGAACTGGAAGCGGTGCTGCGCCAGGGCATGGAAGCCGCCGCGCAGGGCCGCGCGGATGAACTGCTCGCGCTCAATACCCGCTTTCATGAGGTGCTCGGCACCATCGCCGCGAACAGCGTGCTGCAGGAAATGATGCGCTCGCTGCGCGAGCGCACCGCGGTGCTGTTTGGCCCCGCCAACGTGGTGCGCGCGCGCCAGAACTGGGACGAGCATGCCCAGATCCTGCAGGCCGTGATCGCCGGCGACGCCGACCTTGCCGCGCTGCTGGCCGCGCGCCATGTCTACAGCGCCGCCAAGGCGGCCGACCTGCCGGTGGGCGGGCAGGGCGCGGCGCAGGCGGCCTGAGCGAAGGCTGCGGCCCCGGGCTGTCACCCGCTCCCGGCCGGTATTTCCCCAATCCGCGTTGCCATTGCCATTTGCATGCCCCGCAACAGGGCATTGCATGCCCTCAGATGACGCATCGCACCAAGAATGTGTATACTGTAGGCATTCAAGGTCAATTGGGATTTACCATGCAGTCGCCCGAGCAACGCTATCTGTCGCAACCTGTAGGCGAGCAACTGCTGCGCCACTTTGCAGCGCGCGACGCCGTGCGTCACGCCTCGCCGCTGGTGCCGCTGCGCCTGCGCGATATCGGCCGTTTCTTGCTGGCACTGCGCGGCCGCGCACCGCGCCGAAGCCATTGCTGATCCAGCCTGAATGACAGGGCGGCGCAGCGCGCCGCTCCCTTCCCCCCTTTCCCTCCTGGCACGCGTCCTGCGCGCCGCTCTTCCCGCTCTGTCCGTTCCTTCTGGTGCTGCCAGCGCGGTATCCGCACGTACATTAGCCCTTGCACTGCGCGAAAGACGGAATATAGTATACCAAAGGAAGCGCAGCACCTCCTGAGCCCATACGCCCCCACCGCGCCTGAACCGCGCGGATAACGACAAGGAGCCAATGTGAACCTGCCGGACTGGACGACTGGCGGCTTTCCGCCGCTATGGGAGGTGGCACAACGGCTCGCCGGCGGCTCAGTTTCATCGGAGGAACTGGTAGCCGCGTGTGAAGCAGCCTGGCGGCAATGGCACGGCGTCATCAACGCGCTGGTGCTGTCGGATTTCAACGCCGCGCGTGCCGCGGCGCGCGACAGCGACCGGCGCCGTCGCGCCGGGCAGGCGCGCGGCGTTCTCGATGGCGTGCCGTTCTCGGTCAAGGAATCGTTCGACGTCGCCGGCTGGCCGACCACCTGCGGCAATCCCGCCTTGCGCGGGCATGTCGCCCAGCGCGATGCCGTAGTGGTGCAACGGCTGCGCGATGCCGGCGCGATCCTGCTCGGCAAGACCAACGTCCCGCTCGGCCTGCGCGACTGGCAGAGCTACAACGCCATCTACGGCACGACCCGCAATCCGCACGATCCGTCCCGCACGCCGGGCGGCTCGTCCGGCGGCAGCGCCGCGGCGGTCTGCGCGGGTTTGTCGTTCTTCGACGTGGGTTCCGACATCGGTTCCTCGCTGCGCAACCCGGCGCATTACTGCGGCATCTTCTCGCTCAAGCCCAGCCACGGGCTGGTGCCGCTGGCAGGCCACGGCACCGGCGCGGCCCGATTCGGGGAGCAGGACATCAATGTCGCCGGCCCGCTGGCCCGGAGTGCGCGCGACCTGGAACTGGTGCTGCGCGCGATCGCCGGACCGGCCGGCGACGAGGTGCTGCCGTACAAAATGCAGTTGCCGGAATGCCCGCATCGCCAGCTTTCCGACTTCCGCGTTGCCGTGCTGCCCACCCATGCCCAGGCGGAAGCCGACGCCGAGGTTGCCGGGCAGATCGAGCAGCTTGGGCACTGGCTGGCCGGAAAGGGCGCGCGCGTCGACTGGCACGTGCGGCCCGACTTCGACGCAGGCGAGCTGTGGCATGTCTACGTGACGCTGCTGCGCGCCACCACCTCGGTGCACATGGATGATGCCGCCTTCGCCGATGCGCTGGCCCGCAGCACCACCGCCGCGCCTGGCGACCATGACTATGCGACCCTGCAGTACACCGGCGCGACGCTGACCCACCGCGACTGGCTGCGCCTGCAGGTTGCGCGCGAATGCTTTGCCGCCGCGTGGCGCCGTTTCTTCACGGGCTACGACGTGCTGCTGTGCCCGGCCGCGGCCACCACGGCATTTCCCCTTAACGAGGCGGGCGAGCCCTGGCAGCGCACCATCACCGTCAACGGCCGCCCGCAGCCAATGACCACGCAGCTGTTCTGGGCCGGCCATTCCGGGCTGTGCGGCTTGCCTTCGGCCGTCGCGCCGCTCGCGCCGATCGGTCCGGGCGCCAGCGGCCTGCCGGTCGGCGTGCAGATTGTCGCCGGCCGCTACCAGGATCTCACTGCCTTGCGTTTTGCCAGCCTGCTGGAGCAGGCGGGCCATGCCTGCCGGCCGCCGCCGGTGCCAGCCGCCTGGCCAGCGGACCACCGCAACTAACCACACCACATCACACACCACTGGGGAGGGGAATCATGTTCGATTGGTTCCGTGATTTGTCGCGCATGGAGCGCAAGGGATTCTATGGCGCGTTCCTGGGACATGCCGTCGACGTGTTCGACTTCATGATCTATTCCTTCCTCATCTCCACGCTGCTGGGGCAGTGGGGCATGAGCAAATCCACGGCAGGCGCCATCGTCACGTGGACGCTGGTGTCGTCGCTGGTCGGCGCGATCGGCGCCGGTATCCTGGCCGACCGCTACGGGCGCGTGCGCGTGCTGCGCTGGACCATCATCGTGTTCGCGGGTGCCTGCTTCCTGTGCGGGCTGGCGCAGTCGCCAGAGCAGCTGATGCTGTTCCGCATGATCCAGGGGCTGGGCTTCGGCGGCGAGTCGTCGCTGTGCATGGTGCTGGTGACGGAGATGATCCGCAACCCGGCGCATCGCGGCAAGTACTCGGGCTTTACCGCCAGCAGCTATTCCTTCGGCTGGGGCGCGGCGGCGATCGTGTATGCGATCACCTTCAGCGTGCTGCCGGCGGAAACGGCATGGCGCGTCTGCTTCTTCCTCGGCATCCTGCCGGCGCTGGTGGTGATCTACCTGCGCCGCAACCTGGAGGAGCCGGAGATTTTCCTGAAGAGCCGCGCGGCGGGCCGGCAAGGCTCTGCGCTGACCGGGCTCGGCCGCTTGTTCCGCGGTCCGCTGCTGTCGAAGACGCTGCTGTGCAGCCTGCTTTCGGGCGGCATGCTGGGGGCGTACTACGCCATTGCCACGTGGCTGCCGACCTTCCTCAAGACCGAGCGCGGCCTGTCGGTGTTCGGCACCAGTTCCTACCTGACGGTCACCATCATCGGATCGTTGGTCGGCTACGTGGCGGGGGCCTACGCCACTGACCGCTGGGGCCGGCGGCTGACCTACATCGTGTTCGCGGCGGGTGCGTTCGTGGCCGCACTGGTCTACATGGTGATCCCGGTGTCGAACACGTCGATGCTGTTCCTGGGGTTCCCGCTGGGGGTGCTGATGCAGGGCGTGTTCGCCGGCATCGGTGCAACCATCTCCGAGTCCTATCCCAACGATATCCGCGCGACGGGCTATGGCGTCTCGTACAACGCCGGCCGCGTAATCGGCTCGCTGTTCCCGCTCTCGGTCGGGTGGCTGAGTTCGGGGCACACCTCGCTGCCGATCGCGATCGCGATCGTGGCCGGGGTCGGCTATGCGATGGTCGTGGTCGCCGCGGTGCTGCTGCCGGAAACCACCGGCATGGACCTGGAGCAGGCCGGCGGCAGCGGGGAGAAGGAAGAGGCCGCACCGCTGGGGCAGCCCGCGGGCACGGTCGCCTGATCGAGTGGGGAGGGCGCCGCCGGCGCCCTTGCCGCAAATTAGCGCACTTACCGCACCCATGCCGAGAGCGCCGGCAGCATCAGGCTGACGCCGATCCCGATCAGCACGCCGAACGCGACGCGCCGCGTCGTGGTTGGCGAGAACGGCGGCGGAAAGCGCCGCCCCAGCAGCGTGGCGACCACCACTACCGGCACGCCGAGCGCCGCCTGCAGCCAGATCGCGGCATCGAGCTGGCCCTGCCACGCCGAGAACAGCGTGCGCACGCTCGACGTGACGGTGAATACCAGGATCAGCGCGCAGCGGATCTCTACCGGTTTCATCGGCTGCCGGTAGAACTGGAAGATCAGCGGCGGCCCGGACACGCCGAACATGCCGCTCAGCAGCCCGCCGAAGACGCCGCTCATGAAGAAGCTGCCGTCGCCGGAGCGTTGCGGCAGCGGTTCGGGTTTGAACGCGGCGCTCAGGCCGCCGTACAGGATCACCGCGCCGAGCAGCAGTTGCAGCAGCGTGGCGGCGCTGGAACTCAGGTATTCCAGCACCAGCACGCCGACCAGCACCGACGGCAGGATGCCGATGGCGGCCGCGCCCACGGCGCGCCAGTCGATATGCTCCAGCTTGCCGGGCAGCGCGCAGGCGCTGTTGGCCAGCGTCACCAGGCTGACCACGGCCGCAACGGTGGCCACCGGCGCGAGTCCCAGCCCGCTGGTGGCGCCCATCACGATCATGCCCAGGCCGAAGCCGGTCACCGTCTGGAAGTAGGTACCGGCGCCGAGCAGGGCTTGCAGCCCGAGCAGCGGCAACAACAATTCCGCTTTCATGCCGCCGCCTGTTCGCGTTTGCTGGCCTGTTCCGCGCTGGCTTGCGCCTGGACCACGGTGACGGCGATGACATGGAACACATCGTCGGCGCTGCAGCCGCGCGACAGGTCGTTGGCGGGTTTGCTCAGTCCTTGCAGCATCGGCCCGATGGCCTTGGCGCCGCCGACGCGCTCGGCCAGCTTGTAGCCGATATTGCCGCTCTCGAGGTTGGGGAACACCAGCACGTTGGCGCGGCCGTTGACCTGCGAATGCGCGACCTTGCGCGCGGCGATCTCGGCGACGATGGCGGCATCGAGCTGCACGTCGCCATCGATGGCCAGGCCGGGGCGCTGCGCGCGCACGCGCTCGGTTGCGGCCACGACCTTGTCCACGGCGGCGTGGTGCGCGCTGCCACTGGTGGAAAACGACAGCATCGCCACGCGCGGCTCGTCATTCAGCAGCGCACGTGCGCTGTCGGCGGCGGCCATGGCGATATCGGCCAGCGCCTCGGCATCGGGATCGACCACCAGTCCGCAGTCAGAGAAGATCAGCCCGCCCTTGAGCGTATGGAAGGGCTCGCACAGCATCATCAGGAAGAAGCTGGATACCAGCCGGAATCCGGGCGCCAGCCCGATCAGCTGGATCGCGTTGCGCACCACGTCGGCGGTGGTGTGGTCGGCGCCGGCCACCGAGCCATCGGCGTGGCCCAGCCGCACCATCAGGTTGGCGAAGCACAGCGGGTCGAGTACCGCGCGTTTGGCTTCGTCCAGCGTCATGCCCTTCTTCTGGCGCAGCGCGTAGAGCTGCTGCGCGAAGGAGGGCGCGAGCGCCGAGGTGGCGGGATCGACCAGCGTGATGCCGTCCAGCGCGATGCCGTGGATAGCGGCAGCCGCGTTGATCTGGCGCGGGTTGCCGACCAGCACGATGCGCGCGATGCCTTCCTGCGTGGCACGCTGCGCGGCCTGCAGGATGCGCGGGTCTTCGGCCTCGCACAGCACGATGCGGCGGGGGGCGGCGCGGGCGCGGTCGATGATGCGGAGGATGGGTTTCATGGTTGGTTCTTCTTTCAGAAATGAAGAAAGGGCCGAAGCCCTTGCTATGCCGGTGGTTTGCTCCCCTCTCCCGCATGCGGGAGAGGGGCCGGGGGTGAGGGCGGGCCTGTGGCAAGCACTGCAGCGGTTCACTTTGTGGACAGGCCGGCCCTCACCCCAACCCTCTCCCGCAAGCGGGAGAGGGAGCACCCCGGTCGCAAGCGAGGGTTCTGGGCTAGCTCAGGATCAGACGTAGTCCTTGTACTTGTCCAGATACCGCACCGGCTTGGCCAGCGCATCGCGGCGGAACGGGTCGCCCAGTTCACGCGTGCACATGATCTCGATGATCGTGGTCTTGCCATGATTCATCTGCAGGTCGATGGCGCGCTTCAGTGCCGGGCCCACGTCTTCCAGGCGGTCCACCACGATGCCTTCGGCACCCATTGCCTTGGCGATGCCGGCAAAGCTCTGGTTGTCGAGCTCGCCCGCGACGAAGCGGCGGTTGTAGAAGTCCACCTGGTTCTTCTTCTCCGCGCCCCACTGGCGGTTGTGGAATACCACCGCGGTCACCGGGATGTTGTGGCGCACGCAGGTCATGGTTTCCATCAGGCTCATGCCCCAGGCGCCGTCACCGGCGTACGACACGGCCGGGCGGTGCGGCGCCGCGACCTTGGCGCCGATGATGGTCGGGAAGGCGTAGCCGCAGTTGCCCCAGCTCATCGCCGCAAAGAAGCTGCGCGGCTTTTCGAAGCGCAGGTAGCTGTTGGCCACCGAGTTGATGTTGCCGATGTCGGTGGACACCATCACATCTTCCGGCATGGCCTTTTCCAGCTCGCGCAGCACCTGGCGCGGGTGCAGGTAGTGGCCGCCGGTGGGCGTGCGTTCCTGCTTCTGTTCTTCGATCATGTCCAGGCTGTACGGGTCGCGCTCGTGCGTCCAGTCGTCCAGCTCCTTCTCCCAGGCCGCCTTCTCGTTGGCGATTTCGGTAGCGCGGCCATCGCGGCTGGCGTCGCATGCCAGCGTGCGGCCGGCCAGGCGCTGGGTCAGCGCGATGGCGGCAGCCTTGGCGTCGCCGCAGATGCCCACCGAGATCTTCTTCACCAGGCCCAGCATCTTGTGGTCGGCATCGATCTGGATGATCTTGGCGTTCTTCGGCCAGTAGTCCATGCCGTGCTGCGGCAGCGTGCCGAACGGTCCCAGGCGCGAGCCCAGGGCCACCACCACGTCGGCGCGCGAGATCAGCTTCATCGCGGCCTTGGAGCCCTGGTAGCCCAGCGGGCCGCACCACAGCGGGTGGCTGGCGGGGAACGAGTCGTTATGCAGGTAGCTGTTCACCACCGGCGCGCCCAGGCGCTCGGCCAGGGCCTTGCATTCCTCGATCGCATCGGCCATCACCACGCCGCCGCCGGAGATGATCACCGGGAACTTGGCGTTGGCCAGCAGCTCGGCCGCCTCGTTCAGGCTCTGCTCGCCGCCGGGGCCGCGATCAAGGTTCTGCGGCTTCGGAATCTCGGCGGTGATCTTGCCGTAGAAGTGGTCGCGCGGGATGTTCAGCTGCGTCGGGCCCATTTCGGCCTTGGCGCGGTCGAAGCAGCGCGCGGTGAACTCGGCCATGCGCGCCGGGTTGGTGACGTGGCCCTGGTACTTGGTGAACTCCTGGAACATCGGCAGCTGGTTGGCTTCCTGGAAGCCGCCCAGGCCGATGCCCATGGTGCCGGCTTCGGGGGTGACGATCACCACCGGGCTGTGGGCCCAGTAGGCGGCGGCGATCGAGGTCACGCAGTTGGAGATGCCGGGGCCGTTCTGGCCGATGACCACGCCGTGGCGGCCCGACACGCGGGCATAGCCGTCGGCCATGTGGCCGGCGCCTTGCTCGTGCACCACCGGGATCAGGCGGATGCCGGCGGGGGCGAAGATGTCCATGGCGTCCATGAAGGCCGAGCCCATGATGCCGAACATGTCGGTCACGCCGTTGGCGGCCATCGTTTCGACGAAGGCTTCGGACGGGGTCATGGTCTGCGGGCCAGCCGGAACCTGGCTGTCCTTCGCGGCGGCCGAGCCACCGGAAACGGCGGGCTGCTTGGTGGTTTCGAGGTCGCGCATGGCGGGTGTCTCCTGGTTGGGGTGTTATAAAGTGGAACAGTACGTTCCGGAAAATTGATGCGTTGGTCGAAATGTAGGTGGAAGATCGGCTGGCGTCAATAAGAAGTTTTGGTTTACGGAATGATTTGAGCAAAAAAATGAGACGAAATGCGTTATTGAGTGCCGTGTGGGGCACTTTTACGTTTGCAACAGCAGGGAGGGAAGCAAGACAGCGCCGGCGGGAGCCGGCGCAGGGGAAAGCAGGGGAGGAGGGTGCCGCGCCTACGCCGCGGCGCAGGGGGTCAGCGCGTCGACAGCGCTTCGAGTACCGGGAGGTTGCCCTCGCCGAAGCCCTCATGACCGTCACGCTGGACGATCTCGAAGAAAAACTCGCCTGCCTCGCGTTTCAGGAAGGCTTGCTGGAAGCGCTCGCGAGGGCCGGTGCCATCCACCAGGATGCCGTAGCGTTGCAGTGCGGCAAGGTCCAGTCCATGGCCTGGCACGCGCGCTGGTACGGAATCATAGTAAGCCGGCGGCGGCTGCACGAACTGCACGCCACGGCTGGCCAGTGCCGCGGCGCTGGCCAGGATGTCCTCGCTGGCTAGTGCAATGTGCTGGATGCCTTCCCCATGCTGATCTGACAGGTAATGCCGCATCTGGTCGTGCCGCGGCGTTCCCTTCTCGTAGAGCGGGATGCGAATGCGGCCGCATGGCGATACCAGCGCGTGTGACTCGCCGCCGCCTCGCAGCTCCCGGAACCCCAGCACCTTGCGGTAGAACTCCAGCCATTCATCCAGGTGACCGGGATCGACCGCCTGGGTCAGGTGGTCGACGCGGAGAAGGCCGGCGTCGGACATGTCGCCGGCTGGCGGCAGCGGCCGGAAATCCACGTCGTAGATCGAGATATCCCCGACATCGCCCGGCCGCCCCTCCTTCCCGCGCCAGCGGTCGATGAAATACAAGACCGACTGGCCGATCCCCTGGATGGCGGGAATATTGAGCTCCATCGGCCCCACCGTGCCGCCCTCGAACGGCCATGCGCCGGCCTCCAGCGCTCGCGCAAACGCAAGCGCCGCATCGTCGACGCGAATTCCGATCGCACAAATCGACAAGCCGTACCGCGCCGCATACCGCGTGGCGAATGACTCCGGCTCGGCATCGACGATGAAATTCATCTCGCCCTGCCGGTACAGCTTCACCGCCTTGTGGCGGTGCCGCGCGATGGCGGCGAAGCCGAGGCGTTCCAGCGTCCGGCCCAGCGCGGCAGGATCTGGCGAAGCGAACTCGATGAACTCGTAGCCTCGGATGCCGAGCGGGTTGTCCCATGGCTGTGCATCGTCTGCGCTTGGGGGTAAGGCGTGTGCGGCGCTCATAGTCGTGGCTCCTGTCTGGTATTGCGGGGGCGGTGCCGGGCCTTGCGGCGACGACCGATAGTAGCAACGGCGCCCCGACTACCTGCGCGTTGTCCCCCTTCGCAACTGACTCGTAGAAACCCGCATTCGGATCCTTGATCGCGCATACGCGTTCATTAATCGCGCAAAGTGACATATAAGACAGTTGGCTGTGCGCGAGGCGGCTACTAATCTCCGGTCAACGACGCGCCCCCGTCTCCCTGCCAGGTCCATACAGAGGCCACGCATGCCGGAGTCCGGGAAGCGCGAATCACCGGAACCCAGGCACACCATGATCCACGGCAAGACCACGCTAATCCCCCACATCGGCTACCCGACGGAATCGTTCAAGGCGCCGATGATCTACAACCCCTGGTTCGACCGGCAGGGCATCGACGCCGCGGTGATCCCGATGGGGATCAAGCCGGACGACTACGCGACGGTGTTTCCGGCGCTGTTCCGCATGACCAATATCCGCGGCGCCCTGGTCACCATGCCGCACAAGGTTGCCACCGTCGAGCTGGTCGACGAACTGACGCCCGCCGCCCGCATCGCCGGTGCCTGCAACGCCGTGCTGAGGCGCGACGACGGCACGCTGGTCGGCGACCAGTTCGACGGTGAGGGCTTCGTTCGCGGCATCCGGCGCAAAGGCTGCCGGCTGGAAGGCGCGCGCGCCATCGTGTCGGGCAGCGGCGGGGTGGGCAGCGCGATCGCCGCCTCGCTGGCGGCGGCCGGCGTGGCCGAGCTGGCGCTGTTCGACGCCCGCGAGGCAGCCGCGCGCGCCCTGGCGCAGCGCCTCGCCGCGCACTACCCGGCGCTGCGCGTCAGTACCGGCTCGGCCGACCCGGCGGGCTTCGATGTGGTGGTCAATGCCACGCCGCTGGGCATGCAGCCCGGCGATCCGCTGCCGTTCGACGTGGCGCGCATCGCCCCCGGCGCCATGGTCGGCGAGGTGGTGATGAAGCAGGAATACACGCCGCTGCTGCAGGCCGCGCTGGCCCGCGGCTGCAAGGTGCAGGTGGGCACGGACATGCTGTTCGAGATGATCCCGGCCTACCTGGAGTTCTTCGGCTATGGCACGGCCACGCCCGACGCGCTGCGGGAGGTGGCGCAGATCCGTTACTGACGCATCGACTGGTGCAGGGGCGCAAGCCCTTGCCGCAAGCCGCGCGCGGGCCACCATCAAAAAGGCACGCCGGCAAGCAAGACTTCTTTTCCATTGGTGGAGACAGACAACATGACAACGACTCACAAGGAGCTGCCAGCGGCTTCCGCGTTCGGCAACTCGCTCGGCGACAAGGTGCGTGCCGCCTTTGCCTTCGGCAAGGTGCGCTGGGGCATGCTGGCGCTGGTGTTTTTCGCAACCACGCTGAACTATGTGGACCGCGCCGCGCTGGGCGTGCTGCAGCCGGTGCTGGCCAAGGCCATGGCCTGGACCGCGCAGGACTACGCCAATATCAATTTCTGGTTCCAGGTCGGCTATGCCATCGGCTTCGCGCTGCAGGGCCGCTTTATCGACCTGATCGGCGTCAAGCGCGCCTTTGCGCTGGCGGTGCTGCTGTGGAGCATTGCCTGCGGCGCGCATGCGTTCGCGGCGTCGGCGGTCGGCTTCATGATCTGCCGCTTCTTCCTCGGCTTGTCGGAAGCGGCCAACTACCCGGCGTGCGTCAAGACCACGCGCATCTGGTTCCCGGCCAGCGAGCGTGCGATCGCCACCGGCATCTTCAATGCCGGCACCAACGTCGGCGCGATGCTGACGCCGATCATGCTGCCGCTGATCCTGCAGGCATGGGGCTGGCAGGCCGCGTTCCTGGTGATCGCCTCGCTGGGCGCGATCTGGCTGGCGTTCTGGTTCAAGCGCTACCACAACCCGGAGCAGCACCCGACCGTCACCGCCGTGGAACTGGCGCACGTCACCCGCGACACCGATCCGCCGGCCCAGCGCATCCGCTATGCGCAGATCCTGCGCATGCGCGGCACCTGGGCCTTTGCGCTGGCCTACGCCATTACCGCGCCGGTGTTCTGGTTCTACCTGTACTGGCTGCCGCCATTCCTCAACCAGCAATACCAGCTTGGCATCAGCGTGACGCAGATGGGCATTCCGCTGATCGTGATCTACCTGTGCGCGGATGTGGGCAGCGTGGGCGGCGGGGCACTGTCGTCGTGGCTGATCGCGCGCGGCATGCCCGCGGTGCGGGCGCGGCTGCTGTCGATGCTGGTCTTTGCCGTGTGCATCATTTCGGTGGTGATGGCCGCCGGTGCCAGCAGCCTGTGGATGGCCGTGGCCGCGATCTCGGTGGCGATCGGCGCGCACCAGGCATGGACCGCGAACATCTGGAGCATGGTGATGGACTACACGCCCAAGCACGTGGTCAGCTCGGTGTTCGGCTTCGGCGGCATGATCGGCGCGATCGGCGGCATGTTCATGACGCAACTGGTGGGCTACGTGCTGACCGTGACCAACAACAACTATGCGGTGCTGTTCACGATGATCCCGTGCGCTTACTTCATCGCGCTGACGTGGATGTTCTTCCTCGCGCCGCGCAAGGTGCCTGACGCCGTCTGACCACATCCCTCGGCGGCACGGCTCGTGCCGCGCGACGACAACAAAGACCGAGACAACACTCCAATGCATAAACGATTCATTGCGCTGCTCGCGCTGGGCGCGGGCAGCGTGCCCGCTGTCGCCCAGACTTCCGGTGGCGTCACGCTCTACGGGCTGCTCGATACCACCATCCGCTACAGCACCAACGAAGACGCGGCCGGCCACAGCCGCACGCAGATGACTGACGGCGTGCTGACCGGCAGCCGCTGGGGCATCCGCGGCACCGAGGATATCGGCGGCGGCAACAAGGCGTGGTTCATCCTGGAATCAGGCTTCTCACCAGACACGGGGACCAGCCAGCAGGGCGGACGGCTGTTCGGGCGTACCGCTGTAGTCGGCTTCGACGGTCCCTACGGCAAGCTCGCGCTCGGCCGCCAATACACGCTGGCGCATGAAGTGCTGTCGTCGTACGAGGCGATGGCCTTTGCCAACAACTCCATCGTCGGCTACCAGGGCGGCAACTATACGGGGCTGCGCTACGACAACACGCTCAAGTACATCAAGAGCCTTGGCGGCCTGCAGGTGGCGGCGGCCTATACCTTCGGCGAGGTGCCGGGCAGCATGAAGACCAGTTCCGCAGCGGCCGGCTCGCTGGTGTACAGCTCGGGCCCGCTCGAGATCGGCGCGGTCTACCAGCAGACGCAGAACGTCACCTCGGCCTACTTCGGCGCCGTGCCGGCGGCGCAGGCGAGCAAGCAGACGGTGTGGGGCGTGGGCGGGACGTGGAAGGCGGCGCGGTCGCAATACTACCTGGGCTACACCAACAACCGGCTCGACGTGGCGGACTACCGCAACAACGTGGGCTATGTCGGCACGCGTTTCAGCCTGACGGATGCGCTGGCGTTTATCGGCACGTTCCAGTACGACTGGCTGCGGCACGCGGGGCAGGGCGGCAAGCGGCTGACCACCGCGGGCATGCTCGACTACAACTTCAGCAAGCGTACCGATGTGTATGTGGAGGTGGACTACACCCACCTGCAGGGGCAGTGGATTGCGCTGAACAGCGGAGCGGGGTTTGTGAGCAGCGGGAATACGTATGGGAACAAGACGAGGCTGGGCGTGATGGCGGGGGTGAGGCATAAGTTCTGAGCGCGCAGTGCAAGCCTATCCATCGCTGCGGGTGTGCTCCCTCTCCCGCCTGCGGGAGAGGGTTGGGGTGACGGCCGGCGCATCCACGGCGTGATGCGCTAGCGTGCTTGCCGAAGGCCTGCCCTCACCCCCGACCCCTCTCCCGCACGCGGGAGAGGGGAGCAAGCCGCCGGCATGCGACGGCGGCCGGACAGCGCTCACGCCGGATCTGTTTGCGCCGCCACCCCCGTTACCTGCGCCACCGCCGCCACCGCCAGCCCATACCCGTTCACCCCCAGCCCCGCCATCACCCCCACCGCCACCGGCGAAATCCACGACTTGTGCCGGAACGCCTCGCGCGCATGCACGTTGGAGACGTGGTACTCGATCACCGGCACTGCTGCGCCCTTGATGGCATCGTGCAGCGCAATCGACGTATGCGTGAGCGCGCCCGCGTTCAGCACCACGCCGGCCATCTCGCCGCTCGCGCACAGCTTGCCCGCCTCGTGGATCCAGTCGATCAGCTGCCCTTCGTGATTGCTTTGCCGGCACTCGGCCTGCAGCCCGAGCCGCTGCGCGGCCTGCTGGCAGATGCGTTCCACGTCGGCCAGGGTCTCGCTGCCGTAGACGGCCGGCTCGCGCGTGCCGAGCAGGTTGAGGTTGGGCCCGTTGAGCACCAGTACTGTCTTCATCATGTCTCCTTCATGTCCCGTGTCATCGGCCGCGATGCTGGCGCGGCCACGGCCGATAGCCTATCGTTTAGCCCTCGTCCCATCATCCACTGCCATGGAAACTCAGCATGCGCCCAGCGCGAACAATGACCCGTTCCTGCGCGACCTGCGGCTGTTCTGCACGGTGGCGCGGCGCGCCAGCTTTATCGCCGCGGCCCAGGAGACGGGCATTTCGCCGGCCCATGTGAGCAAGCGCATCGCCATGCTGGAGGCAATGCTCGGCGCAAGGCTGTTCCATCGCACCACGCGCCGCGTCAGCGTCACCGCCGAAGGCGAGAGCGCGTTTGCGTGGGCGCAGAAGATCCTGGAAGACGTGGATGGCATGCTGGAAGCGGTCGGCGGTGCCGGTGGCGAAGCGCGCGGGCAGTTGCGCATCGCCACCAGCCTGCGGCTGGGGCGCCGGCACGTGGCGCCGGTGCTGTCCCTGCTGCGCCAGCAGCATCCGGGGCTGGAGGTCTGGCTGGAGCTGCTCGATCGCCGCGTCGACCTGATCGGCGAGCAGTTCGACCTCGATATCCGCGTGGGCGAGGTGCACGAGCCGCACCTGATCGCCAGCCGCATCGCCACCGGCAGCCGCGTGCTGTGCGCGGCGCCGGCTTACCTTGCGCGGCGCGGCATGCCGGAGCATCCGTCCGACCTGCCGCGCCATGACTGCCTGCTGCTGCGCGAGCGCGACCAGGCCTTCGGCGTGTGGCGGCTGCAGGGGCAGGACGGCGCCTGGGAGACCACGAAAGTCACCGGCCCGATGGCATCGAATGTTGCCGACGTGACGCACGAGTGGGCCCTGGAGGGCTACGGCATCATCATGGCGTCGGTCTGGGACGTGGCCGCCGCCGTGCGCGCGGGCGATCTGGTGCGCGTGCTGCCCGGCTGGCAGCATCCGTCCGACATCTGGGCCGTGACCAGCGCGCGGGCATCGGCCTCGGCGCGCATGCGCGTGTGCCTGGCCTTCCTGAAGGCGCAACTGACACAAGGGCCGCACGCGCTGGCGACGTCGCTGGAAGGCTAGGCGCGCTACAGCACGCGCATGATCAGCAGCGCCGTGTCCTGCATCACCTGCAGCACGCGGTCCAGCGCCTGCTGCGGGGTCTCGTCGCCGATCGGCATGTTGACCGACAGCGCGGCGATCACCTTGCCGTGGCGATCGCGCAGCGGTACCGCCACGCCGCGCACGCCGGTCTGCAGCTGCTGCTCCAGCATCGCGTAGCCCTGCGCGCCGGCCTTGCGGATCTCTTCCAGCAGCCGGTCGTGCTGCAGGATGGTGTAGGGCGTGTAAGGCGCCAGCACCACGTTTTCCAGCCATGTCCTGACTTGTTCTTCCGGCCGCGACGCCAGCATCATCACGCCGGCCGAACCCAGCGGTGCCGGCACCCGCGCCCCCAGCACAAAGCCCGTGCTCATCACGCGGTTGGTGCTGGTGCGGGCGATGAACACCAGCTCCCAGCCATCGAGCACGCTCAGGTAGGCGGCCTCGCCAAGCTGCGCGGTGATCTGCTGCAGGAACGGCTGCACCGTGCGTGGCAGCCGCGCCGAATCGAAGTACGACCAGCCCACCTTGAGCACGCGCGGCGTCAGGCTGAACAGCGTGCCGTCGCTGGTGGTGTAGCCCAGGTGCTCCAGCGTCAGCAGGTAACGGCGCGCCGCGGTGCGCGTCAGGCCGGTGCGCTCGGCCGCCTGCGTCGGGGTCAGGCGCGGATGGTCGTGGTCGAAGGCCTCCAGGATGGCCAGGCCTTTCTCCAGCCCGGCGATCCAGTCGCGCCGGTTCAGCGGTTCGTTTTCCATGGTTAACCCTTGCTTCGCGCGATATATGACCGTAGTGGAGCGATTGTCGCACGCATACGCGCGAATGACGGTTGTTGCAGGCAATGATGGCTCATAACCTTGGGACATCCAAGCCGCAACCTCGACTGACCGCCATGACCCTCTTTCCTGCCCCGCTGCGCAAATCGATCGCCACCGTCACCTTGTCGGGATCGCTGCCGGAGAAGCTGCAAGCCGCTGCCGGCGCTGGTTTCGACGGCGTGGAGATCTTCGAGGACGACCTGCTGCAATTCCCCGGCACGCCCGCCGAGGTCCGGCGCATGGCCGCCGACCTTGGCCTGCAGATCCTGCTCTACCAGCCGCTGCGCGATTTCGAGGCCATGCCGGGCGGGCTGTCCGCCGCGGAGCTGGCGCGCGCGGAGAGGAAGTTCGACGCAATGGAGCAACTCGGTGTGGAACTGGCGCTGGTCTGCAGCAACGCGCAGGAAGCGGCGCTAGACGATCCCGCGCGCGCGGCCGCCGATCTGCACATGCTGGCCGAAGCCGCGGCCCGCCGCGGCCTGCGCCTGGGCTATGAGGCGCTGGCCTGGGGCCGACATGTGCGCCGCTGGCGGCAGGCCTGGGACATCGTGCAGCGCGCCGGACATCCCGCGCTGGGGCTGATGCTGGACAGCTTCCACACGCTCGCGCTGGGCGATACGCTGCATGGCCTGGACGCCGTGCCGGCCGAGCGGATCTTCTTCGTCCAGCTCGCCGACGCGCCGCGCATGTCGCTGGACGTGCGCACCTGGAGCCGCCACCACCGCAATTTCCCCGGCCAGGGCGACCTGCCGGTGGTCGGCTTCACGCGTGCCGTGCTGCGGGCCGGCTATTGCGGACCGCTGTCGCTCGAGGTGTTCAACGATGCCTTCCGCGTGGCGCCCCCGTTGCCGGTCGCGCAGGACGGGCTGCGCTCGCTGGAATGGCTGGAGGCGGTGACGAACGGCGTGCCCATGGCCGCAGCGCGCGCCGGCGGCGCAGCCCTCGCGGCACGCTAAAACGCCAACACGAACACGCCAACACGCTATACCGCGCCCGCTTGTTGCGCCGCCGGCCTTGCCGGCAAGGCGCGCTCGCGGGCCGCCACGGCGGTGCCAGCCACGCCGCTGGCGGCAATCATCGCCACGCCCAGCAGCGACCAGGCGTCGGGCAACCAGCCGAATACCAGCCAGCCGCCCAGCATGGCGAAGGCGATCTGCAGGTAGAGATAGGGCGTCAGCACGCCAACGGGCGCACGCGCATAGGCCAGCACCAGGAACATGTGCCCGGCGCAGCCGGCGAGCGCCATGCCCGCCAGCAGCCACCAGTGCAGCGCCTCGACGTGCCAGGTCCAGGCCAGCGGCAGCGCCGCCGACAGGAGCAGCGCAGCAATGCAGCCGGTATAGAAATGCGTGGTGCCGGCGCCGTCGGTCCGGGTCAGCACGCTGGTCAGCAACTGGTAGGCGGCATTGAGGCAGACCGCCGCGAGCGGCAGCAGCATGGCCGGCTCCAGGTCGGCGCCGGGCCGGATTACCATCAGCGCGCCGGCAAATCCGGCCAGCAGGCAGAGCCAGCGCAGCGCCGACATGCGCTCGCCGAACAGCGTCGCCGCCGCCAGCGCGATCGCCAGTGGCGTCAGGCTGACCACCGCGGTGAACTCTCCCACAGGCAGCACCTGCAGGCTGAAGAACGCGCAAGCGCTGGACAGCAGCATGGTCACCGCGCGCGTGGCCTGCAGCCACGGCCGGCGCGTGCGCAGCAGGATGCGGCCGCGCGCCGGCAGCAGCACCGCGCCGGTCAGTGCCGCCTGCGCGAGATAGCGCACCCACAGCGCCATCACCACCGGCACGGCGGCGCCGGTGATCTTGGTCATCGTATCGAGCGCGGCAAAGCATGCCACCGCGGCAACCATCAGTGCGATGCCCTGCAGGGGCCGCGAACTTCCCATGGCGCTCATGGCGCCACCCTCAACCACAACATGTCAGCGTTCCAGGCTGGTCCTTCATGAAGCCGAGGGTACTGTTCCGCGCGAGGCCGATAGGGGCGGCGTCTGGAAAGTCAGAATTTGCTGCCAGCGAACAATCCACTCAATGGATGGATCCGCCCTTGACGAAGCGTACCGGCTCGGCGTCGATGCGCAGTAACAGCGCCGTCAGGCCATCGATCCCGGCAGGCACCGCCCGCGTAGCGGCAGCCGCGCCGGACACGCAGACGAGGTCGGCATCGGACCATGCGGGCCGTCCGGCGTGACCAGCACGGTCAGGAAGCGCGGGTCTTCATACGGCAGGGATGCGGCGGTCCCGTCCACTGCCACCAGCCGCACGCGCTGCCCGCCGCGCCATTGCGACAGCGCCACCGGCGAGAAGGGCTGGGGGAGAGGGCCGGCGCCTGCAGCACCAATATCGCCTGCGGCCCAGCCAGCGCAGCCCTCTCCCCCGACCCCTCTCCCACTGCGCGGGAGAGGGGAGCCTTCTGCCCGCGTCCGTAAGTCCCTGCGGCTTTCAACCGCTCCACCACACTCACCATTTCACCGTCCCCTTCTGCCACGACAACACCCGGTCCCGCGCCACGAACAGCAGCGTAATCACCCCGGAAAACAGCAGCGCCATCACGATCAGCGCCGCAGCCTGGGCGCGCCGCTGGCGACGCCGCCGCGCGTGCAGGAAACCATCGGCGAGATCGCCGCGCTGTTGCGGACCAACCAGGTCCTGCTCGACGATGCCGCCGCGCGCACCGACGCCAATGCGCCGCCCGCCGCCGGCCCGACAGCGGCCTGCTCACGTTCACCGTGACCGGCAATGCGATCCGCGCGGTGGAACTGGCGCTGCGGCTGGCCCGCAACCACGGCCTGGGCCGCAACCATCCGCTCGAGCGGCACTATCGCGACGTGCTGTGCAGCCGCATCCATACGCCGCAGAACGATTCGATCCTGGTCGCCGCCGGCAAGCACCACCTGGGCTTGCAGGGCGGGGCTTGCAGGGAGGACATGCGGGATGTGCGCCACTGGCATGAACCTGGCCGCCGCGCCGTGTTATGTTTGCAGCGGCAGCGCCCCGCAGAGGGCCCGAAGACAGAACCACCCCCGGAGGCATTCCATGAGCAGTTCTCCCGAAGCCAGCGGGCTCGCACCGCTGCGCGATTTCATCACCGGCCTGGCCGCACTGCTGGACCAGCATCCCGACGAGCCGCGCATCCTGCGCGAAGGCGGGGCGCTGCTGGCGCGGCTGGTGGCACGCGACGACTGGCTGCCCGAGGCATGGGCCGAGCCGCACCCCGAGTATTACCAGCAGCACCTGCTGCATTGCGATTCCGCCGAGCGCTTCTCGGTCGTCAGCTTTGTCTGGGGCCCGGGGCAGCGCACGCCCATCCACGACCACACCGTGTGGGGGCTGATCGGCATGCTGCGCGGGGCGGAGGAGTCGCAGCCCTTCGTGCTCGACGCCGCAGGCCGCCCCGTGCCGAAGGGCGAACCGGTGCGATTGCTGCCCGGGCAGGTCGAAGCCGTGTCGCCGACGCTAGGCGACATCCATCGCGTCAACAACGTGCACGACGACCGCGTCTCGGTCAGCATCCACGTGTACGGCGCCAATATCGGCGCGGTGCGCCGCTCGGTCTACGCCGAGGACGGCACCCGCAAGCCCTTTATTTCCGGGTATTCCAACCCGACCCTGCCCAACCTTTGGGACCGTTCCCGCGAAGCCTAGAAGTCATGACCATCCAGCACGCCACGCCAGCCGCCACGGCATTCCCGACCTTCACCCGCGCGCAGGTGCGCCAGGCCCTGCTGGCCGGCGCCGAGATTGCGCTGATCGACGTGCGCGAGGAAGATCCTTTCGCGCAGGAGCATCCGCTGTGGGCCGCGAACTTCCCGCTGTCGAAGCTCGAACTGGAAGCGTGGCCGCGCATCCCGCGCCGCGACACGCTGATCGTGGTCTACGGCGAACATGCCGGGGAGGACCTGGCGCCGCGCGCTGCGTCGGTGCTGCAAACGCTGGGCTATACCAACGTGCACCGGCTTGAAGGCGGACTGGCCGCCTGGATCGCCGGCGGCGGTGAAGTGTTCCGCGACGTCAACGTGCCGAGCAAGTCGTTCGGTGAAGTGGTCGAGGCAAAGCGCCATACGCCGTCCCTGTCCGCCGAGGAAGTGCAGGCGCTGATCGACAGCAAGGCCGATGCGGTGATCGTCGACGCGCGCCGCTTCGACGAGTACCAGACCATGAGCATTCCCACTGCCACCAGCGTGCCCGGTGCCGAACTGGTGCTGCGCGTGCGCGAGCTGGCGCCCGACCCGCGCACGCAGGTGATCGTCAACTGCGCCGGCCGCACGCGCAGCATCATCGGCACGCAGTCGCTGGTCAACGCCGGCATTCCCAACCCGGTGGCGGCGCTGCGCAACGGCACCATCGGCTGGACGCTGGCGGGGCAGCAGCTCGACCACGGCGCCAGCCGCCGCGCGCCTGCCGCGGTCGGCGCCGACAACCGCGACAGCGCCCGTCGCGGCGCACGCGAGATCGCCGACCGCGCCGGCGTGCGCCGCATTGCGCTGGCCGCGTTGCCTTCGCTGCAGGAGCCCGGCCGTACCGTGTACCGCTTCGACGTGCGCACGCCCGAGGAATTTGCCGATGGCCACCTTCCGGGCTTCGTCAATGCGCCGGGCGGGCAGCTGGTGCAGGAAACCGACCACAACGCCCCCGTGCGCGGCGCGCGCATCGTACTCGCCGATGACGACGACGTGCGCGCCAGCATGACCGGCTCATGGCTGGCGCAGATGGGCTGGGAGGTCTGGGTGGTGGAGCCGGTCGATGCCACCGCGCGCGGCGAAGCCGGCGCGGTGGCGGCCAATGTGCCGGTGCCGCCAGAGGTGCCGACGGTGACGCCCGCCGAAGTGGCGGCGTGGCTCGGCATGAACGCGGACGGCAGCACCGTGGTGCTCGATTTCACCGCCAGCGCCAACTACGTCAAGCACCATATCCCGGGCGCGTACTTCGTCATCCGCGCGCAGCTGGCCGACGCGCTGGCGCGCATCCCGCAGGCACGGCGCTATGTGCTGACGTGCGGCTCCAGCCTGCTCGCGCGCTTTGCCGCCGCCGACCTGCAGCGGCTGACGGACGCGGAGGTGGCGGTGCTGGAAGGCGGCACGCAGGCGTGGATCGCGGCCGGGCTGCCGCTGGAGTCTGGCGAGATGCACCTGGCGTCAGAGCGCACCGACCGCTATCGCCGGCCGTACGAAGGCACCGACAATCCGCGGGAAGCGATGCAGGGCTATCTCGACTGGGAGTTCGGGCTGATCTCGCAACTGGAGCGCGACGGCACACATGGGTTCAGGGTGGTATAGCAACCCTGGTTCTCCGGGGGGCGCGCGCTGTCCGAAACGCCCGGCCTAGGGTTATCCCGGGCCCTCCAACGATCTGCTGGTAAAATCGCCCTATTGACATGCATCTTTTCGCTGCATTGCGGAACGAACGTAACGATTCTCTGTCAATCGTAATCGCTACGTTACAATGCTGTCCCGCAGCACGAGCGGCGCCCGCCCGAAACGGCGCGGCCGCCCCGTGCCCGACGCCCCCGACCCATGCGATTGTTGTTCCTGCTGCTGACTGCCATGTGCCTGTCACTGCTCTCCTTTGGAGCGGTGGCGGACGCGCGCGCGTCCGTGCAGCCGGAGGTCCAGGCAGCCAGTAACGAACTGGCCGCGCTGCAGTCGGTGGACGACATGGGCCGCGTCATCGTTCCTGGCGACGATGGCCTGAGTGACGACGACATCTGCGCAGAGCCGCCGCCTGGGTACTGCAATATCTGGTCGGCCGACCTGCTCGATCCGCTGGACCTGCTGGATGAAATCGAGGAATCCAGCGCCCTTATTGCCTTGCCCCCGGTGAAGTTTCTGCTGCCCGCCGGGGAGGTCGCGCAACATCCCCACGGCCGCGCCGAACCGCCGCCTTCGGCCTTCTTCCGGCCGCCAATTTCCCGCTCCTGAGCGCCGGGCGTTCACACGCCTTGCCGCTCCCCCGCACGCACGCGCTGCCTCCGCAGCCGCCGTGCCGCGGGCCGCGCCCCCTTGCCTGATATCGCCAGCCTGCCCGCCGCCATCGCGCGCGGGCAAGCCGCTGCCGTTGTCCGTCCCGCCGTGACTCGCGCCGGGGCGCGCGGCGGCATGGCGCAGGCGTCGCATTGCTTGCATTCCGGACTCATGACAACAACCAAGCTGACCCTGATCGCGTCGCTTTCGCTGCTCGCGTTCGCCGCTGCCCCGGCCCATGCCGGTGAGCAGGGCGCCGTCACGGCGAAGGCCGCGGGGGCGGCGGGCACCGTGCCCGCCGCCCCGGCCGCACCGCTCTCCAAGCCTTCTTCGAGGACTTCCGCCGCCACGGCGCCCACTCCCGGCGCCGAGCTGCTGGCCGCCACGGCCGTGCCCAAGGCTGCCTCCGCACGCCCCGCGGGTGCCGCGGCTGGCCCCGCTTTCTCGCTGCCGCAACTGCTCGACATGGCGCAGTCGACCAACAAGGGCGTCGCCGTGGCCGAGGCCAATGTCGATGCCGCCAGCGCCGCCATCAGCAGCGCGCGCGCCTATCCCAATCCGCAGGTCGAAGTGATGTACGGTCGCCTGTCCGGCAAGCAACCCGGCGTGACCAGCGGCAATGCGCCGAGCTACGCCGTGGTGCAGAAGCTGGACTACCCGCACCAGCGCAGCCTGCGCGAGGCCATGGCCTCGCGCGGCCTGGAGTCGTCGCAGGCGGCTCGCCAGGGTTTCCGCGCCGACCTCGCCGCGCGCGTCAAGACCTCCTACTACGACGTGCTGCGCCGCGAAAGCGAGCTGCATGCCGCCGAGGAAGACCTGGCGATGATGCGGCAGATCCATTCGCGCGCACGCCTGCGCGTGGAGGTGGGCGAAGCGCCGCGCTATGAACTGATCAAGGCCGAGACTGAACTGCTGGCCTCGCAGAAGAACCAGCAGACCGCCGAGTTGCGCGTGAACCAGGCCAAGGCCGCGCTGCGCCAGCAGGTCGGCGGCGCCATGCCGGGCCAGTTCTCGCTGGACGGCACGCTGGCACAGTCGCCGGACGTGCCGCCGCTGCCGGTGCTGCGCGACACCATGACCGCGAGCAATGCCGAGCTGGTCCAGCGCCGCACGGAACTGGAGCGCGCCCGGCTGGGCGTCGACTACCAGCGCTCGCTGCGCTGGCCGGAAGTGGCGGTGCGCGCCAGCACCGACCGCCAGCCCGACAACAACGTCTCGCAGATCGGCCTGGTCATGACCATCCCGCTGTGGGACCGCCGCCGCGGCCCGGTGGGCGAGGCCACTGCGCAGGCGACGCAGGCGCAGAGCGCGCTGGAAATGCGCGAGTTCGAGCTGGCGCAGGAACTGGAATCCGCTTACCGCCAGTACGAGATCACGCAGGCGCAGGTGACCGCGCTGGAGTCCGGCATCGTGCGTGAGGCCGAGTCGGCGCTGGGCGTGGCCGAGGCCGCCTACCGCTTCGGCGAGCGCGGCATCCTTGACTTCATCGATGCCCAGCGCGTGCTGCGCAGTGCGCGCAACGAGCTGATCGCCGCCCAGTACGAGCAGCAGCTGGCCGCCATCCAGATCGAAAAGCTCATGTCGACCGCCCCGGGTGCCACCGCCGCGCCAGGCCTGCCGCCGACCTCCACCATCGAACAGAAATAACCATGCGTCCCAATTTCCTGCTTTCGCTGACGGCCGCTGCCGTCCTGACGTTCAGCCTGGCGGCCTGTTCCGACAAGCCTGAACCCGTTGCCGAGGCGCCCAAGCTGCCGCCCGGCGTGATCCAGCCGGAAGGCAACCTGCAGCAGTCGCTGAAGGTGGCGCCGGTCACCACGTCCCCGTTCAGCGAGATGCTGCGCGTGGCCGGCCGCATCGACTTCGACGAACAGCGCGTATCGCGTATCGGCGCCAGCGTGACCGGCCGCGTCACCGACCTGTATGCCACGCTCGGCCAGGAAGTGAAGGCCGGCCAGGTGCTGGCGCGCCTGCACAGCAGCGAGCTGGGCGCGGCGCAAATGTCGTTCCTGAAGAGCGAGGCGCAGCACGACCTGCAGGTGCGCAACGCCGAGCGCGCACGCCAGCTGTTTGCCGCCGACGTGATCGGCCGCGGCGAGCTGCAGCGCCGCGAGAGCGAACTGGCGATCGCCTCCGCCGAGATGCGCGCCTACCGCGACCAGCTGCGCGTGCTCGGCATGTCGCAAGGCTCGATCGCCGAGCTGGCGAAGAATGGCAGCATCAACTCGCATTCGCCGGTGTATTCGAGCATCAGCGGCACCGTGGTCGAGCGCAACGTGGCGCAGGGCCAGGTGGTGCAGCCGGCCGACGCGCTCTACACCGTGGCAGACCTGTCGCGCGTGTGGGTCGTGGCCGAGGTGCCCGAGCAGCAGGCCGCGCAGGTCGCCGAAGGGCAGAGCGTGGAGATCGAGGTGCCGTCGCTGGCCAACGGCAAGGGCGGCAACACCATCACCGGCAAGCTGATCTACGTGGGCCGCACGGTCAGCCCGCAGTCGCGCACGGTGCTGGTCCGCACCGAGCTGGAGAACCGCGAAGGGCGCCTGAAGCCCGCCATGCTGGCCAGCATGCTGATCGCCGGCAAGCCGCAGGACCAGCTGGTGATTCCCGCCGCCGCGGTGGTGCGCGAGGGCAACGACGAGCTGGTCTATGTCGAGATGCCGGGCAACAAGTTCCGCCTGACCAAGGTCAAGCTGGGCGCCGAGAGCGACGGCATGCGCGTGGTGCAGAACGGCGTGAAGGCCGGCGACCGCATCGTGGTCGATGGCGCGTTCCACCTGGACAACGAGCGCAAGCGCATCGAGCAAGGGTAATCGGACATGATGAAATCCCTAGTCGAAGCCGCCATCAAGCAGCGGCTGGTGGTTTGCGTGCTGGCCGTGGTGCTGTTCTTCTTCGGCCTGCGCGCTGCCACCAAGCTGTCGGTGGACGCCTTCCCCGATGTGACCAACGTGCAGGTGCAGATCGCCACCGAAGCCGCGGGCCGTTCGCCCGAGGAAGTCGAGCGCTTTGTCACCGTGCCGGTGGAAATGGCGATGACGGGCCTGCCCGGCCTGGAAGAGATGCGCTCGCTGAACAAGGCGGGCCTGTCGCTGATCACGCTGGTCTTTACCGACGCCACCGACGTGTACTTTGCGCGCCAGCTGGTGATGGAGCGCCTGATCGAAGTGGGCGGGCGCATGCCGGAAGGCGTGTCGCCGGTGCTGGGCCCGGTCTCGACCGGCCTGGGCGAGGTCTACCAGTACACGCTGGACCGTGCCGATGACGGCAACCGCGAACTGACCCAGGAAGAGCTGGCCGAGCGCCGCATCGCCCAGGACTGGGTGGTGCGCCCGCTGCTGCGCTCGATCCCGGGCGTGGCTGAGATCAACTCGCAGGGCGGCTACGTGCGGCAGTACCAGGCGCTGGTCAACCCGGAGCGCATGCGCCACTACGGCGTGTCGATCCAGCAGGTCTACCAGGCACTGGCGCGCAACAACGCCAACTCCGGCGGTGGCGTGCTGCCGCATTACGCCGAGCAGTACCTGATCCGCGGCGTCGGCCTGGCCAAGGGCGTGGAGGACCTCGGCAGCATCGTGCTGAAGGAAGTCGACGGCACGCCGGTTTACCTGCGCGATGTGGCCAATGTCACCATCGGCCATGAGGTGCGGCAGGGCGCGCTGGTCAAGAACGGCCAGACCGAGGCCGTCGGCGGCATCGTCATGATGATGCGCGGCGGCAATGCCAAGGAAGTGGTCAGCCGCGTGAAGGCGCGCGTGGCCGAGATCAACGAGCGCGGCATGCTGCCCGGCAAGCTGCAGATCGTGCCGTACTACGACCGCAGCGAGCTGGTCGATGCCGCGCTGTGGACCGTGACCAAGGTGCTGCTCGAAGGCGTGGTGCTGGTGGTGATCGTGCTGTTCCTGTTCCTGGGCGACGTGCGTTCGTCGGTCATCGTGCTGGCCACGCTGGTGCTGACGCCATTGCTGACGTTCATGGTGATGAACCACGTCGGGCTGTCGGCCAACCTGATGTCATTGGGGGGGCTGGCGATCGCTATCGGCCTGATGGTCGACGGCTCGGTGGTGGTGGTCGAGAACGCGTTCGAGCGATTGGGGCACAAGGAGCCGGGGCTGACCAAGACCGAGATCCTGGTGAAGGCCGTGCAGGAAGTGGCTACGCCGGTGATCGTCGGCGTGGGCATCATCATCCTGGTGTTCCTGCCGCTGATGACGCTGTCCGGCATGGAAGGCAAGATGTTCGCGCCGCTGGCGTTCACCATCTCGATCGCGCTGGCGATCTCGCTGTTCCTGTCGCTGACGCTGTCGCCGGTGCTGTCGTCGTACCTGCTCAAGGGCGGCGCCGAGCATGACACGTTCCTGATTGCCTTCATGAAGCGCCACTACCTGCGGATGCTGCACTGGGCGCTGGGCAACAGCCGCAAGACCGTGCTCAGCGCGGTGGGCGCGTTCGTCGCCACGCTGCTGATCGTGCCGCTGCTGGGTACCTCGTTCATCCCCGAGATGAAGGAAGGCTCGATCGTTCCCGCGATCGACCGCGTGCCGAACATCTCGCTGGAAGAGTCGATCAAGCTGGAGAAGGAAGCCAACAAGCTGGTGCTGGGCGTGCCGGGCGTCAAGTCGGTGGTGTCCGGCGTGGGCCGCGGCGAAAGCCCGGCCGACCCGCAGGGCCAGAACGAATCGACCCCGATCGCCAGCCTGAAGGACCGCGACGAGTGGCCCGACGGCTGGACCCAGGACGATATCGCCAACGCCATCCGCGAGAAGCTCAAGGCCATCCCCGGCGTGCAGATCGTGATGGCGCAGCCGATCTCGGACCGCGTCGACGAAATGGTCAGCGGGGTGCGCTCGGACGTGGCGGTGAAGGTGTTCGGCGACGACCTGGACAAGCTGCGCGAGCTGGCCGGCGAGATCTCGCGCGTGGCCGGCGGCATCCAGGGGTCGCAGGATATCCGTATCGAGCGCGTCTCGGGCCAGCAGTACCTGTCGATCGAGATCGACCGCCAGGCGATCGCGCGCTACGGGCTGAACGTCTCCGACATCCACGACGTGATCGAGATCGCGATCGGTGGCAAGCGCGCCACGGATATCTTCGAAGGCGAACGCCGCTTTGCAGCGTCGGTGCGCTTGCCGGACGATTTCCGCAACAATGTCCAGGCGATCCGCCAACTGCTGGTAAACACCCCTGACGGCATGCAGGTGCCGCTGCAGAGCGTGGCGAAGATCGAGGTCAACGACGGCCCGGCCCAGATCAGCCGCGAAATGGCCAAGCGCCGCGTCGTGGTGATGATCAACGTGAAGGACCGTGACCTCGGCGGCTTCGTGGCTGAGCTGCAGCAGGCCACGGCGTCCAAGGTCAAGCTGCCGGAAGGCTACTACCTCGAATGGGGCGGCCAGTTCCAGAACATGGAACGCGCCATGGGCCACCTGAAGATCATCGTGCCGGTCACCATCGCCGCGATCTTCTTCCTGCTGTTCCTGCTGTTCAACTCGCTGCGCTTTGCCACGCTGATCATCACGGTGCTGCCGTTCGCATCGATCGGCGGCATCATCGGGCTGTTCGTCACCGGCGAATACCTGTCGGTGCCGGCCTCGGTGGGCTTTATCGCGCTGTGGGGCATGGCGGTGTTGAACGGCGTGGTGCTGGTGTCGTATATCCGTTCGCTGCGCGATTCGGGCTTGTCGCTCGACGAGGCAGTGGTGCAGGGCGCGACGCAGCGATTCCGTCCGGTGATGATGACCGCGACCATCGCGATGCTGGGCCTGGTGCCGTTCCTGTTCTCTACCGGCCCCGGATCCGAGGTGCAGCGTCCGCTGGCGGTGGTGGTGATCGGCGGGCTGATTACGTCGACGCTGCTGACGCTGGTGATGGTGCCGACGCTGTACCGGTGGTTCGATGACAGCAAGCCGGATCCGACGAGGGATGTGCCGGTTTAAGGTTTGCCTTCTGTTTATGTAGTGGAACGCCCTATGCGCTGGTTGTGTGTGGGGCGTTTTTTTTGTTGGGTTTTGGTGCCTTGCGGCTTGGCAGCCGCAGCGCGAGCCCGAGCCCGAGCCCGAGCCCCAAATTCCCCCCCTCAAGCCAACCTCATCTCCAACCGCCTGGACCACAAATCCATCGTGAAATCCGGCTCCTGATGATGAATATGCCGATACAACCCAGGCTGCGCACCGATCGCATCATGCACCGCCTGCGCAGTGATCTGCTGCTCCGCGAACAGGTGCCGGAAATGGCAGGCGACAATGACGCCATCTTCGCTCAATGCCCCCGCCGCAAGCGCCGCGACCTCATGCCAGTCGGACTTCGGGAAGTAATACCCCAGTTCGGAAAACACGATCAGATCGAATGAGCCCTCGGGCCATTGCTGCGGCAGTTCCCCCGTCAGCACCTGCACGTGCGCAAACTCCGCCACGCGTTGGCGCGCCTGCCCGGCCGCGCTGTCGGCCAGTTCCATTGCCACCAGCGCATCGCAGCGCGGTGCCAGTTCAACGGTAAGATGCCCGCCGCCGCAGCCGGGCTCGAACGCGCGTGCGAAGCGTTCGCGCGGCAGCGTGGCCATCAGCAGTGCGCGCTTGCGTGCCTCGTACCAGCGCGTGCCGATGCCCCAGGGGTCGTCCTGCCGGCCATACAGCCGGCTGAAATAATCGCGGTCGACCGGCATGATCAATAGCCGTAGTACGGCGCCTGCTGGTAGTAGCCGGACGGCTGCGGGCCGCACGGCACGTACGCGCGGTCGTAGTCGCGGTAGCAATAGCCCGGCGGCACCGCCGGCGCCGCGTACGAGACCGGCGCGGGGGCGTAGGTGACCGGCGGCGGCGCCACCGCGACCGGGGCGGCCACGACTGGCGCCGATGCAAGCGCCGCACCGAAGGCCAGGCCGACCAGTGCGCCGACGGCGAGGACCGCGCCGGCATTCGACCCGCCGCCATGATGGCGGCCGCGCGCGGACGCGGGGCCGGCGGCAGCCAGGGCCACGGTCAGGGCGGCCGCGGCGACGATTCGGGTGGAGGGGCGCATGTCGGACTCCTAGTGATGCAGCTTGTGTTCCTGAATGATGGATGCAAACTGCCCGGCGAGGTGTTTCGCCGCGGATGCCGACTTGTTAGCTTTGTAACAGGGGCTTTTTACCGGACCGGTTTTTAACGGGCTGTAATACACCCCCTCTAACGGGCCCTGTCCGGAAGCCTTCTCTCAGGGTTTGGGCCAGCCCGCGCGCGCCCGCGCAGGGCGGGCGTACCGATGTTCTGAGCCGGACCAGCGGGGCACAGCGAGCGGCGGACTTATCCCGCCGCGTACGCGCGCTGCGATGCTTCACCGAACGGCGGCAGGTTCTCCAGCCGCAGCGATTGCGGTTCGGTCAGCGCAATGTCGGCTGCGCGCAACCGCTTGAGGATCTCGAACAGCAGGTCGCTGCGCGTAGTCGCGGCGATGCGCGGGCTGCTGACGTAGCCCGTCACCGACAGCGTAATGCCGTTGGGCGCCAGCTGGCTGAACATGACCGACGGCGCCGGCACGTCCAGGATGGATTCGTTTTCCTTGTAGACATCGATCAGCAGGTCGCGCAGCTGTTCCGGATCGGTATTGAGCGGGAACGTCAGCTGCAGCGACGCCACGCCCTGCGTGCTGTTGCTCATGGTCACGTTGCGCACGTTCTGCGAGATCAGCTGCGAGTTGGGCACGATCACGGTCGAGCGATCGCCCAGCTGGATCTCGGTCGCGCGCACGTTGATGCGGCGGATGTCGCCCTCCACGCCGGACAGGCTGACCATGTCGCCGACCTTGACCGGGCGCTCGGTCAGCAGGATCAGGCCCGAGACAAAGTTCTTCACGATCTCCTGCAGGCCAAAGCCGATGCCCACCGACAGCGCGCTGACGATCCAGGCCAGGTTGTCCCAGCGCACGCCCAGCAGCGACAGCGTCAGCAGCACCAGCAGCACATAGCCGACATTGCTGAACAGCGTGATCAGCGAGGCGCGCAGCCCCGGCTCCTTGCACACCTTGGGCAGGAGCTCCGCGTCGAGCCAGCGCCGCACCGAACGCAGCAGCCAGATGCCCACGCCGAGCGCCAGCACCGCATTCAGGATGCGCTCCGGCATGATGTTAAGGCTGCGCAGCTTTTCGCCGCCCAGCACCATCAGCAGGCTGTTGAGCAGGTCCGCCGGCGTGGTGCCGAAGCCACCGGTCAGCAGCGCCACCACCGCGACCAGCAGCAGCACGCTGGCGCCGATGCCGGACAGGATGGTCGAGGCCTGCTCCAGGTGCGAATCGTCGACGCCGAACAGCTGCTTGATGACGCGGCCGCTGGCGTGGTTGGTCGACAGCACGGCCTCGCACACATCGCGCGTGACCTGCGTCAGCAGGTACAGGCTGCACAGTACGATGTCGAACCAGACCAGCTCATAGGTCAGAAAGCGCGCGAAGCTGATATAGCCGGCCAGCAGCGCGACCATCGACACAATCACCAGCACCGTCACGGCGGCGTGGATCATGCCGGCCAGCGTGGCGCGCGCCTCCGGGCGTTCGCCCGCGGCGGCGAGTTCGTTGCGCACGCGGTTGGCGCGCAGCAGCGCCGCGCCGATAGTCAGCACCACCACAAGCGACACCAGCCCGCGGCCCAGCAGCGTGACCTGCACGGTGGTGTCGGCGATGCGGTTGATCTGCTCGAGCGTGCCGGCCAGCAGCAACAGGCCGGCCAGCACGGCGGGGAATGGCTTCATCGCCAGCGCGACCGGATCGGCCAGCGCGGGCAGGCGCCAGCTGGGATGCCGCGTGCACAGCAACGCGCGCCCCAGCCCGACGATCAGCGCGCTGGTCAGCGTCAGCTTGACCAGCTGCGCATAGATTGCCATCACGTCGGGCGGCAATTCATAGTTGCGCGCGAAGGCGTGGTAGACCAACTGCACCGCCAGCCCGGTGGTGCAGACCGTCGCCAGCGTGGTCGCCAGCGCCAGCGCGCTGCGGCGCAGGCGCGTCTCGGGCAGCCGGGTCAGGCAGAACCACGCCAGCGCGCGCTCGGCCAGGCGCCGTCCCAGCGTCCATACCGCCAGCGCGAGCAGCAGCAGCGCCACCGTGGCCGCGCGCTGCGACGGCTGCCACGCCAGCTGCAGCATCGGCACCACCTGGTCGCGGAAGCCGTCCAGGCGCGCCTGGTCCTCCGGCGGCGGGCTGAACAGCGGTTGCCAGAACTGCGGGTTCAGGATGCTTTCCGAGCGCAGCGCGAGCTGGTCTTTCAGGTGGCCGCGCTCCAGGCGAGCCAGCTGTTCGCTCAGGTTGGCGATATTCTCCTTGCTTTCCGCCGCCTGCTTGAGATGCGCGTCGAGCTGCGTGCGGCGCGTGTTCAGTCCGGCGCGCTGCTTTACCACCGCGGGGGCTTCCCTGGTGGTGCCGTCGACCGGCGGCGGACCGAGCACGTCGAGCTGTGCCTGCAACTGCTCGCGTTGTGGCGCCAGGGCCGCGCTGAGCTTGTCGGCGTCGGCATCCAGCTGCCGCAGCGTCTCTTGCAGGTCATGCAGCTTGGTATTCCCGTCGGGGTCTGAAGCCTGCTGCTTGACGCTGTCCTGCTCGGTCTGCAGGCGCTTGAGTTCGGCGGTGGCCTCGACGTGGGTCAGCGCGGGCGCTTGCGCGGCGGCCTCGGCTTCCGATGCGGTCTCTGCGGCATAGGCGGCGGGCAGCGTGACCGGCATCAGGTGGCATAGCGCAGCGAGCGCAACGCCCAGTGCGAGCCGTGAAGCTTTGCTCATGGCGGATTCTCGGCGGATGGTGACGGCTTGCGGGCGCTCCGGCGGCGGATGGAAATGGCAAGGCACGGTGCGGGCAGGGCCACATGGCGCTGCGTCGCGATTGCGCTGCGGAACGGCCGGGACACCGGCGATGAACACGGGAAGCGAGGGCTGCGTACAGTCCATCGCTTCGGCGAATTTGGGTCAGCCACGAGAAAGGCCTGCGGGCGAAGCCGCAAGCCGGCAATGCGTGGCACGGGTCGTGCTGACCGATCGCGGCAGGTCCGTTCCCCGGAGCCGCCGCGGCTCGGGCCATTATACGAAAGCGTTCAGGTCACATGCCCCGTACGGGCGGCGCATGAAGCACCGCGGGGCAGAATTTTGCGCAACGGCGCCGGGCGCAGCGCTGACGCGGGCGGCATGTTCGCCACAATCACACTACCATCACGGCATTCGCGGGCCGGCGGCCCGCAGCGACCGTGGAAGGAGCATTCATGGGAGTACCGGCAAGCTGCCGTTGCTGGTGCGCATTGTCGGCCAGTATCTCGACCGGCCCACCGCGGACGGACGAAGCGCATGACGTTGTTGCGCATTGTGTAAAAACTGCGTCCCGCGGCGCTCGCCGGAGCGCCACGCGGCCGCATCGGCGCAAGGGCATGTTTCCTGCTTCCGGTATCAGGCTAGGACGTCAGATCGGAGGCAATCCATGAAAGACTACCCACCGTCGGAAATCCGGGGAACCTGGCGCCACCGCGGCTACGATGAGCCCGACGATACCCGCCAGGCACGCCACTGGCGCAGTGGCGACACCGGCGGCTCGCCGTATGGCTATGGCGAGGCCCGCTATGGCATGGAGGATGAAGACGACGAGCGGCCCACGCGCCCTTCGCGCTGGGCCGCGCAAGCGGGGTCGCGCCGCATGCCCAGGGGCTACCAGCGCACCGACGCCCGCATTCGCGATGATCTGTGTGAACGGCTCGCACACGCCGATGACGATGTCTCGGATGTCACCGTCGACGTCGTCTCGGGCATCGTCACGCTGGCCGGCACCGTCCGGGACCGCGACGCCAAGTTCCACATCGAGCAGATGGCCGAGGATGTGCTGGGCGTCAGTGAAGTGCGCAACAACATCCAGATGGCGCGGCCGGGCAGCAGCGCCGACAGCGGCGGCATTGGCAAGATCGGCGAGCGGGGCGGCGGCGCAGCGCATGGCGAGGGCCAGGGTCAGGGTGAGCAGCGGGTCGGCCAGTCCACCGGCGAGCGCCGGCAGGTCGGCTCCCCGGCCGGCGACGTGCTGTACATCGTGCAAGGCTGGGACGGGCGGTTCCTCGCCAACGAGCGCGGCGAGGGGGTGATGGTGAAATCGATCGCGCAGGCCGGCCTGTTCGACGATGCCGACGTGGCCCGCGCCGCTGCCGCCGAGCACTGCGGACGCGGCTACCGCCTGCTGGCCACGCGCCGCTAGCGCTGCTGCGCGCGCAAGCCTGTGCGCAAGGCCACGCCGGTGTTATCGTGAGGGCTCACGGCAAGCTCTGCCGCCACCGGGCCCTCACACCATGCATGAAGCCAGCGTTCTCAGGCCGCCGCACGCGGCGCCAGGCCAATCGTTGTCAGCGCTGTCTACGCCCGCGCTGCTGATCGAGCTCGATGCCTTTGAAGCCAACCTGGCGCGCATGGCGGAACTTGCCGAACGCGCCGGCGTGGCGCTGCGCCCCCATGCCAAGGCGCACAAGTCCGTGGCGATCGCGCAGCGGCAGGTCGATGCGGGCGCGGTCGGCATCTGCTGCCAGAAGCTGTCGGAGGCGTATCCCTTTGCCGCCGCCGGCATCGGCAGCATCCACCTGAGCAATGAATTCGTTGGCGCCGACAAGGCCGCGATGGCGGCCGAACTGGCCCGCCACACGCGCCTGTCGATCTGCGTGGACGATGTGCGCCAGGTCAGCCAGGCCGGCGTCGCCGCGGCGCGCGCCGGCGTGCGCATCGCGGTATTGCCTGAGGTCGACGTGGGGCAGGGCCGCTGCGGCGTGGCCAGCGACGAGGCCTTGCTGGCGCTGATCGACGCGATCGACGCCGAAGACGCGCTGGATTTTGGCGGCCTGCAGGGCTATCACGGCGGCATCCAGCATATCGAGGCATGGGCACAGCGGCGCGAGGCCGCTCAGCGCGCGGCCGAGGCCACCGCCGGCTACCTGCGCGCGCTGGAGCGGCGCGGGCTGCGCTGCCCGGTGGTGACCGGCGGCGGCACCGGCACCGCCGAGTTCGACCTGGAGAGCGGCGTCTACACCGAAATCCAGCCGGGCTCGTACCTGTTTCTCGACGGCCATTACGGCTCGCTCGAATGGGAAGGCGCGCTGCGGCCGCTGCATTCCCTGTTCGTGGCATCGACCGTGATGAGCGCGGCGCGCGCCGGCGTGGCCGTGTGCGATGTGGGCCTGAAGTCGGTCGCGGTCGATTCCGGCCTGCCGCACGTGTGGCCGCGCGATGCCGATGGCGGGCTGGAGTACGTTGCCGCCAACGACGAGCACGGCGTGCTGGCGGTAACCGGCGCCGACAGCCGTGACCTGCTGGGCGAGCGGCTGTGGCTGGTGCCGGGCCATTGCGATCCCACCGCCAACCTGCACGATGCCTATGCCTGCGTGCGCGGCGAGCGCGTGGAAGCGGTATGGGCCATCGAAGCGCGCGGGCTCAGCCGTTGATGCTTGCCTGGTGCGCTCAGCGCACCGTGGCGGGCGAACGTGCCCTGGCGGGCGAACGTGCCCTGGCGGGCGAACGTGCCCTGGCGGGAGACGCGCTTACACTGGGAAGCCTTTCGCATTGACCCGCATTGACCCGCATTGACCCGCATTGACCCGCATTGACCCGCATTGACCCGCATTGACCCGGCCCTCCGATTTGCCTCGACCCCGATCCGCCGGGCTTGACCGGCTCCTCGCCGACATCGCTTCCTGCCGCGCCTGCGCCTTGCCGCACGATCCGCGGCCGGTGGTGCAGGCCGGCGCCCATGCGCGCCTGCTGATCGTCGGCCAGGCGCCCGGACGGCGCGTGCATGAAACCGGCATCCCCTGGAACGACCCTTCCGGCGACCTGCTGCGCACCTGGCTGCAGCTGACGCCGGAGCAGTTCTATGACGCCGGCAAGGTGGCGATCGTGCCGATGGGGCTGTGCTATCCGGGCAAGGGTGCCAGCGGCGACCTGCCGCCGCGGCGCGAATGCGCGCCCTTGTGGCATGCGCCGCTGCTGGCGTCCATGCCCGATATCCGGCTGACGCTGCTGATCGGCCGCCATGCACAGGCCTGCTACCTCGGCAGCCGGGCCGGGGCGACGCTGGCCGATACCGTCGCCGCCTGCGCCGACTACCTGCCGGCATTCTTCCCGCTGCCGCACCCCAGCCCGCGCAACCGCTTCTGGCTGCGGCGCCACCCGTGGTTCGACACCGACGTGCTGCCGCGGCTGCGGCAGCAGGTGGCGCTGGCGCTGTCCGGCTGATGCCGCTCAGTAGTCCTTGTGCGGGAAGCGGATGTCGAACTCCGTGAACTCGTGCTCGACGGAACGGCAACTGATGCCGGCCCCCCAGCTGGTCAGCACGTTCTGGCAGAACGCCAGCCCGATGCCGGTGCCACGGTGCGCCGGGTAGGAGAAGAAGGGCTGGAACATGCGCGCCAGCACCTGCGGCGGCACCCCGGTCGCGGTGTCGCGGAAGGTGACGTGCACCCCGTCCGGCCGCACCTCGCAGTGGATCCGGATATCGCCCTTGCCGGCGCGCTTGATCGCTTCGAGCGCGTTCTTCAGCAGGTTGGTCATGACCAGCCCGAACAGCTGCGCGTTGCCGAAAACGCGCACCGGGCCGGGCAGATCGAACGTGACGAGGTCGCGGCCTGGTTCATCGAACGGAAACCGGGCGATGGTGTCGCGGATCACCCCCCCCAGATCGAACAGCTCGCGCGTGGCCTTTTCCGGATTCTTGGAGTTGGCCACCAGCAGTTCGATGCTGTTGCTGATGTGCGCGATGTCGGACTCCATGCGCGCCACCGCCTGCATCAGCCCCTCGCGGCGCGGCGCGTCCTGGTCCAGCGCTGCCGGCAGCCGCGCCTTGAGGCCGCTCGCGCTGATGCTCAGGCTGGTCAGCGGCGTACGCAGCTCATGCGCGACAGTGGCCAGCGCCGCCGCCATGCCGCGCCGCTTCTGCTCGACCAGCAACTGGCGGTCGAGCTTGATCACCACCAGCACCGAGATCACGAAGCCGATGATCGGCAGCTGCAGCAGCACCGGCTCCCATGGAATCCCGCCCATGGAGTTGCCGGCCAGCACGAACAGCGCCACCGCGGCCGCGGCGCCGGACAGCAGCGAGATGGTCGCGAACGCCGTATTGAAGTGATAGAGGATCACCACGGCGATGATGACCGACTCGGCCCAGGCCATCGATCCGCCGTTCTCCAGGTACAGGAAGATGAACGCGAACGGCATGCCCACCGTGATCGCAAACAGCGCGTAGGGCGGCAGCCAGCGCCGGTGCGAGAACGCCCTCGCAAACAGCAGCGGCACGAACAGCGCGGTGCAGACCAGGCGCAGCCACAGGTTCTCGTAGGGCTGCGGAAACACGTACGACCAGATCAGGTAGTAGAGCGGGTGGCCGATGACCCCCAGCGCGCCCACCATCTGGATCCGCCGCAGGCGGATGACGCTCTCCTCGTCGAGCAGGATGGCCCGTGCCGCGGTATCGAACACCGACTGCCAGGTCCGGCGGGCGAGGCCGGCAAGTCCTGACAGGCCGGCGCGGCGCTTGCGGCCGCCCGGGTCGGCCAACTCTGCTTCCATCTCCAACGGCTACTCCTCGCGGGAGCTTGCGGCGAGCTCCTCCTTGGGATTGGGGGATTTGCGCCGGCTGCGGCGCGTCGATGACCATTCTTCCAGACGCACCTCGTCGCGGATACTGGCGAGAACGCTGACCAGCCGGTCGATTTCACCGGCGCTAAGTTTCGCATGCAGGGTAAGTCGCATCAATGCCCGATTCCTGGGGGTTGCCGGGGAGCAGAATACCGCGCCGAAGATGCCGCGCTGCTGCAGCGCGTTGCGCAGGACCATCACCTGCGGCTCGGCGCCGGCCTCCAGCCCGATGATCTGCTCGGAGCCGTCGCTGATGTTGTATCCCAGGGCACTGATCGCTTCGCGGGTTGCGCGGGTGATCGCATGCAGCTGTTCGCGCCGGTGGTCCGCCGCGGCGATGAAGTCGATGGCGCCGTCGAACCACGCGATCTCGTGGCGCAGCAGCCCCGAACTGAAAATGGCCGGCCGCGATTCGACCGCGAAGAAGTCCTTGAACATGCTGGAGCAGGTGACGAAGCCAGCGCGCCCGGCGAAGGCCTTGGCCAGCGACGCGGTGCGGAAATGCACCCGCTCCGACAGCCCCAGCGCCGGCACCAGCCCGCCGCCCGACGGCCCGTGGGTGCCGAGCGAGTGCGACTCATCCACGACCAGCACCGAACCCGACGCTTCCGCCACCGCGACGTATTCCTCCAGCGGCGCTACGCTGCCGGTGGTGGAGTACACCGCGTCGACCATGATCACGCCGGGGCCAAAGCGCTCGGCCTGGCGGCGCGCATGGCCCACGTCGTTGTGGCGGATCGGCACGGCCTGCGCGCCGGCGGCGGTGATGCCTTCCCACAGCGAAGCGTGGCCGTTCATGTCGATATAGACCGGCACCCCCGGCCCGGCGATGCATTGCACCAGGCCGACGTTGGCGGCCCAGCCGGACTGCGCGATCAGCCCATCCTCCGCCTGCATCAGGTTGGCCAGCTTGCGCTCGACGTGGCGCTGCGGCGTCTCGCCGTACTGGAACACGGACGACATCAGCAGCTCGGGCGGCTCATCCAGCAGCGCGCGGGCCTGCGCCTCCAGCAGCGGCCGCTCGCCCAGCAGGCACAGGTAGTCGTTGCTGCTCAGGTGCAGCGCGTCGGGACCCGGCTTGCGCCCGTGCAGCAGGTGGTCGCCGCCCCACAGCTTGCCCAGCCGGGCATCGAAGTGCTCTGACATGCGGGCTGCGATCCACTGCGGCAGCGGCGGCGTGGCCACGCTGCGGGGGGAGCAGGGAACGGGGTGAGTCGGCTGCGGACGCTGGACGGCAGAGAACATCGGATTTCCTCTGGTAGGTAGGGCTTGTCGGAGAGGATCGCTGGCGGCATTGCCAGGGACCTGGGGATTGCAGGCAAGTCGGGGCGTCTGCACGTCAGCGATCACTGTGCCAAGTCCTCGGTGTCGATTGTGACCGGGCTTCCACCAGTTCAACGCTTGTTTGAGCGGGAAGGGCCACGCTGCCGTTGCATTGTGGCGCGGCCGGCGCTCGCTGGCATGTCAGTTCATGCCGATTCGTCAATGAGTGCCTGTTAAGGCATATATAGGCAGTTGTACACACAAATACCACCCTCCGCCCAGGCGGAACCCGCCTAGGGTTTGTCCTGAAAACAACGCGTAGCGGCTTGTTTTGATTGCGATTTCTGGCGACGCGAGGGGCCTCGGGCGGCCACCTGGCCGAACTTTTGCCTTGACCTCCGGCGCCGGCCGCCGATAATGCTGCAAATCACACTGCAAACGTTTGCAAAGGAGGTATGACATGGAGACATCGATCGCGCGGCAGGTATCGCCGGCCCCGCGCCCCACGCTGATAGACGACGAGCATTCGGTCACCGGCATCGTCCAGGCGGCGATGGCGGGCACTGCCAACCCGCGCCTGCGCTTCGTCATGGACACGCTGGTCCGGCATCTGCACGGCTTCCTGCGCGAGGCGCGCCTGACCGATGAAGAGTTCGAGTTCGCGCTGGAATGGCTCGCCAGCATTGGCCAGGCTACGCACGCCACGCACAACGAGGTTGTGCTCGCGGCCGATGTGCTGGGTTTGTCGACGCTGGTGACGGTGATGAACAACAGCACCCGCGACGGCCGCACGCCGGGTGCCTTGCTGGGACCGTTCTACCGCGCCAACGCGCCGCGCTATGCCTGCGGCGACTGCGTGGTGCAGGACGATGCGCCCGGCCTGCCGCTGCTGGTCAGCGGCACCGTGCGTGGTACCGACGGCGCACCGCTGGCCGGCGCGCTGGTGGAGGTATGGCAGGCCTCTCCGGTGGGCCTGTACGACAACCAGGACCCGACCCAGCCCGACCGCAATTTGCGCGGCTGCTTCCATGCCGATGCCGACGGCGGCTACCGCTTCCGCACCGTGCGCCCGGCCGGCTATCCGGTGCCGACCGATGGCCCGGTCGGCGCGCTGCTGGCCGCGCAACAGCGCCATCCGTACCGGCCGGCGCATATCCACTTCATCGTCGCGGCGCCGGGTTATCGGACCCTGGTGACGCAGGTGTTTGCGGACGAGCCCGACAAGCTCGCCTCGGATGTCACCTTCGGCGTGCACCGGCAACTGGTCGGCACCCTGCAGCTGCACGACCAGGGCCGCAGCCCGTGGGGCGAGGTGCCGGCGCCGTTCTACACGCTGGACTTCGACTTCACGCTGGAGCCGGGGCAGCAGACGTTTCCCAAGCCGCCGATCGACTGAGCGTCGGCCGATTTTCTTTCACGCGAATTTCAACTCCGAACATGAGCCCATCCCCACTTTCCGGCAAGGTTGCCGTGATCCTCGGCGGCACCGGCAGCATCGGCTTTGCCGCCGGTGAAACGCTGGCCCGCCTCGGCGCGAGCATCGTCCTGGCTGGCCGCGACGCCGACAAGGCGGCCAGCGCGGCGGCCGCGCTGCCGGCCGGCAACCACCTTGCCGCCGTCGCGGAAATCGCCGACAGCGCCTCGCTGCGCGCGCTGGCCGACGAAGTCATGTGCCATTACGGCCGCGTCGACATGCTGGTCAATACCGCCGGCTTTACGCGGGCGATCCCGCATGCCGACCTCGACGCGCTCGACGACGCGCTGATCGACGAACTCTTCGCCATCAACTGGCGCGGCCAGTTCGCCGCGATCCGCGCCTTTGCGCCGCACCTGCGCGCCAACGGCGACGGGCTGGTGGTCAATGTCGGCTCCATCGCGGGGCGCAACGGGCAGGGCAGCAACGTGGCGTACTGCGCGGCCAAGGCGGGGCTCGACGTCATGGCAATGTCGCTCGGGCGCGCACTGGCGCCGCAGATCCGCGTGCTGAATGTCTCGCCCGGCGTGGTCGACAGCGCGTTCGTGCCCGGCCGCGACAGCGGCTTCAATGAGCGCGCCGCGAGGACGACGCCGCTGCAGCGTATCGGCCAGGCGCATGACGTGGCCGATGCCATCGCCGCGTGCGCGACCTCGCTGCGCTTTGCCACCGGCACCACCATCGTCGTCGACGGCGGCCGGCAACTCGGCTAGGCCGGCGCCACGCTCCTTTTACTCTTGTCCTTAACCAACGTTCGCTCATGCACGCACGCAAGACCATCATCACCTGCGCGGTGACCGGCAATATCGTCACACCCGAGCAGCATCCCGGCCTGCCGGTCACGCCGGCGCAGATCGCCGATGCCGCGCTCGAAGCCGCCGAAGCCGGCGCCGCCGCCGCCCACATCCACGTGCGCGATCCCGAATCGGGCCGCCCGTCGATGGCGCTCGAGTACTACGCGGATGTCATCGACCGCATCCGCGCGCGCAACCGCACGCTCATCATCAATCTCACCACCGGTCCAGGCGGCCGCTTCGTGCCCAGCGAAGACGAGCCGCGCGTGGCGGCGCCGGGCACCACGCTGCTGCATCCGGCAAAGCGCGTCGAGCACATCACCGCGTTGCGCCCGGATGTGTGTTCGCTTGACCTCAACACCATGAATTCCGGCGGCGACGTGGTCATCAACACGCCCGCCAACGTACGCAAGATGGCTGCCGCGATCCGCGCCGCCGGCGTCATGCCGGAACTGGAGATCTTCGATTCGGGCGACCTCAACATGGCGCTCGATTTCATCCGCGACGGCGTGCTTGAAGGGCCCGGCCTGTGGACCTTCGTGCTGGGCGTCAAGTACGGCTTCGCGCCCACGCCCGAGACGATCTTCTACGCGCGCAACATGCTGCCCGCCGGCGCGCACTGGTCTGCCTTCGGCATCGGCCGCGCCGAGTTCCCGGTCGTTGCGCAGGCATGGCTGGCCGGCGGCCACGTGCGTGTCGGGCTGGAGGACAACATTTACCTGGAGAAGGGTGTGCTGGCACCCAGCAACGCCGCGCTGGTCGCCAAGGCCCGCGACATCGTGCGCTCGCTCGGCGGCGAAATCGCGTCGCCGGCGGAGGCGCGCCGCACGCTGGGGCTGCGCGAAGCCTGAGTCCCGCCAACCGTATTGCCGAACCCTGAAAGGACAAACCTTATGAACACCATCCGAGTGAACCAGAAAGCCGCCGACATCGAAGCGCTACAGATCGAACTGCTCGGCGTGGCGCGCCCCGATGCCGCTGCGGACCAATGCATCATTGAAGTCGCCAGTGCCGGGGTCAATCCCAGCGACGTGAAGGCAACGCTGGGCCTGATGCCGCATGCGGTGTGGCCGCGCACGCCGGGCCGCGACTATGCCGGCCTGGTGGTCGACGGTCCCGCGGCGCTGCTGGGCCTGCAGGTGTGGGGCAGCGGCGGAGAGCTGGGCATCCGCCGCGACGGCACGCATGGCAAATACCTGCGCATCCAGGCCAGCGCGGTGCGCGCCAAGCCGGCCTCGGTGTCGCTGCTGGAGGCCGGAGCCGTCGGCGTGCCGTTCATCACGGCCTATGAGGGCCTGCGCCGCGCCGGCATGCCGCAGGCCGGCAGCACCGTGCTGGTCTGCGGCGGCAACGGCAAGGTCGGGCAGGCCACCATCCAGATCGCCACGGCAATGGGCGCGCGCGTCTTTGCCGTCGAGCGCACGGCCGAGACTTACCGCGGCCATGCCAGCGGCGAAGTGCGCATGATCGATGCCAGCCGCGAAGCGATCGCCGAGGTGGTGCGCAACGAGACCGGCGGCCATGGTGCCGACATCGTCTACAACACCGTCGGCAGCCCGTACTTCGAACAGGCCAACCAGGCGATGGCCGTCGGCGCGACGCAGATCTTCATCTCGACCATCGAGAAGCCGGTGCCGTTCGACATCTTCGCCTTCTACCGCGGCCAGCATACCTATGTCGGCGTCGACACGCTGGCGCTGGACAGCGGCGCCTGCGCGCAGATCCTGGACCAGCTTGCGCCGATGTTCGCCTCGGGCGCGCTGCGGCCGTTCCCGGTGCTGTCCGATTACACCTATGCCCTGGCCAATGCCAAGGACGCGTACCGCGCGGTCCTGCAAGGCGCCACCGAGCGTGTGGTGCTCAAGCCATGAACACGACCCGGTTTGTCCAGGCGCCGGCGTATTTCCCGCCCAACCACGACGGCATGCATTGCCTGCGGCTGCAGGGGCACGAGGCCGGGCCGTCGGAGGCACTGTGGCTCGGGGTCTCGGTGCTGCTGCCCGGCGGCCATACCGCGCTGGATGCCTCACCGGTGGAAAAGCACTACGTCGTGCTCGAAGGCGAAGTCTGCGTGCGCACGCCGGAACAGGCCGTCACTCTGGGACAGTACGACTCGGTGCGGCTCGCGCCGGGCGAGGCGCGGCAGGTGTCCAATCCCGGCAACCGGCCTGCCATGCTGCTGCTGGCGATGCCATATCCGAAGGCGTGATTCCTTGCCCCGGAATGCAAACGATTGCAGCGCCGAACGTACACAGTACTGACCACAGAAGTGACTACAAAAAGAATGACCACAACCAAAGGGGTAGACCAATGACATCCGTTCCGAAGCGGTACCGCTTGCTGCTGCTTGCCATGGGCGCGGCCTGCAGCGGCCACGCCGGCGCGCAGTCGTCCGTGACGCTGTACGGGCGCCTGAACACCGCGCTGGAGTATTCCTATGCCAATACGGCGACTGACGGCACGCGCCTTGGCGGCGTGGGCCGCCTGACCAACAACCGCTCCGTGTTCGGCATGCGCGGCGAGGAAGGGTTGGGCGGAAGCCTCAAGGCGATCTGGCAGATCGAGAGCAACGTCTCGCTCGACACCGGCCAGGGCCAGATTGCCGGGCGCAACTCGCGCATCGGGCTGCAGGGCAGCGCCGGCACGCTGTTCATGGGGCACTGGCAGACGCCTTATACCGAGGCGACGTCGACCTACGATCCGTATTACCCGACCACGGCCGGCTATATGGCGCTGATCGGCAACGGCTCCACGTCGAGCTCGGACAACGTGCAGGACACCAGCGCGTTCGACCGCCGGCAGAAAAACATCATGGTCTACAAGACGCCGTCGCTGGCGGGCTTCAGCGGCGCGGCCGCGTGGGGCATCAACGAGGAAAAGACCACGGTGCCGCGCAATCCGGGGCTGTACTCGTTCTCCGCCGCCTACGACAACGGTCCGCTCAACGTGGTGCTGGCCTATGAGATCCACCAGCATTACCAGACCGCGGGCCGCAACGACGATGCGATGAAGGCGGGCGTTTCCTACAAGTTTCCGAGCACCACCGTCGCGCTGCTCTATGAACGGCTGCACTACCGCACCGCCACCGGCGACCTGACGCGCAACGGCTACTACGCGTCGGTCGTGCAGAAGCTCGGGCCCGGCAGCGTGCGGGTCGGCTTTGGCCTTGCCAGCAACGGCGCCGGCAATGCCACCGAGACCGTCGGCTTCTTCCGCAGCGGGGCGGAGACGGGCGCGACGCAGGTCACGGTGGGCTACGACTATCCGTTGTCCAAGCGCACCGCGCTGTATGCGTACTACAGCCGCATCAACAACAAGCGCAACGCCATCTATGACTTCGCCATCAATGAGCTGGGCGTAAGCGCGGGCGCCGACCCGCAGACCGTCGCGCTCGGCATGCGGCATTTCTTCTGAGGCGCGGCACACGCGCCCCAACCGGCAATGAGGAGACAAAGAATGATTCGATCCATCCAGGGCGCCGTGCTGGCGCTGACTTCGACGTTGATGCTGGCGGCCGCCCCCGCCGCCTCCGCCGCCAGTATGCAGCCCCAGTACCCCAGCAAGCCGATCCGGCTGGTGGTGCCGTTTTCCGCCGGCAGCGCCACCGATATCCTGGCGCGCATCCTCGGCACCAAGATGGCCGAGGGCGGCAGCTACCAGGTGATCGTCGACAACCGGCCCGGCGCGGGCGGCACCGTCGGCGCCACCGGCGTGGCCAAGGCGGCGCCGGACGGCTACACGCTGATCCTGGTGTCGGTCGGGCACGCGATCAACGCCACGCTGTATCCGAAACTCGGCTATGACACGGTGAAGGACTTCGCGCCGGTCTCGCTGGTGGCGAGCGTGCCCAACGTGCTGGTGGTCAATGCGGCCAGCAAGTACAAGTCGGTGCGCGACGTGGTGGCGGCGGCCAAGGCCACGCCGGGCGCACTGAACTTCGACTCCGCGGGCTCCGGCAGCTCCACGCATCTGAGCGGCGAGATGTTCAAGATGCAGGCCGGTATCGACATCGCGCATATCCCGTACAAGGGCACCGGCGAAGCGCTAACCGACGTCATGGCCGGCCGCGGCGACATGATGTTTGCGCCGACGGTCTCGGCCATGCCATTCGTCAGGCAAGGCAAGCTGCGCGCGCTGGCGGTGACCACGGCCAGGCGGGCCAGCGCGCTGCCGGATATCCCGACCGTCGCGGAATCGGGCTTCCCCGCCTATGCCTTCGATTCCTGGTTCGGCATCCTTGCGCCGGCCGGAACGCCGCGCGAGATCGTCGACGCCCTCAATGCCGAGATCGGCAAGGCGCTGTCATCCCCCGACGTGCGCGAGCGCCTGGCCGCGCAGGGCGCCGAGCCGCGGCATTCGTCGCCGCAGGAGTTTGCCGCGCATATCCAGGCGGAAATCGGCAAGCTGGCGCCGGTGGTGCGGCAGTCCGGCGTGAGGGCGGGAGAGTAACGCGCTGCACTTCGTGGAAGCTCCGGCCCTCACCCCCGGCCCCTCTCCCGCAAGCGGGAGAGGGGGGCAAACAAGCGGGCGGCGGCAGACGCTTGGGCTCATCGGCGATAGCGCCAAGCGAGCGCAGCGACGCGTTCAGTGCCGGGGGCAGTGACCTGAGATACTGCCGGCGCGCAGCGCAGCCGTAGGCGTTCCTACGTTGACATCAGCAGCAGGGGCCACGCACAGCTCCGGGCTTGTTCAATCACCGCGTCAATCCCAAGCGCCGTGGTGCACCTTGCGGCAGGCAGCCCTGCACGCGACGAAGCCCAGCCCCGTACGAAAGCCCAGGCAAGCTACGATAAAAGTGGCCGCCCGCCCAGGGCAAAAAACGCGCTTTTGGTTACTTTTGCCGCTCGGGCAAAAGTGACTCGCCCCTTCAGGGGCGAAACCGGGGCATATCAAATAGCCACCAGATGCCCACCCGCAGCGACGCCAGGACGCAAGAGCAGACCATGTCCTACAAGTGAAGCGCTGGAATTCATTCCCACGGCTAATGCACCGTAAAATGTCGCATCCCACCATTCCCGGGCCGCCGCCCGGCCACCTGCCGTCATGTCCGAGCGCAAGCGCCTCACCCTCAAAGACCTGGCCGCCGAGATCGACGTGCATTACTCGACGGTCTCGCGGGTCATGAATCCGGCCACGCGGCACCTGGTCGCGCAGGACGTGGCGGCGCGCATCCTGGAGGTGGCCGAGGCGCGCGGCTTCCGCCCGAACCGCATCGCCGCGGGTTTGCGCACGCAGCGCTCGGGGCTGGTAGGCGTGGTGCTGCCGGATATCGCCAACCCGGTGTTCCCCCCAATCCTGGCGGGGATCGAGTCGGTGCTGGCGCAACAGGGCTACGTGCCCATCGTCGTCAACGCAGGCACTGACAAGAGCCGGCAGCGCTTCATCATCGACCAGATGATCGGCCGGCAGGTCGAAGGGCTGGTGCTGGCGACGGCGGAGCGCGAGGACGCGGTGCTCGACTACTGCATCCGGCAGCATATCCCGGTCGTCACGGTCAACCGCGGCGAAGAGGCGGGACGGGTCTCGTGCGTGGTCAGCGACAACTTGCTGGCGATGCGGCTGACGGTAGACCACCTGGTCGGCCTCGGCCATCGCCATATCGGCCATATCGCGGGCCCGGCCGCGCTGTCCACCGGCTTCCTGCGGCGCGAGGGCTTTGTCCAGGCGGTCAGGCGGCATCGCCTGCGCCGTGACGCCTGGCACGTGATCGAGGCCGCCAGCTATTCGCGCGAGGCCGGCAAGCTGGCGTGCGCGCAACTGCTGGAAGCCTTTCCGGCGGTTACCGCCATCGCCGCCGGCAACGACCTGGTGGCGATGGGCTGCTACGACCTGCTGCGCGAACGCGGACTGGATTGCCCCGCCGACATTTCGGTGGTGGGCCACAACGACATGCCGTTCGCCGATGCGCTGACCCCGCCGCTGACCACGGTGCGCATCGCCGTCCATGAAATGGGCGAGGAGGCGGCGCGGCTGCTGCTCCGGCAGATCGACAAGCCGGGATCCGATGCCGTCACCGTGCAGCTGACGCCGCAGCTGATCGTGCGCGGCTCCACCGCTGCGCCACACGACAGCGCCTCTTAGCCTGGGAGGACGGCAGCTCTAGCGTGCCGCCGCCACCAGTGCCGCCATGAAGGCCTGCCGCAGTGGCGTCTGCTCGGCATCGCGATGCCGGAGCACGCCTACCGTGCCTTCGCGCCGGTATGGCAGCGGCAATGGCACTACCTGTCCCAGCGCGCGGAAGAACTCGGTCATCCTCCCCGACATCACCGCCAGCAATTCGCTTTGCTGCAGCAGCGCCACGTTCGCCAGCACCGTGGCGCTCTCGATGCGCACCGTCGGCGCCGGTTCGCCCGCCAGTGCCAGTTCGTAGTCCAGCTCGCGCCGGATCTGGCTGGTGGCGGGCGGGCCGATCCATGTATAGGCGCGCGTCTCGTCCCAGCGCAGCTTGCGCCGGCGCGCCAGCGGATGCGCCGGGCCGGCAATGACGCGGATGGTCTCGGGATAGAGCAGGTCGCAGCGCAGCGGCGCGTCGATGCCCTGCACCTCGGTGCGCCCGACCACGAAATCCAGCCGCCCTTCGCGCAGGGCCGGCAGCATGTCTTCCACGGTGCCCTCGGAAAGCGTCAGGTGCGCCTCGGGAAACGCCTCGCGGAATTGCCGGACCGCTGCGGGGAGCAGGTCGACCGCAACCGTTGGCGTCGCGCCGACCGCCAGCTGCCCGGCCGCGCCGTCCGCCATCACGCGGATGGTGGCCTGGGTGCGTTCGATCTCGCTGAGGATGGTGCGCGCGTGGACCACCAGCGCTTCGCAGAAACGCGTCGGCATCAGGCCGCGCGAATGCCGCTCGAACAGCGCGACGCCGAGTTCACTTTCCAGCTCGGCCAGCCAGCGCGACAGCGCCGGCTGCGTCATGCTGAGCCGCTCCGCGGTATGGCTGACATTGCGGGTTTCGTAGAGCGCCACCAGCACATGCAGTTGCCGGATGCGCAGGCGCTGGGTCCATTCCATGGCGGTGTTTCCGGTATGCCAGAGAGGTTATAGCAGTGCCTATTTTAATCATTTCAATGTCATCTCGGCCAATGCCATACTTTTCGCACGTGGCGCCATGTCGCCTCGACAGCGTCCCCGACCGCCCCCTGAGCCGCCCCCTGAGCCGCCCCCTGAGCCGCCCCCTGAGCCGCCCCACATGTCCGACCCGACACCGCTTCCGCGCACCGATTCGCGTCCCGACTCGCGTCCCGATCCGCGCCCCAATTTCCTGCTCTTCATCACCGACCAGCACCGCGCCGACCACCTCGGCATTTATGGCAACGATGTCGTGCGCACGCCCAATATCGACCGCCTGGGAAGCTGGGTGGCGCAGCGTTGCTACGTAGCCTCGCCGATCTGCATGCCCAACCGCTCGTCGCTGATGACCGGGCGCATGCCGTCGGCTCATGGCGCGCGCCACAACGGCATTCCGCTGCCGCTGTCGCAGGTGACCTTCGTCGAGCGGCTGCGCGAGGCGGGCTACCGCACCGGACTGGTCGGCAAGTCGCACCTGCAGAACATGACGGGGCTGCCGCCGGTGTGGCCGCGCCCGCAGGATCCGCGCACCGAAGGCGAGGCGCGCCGGCCCGAGGTCGGGCGCTTCGATCAGGAATGGGGGCCGGCGTGGCGCGACGATGCCAGCTTCGACATGTCGCTGCCGTTCTATGGCTTCGGCGACGTGCAGCTGGTCATCGACCATGGCGACACGGCCGGCGGCCATTACCGCCGCTGGCTTGAACAACACCATCCGGAAGTGGCTGCGCTGTGCGGGCAGCAGCACGCCGTCCCGACGCCGGAATACGCGCTGTGCGCCGCACGGCAGGCCTGGCGCACACGCGTGCCGGAGACGTTGTCGACCACCGCCTGGATCGGCGACCGCACCATCGACCTGCTGGAGCAATACGCCAGTGCCGACGCGCCGTTCATGATCCAGTGCTCGTTCCCCGATCCGCACCACCCGTTCACGCCCCCCGGCCGGTACTGGGACATGTACCGTCCCGAGGACATGGTGCTGCCCGCGTCGTTCCATGACGATCCCGCGCTGGCGCCGCCGCACCTCAAATGGATGCACGCGCAGCGCGATGCCGGCCGCGCGGTCAAGCACACGCCGGCGATGTTCGCCTGCACCGGGCGCGAGGCGCGCGAGGCGCTGGCGCTGAACTATGGCTCGATTGCGCATATCGACGACACCATCGGCCGGGTGATGGCACGGCTGGCGGCCCTGGGGCTGGACCACAATACCGTGGTGCTGTTCACCAGCGACCACGGCGATTTCTTCGGCGACCACCAGCTGCTGTGGAAGGGACCGCTGCACTACCAGGGCCTGATCCGCACGCCGCTGCTGTGGTCCGAGCCGGCCGCGCGGGCCGCACACAAGGCACCGGCCGTGCGCAGCCAGGCGTTGTGTTCGACCATCGACATCGCGCCGACCATCCTGGCGCGCGCCGGCTGCCTGCCCTACAACGGCATGCAAGGCTTGTCGCTGCTGCCGGCCATGGCGGGCGAGCCGCTGCCGCGCAAGGCCGTGCTGGTCGAAGAAGAAAACCAGCGCACGCTGTTCGATTTCCCGATGCGCACCCGCATGCGCACGCTGCAGACCGCGCGCTACCGGCTCAGCCTCTATGAAGGCGCGGATTGGGGCGAACTGTACGACCTGGAGAGCGACCCGGCCGAATCGCACAACCTCTGGCATGAGCCCGCCCTGGCGGGCGTGCGCCAGGAACTGCTGCACCAGCTGGTACTGGCGATGATCGCGCACAGCGATGCCAGCCCGAACCCGACCGCACTGGCCTGACACATCCGGGCCAGCCCGCCGGCCTCCGGCGACACCGATGACAGCCCAGCCGGTAACAGCCCCACCGATAACGAGAGAAACGGAGACAACGCATGACCCGCCCCATGGCTACCCGCCCCATTGGTTTCCCCACCGCTTCGCACCGCGCCCGACGGGGCTTGCTGGCCGCCCTTGCCGGCATCGCATTGCTGGCCGCATTGCCCGCGCACGCCCAGGACGCCTACCCGTCGCGGCCGGTACGCATCATCGTCAACTTCCCTGCCGGCGGGCCGCTCGATAGCGTGGCCCGGCTGGTCGCCGAGCGCGCGGGCCGTGACCTGAAGCAGCCGGTAGTGGTGGAAAACCGCGCGGGTGCCGGCGGCAACGTCGGTGCCGAAGCCGCCGCGCGCGCTACCGCTGACGGCTACACGCTGCTGATGTCGACCGACACGCTGGTGACGGTCAACCCGTTCGCCTATCGCAAAATGTCGTTCGACCCGCTGCGCGACCTGCAGCCGGTGGGCCTGGCCGGCACCTTCAACCAGGTGCTGGTGACGCACCCGGCCATCAAGGTCGCAAGCCTGGACAAATTCCTGGCCATGGCGAAGACGCAGGACCTGTCGTATGCCTCGGCAGGAATCGCGTCGCCGGGGCATGTCGCCTTCGAAATGCTGAAAGCGCGCACGCAGATCCAGGGCACGCACGTGCCATACAAGGGCAACGCCCCGGCGCTCAGCGACGTGCTGGCCGGGCAGGTGCCGGCCGGCTTCCTGGCGACACCGACCGCGGTGCAGTACATCCGCAGCGGCAAGCTGGTGCCGCTGGCTGTATCCGGGCTGCGGCGCGATCCCTTGCTGCCCGACGTGCCCACCGTGGCGGAGACCGGCGTATCCGGCTTCGACGCCGAGTTCGCTTTTGTGATGCTGGTGCCGTCCGGCACGCCCGCACCGATCCGCGCGCGCTGGGAGCAGGAACTGAAGACGATCTTCGCGGACGCGGGATTCCAGAAGAAGCTGCTGGCGCAAGGCGTCAGGCCGCAGGCCACCGACGGCGCCCAGGCCACGGCGTGGCTGGCCGCCGGCAGCAAGCGCTGGGGCGAGTTGATCCGCAAGCTTGGGGTGTCGCTGGACTGACAGGAACTGCCCGCACGGTATTCTGGCAGGCACATCCCGCACAGGTAAAAAGGCACGGCTGGTAATTCTGGAAGTGCTCGTTACAACCTGGAACGCGAGGATGCCGCCACAGGCGCCGCATTGCGGGCGCCGGTGCTCTGGAATGGGATTTGCTATTCCCATGCAGGACACGTCGCGACAGCACCTCGCATGCCTTCCCTTGACCCCGTGTCGCCGCGCGCCGCCTTCGAGCTGATCCGCGAGAGCATCAAGTCGTGGATCGACGACTATGCCCCGAGCATGGGCGCGGCGCTGGCGTACTACACCGTCTTCTCGATCGCCCCGCTGCTGATGATCGTCATCACCGTGGCGGGTGTGATATTCGGCGCGGAGGCGGCGCGCGGCGAGGTCGTCAGCGAGCTGAACGGGCTGATCGGCGCCGAAGGGGCGGAGGCGGTCGAAGAGATGCTGGTCGCGGTCAGCGAACCGGCCGCCAGCACGATTACCGCCACCCTGGGCGTGGTGGCATTGCTGGTGGGCGCGACCACGGTGTTTGCCGAACTGCAGTCGGCGCTCGACCGCATCTGGCGCGTGCCGCAGCGCCAGAAGAGTTCGGGCCTGTTTTCGCTGCTGCGCGCTCGGCTGCTCTCGTTCGGCATGATCCTGGGCATCGGCTTCCTGCTGGTGGTTTCGCTGCTGCTCAGTGCCGGCATCTCGGCGCTGGGGCGTGAGTGGGGGCCGCTGCTGGGCATCGACGAGGCGGTCGGGCATGCGCTGGACACCGTCATCAGCCTGGTGCTGACGACCGTGGTATTCGCGATGATCTACAAGATCATGCCGCGCACCAAGATCCGCTGGTTCGACGTCTGGCTGGGCGCGGTGGTCACGGCGCTGCTGTTCACGCTGGGCAAGTTCCTGATCGGCCTGTATATCGGCAAGAGTGGCGTGGCCAGCGGGTATGGCGCCGCCGGGTCGCTGGTGGTGTTGTTGTTATGGGTGTACTACGCCGCGCAGATTTTTCTGCTGGGTGCCGAATTTACCTGGCATTTTGCCCAGCGTTTCGGCTCGCTGCGGCACAGCGGCCAGCCGCAGCCGACTGCGCCGATACGTGGGCGGGCGCAGGTGGTCGTGGACGAGCATGCCCAAGGCGACGCGGCACGCCATCCGGTAAAGGCCGGCGACGACGGCGTGACGCCCATCGTGGCGCTCTATGTCGACGAGATCGTGACCGCCGCCGTCAAGGCTGGAGAGCAGGGGCAGGCGACGGCGGTCGCCATCGCGGACGCTGCCGAGAAAGCCTTTACCCACTTCAGGAGCGCCGCGGGCTCGGACAGGCAGGCATTGCGGAACCGCCTGCGGGAACTGGCGCAGGCACTGGTCGTGTCTGCCGAGGCGGGGCATCATTCAGGCGATACCCGCAACCTGATCAAGTTCGGCGTGAGCTACGTCGAAGCTTGCCTGCACCGGACGCACTGAGGCGCCGCATCAGATGGCCAGCGCCGCCGGCGTGGCCTCGCCCAATACCACCACGCGGTTGCGGCCGTCGCGCTTGGCCAGGTAGAGCGCCTGGTCGCCGCCATGCAGGAAGGCGCGCAGGTCCGCGAACGGCTGGGCGTCCCCGCCGCTGGCCGAGCTGGTGGCAACGCCGATGCTGACCGTCACCGCGCCGAGCGGGCTGGCCGCGTTCGCGATCTCGAGTGCCTGCACCGCATGGCGAATGGCCTCGGCGACCCTGGCGGCGCCGGCGGCAGGCGTGCCGGGCAACAGGATCGCGAATTCCTCGCCGCCGTAGCGGCCGGCATAGTCGCCCGGGCGGCGGATATGTCTCTGGATGCTGTCGCCGACCGCGGCCAGCGCATCATCACCGGCAAGGTGGCCATAGCGGTCGTTGAACTGCTTGAAGTGGTCGACATCGACCATCAGCAGCGACAGCGGCTGGCCCTCGCGCCGTGCCCGCCGCCATTCCTTGTCGGCGGCGTCATCCAGCGCGCGCCGGCTGCCCAGGCCTGTCAGGCCATCGGTATTCACCATCAGGCGCAGGTGCGCTTCCATGTCGAGGCGGCGGCGCCACTGGCGCGACAGCAGCACTGCCAGCGCCACGATCAGCCCATCGACCACGGCGATCAGCCCGGCGAACCACCACGCGCGCTTGTACCACGGGGCCAGCACGTCGTGGACCGAGAGCCCGACCACCACCATCAGCGGGAAGTCGGGCAGGCGCCGGTAGCTGTACAGCCGCCGCACGCCGTCGACCGCGGCGACGCCGATAAAGCTGCCTTCGGTGCCCCGCAGCAGTGGCGCGAAGGAAGGGCTGGCCGAGATATTGCGGCCCACCGACGAATCGTCGTACGGGCGGCGCATGATGATGGTCCCGTCGGTGCGCAGCAACGTCAGCGTACCGCCGGCGCCGAGACTGACGCCGTTGAACAGCTTGCGAAAGTAGTTCAGGCGCAGGGTGCCGACGACGATGCCGCTGAAAGTGCCATCGGGCCCTGACACCCGGCGGCTCAGGCCGATGGACTTGTTGTCCGCAGTGAGCCGTGGCTGGAACGGCTGGCTGAGGAAGATCCCGGCGTTGGCGTTGCGCACGTGGGCCTGGAAATAGTCGCGGTCCGCAAGGTTTACGGCGCGGGGCGGCCATTTGTGCGAATCGAGCACGAGATTGCCGCTGGCATCGGTGGCCAGCAGCGAGCCCATGTCTTCGGCATTGATCGAACGGTCGAACAGCACGCGCTGGCGCAAGGCGGTCGGCAGCTGCATCACTTCCGGGTCCTGCATGGCATCGGCTACCCCGGCGATGGCGAACTGGTAGATATGCAGGTTGCGCGAGATGCTGCGCTCCAGCGTGAGCGCGAGGTTGGCCGAGGCTTCGCTGGCGCTGGCCAGGGCGTCGCTTCGCATCTGGGCCAGTGCCGCGGCGCCCAGTCCGGCAATGGCAATCGCCAGGGCGATGGTCGCCGGGACGATCATCGCGGCGGGGTTCAGGCGTACGCGCAGGCGTCGTCTTGCAAGGTCGATCATGGAGGCGGGCGCTGCCGGTGCATTTTTCGCAGCATTGTAGTGCCCGCGGGTACTTCAGCTGAGCCGTGGGAAAAAATGTCACAACTGAGTTTAACGGCCTGCAAATCACCTCGGGGAATGCCGGGCCGGCTTCATGTCACCAGATCGCCACTTGCAAACGGCACCGGCTCGCACGATGGGGGCGCAGCGCCGGGCCGCCGCAGCGGACTGTCCGGCATGTTGACCAGGTAGTGCGCCTCGCGCCTGAGCTGCGCGGCAAAGCTGGCCGCGACGGGCGGCAGCGGCGAGTCGGCACGGTAGATCAGGCACACGGTATGGCTGGGCAGGACGTCCTCGATCGGCAGGACAGCCAATCCGGTCGAAGCCGAAGCCCGGGCCTGCATCAGCTGGCGCGCCACCATGCACAGGAGCTTCCGGTCCTGCAGCAGCGCCTGGATCATGCCAAAGGTATCGCAGCGCACCGCCACGCGCGGCAGCGGCAGGCTGCGCGCCCGGAACGCATCCATGATGGCCGCGCCCGGGCCGTGCATGCCGGCGGTCGTCAGGATCCATTCGGATCCCACCAGCTCGCGCAGTGACCGCGCATGGCGCAGCGGATGCTCCTGGTGCGCAACGACCACCGAGTCGTTGTTGTAGAGTGGCTCGCAGATAAAGTCGTGGTCGATGCCTGCGTCGGGAACCGGGCTCACCGCCATGTCGATCAGGCCCGCGCGCAAATCCTGCAGGTGCACCGCATACCGCCCGCTGTCGATGCAGAGCTGGACCTCCGGGTGTTGCCGCCGGAAGCGGTTCAGCGCCGCGGGCACGAGCAGGTGCGCCGGTCCGCCCGTGACGCCGAGGCGGACTGTGCCGGTGCGGGCGCCCAGCATCTGCGTCATCTCCTCGGCGGCCCTGCGAGCCTCGGCTGCGATCAGGCGTGCGCGGCGCAGGAACGCCTCGCCGTAGTTCGACAGCACCACGCCGCGCGTGGTGCGCGTGAGCAGCGGCACATGCAGCTCGTGCTCCAGTTGCCGGATGCTCTTGGTGAGCGCGGGCGCAGATACGTCGCGCGTCCGGGACGCGGCACGGATGCTGCCGCCTTCCGCCACCGCGATGAAGTCCTGGATCTGGCTGAGCCGCATGGCAGGCGCTCCGGTTGGGGCGTCAGTCGAGCGTGACCCCGGTGTCGGCGGTCAGTTTCAGCACCACTGGCAGGTAGGCCGTGTAGGCGCTGGCCGCTTCGGACGGGGTGTTGCCGATGGGTTCGGCGCCCATGTCTTCGACGCGTTTGGCGAAGGCCGGGCTTTTCACCAGCGCGCTGACCTCGCGGCCGAGGCGGTCGATGATCGGTTGTGGTGTCCTGGCAGGGGCCATCAACGTGATCGGCCCGGTCAGCCGGTAGGCTTCATCGGGAAAGCCGGCCTCGGCAAAGGTGGGCACGTCGGGCAGCGACCTCGCGCGGCGCGGGCCTGTCACGGCGATCGGCCGCAGCTTGCCGCCCGCGAAGTGCTGCTGCAGCGCGGTGACCGAGCCCACCGTGACGTTGACCTGGCTGGCCAGCAGGTCGGTCACCATCGGTCCCTCGCCGCGGTAGGGCACGTGCAGGATGTCGACGCCATACTTCCTGGCCATGTAGGTCTGGATGGTATGCGGCTGGGTGCCCGGTCCCCACGAACCCATGCGCAGCTTGCCGGGTTCCTTCTTCGCATAGTCGATCAGATCGGCCACGGTCCTGACCGGGACGGCGGCATTGACCGCCAGCACGGTGCGCGCGGTGGCGATATCCG